>Ga0308160_10000026_pt1 | contig 508888 bp, 432 predicted proteins | sample PhyFR1_FD_201036 | JGI IMG/M metagenome (GOLD analysis project Ga0308160, IMG submission 201036) | Phyllosphere microbial communities from UC Gill Tract Community Farm, Albany, California, United States - DLSLF.R1 | ecosystem: Host-associated > Plants > Phyllosphere > Unclassified | place... | reverse complement strand
TGTATCGGAAGGGAGGATTATCTTGCGGGTCAGATCGCATTGATGCGAAGATTACTGAACTATCCGGGCATGAAATATGATATTGACGAAAAAATCCAGTATTAAAAATTACAACTCAAGATCGATCTTGAAGGAAAGGCTCGATCTTGAGTTTTCTACGCATTAACCCGGGTCATATTGTATATACACAGAAAAGTTAATACGTTGACTATACCAGAAAATAAAGGTTATTCGCTGCCTTTTATCGTCAATATAACACCTGAATATTTATCGTGGTCTTCGCCGACATAAAGCAGATCAACTCTTTTTGTACCAGCTTCCTGCAGCTGCTTGTTCAACAGCTTTAAATCTATTTTTTCTGTTTTATCTTGCCATTCATTGGCCGATTGCGGTTTGATTGAAGCGATATTTTTCATGTCAAAGAGTGCTGCCGAAGCGTCAAGTTTTTTTGAACGGTTTATGAAAACAGTGTCGCCTACGATTTTATCAATTTTTATCCAACCTGCAGGAAGTCCCTCGATGCTATTGCCATCCTGGTCTGTGAAGAAAGTCGCGCCATAAAGTTGGCCAGCTTTTAGGTGCTTCAGATTATCGATCATCTGGCCAGCTTCTTGTTCCCGCTGTTGATTGCCTATTTTATTTTTTACCCCATAAATGACTGCCCAGATAAGGATTGCTGCCGCCACAATAAGGAATCCCTTCCATAACTGGAAATAGGGTATACTGTAGTGACTCTTGAATGCCTTAATTTCCGTTTTTAATTCATCTGAATAATTGCGTGCGTGGATTAATTTTCCTTGTTCGTCGTAAAGTCTGGAAAGTTTGACAAATCCACCGCCAAAAGGTAGACCAATAAACCTGCGGGCTGGGGTAATAATCTGTAAGGTGAAATTTCGTGGGGTGTTTTCTTTTTTTAACGTTGTTGTTACCGTTTTTTCTGCTAAAACAAAATCGTAGATACTGTAAATAAAAAACATAGTCTGTCGTGATTATTAAATAAAGAACTGGCGGGAGAATCCCGGGCCAATTCGACCTCATGAGAATGAAATCTAATAAGCAAAAATAAAAGAAATAATTAAAAATGAATAAAAACTGCTATGGATTTCGAGAAAATAGTGATTTTGGAAGATAAATTAGATAGATTTAATTTTTAAATAGTCTGCCTTTAGGGAGGCAGGCAATATAAACCGAAATTTACCTTAGAGAATATGATAAATCTGAAATTGAGCCTTATTTTAATCTGTGTAACAAGCGTGGTTATGGGACAGAAAATCGATAAATCAAAGCTGGATAAGACACTCGCTAGTTATTATAAAGATCGGACAGCTCCGGGGATTGCTTGTGAAATAAGCCAAAAAGGTCATGTCGTTTATAGGTACGCAATGGGAAATGCCGATTTGAAGGAAAAGCGTGCTATTATGGCAAATACGCATTTTCGTATGGCCTCTGTGAGCAAGCAGGTGACTGCACAGGCGATCTATACCTTAGTGACTCAAAAGCGTTTAAAATTGGACGATCAGCTATTCCATTTTTTTGAAGATCTTCCGATAGCATTGCGAGATATCACTATTGCACAGCTCCTGCAGCATACCTCTGGTATCTGGGATTATGAGGAGCTGATACCAAAAGATCGGAAGGATCAGGTGTCGGATAAGGATGTCCTGAATTATATAAAGCAAACCGATCGTTTATATTTTCCTTCGGGAAGTCAATTCCGGTACAGCAACACCGGATATTGCCTATTGTCTCTAATTGTTGAACAGGTGACCAAGCAATCCTTTGCTTCCTTTGTCAAAGATCAGCTATTTGAGCCGATAGGCATTGTGGGGGGAATGGTCTATGATCCTACCAGTACAATTGTGGATCGGGCGTATGGTTATCATCCAGCTGCGGGGGGCTATCAGTTTGCGGATCAGAGTGTGACCAGCGCAACGCAAGGCGATGGTGGTGTTTATTTTTCTGCCGATGAATACCATAAATGGGCTAATTTTTTGGTGAAAGATAGACTACAACAGGCAGTAATGCAACAGCTGTTGTCTCAAATGGCGGTTCCGGTAAAGGATGGGGTATCCTATCATTTAGGCTGGTTTGTAAGCAATAGTGCTGAAAATATGATCTTGTTCCATTCGGGGGAATCTACCGGTTTTCACAATGTGGTCTATATCGACATGCAGAAAGGCCTTGTGATTTCGCTTTTTAGTAACCGTGATGATTTTATGATCGGTGAAGCTTTTGATGCCATTCTTAAAGCGGTAGGTATCCCTAAGCCGGTATTGCAGGGATCGCCGCAGACTACCTTCGCCTGGTTGAACGGGGTATATGCAAATTAAAGGGGGAGATAAACCACAAATCGGGAGAGCGATCTGTGGTTTCTGGATATGCCTACTTTAAAAAGTCAGGTGATTGATAAGCAGGGTTGGGATACGAATAGAATCCCTCGCCGGTAGCAACACCCAATTTGTTTTTGTCTATAAAATGCTCTTTGAGATAGGCTACTGTTTTGATCTTTAATGGATCATTTGTTGCCTCAGCTTGCATTTTATTAATATTATAGGCGGTTGTGATACCAACGATATCAAGTATGCCGAAAGGCCCTGTTGGGGCTCCTGTGGCAACCATCCAGGTTTTGTCGATTGTTTCGGCATCGGCGACTTCGTTGACCAAAAGATCCGTTGCCGCAGAAAGCAGCGGGACAAGTAAAGAGTTTACAATATAGCCGGGTTGCTCCTTATACAATGGAAGTGCCACCATTCCGATAGACTTCGCAAAGTTGACAACCTGATCAAATACCGTTTTATCTGTACCCGGATGGCCCATAATTTCCGCCGTATTGTGTTTCCAGATTTCATTGGCAAAATGCAGTGCCAGGAACTGCTTGGGGCGGCCGGTTTCTTGGGCAAATTGACTCGGCAGCAAAGTTGATGAGTTTGTCGCGAAAATGGTCTTTTGCGGAGCTACCTTTGCCAGCTGCTCATAGAAGCCGATTTTGATGGCCGGGTTTTCGGGTACGGCTTCTATTAGTAAATCTGCTTTTGCCACAGCTGAAGCGAGATCTGAACTGTAACTGAGTCTATCGAAAGTAGACGCCAGCTGTTCTTTACTGGCACCGAGATCCTTTTCAAATGCCTGAGCCAAGATATCAAATTTTGCTTTCGCTTTTTCAAGTACATCATCGTTGATATCATATACAGTAACATCGTAGCCGTGAAAAGCAGTTTGGAAAGCAATCTGGTAACCTAAAACACCGCTTCCAGCAATCGTTATATTTTTAAAGTCCATGATTTTATTGTTTTATCAAGTGTAAAATATGCTCCATGATTTCATGGAGCATAACGTGAGTCTTATCCTTTTATGCCTTTTAACCAGTCTTTAAATTTGGTGATTTGTTCGGTTAAGAAAGATTCATGTTCTTCCTGTTCCTCGGAACCGATAGGCAGGATATGTTCAAAATAAGTGCCTTTAAGAGTTTTACGCAATAAGCCTTCTCCCACAAATGGTTTGTCATCATTTAATGTTTTGGCCGCTTTTAAGAGATGTCGGATGTCGTACTGTAAAGGATTGATATCCGGAACCTGTTTGTTTAAGTTTAACAATTCATATACGGCAATACGTGCGGTACGTACGGAGCTTTCCATGGTAAAAACTACATCATTGTTTGTTTCGACAAACTGGCCCACTAAACCCAGATTTTTACATCCTTCTGGTACCACTCGCGGCCGGTCTCCTTGTGCTCTTGGCATAAACATAGACGTAATGTATGGCATAAATGTCGTGCGTACAATCGTATTCTTGATGACATCGTCCAGCTGATCGATAATACCCAGGTGGTGACATAGTTCAGCCAGAATTTCGTCGCCAGTACATTGTGGCATTGGTTTTTTGATGTAGTTTCCGGCTTTGTCCATGAAGAGAGCGTATACCCATAGGACAAGGACGTCGTCTGGCTGCCCCGGAAAATGCGGCTGTCTATTACAGGTAAAGCTCATCAACCAATCGGAATCGGTAATGGTGATAATCCCCCCGGTGACAGTTTTTCCAGAATAGGGATCATTGACCGAATATTCTTTGAGCTTTTCGACTAAAGCTGAAGGTTTACAGGTAAGCGTCGCAGACTCCCAGGCCGATTTTTCGATGTTACTGCAGAATTTTTCAGGCTTACCGAATATAGCTGATTTGGCGGCAAGGTTTTTCCATAGTTTCCAGCCTGCACTTTGACCGCTGGTGCTATTGTCTATACCAATGATCGGCGCGTTTTTGTTATCTCCGTAGAAGGTATCTTCGGTCATTGATCCGGTTGTGACAATGACGAAATCGTCTTTTCCAATTGGAATTTTCACCTCTTTGCCATCTTGTTCCGTAATAAGCGCCTCGACAACTTTTCCTTCGGTATTGCTTTGGATGTCCAGGTCTTTGACCAGTACATTAAATTTAATGTTTACGCCTTTGCTTTGGAGTACTTTGCGCAATGGGGTCACAAAAGTATCGTACTGATTGTATTTTGGAAATACCAATGACGAGAGGTCGTTCAGTCCATCGATCGCATGTAAAAAGCGGTGCATGTACAATTTTAATTCAAGCAGGCTGTGCCAGTTTTCAAAAGCAAACATCGTACGCCAGAAAGTCCAGAAATTGCTGTCTAAAAATGATTCACTGAAGTAATCCTCGATGGTGAGGTCATCTAAATCCTCTTTATTTTTGAGCAGCAGTCGAATGATGGCCAGCTGATCCATTTTGCCCAATCCAAACTTGCTGAAATCTTTTATTTCCCCCAGCTTGTGAATAAGCCTTGCTTTGGAGTAATTGGAATCGTTGTCATTGATCAAACGATATTCATCCAGAACACTATAGGGGGCAGGCATCTCCAGTGCAGGGATGTCCTGAAACATATCCCAAAGATTTTCGTAGGTCATATCCATCTCCCTGCCGCCACGGATAACATAGCCATCGGTTGCATTACCAGCACCGTCTAATGATCCTCCTTCTACATGAAGCTGTTCAAGGAATGTGATATTTTCAGCAGGGACATGGCCATCGCGGATAAAATAGTAGGCGGCAGACATGCCTGCAATACCACTTCCGACGATGTAGATTTTACTGTCTTTATATGATTTAGATGGTATACCTTTATTACGTTGATAATTTCCGATTTGATCAGAAAAAGGCATTGATTTTTTTGGTGTATTACGTTGTTGTTCTTTGCTTGAATCTGGTTCATGATTTACATTTCCATATTCAGCAGATGCATTTAATACTTTGTCGAATTTTGAGGTGATTTCTTTCATGATTCTTGTGTTTTATTAATTCTTGAGTAAAGTTACCAATACCACCTTGATCATGTGTGCCCTCAAATTCGCTATTGTTCTACCGAATTTCCTCTATCTACATATTTTGTCGCTTTCGGTATTCAGATGGCGATAAGGTGGAGTGTTTTTTGAAAAAACGGCCGAATGCAGAAATGGAATTAAATCCGATTTCATATGAAATCTGAGAGATTGTCTTTTCGGGATTTCCGAGCAGTACATATGCTTCTTTCAGCAGACTTTCATCGATAATTTCATGCGGTGTTTTACCTGATGCTTTCTTAACAATATTAATCAGGTATTTGTTTGAAATAAATAACTGGTCGGCGTAATATTGTACCTCTCTGTATTGATTGCTGTGCCGCTGGACCAAGTCTGTAAACTTATAGAAAAGGTTGTTGGTTTCTTGGCTGCTGTCTGCCGTGATTTGATCCGCTAAGGCCAGTTCGTCGGCAATCTCCAACAGTAGATTAAAGATGATAGTTCGAATGATATCTGCCGTAAAACGTGTCGTCCGTAGCGTAACTTCCTTGAGGTAATCTATTAATTTTAACAATTTGTCAATTTGCTTGTCTTGGGAATTGACTAGCGTAAACGTCGAATTCTTAAAAAGCCCCAATTGCTCAATAAAAAATGGATTAACAAGATGTTTGAGGAGAAATGCTTTGTCAAAGAAGAGCAGCTTCATTCTGAAGTCTAGACTGACCTGCGAAAACCGGATAATTGTTGTTGGTGCGGATACGAGAATCTTATTTTTAGAAATATGGTATTCCTGATTATCGACTTCGATATTGATATCGCCTGCAGTACAGATACAAATGGCATAAAAGTCGATGCGAAAAGCATTGCTGGGGTACTCAAAAATTGGATTTCCGGAAGAAATATAATAGGGGCGATGGCAATTTACTCCAAAGAATGATAAGGTATCCTGAAGACTTTCGTGTGGGTTGCAGTTTGTCTTTACCTTAAGCTTCATGGATTTTTTATTTGGCGCGGGCATAGGCTGGGAAGATTGTTTCTAATAAACGAATGGGCTTTACTTATTTGGCTGCAGTTCGTTTGAGGATCAGTTTTTCGGTCGCAATATCGTCTTCGATCCCAACGAAAAAACTCTTGAATCCGAATTTGCTTAACAGACGTCTCGAAGCTGTGTTATCGGGATCGATAATACCGATGACATCTTTATCTGGATTCAATGTCGTCGCTCGTGCGAGCATTGACTCACAAATCTGTGTTCCTAAACCTTTTCCCCAGTGTTCCTGGCGTAGCAAATAACCAATTTCAAATACGGTAGGATCTTTTTTGTAGTTTACGAGCTTACAATCTCCTAAAAGGTTTTGCGTGTCCGTTTCAATTACTTTGAAATAACCTAAATCGGGATCCTGGTTGATTTCGAGAATCGACTCAAATTTTCTTCTGGCCTGCTCATCGGTTAAGCCTTTGCCAGTGATATATTTCATCACATCATCCTCCTTTACCAAGTCGTAAAATGAATCAAAATCTTCAAATAGATATTTTTTAAATACAAGTGTGTTGTGCATGGCTAATGTGTTTATTTACAAGATAAGATTGTTTTCTCTTAAATCAAATAGTCCTATTATAAATCATCATCTTTCTGTCTTATTTAACTTTTAAAGGGTTTTAGTACGCTAATTTAACTTACATTGTCGTTCTGTACGGCGCGGAATTGTATTTTGGGAGTAGCGTATGAAGCTTGCTATGCTGTGCAGACAAAATTTTTTGAGCGAAAGGCAATAGTTATGGAAATAAGAGCGGCAATGGAAGCGGACTATCCGGCGATTTTGAGAATTTGGGAGAATTCGGTTCGGGCGACACATGATTTTTTGAAGGAGGAGGATCTTCAGTTATATAAGAAACTGATTCCAACGGCATATTTACCACAATTAAAAGCGTTTATCATGGAAAGCAATGCGCATCCCTGTGCTTTTTTTGCTGTCTCAGATGATAATTTGGAAATGCTATTTGTGGATACCGAGTACAGGGGACAAGGGGTTGGGGGCCTGGCACTGACCTATGTTTTGGAGAATCTCCAGGTATATAAAGTTGACGTCAATGAACAAAACCAGCAGGCCGTTGATTTTTATCTAAAAAAAGGATACAAGCTTGTCGAGCGTTCAGCCGTCGATGGTATGGGTAAATCTTACCCAATATTGCATTTACGTCATGAAAGAGCTGTTAATGGATTGAAATAATTTTAAAATGATATAACTTATGATACAAGGTTTATATGAAACTCATATTCAGGTGCGGGATTTAGCTAAAGCTGTGGCATTTTATACAGAGGTTTTGGGATTGCGTGTCGCACATCGTGACCCGACACGCCCGATTGTTTTTATGTGGATTGGATCAGGCAAGGATTATATGTTGGGTCTGTGGCAGGAAGAAGCAAATTTTCAGCCAAGACATTTTGCTTTTAGGGCGAATAAGGAAGATATATTAGACTATGCCGTGGATTATCTCAAAACACGTGATCTGACTCCTTATAATTTTTTAAGGGATGGTATCGAAGCGCCGATGGTCTTTGCGTGGATGCCTGCATTGGCAATCTATTTTAACGATCCGGATGGCAATCAATTGGAGTTTATCTCACTTTTGGAAGGCGAGGGCAGACCTGAATTGGGCGTACTTTCGTATGCCGATTGGCTCAAACATACCGCACTGTAATTTGCTTTTTGGCAAATCACAGTGCGGTATTCCATTCTTCGGCAAGCATGGCGAAGAGGATTTCATGGTTTAACGTTTTGAGAATCTTGCAATAGCCTCTTCGCGTGTAGCAACAAAATTGATCTTTCTTGATTTATTGCTTTCGTAGATAAAATCAGTTAAGCTTTTGCTATTGTAGATGGAAAAATCTCCCACGATGGCAATGTCAAAGCTGTATTGTGTATATTTTTGAAGGATATCTCCTGCAAGTTTTGTTTTGAGTTCAAAGAAATCAGCGGTGATATTCTCTTGGTAAATAATTGCTTTGTAGGCTTCCTGGGCTCCGCAGTCGACCATAATCTGTAGACCGTCGTCGAGATTATTGATCAGAATACCTGTGCCTTTAACCTCAGCAATGTTTTCGTCATTTTGTTGAATAATAGTGATCTCCATTTTTTTATATTGTAGTTTGAATAAATAAAAGCCTACTGGATTGTCCAGCGATTTCAAATGATGTATACGATCTATTGGAAAATATGTGGAGCAACCGAGAAATAGGCTTTAACCTGCAAATTCCTTCAGCATGTTGATTGTTGGACAGAAGAAAAGTGAACCTGTATGTGCCGTGCTAAAGTCTAGGATTCTATCGTAATTACCATCTGGTTCACCGATAAACATTCTTTTCAGCATCAGTTGAACCGTACTGAATGTGCTGGCATAAGCAATGAAGTAAGTTCCCATTTCATTCGTTGCGATATGGCCAAAAGGCATATTGTCGCGCACAATTTTTAGATCGTCACCAACGTTGGCTAGTGCCGAATGCGAATTCGCTGGTTTTGCGTCATCGCCCATCTCAATATCATTCGCTTTGCTTCTGCCGATAACTTTTTCTTGTTCGGAGACCGGCAGGGAACGCCAGGCATTCATATCATGGATATATTTTTGTACGAATAGATAGCTTCCACCTGTGTAGGCCGGATCTTCTTTGCCAACTATGCCAAAGAAAGCACGGTCGTCACCAAGCGGATTTTCTGTTCCATCAACAAAGCCTAATATACTTCGTCCATCCCAATATCTGAAACCGTGGACTTCTTCTTTGCAGTCGGCTATTGGGCTTAATAAAGCTGCAATTTCGGTAGCCATGTCAATGCAATAGCTTTTTTCATAGGCGCGAATGTGAAAATGTAAGTCACCAGGAGTTGCAACAGCAATATGCTTTTGTCCGACGATAGGTTCGAAAGGCACCAATTCCTTGGGTAACGGTTCATTTAGTTCCAACTTTTTCCAGGCATGGTGGCTAATGCCCAATACCACACTTGCTTTCACAAGATTTGAACGTACCTGCGCCGAATTGTTGAGATTCACAACCAATGCACATAAGCGTTGGAATACTTCCTTTATTGCCACATTTTCGTGGAAGTTCCATACCATAAACACCGTATTGTTGCTTGGTGTATCGATGACATTTTGGGCCTGATGATCCATAAGATAAGTTGTTGTATGTGTGTTATAGCGTTGCTAATCTACAAATAAAATCCGTGGCAAGGATAGACTTTCTCGTTACTTGGCTGCGGTCTGCTGATATAGTCCGACGATTTCATCAATGACCAGATCCGGTTCATCGTAAAAGACATGATGCTCCGCATGTTGGGCCAAAAGGTAACGTCGGTTGCTTTTTTGATCAGCATATTTTTTAAGGGCAGCAATAAATAAACTCCGATCGGGTTCTTCAAAAGGTGATTTTCCCGAACCAATGACAGTCATAGGGACATTGATTTTTTCTGCAACCTCATGTAAAACAGCCGTTGACGCTTCATAGTTTAAAACGAGATGATAGAACCCTAAGCTTTCTTTCTTGATGTTATCAAGCTCACTTGCATATTCTCTCTTCAATGATTTGGATCGCTCCATTGTCATGAGATAAGGGGATACAATATCGATCATTACTGTGCCAACAACCTGACCTGGATTGGTTGTTATAAATTTCATCGTATAGTTACCGCCAAAAGAATGGGCAACGAAGAAATACCGATCCTGGTACCCCAATTGCTGCAATGCAGTTTTAAGATCCTTTACTTCATTTGTTAGGCTAACGTTTACAGTGTCAATTTCACTTTTTCCAAAGCCTGCCCGGTCGTATGTAATTAATGGTGCGCCCAGTTTGTTGGAAAGTGGTTTCAATAAACTCCGCCAAACAGAACCGTCATTTCCAGCTCCGGACTCAAAGACGATAGGGGTACCTTTTCCTTCCATTAAAGTAAAGTGGAGATTATGGTTTCCCACATTGATCAGGGTATCCCTAAGCTGCGCTTTTAAAATGAGTCCGCAGGCTGTTAGACATACTAGAATAAATAAACGGAGTTTATACATAAGCCCTCACGTCATTCATTTTAAGTGTCATGGATATCGCTTCTGTTTCTATCCATTTTGTGTATTCTTCGATAGCCTGCAAGCGAAGTTCGTCCGTAATATAACCTTCGGTGACCATTTGTCTCGATTGGGCCACTTTGTTCCAGATGGCTAAGTTTACTTCAAAGTTGTGTTCTCCTCTTTTGTATACCTGATCTGCGTTGATCACCTGAATTGTATGGAAACCTGCTTCTTGGAGCAGCACATCTACCTCGTTGGCCACGCGATTATTCATGCCGGCATCTTCTCTCCATTTCAGGAAAGTACGATAAAATTCGAGCATACTTGCTGGAGGGGCGGGATTCCACTCGATCGTGGTATGGTTGTAATCTAAAATTGAGATTTGTCCAGTAGGTTTTAGCCAAGATTTGAATAAATCCAGTGCTTTCGGAATATCGCTTAACCATTGCATGGTGCGTGCAGTAATAATCAGGTCGAACTGATGCGGCGGCTGGTAGTCGAATATATTACTGCAGACAAGGCTCAGATTTTTGTTGTTGCCATACAGTTCGTTGCCATTGTCGATAAAAGATTGTGTATTATCGAGGCCGATTATGGTTCCGTCACCAATATAGGTTGCTACCTCATTGGTCAATGTCCCTGTACCGCAACCCACATCCAATATTTTCATTCCAGGAGACAGTAGCGGAAGAAGTGTTCTGTAATCGGAGGATAAAGTTCTTCGTTCGAATATTTTATTTGCTTGCTGATCTTTTCTATCAATAAATTTCTCTTTCATTTGATTGGGTTTAGTTGCTTGTAAATATAGCTTTTGTAGAATTAATTTATGTTATTTCGCTATTTTTTTAATAATAGTTTTTTATATTGTAAAACGACGATACTAGTACCGTTATGATTACACTAACATATCCTGATATTATGCGAAAAGTATTTAAAATTCTCATGCTGATTTATTGTGCAGTTTTTCTTTCAGCTTGTTCTTCCAACTATCTTATGACATTCAATGGGGAAAATGTAACGAAAGATGAAGAAAAAGGAACATTTTCTTTTAATAATGATACGTTACAAATTGATTATTCCTTTGCCGATAGAGACGGTAGAATTTATCTTCGGATCAAAAATAACATAGACAAACCCATTTTATGGGATATGAAAAGTTCGGCCTTAGTTATTAACGGTAAAACGTTTAGCTATTCTGCTGAACAAGCCGCATTTAATGGGAAGGTGAATGCTTCGGTTTCCGATATGGGTGCGAGTAAATCCTCGATATTCAACGATACTTGGGTTAACGGTTATATCACAGGATCAATAAGCTTGCCTAAAGATGTGGTACTTATCCCGCCACATGCTTATGTGGATGGACATTATTTTGATTTTAAAGATGATGTTAAATCCATTGTACGATCATCCCCAAAAGAGAAGGTCTATATGTATGATATGAATGGCGAGAGTTATGCGGTAAAACTTGCTCGATTTGAAGGAGCTGAATCACCCTATATTGTGCGTAGTTATCTAAGTTATTCGATTTTAGACGAGGGTAAAGCTATTGTTAAAACAACAGAACAAAAGTTTTATGCTGCCCAACTTTGGCAGACTGGTACGGTAGCGCTTAATAATATTCTTGAATTGTATAATAAGCGCGGGGATGTGATGGCTGTTAAAGAGAAAAAAGGACAAGGCGCAATGATTGTTGGGGGAGCTTTGGCGCTCACCGCAGCGGCTGCCGCAATTGATCCTAAAGAAGGGCAATAGCATCCAAGCTCAGCAATGATAGCTAGAGTGACCAAAGAAAGTGCCCCCGTTGTTTAAACTTGCACAGCCATTTAAATTTATGGGTATTTAAGAAATTCTAAAGACCGAATCCGGCATAGTCGGATTCGGTCTTCTTTGTTTATGACGCCGTGAAATTCATTAGCGTCTTATTTGACAGATGTACCATCTAAAATCTCTTCGTCGGCTTTGCTGATCAGTTTAGTGTCTTTTTTGAGATCCCCAAATATCTCGATCTGACCATCTATGCTGCGTCCTTTCTGTACGGGGATGCGCTGTGTCTTGCTATCGACGACAGCAATCACAAAACTTCCTTCCCCAGATGTAAATACAGCTGACTTTGGAACGACAAACGTACTGTCTTGGGAGGTTAAAGGTAATTCAACCTCTGCGACCATGCCCGGTAATAACTTGTTGTCAGTATTGATAATGTCGATTTCGACCCTTTCAGATCTGAACCTGCTATCTAGCGCTCCCGACTTGCGTGCAATCTTGCCGGAAAACGTTTGCCCCGGCAATGACTTTACCGTAAATTGCAAAGGTTGGTTTTCTGCTAAAAAACCGGAATATTGTTCTGGAACGGCTACAGCTAATCTGAGCTTACGTTGTTGTTGAATGGTCATGATCGGCATCTCCGAGCCACGTCCAGCAGGGCCGACGTAGGCTCCTTGATTGACATTTCTTGTTGCGATTATACCATCGAATGGTGCCCTGATTTCCAGATAATTCAATAAATTCTGTACTTCGGCGTAAGCGCTCTTCGCTGCCTGGTATTGTGCGAAATCGGCATTCTTTTTTGCTTCGGCTACCTCTAGATCCAGTCTGGCCACAGTTCCCTCGACTTTACTGGTTTCAAAAAGCCTGTCGTATGTGCTTTTGGTCGCCATATAGACCGCCTCTTGTGATTTCAATCGCGATTTTGCCGCTGCAAGCTGTGAACTTAATTCTGGAGCTTCCAGCACAGCCAACAATTGGCCGGTATGTACTTTACTCCCGATGTCTACATTCAGGCTCTTGACATAGCTGCTGACCTTGGCATAAATCTCCACCTGCTGAAATCCACTTATTTCCCCGGGGATCTGCATTTTATTTGTTAATTTTTGTTTGGTGGGTGCAAATGTTTCCATTACTGGAGTTGCAGCCTCTGGCGCCTCTTTTTTTGCATTTTCCTCGGCAGCCGAATGGCATCCTGTTAAGGATGCGATCAGGGCGGCGATAGATAATATTTTGAATAGATTATTTTTCATATTTTATAGATTATACTGCTTTTACGATAAAGGTTTTAATGCGGCAATATAGTGTTTACTTTCCTCGTCCTCTGGATCTAATGAGATGGACTGGGTACTGCTTTTATCCTGAGCCCAAGCAAATATGAGCGGCAGAATGACCAATACGGCGAAGGTTGAAAATAATAAACCTCCGATTACGGCCCGACCGAGTGGCGAAACTTGTTCACCCCCTTCACCATGACCAATGGCCATAGGGAGCATACCTACAATCATGGCTAAACTGGTCATGATAATTGGCCGAAGTCTTAAGGATGCGGCTTCACGGGCTGCAGCCAGAGCGTCCCCATTATGCCGACGTATATGTTCGGCATTGGTGATGAGCAAAACGGCATTCGCGATGGATACACCCACCGACATGATAATCCCCATATAGGACTGCAAGTTGAGGGTAGATCCGGTCAGCAATAGCAAAATCAATGATCCCAGCACAACCGCTGGAACTGTGGTGAGCACAACCATAGAAACTTTGAACGACTGAAAGTTAGCCGATAGCATCAAAAATATGACGATGATAGCTACGGCGAGACCAGATTCGAGGCTGTTCATGGTCTCTGATAATACTTTTCCAAGTCCTATTTGCTCGATTGACAAGCCGCGTGGAAGTTCACCAAGGGCTTTGATGCTACGCTGCACATCCTTAGAAGCTGTTTTTAAATCTGTATGATCAATATTTGCCGTAACGGACACATAGGGCATTGCACCTAAATTGTCATTTTCACCATAGGTGAAGGACGGTGTGATCGTTGCGACGTCGCTCAGAATTGGCCGCGCTGAATTTTTCAATAAAGGGATTTCACCGATCTCTTTCTCATCTTTCATCTTATCGATGGGGACTTGAACCTGGACGTTATATGACAGACCTGCTTTTTCATCGATCCAGGTATTTTTTTCGGTATAACGCGATGAAGAGGTGGAAGCGATGAGTGATCGCGTTACTTCGTTTAGATCGATACCCAATTGTGCGGCTCTGACGCGGTCTATCTTAATGTCGTACGAAGGATATTTAATGGACTGGGCCAGTTGCACATCTCGAAAGTAAGGAATGGTTTTTAGCTCCTCGATCAATTTACCTGCGTACTTTTCGTTGTTCTTTTTGTTTTTTCCGGCGATCCGGACTTCGATAGGTGTTGGCGATCCCTGACTTAATACTTTATCCGTAAGTTCGATCGGTTCAAAAGATACTTGTACGTCTGGCACTGCAGCTTTAAGCCGTTTGCGGTATTCGTCACGGAAGCTATCCATATCGTGGTGATAATCTTTAAGTGCAATCTGGAAGACTGCCTCGTGTGGCCCGGCCATAAAAAGATAAATCGGCGAAACGGAAAATTGTCCTGGATGTTGACCGATATAAACAGAAGATATAGCGATATGCTCTTTACCTACTAGTTTTTCCAATTCAGCCAGGGCTAACTTTGCCTTTTCTTCGGTACGTTCGATACGTGTACCCTCAGCGGCACGAAGACGCATTTGGAACTGACTCGAATTGACTTTCGGAAATACATCCTGTCCGATTGTTGAAAGCAGAATCACAACGAGACTGATTGCACCCACAAGATAAACAACCGTAATGGTTTTTTTTCTTTTGAACAATCGATCGATCATTTTCATAAATCTATTTCTGAACCGTTCAAAAATGCTGATCTTTCCATCGTTGTTAAAGTCTTCCCGTTCAACGAGCAGTTTCTTTTGATTCATGGTGTCCTGTTCGGATTCTACGGTCAGTCCCGATGCTGCAAATTGAGCTTCGTCTGCATTTAAACCTTTTGATTCGGTCGCATGTGACGCTTTATGTGCATGATCTTTCATTAACCAGTTTGCCATAATGGGCACGAATGTCTGCGAAAGGAGAAAAGATATGATCATTGAAAATCCAATGGACAAAGCCAGGGGAAGAAACAATGACCCTGGAATTCCAGTCATTGTGAATGCCGGAGCAAATACCGCTAGTATACAGAGTAGAATCAATAATTTAGGTAAGGCAATTTCCTTACAAGCATCCCAAATAGCCAAGGCTTTGGGTTTGCCCATGTCCAGATGCTGGTGTATATTTTCTATCGTCACCGTACTTTCGTCGACTAGGATACCAATAGCCAAAGCCAGCCCACTGAGTGACATTAGGTTGATGGTCTGTCCGAACAGTTTGAGGAAGAGTACACCCGAGATGACGGATATCGGAATGGTGAGGATAACGATAAGGGCTGCTCTTCGATCGCCTAAAAATAAGAGGACCATTAATCCGGTAAGGATGGCACCAATAGCGCCTTCGGTAATCAAACTTTTTACGGAATTGATAACATACACGGATTGGTCGAATTCATAGGATAGTTTGACGTCGTCGGGTAAGTTCTCCTGAATTTTTGGGAGCGCTGCTTTTAAATTTTGCACTACCTCCCATGTTGAGGCATCGCCAGCTTTGGCGATACTGACGTACACAGAACGTTTGCCGTTGACCAACGCATAGCCAGCAGTCACATCGGCTCCGTCTTTTACTGTAGCGATATCCCCTAGGTAAAGGTTTTGTACTCCGCCTTTAAACAGCGGGATTTTTTCAAAATCTTTGACGTCCTTAATGGTATTGTTGGTTGGAGTAATATAATTTTTATCCTGAATACGGACGTTTCCTGCTGGGGCAGTCTGGTTGTTGAGTCTCAAGGCCTCTACTACTTGATCGGGAGTCATATTATGGCTCCGCATTAAGTCTGGGTCAACGTTGACCTCTATGGTACGTGGACTTCCTCCAAATGGAGGAGGCGATAATAGACCGGGAATTGACGTAAACGAAGCCCGGACATACACGTTAGCGAGATCTTGTAATTCATTATTTGAGCGCTTGCTGCTGCTCAATACCAATTGGCCTACAGGGAGAGATGAGGCGTCAAACCGGATAATGAAAGGCGGTTGTGAGCCTGGTGGAAAGGAAGCCTGGATCCGATTGGCCAATGCACTGAGTTCGGCTGCTGCCTGTGCCATGTTGGTGTCTTCGTAGTAAGAGACTTTCATTAAGGTCAGACCCTGGATATTTTTAGTCTCAATGGATTTGACACCATTGGCAAAAAGGAGGATGTTGACGTAGTTTTTGGCAAAATAAGATTCCATTTGATCTGGCGAATAGCCGCCAAATGGGTGGGCAATATAAATAACCGGAAGGTTCATTTTTGGCAGAATATCCACCTTGATCGATCGAACGGCGCCTATGCCAAAGACAATAAGTCCCAATACGAGTACGAGGATAGATATTGGCTTGCGTAGGGCAAAACGTATTAAATTCATGGCATGTTATTTATAGTTCTTTGTTGAAAATATCAAAATCTCCAGCTGCCGCAGCTTTGAGCAAAAGCGACTGCCAAAGGTTGATGTGAACGATCTCGCGATCGGTTTCGGCTCTATTGAGTGTGTAAAGGGTTTGTGTAACATCGACAAGTGTAGCTAGACCGTTTTTATACATCGTCATTTTTTGATTGTAGGCCTGTTGGGCTGCTGAAACTTGTCTTGGAGCTTCCAGATCGCTTTTGCTGGCCAATTGGATTTTAACATCTGCGGCGTCCAGCTGCGCAGTCAATTGTGCTTCTGCTGTTTGGTATTCTTGTCGTAAGGCTTCATTCGTATACCGTTGTGCGCTGATTTTTTTGTTGATGCGCGCCAGCGATGTCAGATTCCAGTTGATACCTAGTCCCAAAAGATAATTTTGGCGATTTGGACGTATTCCCTGCCAGTAGTTTGATGTGTAAGCCTGTAAATCGGAGGTATATTCGCTTTTAAACCCAGATCCTCTTGTTTGAAATACGCCAAATGCAGTTACGGTAGGCAAATATTCTTTGCCTGATAGCCGCAATTGTTGTTCACCAAGGTCAATTTTACTTTTATAAAATTGCAGTATAGGATTACTCTCAATCAAATTGGATGAAAGAGGAGTTAGCTGGACAGGTGTTTTCTGAACAAGCACGGTATCTATCTTTAAGTCTTTTGCCGGAACTCCCATTAACACCGTTAGCTTGTTGTTTTGTTCTTTGACGTTTTCGCGAGCCTGATTGAGGCTGATTTTTGCGCGTGAAACTTCGGCAGAGGCTAGGGTTGAATCCACGCCGGGTAAAATGCCATTTTTTACTTTCGTGGCAGCGATATTTAGAAATACCAATGCACGATCGAGGTTCATCTGTTGGTTTTTTTCCAGTCGTTGACTGGCCAGTAAATTCAGGTAAGCAGCTGCAATTTTGACCTTATGCTGGAATTGTTCCTGCCCAAGGTCGGCTTGTAGTCGCTTGGTATCTGATTTAGCCAATTCGATACGTTCTTTTTTTCGTCCAAAGGTGTAAATATCCCAATTGACATTGGCTAAATACAGCGCACCAAATGCGGCATTCCAATTTTGTTCGGGAAGGGGGGCTCCCGAAGAAGCTACACCCAATCCTCCGAATCCATACAGCGGACCATTTTGTCCATTGACAGTCCCGTAATCCTGTTGGGCTACGATGTTCAGATTGGGCCAAAAGTCGCGTTTGACTTGTTCATTGGTCTGTAGGGAAGACTGAAGATAATATTCCTTTGCCTTGATATTCCCATAATTTGCAACACCCTGTTCTACAGCATCGCGGAGCGTAAGTGTCTGGGCGAAGGAAACGGAGGTTGCAAGTGATACAGCCAATGACAATACTAAATTCAATTTCAGCATAGGTTGTATATCATTTTATGGACACGAAGATAATAATGACAGGAGCTGAGATGTCCCTTTAAAATGATCTATAGCGTTTAAAAGTGACCAATTTAATTCGTCATTTATTTTTCTGCTGATATAAACTTAAAACTTTTACTTTGTAACAGAATTTTAACAAAAAAAGGATGATGAGAAAGGTTTTGGAGAACAAGATAATACAAGAGGTCCTGCTATTGGTCTTTTCGTTTATCCTCTTTACTTTGAACGATTGGATTTTGATCCTAAGTTGGAAAGGTTTTTTGATGGGGGTGTTCTATTTTTTGATCCTTTATGCACATGCACAATTGAATCGATTTTTTCTATTGCCTTTGTTGCTGAAAAAGAATAAACCGCTGTTGTATATCTTGGCATCCGTAGCAACTCTCTTGGTGTTTGCTCTGATATTAAAAGAACTGACAGATAATGTGATCTACAAAAATTGTTTTCTTTATAAAAATTTGGTTCAGAAGACATTTCATTATCAATTTGGTGTATTATTAGGGTCTTTGATCTGTATATTGGGGAGTATACAATTTATCGAGTTTTATCGCTTTCAGCGTTTGAAGACCAGACGTGAACTGCTTTCAAATCAGACTCAATTGTCGAATTTAAAAAAGCAGCTCAATCCACATTTTTTATTCAACACATTGAATACCATTTATGGTATTAATCTGAAATACCCAGAACGTACATCCGAATTGATCATCAAAGTGTCCCAGCTTCTTCGTTATCAGATGGAAAGCAGCGATCGGGAATTTGTTTCCACGGATGATGAAATTGATTTTATCTCTAGTTATATCGAATTAGAACGTGAGCGTTTAGGCTATCGCACGAAAATTGAATTTGATTATCAAAAAGAAGAAGATATCAATTATCAGATAGCGCCTATGTTATTGATCACTTTCGTTGAAAATGCTTTTAAACACGGAACTTGCAGTATCGAAGATTGTTTTGTATATATTTCCATCAAGATTGAAAAAGGGAACTTATATTTGCATGTCCGAAATTCTGTTCCTGTTAAGAAAAGGAATGTATTTTCGGCAAAAATAGGTCTGGAAAATACAATTGCACGACTAAAGCTTTTGTATCCTAATCGGTATACGTTAACGACAAATTCCAAGAAAGAAGAGTATGAGGTGTCATTGGTTATCAATCTTTAAACAATGAATAAAAATAGCTGTATCGTGGTCGACGACGAGCCCGCGGCGCATTATGTACTGGTAAACTATATTGAAAGAAGTACTGATTTGCAGCTGGTCGCCCAATGTTATAACGCTTTTGAGGCATTGGAGTTTCTTCGGGAGAACAAGGTGGATTTAATCTTTCTGGATATTGAAATGCCGGAAATTAATGGGATGGATTTTCTGAAGATGCTGGATAACCCGCCTAAGACTATTTTGACCACGGCTTATTCCGAATATGCACTGGAGAGCTATGATTATGGCGTTGTCGATTACTTGCTGAAACCGATCTCATTTCCCCGTTTTTTTAAGGCCTTGCAACGTTTTCTGTCCTATAATAATACGGTCGTAACTCCTCAGGAGGACGAACCAAAATCCATCAGTATCCGCATGGATGGACGTGTTATAGATGTTAAATTATCCCAAATTGATTTTATCCAGAGCTTTGGAAATTACGTGAAAATCGTCACCCCAAGCCAGACTTTTTTAACGGCAAGCACCACACAACAAATTCTCACACAGGTGCCGGCATCAAAATTTATTCGGATTCACAAGTCTTACATTGCCTCGATCAATAAGGTCAGTAAGTATGAGCATGGAATGGTGCAGATAAATGATACTTCATTACCTGTTGGCATTACTTTCCGTCGGGAGCTGCAGGAGCGGTTAGCGAATAAATAGGTCTATTCGCATACGTTCTTTTGCGGGTGGTAAATGAATCAACTATTGAAGTGTACTTGTATTGATCTTGGGATGGTGTAGAACTGGAAAGTTAACAGAATTGGCAATAAAACAATATTCACTAGCCTTTTTATGTAATTCAATGGCGAGGTCAATCATCGCGGAATCTTTTACACGGACTGAAGGACTTAGTGTAACTTCTTTAAAATAACCTTTTCCACTTTCTTCCTCGACCATGATACCTGTTGCATAGTCTACATATTCTTCTACAATAATTTTATGGACCGAGCAAAAATGAAGGTACCATAACATATGGCAGGAGGATAAGGATGCCAACAACAAATCTTCGGGATTATGTTTGGTAGAATCCCCGAGAAATGCAGGATCCGAAGAGCCTTCAATATCGGCTTTGCCGTCAATGACAATACGGTGGCTTCTTTTATAGTTTTTGTAATGGTCGGTGCCGGTGCCGGTATTTCCTGTCCACTCAATTGTCGCTTTATAATGATGTTGTTTCATTTGAAATACTGATTTGATTTTTAGCGTTTATCTTTGTTGAAGTTAGGCTGCTCCATCAGGCAGCCCGTTGGTTTACCATTTCTCTTTTAGTAGTGTCTCCAATTGACCAATTTCCTCTTGGTACATGGTTTTCTTTCTCGTTCCAAAGTAAAGTATATTTTCAACGGGGGAAGTTCCTTCCCAAATCAGTTTAATTTTTCCCGATGCAATTGCTTCGGCACAAAGGAAGTCGGGAACAATAGAAAATCCTGTATTGTTGCTCAAACAGCGTATAATTGAGCTTATATTTGGAACGATATAATTGGGGCTGAAGTCTGGATGTTCACCAAAGTGTGTTGACCAATAGTTTTTTAAATGATCCATATCGGCAGCCGTACTATACCACAATTGTTTTTTCAGTAGCTGAGCCGCTTCTTTAATCTTGTTGCCGTCCAATAGTTTCTCCAGTTCGGAAGTATCGGTTTGGCAGCCAGCAATCAGGACAATACGTTCTTTTGAAAAGGCTTTGTATTGGAGATTCTGCTGACTTCCTTTTTGAGGAGTGATAATAAGGTCCAGCAAGCCGTTGTCAAGATCCTGCTGCATCTGCGGATATTCCCCAAATTTGATGATCAAATTGAAAGGAAGCTGGGCAATATGTTCTTCAAGCGTATACTGAAAGGTCTCAAAGCACATGCCAATGCTAATTGTAGCACGTTCGTCCAAAGCGCGTTTGTGGAAATGTTGCTCGCCGGTTTCCAGTTTCTTTAGTGGGTCAACAACATAGTTATATAAGATCTTACCTTTTTCGGTCGGTACCATTTTTCGTGCAGAACGGTCAAACAGTTTATGCCCAGTAAACGCTTCCAGGGAATTGAGATGTAGACTTACCCCGGGTTGAGAAATAAATAAGTCCTGTGCAGCGGCTGAAAGTGTTCCGGTTTCATAGATTGCCTTAAATGTACGCAGCCATTCTAAGTTCCATTTCATAACTATCATTTTTATGATACAAATATACAATTTAAATTATTTGTATGATTTAAAAATATGATAGAAATTTGTATTATCAATAAGAAAAATTATAGAAATGAACATATTTATCATTAATGGCGGACAGAGCTTCGCTCACTCAGGTGGTTCTTTTAATACTACAATAACAAATTGGACTGTCGAAACATTGGCAGGAAATGGATTCGAAACTCGGGTTACCAATATCAACGATGATTTTGATCCAATGGTTGAAGTTGAAAACTTTAAATGGGCAGACATTATTGTTTACCATTTTCCCGTATGGTGGTTTCAGGTGCCCAACCGTCTAAAACTCTATATCGATGAAGTTTTTACTGCGGGACACAACAATGGTATCTATAAAAGTGATGGCCGTTCACGTAAGAATCCGGCAATTAACTATGGTACGGGAGGTTTGATGCAAGGTAAAAAATATATGGTGACCTCAAGCTGGAATGCACCTGACACTGCATTTACACTGGAAAATGAGTTTTTCGATCAGCATTCTGTTGATGAAGGGATTTTATTTGGTTTTCATAAGATGAATCAGTTTGCAGGATTGGAGCGCATAGGTAGTTTTCATTTTCATGATATGGAGAAAGGTGCATCACAGGAGCGCGTTGACATTTACGAGAAAGAGTATAAACAATATCTGGAAGCAGTATTTCAATTGGAAACTACCTTGAATTAAAAATTAAACGAAGGGGAATAGTGCTTATTCATGGCTTTATTGCTATTATTACCGAGACTATTACCAAAACAAAATCAATACGATGAAAGTATATTTAACAGCAATTTTAAAAGCGGTTCCTTCGCATCGCGAAGAGGTATTGGCATTATTGCTACAGATGGTTGAAGCAAGTCGAAAAGAAGAGGCTTGTATACAATATAATCTGCATCAGGTGAATGATGACGAGAACCAGTTTATCTTTTATGAAATTTGGAGAGATCAGGCTGGACTTGATGCGCATAATCAACAGCCCTATATTATGGAATTTGGAAAAGTTGCTGGAGAAAAACTGCAGGAAGCTCCCCAAATTTTATTAATGAATAAACTCGCTTAATTTATAGTTTCTTCTGTAAGCGCTTCGTTGAAGAATGTATTACAGATGAAATAGCTCTGGGAATAATGTCTGTATGTGGCAAGGAAGTTGAAGTATTAAAATAAAAATTAAAGTGGTGGGTGCCGAAATCATTTGTGTTGCCTTTTGTAAAACATTGTTTTACTCTGATTTTGTGACACGAATGATTTTGTTGGTACCCTGCTGAACGGCGACGTTTACTTTGTTGCGTTGTGTGAAGCTCTGCTGCAGAAAAGTTAATTTGTTGGCCAGTTGGCCATCTTGATTATCTACCCAGAATGAAGCGGCCATAATGCCAATCTGTACTCTATAGGTGGAATCATTTTCCCGTACAATCTGCTCGATAACCTGATTTTGATACCAAGTCAGATCTTTCTTTTCTTTTTGGGAAAGGCAAGAAAATAGAAGTCCTACTAAAGCAAGCAGGTATCCCATTTTTAAAAATCGATTGCGTATGAGGTCCATCAATATTTTTTCGCGTTATAACCAAAGCTACTATTTTTTATCCACTTAATGAATTAACTGTATGAATTTTTACAGCCTCGTTTAGGAGCATGAGTTTCCTTGATTATTGAATGTCTCAGCATATGCAGATTCAAGTAAATCTAGAAAAGTATGGAGCTTGCTATTCATTTTTTCGTAATCGTAGCCTTGAATTTCATCCACTGATTGTATAAATTGATGAGTTCTGCTTTGAAGCAGAAGATCTGTTTCAGAATTGATCAATAAGGGAACAACCTCCGGGGTAAATTCCATATGGCATTGAAATCCGTAAACGAGATCTGAATAGCGGACAATTTGCCTGGGACAGCCTGCGCTGTATGCTAATATTTTACTTTCATTTGTTAGTCCAGGCATATCATTGTGCCAATGTCCGACCTGCAATATATTGCCAAAATGTGCTATTTTGATGTCGTTCATCCCGTCAGCTGTGAGCTTGATCGGGAAGACGCCAATCTCTTTTTCTGGGCTGTGCGCATACGGTGCTTCGAGTGCCTCGCCAATCAATTGAGCTCCCAAGCAGATCCCCACAACAGCCTTATTAGCATCAATACATCGTCGGATAAACGCAATTTCTGACTTCGCATCAAAACAATGATATTCTGTTTGGGGTGAATCTGGACTTTGAGGTCCGCCCATAACGATCAATAAATCGATGGAGTCAATTTCTCTTGGAAGAAAATTCTGTTGGTAAACGTGGGAAAAAGTAACCGTATGTTGCCGCTTTTCTGCCCAGTGCAAATAAGCTCCAGGTGCTTCAAAAACTTCGTGCTGTATAAAATGTATGTGCATCTTTTGTACGTTAGACGTTCTCGTTCCAGTAATAATTATCTGGCGTGGGGCGTTGTCCAAAAATTGCCGTGCCTACCCTGACAATTGTTGCGCCTTCTGCTATTGCTATTTCTAAATCTCCACTCATCCCCATGGACAGTTCTTCCATCGATACCCGAGGGATATGTAAAGCTATGATTTGTTGTTGAATATGCTTGAGCAATTGGAAGCACTGGCGTACTTTTTTGGCTTCGGCGCTCATGATACCTATTGTCATCAGCCCTTTAATCTGCAGGGTGTTTAATGTGGCTATTCGCTGAACGAGGTCAAGCACCTCCTGGGGAGACACTCCGTATTTACTGTCTTCAAAAGAGGTGTTTACCTGAATAAGCACCTCCATGGTTTTATTTTCCTTTAAAAGTCGCTGATGCAATTTTTCGGCAAGATCGAAACGATCTATCGAATGAATGCAGGATACATTGTACTTGAGGATATCTTTGATTTTGTTGGTTTGAAGGTGTCCAATAAAATGATTGACATGGGGAATAGTATTTAAATACTCAAATTTGTCTTTCAGTTCCTGTACTTTATTCTCGGCAATCAATGTTTGTCCTGTACGCAATGCGATTTCAATACGTTCGGCGGGAACGGTTTTGGTTGCCAGCAATAATTTTACGTCCTGTGGATTTCGATTATTTGCCTTGCAGGCTTTGTCTACACGCTGTTGAATAATGCGAATGTTTTCTATAATAGTCTCATTCATGGTGGGGTTGCACTATTTTTTTCATCATGATATCTGTTTGTTTATCATCGCCTAATTGAAAAATATGTTGATCAAATGCGACAAAGCCATTTTTTTGATAGAAATTGATTGCGCGCAGATTGTTCTCCCAAACACCCAGCCAAACAAATGAGGCTTCTTTCAATTGAGCTAGGGTTAGTGCTTTTTCATACAATAATTGCCCTACTTTTCTTCCATGAAATTCCTGTAATACATAGATACGTTCAATTTCTAGCGCCTGCGGGCATTGTTGTTCGGTCTGGGCTTGTCCCGTATTTACTTTCAGGTAACCGACAATATTATTTTCCACTGTGGCAAAGTAAAATTCTGATTCGTCATTACAGAGTTCAGACAATAATTTTTCTTTTGAAAAACCTTCTGCCAGATAAGCCTTCATGTTGTCTTCGTTATTCGCGTCCGAAAAGGTTTGGATAAAGGTTCGTTTTCCTATTTCCTGCAGGAGATCAATATCTGTTAGTTTTACTTTTGTGACGGTTATATCGGTGTTATTATTGTTCATTTTTTTTATTAATATGATCGATTTTTCATCGATGACGCAATATCTCTATCGTGCACTCTATCGCTATTCTGCAAAAAATCACGGATACGTTGTCTTTCTGTTTCGCTTTTATTTTGACTTAATTTTTTGCTCCTGTAAATCCGTTACGACGATTTCGAATACGACAATATCCCGCATTCCGCTTCTAAATCGGTCGGAGAGTCCATTCCATTGTGTTACTTAATTCAAAATTACGGCCAATAGCTTGGAGAAAGCTAGTCCACTTTGAATAAAGCGGATAGTCCAGTGGAAGTATGTCGGGCTTTCTTAACTATATTTATAGCAAAGGATAGTGGAATTGGTTGCACATGGAAAATTATGAGCTGAGACATTTTGGAATAGAAGAATGGCAATCGTATAAGAAGATCAGGCTGGAGGCATTATTTTCGGCCCCGGAGGTTTTTGGGAGCAATTACCAAAAGGAAGCTGCCTACCGTGCTGAGGAATGGATGGCATTACTTGGAAACCCCAAATGTGCGATGTTCGGATTATATAACGACGGAACTTTAATCGGGCTAACGGGTGTTGTATTGGATAGAGCGGATGAATCATGAACCTTTTATTTATTTTTTGCGCTATGTCTTTGCGAAAAGCTAAAATGAGCTGAACGATAGTCTTTGCTGAATCCCCAATGTAAAAAATGTCGACTAATTGTTGCTCATTTTTGGGTTATATTGCTGTACGTGGTCCACTTTAGCAAAAATATGTGGCCCATTCATTTCGATTCCCGCAGCCAAAAAGTCATCAAGGATCGATTGAAAAATCTCGGATTTTGCCAGTTCAATTTCGGCTGATTTAGCGATATACACGTTGAGCTCATATAGCACATAAAAGTCATCTAGTTTTTTTTGTAAGACAAATGGTGCAGGGTTAAGGTTAACTCGTTGTATTCGAGGCGGGATGTTCAGCAGTAATTCGTGGATGCGCTGCCAAGGTTCTTCATAACCGACTGTCAATTCTACCTGAAAGCAAATTCCATCCTCAGAAAAGGTTGAATAGTTAACTGTATTTCCAGAAAGTACCGACGAGTTAGGTATAGTAATTTCCTCGTTTTTTATTGTTCTAAGTCTCGTTACCAGCGGAGACTTTTCGATAACAACCCCGGTTTTGTCAGCAATAGTGATGCGGTCCCCGATACGAAAGGGACGCATATAAGTGATCACTAAACCCGCTATGATGTTGGAAATTGCAGAAGATGATCCTAAAGAGAATAGGACGCCAATAAATACGGATATTCCTTTAAAGATATCTGAATTGGCTCCAGGTAAATAGGGGAAAATGAGCACGAGTGTGAAAGCTTGAAGCAGAAAGCGGACAATGGTGAAAGTTGGCATGGCAAAATCACGATGAAAGCCATTAATCTCCAATTTGCCTTTGTCAATTTCGCTAAAAATATACTTTATGAATCGTACAGCATACCGCATGACAACTATAATGACAAATACGGTAATCAGATTTGGAATATAATCCCAGATTGCCAAAACTGCTGTCTTTAAGGGTTTTGTGAAAAGTCCAATGAGATTAGATGCCCAGCTCTGTGTAAATGGAAAAACGCTGAAGACAATGGGCAGCATGATAAATGCAATTAGGATGATCAACCCCCAGCGTACGATATTGAGCGCGTTAATAAACATACGCGTTTTTTGTACAGAAGTAACGAGTACGTAATTTTTGAACTTTATGTCTTTAATCCGTTGTGTTCTTTCCGTCAATATACGTTGCGTACCATATTTTTTCAATTTGTTTATCAATAGGATCAGTATGGAAAAAACGATTAGAATAAGGAGTACAAGCCCGCTACGGGTTAGAAGTTTTGTAATGCTGTTGTCTGTACGTTCCGCTGTGATTGAATCTTGAATTCTTTTCAGATAGTTTGCTGCGATTTCTTCTTTGCTTTTTCCTTCAAGGAGTGCATCGAGTTCGGTGACGGAAGTGATCACCAGATCTCTATAAACGATGTCGGCACTGATTTCGTTGTTTTCGATTTTAAATGAATCTACTTTTACAAAATCATCTTCATATAGATTATGGATCCTGCTGACAACGTTGTAAGCACGGTCTTTGGCTAATGACGATCCAAGTTTGTTGTAGATAAAGAATAATGTATCGTTAAATGGTGCGACAGCATATTTTTTTGTATTTTTTTTGATGGAGTCCACTTTGATTTTCAACTTTTGCTGCCGAATGGTATTTTCTTCGTCAAACTCATTGAGCTGTTGTTTTAAATTCTCCTTCTTTGGACTATTTTGACTTTTAAGATCGGCAATTTCGTTCTGAAGTTTTACGCGTTCAAGAGAATCATTAATTTGCTGTTGTCTAATTTCGTTCAGCAGGGAACTTAGTCCCAGTTCCTTTTTATTGACTGAATCTGTTTCTTGTGCATAAAGCTGTATGCTTGTTGAAAAAAGACAAGATAGGCTAATCAAGAAATAAACGTAAATACTTCTCATCGTTCTGTGGGTAAAATTGATGCCGATGTTTACAGGTCATTATGCGAAGAACAATCGGACAGGTTCTCAAAGATAATAATTATCTCTATTACATGACCAACTGTTAAATATGATATAAATTGAAGATAAAATGATACGATGCGACAGCTGAATTTAATTTATTCCAACTTTCTTTGTTAAAACGATTGGGCATAAGCTCAATGCGGAAAACTGTGTAGCTAATTTTATCCAAAAAATATGATTAAACTTTTTCAAAAATCTATTTATGCAATGAACAAAGTTGGAAAGATAGGCCTTTGCTGTATTGTAGCCTGTGTTTCTACTTTTTTAGATGTACAAGCCCAAGAACGGAAAGCTCCGGCTTATCCCTTGATCACGCATAACCCTAATTTTAGTATATGGTCAATGACAGATCAGCTTAATGCATCAACAACGAAGCACTGGACAGAAGCTGATCATTCGTTGTTGGGCTTAATTAATGTTGATGGCCATATTTACCGTTTTCTTGGTAAAGAAGAACCTAACTATGCGATTATTCTGCCAACTGCCGAAGATAAATCTTATACGGTAAATTATACAGAATCAAAGCCTCAAGGGGACTGGCAATCTCCCTCTTATAAATCGCGCGCCTGGAAATCGGGTGTAGCACCTATTGGCGATGATGAGAAACAGGTGAAAACGCTCTGGAAATCGGATGATATCTGGGTACGGCGCGAGTTTGCTGTCGCTAATCCACAGGAGATTAATGAATTGTTTCTAAAACTGAATCATGATGATAATGTGGCGGTATTTTTGAACGGCAAGAAAGTCTATGAAAAAGCGGGCTGGACAAATAGCTTTCAATATTTACCGATCGATAAGGCGAATTTGAAAGCGGGACAGAACTCGATTGCTATCCATTTGAAGAATACCGCTGGTGGCCGTTACTTGGATTTTGGTCTGGTTGACAAGCTTAAAGAGCGTGGACCGAAGGTACAGACGGCGGTACAGAAAGCTGTTGAAATAACTGCCACAAGTACTGTCTATAGTTTTCAGGCAGGCGAGGTAGACCTGAAATTGACTTTTACCTCGCCTTTGCTTATGGATGATCTGAATTTATTGGCGCGACCTGTAAGCTATATTACGTACAATGTAAAAGCAAACGATGGACAACAGCATGCTGTCAAAGTTTTTCTAAGTACTTCAACAAATATCGCGGTATATAAACCTTCGCAGGAAGTGATCGCAGAGAAATATGAGACCGAAAAATTGGCTATTTTGAAAGCCGGAACTGTCGAACAGCCTATCTTGCAGAAAGGTGCCGATGATATGCGGATAGACTGGGGCTATTTTTATGTTGCATCACCAAAAGGGGATAAAGTCCAACAGTTTTTAAGTCCAATGGCGGGAGCTGTAGACGCCTTTAGAAAGGGAATAGTGACAGCCGAAAAAAGTAAAGGCACTTCACTTGCGCTAAACACAATCATTCCATTTGGCAATGTAGGAACGAAGGCAGAGGAACGTTTTGTTGAGTTCGGTTATGATGAAATTTATGCGATTCAGTATTTTAAAAATAACCTAAGACCCTGGTGGAACAATTCTGGTCAGGAAACGATGGAAAATCAGCTGACGCTGGCAGCAGATGAGTACCGTAAGGTGCTAGATAAGTGTACGGCATTTGATAAGGCAGTCTATGCGGATGCGCTAAAATCGGGCGGAAAAGAATATGCGCACCTCAGCATTCTTGCTTATCGCCAGAGTATTGCAGCGCATACCTTGGTAAAAAGTCCACAAAATGAATTGCTATGGCTTTCCAAAGAAAATAATAGTGGTGGCTTTATCAATACGGTGGATGTCACCTATCCTTCAGCGCCATTATATCTGCTCTATAATCCTGAGCTAATGAAGGGGATGTTGAGTGGGATCTTTTATTTTAGTGAAAGCGGACAATATCCATATCCTTGGGCAGCGCACGATCTGGGTACTTATCCAGTGGCTAATGGCCAAACCTATGGGGAACCTATGCCAGTGGAGGAATCGGGTAATATGATTATTTTAACTGCTGCAATCGCAAAGGTACAAGGGAATGGCGATTATGCGAAGAAACATTGGAAAACGCTAACCACATGGGTAGATTATCTCGTTAAAGACGGTTTTGATCCTAAAACACAGCTTTGTACGGATGATTTTGCCGGTCATCTGGCGCGGAATGCTAATTTATCTGTTAAGGCTATTGTAGGTATTGCCTGTTATGCACAACTCGCTGAGGCAATCGGCGAAACAGCAACCGCAAAAAAATATCGTTCAATTGCGGAGGAAATGGTTCCAAAATGGATGGAAATGGCAGATGCTGGCGATCATTACGCACTGACATTTGATGATAAAAATACCTGGAGTCAAAAATATAATCTGATCTGGGACAAAGTCTTGGGATTGAATTTGTTTCCTCAAAAAGTATATGATACTGAAATTAAGTATTACCTGACGAAACAAAATAAATTTGGCATTCCCTTGGATAGCCGCAAAGCATACACCAAAAATGACTGGATCCTTTGGACCGCATCATTTGCTCCATCGAGAGAAGCATTCGAAGCATTGGTGAAACCAGTCTATAATCATGCGATTCAAACAGAATCCCGTGTCCCTTTAAATGATTTTTATGATTCAACTACTGGTATCCGTGAAAACTTTAAGGCACGTAGTGTTGTTGGAGGTTTTTATATGAAAATTCTAGCGGATAAGCTGCAACAACAATAGAAGTAGGTTAATGTTTAGCGGGAAAACCCGCAATGAGACATTTAGTTTGTGTTAGTTAATTTAGATGGCGAGCAATTTAAGGTTGCTCGCCGTCTGTTTATTGGAGGATTTGCTTGAGTGTTTCGGATGCTATTTTCACGATATCCTCATGTTTGACGCGATGTTTTTTTCCAGGTATTTGCCATGCACTGTAATTGCTTGCATGGTAATTAGTCTATCGAGCTGCTTTGATGATAATTTTAAACAGGTTCGAATGACGGTGTAACATTTAATCCTTAAAATGATACTGGGATACGTAGTAGGACTGTAGTTCCAGCTTTTGGGTCTTTGGTGATTTGTACACTTGCTTTTCTGCCTAGCAATTGCATGCGCTCACGACTGATTGTTCCAGAAAGTGAACGATGCGAAACTTCGGGAATGTCGGGATTGACTTTGCCACTATCTTTAATTCTTACTTGTAGGATATCTGCTGATAACTCAAATTGGATGTCGATATTACCCTTTCCCGTCTCGAGGTCTATGCCATGCAGAATTGCATTTTCAACATAGGGCTGTATCAGCATCGGGGGGAGCATGACTGCACTTAAATCTTGATCTTCAGGCTGCGTGATATGGTAATGGAAAGCATCCTCAAAACGCATCTGCTGCAAGATCAAGTAATTTTCTAAGGTCTCAAGCTCCTCGTTTAGTGGAACAAGGTTTTCACGGCTTAATTCGAGATTGCTGCGTAATAATCGACTGAAACGGTTTAAATATTTGATGGCATTTTCTTTCTTATCCAAGCGCATGAAGCTTTGCACAGCCGAAAGGGTATTGAAAATAAAATGCGGTTCCATCTGTGTACGCAATAATTGTTGCTGTATTAATGCTTTTTCTTTCTCTTGTCTGGAACGTCGCTGGCGAAAACTATAATACAGGAAGAAAAGTACGATGATCAATAAAATAACCGCCAAGGAAGAAATGATTAGCCATAAGCGATTCTGCTGTAGTTGAAGTTTATTGATCTTGATATTCTCATTCAGTATGCGAATGGATTGATCTTTTGCCTGTAGTTGATAAAGGGCATTCATTTCGGCGATCGCCTGCGTATTCTCCGATTGGTAAATCCCCTTTTGTAATTGAACAAGGTGATTCAATACGTCTATTGCTGCTTTATTTTTTCCTTGCAGGCGATACAATGCTGCAAGACTGTTTTGAAATGTAATTTCGTTGTTAGCAAAGATTAATTTGGGGAACTGCGCTTTAAGTTTCCTCGCCTTTTTGATGAACTTTTCGCCCGATGCAGCGTTCTGTAATGAAACATAGATGGCGGCTACATTGCTGTAGTCGACGAATAAATTGTTCATCAATACAGAGGATACTTCCTGCTGATGTAAACGTTCATCTATTGCTATTTTCAGCAGTTCATAATGTAAAATGGAATCTGGTTGTTGGGCAGTTTCGTAGTATTGGATCTTGGAATCGTAAAGAAAACTAATGTTGTATTTATCTGGATTTTTAGCGTGTAATTCTTCGAGTTTATGAAGGTACGGAGCAATTTCTGCTGCTGGTCTTTGTAAGGTGTTGAGCGTCTGTATCATTTGCACCAGAACACGTTGTCGGTTAACATGTCCTTCTGGCAGTGAATCGATTAGGGGCAATACCGATCGATTCATTTTTTCGGCAAGGTTATACTGGAAGGAGCTCAAGTTATTTTGGGCAGCCGATAATAATATTGCTGATTTTGCTTCGGTTGACAGGCCTGCAGCGGTGTCTGATAAAACAATGGTGGCGGCTTTGTTGTAATAATAGCCAGCTTCGCGTTCTTTTGCTTCTACGCTACGGATGTTTCCAATGCCATTGTAGATAAGTGCTTTATATTTTGCGTTCCCGGTTGTAGGTTCAATAAGTTCAAGGGCCTGTTCGATAAAAAAATGAGCCGAATCCTGACCGCTCATAGCATAAAGTCGTGCCAGGTAATATTTTACGCGTGCAGCAAGTACAGTGTCTTTTTTTACGGTGGAATTCTGGTCTAACTGTAGCCAGATCTGCTTGATAGAATCCCCATTTGCCGCATTTATTTTTTTGTCTTCGAGCGTTTTAATTTGTCTAGCGATAGCGTCACGATCTGGCGACAGGGAGTCATGTTTTCTATCGCAAGCGATAAAAAACAAAGGGAATAACAGCCCAATGAAAATGTGGTTCAGTGATCTCATTTTTCTGGAAAAAGCTGATTTAGGATCAAAGTTTTCCTACGTGATGAAATAGGAATTTCCTCGTTGTTTTTTAACACAATATATTCGGAACGATTGACACCGGAAATATGCGATCTGTTGACAAGGTAAGATTGATGTGTCCGTAGGAAATAGGGTTGGGGCAATAATTCTTCATAATATTTGAGGGGCTTAGAAATTAACTCTTTTGTACCATCATTCAAAAAGAAAAAAGTATAGGGGCCATCGCCTTTGCAATACACGATGTTATGAACAGGGACAATGCGTACACTATGTATAGAAGCTAATGCAATACTTTCGGGCAGTTCACTGGTATGCAATGTTTCTTGCGCCATTGACAAGCGCTGCATCCATTGCGGATTGTTTTCACTTTTACGTCGATAACGTTCCAGAGATTCAGTTAATTCGGTGTGGTCAATCGGTTTTAAAAGATAATCCAATGCACCATATTTGATGGCTTTGACAGCAAAATGATTATAAGCAGTAATGAAAATTATATTCTGTGGGATAACGGTTAGCTTTTTTAAAATGTCAAATGCCGTACCATCACGGAGCTGAATATCCATGAGTATTACATCGGGCTGTTTCTCTTCAATCAATTTTACTGCATTTGCTACAGTATCACTCCAGCCAATAAGTTCGACATCAGTTTCCTGTTGGATCAAATAGCTGATCTCTTTGCGTATTGCAGGTTCATCCTCGATAATGGCTACTGTTATCATCTATTTATAAATTATATTCAGTAAAAATAATAATTGTAAGTAAGGAAATTTAATTCATTTACAATTTATCACTATTATTTATAATCGGAATTTAACGTTTCAATAAGAGAGAGGTGAAATTGGTCATTTAAAATTCCAAAAAGCGGTTGGATTTTTTATATTTAGTCTGGTATAGAACGACATAAATATGGAAACTCAAAAGTCATTAAAATCAGTTTTTGCTGGCAGTATTGGTTTGATTACTTTATTTGCAATCGTTGGGCAATTTGTATTGGGTGCTCTTGTTTCAAAGCTGGACAGAGCCGACTATATTATTCATTTTTTTAGTTATTTTACAATTTTGAGTAATATAATGGTTCTGTTATGCTGTTTTTTTGCTGTTTTCTGGTCAAAAAGCCAAATCGGTTTCTTTTTCACGAAGCCCGAAACAATGACTGCTGTAGCACTATATATTCTCATTGTCGGAATAGTCTATAATGGTATACTCCGTTTTTTGTTAAACCCACAGGGGTTGTTAAGTTTGGTAGACGAATTATTGCATGTCGTCACCCCTTTGAGTTTTTTCCTCTTTTGGTGGCTGTTTTTGGACAAGAGAGCAATCCGTTGGAACCATATTTTCTATTGGTTGATCTTCCCGTTAATCTATCTTTTTTATACGTTGTGGCATGGTTCGTTTTCTGGATTTTATCCTTATCCTTTTGTTAATGTTTCCGAATTGGGAATTGATAGAGTTATTCTGAACAGCTTTGGAGTAACCTTGGTTTTCGTCATAATTGGTGTATTGCTGATTGTATTGGGAAAATGGCAAAACAACCGGCATTCTCAACGGATTAAAAAATAAGAAAACTCAAAGCTCCCCGTTATTGTTATATCACAAAACAGTTTCTATTTATCTACTTTAATTGAATTGAAAATGGTTATACGATTTTTTATCTGTGTCTCTTTGGTATTATGTGCGATTTGTTGTTTTGGTCAAGTTGATGTTGATAAAATGAGAGCCGAGTACGCTACTGCTGTTCAAAACAAGAAGCTCTGTGCTGCTAATCTAAAACTTTTAGAAGCAGCTGCCAGTTCAGCAACAGAGAAAGGGTACCTCGCAGCTTATGAAATACTTTGGGCGAAACATATGGGTAATCCGTTTACAAAATTAGGTCAGTTCAAGAAAGGGAAGAAGCTTTTGGAAGAAATGATTATGAAATATCCAGACAATATAGACTTACGTTTTATTCGATGGAGCGTACAAACACATGCTCCTTCGTTTTTGAGTTATAGTAAAGATAGATTGCGGGATAAAGAGTACTTGGTTCACAATTTACATAAATTGCCTAATCCTAAAGGTCGAGAAGTAATCTACACCTATTTGAAAGAAGCAAATAGTTATCTTAAAGGCGATCATGTGTTTTCGCAAGCCGAATTGAATGCACTTTCTAAATAGGGCTGTTTGATTTATGGGCTTCCTATCACTGATGTTTTACTTCCGAAGACAAATAGTGAACATTTATCGATTTAAAATTAGAAAAGTGAAGCAAAATTCTCGATGTGCATTTTCGATGCTGAATAGCAATATTTGAATGTAGATGTGTGAGATGTGATGAAGGGGAAATCTTGGCATATGCGAAGATTTTTTTTGGTAAAAATTTTCAACTTTGTCCTATCGATAGCAAATAAACTTTAAAATAATGGAACAGATATTTATTAATCTCGCAGTAGCAGACGTGAATAAGTCAATGGATTTTTATACGCAATTGGGCTTTAAAAATAATCCTCAGTTTTCGGACGAACAAGGTAAATGCATGGTATGGAGCGAGCATATTTTTGTTATGCTTTTATCTCCGGATAAATTTAAAACATTTACAGATAAACCTCTTGCGGATACAAAGAAACAGATCGCAGGCCTATTTTCACTTTCAGTCGCTAGTCTTGATCGTGTGAACGAAATTGTCGATAAGGGACTGAAAGCGGGTGGCATAGAGCCAACACCCATGAAGGACTATGGATTTATGCAACAGCGGAATATTGAAGATCACGACGGCCATACCTGGGAAATATTTTATATGGATATGAGCAAATTGCCAACTGCCTAAAATCAGATCGGAATAATCAGGTATCAAAAGGTCTCTTGCCGCAAATGCAGGGGACTTTTTTGTTTGGTTGTTGACGCAGGGAGCCGGAGCTTAGGTGTGTGCTCTCCGTTTGGTGATGACGAATTTAATTACAGATCATGCGAATATTAAACTATAAGATGCGATTGATAATTATGGATTGCCTAATGCTTGGTTACGCCTTACATTTGACGAAATGCTAATTCGTATTTAGATAAACAGTTAGCTATTGTATACATCATAAAACTTGGTATATGTTTAAAAATAAAAAACTCAGCAAGAATCCGCTCCATTACATTTACGCAATTATATGGATTGTTTTATTTGGTTCTATCGCTTACTACATTTATTCTGGTGCGGCATTTAAACCGGAGAACGGTAAAATTCATCTGGTAGCCATACTGATTGCTTGGGTCGTGGAGTATCTTGGGCTTACAATTACTAGTTTATTATTCCTATTGTATGGAATCTATCGTGGCATGACAACAGTTTTAGAAGACGAGAAGGATGTCAGTGAAGCTTGAGGTTAATGGTACACCGTATGGTTTAGTTCCTGTTCACTGTCCATCTTGTATGGGATTGAAAATTCCCTTTTATAGGGAAAAAAGCCCTTACTCTGTCCAAAGAAATTTATAAGTTAGAAGGACTTTTAATTCTGTCAAAACGGGTTTTTAAATGTTGCCTTCTCGAACGGCGCATACGTGATTTTTTCACAGGGTAATGTCTATTTTTAGTGATATTGTTAAAGATTAGAGCCACAAGGAATAAAATTAAGCAGCCCGATAATACTGGACTTAATACATACCAATACCCCATAGATGAAATTTTTGTCCCGCTGCTGACAGCAATTAGTGCTGTCGCTCCGCCTGGAGGATGCAGGGTGCGTGTATGTTGCATGCAAACGATCGATAATGCAACAGCAAAGGGGGCAGTCAGCCAGATAACATCAGGAAGGAGCTGTGCGACGGTGACCCCCGCGATTGCAGAAACAACATGCCCGCCGATTAAGTTGCGAGGTTGTGCCAGTGGACTTTGTATTGCTCCATAGACCAAAACCGAGGAGGCTCCGAAAGAACCGATCAAAAATATGTTTTCCATCGATGGTAAATGAAGTGATTGGATATAGGCAATAATAAATATTCCCACAAAGGCCCCAATAAATGACCAAAAATGTTCCCAGGGATCGACTAATGTCTCTCGATAGATGACATATCTATAAATTCGTAATTGTCTATGAAGATGATGTTTCATTTTGATTTTGCAAATATATGTAGACCGAGGGCTTTATGTTTGTACATTCTATATCGATGTTTGAAGAATTTATAAACCTTAGCTAAATTGCCTCTATATTTTAGATGTCTTACTGCCTAATATGCTTATTTCCGATAATTAATGCGGCAAGAAATCACCATTCAAATACAGTATTCTTGTAGAAGTATTCGTCTGTGTCCCGATCAAAAATTTATTGGGGCAAAATTACACTAAATAATAAGACCTATCGCTAAAATTTTAAATCTCCTTTTTAGAGCCGCCAAAATTAATCGATTCTTATGAATGCCAATGTTTTCGAGGCGTTTATTTACCCCTCATAAGGGGACGATCTCATCTACTATTCTTTATCCAAAATGAAAACACATATTTCTACCGACTTATCAGAAAGAGGAGAAAAATAAGGATAATACGCATGGTATATTAAGCTACGCTTTGTATTTGTATTGATTTATTCTTTTGTTTTTTTGTCCGTTTCTTCTTCTTTTTATTTCGTTTATTCAGCCATATCCAAATTCCTGTGATGGGGAGGGAAGCTGCTAGTGTAACGGCTAAGAATGCAATAATTTTAGAAGGTAGGCCAAATATTGACCCCATATGGATAGATTTCATCATACGTTGAACCTGCTGCGCCAATGGTAACTTGTCTAAAGGATTATTTTTGAGTAATATCCCAGATCTGCTATCAAAAAAAGCCTGGTTAATCTGTAATGTTGAATTCGAAAAATTTTCTTTGGTTAAGGCAAAAGCTAAATCCTTCTTTTCAGGAAATGTGACAATGATATTTCCTGATGTAGGGTATAAGGTATTTAGCTGTCGATAGATGGTATCAAGTATCAAGTAATCTGAGGAAGCTAATTTATTCGAATTGCTGATTTTCTCTTTTGTTGATTTTTTCGTTGAACCCAATAATTTATAGAATTGCTTGTTGTACCAGTCGAAACTCCAGGTCAATCCAGTTAAGGTAAAAATAATTAAAAACAAAGAGGCGTAGAAACCTCCCACTGCGTGAAAATCCCATACTTTTCTTTTAGTAGAAGCGGATATTTTGATCGAGAGACGTTGTTTATGAATGGATTTATTTTTTGGCCACCAAAGATAAACCCCACTTAATGCGAGAAAAAAAGCCGCCAAGGCTGAAAGTCCAGTGATGGTAGTTCCGATTTTATCGACGAGCAGAAAACGATGGATATCCAAAGTCTTTTGAAAAAAGCGGTCACTCTGTCGGCCTTTGGATAATATGTCTCCGGTATAAGGGTTGATATAGGCATACCAATATCCACTCTTCTTTTGTCCATATTGTATACGGATACTTCGGGAAGGGTCGGCCGGAATTTCTACGCGAAATAGTTTTTTATCGGGAAAGATACTTTCAGCTTTTTGCGAAATATGAGCGAGGGAAAGAGGATTGTTCTGTACTATTACTTTTTGTTCTTTTGGCCAGAGCAGCGGTGTGAGCTCTTTTTCAAAACTCAGCAACATTCCCGTTAAACATACGATGAAAAAAATTAAACCGAATAACAAACCTAGATAGAGGTGGAGTTTTCCAAGTATATTTTTTAGAATATTTTGTTTAGCTCTTTTAGTTGTCATAGGTGCGCTGTCAAAAGGATGAACAGCGCAAAAATACAGTATTATTAGTAATTATTCTAAATAAACGCAAAAAGTTTCGTGGTTGTATTAATCATCCCAATTTTCATCATCACCATAATACTCTTCTGGTCTTCTATCAAGAGGTACATCTTTGACCACACGAATCGCTGCATTTCCTAAATTGACATTCACGAGGAAGGAAGGGACATTGACAGAAAAATTCCAGCGACCATTGGTCATATAAACATATCCACCCCGATAAGGATCATAAAATGTTTTGTAATCTCTAAAGTATACATGGTGTCTCATATCGTAGTGATGTGCACTGGCCCATCTTGGACGATCATGATCATGTTCATATTCATGTCTCCAATATTTGCGATCTTGCTTATCTCGTTCACGCACATATTTATCGTACTCTTTTTCCCGTTTTCTGAAATATTTTTCTCTATCTTTGTTGCCATGCCAACCATGGTCATCATGACCTCTGTGTTGCGCCTTTGTTAAGGTAGGTGTTGCTAGAACTAAGCCTAGACAGCCCACTGCAATAGAAATTAACTTTTTCATTATTCCCAAATTTTCATAGTTCTTTTCTAGGTTGCAAAATCCTTGCCAATTGATCACAGGTCAAGTTTAATCTAAATTCCTTGTTCTGCCAAAACTGTCGTCTGGATCTTGTTTCGAGATCTTGACTGGGAAGACAAGGCATGAAAGAAAATGTATAAGATAAATGCTGTGTTTAATTGAGTTGAATATACATGTGATAATATTCGCCACCTGCGAAAGGAATTTTTTTGCCGAGTTTGAAACCAATTCTTTCATAGAGTTTTTGGGCATTAGGATTCTCTAGGTCAACGAGCAGTCCCACTTTCTCGAAACCATTTTGCTTGGCATATGTAATCGCATGGTGCAGAAGTTTGGTTCCGACACCCTTACCTCGAGCAATTGGAGCAACAGTAATTGAATCTATATAAAATTCGTTTCCAGTCGTTTCGGCCTCCGGAATCAATGTATTATTGTATTGCTTCTTCATAAGGTCCAAAATAGGTTGTCTTAATTCAGTAAACTGATCACCATCGTATCCTGTTAATGAACCCTCAATTCGTCCATTATTGTCGACTGCTACAAAAGTATTCTCATAACTATAGAGATTTCCTTTTTGCTTGAAGAGTTGCGTTAGAAAATGTATTGCTTCATTTTTATCTTCTTTTTGGATAAAACGAAAGATAACGTCTTTCATCGCCTGGAGCATAATTTCAGGTACAACATGTGCATCGCTTTCTTGAGCTTTTCTAATTTTATTATGTATATCCATGATTTAAAGAATAAAAACGAAGTTAATAAACTTGATCGATTTTCTTTGAAGGACTTTCGATGGTACTTTTCATTTAAATTTTACGATAACCGATGGTGTCTCGATAGCGAAGGATATTAAGACAGTCCTTGAGTGATGATAGAATGAAATGGTTGAATATATGGATTCATGCGGAAACAGATGAAAGTTAATTAACTAGATGCTTGTAGAAAAATAATTTTGTCTACTTTGTGGCGAATATCTGATCAGTGCATTTGAATATCGATTGGCTTATATTTCTATAACATTTCTTATTATTTTTGAAACATGCTGTTATCGGTTGGAGAACTGTCGACAGCTCTTTTCGGATTAAAACAAATTAAAATGATTGTAAGAGCTACAGTTTCTGCTTTTCTGGTTGCTATCATCAGCCTCATTGCAGCCTTACTCGTTCAGAATGCGGATTTAAATATGGTTTATGCTGCATTTTGCTGTTCCCCTTATTTTATTGTCATTACATTGGTTTATTTTCACTTTAATAAGTTACGCAAGAAATTTAATGTTTTAGAGGAACCAAAATTTGTTTTTGAACTTGGCTACGGTTTTCTTTTTTATTGCTTGTTTTCTTTATTGCTCCCCGTATTGCTTTTTTTATCTACGCTGGATGACGAATATGAACATCGGCTTTATGCAGATCTTGGTGGCGTGATTAAGGAAATGTTTCCTTTAATTGTGACACTTAGTATTTTCCTGACATTCTTTAGCAGCGTGATTATAACCTGGGCGTTAAAATCCTGGAAATATTTGGTTCCTACTTTGCTGGGCTACCTTGTTTTAATGCCTATTATATTTGCATTTTCGACAACGATACGTGAGATTAGTGACTTAAAGGAAGAACGTCTGACGCAAGCCGACAATATAAAAGAAGGACGTTACAAATGGTATTGCGCGATGAGCAATCCTTCGGCGTATCCCGCACAGTTATATAAAGGCCGTTTTATCTTTCCGAAAGATGCAGATTACGAGTTTACGTTTAGTGAGGGCAATCTAGTAAATTATAATGCGGTGTGGGGACAAGCCGGCGGTGGGTCGTATGAGCAAGTGATGTCGTTACCTAAAGCATTGGATATTACCTGGTATTCATTTGTGGAAGATGCTTTTTATCGAATGAACGGCCCTGTTGATTATAACAAATTGCGGGCGTTGTTCAGTACCTCATACGCAGAAAAGGGGGGTGCCAAAATTGCTGATGAACAGTATGATAAGATTATTTTAGGTTTTGCCCCGGGAGGTGTACTTGTTGTATGGGCCGCCGGAACAGGGCGTCGTCAAATTGAAATCGGTCGTTATCAGGCGGAAAAAGTAACGATTAATAATAGGGATGAATCAAAACCTAGTGGAGAGTATGGTAATATCTTTAATCAGGAATGGCGTGAACATGTACTGTCCGATACATCGATTATTCCCTCGGATATTCGGCGAGCTATCGCAGATAAACCGATTCCATACGGTTATTGGGATAAATTACGAACACGTTACCATGTACAACCTAAGTTTGTATTGTCATCTGACATAAAAACATTCGATGCGGACTTCGAATTTTATAATGCTGAGCGTGTTGTTTTTGATGAAAGTCTTCGGTATATGGATATGGAGTCGCGAGGGATTCCTAAGGATATTTACGTCAAATGGTACGATCAGCATAATAACAGATGTGCAGCCCGGTTTATTTTTGATGAAGATGAAGTTTTTAAAAACTATACCTCATTTTTTGGCGATAAAAAAGACTTGGGGGCTGAATTGGAAATCAGTATTGATACAAGGACTAAAATAGCGAAAGCAGTATTAAAAAATAGCCAGGGAACAAAGCTTCTTTTGGAAACTCAGGTGATTGCGTATGGTGAGCATTTCTAAATACGAGAGAACGATGTTACTATTCAACAGCCTAGAGAAGAGCTTGTGAGATATCCGAATCTGACTCAGCACATACTGAGCAAATTACAGATAATCTGAATGCACTTTTGCAGTTCATATCGATGAATCAAGTGGGTGAAGAACCCACCTGATTCATGTTGTCGATTTTATAGCCGATTGAACGCTATTGAAAATCTATTTTGCGTTTTTTGCTGTGACGTTAAGTTCAATGTCTACATTTTGTGCAATCATCCAATCTTGAGGATTACCTTCGGTACCGTACGTAAGACCCCAATCTTGTCTTTGGATCGTAAATTTAGAGTAGAATGTTACCTCGTCACCATTGAAAGTTATTTTTGCAGGGAACGTTACATTCACCGTTTTATCTTTGATTGTTAAGTTACCGCTGACCGTATTTGTCGCATCAGCAACAACACTTTTTCCTTGCGTTGCATCAAATGGTCCAACTTTAGTGATTTCGAATTTTGCAGTTGGATATTTTGCTGTGTCAAAGAAATCAGCACTCTTTAAATGTGCATCCAAATCTGATGATTTTTTACCACCTGATGTTGTAGGATCTACTGAAGCTGTATCCGTAAGAATAGAGTTGACATCAATGGTGAAAGAACCACCAGTAACTGCATTGTTTTCAGCTGAAAGTGTACCTTCACTTTTCAAAACACCGTATCTCGGGTTTAGACCACCTTTATGGTAACCAGTCCATTTTAATGAACTTTTATCTGCTTCAACTGTGTAAGTCTGTCCTTTTTGTTCAGTTACTTCTTGGGCATTGGTTGTTGTTGCTTTGTCACCATTTGTGTTTTGACAAGAAGCTAACAACAGGATAAGGGCTAAACCCGAAATCAATTGCTTTTTCATTTTTAATCGTTTTATTTTTATATGTTATTTACGTCTTAAGTTTTGACAGCATCAACTGTGCCAATTCGCACCTTTTTATGTTGCCGATACAAAGGTAGATGATAGATAGTTTATTTTTGGTATCAGTTTCCTTAAAGAAACTACTTTCCAAAAAGATAGTGGTCTATAACTTTATAAATCTGTATTTTTGTAGGCATTAAAAAGTCATCATCGTAAAATCGCCGTTTTCGGTTTTACAGATAATAGGATAATCAATGAAGACGGTGCGAAACCGATAAAGAATAATAAATGAAAAAAGAAGCAACATTAACATCTTCGGGCGCCTGCAAAACACGTATACTGGCCATTAATGATACCATGGAGATTTTGGCGGGAAAATGGAAATTTCATATTATTGGCACATTGATGCTTGTTGAAAAATTACGTTTTATGGAACTTTTACGTGAGGTAGACGGTATCGGTGCAAAAATGCTGTCTAAAGAACTTCAGGATTTGGAAATGAATCAGTTGATCAAAAGGACAGTGTTGAATACTAAACCTTTAACGGTGGAATACGAACTGACAGCATGTGGCAAGACCCTAGGCCCTATCATTGATGAAATTGCCAAGTGGGGAATTACCTACAGAAGTAAACTCTATACCAAAAATGAGACTGAAGTTAGTATGAACTAGTGCTATAAGTTTCCTGTTCTTTGGACGATTTGTAAAATTGCCTGTAAAGAACCTGATACGTTGGACGCAAATTCGGTTGATTATAGATTGAAAAACTATAATAATTGTAAGTTTGTTATAGAATTTACAGTCTAATCTACTAAAAAGAAGACAGGATGCGTTTACAACGATTATTTTATTTATCTCTTGGAATTTTGTGTATAAGCAGCTGCGCAGTTACCAAAAAAGTCCAGCGCCAAGAGATCTCCTTTGATGAGGGTATCAAAAAGATTAACCATGTGGTTGTTATCTATATGGAAAATCATAGTTTTGATAATCTTTATGGCGAATTTAAAGGGGCTAATGGCATAGCGAATGTCAAAAAGGGTGATTTTTTGCAGGTGGATGAAAACGGGAAAGCTTATCAATATCTACCTGAGATTCCCCGCAATAACTCTTTTCCAACCAATCTCCCCAATCAGTTTTTTAATATAGATCAATATGTTCCTTTCGACAAAGCAACGCCGGATGTTACACATCGTTTCTATCATAACCAATTGCAGATTAATGGTGGAAAAATGGATAAATTTGCACTATATAATGATTCCAAAGGATTGGCGATGGGATATTATAATACGGAAAAGTTACCATTATATCCATTCGCCAAAGATTATACCTTATGTGATAACTTCTTTCAGAGCGTATTTGGCGGATCCTATTTAAATCACATTTATATGATTTCAGCGGCGGTTCCGGTTTGGCCCAATGCGCCTAGTTCGATGGTGGCTAAGCTCGATGCAAATGGTAAGATGATAAAAGATGGTGTGGTTACTCCTGATGGCTATGCCATCAATCATGTGCTTTCCCGAAATAAACCTTACCCTGTGAAATCTGATACGTCAAAATTATTGCCATCTCAGACGATGCCTACAATTGGTGATCGTCTGACTGAAAAGAATGTCAGCTGGGCCTGGTATTCAGAAGGCTGGGATGATGCGGTTGCTGAACGTAAAAATAACTTTGCCTATAATCATGAGCCTTTTTTATATTTTGCCAATTTTGAAGAAGGCAAAGAAGGCCGAAAACACATGAAGGACCAAAATGATTTTGTTAAGGCTGCCAAAGAGGGAACGCTTCCTAGTGTATCTTTTGTTAAACCAGGTGGGGGCAATGATGAGCATCCCGGAAGTTCGGCGGTCTATTCCTCAGAACAACTTGCTGTTAATCTGATCAATGCTGTGCTAGAAGGACCCAATGCGAAAGATGCCTTGGTGATTTTAACGTACGATGAATTTGGTGGTTTTTTTGATCATGTTAACCCGCCGATCATAGATCGCTGGGGACCTGGAAGCCGGATCCCGGCAATTGTTATTGGACCATTTGCTAAGCGTGGCGTCGTCGACCATACACAGTATGAGACCGTTAGTATTCTTTCATTGATAGAGCAGCGTTGGGGAATAGAACCCCTTGCTGATAGAGATAGAAAAGCAAATCCTTTCAGAAATGCGCTCGTTTTCAAGTAGGCTATCTTTCGATCGATAGGAAATTGAGATATGTATAAGAAGATTGTAGTTATAATCCTCATGTCGACGATTGTATTTATCGTAGGATTTACGACAGGACAATCAGCTTATACAAAAAAAAGAGGCGCCTCTGCTCGTGAGCATCTGATTCAGAAAGAAGTTCTAGATCAGATGCTGTCTTTTAAGGCCTATATTAAAGATACACTTGCTGTTGAAGTCCACAAAGAAGAAATAGATGCCGTGCGGTTGCGAAAGGCATTTTTAAAAACCAGAATTCTTTTTAAAAGATTTGAATGGGCTTCGGAATATTTTACTGCGGATCTATCCAAAAGGTTAAACGGGCCGCCGGTGGAGGAAGTGGAAAATGCGGATTTATTGGATCCGTCTTTAGCCAGAGGGGTGGAGCCAGTGGGACTTCAGGTGATCGAAGAGCTTATCTATCCCACATTCGATAACAACCATAGGCAAAAGCTAATTCATGAAATTGAACATTTAATCACAAATACGGATTATTTGATTTCCTATTTCAAAGCTCATCCATTGGAGGATTGGCGCATTTTGGATGCTTCGAAACTTGAAGTATTTCGGATTATATCTTTGGGGATTACCGGATTTGATAATCCGCTCTTTCAAAATAGCATGATGGAGGCGTCGGTTGCTCTAGGAAGCTTGCAAAGTACACTTCTTCATTATGGGACACGAAAAGAAAGGCTATTTTTAACACTGACCAAGGCGATTAATTATCTTCGGGGGAATACTGATTTTAATTCTTTTGACAGAGCATTATTCATTACACAATTTGCGAATGAAATCAGTACGGAAATAGCGGCTTTAGAACGGAATCAAACTGGGCCTAAAATTAAGTATAATAGAATGCTGAGGCAGGATGTAAATACGATGTTTGATCAGGATGCATTTAATGCGGATGCTTTTTCTCCTGGACCGAAATTTCATTTATCAGATGAAAAGACTGTATTAGGCGAGAAATTATTTTATGATGTGGCCCTGTCGGGTACACATACCCGAAGTTGCGCTTCCTGCCATAATCCCAACCTTGCTTTTACCGATGGAATGATGCTGCAAGAAGATATTCATGCCTCCGGACGGTTATTGAAACGGAATACCCCTACTTTATTGAATGCGGCTTTACAATCCAATTATTTCTATGATATGCGATCATTGACATTGGAAGACCAGATACAAGATGTTATCGGAAATAAGCAGGAAATGGATGGTTCGATGACAAATATTGTGAAATACGTTTCGTCTGATAAAATTTATCAATCGTTGTTTAATAAGGCTTTTGATATAGAAAGCAAACAGGTCTCTGCGGATCAAATAGCCAATGCACTTGCTTCTTATATCCGTAGTCTAACTAAAATCAATAGTCGATTTGATGTATATATGCGGGGAGACCGAACTGCACTATCTGCTTCTGAGGTGGATGGCTTTAATTTATTTATGGGTAAGGGAAAGTGTGCAACCTGTCATTTTCTTCCGTTATTCAATGGTGTTACGCCGCCCAAATTTATGCAGAGTGAGGTGGAGGTTTTGGGCGTGCCTGGTTCTCAAAAAGATGCTGTTCTTGATGCTGATTTAGGGTATTATGCTATTATTGGTGTTGATTCATATAAATATGCTTTTAAGATTCCTTCCGTCCGAAATGTGAAAAAGACGGCACCTTATATGCATAATGGAATTTATCAGACCTTAGATGAAGTCATGGAATTTTACAATAATGGCGGCGGGGCGGGACTGGGGATCAAATTACCCAATCAGACACTGTCAGATGAAAATCTGCATCTGACCGAAAAGGAGAAAAAAGACATTATTGCATTTATGGAAAGTCTCGAAAGCCAATAGAGTGGCTTGTGAAGCAACTCTTTAAGGATTCTATTGATTTTTTTGGGTTGGCTGAGGAGTTTTATTGAGCCTAAATGAAGGGGCATCAAATTGATTGAGCTCTTGCAGCAGCGGTAAGGGATTGATTTTTATCTTAGTTTTTCTTTCTTGGAGATTCTCTTCGGAACCAAGCGCTTTTACCTGTTCAGTTTTTATTCCAGTCAACAAGTTGAATTGAGTTTCTGTCGTTGTATTTTTGCCATCCCAGGTTCCTTTTTCTAGGTAGATCAATTCGAGATTTCCATTTCTGCAACGAAATTTATAATTGGCATGCCCATCTGTGATATCGGCTAAAATATGAAGTTGCCCATTTTCAATAGCGAAGTTGGGCAGGGGAAAACGGGGTTCGATCATCGTCGTTGAGGATAAGGCTAGTCGTAGCTTTCCGTTAGGTTTGGAGAGAAATACTTCCGTTTTAATTGGCGTAGCCGTATTTACAGTGTCCATGCTAAGAACAATTTTATCCGGATAACCATCATGATTTATATCGCCTTCTAGCTCTTGAATTTTTGCTGTAAAATTGTCATTTGTTGTTTTTTGTTGACCATATAAGGCCAAATTACTTAAAAAGGATATGATCAAGATTAGTTTTTTCATTGTAGTAAACATATCATTAAGTGAATCATACATGTATTCAATATACGTATTCAAGATGGAAAAGCTGTCATTTTACTATGTTTTGGTTTCTCTCGATTGATTAACTGCCAAGTTAGTTCGCCGTACTAACTATAGGAACGATTATAGTACATGGAGTAGCCAGTTGTTCCATCGAGCCATTCTACAAGTTTTTATGACTATGATGAAAACCGGCTCTTAGGATAGCGGCTTTTGAAATCACAATTATTTCACGATGGGTTATCGTCAGTTTTGTCAAATGATTCCTTGCGGCCCAGACAAGAATAGATTACAGCAGTTCAGCGATCCTATTTTCTAAATCTTCCAGATCAAAGGGTTTGGCGAGATAGCTATCTGCACCGGCTTGGTCCGCCAGAGATTCAATATCCATATTGGCTGATAGATAGATGACAGGGATGTGGCGGTATAAGGGATGATTTTTGAGTAGGCGTGTAGCCTCTACACCGCCTATTTTGGGGATCCAATTGTCCATCAGAATTAAATCGGGATGTACCTCTTCTACTTTTTCTATGATGTCATGGGACGTTTCTGAGACGGCCATATTATAGCCATTTGTTTCGAGGATTATGGTGCATATTTCAAGGACGTGTTTGTCATCGTCCAACATAAGTATTGTTTTATTTGACATGTTGTAGCTGTAAAAAAGGTGGAGCTAAATTAAATAAAAAGTCATAGGAAGAAGATGGTTAAAATACCAATTCTAATGAGTATAAACCCCTATTTTGGATATAGAAACTGTAAAAGGGGCGGGTCAGTGGGATTGATCTAATTTTGAACTTTCAAAATTAGTATTATCTTTATTTTATAATTAACATCCAGTTTTGTCCTAATTTAACAATGAAAAAATACATTTTTATCCCTAATTGCCTAATCATATTGCTTCTATTATTTACGATGACAGGAAATTCCCTGTTCGCTTTTGAGAAAGCTAAGCAAGCGTATTTTCAATTGAAGGTATATCATTATGAGACCGACGAACAAGAGAAAGTCATTGATGAGTATCTTGAGTTGGCTTACTTACCGGCATTACATAAATTAGGATTTGAAAAAGTTGGTGTATTTAAGCCAGTAGAAAAAACGGTAGGCAAGGAGAGATTGCTTTATGTTTTCCTCAGTGCTTCTGATCTCAGTCTATTGGTTAATTTGGATCAACGGTTGGCCAAGGATCGAAAATATCTGGATGCTGGCAAAACTTATATTGAGGCAAGTTCTAGCAATCCACCTTTCCTAAGATTGGAGACGATATTGATGAAAGCATTTGAAGGAATGCCTAAATCGGCACTTCCCAAATTATCTGCTGAAAAAAATAAACGCATTTATGAATTACGAAGTTACGAGGCTGCGACTGAGAAACTGTCTGTGAATAAGATAGACATGTTTAATAACGGCGAGATGGATATTTTCAAAAAACTAAATTTTAATGCTGTTTTTTATGGACAAGTGATTGCCGGTAGTACGATGCCCAACCTGATGTACCTGACGACATTTGAAAGTATGGACGATCGGAATATACATTGGAAGGATTTTGGGCCTTTATATAAACCGATGCAGGATTTACCACAGTATCAGAATAATGTGTCAAAGAATGTTACCCTGCTATTGCATCCTACTGCATATTCTGATATTTAATGATCGCATAGCGTTACTTTCTTCTAACAAATAAATATGCACCACGCGCTCAGCGATGAAATATTTCATTGACAAGTTACATCGGTTTTTTCGGACACAAAGGAAATACCAATTAGCTGTAGTTTAAAAGAGATAAAAAGTGGTAAGTATTGGATTATTCAGGGTTTCTGTTTCGAAATGTAATAGCTGTCATACCGCTTACTTTTGAAAATAAATGTGAAAAATAAGGTTCGTTATTGTACAGCTGTTGAATACAGCTTCGAATTTAAACATTTGTCAATATTCTGAGGATGTTTTTTCTATATTCAGGGTCTTTTTCTCTAAGTTCGAGAATATTGTTTTTTAAATCTATGTTAACATACCATTCCGCATAATGATGTTTTTCATTTGCATCGTCAAAGAAAACTTTGGCTTTAATATACTCTTCATCAAAATATTCTGGTTGCCCACTGACGATAAATGCAGTTGAACCAATATTGTCGTGCATTTTAACGGAGGTACCCTCTATTTTAAATAGGCTATTTAAGGCTTTGGTAAAATTGTCGCTTAATTTACCTATCGAATAGAAATGAATTCCTTCGCGATAAAACCTGTTTTTGTCGACCTCGGTATTGACAATACCCAGTTTCATATCTGGACGAAAGGCTACTGCTAAGCCCACGGTCTCTCTGCCCCACAGTCCTTTAGCTTGAACAATATGATGTTCGTCATCATCTTTCCAATATTTTGTAATTGTCAGCTGTAAATCTACAAAATCATTGTCTTCGCTGACGTCAATCTGTCTCAAATTGCTTTGTCCTTTCAAGAAATTCAAAAAGCGCATAATTATCCTGTTAATTTGGTGTTAAGCTTCATGGCATAGAAGATGACGCTAGAATATTTATGACAGGCATCACTTGTGCTGGAAGCTTTGGCTATTAAATTAAATATACTGTTTTTTATTTTAAAAAAACAGGCTGGAATAGGCTTAATCGCTTAAAAAATGAATAATCTATAAAGGAAGTTTCTTCACTTTTTTTTCTGATGCGATCTCCTTGGAGATTCGTTCATTGATATTTATTTTAGCATCAATAAAAGTAAATATTACTGTACCATGTTCTCGTGCATAGCTATTTGTAATGGAGTCGGCCATTGTTGATTGGGTGAAGAAAGGGCTTGTTATTGCTAGTTCTCGTTCTCGCTCCCAGCGATCTTTGATTCGAATCACATTTCGGTATGTTTTGTTCAAATCAAACCAATTAATATAGTCAGCATTAAATGAAACAGCCTTAATTCCTCGTTTGGAATAATAGTTTATGGCACCGGCCTGACCATAATTGTCGCAAAGCACAAGCGTGTTTTCCGGACTGGCAATTTGTTCATAAACACTGTCTACTTTTCGGGCAAGTTCTTTCCATCCCAACATATCAGCAAAATCCTGAGGAAGCGGATGCTCTTTGCCATCTTCCCATGTTAACATCCCATATCTTCGGTATTTATCGGGATGGCTCACAAAATATGCTGGATTTCTATTGGGGAATGCAATATTGTAAATAGGAAGAAATAGTACAACAGTTAAAAGGATCAAGATAGGTTTTAAAATTTTTCCAGTTTTGTTTTCCAAAAGTGATGAAATATAGACTGCACCAAAAGCAAAATAGATTGGGTAAAGACCTATTGCATAGTAGTCTTTCGCCCTGAGGAATAAAAAAATTCCAAGAGTGATAAAAAATGAATAGAAGAGTAGACGGTATGCTTTAAACGCAGGGTATTTCAAAAGTGCATACAATCCGAAAATGATAACGGGAAAGGTTCCGAAAAAAAATAGAAATTGAGAGCGCATAAAGCTCCATCTATTGACATTGACAAGTTGTGTGTCCTGAAGTTCTTTAAAGTGAACAAATACGGGGAAATTATTGCGATACTGCCATATTAAATTCGGAAGGATAATCAGCAGGGCAGCGAGTATTGCATAGTACAATTTTTTTTCTGCAAAGACTTTTCGTTCCGGAACGAGCACAACAGCCGGGACTAGACCTAACATCAGAAATACAATGTTATATTTATTCAGAAACCCAAAGGCAAATACAATGGCGATGTAAAATAGCCACCTGGATTGTTTGCTGTTTAAATATTTTATAACGAAGTAGTATATGGAAGTCCAGCATAAGATATCAAAGGAATTGGGCTGATATAAACCATTCAAACGGAATAAGACAGAAAACATGATGCAAAAGCAACCAAAGACTCGGGCAAAAAGATTACCTTTTAGAGCCTCTATTGTTTTCCAGACAACAAGAATCGTGAGGGCACCAAAAAGTGCCGGAAAAAACTTAATCCAAAATACCGAATTGCCCAATATTTTAATCAGATAGGAGATCCATGATGTTAGCGGCGGAACAGAAAGGTAGCCCCAGGCCAAATGGTTTGCTTGATCTAAATGAAGAAATTCGTCTCGTTGCAATTCGTAGATCGGGCTAATTAGCCGGTATTGAATGATGAATTTAAAAAGGATTAAACTGATGAGAATAATTCGGTTTCTAAGTGCCATCTTGATCTTTGTTTAGGGATGTCATCTACCAATTTACGATTAAAATATAATGAAAACAGGGTTATTTTTTGTTTTATTTCCTATTCAAAACTATAAGGGAATAAAGGTGTTTGCCTCTGTATTTTTTTGGAACTCACTTGGGGTTACACCAAACGCTGCTTTAAAGCAGGTAGCGAAATAACGTGGATCTGAAAAACCAGTCTCAAAAGCCACTTCACTCACTGAGATGGACCGATCTTTTTCCATAATTTGACAAGCATGTTTTAGGCGTATGTTTTTAATAAATTCACTGGGAGATACATTCAATAAAACTTTTGTCTTTCGATAAAGTGTCGATTTGGACAAGCCTAGTATATCCCCAAGTTTGACTACATCAAATTGATCTTCCGAAAGATGTTGCTGGATAACCTGAATCATTTTGTGCACAAACTTTTCATCTAAAGGTGTGTGATCAAGTGTTGCTATATTAATCTGTGTATTATTTTGGAAAACGAGTTGACGGCAGCGTTTATTGATGATGAAGCTTTGGATTTTGGCTTCTAGGACTTTAATCTCAAAGGGCTTGCTAATATAACCATCGGCACCTGCTTGGTAGCATTCAATACGATCTTCAATGCTATTTTTGGCCGTTAAGAGCAAAATGGGAATATGGTTGAGCTCTGCGTTTGATTTTATGGTTCTACAAAAATTGAGACCATCGAGTTCGGGCATCATAATATCACTTACAATAATATCAATTTCTGTATTTTCGAGCACTTCCAATCCCTGACGACCATTATTTGCGATATGGACCTGATAATTGTGGGCTAAAATTCTAGCCATGGTTGCACGAAGCTCTTCATTATCTTCCACTAAAAGTAGGTTAAGTCTGGGCTGTAATATATTTTTTGATAGAGGCTGATCGACGGCATTAGACTCAATAATGGTCGCTTTAATTTCTTCGGCAAAAGGTTGTTCCATCACGTCTATTCCTTTCTTACAGTAGTATTGTTTATCTACTGGAATGGTGATCTTAAACATACTTCCGATACTTCTTTGACTCTCCACATGGATTACACCATAATGAGCCTCTATCAGTTGTTTCGTTACCGAAAGTCCAATACCATTACTTTCAAGATGTTTTGTAGAATTATTGGTGTAGAAGGCCGTAAAAATTTTATCGACGTCTTCGGGGAATATTCCTACGCCATTATCACGAACATAAATGAAGAGTCTATTGGAATCTATTCCTTCTTCTACATGATAAGAAAGCGTAACCTTTCCACTTTGCTCGGTATATTTAAATGCATTTGAAAGGAGATTGAAAAGAATTTTGTCGATTTTGTCGATGTCATAGAAAAGGATTTCGGGACAGTCTCCATGTTGAATTTCAAAATCGATGTTTTTCTTTTTGGCAATTGGACCAAAATACATGGCTCCCAATTGAGTAACAAAAGAGGGGAAATTGGATGCACTGATTTGTAGCTTCATGCCGTTGTTTTCCATTCTTCTGAAATCCAAGATTTGTTGGAGCAACCGTTTTAGACGGCTTAGATTAAGGCGCATTTTATCAAATTGTTCCAAACTATTTTTCGTAGTCATCTGAACATCATCAACTAAACAGGATATAATAGTTAGCGGCGTGAGCAAATCGTGTGAAATATTGGTAAAATAACTGAGTTTAGACTGCGTTAGCTCCTTAGTCTTTTCTTTTTCAATTTGGGCAATTTTTAGATCACCGCTCAATTTTAAACGCTTAAAAGAATAATTTATAAAAAAGAAGACAATCCCACTGAAAATACATGCGTATAAAAAGTAAGCTAAATTGCTTTCGTAGAATGAAGGTTTCTTTATTATTTCAATTTGAGTAAAAGTTGTACTCCACTTATTGTACAAGTCCGTCGATTTGACTAAAAATCTATAGCTCCCTTTGCTTAAATTGTTATATGTCGCAAAGATACGATCTCGAGGGGCGTAGATCCATTCTTTGTCAACACCTTCTAATTTATAAGCATAACGGATTTTTCCTTCCTGCGTAAAAGGCAGGGTGGAGAAGGATATTTCAATGTTTTGATCTTGGGGATTCAGCGTCAATTTAGGGGGGACATCACTGAATATCCCCTGTTTTGATTCTAGGATAATGGACTTATTATTAATTTTTATGTCCGAAATAAGAACTTTTTCTTTGAAATTAGGTAAAATGCTATGGTCATTAAGCTGAACTATACCGTTGTAACCACCAAAATAAATGGTATTGGAGGTTTTATCCACGGCAAAGGCCCGCTTTGAAAACATGTTGACCTGAAGGCTGTCGGAAGCAGAAAATTCACTGATGTTCTTGTTGGAGTTGCTAATCTTGTATAAATTACGCGTAGTAGATAACCAAGTATAACGATCAAGACAGATAACATCTAGAAGCTGGTTTTTCTCAAATAATGTATTATTTGCGATTTCTGATACTTTTTGGTTAGCGAGCTGATAGTTCAACAGTCTATTATCTTTCGTGCCAATCCATAAATTGCCATTATGATCAACATCCATTGTTTCAATCTGGTCGCTTTGTAAGCCCGGAGTCTCTTTACCAATATGAGCGAGTATAGACTGGAAATTATGGGTATCGATACAATAGATTCCATTTTCTTTGGTTGCAATCCAAATATGGTTTTGATTGCCCTGTGCAATAGCTACTGGTTGATCCTTTATTTGGGGAATAATTGTGATGTTTTCCGATTCCGACCTTTTCAGGAGCAGACCCTGTGTTGTTGCGATCCAAAGCCGTTTTTCTTTATCTGTAAAGAAAAAAGAGGGTATCCCCCGATGGTCGATATGTTGGGTTAAATCTATCTTCCGTAAGAATTTGATATTATTGTTTGTCTTTTGAAAGACATTAATTGACGGTTCATACGCTGAACCTACCCAAAGTTCTTGTCTAAAATCTGTGGCGCACGTAACCGCACGTATAGAAATCAAGTCCCTAAAATTGGAATTACTATATGTATTTAACTGATTTGTTTTTGTGGAGAGACTACCAAATCCAAACCTTTCGAGATTAAACCATAAGATACCATTAGGATCTCGATAAAGCATATTTAGGTTTGGAGCGATACTGTACAATGTTTTGATTTTTTTGAAACTATAGTTTTTAACAATTGGTTTATCAAAAGTAAACATCGATACTCCTTTCCCTCCGACGGCTAGCCATAAGGTGCCGTTTTTATCTTGATAAATATCGTTGAAGATATTCGTCGTATTATTGAAGTGGTTAGAAAGGTCGATTTCTTGCAATTGACCATTTTTGTACTGAAGTGTTGATATGCCTGAGAAAGAGAGAATCCAAATATAATGACGGCTCTGATCCTGAATGATATTGTAAAAAAGATCTTCTTTACCTACATGACGACGTTTGTTTTTGATTTCAATTTCCGTATATGGATTGTTTGGCTCTTTTGGATTGAACAAATATATTCCATCACCCCAAGTACATATCCACAATTGTCCGTGATCATCTTCCATGAGTTTGAAGGGACTGTTGCGCTGGCCCAGTCTAGGGTAGGCGTGAAGTGTTTTGTTCTCCGGACTGAGTTTGAATAAGCCAGATCCCCAGACACCGATCCAAATCTGCGCTTGGCTATCTTGAAATATTGTATTAATCGTTTTGCCCCGCATGGTACTGTTCAGGATATATGAACTTTGGGCTTCTGTCAGAGGTTGTAAATCACTGTTATAAATAAAAATACCATTATCTGTGCCGATCCAAAGTCGTTTTGAATTGTCAACCATCAATGCATTGACACGGACGGTTGCTACACGTGGATCGTTTAGGGGGAATACTTTATAGTTACGCTTATCTAATACGTAGACACCTTTCTCACTGCCCAAAATCAGTTTATTTTCTAGTTCTATAAGCGTCCGGATCGCTTGTTGGGAGGTCACTTTTCCGGTAGCATCCTTTAGTTTAAAATTCAGGATATTATATGCATCATAGCGGCTTAATCCCTGTGTGGATGCAAACCAGATGTAGCCTTCTTGATCCTGAATAGTCTGATTGATCGTTAGAGAGGGAAGCTCATAATTTTTTGTCACAGGGTTGAGTCCCATTTGTTGGCTAAAGACAAAAGTTACTAGGGATAGAGATAGATATAAAAATGTAATAATCTGCTTAATATTTGCATTCATCTTAATAATTTTTAATTCCACCTGTCCAATCCAGTTTAGGTAAATTTCTTATCCCAGTAACAGGTTCTGTGCTCCATCTCTTAGGAGGTGACCCTGCTGCGGTGTAATTGTGCTTCAATAATATCCGTATCGTATCGCGAAAAGAAAGAGACCAACTGAATATTTTTAGGTTTATATCGATTAAAGATACAAATGTTTTTTAAAATAAGTGTATATTGTACGCTTATTTAAAAAAGGGTTTTTAAACACTATAAATGGGCCTTCTAGACTTAAATTGATCCCATTTTGGGTCATGATTAGTCTTTATTCAAACATCTTCCACATCGATTTGAAGTAGTTTTGTTTATCCCGATTTGGGAATCAAAAATTATAAATCTTAAGACATGCGTATCAATTTTATTTTATGCCTATTGTTTATCGGACATTTCTCTTTTGGTCAGAAGCTGAAAAAAGAGGTTGTCCTTTCTCAGCTTAAAAGTGCAAACCGGTATTGGCAATCGAGTCACAAGCCAGAGGTTTGGGCATTTTGGGATCAGGCAGCGTACCATACTGGAAATATGGAATTCTATAAGATTTCTGGGTCAAAAAGCGATCTGAAATATTCTGAAGATTGGGCAAGGTTCAATGGCTGGAAAGGCGCTAAATCAACCGACAGGCAAAATTGGAAATATAGCTATGGTGAAACGGATGATTATGTTCTTTTTGGAGATTGGCAGATTTGTTTCCAGACCTATATTGATCTTTACAATCTATCGCCAAGTCCAGAAAAGATAGCCCGGGCCAAAGAAGTTATGGACTATCAGATCCATTCACCCCATACTGATTATTGGTGGTGGGCTGATGGTCTTTATATGGTTATGCCTGTCATGACAAAAATGTACAAATTGACCCAAGATCCTCTTTATCTGGATAGGATGTATACCTATTTGTGCTACGCGGATAGTATTATGTTCGATAAGACGGATAAGTTATACTATCGTGACGCAAAATATGTTTATCCGAAACACAAAAGCCTTCATGGCAAAAAGGATTTTTGGGCGCGGGGTGACGGCTGGGTGTTTGCCGCCTTAGCGAAAGTTCTTCAAGATCTACCCAAGCAGGATAAACATTACGATTATTATCATCAAAGATTCAAAGAAATGGCGGTTGCGATCATAAGCTGTCAGCAGGACGAAGGGTTCTGGACGCGGAGCATGTTTGATCCGGATCATGCACCCGGGAGGGAAACTAGCGGTACCGCATTCTTTACTTATGGTCTACTTTGGGGAATCAACGAAAATATACTCATTGATCCGAAGTTTTCCCAGGCAGCGCTTAAAGGCTGGCATTATTTGAGTGAAATTTCCCTACAAGATGACGGCAGAATCGGATATGTACAGCCTATCGGTGAGAAAGCTATCCCCGGACAGGTAGTTGATGCCAATTCTACCGCTCCATTTGGTGTAGGCGCATTCTTATTGGCGGGTACAGAAATGTATCGTTATCTGGATAAAAAATAAAATAGACTATGAAAATTAAGATGCGAATTATACCTTTTTTCCTGTTGCTTTTGGCCGTTCAATCTGTCTGCGGGCAAATTGTAAAACAGAAATCTACTGGTAATGAAGAGACAGGGAGAACTTTTTGGCTTCAAGAAATGGACCGTATGTTGCGTCCGGTTTTGCGGAGTTTGGCGCATGATAGCCTGCGATTAAACATGCCTCAGATGACATCAAATCGTGTGGATAACAGGGAACATCGTATAAAGGTGCAATATGTTGAGGTATTGGGACGGGCATTGTCAGGTATAGCCCCCTGGCTTTCATTGAATGGTGGTTCTGTGGCTGAAAGAAAGCTACGTGATCAATATAGAACTTGGACGATTCAAGCCCTTAAAAATGCATTGGATAGTAATGCACGGGATTTTATGCGTTTTGATCTCGGGGGGCAACAGCTTGTGGATGCCTCCTTTATTGCTTTAGGTTTTATGCGGAGTCCATGGCTGTGGGATCACCTTGATCAGCAAACCAGAAAGAATTTGATTGCATCAATAAAGATTACGCGGCAATTTCGTCCAGCATATTCAAATTGGTTGCTTTTCTCGGCGATGAACGAAGTGTTCTTAGCCAAATATTCGGAGGATTGGGATGTAATGCGCGTAGACTACGCCTTGCAGCAATTGGAGCAATGGTATGTTGGTGATGGTATGTATATGGATGGTCCACAGTATGCTTTCGATTATTATAATAGTTATGTTATTCATCCTTTTTTGGCGGGTATCATGGATTTGATCCAGTTGAAAACCCAGAACTATGATAACATGTTTGCGAAAATCAAGCTTCGAAACGAACGCTATGCTATTATCCAAGAGCGGCTGATCAATGCTGACGGTAGTTTTCCTCCAACAGGAAGATCTGTAATTTATCGGGCTGCGGCTTTCCATCACTTGGCAGACATGGCGTTTAAGAAGCGGCTCCCAAGAGAACTGACAAACGGGCAGGTCCGTGGAGCGCTGTCTGCTGTATTAAAAAAAACAACAGAGAATCCAAGTACTTATCAAAATGGCTGGTTGACATTGGGCATGTACGGCAGTCAACCTGGTCTCGCCGATTCTTATAACAATCAAGGTAGTCCTTACCTCTGTTCGGTGATTTTTTTGCCTTTGGGGCTGCCGGATGATGATCCTTTCTGGACAAGTGAGGTTACTGACTGGAGTGCCAAACGTATCTGGTCAGGAAAGGATTGGAACGCAGACCATAGCAAGGGTATCCATTAATACAGCATCGATGAAACGAGCGTCGTGAGCTCAATTAAAAAAATGAATGAAAAGATATCTTAGTCAAATTTCAAGAATAGGGATGGTCTGTTGTACATCCCTATTATTTCTCTGTCAGGTGCAGGGACAAAAAATTAAGGAAACAATAGCTGGGAGCGGATGGGCAAAGAATACGGTTAATACGGCTGTATTTCGTAAAAATTCCTTAACAAGCGACCATAAATATCAGTATATAGCTTATTATGACGACGAGGGGTATGTTGTCTTAGGTCGACGTCTGCTATCGGGGAAGATTTGGCAGCTACGCCGTACCGCTTATACCGGCCATGCCAAAGATGCGCACAATGTGATCAGTATCATGGTGGATAAGGCTGGATATCTTCACGTATGCTGGGATCAGCATAACAGTCGATTGAGATATACACGTTCTCTTCATCCAAATAGCCTCGTACTTGGTTACGAGCAGGTTATGGTAGGACGAGATGAAACACTAGTGACTTACCCCGAATTTTTAAAACTGCCTAACGGCCAGTTGTTATTTCTATATCGGGATGGGGGATCGGGCAACGGCAATCTTGTGGTGAATGCCTATGATGTGAAACAGCAGCAATGGAAACGTATTCATAGCAATTTGATTGATGGTGAAGGAAAGAGAAATGCGTATTGGCAAAGTTATGTTGATAATCAGGGAACGATACATTTATCCTGGGTCTGGCGTGAAAGCCCAGATGTGGCAAGCAATCATGATATGGCTTATGCCTGCTCAAAAGATGGCGGATTAACCTGGGAGCGCAGCAATGGAACGAGATATAATCTGCCGATGAATGCCTCTACCGTAGAATATGCAGCTCGTATTCCACAGCAGCATGAGCTTATTAATCAGACATCAATCGCTGCTGACGACAAGGGAAATCCTTTTATAGCAAGCTATTGGCGTGATCCAGGATCTCAGATTCCGCAGTATAAGGTTATTTATTTGCAGGATGGGGAATGGAAAGTCCGATCTTTTGATTTTAGAAAGACCCCATTTAGCTTAACTGGTGGTGGAACAAAAGAGATTCCTATCGCGAGACCGCAGATATTGGTCCGGGGCAAAGACAATAGAACTGCCTTAACGCTCATCTTTCGAGACCAGGAACGGGGATATCGGCCTTCGATTCTGACCTTGCAGGGGGTGCCGCAAGAAGCGAATGATCTTGTCGATCTTTGTGATGATTCTGTAGGATCTTGGGAACCTACATATGATACCGAGCTGTGGCGAAAAAAACGCAAGATAGCACTATTCGTACAGGCTACGGTCCAAAAAGATGGTGAGGGGTTAGCGGAAACCGCTCCGACAACCGTTAAAGTGCTTGAGTGGCGTGATAAAACCAGAAAAAAATTGAGAAATTAAAAATATGAAAATAAGACAGCGAATACCTCGAATTTTAACGATAGTTTGGCTTTTTGTTATGTTCGGAACGGTTGTACGGGCGCAGGAAAAAGCGGTTTTTGAGCTGAAAAATCCAGATTTTAAAAGAAGTCCGTATACTGGCCTGACACGCCAGCATTGGTTGGATGCGGCATCCTATTTGTTAGAGGGCGCTTTTTCGGAGGTCCAGGACCTTAATAGTCCTATGTTATTTGCCAAGCAGCCGGGACGTAGCTATCCCAGAGATGGGGTGCACAACGAAACGGAACGATTAGAGGGGCTGTGCCGCACGCTTTTCATAGCTGTGCCCCTTTTAAAGGAAAATGCTGACTATAAGATTCGAGGTATTCGTGTAGCGGATTATTATCGGTATCAATTGGAATGTCTATTGGATGAGAGTTCTGAAAGTTATATTGCCCCACTTCCCGCAGATGGCGGACCAAGTCAAAAGCTGGTGGAGTTTGGTGGTTTAGCTGTCGCACTGATGGCCGCTCCGGAAGTGTTGTGGGATCCTTTGACAGAACATACGAAAAATGCACTCGCACAAACCATGTTAAGTTATGGCAATGGACCAACAATACAGATGAATTGGCGCTTTTTCAATATCATGATCCTGAGTTTTTTTAAAAGTAGAGGTTATGCTGTCCGAGAAGATTATATCAGGGATCTGTTAGAAAAATGCTTAAATGACTATCATGGCGATGGATGGTATAATGACAGTCCATATTATGATTACTACAGCATGTGGGCCTTTCAGCTCTACGGGACACTATGGGCAAATAACTATGGCGCTACAATGTATCCTGAACTTGCCGCTAGATTTAAGGCCAACCTAAAAGACGTCGTTAAAAGCTATCCTTATTTATTTAGCCGCAATGGTGAAATGATTATGTGGGGACGTAGTATTTCTTATCGCATGGGTGCCGCTGTACCCTTTCCATTATTGGGATTGCTGGATGATCCATCCATTAACTATGGTTGGATGCGGAGAATTGCATCTGGCACCCTGTTACAGTTTTTAGAAAACCCCGATTTTCTTTCAGATGGTGTGCCAAATCTGGGTTTTTATGGCGCTTTTGATCCTGCAGTGCAGGAGTATAGCTGCCGAGGAAGCGCATACTGGTTAGGAAAGTTTTTTCTAGGTCTTTTAGTTCCTAATAACAGTAGGTTTTGGACGACGCCGGAAAATTTAGGTGCTTGGGATAATCAAATTCCTGAAGCGAAGGTCTTAAATACTTATGTTAAAGGTGCTGAAATCCTCATAACTGATTATGATAAGATCGGGGCCTCTGAAATTCGTTCTTGGAACTCAAGCGAGAAAGTGGGCTATTACCAAGGAACAGAAAATTATAATAAGTTATCCTATAGCAGTGCATTTCCTTGGCAGGCCGATGGAAAGAACGGAGAAATTTCGATGAATTACACCTTTCAAAACGGTTTGAAGAAATGGGAATCACTTCGTATTTATCAATTTAAAGGTTATGAGCAGGGAATATATCGTCGTTTGGCAACCTTAGCCTCGGACACGACTGTGCATTTGGCCTTATCGGAGGTGACATTGGCAAATGGATTTTTGAGATGTGATCAAGTCCTTTCCGACAAACCGTTGGTCTTTCGTTTAGGACACTACGCCCTTCCAAAATGGAAAGATAAGCCAATTCATACGCATAAACTTCAGTATAAAGGACAGGAGGCGATGATTTTAGACAATGGTGAGTACCAATTGGCTATGGTGCGGCTAATGGGCTGGCAGGGAATAGAAAGTATAAGTTGTCATGGGCTTCATCCTGTAGCCGAGGAGAGTGCCGTGTTGAATTGTTTTGTACGGGAGGGGAGACCGCGTGAACAATGGTATGTCACTTTGCAGCTGTGGAAAAAGTCAGGGGAAAAATGGGCAAATGAAGAGCTGTTCCCGCAATTGAAAGCGACGGATAATAAAGTGGAGATCCGGTGGCGAAATGGAGAAAGACAAGTGTTTGATACCTTGATAAAATAAGTGCCGCCTTGATGTCAGGGAGGGGCTGTCCAGAAGTGGACTGCCCCTTTGTTATTTGATTTTAAAGGTATTCTTCTACGGTCTTATTTCAATTAGCCGTGGCTCACAGGTATTGCATCTTCTTTTTTGAGTCCTTGCCGGATGTTCAATCGTGAGCGGTAATACAGACCCAATAGAATCTCAAAAAAGTTCGATAACGGCTTTTTTCGATATTTTGAAGCGAATTTCAACTCAATTGAACTAAAATTAAACACACTGATTTCACTTCAGGGCTACTTTTGTCCTAAGTCTAACGGTACTGTCTGACGAAATTATTTGCTTGTTTACACGGGAAATGTGCGCGCTATTCTCCAGTAAATCAAGAACACCAATTATAAACAACAAGCTATGAATCCAAATTGAGAAGAATATCCAATGGACATTCTGGCATTGCTAGGTTGATTCCAGAAATATTTAGAAAATAATATTCTAACCAAATCAATTATTAAATAAACTATGTTAAATCATTACTATAACAGATACACAAAAAGGGGTCTCTTATTGAATAGCCTTTTTTTGATAGCTATGTCCAGTTATGGGCAAAGTACAAATGTGAAAGGGATAATTAAAGACACTTCTGGAAAGGGCATTGCAGGTGTTACAATTCGTGTCAAAGGGGGGACTGAAACAGTACAGACAAATGCTCAAGGGAATTTCGTGATTCAAGCATCCGCTGGAAGTACTTTAATTATCACGTCAGTTGGATTTCAGGAAAAGCAAATTACGGTTGGGCAGCAGGCCAATTTAGACATAGCACTTTTGCCTTCAGAAAATGTTTTGGAAGAGCTTGTTGTGGTAGGCTATGGTAGCCAGAAAAGATCGGATATAACAGGATCAGTAGCCTCAGTTCCCAAAGACCGTCTTTCAAAAATTCCTGTGAACAATGTGATGCAGGCGATTCAGGGGGCTGTGTCCAATGTGACTGTCTCCCAGGCATCGTCGATTCCGGGAGATGCTCCTTCTGCTCAGGTACGTGGCAGAAACTCGATTAATGCAAATTCTGAACCTTACATCGTAGTAGATGGAATTCCATTGTCGCGTACAGATGGGTCAATTAACGATATTAATCCCAATGATATAGAGTCAGTCGAAGTACTTAAAGATCCATCTGCGGTAGCGATTTATGGGGTTAATGGCTCTAATGGTGTCATTCTGATTACCACAAAAAGAGGGGTATCAGGGAAGCCATCGATTCGATATAGTGGTTACGGCGGTGTGGAGAATGTTGCGCATATCCTCGAACCGGTTTCTGGCGAAGAGCTGTTAAAACGTTATGCGGAATATGCGCGTATCACGAACACTAGCTTATATAACGGCGGTCCGGTACGTAATCAATACGAATATGACAATTATAAAAATGGAGTGACGACAGATTGGTTGGATGCGGTGATGCAGACGGGTGTTGTACAAAACCACAACGTAAGTTTGTCGGGCGGAAGTGAAAATGCCAAGTATTTTGTTTCGGGAGACTATCTAAACGAAAAAGGGGTGCTATTGGGATACAATTACAAACGTTACTCTTTTCGGACAAATACCGATTTTAAGGCTACAAAGTATTTGTCAGTAGGTACATCTTCATTTATCGTCGCTCATAATAGAGATGGTGGACGAGCGAATCTTTTGCAGGCAGCGGCAATGAGTCCTTATGCTAGGATGTATAACGAAGATGGTTCGTTGACACAGTACCCTATGTATTCGGAACAATTATGGTCTAATCCATTATTGCCAACGACATTGGATCCACAACGCCGACAATTTAATGTCTCATTGAATGGCTATGCAGAATTAAATTTTGGTGAATTATATAAGCCATTAGTTGGATTAAAGTACAAATTAAATGCAGGTTATTCTTATGTACCTGTCAGGAACAATGAATATGAAGGTGAATCGGTGTATAATTTTGCTGGGCTCGGACGTATTACCAATAGTGAAACGCAATCCTATACCGTAGAGAATATATTGACTTATACCAAAGACTTTGGTAAACACCATATTGACTTCACGGGGCTATATGCCGCAAAGAGCAAATATTGGCAACAAGCGATTGCAACAGGGGAGGTATTTCCTAACGATGCATTAGGATGGGGGAATTTGGGGGCTGCTTCAACGCAAAAAGTTTCTTCTACTGCAGATTTATACCGTTCTATTTCACAAATGGGTCGCTTAAATTATGCTTATGATAGCCGCTATATGTTGACCTTGACTGTCCGTCGGGATGGTGCATCTGTTTTCGGAAGAAACAATAAATATGGTGCATTTCCATCGGCTGCAGCAGCATGGAATATTCATAATGAACCTTTCATGCAACATACAAAACACATTGTCAGCAATTTAAAATGGCGTGTTTCTTATGGTCTTTCTGGAAATGAGGCGATCGGTATTTATCAGACCCAATTCTTAATGAATTCGAATCCTATGGCAATGAACGGTCTATCGACGACTGCCTTAAACATTCGTACGTTGATGGGCAATGATAATCTGCAGTGGGAAAAAACGAAAGGTTTAAATACTGGTGTCGACTTTGGACTATTTAATAATCGGATCTCCGGTAGTATTGATGTCTATAAATCCAGTACTTATGATATGTTACTACAGCAACTTTTGCCAAAATTAACTGGTTTTGTGAATGTATATTCCAATATGGGTAAACTGCAGAATACTGGTCTAGATCTGACCTTGAATACAAAAAATATTGTGAAGGATAATTTTAACTGGTCAAGTACATTGGTATTCTCTCGCAATAAAAATAAGATTACGGAAGTATATGGCAATGGTAAGGAGGATTTGGGCAATAGATGGTTTATTGGTCAGCCCGTAGGTGTCATTTATGATTATACGAAAGTTGGTATCTGGCAGGAGGGGGATATTGCGTCTGGTGCGAATAAAGGTTGGGATGATGCTGCGCAAGCGGGAGATCTTAAATTGGCAGATCTAAATGCCGATGGAAAAATTGATGATGGCGATCGATCTGTTCTGGGACAGACTGCGCCGAAGTGGACTGCCGGTTTGACAAATACGTTTACTTATAAGGCGTTTACGCTCAATGTTTTTATCAATACAGTGCAAGGAGCATTACGCAATAATCCGCAGATTGGCGGGGCGTCGGATGAGATGGGACGTCGTAGTACACCAGCAGCACTGGGATATTGGACGCCGGAAAACAAAAGTAATGAATGGCGTTCTTTGGGTAATCACTCCAATATCCATGGTTATGGTTTCCCTTCAAATGCGAGCTTTACCCGTTTGAAAGATGTGACCTTAAGTTATACAATGCCGCAACAACTTGTCGAAAAAATTGGTGTACAGGGGCTGACAGTATATGCAAGTGGTCGCAATTTGTATACATGGACCAACTGGTTGGGCTGGGATCCTGAGGCGCGCGATATTACACGTGGATCCACGAACGATGCTATTAACTATCCGATGGTCAGGACTTATGTTTTAGGGATTAACCTTAGTTTTTAACGATCCCGCATCATTTTTCAAAATCAATTATATACACATGAAAAAGACGATAAACAATTATACAACTTTATTTTCCATGCTGGCTTTGTTGTCCGTAGGAGCAAGTTCTTGTGGTAAAGGTTATTTGGACGAAAAACCTTATTCAAGTTACGACGCTACCAATGTTGATCCGACTACGGTTGAGAACAGATTGTTAGGCTTACACTACAATTTTGCGCAGCTCTGGGGATATAGTGGCAGACAAGGATTTCTTTCCTGTTGGCAGATTGGGACAGATATTACCAGCGCTGGATCAACTGAGGGAGTCGAAAATCCTTTTTATCAATATGCCGATCTGAACTCCGAAAATGGAGGCGTAAGCTTTTTATGGGAAAAATGTTATGCATTTATTAATAATGCAAACCTTGTGATAGATGGTGTGGGGGATAGTAATGCGAAAGCTTCTGCCGAGGCAAGATTTTTTCGCGCTTATGCCTATAATATGCTTGTTACCCTTTGGGGTGATGTGCCTCTGTTGACAAGTTCGATCAAAGTACCTTCATTTAATTATACACGGACCTCAGTCGCAGAAATTGACAAAGTTATAGCCGAGGATTTGGATTATGCTATTAAAGAACTTCCTGATCTTGGAAAAGCCAGTGCGCCTAGCCGCATTAACAAAGATATGGCAAGACAGCTTGCTACAGAAGCTTTTTTACGAATAGGTATGCGGGATGCGAGCTATTTGGCACAGGCAGAAGCAATGGCAACGGCTATAATCGATGGCGGTAATTATAAACTGATCGAAGCACGTTACGGAAAATATCTGTCCGAAGGCGGTGATTATTTTAGAGATATGTTTCGGCAGGGTAATATGCGTCGTGGACAGGGAAACACCGAAGCGATCTGGACTTTTGAAGTAGAGCTGAATCGAGAAGTAAATGGTGGTACTATTGATAACCCCCAGCAACGTCGGGTATGGCAGCCGGCTTATCACAAATGGGATGGGATGGTTAATGCCGATTCATTGGGTGGAAGAGGAAATGGCCGGTTAAGACTTAGCAACTTTATGAAGTATAAGGTCTGGCAAGGTCTAAAGGGAGATATAAGAAATAGTAATTTCAATATTCGACGTACAACGAATTATAATCGTCCAAACTTTAGTGCAGAAATTGGTGTTGACGTGGATGGATTTCGGGTAGCAAAAGGTGCCGGAATTAAAAATGTTGTCATCAAAACAGGGGATAAGGTTGTCCCTTTCCGAACCGATAGCTTGGAAGTGTGGTATCCTTTTCCAACGAAGTGGGGCGGTTATGATCCTTTAGATGATTTTGGCTATGCATTGGTAAAAGATTGGCCTGTCATGAGATTTGGAGAAACCTACTTGCTGCGGGCTGAAGCTCGTCTGCGTCAGGGAAATACCGCAGGTGCCGCAGAGGATATCAATAAACTGCGAGACCGCTCATTCAAAGCAGCACGTGTGGAGTCCAGTAATAATCAATTGGGAAAAGTCGCTGCCAGTCAATTAACGATTGATTTTATTCTAGACGAAAGAGCTCGTGAACTGATTTCAGAGGAGAATCGTCGAATGACGTTAGTCAGAATGAATAAATTGAAGGAACGTATTTTACTTAATGGTGATTCCGGTCCAGCAAATAAGATAACGACCGGTTTTCAGGATTATAATGTCTTATTGCCTATTCCGCTAACTGAAATTCAGCTGAATAATAAAGACGGAGATAACCTGAAACAAAATCCAGGCTATAAATAACACTTTTCTCCTTGAATAAGGATGCTTCCGGCAGGTGAATCAACCTATTCCCAGACAATGGGCTTATTCTTGAGTAAGCCCATTGTCTTTTTTTGGATAAATGTTATTTTCGTATAAACGAAAGAGACATGAGTATAGCATTGATACTAAATAGCGGTAGAGCCGAAGAGTGGAAGGCTGAGATCGCCAAACATTTACCTGAAATAAAGATAGAGGTCTATCCAGAGATAGAAAAATATGAGGAAGTCGAATTTGCGCTTTGCTGGAAGCCTGAAGCTAATTATTATGCTCATTTTCCGAATTTAAAAGTTATACAGTCAGGAGGGGCCGGTATAGATCATTTGTTTCCCAGCACGGTACCAGCACATCTCCATATCTGTAGAATCATAGACCCGATGTTGAAAAGCGATATGTTTGAACATGTCTTAACTTGTTTGATGCATGCGATGAAGAATTTCTCTGCGTATATAAAGGGGCAAGAAAAGAAACATTGGCGTCCCTTGTTATACAAATCAATTGGAGAAACTAAGGTTACTATTTTAGGTTTAGGGGAAATTGGCGGTTATGTGGCGGAACGGTTAGCTCAGTTGGGATTTAACGTAAACGGGTGGTCTAGTTCGCCTAAAAATCTACAGAGTGTCAGCTCTTTTATCGGAATGGATGGACTTAGCGCCGCCGTAGAAGACGCAGATTTTGTTGTTAATGTCCTACCTTTGACAGATGCAACAAAAGGAATTTTAAATCATAGCCTATTCAATTTGTGTCGAAAAGAAGCTGTATTAGTTAACGTTGGTCGAGGTGAACATCTCATAGAAAATGATTTACTGGATGCAATTGCCGAGAAAAAAATTGCGGCGGCTTATCTTGATGTATTTCATAAAGAGCCGTTACCGCAAGATCATCCATTTTGGGACTGTCCATCTATTTTTATAACGCCGCATGTGGCTAGCAGAACCAACATAAGATCCTCGGTTGAACAGGTTGTGGATAATTATATAAGGATGAGCGAAGGGCGTTCTTTACTTAATGAAGTTTCATTAGAAAAAGGATACTAACGCCTGACACAAGGCTTGAGGTTTGCGATAAGATCGGTGAATTGTGCACTTGATAGCTGATTTTTGTTTTTGATCTTTTATAAACCTTTAGGTAAATGAAATTTATTTAATAAATTTATATTATCTAACTACCCTTGCTTTATTAACAGGTTTATGAAAGTACAAGTATCTGCAAATTTCAAAAAACATGCGCGTAAAACAATCATATCCATTATTGTTTTCGCAATCACTTATATCGTTCTACTTATTTTGGCGATAGGTATTACGGTTGGTTTTACCTTATTGGGGGTATTGATATTTTCATCTAAGCCCATGTTTTTGACAGCAGTTTTATGTTTAGGGTTATTTGGTTCGGGGCTTACCATATTGTTCTTTTTATTAAAATTTGTTTTTGCATCGACGAAAGTCGAGACGGCGCATCTCACACGGATATATGAACGGAACGAACCTCAATTATTTGCCTTGATTCATGAAGTAGTGAATGAGGTTCATACAAGTTTTCCAAAAAAAGTTTTCCTATCACATGATGTCAATGCATCTGTATTTTATGATTCGAATTTCTGGAGCATGTTTCTTCCCATTCGAAAGAATCTACAGATCGGCGTTGGGCTTGTAAATTCGGTCACGCAGCAAGAATTAAAGGCTATTCTTGCCCATGAGTTTGGACACTTCTCGCAGAAGAGCATGAAAGTTGGTAGCTATGTCTACCATGTCAATCAAATAATCTACAACATGCTGTATAAGAACGAATCGCTTGACAATATGTTTGAGAAATGGGGGAATATCGGTGGTTATTCGGCGATCTTTATTAGTCTATCGGTTTTTATTATTCAACAGATCCAAAATATCCTGAAGCACCTCTATGAATATGTAAATCTTAACTATCTCGCCTTGTCCCGCGAGATGGAGTTTCATGCAGATGAAATTGCTGCGCACGTTGCTGGTTCTCAGGCTTTGGCAGACTCACTGCTGCGGTTAAGCTTTGCAAATCATGCACTCAACAACGTGCTCACGTTCTATGACGGCAAATTTTCGGAAAATATCCGGAGTAGCAATATTTATCCCGAACAACGGTATGTTATGTTGATGTTCGCAGAGCGAAATAGGTACCAAATACGGGATGGATTTCCACAGATTGAACTGTCAACGTTAAAAAAATATGATAAATCGAAGCTTAATCTTGAAAATCAATGGTCATCCCATCCATCCGATGAAGATCGGGTAAAAGCATTGAAAAAACTTAATATTGTGAAGACGGAAATTAGAAATGAACCTGCTATCGACCTGCTTTCCGATGCCGCTGCGATAGCGCACACGATCTCGGATAAATTATTTTCAGGTGTACAATATCAACAGAACCCCTCAATGCTAGAAATAGCAGCTTTCAGAGCCGATTTTGAAAGCAGAATGAATAAATATGCCTTCGATCAAAAGTTCAATGATTTTTACGATTATAACCATCCAGTACTGAAAGCAAATGTTCCAATTTTTGACGAACAAGCCAAGAAATCTTTTGAAGAATTATTTGACGATAGTAAGGTGGATGCTTTGTACGAACTCAATAGTTTGAAAAATGATAAATATGTCGTCGAGGCAATTAATAAGGGCGATCTAAAATTAAAAACGTTTGACTATGACGGTACAAAATATCAGCCTGCAGATACTGTCAAATTACTCGAGCAGATTGACAATAATATAGCTGCCACAGAGCAAAAAATTATCGATTATAATCAGCAGATTCATTATTACTTTTTAAAGCTGGCCGATTTACAGGGAAGGAGGGAAGAGTTTGAGCAAAAATATAATGACTTTGCTGCATTCGATAAAAATTATGAAGCGGGGCAGGCACGATTTAATGAGATGTCAGAAAATACCGAGTTTATATTTCAAACACTGCCGTTTGCTGCTATTGAAGCAAGGTTGAGCGATCTGAAAAGAAGGGAGGAGGAATTGAAAAAACAACTTGCATCGCTTCTTGCTCTTCCAGAAAGTCATCAGGATCTCGATGAAAATATAAGGAGCTCAGTAGAGAAATATGTCAACAATGAGCTTGTATATTTCCACGTAGACCATTATAACGAGGAGAATCTTCAGATCTTATTTAATGCCATTTCGACCTATAAGAAATTATTGGATGAAAATCATTTCGTTAAGAAAAAATGCTATCTGGATTTTATGCTTTCGCTTGAAGAAAACAAAGAGTAAACCAATGAGTTGTCGCAATTGCCCATCTAGATTGACGATTTGTCCCCAGTTTACTTTTATAACAATGATCTATTTTTGATGTATACCGATCCAATTTTGAATTGGGTTTGTTTTACTAAAAACTAAACTTTTTGTTATGCGGAAATTAATAATGAAAATGTCTATTTCTATTGATGGTTTTGTTGCTGGCGTCAATGGTGAAACTGATTGGATGTTCAAAAGCGGAGATGATCATTCTAGGGATTGGGTTTTAAATATTTGTGCTTCTGCTGGCATTCATATCATGGGGCGGAAGACTTTTGAAGTAATGAGTTCTTATTGGCCTACTGCGAAAAACCCTTTTGCGAAAGCAATGAACGACATCCCCAAGGCCGTCTTTACCAGAAAAGGATATGATCCTACAGCACAAGGTTTCTCTAATTTGGCGAGCTTTGAACAGCTAAACGATCAGGGGGCATACTCAGTCAATGAGAAGAATAATCCAGCGAAGTCTTCTTGGATGAATGCCCAAGTATTTGATGGAGATCTCATTGCAGGGATAAAGGAACTCAAAGGGGAATCTGGCAGCCCCATAATGGCTCATGGAGGTGCTGAATTTATGCGAAGTTTGATTGAAACAGGCTTAATTGATGAATATTACTTGGTCACTCACCCAGTCGCATTGGGGAGTGGACTACCAATCTTTAATGGTCTTTCCAAAATCCTTGATTTAAAACTCGTGGATGCACAGGTTTTTCCTGGAGGTGTGATTGCACATAGCTATCGTCCTGCGTAGAACGGAAATAGGGAATTATAGAGTCAATTGACATAATGAAAGATAAGGAATAACGTGAAAAATTTATTCCTTATCTTCGAAGCCGCGGGCGTAATCCGTCTCGCTATGTTTTTAGAAATTTTGTGAATCGGCAGAAGGACCATAACTGGCAGGTAGCGGAATGTCGTTGAGTCTATAGTATACACCTAATTGTGCCCTATGGTGCGTAATCTGATTTAACGAATGGCGAATAGCTTCATATTTGCTCCAGCTAGCCAATTCATGGCCGTCATTTTTGATGGTCCAACTGGGGATCAAATCTTCTTCCTGAGCTCCTTCCAAAGCTGTTTTTCCAGCTTCGTAATCTTCATCGAGTTTTTTTAGTAGATCGTCTCTTGTCAATAGGTTTGTTGGTGCATAACCTCCTTTGGCAAAATCAAGTTCGGAAGTTTTTAAAATGGTACTTGGCCACTCGAAAACTTCGACTAAGTGAGTTGCTAGACGCATCATTTTCATACTTTTTTCATGTGGGGCATATTCGTTCTTGCCTTCAGGGAAGAGTGCAATGAAGTTTTTTGTAATTTGATACTCATTCGCTAACTCTGATTTTAATTGTTGTAACGTGTCCATGTTTTTTTTATTGATAATGGTTTAAAATTCGATTAGTTATCCTACTAATAGCTTTTGCTATATAATTGTTTTCTTGTTTATTATTTCTCCTTTTCTGTTAAGGTTTAACAAAGATAGAATCAGATCATGACAGCTCTATGTCAGGAGTTATAGAAAGGTTTTAATAATTTGTGATCAAAAGTAAATTAAGGACTGACCCTATTTTTCATCAACTTTCTTGAATTGACCAATTGTACCTTATATGTTAGATCTGCTTGCGGTTATTGAGCTAATTGCTGCAAATAATAAAGCAAGTCTAGCGAATTGTAAATAGCGGAAAAACGAGCAAGAAGGTTATGTATATTTAGTTGGTAATTAATTCAATACTATTGAAATATGAAAAATAGACAGGCAATATTTATTTTTGTTGGAATCATACTTGTTGCAACAATTGGCATTGGTATTTGGGCGTATCGTCTCTTGAGTGATATGGATGAGAATCAATCAAAAACAGAACAGTTAGCTCCCCGAATTTTAGCTGGCTTTGGCGATCATACCGCTATCAATAAATATTCCGTTCAATTAGCTGCATTAGACTGGGGGTCGAATTGCTTAGTTCTGGAAAATGGGGGTACGGGTGATTTAGGCATAACTTATAAAAGTAAATGGAATGAGGCATTGGGTACAGCTGACAATTACCCAGGCGAGGGGGTGAAAGGTGTAGTTATGATCGCTATGGATATGAAGGAGAAAGGCGAGTATGTCAACAAGATCGGACAGACAGATAAAGCTTATCAAAGAAACTATATTATTAGCTATGTTGATCTTGATAAGAAAGTAGTTATTGCCCGTGATACGCTATATGGGGAAGAACCACCTTTGGTCAATCGATCAACTGGTTCTGGGGCCGGCGATTTTCCATCTGATACAGCTGTAATTAATTCGATCAAGGGCCGTTTGAAGTTATAATTTTTTTTCGGTTATGGAATTTTGATATTCTTTGCATCCCTGCACGAAAGTTAAAGTGCTGGGCGAAAGAATCTAGTACTTGGCTTTAAGTAAATTTATCTATTTTTAAATGAATTTAGCCGGTATCTTAGTTATGAAATGGAAATCAATTATTGTTAGTGTTTTAGCTGTTCTTTATTCGGTAACTCTTTTTGGACAATCAACCTTGCTCAACAGCCAGCGTGGATCTTCTGAATATTACATTTATAAGTTGAGCCCGGAAGTTCTGAGAAAAATTCACCTGGAAGAGGGGAAATTTGATGAAACCATGCTTAGCGAACTTTTTCTCAATTATAGAGTGGGCGATCCGCAGCCTACCTTGCCACGTGGTAATTACGTCCGGGTCGTAGCTAGGGGAAGTGAACTCATCTACCAAGAATTGGTTAGTGACGATCTTTATGTCAAAAGTATTCCGACAGAAATGTTTGCCATTTGTTTATACGATTCGTTGGGAACCATTATAAATGATGCTAGACTAACAGTGAACGGTCATAAAATGTCATACGATAAGAAACTACATTATTATAAGGCATCGAATGCGCATAATGAAGATATTGTTAGTATTGAGCATAAGGGAGTCTATCACTACCTGAGCGTGGAGAGAGGATGGCCATACAGCGAGAAGACTTCGTTTTGGAAAGGACTAAAAAATAACTGGCTCCGAACAAAATTTAAAATCAAAAGGATCTTCCATAAAAAGGAGCGTCGGAATACGGAGAGCTTTATGGTTTTTAGCAAACCGATGTATAAACCGGATGAGAACGTAAAATTTAAAACCTACCTTGAGAAAGATCAAGGGAAACCCTATCGGGATTCTGTCGCGGTACGTTTAACCGGTGGTTATGGCTATGCAAAAGACACCATCCTGGCGAAAATCGCACCTTATCGTCCTGGAATGTACAATTTTGCATTTGATCTGAAGGGTCTTGGACTTATGCTTGACAGGTATTATGGTATTTCTTTGGAGTCTATAAAAGGCAAAGAGGTTTTACATCAACAGAATTTTCGTTATGAAGACTATGAATTGAAGAGTCTTACCTTTAGTATGACCTCGGAAAATACAAAATATGCAAGAGGTGATAGCATAAGGCTTAAACTTAAAGCCGTAAACGAAAACGAAATGCCGATTTATGACGGTAAAGTAGATTTACATGTTGTTACAAGTCCACTTTATGATCCCAGTATGAAAGCTAATCAGGTAAATTTTATTCCTGACACGCTGTGGCAAACTACTGTGTCACTTGCCGATGTTGCTGAGAAAGAAATTGTATTACCGGATTCAATTTTTCCGGCAGATATTGGATTATCTTTTCAAGTGATTGGTACTTATCTAAGCTCGGATAATGAAAGACATGAGCGGCGGCTTGATCTGAATGTCTTAAACAACGAAAAGGAAATTCGTATTGCAGTTCGCGATGGTCAGGCTGAGTTGAAGTATTTTGAAAGGGGAATCGAGAAAACTAGTGATGCACAAATTCAGTTATTGGGTGAAAATGGTGAGGTACTGAGAACTGAACATTTGAATTTGCCGCAGGTGATACCAGTCTCTTGGCAAGCGTCAGAAATCGTCGTTAGGTCGAATGGCTTGACTAAAGTGGCCGATTTAGAAGAGGAACAGCAAACGCAATTGAATTATCGATTTTATCGAACAGTAGATTCTGTCATATTACATGTTAATAATCCTGCTGCGATTCCATTTTGGTATCGGGTCTATAGGGCTAATCGCGTGGTCGCTTCGGGATATGACACCAAATTGAGCCATGCATTTTTAGCGCGAGGAAAAGCAGGATATAGTCTGGAGCTCAGCTATCTTTTTGGAGGACGTTCGAAAGTTATTCGTGAAGAACTGCCTTTCGTAGAGAAAAATCTAAACTTGGCCGTCAATACAGCAACGACCGTATATCCTGGACAAAAGACTCCTGTGGAGCTTTCCGTTACCGATAAAAACGGTAAACCATTGAAAGATGTCGATATCACAGCATATGGTTTTACATCCAAGTTTAAATCGGCCAATGTACCCAATATTCCTATTGGTGGGCTAATGCGGAGTGCAAAGGTGGTACAAAATCTGAATTTTGAGCTGGAAGAAGATAGTAAATCCCATCAGGGAGCTTTTCAAAATTGGACGAAATGGTCGAAAGTAATGCAATTGGACACGATGGCTTTTTATCGGTTTTTGTTTCCGAAAGATTATTATCAGGAGTCTTTGCCTCTTGATGATATCAGAAGCCAGATATCACCCTATATTGTTGTCAATGGTGCGGTTCAGGGGGTACATTTAGTATGGGTAGATGGTGTGTTGACTTACGCAAAGCAAGGCCAGCAAAATGAAAATAATATTTTTGAGATTTATCCCGGACAGCACGATTTTCGATTTAGGACAAAGGACAGAGATATTCATGTGCGTGGGTATTTTGTGGAGAAAGGAAAAAAAATAATTGTTTCTTTTAATGCATCGCAGGATACCATAGGTTTTACTTATGCAGATAGAACCCTCATGAAGGGACAGATTTTGACTCGTGTATTGCCCAAAAAAGAAGTTGGAAAACTCTACGATACAGAAGTGGCTGAGTTGAATCGTCAGTTAATTTCGGTAACGAATAATTTTGGTGCATGGCAGCTGCCAAATAACAGTGCGCTGGTTGAATTGCCGGCCTATATACAGACAGCCGGAGATCTTTATTACTTAAATCCGGTGAAAAGATCAACATACGATAGTCGATTACGGACACAGGTTCCTGTGCCTGTATTGGTGGGACCATTTCCTCGGACAGAAATGTATAATGGAGTATCTAAAATAGCGACTCTAACGGTTGATACTACAAAAATTGGACGATTTGAGATTGAAGGCGGTTATCAGTACACACTTTATAAAAATTATCAAAAGCAGAAAAGTTGGGACGCTAATTTTATTCGGCAGGATCTGTATGATTTTATACCGAATTTAGATTTTAATGCGAACGTGTTGTCATTGCCGGATATCAAAGAAAATGTAGAGCGTAGATTTAGGGAAGCAATGCAAAATAGCAGCGGGATGGCCCAATTTGCCACAGTCAAAAAAGAGCTAAAAGCTCCGGTATTTAAACTAAGCGTAAACTTAGGCAAAGATATCGCTGGTCAAGTCATTCTTCCCACATTAATCTTTATTGAACCGACCAAAGCAGAAGATAGAATGTATTTCCGTTTGTTTTATGGTGGGCAGCGTAATTTCGGCGATCTTCCTGTCGACGATGTTATTTTACATATTGTAAAAGATGATTCGACCGCCTTTAGTTTACCTATGAAGCTGAAAGCAAAGGGGATGAATTATCTTAGGCTGGACTCCATCCCGTGGAACAGAACATCGAATGCCGCAAAATTAGCCTACAAACTGGTACGGGACGAAATAATTGTACGCACAGTTGATAATCCTTTACGAGATTCTGTTCAATACGAGCAGGAGCAGGATCTACGTGTAAAAAAAATAGATAAAGCCGATTTTAGGACGAAAAGAAGGGATGATGGGCACACCAGACTCTTGATTTATGATGGTGATACACCATTAATCGGAGCTAAAATAATCGATCTAAGTTCAAAAAAACAGTATTTCGCTAGTTTTGATGGCAGTGTAGAATTTGAGCTATCTAGCGATAGAAACACAAGGCTGGAAATAGCTGCTTTGGGATACAATACCACAGCGATCGAGGTTTCAAGAGGAGAGGATTATTTCGTGGAATTAAAGCCCTCCGAAAACCAATTGGATGAGGTTGTTGTCGTAGGTTATGGGGTACAGCGAAAGAAATCGTTGACCCTCTCATCGCAATCTATCAGTGCTAATATGGACATGGGAACAGTATCCTTGTTACAGGGAGCAACTCCAGGAATCAATATCCGGGGAGTTGCCAGTACAGCAGCAAATGCAAAACCTTTGATTTTAGTGGATGGAGTTCCCTTTGAAGGGGATATCACGAGCTTAGATCCATCTACGATTGCATCAGTAAATACGATAAAAGATCAATCCATGCTCGGCTTGTACGGATCGCGGGCTGCCAATGGAGTGATTATGATACAGACCAAATCAGGAACTTCTGTTGGGGCAAAAGGCGCAGTTGAAATGCCTTATTTAGAAGCTGGAAATACCATGCGTGTAAACTTCCATGATGATGCTTTTTGGCAACCTAGATTGACTACCGATGTGGAGGGGAAAGCTAGTTTTGAAGCGACTTACCCTGATGATATCACCAATTGGCGAACGTTCTTTATAGCGAAGGGAGCAAAAAATTTTGCGGACACTAAAGAATTAAGTGTTAAATCGTTTAAGGCTGTTTCGGCACATCTGGCGACTCCGCGATTTGCTGTCCGTGGCGATCAATTTATGGCCATGGGACGCATCGTCAACTACCTTGGCGATAGTTTACAAGTCGCTCGAACCATAAACAATGGATTGGGGTCCCAAGAAGCTTCATTGAAAATCGCTAAATCATATCGAGATCCGATAGCGGTCCTTGCCAATCAGAGAGACAGTATCCAGCTTTCCTATTCGATAGGTCTTTCCAATGGGTACTTTGATGGTGAAAAACGAACGATTCCGATCTTTGAAAAAGGACTTGAACAGCATGAAGGTGATTTTAAAGTACTCAATAGTACGGCCGAATACCTGTTAAAAACTTCACCGGCATTAGGCGAAATTACGGTGCATGCCGAGGCAAGTTCACTCGAATTTTTACAACGTGAAATAGAATCCATTGATCGTTATAAATATCTCTGTAATGAACAGATGGCTTCTAAATTGAGTGCCCTCCTTTCAAAGAAAGAGCTGGCCAAATTAGTTGGGAGACCTTTTGAAGAAGATAAAAAGATCATCAGCCTCCTAAAGGAACTTCAAAAGAACAAAAATACTGCCCAAGGCTGGGGATGGTGGGATAAGAGTGAGACAGTGTCGTGGATTAGCAACTATATTATCGGTGTACTGCTTGATGCCGAGGAGGCAGGTTACCAGGTGGTGCTCGATAAAGCATACTATACCGAACGTGAACAGGCACTATTAAAAAATAGCCTTGCTTCTTTAGATCTTCTGTTGGATAAAGATAAGCTTCAAACGGCTAAAGAGAATCTGTTTGGCTCCCTTGTTTTCTTAAACCGTTTGGATCCGAAGGCCGATTATAAACATTATTTCAATGAAATTGATGCCAAGCTGAAAAGTAAATCTACTAAGGATAAATTGCTGCGGTACCTTTTGATTTCTAAACTTGGAATTGCTGATGTACATGCTGCTGACAGCGTGCTGAAATATGCTTCAAAAACAATTTTAGGCGGATTGTATTGGACCTCGGGTGTCATCGCAGAAAAAGAAGTGTTATTTGCACGGCCTACAGAAACGAATATAGAAAATACATTACTGGCTTATAGTGTTCTGAAATCAATCGGAGGACATGAAGCGGATCTGGAGAACATTCGCAATTACTTCTTTGCGCAGCGTCAAAACAATCGTTGGAGCAACATTTATGAATCTTCCCGTATTATACGACGTATTTTACCCGATTTATTGAAAGTTGGAGAATTTTTCCAGCAACCTGTGATGGTCATTAATGGCAAACGGATTACTAAATTTCCATACACACGGACTTTTACGTCCGATGAACAAATTAAGGTAAGGAAAGAAGGGACGGGGCCAGCTTTTGTGACGGCTTATCAAAATTTTTGGAACGCCAATCCAGCCGTAGAAAAAGAAAAGGGAATTGCTATTGAAACTCGATTCAAAGAGAATGGAGCTGCAGCAGCAACACTCAAAGAAGGGAAGCCGGTAAAACTTGAAGTAGCGGTAACATTGACTGGTGAAGCTGAGTACGTACAGATAGAAGTCCCTATCCCGGCAGGCTGTTCTTATGAGAGCAAATCAAATGGATACTTTAGAATGGAAGCACACCGTGAACATTTCAAAGATCGTGTTGTCATTTTCTGCAATAAATTAGGTAAAGGTACGCATACCTTTGAAATAGAACTCTTACCTCGATTTACGGGAACCTATACCGTCAATCCAGCAAAAGCTGAATTGATGTATTTTCCAACCTTTTATGGAAACGAGGAAATTAAAGAAATGGTGATCGAATAAATACATTTTCAAAATAAAAAGGGACTTATCGTACGATAAGTCCCCAACATATAAAAACTAAAATTAAAAACTTGCTATTGATGATCCCATCCGCCACCTAGGGATCGGTATATCGCTACGCTTGCTTTGAGTTGGTTGACTTTCTTTTCAACGAGCTCAAATTTGGATTCCAATGCATCACGTTGCGTTAACAGAACTTCCATATAATCGGCACGTGCATATTTAAATAGATCATTAGAAATACCAATAGATTCATTTAATGCATCCACCTCTCTGGTCTTAATATCTAGACCATTTTCTAAATTTTTAATTTTGGAAAGTTGGTTTGCCACTTCAATATATGCGCCCAGTATCGTTTGCTCGTAATGGTAGACAGCTTGTACCTGTCGTGCATTGGCGTTATAATAAGCCGCTTTGATCGCTCGTTTATTGATGAGGGGGGCAGTGAGTTCTCCAACGAGCGAAGAAAGAAATGATTCCGGCTTAATGAGGTAAGTTGGATCAAAGGCCTGAAATCCTACACCAGCAGCAATATCCAAGGATGGGTAAAAGCGGGCTTTAGCCGATTTAATGTCCAGCTTGGAAGCCGCGAGTTCATACTCCGCCTGCTTAATATCAGGTCTGTTTTCTAATAGCTCCGACGGAATACCTGTGTAGACAGTTTGAGGAACAAGCTTGTCAAAGGAGGCTTGGTCTCTTTGAACCGGCTGTGGGAATCTGCCTACAAGGTAATTGATTCTATTTTCTGTCTCTGTGATTTTCTGTTTAATATCATATTGCATACCTTGTGTTTTCAAAATCTGTGCTTCGAATCTTTTGACCGCAAGCTTATTGGAACGAGCATTTTTTTTCAGGTCATTCACGACAACCAAGGCGTCGTTTTGGATCTTAACATTTTCATTGATGACCAGCAGTTCATTATCGAGGGCCAGCAGTTCATAATAGGAATCCGCGATTTCAGAGATCAAGTGTGTTACCATGAAATTTTTGCCTTCCACGCTGGCAAAATACCGTTGTAATTGTGCCTTGGTGGCATTGTGCAGTTTACCCCAGATATCCGTTTCCCATTGTGCCTGTACACCAACGCCAAAATCAAATAGCGGTTCAGGCATCTCCCGTCCGGGTTCGATTTCAGTATTCTTTTCCATCGCTCCAATATTGGTGTAACGGCTCACTTTGTCGACACCGGCACCAACTTTTACACCTACGGAAGGTAGGTATTCACCTTTTTTGGCACTGACCTCATTTTTGGCAATTTCAATTTCTTGAAGGATAATATGAAGCTCCTGATTATTGGCTAAGGCTTGGCCTATCAATGTCTGTAAGTTGGGATCATTGAAATAGCTGTTCCATTTTATTTTTCCTGTATTTGCTGTGTCGCTGTCAGCATAGCCATACTTTTCGGGTACGACTCTATTTTCAGTACGCTGTTTTATTTCTAAGGGTTTGCAGGATGCCAAACTAAGTAAGAAAAGTGCGAAACCAGTATAGTGATATAATCTATTCTTATTCATAATGTATCATGTCTTCGCTTAAAGGTGAGTCGTCTTCGGCCTGGATCATTTTTCTTCCATCGGCCAATTTTGCAAAAATGTAATAGAGTCCCGGAATGACGATAACGCCAAAAATTGTTCCGACCAGCATACCACCCAAAGCAGAGGCACCTATGGTATGGTTTCCGATCGCACCTGCACCGCTAGCAAAAACGAGGGGTACAAGTCCCGCTATAAAGGCAAAGGAAGTCATCAATATCGGTCTGAAACGAGCCCGTGAACCCTCTATTGCCGCCTCTAATATGCTATCTCCAGCCTGGCGCCGCTTTACCGCAAATTCTACAATAAGCACCGCATTTTTACCAAGTAAGCCAATAATCATAATCAAACCGACCTGTGCATAAATGTCATTTTCAAGGCCCATTGCTTTTAATAAGAAAAATGATCCAAATACGCCGACAGGTAGTGATAAGAGCACCGCAAATGGAATGATAAAACTTTCGTATTGTGCGGCGAGTACGAGATATACGAATACCAATACGACCAAGAAAACGTAAATGGCTTCATTTCCACGTTGAGCCTCATCATATGAAAGACCTTCCCATGCGACTTTATAGCCATGCGGTAAGGTTTTGATCGCTGTTTCATTGATCGCTTGGATGGCATCTGCTGTTGTATAACCATTTGCCGGAAGACCACGGATGGCAGCCGAGTTATACATGTTGTAGCGTGTAATCTCATTTGGTCCCTGTGTTTTTTTCAAACTCATAAAGGCCGAATAAGGGACCATCTGATCGTGGTCGTTTTTGACATAGAGATTCATGATATCGGAAGGCAATCTTCTGAATTCAGGCGATGATTGTACATATACCTTAAAGAACTGCCCAAAGCGGATGAAGCCTTGTTCGTAAGTACTGCCGATGAGGATGTTGAGGTTGTCCATCGCTTTACCAATGGAAACTCCTTTTTGCATGGCAGCATTATTGTCAAATACCAACTCATATTGCGGGTAATTGGCCGCGAAGAAGGTGAAGACTCCGGTTAGCTCCTTACGTTTCTTGAGATTAGCAATAAAGGCTTTATTGATTTTATCAAAGTCTTGATAGTCAGTTGTTCTGTTGAGATCCAACAAGCGCATGGAGAAACCACCAGAGGACCCAAATCCGGGAACAGCAGGTGGTTCAAAGAACTCAACCGTAGCACCTAAGTTTTTTGATTTTTCTTCAAGTTCTGCCATGATTTCTTTAACAGAGTGCTCCCGATCGCCCCAGGTCTTTAGGTTGATAAGACATGTTCCTGCATTTGAACCCCGGCCTTCGGTCATGATTTCATAGCCAGCCAACGAAGAGACAGATTCTACACCATCTACGCCTTGACAGATCTTCTGAAGTTCCCGAGAAAGTTTATTGGTCTGTTCCAACGTGGATCCCGGAGGAGTCTGGATGATGGCATATATTGTTCCCTGGTCTTCACTTGGAATGAAACCTCCCGGGAGTGTTTTGTTGATCACGAAAATTCCTGCACAGAAGGCTATTAAGATGCTCCATGTGATCACTCTACGGCTCGCGATTTTTCGAAGGAAGCTGGCATATTTACCTGTTATCTTATCGAAAGTGTTGTTGAAAAGATCGAGTGATCTGGTGAATATATTTGATTTTTTTGGTTTTCCATGGTTGTTCTTAAGTAACATTGCTGCAAGTACGGGCGTGAGCGTAAGCGCTACTATAGCAGAAATTACGATGGAACTCGCCATGGTGATCGAAAATTGACGATAAAATGTTCCAACGGGTCCCGTCATAAAAGAAATGGGAATAAATACAGCCACCATAACCGCAGTAATAGCGATAATAGCACCTGCAATTTCGGCCATTACTTCCTTCACTGCATTATAGGGAGATATTACACTTTCTTCCATCTTAGCATGTACGGCTTCAATCACGACAATCGCATTGTCTACCACAATCCCGATAGCGAGGACCAATGCAAAGAGTGTGACCAGGTTGATCGACATACCGAACCATTGGATGACAAAGAATGTACCGATTAGGGATACTGGAACGGCAATGATGGGGATTAATGTTGAACGCCAATCGCCAAGGAAAATAAAAACGACAATGGCAACCAGGATAAAGGCATCCCTTAAGGTGTGCATCACCTGTTCGATTGATGCATCCAAGAATTGGGATACGTCATAGCTGATTTTGTAGTCTATGCCGGGAGGGAAGTTGCCCTTCATTTCAGCTAGTTTTGCTTTTACATCTTTGATGACGTCATTTGCATTACTTCCGTAGTTTTGTTTTAAGACAATAGATGCCGAAGGATGTCCGTCCAAGTTGGAGTATATATCAAAAAACTCACTACCCAGTTCGATTTTGGCAACGTCTTTCAGCTTAATGTTTTCACCATCAGCATTTGCGCGGATGATAATGTTTTCGTACTCCTCAGGTTTGTTATATTGTCCTTTATAGGTCAGCACATATTCAAGTGATTGTGCGGCGATACCGGAACTCTGTCCCAAACGTCCGGGCCGGCCAATAATGCTCTGCTCACTTATCGCTTTCATCACTTCATCAACAGATAGACTGTATGCACGCATGCGGTCAGGATTCAACCAGACACGCATGGCATATCTCCGGCTGCCTAGGATTTGCGATTTGGCGATTCCATGGATACGATTGATTTCGGGAATGATGTTTACCGTAGCATAATTGTACAGAAACTTCTCATCCATACTTTTATTGGTGCTGTAGAGGTTGACATACATCAGCATACTGGGCTGAATGGGATTTACAACGACCCCTTCTTTTTGTACGAGCTCGGGTAAGAGGGGCATAACCTGATCTACTCTGGTCTTCACCAGTACGACGGCATCGTTGGGATCAGTTCCGGGATCAAAGATAACGTTGACGGTTGCCTCACCGGCACTGGTTGCATCTGTCGCTATATAGCGCATGCCCTGGACGCCATTGATCGCATTTTCTAACGTAATCAGGGAGGATTTGACGAGCACGTCAGCACTTGCCCCTGGATAGGCAATGGAAACAGCAACAGTCGTTGGTGCAATTTTTGGAAATTGTTCGGTCGGAAGCTGTTTGATCGCTAAGCCGCCGATAAATAGGATGACAACCGATATGACAATAGCAAATACCGGTCGATGTATTACTTTTTTAAACATAACGCTGCTTTTTAATTACTCTGCATACAGATCTAGATTTGACATTACTTTTTCGGGAGTTTGGTACTTTGATTCGATTGTCTGGTTTTCCTGTACCATACGAAGTCCATTCAACAGAATTTTTTCGTCCTTATTCAACCCCGAAGAAACAACATAGATATGTGGCAGCTCGGCAGCAACTTTTATTTCTCTTGCTTTTACTTTATTATCTTTTGTGATGACATATACATATTTCTTTTCCAGCTCCTCAAATGTAGCCTTCTGTGGTATCATAAGGGCATTGGTATAGGGCGATGTAATCACAATATTTCCTGTTTCCCCATAGCGAAGCAATCCTTTTGGATTCGGAAAGGTCGCTCTATAGGCAATATTCCCAGTTTCATTATTGAAGTCTGATTCAATTGTTTCAACAATACCGTCTTGATTAAATTCCTTCCCATTAGCCATATTTAATCGAACATGCATTGGGCTGTTGTCCTTTTTGGTTTCCATCTGGTTGAGATATTCTGTCTCTGGTACATTGAAGTAAACCCACATTTTGCTATTATCGGAAAGTTCAGTAATCAATTCACCTTCATCAACAAGACTGCCTTTGCGGACATGCAGTTTACCGACGATACCTGAAAATGGTGCCACGATATCGGTAAATCTGAGGTGTGTATTCATGGATGCAAGTTCTGCTTTGGCTTTTTCATATTTTGCTTTCGCCATTTCAGTTTCCTGAGGAGCTACAATATCCTTTTCTGAAAGATTTTTGGTGTTTTGGTATTCGATCTCTGCATATTTGACCTCGGCTTTCGCACGGTTAACATCAGATTCATAAAGGTTGGGCATTATTTTAAATAAAGATTGTCCTTTTTGAACAAATTGCCCTTCATCGACAAATATAGATTGAATGTACCCTTTTTCTTGTGCACGTAATTCAATATGGTTGATTGAACGGATCTGCGCAACATAGTCTTTGTTGACCAATGTATCTTTGACTAAAGGAGAAGTAACGTTAAAAACTGCAGCTTCTTTTTTGTCATTTTTCTCTGACTGGCAGCTCGTAGATAGAATAATAAGGCACAGGCTTATATACATGAAGCTTTTCATGACCATGATAATCGTTTTTTAATAATTTTCGAAAAATTGAACAATAGTGTGACCAGCTTTCAAAAGCTTTGAAAGCTATTTTTGATGTTTTTTTAAAAATTAGTTAAAAATCACAGCCTGAAGACACTGTAATGGATATAGAGCGCGTTTTTTCGTGAAGTAAGCTTGTTGGAATTCGCAAGCGAAATAGCTGTGCGAGTATTGTGAAATTCGGGATGGATATAGGAAATTAAATTTCCAAAATCATTTTCAGTAAGTGCGAATAAATTGGGGTTAGCGGAATCGCTTCCTGCCTCATCGTTTTCATTATCATTTTCTGAAAAATAAGCCCTTAGTTTTTCATGTGGATGACGTTTACCTTTACGAATGACTTCGATTTCATCATACCCACTTTTTACTTGTCTATCGAAGTACTTAACAGCATGAAGATTGTAGAAGGAATTATGATTATTTGGTGTTGAAACACAGTACCAGCCAAAACTGACAAGTATTGCGCACAGTACGCCGAATAGATATTGATGGAATTTTCCTTGCATCCTTGAAGCAAATGTAATTAAACTTTAAAAATGATACAAGCAATTTAGGTGTGGAATTTTTAAAGTTTATCTAATATTGTTACAATTATTGAAAAGTGACCGTCTATATCTTTTACTCTAGTGTTTTCCGCATAAAAATATATAAATATCTTTTGCCTGGAACCTTTGTGACTATTAATCGGGTTGGAAAGTTGAACCTGGCTGAAAACTTGGTCGTTCAAACATATATCGGTCTTGTTTGTATTTCTATTAGTCAAATAATTTTTTTTATTATGAAAGCAGTACGATTTTTTGGACATCAGGATGTCCGTGTTGTCAATGATCTTGAGAAGCCCATCCCTAAAGGCGATGAAGTATTACTGAAAATTGGCGGAGCTGGTGTTTGTCACTCCGATCTTCACATTATAGATGAGGGGACTGTTGTTGGTACGGTGTTTACACTAGGACATGAAAATGCAGGTTGGATAGAAGATGTGGGTTCGGATGTTAAAGGGTATAAGAAAGGAGACGCGGTTTTAGTTTATGGTCCTTGGGGATGCGGTCATTGTAAACCTTGCCAACAATCGAAGGAAAATTATTGTGATCATCAGTCTGAAATGGCTTATGGGGGAGGGCTGGGCTTAGATGGGGGCATGGCTGAATATATGCTTGTCCCATCCTCGCGTTTATTGGTGCCGATTTACGATCTTGATCCAGTTGTTGCCGCTCCATTGACAGATGCAGCATTGACACCTTATTCCGCTATTAAAAGGTCGATCGGTAAATTAACCGCAGATGAGTATGTCGTTGTGATTGGTGTAGGTGGATTGGGACACGTCGCTCTTCAAATATTAAATGAGGTAAGTGCGAGTACCATTATCGCATGTGATGTCACTGATGATAAATTAGCTTTCGCGAAGGAATTGGGGGCTGCTCACGTGATCAACTCTAAGGATGACAACGCAGCCGCTCAGATAAACACAATAACTGGTATAAAAAAGGCAAAAGTTGTTCTTGATTTTGTGGGAGCAACATCAACCATTGAACTGGGAACAAAGGTGGTGGGTTTGGATGGTGACTTAACAATAGTCGGATTAGGTGGGGGCCAATACCAATATAATATGGCTGGACTTCCATTCGGTGTGAGCATGACAAACCCCTATTGGGGGTCTCGTGTGGAGCTTATGGAAGTAGTTGGATTGGCTAGGCAGAAGAAAATTCACATCGAAATCGAACAATTTAAGCTCGATCAGGCTAATGAAGTTTATGATCGAATGAGAAATGGCAAGATCAAAGGCAGAGCTGTTCTCATTCCCTGAAAAAAAAGTCTACTTTTTTAGTAGTTTATTTTGTTTTTTATTTTTTGATGCCTATATTTGTAGTATCATAATTTAGGTTTATAATTGGTTATTTAAGGTTTTCATTCTCCCCGTTTGAAAACCTTTTTTATTTTATGATTACTGAATGAACGTCATGTACAGCGGCCTTTGGATCTATATTACTATTTTCATTTAGCTACCGTCTACTTAGCGAAACTATGCTTTGATCCTGCTAAAGTTGTCTTTTAAAAAACTTCTGATTCTTATCGTTGTTTTTAAAGAAACAATCTCGCTGATTTATCTGCAAATATTTATGAACAAGACAATTCTCGTACTAACCGATTTTTCTGAAAATTCATGGACTGCTATAACCTATGCCTCATATTTGGCAAAAGAATTTAATTGGAGAGTCCATCTTTTGCATACCTATACAAGTACAATTAAAGACAATATCAACATCCAGCTTGAAAATACAGCATTTATTTCCCAGAAAGAGCGGGCCGAAAGTATGCTTGTGGAATGGCGTACACGTTTAGACATTGCATTTCCAAATCTCAGCTGTGAAACACAATGTGTGTCTGGAGACTTGATAAAAACAGTACTGGATTTATTGAAAAAAAGTGAATATACCTTTATCGTGATGGGTGCCAAAGGCAAAGGGATGATAAAAAAGGCATTTTTAGGACGTAATACCTTCGCATTGATAAAGAAGAGTCCAATTGGTGTATTGGCAATACCCATTACTTTCACAAAATTTCAGTTATTAAATGTGGGCCTGTTGAGCAATTTTAAGGAATCTGAATATGATTTATTGGGTAGTTTTACAAGCCGATTGTCGACTAATTTCAAATTGAGTCTGTTGCATGTCACTCAAAAATATATTTCACCAAAACAGGAAGATATTGCGGAATGGAAACAAAAACTGTCAGGGAAATTTTCGTTTGATCAGATCGATTATTTAGAAAAAAATGCAGTCAATAGATTAGATTACAACATGCCTATACCACGTTGTATAGAATATATGGTTGAAAAAGGGTCCATTGATCTCTTGCTGGTCTCCTATAGCCCTAAAAGTTTTTTTAAAAGTCTTTTTTCACGGAACCTTACAAAAGCAATTTATCGAAATCTAGCGGTTCCCACTTTTTTTAAAAGTTCCTGACCGGAATTGGCTATCTTTTTTTAGGCTATTAGCTAGCCCTGTTGGGCGATTTTTCATATTTTTATAAATAGAAGAATAAACTAGATATGATGAGCTTTTGGATACTTCCTTTGATTTCGGTACTATCGGTAAACCTAGATAGTACCCAAGTCAGAGCATATAAATTTGCTAAAACACCTATTTGGCGTGACGAATTTGACAAAGATGGCCTGCCCGATTCCAAGAAATGGGGATACGATGTGGGGTCAAAGTATAATGGCTGGGGAAATCATGAACTTCAATACTATACAGATGCGAATTTAAAAAATGCGTATATAGCGGATGGCATTTTAAACATAACAGCAATAAAAGAAGACCATGAAGGGCTGAACTATACTTCGGCACGATTGGTCAGCAAGGACAAAGGCGATTTCCTTTATGGTCGATTTGTTGTCCGTGCCAAAGTTCCCAAAGGAAGCGGTACCTGGGCTGCAGCCTGGATGTTACCTACAGATTGGGTGTATGGAAATTGGCCTCATTCGGGTGAAATAGACATATTGGAACATGTAGGTTATGATGAGGATGGAATACATATCACGGTTCATACCAAAGACTATAATCACACCATTGGAACGCAAAAAGGAGTAATGAAACGAATTGAACATGCCACGACCGCTTTTCACGAGTATCGGATTGATTGGACGCCCGAATATATCCGCGGTTTTGTGGACGATGTTCAGATTTATAATTTTCCTAACGAGGGTAAAGGTAGTGCTGGTTGGCCATTTGATAAAAGATTTCATCTGTTGCTTAATCTCGCCATTGGCGGAGATTGGGGTGGAGCAAAAGGCGTGGACGTTACTGCATTTCCAGCGACAATGCAAGTGGACTATGTTAGAGTATATAATTTACTGAACCCTTAAGGGCTAATATTTTTAGCTGTTTTCTCTAATTTATAAAGATCGATTCAAATGTTTAGGCACCAAGGGAGAGGAAGGAATTATGCGCACAACTTAAAGTTAGCTTCTATTTTATCCTGTGTTGCGGGATTGGTTAATATTACAGGTGTTCTGGCCGTTAATACCTTAACGACGAATGTGACAGGCCACTTTGCTTTTTTTTCAGAGCAATTGATTTTATTAAATTATACAATGGCTTTGATCTATCTCTTGTATATTGCTTTCTTTCTGATGGGAGCATTCCTTTCAGGTTTTATCGTCGAATTGGCTTCAAAAAAGAAATCGCATAATGCCTATGTTGTTCCAATTTGTATAGAGTCCATTATCTTAATTATCGTGGGACTTCTGCCTACTTTTGTCAAAATAGGGCAGTCATTTTCAACGGCAATTTCATTCGCCCTTCTTTTTGCTATGGGACTTCAAAATGCCCTAGTCACGAAGGTTTCCCAATCAGTTGTTAGAACAACACATTTGACGGGATTGTTTACTGACCTTGGTATAGAGTTTTCGCAGTTGCTTTTTTATCGGGAAATTTCTGAGAAAATGAAATTGTACAAAAGCATTTTTCTTAAGTTAATGATTATTAGCGGTTTTTTTATCGGCGGAATTATTGGCGGCTTTGTATTTCAATATTTTGAATTGAAAACATTGTTACTACCGGCGATCATGCTGCTGTTCGCTTTATGGTATGATAGCCTTCTCCTCAGGTTTTATCATCTGAAACGAAGTTTGAGACACGATGAATGAAATGAATAAAATTTATATCTTCACTTAATAACATGGACTCTTCTCTTATCCTGCTTGAAAAACTAGTATTATTTGTCGATAAGTTCGAGCTCAGTGAGCCGTTGTATTGTATTCTTTTGTTTGAAGAGGAAGCTCATTTTTCGGTAGATCTAATTCCCTACCGTGCTAATCCGAAAGATATTTTGTTTTTGTCTCCTTATCAATTTTTTATGTTGGAGATGACTTCACCCCGTACGATCAACATACTAAAATTCCATGGAGATTTTTATTGTATAGAATATCATAAAAACGAAGTGGCCTGCAATGGTATTTTATTCAACAATATATATCAGAAACCGAATGTAGCGCTTACAGCAGAACTTTATGAGGAGATAGGGGCTATTATGGAAAAAATAGATCAGCTAAAAATGTCTTCGGCATCCTATGATCAGTCGCTCCTAAAAACCTACCTGCAGCTTATTTTAGCCTTGGCAAGCAAGCAAAAGATGGTTGTAAATGATCTGCAACAGTCCACGTCGGCTTATAGGGATGTTATTGATGACTTTGATCAGCTTCTGGAAAAAAATTATATAGCACATAAAGAGGTTGCATTTTATGCTGAAAACTACAGCTTAAGTCCAGCGGTATTTGCTAAAAAGGTAAGATTGAAATGGGGTAAATCGCCGTCAAAACTAATTCAGGAACGCCTTGTTCTGGAAAGCAAAAGACTGCTCCATCTGAGCTCCAGAAGTATTAAAGAAATAGCTGCTGCGTTGCAGTATAAAGATGAATTTTATTTCAGCAGGTTTTTCAAGAAGATGGTCGGTGTATCTCCTAAGGTATTTCGAAAACAAGTCGGTTTATCTATTGTTGCCAAAAAGTCTATGTTATAGACGTATTTGTCCATGTTGCCCATTCGTCTCATTGGTTAGTTTTGTTTTGTATTAAACAAAGCGATACGTTATGGAAAAAATAATAAGCACATTAGCCCAGTCACAGTATATCCTGACTAACTTTACGAGAATTTCAATCTTTATTGTGATGGCATGGATTGGAGGATTGAAGGCGTTTCAATATGAAGCCGATGGTATCGTTCCTTTTGTGATCAATAGTCCAGTAATGAATTTCTTTTATCACAATGCCGGAAAACAAGCCTTGGATAATAATGGAAAGCTGGTGCCAGAATATCAGATCTTCAAAAATCCAGAAGGCAAGGTTGTTCGTGAAAATATTGCCTGGCACCACAAAAACGGAACATATTTCTTTTCGTATCTGCTGGGTCTTGTGATTGTTGTGATTGGTTTGATGACATTGCTTGGTATCTGGTTTCCTAAAATCGGGATTTTAGGAGCTTTATTGACGGTAATCATGTCATTGGTTACACTTTCTTTTCTAATTACAACACCAGAAGCATTTGTGCCCAAATTGGATGGTGATCTCCCTTCGCCAAATTACGGTTTTCCCTATTTATCTGCCGCCGGTAGATTGGTGGTGAAAGATATCATTATGTTGGCGGCAGCATTGATGATCGCCGCAGAGAGTGCTGGTCGTTTAGCAATAAAATCGAAAATAAAATAAGGTATAAATTTAAGGTTTATTTCACACGGCATATCAGAGGTTTGTGCAGGAAAAATCGTTATTTACCAAATGAAAGGGAATATATATTCGGAACTCTTTCATGTATTGTATAAGTCTAATCTAAAATAGTATAGATTATCAAAATGATGGAGGATATTTTGGCAGTATCTTTGTATCTCGTCAATACACTACAACATGTTAGAAAATAGACGATATGAAAATAATACTGACGGCCCTTCCATTTGCACTATTTAGTTTCATCCTCTTAGTTGGATGTAATAATAATCAACAGATTCGGATGGTTGATAAAGAAGGAAATATACATTTATTAACAAGAGAAGGAGATCGAAAAAGTGAATTAGGGCTGCAAAAAATCATAGCACATGGTAACGACACCGTAATAACTATTGATGCTGTGGGGCATCAAATGATTTGGACTGCTTCGGATGTGAGCAATATCGATACGACCAAGATTCAGTATTATCTTAAAAAGAGAAATGGTAGCAGCGTTAATATTTATACACCATTAGATATCAATCAAAATTTTATTGAAGGAGAGGACCAAAACGTATTGTCAGATCCCTACGATCAAAAGAACAAGAAAGAGTCTCTGCTGTAAATCGAAGATACTGAACGAACTTCTTAAGGATCTAAAAGAAATCCTAGCAAGCAAACACTTGCTAGGATTTCTTTTTAGGGACCTTAGCACCTTCTTTTCTGGCCTCAGATAAGCCAATGGCTATAGCCTGTTTTTTTGAAGTTACCTTCTTTCCGCTACCGGATTTTAACTTTCCCTCTTTCATTTCATGCATCGTTTTTTCGACTTTCTCTGATGCTTTTTCTGAATATTTTGCCATAATAACCTGGATTTTAATATGCTTTCATTGGATTCTTAACGAAAAAAGAACAGCTATAAATGCAGAATCGTTTGAAAATTATTTACTTCAAAAGGTCATTTCCCTTCTTTTGTTCATTTAATGAGCTCCCGGCTTTAATGATGGTCTGATTGACTGCTCTAATCTTATTCAGTGCCATTTTTTGTGTTTTTCGGTCGTAGGTCAATAGACATTGACTTCATGCTCCACGTCTGTTGTTTGTGTATAAATTGCTACACTCAGCCCTTAGTATCGAACCAGTTGCTCGACATTGACCATTAGAAATATATAACGATCGGTGAACGCTTCTACTGTTGGCTCATAAGGATTGTTTTCGACGGGCCACATATGGTCCCGGACAAATAAACCAACACCACCAAACTCACCCAGTGATCCGACCCGCTTTTGATTGAGGACTGATGCCCGATTCGGCCCAACATTAATGTTTACTTGAAAATCATATTCTAAATGTTACGAACTTTTTGGCTATAAGGTATTTGAGGTATTGCTGGCAGGTAGAAACTAGGAAACTAAGTGCATAAAAAAATGCCCCCAGAAAGTGTCTAACTTTTTGGGGGCACTGCACTATTTGAGATAGCTTCTTTAATAGGCTTATTACCAGATTTTTATTCTTTCTTCTGGAGTCTTGTAAAGTTTGTCGCCCTGTTTTACATCAAAAGCTTTGTAAAAAGCGTCGACGTTGATCAATGGACCGAAACTTCTGAAATATCCTGGAGAGTGTGGGTCCGTTTTAACTTGATTGACCATATATTTTTCACTGGATAAAGTTCGCCAGACGGTCGCCCAGCTAAGGAAAAAGCGCTGATCTTGCGTGTATCCACTTATTTCACCAGGATTTCCTTTGTCTTTTAAATATAGTTGAAGTGCATCATACGCAATGTTTACACCGCCGAGATCGGCAATATTTTCTCCATTTGTAAATGTTCCATTGACGAAAGTTCCTTTTACAGGTTCATATTTATCGTATTGAGCAGCAAGAATTTTCGTTGCTTTTTCAAAATTAGCTTTGTCTTCTGGTGTCCACCAGTCTACCAGGTTACCATCGGCGTCAAATTGGGCACCCGAATCGTCAAATCCATGGCTCATTTCATGGCCAATAACAGCTCCTATGCCACCGAAGTTGACCGCTGCATCGGCCTTTGGATTGAAAAATGGAGGTTGAAGAATAGCCGCAGGGAATACGATCTCGTTATTTACAGGATTGTAATATGCGTTAACAGTCTGCGGAGTCATTCCCCATTCCGATTTATCAACAGGTTTTCCAATTTTAGCGAGATCCTTATCATATCGCCATGTGGTAATATTTTGAAGGTTAGCATACAGATTTCCACCTTTGTTCTCCGCTAAAATAGTCAATTTGGAATAATCTTTCCATTTGTCTGGATAAGCTACTTTTACGGTAAATTTGTTTAGTTTCTCCAGCGCTTTACCTTTCGTAACAGCAGACATCCAGGTCAGGTCGTTGATATGGACGGCAAAACTTTTCTTTAGATAGTCGATCAACTCTACCATTTGTGCTTTCGCTTCTGCAGGGAAATATTTCTCAACATATAATTTTCCAAAAGCTTCCCCTAGAGTGGAGTTAATAAGTTCAAATCCTCTTTTATTTAATGCTCTCTGTTCTTGTTGACCTCTTAGATATTTGCCATAAAAAGCAAATCTCATCTCGCCCAACTTTTCACTTAAATAAGAAGCACTACCATTAATCAAGTGGAATTTCAAGTAATCTTTGATGACCGGAAGATGCTCCGCATTGACCAATTTGTCAAAGCTTTTATAATAGCCTAGCTCTCCAATAATTACTTTTTTTGTGTCGACACCAACTTGTTTAAGATATTCCGGTAAATTCACATTTTTCACCAACGTAGATAGTTCGGCCATCGTCTGTGGGTTATATTGCAAGGTATTATCGCGGCTTTGCTCATTCGTTAGATAGGTCTTTGCAATGCTTTTTTCATAGTCTACGATCCCTTTTGCAGCAGCATCGGCATTTTTATAACCTAGTTCCTTTAACATGGAAGCTACGTATTTTTGGTATTCGGCTATAGCTTCTGTATTTTTTTCATTTTCTTTTTGGTAGTAATCCCTTCCTAAGCCCAAAGAAGCGTCTCCTAAATAGACAGCATTCATTTTGGAGTCTTTCAAATCTGCATATACGCCCCAGCCATAAAAGTTATTTTCGCCCTCTTTTGTTACTGAGGTTAAATAATTCTGAAGATCTTTTAAGTTTTTAATAGCGTCGATTTTACTGATGTTTTTCTGAATGGGTTTGATACCATCAGCATTTCTTTTCTGCAGATTCATATAAGAGGCATATAAATCCTGTATTTTTTTACCTTCTGTTCCTTCTGTAAACTTTTCCTTCAACAGGGAGTTCAGGATTTTCATCGAATTGTTGTCCGTATCTTCTGCTAATTTATTGAAGCTTCCCCAAGTAGGTTTATCGGAAGGGATTTTAGCAGTTTTCATCCAGGTTCCGCTTACATAGTTGTAAAAGTCATCCTGTGGACGTACTGATTTGTCCATTAAGCTTAAGTCGATCCCGTTATCGGACCCAGGGCCTGCTGTTTGTGCTTTAGCTTGCTGTGTACAAACTCCAGCCAATAAAATCAGGGCAAGTGTTAATTTTTTCATCGTTGTTTTAATGTTGTATGATTTTCTTCTATAGTACACTAATGGAATACGCGCACGTTATAAATAAGGGACGCTGTATTATTTGTTCTGAATAATTCAATTAGTGTTCAACCATGGTAATAATAATTAGCGACGATTTTTTACTGCCGTAAAAAAATCATTTACACAAATGACGGAAAATTCTATTTCAGCAACAAATAAATTTGAGGATTATCTATCATATTTATGAGACGCGTAATGTGTTTAATTTCCCTAATGGCTTTTTTTAGAAAGGGTATACTAAAGTTAACAAGGATTTAGTTTAATCGCTAACGCCATTTGGGATGATTGCTATAATGAATTCCTTATGTTGTAGTTAAAGGTGAATATTAAAACGGAAACATGCTAATACCAGGTTATGGTTAATCACACATATTACTCTATTTTTAGACAGTAATCAGTCAGTCATTATTCAGTCTGCACTGAACCATTACTGAACGATCACTGAACAAGCACTGTTAAAAGACTTAATTTGGTTACTGCCTGATCTTGGTTTGCTACACCTTTGTGGCTTCCCCTTTATTCGCTTGATTGATGAGTCGAAAGAAAAACTTGCTGCGAAAACGAAAAATGCAACGGAAATATTAGCGTGAGTTCGCTTTTTAAAAAGACACTATTTGGTTGGACTATTTGTTTGGTAAGTATGCTTGAAAAAATGGAAAGGGAAGTACTAACTGCGCCAAATGTACCAAAGTATTGTTGCATAAATTGCTACAACAAGGGTAAGCAGTAAAAACAGTTCAAAACTAGTTTCTGGGAAACTGCTTGATTGGGATAGAAAGGCAGCTATTAATAACATACCAATTAATCCAAGACCAATACTTAATATAAGTTTTCGTGGTTTATTAACTGCATTATTGATCTGATCAGCTTGTCCTGCATCTGAGGTTTCAGGAATATAACTAACCTCTGCCAGTAGCAATGCGATATCCAGATCAAGTTGGTCAGCTATAAGATTAAGGTTATAAACCCTAGGGAGTACTTCGGCTTTTTCAATACGTTGTACAGAGCGAAGATTAAGTTTGACCAGGTCGGCAAGCTGTTGCTGGGAATACCCCCTATTGATGCGGGCATTTTTGATGAGAAGTGCAATCTTTTCTTTATTTGATTTATTGGTCATTTTACGGCATTTTACGACGTATTCAAATGTCGTAAAATTAAATGATTTAAGACTATAGCTTTGTAGAAAAAACATGATCGGTATCCTTGTTGAATTGTTGGTTTCTTGGCTTTTGCTAAAATATCTCTATAGTCAGGATCTTAAAGTACTGGGCTTTTGTACAAAGAGCAAACCTCTATTTTTATGTTTGGCTGCGCCAATGTTATACCTGTTTATACTTTATTCAGGAATCGCTTATTTAGTAGAAAACCCTTATAAGTTTAATCAAAATTATACGCTTGAAGATTTTCTCCGAAGCTTTTATTACGTATTGAAAGCAGTTGTATTTGAAGAATTAATCTTTCGGGGAGCTTTATTGTATATTCTTGTCAATTATTGTGGAAAGACAAAAGCTGCGTTTATAAGTGCTACAGCCTTCGGAATTTATCACTGGTTTTCCTATGGTATAATCGGGCAATTGTTTGAAATGTTGAAAGTCCTTTTTTCGACAGGGGTAATTGGATATTTATTCGCATGTATTTGGATAAAAACGGGTAAAATAGCCTTTCCGATCGCCTTGCATTTTGCTTATAATTTCACTGTAATGATTATATTCTCAAAGGAGAAAAATATTGGAATGCAGCTTTTGGTAAAAACTTATGTAGTAGATCCCGCTAGACCCGAAGGGATATTGCCTATGCTCGTATTGGTTATTTACTATATAGGCTTCCCGGTATTATGCTTTATTTTTCTTCGCTTATTAAAGTCAGATCATGATCAGCGCAAAATTTTCTGATATTCGCAATCAGTTAATTCTACATTAAGGTATCATTTATTTAGCGTAAATATCCAATTTTGAAGTCAATAATATAGATTTATATATTTGTTTTAATCATTTGATTAAATTACGTTTTACAATTGGATCAGATTGTTTTAAGGGAAGAAATTGGAATTCCAAGCAGGTAATTAATCGTCAAGAATATTTTGTCTATTCCCCATAAAATATTATCTTTTATTAATTTTAGAACTTAGAAACAAGAAATAGAGATGTCATTAATAGATTTATCAAAACGCGTCGCGTTAGGCATAGATATCGGTGGGACCAATACTAAATTCGGCGTGGTCAACCATCGGGGAGAAGTGCTTGAAAAAGGAAGTATAAGAACGGATGATTATGGAACCGTAGAAGAGTTTATCGAAGCTTTGTATGAAAAAGCTTATCCGTTAATTCAAACGTTTGGCGGAGAAAAGAGCTTTGATGGAATAGGTGTTGGTGCCCCGGATGCGAATTATTATACCGGAACAATAGATCATGCGCCGAATCTTCCCTGGAAAGGTGTGATTCGATTTAGTGAGTTAATGACTGCCAGGTTTAATATTCCCTGCATCATTACCAACGATGCGAATGCTGCAGCTTATGGTGAAATGCTCTTTGGGGCGGCGCGAGGGATGAAAGACTTTATTATGATCACCTTGGGAACCGGTGTGGGAAGTGGAATTGTCGCTGGAGGAAAGCTTATCTATGGGTACGACGGATTTGCCGGAGAATTAGGACACACCATTGTCAAACCTGGAGGAAGGAAACATTGGAGCACAGGCTCTGAAGGAAGCTTGGAAGCTTATGCTTCAGCCACAGGGATCACGATTACAGCAAAGAAAATGAGAGCAGAGTTCCCAGAATCTATGTTAAATCAATATCCTGAGGATGCCGTCAATTCGAAGACTGTTCATGAATGTGCGCTCAAAGGTGATGCAATAGCCATCGAAGTGTTCAGATATACCGGTCAGAAATTAGGTGAGGCATTGGCAAATTTTGTGATGTTTTCCTCTCCCGAAGCTATTCTGCTTTTTGGTGGAGTAATTAAAGCCGGTGATTTTATTCTAAAACCTGCAAAATTACATATGGAAAGAAACCTTTTTCCTTTGTTTAGAAATAAAGTGAAACTGGTCTTTAGTGAATTGGAAGAAGCTGATGCCGCTATTCTTGGCGCAAGTGCTTTGGTTTGGGAAAAATAACAGCTCAATTCTTCATTAGTTAACTAGCTGTCATTTTTTTTACGCATCTAAGGGCATAGTCTTTGCTGATGAATTCTTTAAACTTAAAACTATTTATATGAAAAAGACTATTTTTCTTTTTTTGTTGCTATGTACGGCTTTATTTTCAAAAGCAGACCAACTTCAGGCCTTAACGCAAAAACAGGCGGAAACGGCCGTTGTATACCTCAAAAAAGAACCTATTATTATTTTGTGGTGTAGCTGTTGCGATAATCAAACAGCTAAAAAGATTACTGTTAACGAGGTCTATTTCAAGAAATACCCGGACGGAGAATATTATTCTGTTATTGTAAAAGGTAGAGATGAAAGTGGAACCGAAGTGGAAGAATATGTGGATTTAGCATATGTGTTTGTGAAAAAAGGAAAAAAAGCAAAAAGCTTGGGCAAGGTGTTGAAATTTGAATGTGATCCCTGTACAAAACCATTCGATTGGTCGGTTTAATTAGAATAGGAAGGAAGGGACTAAAAAAAACTCCCGAGATTTTAGGCTCGGGAGTTTTAAGTGCGGAAGAAGGGACTCGAACCCCCACGCCTCGCGGCGCCAGATCCTAAGTCTGGTGCGGCTACCAATTACGCCACTTCCGCATTAGGATTTCTTATGATGTCGCAAATATAGAAACCAAAGTGATATCTTGCAAGTGAATAGACCATATTCCTTGTTTTAAATATGGATCATCCTGTTTATGAACAGAATATTTTTTACATCGATCCTTGTCTTTTACCACACGATCTACTAGCGGATTGTTTGGCCTATTTTTTACGACAGGATATTTGCTATCCTAATCAAGTTTTGTCAATGCCTTTGAATTTCTTAATAAAAAGACATATTGAAAATAATCTGTCGTATAAGTTGTTTGTGCTGGCACAATATTTTCGCCGAACAGCCTAGATTTCACTGTCATTAAATTTTGGGATCTAAGGTAAGGAGAATGCGGCGCATCGAGTCTAAACAAGGAAATACTATTTGGTTGGCTTAATTCCTTTAGATCTCCAATACCTTTAACGAGCATAAGGGGGCCATCTGCATTTACCCAATTTACTTTTTCGTTTGAAGGAGTAGGAAATTGAGGATTTTTTGGAAGGTACATGTCGCTATCGATGGTATAACTTACAAAGCTTGATACTTTATACCCTTTGTTTTTTAAGCGTGTAGCAAGAGGCTCGTTAGCTGTATCTTTTCCTTTTTGTAAAACATGGAAAAAACCAAATAGTCCATATAGTTTTTCACCCTCGATATGGTGCGTTTTGATATAATTTTCCAGGTTTAACAGCATAGCTGAGTCTCTAGATATTGTAGTTTTATCGTCTGTAAAGCTTTTGTCAATGCCAATTACTGTAATTTTTGCGGTGTCGGCTAATTTTTGATTATAGTCATAAATCTCAGCCCATTTTTGATATAGTTCCAAGCTTGATTGCTGCGGAATTCGTTTTCGAATAGAACTGACCACATCTTTTAATAATGCATTATCTTTCGCTGGGTTGGACAGAAAAGTATTCAGTTTATTTGCATTGTTGCTATCCATTTCTGCGATATAATATTTCACATGAAGTTTCTTATTTAGAAAAAACAAAAGCTCTTTGTCTATTTTTTGATTAGCAGCATAACCATGGATTTCTCCGAGTAAAAATACATCAGACGTGTAAAAGTTATTGTCGAATAATGTAGCTGCAATACTGTCTTTAATATCGGCACTATGCTGGCTGAGGTAATCTGTGTTTTCTTTGTTGGTGCTTCCGATAAATATTTTATTTGAAACAATAAAATAGATGAATAATAGTGCGACAATGGCCAGAATAGAAAAGAATGTGATCTTAATAAATTTAAAAAAATTTTTCATAAATATGGTTTCGGCAAAGATATTATTTTCAAGGAATGAGTCAATAATTATCTGTAAATATAATTATTATTAGCCTATCCGTATTTCAAAAACTTGGATCAAGCGATTAATTACTTATTTGTTTTTTGATCCAAATAGCTATTTTATAGCTGCCTTTTAATCCTTGTGTTCCGTGCTCTGCGCTTGGATATGGTATGACATTTTGTAATGAGATAGTGTATCCATTAAAATTAGTTGATTTCCGATAGCCTCTCTCTTGTACATCCATTGTAGCAAGATTCAATAGAATGGGTTTCGTCGATTTTTCTGTTATTTCAATTTCTGCAACAGCAATTCCTGCCCAAATGCAGTTTACCCCTTCTGGGCAACGACTATCTTCTGAAATCCCTTTAAATTTAATAGTTATCGGAAATTCTTTTAGCGATTTTTTTTGTCCTTCGGCCAGGTAAATGGGGGTAGGTTCTTTCGCATCCGACTTAGCATCCTTCCTAGAGATACAGCTTGCTAGTGTAAAAATCACTAAGCTAAAAATAAGAGTTTTATATCGTGTCATTTTTCTTTTTTTATTAGCCAAAACTAAGCCATATTGAAAAAACTCTATCCGTCAATAGAAAAATAAGTGATAATTATAAAAACGGTTAGTGCTTTCGTCCTTTTTGATACTTGTATGATTTTTCGCGCTCCTCGCAGCTGGAAAAGAATAAGCTGGTATTTGAACGTTTTGATACATCGAATAAATTACTCTGTTTTTTGGGCAAATTTTGACGGATATATTTCTTTAAATAACGGTCATCTTGCGTTGGGTGTTCTGTAAAGTAATCTTCGTTATCCTTTGCGGACGTATGGATATATTGTTTTTTGACAGAATCCAGTACGTATTCACCAAGATCGGGATAAAATATGGTATAATGTGGATTGCAATATATTTCCATAGGTTCAATAGGACCTGCACGTTCATATTCTTCTTTCAAGTCCAGTTTCTCGCGCCAATACTCTTGTGTTGAGTTTGCTTGGTTTTCTCTTAAAAATCCTCTTTCTCCGCCATAGTTGGAAAGTCTGATAGCTAGTTTTTTATCTTCAGCTAAGTATAGATAAGCACTGAAATTTTGACGAGCACGCTGTGGTTTATTGTATATAGCTAAGAAGTCATTGAATTTTCCTTCGTTTGTATACTGAAAGACTTGGAATGTACTGTCTTGATCTATGTTTTGGTTTAGTGCTACGAACTTCAGGAATTGCAAGGTCTTAGGCTGTTGATGTATAAAGGGGGAATTGAAACAATTGGCATTGTCGTTGAATACTTGCTTTGGACTGTCATTTTCAAATTGTACAAATGTTTTTGCTTGTTCAAAGCGTACAAAATCAATACGAGTACTGTCTGTCAAGCTTGGGTTTTGATAGGCATATAACTGAAAAAGTGGTATCTCGTCGGGATAGAAAAGTAGATAATCTTTTTCGAAGACATAAGATCCGAAAACTAATGTGGCATAACCAAATAGCATAAATTTACCATCTTCAAAAAGACAGATTCCGCTGTTATCTCCATATTGTCCACTGATTGTCTTTACTCTATCTTTACCGCTCGGAAGGTAGTGTATAATTTGCTGTGCCATACTATTTTTTACCATAAGGATAAGACTGAGGAGGCTTAGAATTTTAATGAATGCTGATGTACTTTTATGTTTTCTACGCATATCTTTTGCTGTTTATCAAATTTAAACCATGGAATTGCAGGTTTAGTTGTGGTATTTTACGATTTGACTGCTACACAGGTGGCCATGACCTTCGTTTTGAAAGATATACATTTTTTTCCACCTATTAGATCAAAATATACCCCAAATACTCCGCTCATTCGAATAGATTTGATTCCAATCTGATGAACAATTTAGTTCGGCTTGATCGTTCATAATGATTGAAGCGTATTTTATAACCAATACTAAATAGATGTCAACAATAAACCATTTAAATGCACACATGCATCTCAAAAAGCATATTCGAATGAATGTAATTGCTGATCTTAATATGAGTATTTTCTATTTTAAGAAAAGACCTTTTATCGTAATGGATTTATCGAATGAAAAGATATATTTCAATGATAATGGATTAGAATGGCTACGTTCAGAAAAACAAATAGAGCGGCCTGTTCAGTGGACTCGGAGTAAATATCTTCCTTCCAAAAATTGGGTTGGATTAACGATGGATAATGAAAAGAACGATTTGATTATTCAATTAATTGATGAATTTTATCTAGCGACATGTGATATGTTGCTGAGAAATCCAATTCGCGCGGAAATTGTTCCTTCAAACTAATACAAAACAGGTATTTTAACCTGTTTTGTAGGTACTTTAACTTGTTTTATTTTTAGTAGCTTTTTTTTCTAATTTTTAATATTCATCTTTAGGTTATTATAAACACAAGATTTGAGTCCATTACATAATCTTTCTGAGGAGACATTGATTCTTTTATTGAAAAAAAAGAATCAACAGGCATTTAGTTATCTCTATGACCACTATGCCAATGCGCTCTTTGGGGTGATTTGTCGTATAGTGGATTCAAGTGAACATGCCGAAGAAGTCATTCAGGATGTATTCGTCAAAATCTGGCGACATATCGATCTTTTTGATATAGAAAAAGGCCGCCTTTATACATGGATGATTAATATAGCACGCAATACGGCCCTTGATCATCGGAAATCAAAAGCTATAATCAACGAAAGGAAAAACCAGCCGCTTTCAAATATCGTAAATAGGGAGGAAGAGCAAGATCAAAGTCAAAACGAGCAACATACAAAAGCAGATTTTATTGGATTCAAGAATATTTTAGATAACTTAAAGCCTGAATGGCGTATCTTGATTGAAATGGCCTATTATGAGGGATATACACAACAGGAAATTGCCGAGCAGCTTAAAGTCCCTCTAGGAACGGTAAAGACAAGGACTAGAGCTGCATTTTTACAGTTACAACAAGTATTAAAGGAATATCGTTAGTTTTGGATATTAAAGCATACATATCGTCGGGGATTATTGAATCGTACGTTTTAGGCCTTGCTTCTGAAGAGGAAGTGAGTATACTGAACTGTATTCGAAAAAATAATGTCGAAGTGGAACGAGCCATCGCCGAAGCAGAAATAGCGCTCGAAGAATTGGCCGATAGCCAGGCGATGGAGATGCCTATGCAGTTAAAACAAAATATTTGGGATAAACTGAAAGCCGAAAATCTAGTTCCTAACGAAGATATAGAAATAACAAGACCTGAAGATGTCCCTTTGGAGGATAATAATGGAATGGTTTCCACGGAAAGTGATAAGTCCATTATTCCACTTAAATATTATCGTTGGGCTGTTGCGGCCAGTTTATTATTAGCAATTAGTATAGGCGCCAATATTTTCTTATATCAACGGAATGACAATACTAAAAATAAGTTAAATCAGACGGTTAATGTACTTGATAGGCAACAATCCCAACTCGCCATCTTACAGAATAAATGGAGTCTTGTTCAGAATCCCACGATAAGAACAATTCTACTTAAAGGAGTGGAACAGAAGCCGGATTACCGCGCTTTGGTATTTTGGGATCGGGTGTCAAAGGCGGTTTATCTTAGTATTGAACACATGCCTATTGCACCTAAAGGAAAGCAATATCAACTATGGGCAATGGTAGACGGTAAACCAGTGAATGCAGGTGTTTTTCCATTGGACGCCAATGAAAATGTTGCAAGTAAAATGCTAGATATTCCAAATGCTCAAGCTTTTGCGATTACCCTAGAAGATGAAGGCGGTAAAGATTCTCCTACACTCAGTGCGCTTTGCGTGATGGGGAGTATCTAAAAAAATGCCCCGACAGAATTAACTGACCAGGACATTCTAAAAACAGGTAAACTACGACTCTTGTTAAGCTTTAATAAATAAACCTGCGATATTAAGTACAGCCTCTGCAGAAAGTGGTTCATCAAAAGATTGTGTAGCCGCAGTTGCTGAAATTTTCCCCATTGGACCACTGAGAGAGGTAATATCGACATTAGCCTGCTTTACATTATCTTCACCCGCGTATACAGGATCGACCACAGCACCAATTCCGGTGTCATTGGCCCCTGTGATCCAAGGTTTTTGGTTTGCTGCGGCACCTCCACGAGCGCGGCGCATCTGACGGATATGTGAGGCATGTCTTGCTTCGACCGAGTGGATCTGCAATGCGGCTGTGAGCACAACGCGGTTGCCGAGCAGGATACCAGCCTGACCTTTATATGCTCTTACACCAGTATCCTCAAATGCCTGTGCTACGGCTAAAAATGTGTCATAATCGCTGAAGACATTCCCAAATGTTCCCCCTGCCGTAAAATCAAAGGTTGGCTTGGAGACCGCCTTATTACCCAGTACTTGTTTCAAAAAATTGACATGGGCCACTTCATGGTCACGGATGGTGGTGATTGCCCCCAGCGGTTTGCCCGAGGGGATCAGTCCGGATTTAGCAACACCCATGGTATAGTATTCGGCTTCAAGATATTCGAGGGTCAATGCATAGTTAAGTACGCCGTTAACGTCTGTCGGTGCCGTAGCTCCGTATGCTTTCTTAAAGAGTTCACTGACAAAGAACGGTAACGCCGCCAAGGTCACTTTTTTACTCATGGAAGCTAGATTTTTAATAGCCTCACGACGTGGGCTGATACGATCGCTGAACTCAGGATCTACAGCATTTATTTGTTCAAAAACGTTTAAAAGATTCATGATAATCAGGTTTAAGTGAATTAATAAGTGGGAAGATCCGATACATCGATTTTCGATTTGATAAACGGCGCGGCAGCACTCAGCACAACACTGGGGCTTTTGGCAACATCCAGTCCATTGGAATCGACAACTTCTTGATTGGCAAAACTGCCATTGTCTATCATGTCCCGAATCCAGGCGGCATGCCTTGCTTCGACAGAAACAATCTTACCTGCCAATAACAGATAATTGGGATCCTTGATTAACCAACCAGCACCGTTATAAGCCGATACCCCCAGGTCTTCAAATGTTTTGGCTGTCGCCAGCACGTTTTCACGGCTACTGAAATTGATACCCGAAAGATTTAAATCGAGACTGGAAATCGCTTTGGCCCCCAAAGCGATCTTAAAAAATTCACGATGGGCGATCTCATGATCACGTATATCAGTAAAAAAGGCTTTTTCCATATCCGTCATACCGGTGTATGGATTATTAACCAGCTGGATGTAAAATGCAGCTTCGAGCTGTTCGAGTGCATAAGCATAATTCAGTATGGCAATATCGCCACTGCCAAAATATAAGCCTTTACCGCCATTGTCCATGCCATCATCGCGGTCTTTTTTGCAGCTGGACAACCCAAGGATGGCGAGCGATGCGGCACTGGCACCTGCAAATTTTAGAAAATCTCTTCTGCGGAGATCTCTGCTGTCCATTTCACTATTGGAGGTCAATAGCGATTCATTGTGGGACGTTGTTGTCTTTTCCATAACAAAAGTCTTTTAGTTTATAATTTTCTGTACTTATATCCATTTACGACTTTTTTGAAAGCTTGGATTTCAAATTTTAATTTTTTTAAAATATATTTCATCACATTGCATAATCGATATTACTTTCTCCACTGCTGCTCGGTTAAGAGGGAGTATTGAATTCGTTGTTTTATTATTTCTCTATAGTTGTTTGTATAATTTTTATGCATAAATGTTTTATGGCATAAACCGATTAAAATCTAGCTTCAATGGGTTGTCCGCTGTTGCAGCTTGTTTTTTAGTTAAATGTTTTTTTTATTTAAAACTTTTTCTCTGTACAGTCGTTCATGTTAATACTTTATAATGCTATTATTTACTCTAATTTCCTGATTTATTGACTTTTTAATATAGACTGTGCTGGGTTAAATGCGAGTTAGGCGGTAAATAGAGTTATTGAAGTCAATCACTTATAGATTAGTTAAATATAATAAGGGCTTTAGGGCAAGCTATGAATTGAGACCTATCAAAACTTAGAATATAAATTAAGAACGTATACAGGCCTTTGTATGGATGCTAAATTATCGATAACAAATGAATCAGATCGGATACATGTGTTGCATGAATACGAAATTTTAAATTCAGCACCAGAGGAAGAATTTGATCGCATTACAAAAATCGCATCGCTCGTATGCGGGACACCTATTTCATTGATTTCGTTAGTGGATAAAGATAAGCAGTGGTTTAAGTCACGAGTTGGGCTAGAAATAGACCAGACATCACGTGAGGTTTCCTTTTGTCAATATACCTTTGATGAAGATCAGCTGTTGGAAGTGAACGATGCCGAAAAAGACGAACGGTTTAAATCTAATGAACTTGTTACCTCAGACCCTCATATTCGCTATTATGCCGGATTACCACTAATTGATCCCAACGGATATGCATTAGGTGCACTATGTGTTATTGATCGTATTCCAAGACAACTAGATCAGCATCAAAAACAAATATTATCACTTCTTCGAGATGAGGTTGTCGACCTTATTGTTAACAGAAAAGAGAAAGAAAAGCATAAAGAAAATGAACAGAAGCTGAAAGCATTTTTCGATAATTCGCAGGGACTTATGTGTACGCATGATCTGAAAGGTAATTTTATAACTGTCAATGAAGCTGGAGCTAAGATTTTAGGTTACTCTAGAGATGAGATTCAGGGGCTTTCCCTTTTTGATATTGTGCCTTCTGAAGGCCACAAGAATTTACGGGAATATCTGGATGCTATTGTTCAAGGCGGAACAGTTAGAGGTGAAATGCGTACGCTGACAAGTACTGGTGAGATGCGCATTTGGATGTTTAATAATATCCTGCAGGAAAATGGAAACAAAACACCTTATGTGATTGGCAATGCGGTGGATATCACGGAGCAGCACCTTCTAGAAAAAAAACTTAAGCATGCGCAGGCCATGTTAGTAAGGACTGGACGAGTAGCTAGAATAGGGGGCTGGGAATATACACCTGCTGATGGAAAGATTATTTGGACTGAAATTACCAGGGAGATACATGAGGTTCCTCCGGAGTATGACCCAGACTTAACAACAGCACTGAGTTTTTATAAAGAGGGCTCAAGTAGGGATAAAATCCGTGCCGCAATTGAGCATACGCTTTCTACCGGGGAGTCTTGGGACCTGGAACTTGAAATTGTCACCTTTACAGGTCGTGAACTGTGGATACGGGCATTAGGAAATGCAGATTTTGAAAATGGTCGTTGTATCCGATTGTATGGCACCTTTCAGGATATTGATAAACGTAAACGTATCGAAGCGGAGTCTTCGAATTCGAAAAAAATGCTTACTGACGTGCTGGGTGCTACTTCTGCTGTCGCTATTATTGCGACCGACACAAGTGGAGTAATCACATTGTTTAACACTGGAGCTGAAAATATCTTGGGATATAGTAGTGAAGAAGTAATCGGCAAATTTGGTCTCGACCACTTTCATCTGGAACAGGAACTAATGTCGAGGGCTAAAGAACTGGAGGTCGAGCTGGGAGCTTCAGTAGATGGATTTAGGATATTTGTAGAGATGGCTAAATTACATGGGGCCGAACAGCATGAGTGGACTTATCGCCGGAAAGACGGATCTCTATTACATGTTTCCTTGGCTGTTACTATTATTAGGGATATTGATGAGCAGGTCATCGGTTATTTAGGAGTTGCAACAGATATTAGCAGAATTATTTATCAACGGGAGGAGTTAGAAAAGGCAAAATTAGTAGCTGAGCAGGCAAGTGCAGCGAAGTCACAATTCTTGGCAAATATGAGCCATGAGCTCCGTACACCCCTGAATGGAATAGTTGGATTTACTGACCTGTTACTTGGGACAGCTCTTGAAGATACACAACGGGAGTATTTGGCTATCGTTGATCAATCTGCCAATTTATTGCTTGGAATTGTCAATGACATACTTGATTTTTCCAAAATTGAAGCAGGTAAACTTGAACTGGAAATTGAACAGACAGATCTATACGAATTGGTTATTCAACTAACCAACTTTCTCAATATGCAGATCAAGGCAAAAAATTTAGAATTCTATTTGGATATTGCTGCTGATGTTCCGCGTTATATTTGGATTGATGCCCTTCGCATCAAGCAGGTGTTGATGAATTTGTTAAGCAATGCCACAAAATTTACCGAGAAGGGAAAGATCGAGTTGAGCATTACAGTTATAACGCGAGATGACAGTCAGGCTGTTTTGTGTTTCAGTGTTAAAGATACAGGCATAGGTATCAAAAAGGACAATTTGGAAAAGATATTTGATGCCTTTTCCCAAGAAGATAACTCGATGACTAAACGTTATGGCGGAACTGGTTTGGGACTGACGATATCCAATAATTTGCTTAAAATGATGGATAGTGAACTGAATCTTGAAAGTACCGTTGGCGTAGGAAGCCGTTTCTTTTTCAATATTAAAGTTCGTTCTGTCTGGGAGGTGGATGAGTGGGAGGAGTTAAAAAAAATAAAAAATGTACTTGTCGTAGCTGAGGAAGAGTCGGAGCGAAATAATTTGGCTCGGATGTTATCTTTAAAGAATATTAATATCGTGCAGGCGAAAAATGGATTTGAAGTATTACACATGTTAAAGGACGGACGCCATTTTGGTGCTATTTTGATTGACAATCAATTGCCTATCATCAGTGGGATCGAGACGATACAGAATATTCGTGAAAAAAAACTTAATGACAATCTTGAGCAGACGATTATTCCGATTTTTGATTCCGGTCAGGAAGATGTGGAAGGACTTTGCCGGTCGATAGATATAGACCGTTGGTTGGTAAAGCCAGTTAAACCGGAAGAACTTTATGCAGCTTTAATAAAGGGTACTGTTGCTTAGTTTTAAATAACCTGCTAATTTCAGTTCTTACTTGTATTTTTTTGTCATAGCCTAAATTATTCTTTTATTCAAGATTAAAATACTGTATGTTGAAAGGTCAATCCTACAGTATTGTCAATTGAAAATTATCATAATCGAAATGAAAGTGATTCCAACTAGCCCATTATGAATATGCTCTTTTTATAATCTGGGTTATCAAGTGAATTTTTATTATCGCATATTTCGGATTTTGTAGGATTATCTTTCAGGATAGCTTTGTGTTAAATAATAAATAAAACACCATGGAAATTTTTAAAGATAAAGTTGTCCTGATTACGGGATCCAATAGAGGAATAGGCAAATCAATGGTAAAAGCACTACTTAACAACGGCGTAGGGAAGATATACGCAACATGTAGAGATTTAAAAAAGATGCCTGTATTCGATGATGATCGGATAATCTCATTGCAGCTAGACATTACAGATGATAGGCAAGTTGCCATGATTACAAATATCGCTACAGATACTGAAATTCTTATCAATAATGCTGGTACCCTAAATCAGGGAAATATTCTGCAAGGAAATCTATTAGGAATGGAAAACGATTTGAGGGTAAATTATTTCGGAACAATAAAAATGATGCGTGCGTTTGCTCCAATTCTCATGAAGAATAAGCCATCTATCATGATCAATATCGTTTCGATTGCTGCGTATTCTCCTTTACCTTCTATTGCTGGGTATGCTGCATCTAAAGCAGCTCTTTATTCTGCTACGCAATCTGTGCGAATCGAACTGGCTAAAATGGACGTATCGGTGTATGTTGTTAATCCCGGGGCTATTGATACTGATATGAATAAGGGAAGTGATTGGAACATGCCAGATCCGGACAGTACGGCAATAAAGATTTTAGAAAGTGTAGCCACAGGGAAACTTGACATCGTTCCCGACGAAATGGGACAAGGTATGTATGCCGCATGGAGAGAAGAGCCGGCTAAACTGTCAAAGATATTTTCTGATTTCTATCACGGAGAAAATTAGGTATCCCTGTATCGTTCAACGTCGTCTAGATTTCTGGCGAATACCGAACATCATGCTTAAAAATAAAGAATAACCTATTGATAGCCGATATTTCGTTAGACGCGTTTTTTCTCACGAAAATATCAGCTATCAACAATTGTCCTTTCCCATCATATTTATCTGGCTTGTATTTTCTTTTTTCAATATAAATACAAGCCAGATATTCTCATCAATCTTTGCTAAAAGCAGTTATTTTAGCTGTTATAGTGTAATTTTATTCTATTTATACTGTAATTTAAAATAATTAAAACTATTAATAGTATATTAGTGTTTTAAATTAGAACTATGAAGTATAAACTTTTGAAAGAGGTTCTCACTTTAGTTGAACGATTTGAAGATGAAAATCTGGAAATGAAGTACACTAGTGATGTGGAGGGTTTTAAGACATGGATAGCCGATGAGTTTTTTGGAAGGTCATTAGAGCCAGATTGGGAAGGTAAAGAAAATGGACGTAGTCCGGAGAGTGTAATAAGTACCTTACTTGTGCATATGAACAGATTTGCGAAGAGCTACTCGAAGGCAGCAATCGCTGGATCTGATTTTTCTACACAAGAGGAATTTATCTATCTGATTACATTAAGATCATTTGGTGAAATGACTAAAATGGAACTGATCAAACGTAATATTCATGAGAAATCTGTTGGTATGGCGATTATCAATAGGCTGCTTAAGCAGGGATGGATTGTACAGCATGATTCTGCATACGACAAGCGAAGTAAGTTGATCAATATCACTGAAAAAGGACTATCTGCATTGGATGCACGAATGGGGAAAATACGCCAGGCTACGCAAGTTGTTTCAGCGGACCTGACTCATGCTGAGAAAATAGAACTCATAGGCTTGTTAAATAAACTGAATAATTTCCATCAGGTGATTTATGAGAGAAATATAGCTCCGGAAAAATTGTTGGAAGAAATTAAAATAAAATAGCGAATCATCAACTCAGGTACATCAGCACTGGAGGAAGTTAAAAACAATAGAAAATGAAAAAGAAAGTTGCGGTCATTGGAGCAGGTTTTTCAGGTCTTTCGTCGGCGGCCTATTTGGCAAAAGCCGGATATGATGTGCATGTTTTTGAAAAACATGCACAACCTGGGGGAAGGGCAAGGCAATTTTCGACCTCCGAAGGCTTTAAATTTGATATGGGGCCAAGCTGGTATTGGATGCCCGATATCATAGCGTCCTACTTTTCGGATTTTGGCTATAGCACAGCAGATTTCTTTCAGCTTCTTTCGCTGAATCCTCAATTCGAAATGATCTTTAATTCTGGGAAGATTAGCGTTCCAGAATCCTACGAGGATCTAAAACGGTTATTTGAATCCATAGAGAAAGGGGCTGCAAAGCAGCTGGATAAATTTATGCGTGCCGCAAAATTTAAATATGAAGTGGGGATGCGTGATTTTGTGAATAAACCATGTCATCATTGGGGTGAATTTATTTCTCCAAAAATAGCGGTCAGTGCTTTTAAACTAGATCTGCTTTCTAGTTTCAGATCCTATGTTGCACACTATTTTAAAGATGAAAGGCTCCGTACGTTAATGGAATTTCCCGTCATTTTTTTAGGAGCTTCGCCAAAAGATATTCCAGCATTGTATAGCTTGATGAATTATGGAGGCTATGTATTGGGGACACATTATCCAAAAGGTGGGTTTTATCAATTGGTGATCGCGATGCAGAAAGTTGCTGAGAAACAAGGGGCGACATTTTATTTTAACAATAATGTTGAAGAGATAAAGATCGAAAACAAAACAATCTCATCGATTACCGTGAACGGCAGTAGTATGGTATTTGATCTTGTTGTTGCTTCGGCCGACTATCATCATATTGAGACACTTTTACCTAAGGAATTGAGAAATTACGATGAAGCTTATTGGAAAAACAGGACTTTTGCACCTTCCAGTCTGATTTATTACCTTGGTATGAAATCGTCCATCCCTAATCTAACTCATCATACACTCTTCTTTGAACACAATCTGGATAACCATATAGACTGTATTTATGGTGAAAAAAAATGGCCTCAAAATCCACTGTTCTATGCCTGCTGCCCCTCGAAAACAGATCCAGGTGTCGCGCCTGAAAATCAGGAAAATCTATTTTTGCTAATGCCGGTAGCGATAGGGATTGCGGATGACGAGGAGATACGTGAAGAATACCTAAAACATATGTTAAAACGCTTGGAAGAGCAAACAGGAACAAAAAATCTATACGAGCAGATCGTTTATAAACGAAGTTACTGTGTTAGTGACTTTGTTAACGATTACAACGCTTATGGTGGCAATGCCTATGGTTTATCAAATACGTTGAAACAGACTGCCGTATGGAAACCGAAAATTAGAAATAGGAAGATTCATAATCTTTTCTATACTGGTCAATTAACAGTGCCAGGTCCTGGAGTACCGCCTTCCATAATATCGGGAAAGATAGTTGCTAAGGAAGCTATTGAATTATATCATAAACCATAAGACCATGAAAAAGCTATTTGATGAACTCGCTTATGAAGTAAGCAAAAAAACGACCGAAAAATACAGTACCAGCTTTTCGCTTGGCATTTTGGCTTTGAAGCCCAGCATTCGCAATAGCATATATGCAATTTATGGATATGTGAGGCTCGCTGACGAAATTGTCGACAGCTTTCATGGCTACGACAGGCAACGGCTTTTAAACCGATTATATCTAGAGACAAACCATGCGCTGGAAGATGGCATATCGTTGAATCCAATCCTGCAATCCTTTCAGGAAACGGTACGTAAATATAAAATTGACATTGATCTCATCCGTCAATTTCTACATAGTATGGAAATGGATCTAAAAAAGGTGGATTATAATTCGGAGCTTTACAAAGAGTATATTTATGGTTCAGCAGAGGTGGTTGGGCTCATGTGCTTACAAGTCTTTACCGAAGGAAATAAACAGCGTTATGAAGAACTAAAACCCTACGCGATGAAACTCGGGTCCGCTTTTCAGAAAATAAATTTTTTACGGGACCTTAAAGAAGATTATCATATCCTTGGACGTACGTACTTTCCTAATTTGGATATGGCCGTATTTGACAATGCACTTAAAAACCAGATCGAGGACGAAATCCAAAAGGAATTTAAGGAAGCACTTTTGGGAATAAAGAAATTACCGACATCGGCAAAATTCGGTGTGTATCTAGCTTATAAATACTACCTGTCGCTTTTCGCCAAGATCAGGAAGAAATCTTCGAAAGAAATTTTAGAAAAGAGGGTCCGGATACCCAACACCGAAAAGGCTTACGTGGCATTCAAAAGCTATCTGCGTTATAAAGCAGCTTATTTATAAACTTTCAGCAGACAGCATATGAATTTTATTATTGTACTGATCACTTTTATTGCCATGGAAGGCGCTACTTGGTTGATCCATAAATACATTATGCATGGTTTTCTATGGATATTACATAGAGACCATCATGATCATAGCAACGATGGTTTTTTGGAAAGGAATGATTATTTCTTTGTCATTTTTGCCGTACCGACAATTGCCTTGATGTATTTTGGCTCTTTGAGAGACTATAATTACCTGTTTTTTATTGGATTAGGTATTATGCTATATGGCATGGCCTATTTCTTTGTGCACGATATCTTTATTCACCAAAGGTTCAAACTTTTGAGTAAAACAAATAATAGATACTTTTTGGCGCTTCGTCGCGCTCACAAACAACATCATAAACATTTGGGCAAGGAAGAAGGCGAGTGCTTCGGCTTTTTATATGTTCCAATGAAATATTTTAAAATGTATAGCAATAATGACAAAATGTGATGCAGTATACTTATGCGCTTATTTTATTTTTTACGGTGATAGTCTGTTTTGTCGCTTCCTTCGACAAACGGCTGCGATTTGACCGTGAGTTTGTCCCTTTTTTTAAGGCCGCAGGAATTGTTGCCTTATTTTTTATAGCCTGGGATATTTGGTTTACCAGCCGCGGTGTCTGGTGGTTTAATACAAGGTACACCTTGGGGTTAATGGTCGCAGGATTACCTTGGGAAGAATGGTTATTTTTCATCTTTATTCCGTTTTCCTGTGTTTTTACCTATTTCTGCATCGACAAATTTTTCAATCTAAAGTCTCTAAGCGCTTTTAACAACATGGTGGTTTTTGTCAGTATCATCATCTGCGCTGTGGTTGCGCTTCGATACGCTGATCGCATTTATACGTTAGTAACTGCTCTCGTGACAATAGTGACGCTGGCGGTCTTCCATTTTGCGCTTCGCATTCCGTGGATTACCCAAGCTTCTTTGGTTTTTACTTTACTTATGCTGGGATTTTTACCTGTTAATGGAATATTGACAGGAACAGGATTGGAATCGCCAATAGTCAACTATAATCCAAAAGATTTTATGGGCATCAGAATTCTCACTATCCCTATTGAAGATGCAGTATATGGATATACTCAATTTTTATTGGTCCTTTATTTTTTTAAGAAATTTCAAATTAGGCCAGAAGAATCTAGCCTGTAAGTTTTGGAAATTTACAGTACTCTTATCTACCTTTTCAGTCTATTAGACTTAAAAATTGTAATCTGGCAATTTCATATACCAGATTAGCATCTCGATTTGAGCATATTGTTTTGCGGTCCTATTGAATCGCTGACAATTGCCGGAGACACTCTTTCCCTTTTGATATTTCCAAAACGGTATGCCAAAACCGCGACTATAATTGCGAATCTGCCTCGACTGTAATTGCGAATCTACCTCCTGCCCATTATTTCAGAACATTGAACTTATTATTTTAAAATTAGTTTTAAGTATTCCCAACTTTGTTATATTTGCCACAAATGATAATTAGTCTAAATAGTAATTATATTCGCGTCTCCGTAGGAAGCTATTCAAATAAAATATTGTTTGAATTTGCGGATATCGATTTGCTGGCTAAATAGACTGTTTTAAATTATTAAATACTTTAAAAACGTGAAAACAACGACAAGATCTTGGTTTATTTTCAATAAAACGATGTTAGCGAGCTGCCTGTTCGTTTTAAGTTACTCTACAGTTCCACATATCGGCTTTGCGAACGAAAACCAGCCAGCTATTAAAAAATATAGTATTAATCAAGAGTCGGGGATTATTAGAGGTAAGATAAAAAACGCAGTAGGGATAGCATTGTCCAATGTGCATGTCAATATCGTGGGAATAAATAGTACTAAAACCGATAATGAAGGAAATTTTGTTTTCTCAGAGATTCCAAAGGGAAAATACACCATTGTAATAAAACATGTGGGTTTTCAAGAATTGAGGCAGGAGGTTGCATTGGAACTGGAAATCTTAGAACTCCCGGATTTTGTCATGGAACCGGCGAGCAACCATTTAAATGAAGTTGTTGTCACTGCTAGTCGACTGGCAGAAAATATTGACGAAGTACCTTCATCAATTACCTATATTGGAAGTAAGAACTTAGAAGATCAACGTCTGATAAACGATAATCTGCCCAATATTTTAATGCAGAAAGTACCAAGTATTTCTCCAAGTGAGGAAAGCCAAAACAATTTTATTGCTAAAATCCGCGGTCGGAATTTTTTGGTTCTCATTGATGGTATCCCACAATCAACTCCGTTAAGGAATGGGGGAAGAGATATGAAGACAATTGACGCAAGTGCTATTGATCACATTGAAGTCATCAATGGTGCGTCTGCAATGTATGGAAATGGCGCTGCAGGAGGTATCATAAATTACATCACCAAGAAGCCAAAAACCGACAAGATTTTTCATTCTTCGACTTCCTTAAATAATTCCCTGAGCCTTATTAAGCCAAGCGAAACATATGGGTATAATTTGGCGCAGGTATTTTCTGGAGCGAGAGACAAATTTGACTATGTCGTTCAAGGAAAAATTGCACGAACAGGTGTCGTCCGTAGTTCTGATGGTACTATTGTGAGCCCATTTTACGGTTTAGGAGAGACAAAAAGTTATAATACTTTAGCTAAGATCGGTTATAAGATCAACGATAATCATCGTGTTGAACTAATGGGCAATTATTATAGAAGCGTGCAAGATAGTAAATACGTTGGTACGAAAGGGGAGTTTGGCAGCAATCCTGCCATTGGATTACCTTCAGATACAGTAATTAATGGCGGAACACCTTATAACAAAGCTTTTCATGTAAAATATGATGGCAATTTTGGTAGGACCTCAGCCAATATGAGCCTTTATTATGAAGATATGAATACCGTATTTGAAAGCTATAACCAGACCTATTCTGACCATAAAGGAGCGAGATTAAATTTCAGTACGCCTTTTGATCTATTGAATAGCAATCGGGTAACATTAATTTATGGGGTAGATCTATTGAAAGATCACACCGTTCAAAAGACATTGACCGATGGCTTAGTAACACCGGATATGAATATGAAAAGTGGGGCCTTATACCTGCAAAGTAAATTTAACCTGGCGGAATATTGGGTATTAAAAGGTGGCGTGCGGTATGAAAATTTGAATTTTAAGGTTGGGGATCTGACAAAAGCAGGAAAGCTCACTCCTGGGGAAAACAGCCATTCAAATGCTTTTGTATTTAATTTGGCCGGAAGATATAATAAATTAAAATACTTGCAGCCCTTTGCTTCATTTTCACAGGGTTATTCCATCGGAGATGTGGGGCTTGTTTTGCGCAATGGCGTCCCGCTGAGTCAAATTGATCCAAAGCCAGTAGTCGTTAATAACTATGAGCTTGGATTAAATGGAACACATAATATACTGAGCTACCAATTGACTGGGTATTATAGCTCTTCCAAAAAAGGTAGTACGTTTGCGGAGACTTCAACTCCAGGTAATTATGAGTTGGTCCAAGTGCCTCAACGTATTTATGGTTTGGAACTAGTTGTGGATGTAAGCCCTGCTGACTGGTTTAAATTTGGTACTATACTCGGATATATGGATGGTAGGCAAGATCTGAAAAATGAAGGAAAATATAAGGATAAATTGGATAATTCCATTATTTCACCATTTAAAGTAAATATTAATGGAGATTTCAAATTGACAGATAGATGGAACGTTTATCTGCAGTATTTGCATCTTGCTAAACGCGATGTCTTTCAGCCTTCTGAATATAATTATGGGAAATATCCAATTTCTGGCTATGGTCTAATGGACTTTCAAACTCGTTATCGATTAAATAAGCTAGCTTTCATTTTGTCGATTAATAATATACTTAATAATGATTACTTCCCGCTGCACGCAGAGGTACGGGGAGCTACCAATGAAGGACGCTATTATATTAAAGGAAGCGGAACAGTAGCGAATTTGGGTATTCAGTTGGATTTGTAAAAAGCATTTGATAAAAAAATGCCTGACTCCAAGGGATTCAGGCATTTTAATCATTTATATCATCTTCACGATTAAATACTATTCCTTTGATTTTAGGTAGGGGATACGGTATTGTTCATTAAACCTTTTCTTGTCATCCCGATAGCTGCTCACAGCTCCAAGTTTATGCATCACTTTAATATAACACCAAGCGAGATCAATCTGATAGGGTTTAAAGCCACTTCGTGCACTCTTTGGGTATAAATGGTGATTGTTGTGCCATTCACCAGCAACAATGCCAGGCCATAATTGATTTATAGATTTGTCTTTTTCATTGAAATCAACACCTTCACGTTGTTTGTCTTCCCCTTTTGCATGACCTTCATAATTGAAAGTCCGTACACCGACGGCCCAAAAACCAGCTGCGCCAAAGAGTGTACAAGCAAGTGCATGACCACCGATTAGATAGAAGATAGCATACCAGAAAGCCCAATTCAGTATCCAGGATGCTATCGCATGGGAAGGATTTACATAAGAACCCCATTTTTGATATTGTGCATAACTATTGGCTGTCACACCAGTGTGACGCATAAGCAGTTTGACGCGGTTATAAGAGTTCTCCGTGAGGTCCTTTGCGATAGGCTGATGATTGACGTCTGCTAAAAAGCAGTATAGAAAACCAGCTTGTGCGTTATACGGATCTCCCGGCTGATCAGATTTTGCGTGATGAACATGATGCGAAATCACATATATCTCTTCAGGAATTACATTAATAGTCAGGTTCTGTGTGAAAAAACGCCAAAAGCCATTCCGAAATTTAAATGCTCCGTGTGTGGCAAATCGATGGTGCCATATGGTTCCATGGGTACCCATTATAATCATACTATAGGCGAATGCCGCTGATACAGTCCACCAATTAAAATGATAGACCAAAAAGATGAAGAAAAAGGGGATAAGGCAGGCCACCTTTAGCCAGCTAAAAAACGGTAGCCAATTCCGTTTGTCTTTAAAAATATTGAGGCGTTTGAAGAATTCATTAAAAATTTCTTTTTTGCTTGGCTTTACGAGGTTTCCATCGTTGTCTTTCCATCCGTAGGTAGGAACTTGCAGGACATGATCTAAAAAGGGCATTCTGGTTGATCTAATTATATTATTTGCTAAAGCTACTACATAATATGGTTAAAAAGTGTTAATACCAAAAGTTTAATATAATTAAGATGTATTGGGCTGTGGCGAAATAAGGAAAAACAATGGCGAAACCTAGGAGATAAATAGAGGACAGCATTTCTATTGATCCTTATTTTACGATGATAATGCGGATATCAATCGGACTTTATAGCGTTTTATCCGTGAGGTCCCTATAAGGTCCGTATAAAGTCTCTGCTAACTCCTTATTATTTGTTAACGTGTATACAACATTTACCTGCGTTAATATTGATCGTTTTATCCATATGGACCAAGGAATATCTTTTCTTTGTATGAATTAATTTTAATTCTATTCGTCTTTTAAGCGTAGACACGCCTGTTTAATTGTGTTATCTTTGAGCGTTCTACGAATACTCTGGATGTAGGCTGACGAATTAGATACTTTTGCTGGGAGATAACATCTTGAAATAGTGCGTCGGAGTGAGTCCGGTCATTTCTTTAAAATACTTATTGAAGGAAGATTTTGAGTTAAATCCGGCGCTATAAGCTATGGTAAGCATATTGATATCCAGTTCATTTGTTGCATATCGTTCTATTTTACTTTTTATATCCCATACCCGATATTCGTTTATATAAGTATAAAAAGGTTTATTGGCGTAGTTGTTTAACGTTTCGCTGATATAGTATTTATTTTCGTGGACTAATTGTGCGAGCTTTTCCAATGTGAGCTCACTATCTTTATAATATCTCCCGGATTTCATCCCTATTTCCAGCTTATCCCAGATTTCTGCCATGCGTTCTTTGGTTAGGATTTCCTTGCGCTCTTTTTGGTCCATTTTATGAAGAATAGTCAGATTAGGGACACTTTCTTCATGAGGCTCGTCATTCGGATTTAGGTTGTCTAATACTTTCTGGATGGCATTTTCATGTGCAATGCTTGTAAATTTATACTGCCCAATTAATATGCATATGATTGCAAGGGATGCATAGGCGATACATCTGATAAAGAGATCTCGACCATAGATTTCATTACTACCGATGCTATAGTAAACTAAACCGATGCAATTTAAAGTAAAAAGGATTGAAGAAATACGTACGATCAGCGTCCGGGTACCGGAGGGAGTCAGATTTCGATATGAGAAGTACAGCGTTTTGGCAGATAAGATAATTGCAAATGGCATAAAAGTAAGAGAAGATGCTAAGTTGTAAAGCTGCAGGACTCCGATACCTTCGGCAGGAGCGGCATATAGTACGGTAGCTGTGGAGAAAAAACCAATGGTCACAATAAAAATCGGGACAAAGAGGTACCAGTTTGAAATTATATTTTTTTTTCTCTTCGCCTCATTTAGCGCCAAAAGATATACAATGGGCGTATAGAAGAAACCTATAAATGTATTCATCGCTTTTCGGACGTTGGGTTCATCGACAAAATGGTATATGATAAACTTAATGGATAGATGGATAACGATGCATATAACCAGCACGAATAAAAAGGTGTCGGTACTTTTTCGCAACTTGGTGCTATAGAGAAATAGAGCTGTCAATATCGCTTGAAACAGACCTAATACTATGATATAGTTCATCATGGCAGTAACGGTTCAATTGTATTCAAAGCTAAGATCCTTGTGTTATTTTAATATTAATAATTTGATAACAATTCTGTAATCAGTGTAAGTTGTTGGTTTACAGTGGGTATTGGTGCTTATTAGACAAAAAAAGAACACGGACGTCCCTAAAATTTTGCAAGTCGAATAGCATTGGTCTACATACAATCTTTGCAGAAAAAAAATATGTCACCAATGTCTACCAAATTTAGGAATAGAAATTTGCTAAGTTTAAAAAAGGGAGTAAGTGTGCTGTTGTTCACTTTTCCCTGGTTTATACCGGCCTATGGTCAAGTGATCAAATCATCAGTGCAGAGCGGTTCTGGGAAACTGCCTGGAGCTTCGATTGTCGCTATCTCTTTCAAAGGCAATACATCATCAGATTTACAGGGTGATTTTACATTAACAGCCCCTGATACGGGTATGGTATCGTTGCAGGTATCTTATATTGGCTATCAGACACGTACCTTCGATATCCGTTTAAAGCGAGGTATCAATGAGATTTCGCCAATTGAGCTGGCTGTGGGTGATGGCAGTGCTTTGGCGGAAGTGATCGTTTCCGGAACGATGGCTCCTTCACAGGCTAAAGCTTTCAGCATCAAGAAACAGGCTGTAGCAATAATGGACGTGTTGGCGGCTGATGCAATCGGCAAACTGCCGGATCGAAATGCGGCCGAAGCGGTACAGCGCATGCAGGGTGTTGCAGTTGCCAAGAACCATGGCGAAGCCGATATTGCAACGGTGAGAGGTACCCCATTTGCTTGGACCTCCGTTTTATTCAACAGAAGCCGTCTGCCCAGTCCAAATGTAATGGGCAATCGTTCTATGCCCCTAGACGCAATTCCATCTGAGATCATCCAATATGTACAAGTCGCTAAAGCTATAACGCCAGATATGGAGGCCGATGCAATCGGTGGGTCGATCAATTTTATTACGAGAACTTCCCCCAGCAAACGTACATTGAGCGTCTCTGGTGCTGGCGGATATAATACGTTTAGTAAAAATGGAACGTACAACGGTTCACTTGTCTTCGGAGATCGCTTCCTGAATAACAGATTGGGATTGATTCTTTCGGCAGCAACATGGGCGAGGCAATGGGGATCAGATGCATTTGATGTCTCCTATAATACAGGTTCGGCCAATGGACAGCAAAGGAATTCTATTGGATCGGTCATGCTCAAGCGCTATATCGGTGAACGTCAGACCAAGGGAATAAATTTAGGATCAGATTACAAAATTGCTCCTGGGCATACGATATTCCTCCGCGCCATGTTCAATAAATTTGACGATATCCGTCCGGTTTACGAAGCCTATGTAGATTATAATAAGAAACGCTATCAATATAACAACCGTTATTCACACTATCAGACGGCAATTTATGGAGGGGAGATAGGCGGGCAACATCAACTTTCGGGGATTGCCAAAGTGGACTGGAGTGTCAGCGATCACAAATCAAAGTATTATCTTAAAACCCCGCCGGCAAGCGACCGCAAAGGGCTGCCGATAGCGACTTTTCATCAGCAGATTACAAGCGGATTCAGTAATTTGTCCAATGACGGACTGCGCTATTGGGGATTCGACTCACCGAATGCTGTCGGTGGATCCCCTTTGGATTTCGATCCTGGAATTAAAGATGTCAATGAAGTCATGGATCCAAGTCAGCTCAAGTTAACACAATTGGTCATCACTCAATTGGATAACAGTGAGCGGGACCGTGTAGCCCAGCTTAATTTTCATCTTGAAGCATCACCAGCAATAAAGTTTAAAGTCGGCGGTAAGTACCGGCATAAAGATCGAGACAATTTCTTTGGCTCTAATTTAGTATTTCTGCCGGGTGCTGTGCTCGGTGTTGAAAATGCCGCGCCCTTACGGAGCTTATCCTCGCTCGAGACGCAAAGTTTCCCCAAAGGAACATCCTTCTTCGGTAGTCTGAATGGCAACTATAATTCCTTTCAGCTAAATCCGCTGACTAAAAATCAAATCTTGGACTTATTTAGTCCGCAATTTATGCAGGCAAATGGCTTTATCGACAAAACAGATCCCATGAGTGCTACGTCGATTTATACAGGACAGGAGACCGTATCCTCGGGGTATATTATGGCTGATTATGATCTCTCTGAAAAATTCAAGATTGTGGCTGGTTTACGCAACGAATATACAAGGACCAAATTACATGGAAAACGTGTGCAACCTACTGCATCCGGCAACCAGCTTGTAGATTCAGAAATTGAAAACAATTACAATGCGTTACTGCCTATGCTTCATCTCAAGTATAAACTGAATAAAGATGCAAATTTAAGAGGAGCTTTTACCCGGACCTTCGTGCGTCCTAACTTTGGGGATATGACACCGGGAACATCAATTGATGTGTCCTCTACTCCTGCAACCATCAGTCAAGGGAATGCTGAGCTGAAGCCGACGTTTAGCAACAACTTCGATCTCATGGGAGAATATTTCTTTCAGAATGTTGGGATTTTGACCGGAGGACTATTTTATAAGGATATTTCTGATGTGATATTTACAGATATCAGTATGCAGCCTATCGACGGGAAAGACTACCGCATATCGCAAGCAAAAAATTTGAACAAAGCAACATTATTCGGGCTGGAGTTTGGGGTAAATCGAAGATTTGATTTCCTTCAAGGTTTTTGGAAGAACTTCGGTGTCGAATTTAACTACTCATATGTAGATTCTGAAACGAAAGTGCCGCGTGTCGGCAGTACTGAACCTTCATTCGATAAAACAGCCTTGCCCAATCAATCCAAGCATCTCTTCAATGCCATTCTATTTTATGAAGGTAAGGGCGTAATGGTCCGTCTGGCTGGAAATTATAGAGGCAAGTCAATTGAAACTATCGATCAAAAATTGGGGCCTCAATTTTATAAGTGGACAGACAACAATTTTACCTTAGACGCCACGGCAACAGTGTCATTGTCAGCACGTGTAAAAGCATTTTTGGAACTGAACAATCTGACAAATTCGGCCGTGAACATGTATATGGGAGATAGCCGTCGCATCAGCAGCCGTGAGGTGTATGGCAGCAGGGGACAGGCTGGGATTAGATGGGACATTATTAAATAATTAGTTTAAAACAATCATATGAAAATTTCAAATTTGATGATGGTCCTTTTAGGAACCATTCCTGCGCTCGCATTTGGGCAGCTGTCGGATAGTACAAAACGTGTGCTTCCAGTTCAAGGAGCTGTTAACTTTAGAGATATCGGTGGTTATGAAACAAACGATAGAAAACATGTTGTCTGGGGCAAAATCTTCCGTAGTGATGCCATTGATAAACTTACTGATAGCGATGTTGCGCTGATGGATAAAAAGAGGATACATACTGTCGTTGATCTACGCGGCACTGCCGAAGCCAAAGCTGCTCCCGACAGACTAGTAACCAATACAGATTATACCCTGAGTCCGGCGGGTAGCGATAACCTGCCCAGTCCACAAGATATGGTTAAGGCATTAAAACAAAAAGACTTTTTAGTGAAATTCTATGCGGAAGGAGTTAATTATTACGGCGATAGATACCGACCTGCATTTATCAAACTTTTAGGAGCTGCTGATGGAGAGGCTATCCTGTATCATTGTACAGGAGGAAGAGATCGTACTGGTATGCAGACAGCATTGATTCTACATGTGCTTGGTGTCCCATATCCGACTATCGAAGCAGATTATTTAGCGTCTAATGTATACCTCAGCCGCAACAAGCAGATGAACGCTTATACGGATGCAATGGTCGCCGCTACTGGAATGACCAAAGAACAGATTGAAGATCAGATGAAGCTGAAACCCGAACTGTTGCATGCTTTTTTTGATGGAATTAAAAGCAAATACGGTACTGTAGAGAAGTTTCTTGAGGATGAGATGGCCATTGGGCCTAAAGAAATCAAGATACTGAAAGCAAAATATACACGTTAAGAAAACCCTTTCAACTTTTAAACAGCTAAGCTCGATTTCGATCGGGCCTAGCTGCTTTAGATCACGTCTACACTGTTGTGTGCAATCTGTTAAGCTATTTTTCCTTAATGAATTTCATTTCAAATCCGTTTTCTTTTCTCACCATTTCCTTCAGAGCGGGGTTAAATTGCAATTCTATCCCGAGCCCCATTTTAAAAAGGTCATTTCCAAGATAGTTGAGTGCCACGATTTCTTGATTAGGGCCTTCCATGATTAGTTTTCCATCCTTTTGTGCAAAGGTCAGCTTAATTGCAGGCTCAAGTTCAGCTGCATATATACCTAGGTATTTATTGATATTTTCGATAGAAGATGTTTTAACTTGATAAGGTTCTATGGCAGTAATACCCTCCATATTTTCCAGCCGTGCCATTAATCCCCAGCCATAAAAATCATTGGATACGCCAATGAGTAATTGGTTTTCGCCTTGTTTAAGTTTCAATTGTGTGCTTCCATTCTGGACCGATATTCTTCCATCGGGATATTTTTTCATATTCTGCCTGAAGATGTTTTTGTCTGTATAGGTCATCTGGTCGTTTAGATAAAGCCAAATTTCATCGGAAAAACCGAGCTGGAGAGTGGCTAGTGTAGTCTCTTTCGCCGTAATAATAGCTTTTAGCCAAACTATCCTGCGTTTCTGATTACCGCCAAAGCGTCGGGTAAGATTTACCAGTCCATACCGCTCAGCTGCTATTTTTTCTGTAAAGGCTTCGTCTTTAGGTAAGTCATGAAAAGTAGTTGGTTCTCTTCCTTCTTCCAGCGTTGTGGGTTGGGTAATAGACCAGTTTCGGATATAATTTGCTTCGTGCTGGGTAAGGTCTGCCCCTTCAGCCCGAGGGAGGTTTTCCGTTTGATCAGGTTTAATTTCAATATTGCTGATGTATGAATCGCCATCAAAGGCGATACTTCCGGCCTTTTCTCGGCCTTCGAGTTTTGGAACTGTTAATCTGAGGCGATTATTGACATATACTTGCAGCTGCATACCCGAAATGATGAGTTTAATATGATTCCATTCGTCGGGGTTAGCCTCTGCTGAAGACTGGTATTGCGGATACATGTCCCACATATTTACACCGTCTAAAATAGGGCAATACTGAATGCCTTCATTCGCAAAAGGATTAGTCATTTTAGGTACCCGAAGATAAACGATCTCCTGTTCTTTTTCATTTTTGCGATGAAAATAGATTGCACTGGCAAATTCTGTCTTCGCGGGTATCACATCATATTCAATGGTTCCATCTTTAAAAAAGAGGTCTTTAATAGCTACTGGCCCCGAGCCAGGAGCTATTTTCATTGCACTGCGTCCTTTAAATTTTAAAAAATCAACTTTCCCATTCTGAAATATCCATTTTTCTGAACTGAGTGTAATGTGGGGATCTGTCGATGATTTGGTTTTCTCTTTTTGAGCATAACTTTGGAATAAGACGACCATTATGAAGACTGCTATCAAAATTATTTTTTTCATGTTAATAAAGTTTTTTGATAAATTTAGAGCATAGTCATTATTTCAAAGCGCTCAACCTTGCGTCAAGTTTATTCAAGTTTGTTCAAGATTAAGGTGAATAGTTAAAATTTTGATATATAATAAATTATGGTGGTATCGAGTGATTCGGAATTGTTTCAAAATCTTAAGGCATCCATTGAAAAACAACTTGAATGGGGCGAAACTGCCAATTGGAGCACCGCTGATTTTGAAAAACTTTCGGAAAAAATTCAAGAGAAAACAGGAGTCATGCTTAGCGTTTCTACATTAAAACGTGTTTTCGGCAGAGTTGACTACCAAAGCAGGCCTTCGCTTACAACACTGAATACATTGGCGCAGTATATTGGCTATGAGGACTGGCGGGCATTTCGCCATGTCTGTGCACGTGATCTGACCTCGCGAAACGAGGTCCCTGGCGAACCCGTTTTGCGAAAGCAAGCGACTGAAAGGAAAAAGTATGGACATTTATTTATTAAAGTTATTTTATTTGTGCTAGTCCTGATCTCGATGGGATTTTTAGTTGAAAGGTTCGTCCTTAGACAACAGCATTTTAACAATACTGCTTTCCATTTTTCATCGAAGACAATCCTGACGCAGGGCTTGCCTAATTCTGTCGTATTTGATTATGATGCTTCAGCAGCAACTGGGGGTGATTCTGTATTCATCGCGCAAAGCTGGGATACTGGCCGCAAGGTGCAGGTGGATAGAAACGGCAAACATCACTCTTCTATTTACTATTATCCAGGCTACTTTCGCGCTAAACTGATTATTGGAAATAAAATTGTACAAGAACACGATATACAGATTAAAACAGATGGCTGGCTCGGACTGATAGAGGCAGAATGGGGAAAAGAACCGTTGTATTTCAAAAAGACTGATATCATACAGCCACATGAAATTGCTGTTACCCAGGAGTTGCTAAAAAGCTATCATGTCGATCTTCTTCCCGACGCTCCATTGGTAAGGTTTTACAATCAGAAGGATATTACCGGCGTTATGACCGATAATTTTAGTTTTGAAACAGACATCAAGACCGGGTCGATCAATGGCGCAAATATGTGCCAACGTGTAGAAGTGCTCTTGCAAGCTAAAAATGATATCATTATCGTTCCTCTTGTAAATACAGCCTGCATTGGTGATATAGCCCTCACCGCCGGTGGTTTTTATACGGATAGCAAACAGGATGACCTCAGCGGATTTGGCTGTGATCTTTCCGAATGGACTAAGCTTAAAATAGTCTGTAAAAATCAGCAGATTAGATTTTGGATTAATAACAAACCGATTTATACAACCATGATCAAAAATGCACCAACTGAAATAGTCGGTGTACAATATCGTTTTAAAGGACCTGGGTTTGTTAGAAATACGCGTTTAAGCGGACCGGACAGGAAGGATATTAATTTTTGATAATGAAACTAATATGCATAGATTTTTGAGCTGCATGGTGTGTTCACAGCAGATTGTATTTTAGCCCATGAAAAGAAAAGTGACATCAATAATTCGGGATATTGGCTTCATCGTATTCCTTGTCGTGTTTCCCCACGCTGTACCACTGCCTTTTTATTCTTATGCATTGATTTGTTTTCTTGCAATTTTTCTTGTTTTAAGGAGAGAAGGCAAGACATTTTCGGATTTGGGATTAAATAAGAAAAACCTCACTGTAGGTGCTGCCTTTTTAGGAATTCTCTCAGCATTGGCATGGGTAGCGTTTATGCAGATTGTATATATTCCGAGTATCAAACACTTTTTTGAAGTTCCAGATTATACGGAGTACAATTTTATCAGGAGCAGTATGCCGAGATTGGTCATGACAATTGCAGCAGCATGGGTTATTGGAGGGTTTTATGAAGAGATTGTATTTCGGGGCTATATACAGAATCTGCTCGAAAAAAAATTGTTTAAAGAAATGGGGAATCTCCTACCTATAGCGGTGACAAGTGTCCTTTTCGGCCTCTATCATCTGCAGCAAGATGTATTCGCTGTTATTGCGGCCTGCTTGGGAGGACTATACTGGAGTATTTTATATAAAAATTTGAATAATAATCTTTGGATTTCAATTATTTCACATGCGGTATTCGATATGATTACCCTTATCCTGATCTATTCTGGAAGTTTTGGAAATTTTATATAGATTTTGTTGTTATTTAGATAATAGGTTGAATCAAATTGTAATTTTCATTATGAGAATAGGGCGATAGAATAACCGCAGTCAAGATATTACAAAAATGTCGCGATTATTCATGGAGAGTAGACTAATGTTAAGCCAATCAAAGCGATAATCATCTTATAAGATAAATTGACCTATTTTTAGCTATTTTAGTTTATAAATCAATCTTTTGCAGCTATGATGAAAATTAACTTATCACACCGTACACTCGTTTTTTATAGCATTTTGGCTCCCTTTATTGTGTTTGGATCAATCTATAATCTTTTGGGAATTATCTCTGGTACAAGTACAGTTATTTCTTTTGGGGTCTTCGCTCTCTTTGGTTTTATTCTTCTACCGGGCTTACTTGTATCTACCTATCGGCAAAATCGCTGTACGCTATTGGGTGACCGGATAAGTATTGGAAAAAAAGATTATGTTTTTAATAGTTATGCTGTGTCTATTGTTGACAAGTATTTACCATTAAAGGAAAGACCGTTGTTTTCTTTATTTAGAAGCCAATATTCTAATTTAATTATTCGAGAAAAGTCAAGTGGACAACTAGTTTTAGAAAAGGATTTGGATGTTTCAGTGCAGACTGTGGAAAAAATGAAGCAATTTGTAGCTGCATAGGTCAAAAATAAATTTCACAAATCTGGTTATGCTGATTTATTGGATTTGATTTAGCAGAAAGTCGAAAGTGTACTGGGGAATGTGGAAAGATTCAGATTTTTTGTCTGAATAGATTTGACTTGAGTTTAATTAGATCCTCAATTTCAATAGGTTGGGATTAGTGATCAATATTGTTCAAACTTTCCCAAGTTCTGCAGCGTTTATAGAAAAACAAACATAATGATTTCCTAGTCTTGCAAATCTCAATTATATGTAAAACAAATGGTCTAAGTATATTCAGAGATATAAAATCCATTTTAAGGCTAAGAAATCTACTGTAAAATTCTTTTAATTTAGTTGTTGATCAAAATTTATTTCATATGTCTAACAATTCTGTTCAGCAGAAGGTAAATGACCATCTTGCTAACGAACGAACATTCCTTGCCTGGATCCGGACGAGCCTAGGAATTATGGGTTTCGGTTTTGTGGTTGTTAAGTTTTCACTTTTTATTCGCCAGATTGAACTCATACTGAAAAGAGATATCGTAGCGGGCTCCCAGCATGAATACTCTGGCGTCACAGGTATTTCAATTGTAGTTATTGGCGCATTGACGGTTATTGTAGCGTTCTTTAAATATCGCAAGACAAACAAACAAATCGAAGAAGAGAACTTCGCTCAAACGTCAAATAGCATTACAATTGTAGCTATATTGATTTTTGTCATTGGCCTGGTACTTAGTTGGTACCTCATCGATGGTTTGTAAGAAAAGTATAAGATTACGCTGCATGGAAAGCAGCAAATTGGCAGAGCCTTGCAGTTACGAGCTATACCTACCTTTTAACCATAAACTAGCCCTGACCAAAAGTATCAACACGGGCACTTCAACCAGCGGTCCGATCACACCGACAAATGCCTGTGGAGAGTGTATGCCGAAAAGGGCAATTGAAACTGCGATTGCAAGTTCAAAATTATTTCCAGTAGCCGTAAATGCGATGGCTGCATTTTTATCATAGGGAACTTTTAACGATTTGTTGGTAAAAAAGCTGACAAAGAACATGATCACAAAATAGACTGCGAGTGGAGTCGCAATCTTGAGGACATCCCAGGGTAATTCCAAAATTTTGTCACCTTTTAAGCTAAACATCAAAACGATCGTAAAAAGCAAAGCATACAACGTAAACGGGGAGATTGCCGGTATAAACTTTCTGTTATACCACTCCGGTCCCTTGATTCGGATTAAGAATTTTCTGCTTAAATATCCCGCCAGAAAAGGAATTCCTAAGTATATAAATACACTTTCTGTAACTTCTCCCATGGACACTTGCACGTCAAAATTTGCTAGGCCTAATTTGTTTGGGAGTACATTGATAAACAACCAGACAAAGAAACTATAGGTAAATACCTGAAAAATTGAATTCAGTGCAATCAATAATGCTGCATATTCACGGTTACCTTTGGCGAGATCATTCCAGACAATAACCATCGCTATACACCGAGCCAGTCCGATCAGGATCAGACCCACCATATAATCCGGTTCATTTCTTAAAAAGATGATAGCCAATATAAACATCAAGATAGGACCGATGATCCAGTTTAAAAGAAGAGAAATTGTTATGACCTTTTTATCTTTAAAAGCGATCGGCAGTAGAGAGTAGTCCACCTTTGCTAAGGGTGGATACATCATCAAGATCAAACCAATTGCTAGCGGAATATTGGTTGTTCCTACGCTCAAGCTATTTGTTAATGAGGATATATTGGGAAATATGAAACCCAATCCGATTCCAACAGTCATAGCTAAAAAGATCCAAAGAGTAAGGTATCTATCTAAAAACTTCAGTTTTGGTTTCATTTCTATTTTTTAATCATTGAAAAAATATAGAGCATCTCTGCGGCAATCTCTATACTGCGCTGTCTGTACGTCTCATCCTGTAGTGCTGTCCCATCCGACTGCTTAGGGTCTTCATATGTAATTGGTATTCTGAGAGCAGCACCAGTCACGAATGGGCAATCCTGGTCGGCATTGGAGCAAGTCATGATTGCGACAAAGTTTGAGACTGGATTAAGTGGATGAATGTATTTTTTTGAAAATCCAATGATAGGTTGCGAATTTTCATCATACTTGATCGCGTATATGGGATTTTCAGTATCTGCTATCTTAAGAATGGAAAATCCCTGTATTGATAATGTGTCCACAACTTTCGGAAATAGCGCCGTTTCTTCTGTTCCTCCCGAATAGCAATAGACGTTCGGAACCTGGTAATATGTAGCTGCTACTTGTGCCCATATCTGGCATAAGTGACTCCGGCGGGAATTGTGCGTACAAATAAAATTGAATGCTATCGATTCATGTTCTCCAACTTTTGTCTGTATATAGTCAACAAGCGGTTTTAAAACCTTTGCTCTCTGTTCGGAGATTTTATAGGACGCTAAAATCTCCGTTATTGAATTTTCTAATCTTGCGTACATAGTTCAATATTTTAGCAACAACCTGAACCTGGTGTACAACAAGATTGTTGGATGGTGCCCAACTTTATCTTTGGTTTGTCAGCCGGGAGACCACAAGTATCCGGAGCCAAACAAGCTGTCTTCTTGTTTTTAAGAACAAAATGTTTTCCATTAAAGTCCAAATCATATTTACCGATTGTTCCAGATTGATATTCGACTTCTATCTCTGAATCATCAATGTCCAGTTTTTCCTCTGATAGTTCGATAATATGAAGTAATTTTTGAGGTTTCAGTCTATGTTCGTAGTCATCTGCATTCCACAACTGAAAATTGACTACTGTTTCTTTTCTGATCGTGCCCCCGCAATCGATAAAACTTTTGATAATCTGACCAACTTCAGTTACATGAAAATGTTCAGGAACGAATGTTCCATCTTCCAATTGAAACTCGACATTCTCCAAAGATGTCAAGATTTCTTTGATTGCTGATAATTTCATAAGATATTGTTTTTATGTTTCTATTTTAATATTGTTATATCGCTATATTACGATTATGTAAGGCAAAAAAATGTTTTAACAGCATTTTTTGACTTTCGTCTCTTGATTAAAAAATGTATCCAATTCTGTTTTTACGCTATCCCATACCTTATCATCAATACAATAACAGACAGACTTTCCTTCGATGGTTCCTTGTATGATGCCGATATTTTTAAGCTCCTTTAAATGCTGGGAGATGGTTGCCTGAGCCAGACCTAGCTCTTCAACAAGATCATTGCAAATGCAGGCTTTTTGATTGATGATGTATTGAAGAATGGCTACACGCGCAGGGTGTCCCAAAACTTTAAATAAAACGGCAAGCCGATTTTGCTCTTCTGTAAATATTTCTGTTTTAGTAAGCCCCATATTTATAAATTTAATATCGCAATATTACGATATGTTATTTTTATTTCAAAATTTAATGTGTAAAAAAATTCTGCCTTCTCTCATTCTCTTTCATATGGAGCAAGTGAAAATTGCTTTTTAGCTTTTTTCTATCAACAGCAATGAGGTCTCACTTCATCCAATCATCGCTTTAGATTGTCGTTGGAGCGGATAACCATGCTACTTTAATTAGCTATCAATTTGTCCCTTATCGGTTACACTTTATTTCCTGTAAGCGCACTGAATTTGTTGCCCCGTTTGTCTTTATAATAATCACCTTCCTTCTTAAAACTTGTTGCATCTACTTCCTCAAGCAGCCGTTTTTGATAGAAGACATTTTTTGCGTCTTTTCCGAAGTCATGACCTAGGGGTATAAATGTTTTTATATCGGCACCCGGAATTACTTCCTGATTATAATAAACATTCCTCTTATCCTTTGAATAGGAGTTAATTCCATACACATCATTGTTTTGATCCATAGGAAATAGCTCAAAGGAAGGGGCATCAACAAGCTCATATTTAAAACTTTTACCTCTGAATAGTATAGCTTTATTGTCAATACGGATATGATCTTGGTCAAATACCCGAATTGTCTGAATGAGATTGAACGACCTTGTTACAACATCTGATCCCTGCTGAAAAGGAGGATAATAAATTGTATTACCAATTCTCATGTAATACTTGTTAATAGCTTCAACATTTCCAGAGTTAGCAACAACTGATTTAAAGGCACCGATATTAGGTGAGACATATACTGAATCTTTATCCTTTAGAAAATAGTCATTGACGAATGTAAAGGTTTTCCGATCAGCTTTTATCATATCATTACTGTAGAAATAATGATCTTTGTCGCGTGCCCAGTTTATATGATCCTTTACTAGCTCATATGTTTTTGGATCTGCTCCTTGAATGCTATGAAAACCTAGGACTTGATCAATGTAATAGACGTGAAAACGATCTTTTGGAATCTGATTATCGACGTAAAAGGAATTCTTGTCTACGAGTTTTTGAACCATGCCACGAAAGTATACGGCGTTTTTGTCCTTGGCTATATCTTCTGATAACACCTCAAAAGATTTTGCATCAGCTTGTATTTGTGAAATGCCTAGGCTAAACCAATTTCCATTCTGACAATAAGCTATCTGTCCTTTCGAATCGATAAAATAGGAACCTGATTTTTGTTTATCAATTGGTTTGCCAATGTTTCGGCAAGAGATACAAAAACAAAGTAAAACACATGCCAGAAAAAATATATATTTTTTCATTTTCGTATTGCTTATGGTATTTGACGTATTCTCTATTCAACTTTAGTTATTTTTCCACCTGCCTATTCCGGTAATTGCATGAAACTAGCGCCAATGACTTTTATTGTGTCGTCAATGCGTTTCCACACTCTAAAATACCTAAATTTTCCTTCCAATGGTGTCCCCATTACCTTTCCTTTTGCTGTCATCGTAACAACGGAAAGCGCAGTATCTCCAATTATTCTAATCTCATCAATTGCTGTTGAGGCATTTTCAATAATCATTACTTTTGATCTATGCGCATTTAAATCCATTTCTTTCGTGAGTGTTTGACCATCTGGTGCCACTGCAACGAGATGATCATGTAAGAGTTGATCGAGTGCATCCACATTACTTGCTAACTGGGCCAGGAAAAGTTTGTTTTCAGCTTCTGTAACCTCTTCTTTAGTAATTTTGTCCATATCGAGATGATTATATCAATATCCTTATTTTTTGCGATTATTACCTTAAAAATAATAAATCATTGTTATTCTATTCGATCACAAAATCTTTTTAAACTTTCAGAAACAGTGCGGATCTAATAGAATAAGGTCTTCTTACTTCTTTGGTTTAGGCAGCTCTTTAATCCAGATATTTTTAAAGTCTACGGGCTGTCCTTCACTTTGCAATGCAATAAATCCGCTGCTTAGCAGCTTGCCGTCGATTTTAATCTGAGGATCATAGCCATTAGCTGTACCGCCCCCAATCTGGGGTTTTGAATATTGTAGCACTGTATCACCATTAATAATATGTTTGATTAATGAATCACCTAGAACAATCAATTCTCCTTTGACCCATTGATCTCCATCATAGGTCTTCGACGTAGAATTTAAACAATGTGAAGAAGCTATCTTACCCTGGTAGACGACATTAGTCCCAGGGGAACACATATTTCCCGTCGGCCGTGGCTGACCATCGCTCAATCCTCCCAAAAGTTGCATTTCGACGGAAATAGGCCAATCCTGTTCTTTCAGCATTGTCCTTGGATCTTGCGAATGAAACATAACACCGCTATTGCGGAGCGTATAGGACGGCGCTCCTTGATGGAGTTCACCCACAAATCGATATTCAAACTTTAAATGATAATAAGAAAAGGGTGTTTTATAATATAAATGACCAAATTGATCATTAAAATCACCATACTGGTCATACCTTACCTTAATAATTCCGTCTTCAACTCTAAACGTATTACCATAATTTACACCAACGTCATGATGATGGATTTTGACAAACCAATCATGAATATCCTTTCCGTCAAATAATGATTTCCAGGCATTATTATCTCCCTGCCCCTTCATTCCTGCACATCCTGTAATAATAAAACTGGCAAATATAATTGAATAGATAATTCTCCCCATTGAATTGGCGTTTGGTTTAAAATTGAATTGCAATATACAATATATTTCTTTAAGCTTTACATACACGAAAATACATATCACAGCAACATAACACTACCAAAACTGGCATTAGTTGATAATTATGCACATTAAGCCTTTTTTGATTTGGAATAATCCGTTATTCCAAGCTTATTCCCGAAAGGATCATTAAATTCAACCGCTAGACCTGTCATGATCTCAAATGGTTCGCTTAAAAATAAGATTCCGTTTTTCTTTAAATGTTCACAAGCTCTCTCGACATCGGCGACCGTAAACCATATAGTGGGTTTCGCATGTCGTACTGTACTAAGAATGATTGCCGGTTCATTGTCACCTATCTTGAACGCAGTCATTCCTTTATCCGGAAAGTCGAATTTAGTCTGGAGACCGAGCTGCTTTCCATAAAACTCTCGGGCTTTTTCAAGGTCCTCTACTGGTAGAAAAAAGTTGTCATAATCTAATAAAGTGTCCATATCGGTTAGGATTTAATTTGTGATAAGTCAATACCAAATGCTGTTAATTCTGTCGCCCCTAGTTCGGTAATATAGAAGTTTTTGTCAGTAGGATCTGTTTTCGCAAGCCAACCTTTGCTTATTAATTGCTGAAGTAGGAGTTGACCGAGTTTTCCACCAATATGTTCATAACATAATTTTGCAGGCTTCATTTGGGCGTTATTTTTCATTTTCATCTTTTATGCTGAGCTTAACTTTTGATTTTTAATTTCTTAGCTGTAAAATTATAAAAATGAAAGTGTATGCCAAATGATCAAAATCATCCATTCTAGAGGCTATTTGACACAATATAATGAGCAGCTTTTTTAGATATAAAAACAAAATGGACCCAAAATTGGTATCTAAAGCAGAGGATTATATAATTTATGAAAAAAGGACGGGATAAAGAGTCTAAGGTAAGAAGTTTGTTTGAACGATATAAAAGTCAATTAGAGGACCCTGATTATACAAGCGTTGATTTTTTAGTTTTATTAGTTGACGTCATTCGCCCAAAACGTATCAATTTACTTTATCAGGTCGATATTCAATTTTTATTGGACTATCTCCATGCCGCACCCACGGACCTGGATGGCTTTCGGCTTTATCTCAGAAGAATCCTGGCGGGTAAAGATTTTGATCAGTTGATTTCTGATACAGGCATTATCAGCTATGCAGATTTTTTTTATGAACTTAAAAAAAGGATCACCGAGCGGTACCTACCTTTTCAGCCACCCAAGTCTACCTTGCAATATCTGTTGAATCAGGTTTTCTACAGACCAAAAGACGCTGACTGGATAGCCACGGTGTCACAAGATCAATTCGATGAACTATTTCGTTTATGCCAATTTGAGACGATCTATGACGATGAAAGTGGTTTTGGAATGATCGAAATCTTGTATGGACTAGAATTATTGGTACAGCGTATTACTGGTCGAGCCATGGAAACGGATGTAAATAAGATGGTGCCCGAGTTTCAAAATTTTGACAGCCCCTTCATTGCTATCATGCGAGAGTTTACCGAGTTGAACGACCGCATTTTACAAGCGAGCGACAAATATATCTCTTCGGATGACTTGTCTTATAAACAGATTTTGGTCCTTCATAGACAATGCGAATCTTACATTGAAACGGCTTTTGACAATTCGCATCGTTTTGGTATTTCCATAAAAGTGAATCAATCACTTTTACGTATGCGTCAACAGCTGGAAAGAATCCGAGAAATCCTCTCTTTTTTAGTGATCGACAACCCAGCTGAAAAGAAGCAAAAGACGATCTTGCTGGCGACGACTCTTATTGGATACAATTCCCGGAAAAGCAATATTCGAAAATTGGTCGGACAGAGCACACAACTCTTGGCCTACGAGATTACTCATCATACTGCACAGACTGGAGAACATTATATCACCTCAAGTAGACAAGAATATTGGGAAATGTTCCGTTCAGCCTGTGGTGGAGGGCTCATCGTAGGTATAATGTGTATCGTTAAATTATTGTTAGGTAAGGTTCATACCAGTGAATTTGGCCATGCGTTTTTATATAGCCTGAATTATGCAATTGGCTTTACATTAATTTATCTCTTTGGCGCAACCTTAGCGACCAAGCAACCTGCAATGACGGCTTCTGCATTAGTCAATGCGATAGAGCAGGGAACTTTAGAACAGAGTGAAAACAAACATCGATATTGGATATTTGCTGAATTATTTGCACGTTTATTTCGGTCGCAGTTCATTGCTTTTGTTGGCAATGTTGCGATGGCTTTTCCGATGAGCCTTTTTCTGGTTTGGGCGATTCAACAGCTGTCTCAAATTAATATTGCGAGTGCTAAGTGGCTACATCTGGTCAATGACCTCAATCCTATAAAGACACCTCTGGTCCTGCATGCATCCATTGCCGGTGTTTTTTTATTTCTTTCCGGTATTATCGCCGGTAGTATTTCGAATCGGGATAAACATAACTCTGTTTATTATCGCATCCAGGAGCATCCTATTTTGAAAAAGGTATTCGGGCAGGCAAAAACTAATAAGATTGCTTCATTTTATGAAAAAAAATGGGCAGGTATCGTATCCAACGTTTGGTTTGGTGTCTTTATGGGTACAACAGCGTCCATAGGATTATTTTTAGGTTTAAATCTGGATATACGTCATATCACATTTGCGAGCGGGAATTTAGCTTTGGGTCTATTTGGTCATGACATGGAACTCTCTACTGAAATATGGATCTGGGGCATATTAGGGATTGGAATTATAGGGTTCTGTAACTTTCTTGTCAGCTTTTCACTGTCTTTAATGTTAGCGTTCCGTTCACGAAATCTATCATCTAAGGAATTGATTAAAATGGGTAAGGCTGTTTGGATTTATTTCAAAATAAATCCAAAACTATTTTTTTTTCCTCCTCGAAAAAACTAAATGAGTGGGACATTACGTCCCTGATCGTATGATTGCTGGTGTTGTGCAATATTGCTAGTTTTGTTCATTTTTTATGTCATAGAGCACGACCTATTATCCTCTAAACATTGATATCGCCAGAAAGATTGGGTTTATCCTCATCATCCTTTTCTTTTTGTTCGGCTTGCTCTTCCTCAGTGTTATGGGTACGATCGTCTTTGATGCCAGATAAATTGGTATTGGGATCGTCTTGATCTTTGGAAGTATCTTGTTCGTCTGAACTGGATAAGTCTGAACTTGGTTCTCTCGGATCAGGATTTGGAATAGCTGAAATAATAAGAATAAGCATGCCTTGATGCTCATTGCTTCTGATTTTTGATCTGTTCATTCAATTAACTTTTAATAAGAGAACATCTTTTATGCATGTATTGTTGACAGAATTAATATGTTATTTTTCTCACACGACAATTTCGACTAGGCTTTCCAGTAATGTGAGTTTGAGGTGTTGGCCGAGGTAGATCCTGCGTTCATCATCAATATGTATTTCTTTTCCGTGCCATTCCAATGCTAATCGGCTAGCTCTGATGGGTTTTATTTTAAATTCAACATTTGTCCCGTTCAACAGCCCATCAATGTAGTCTACCAGTTCCTGGCGTTGATCGGCGGCGACGATGATGACATCGAATTGACCATCGCCGGGATCCGCGTCAGCAGCGAGCACTAGCCTGGGACCCATGCTTGAAATATTCATAACTTCAGCCATAATACACTCTTTTTCAAAGGTGCCCGATGCTGTTACAACGCTCAGTTTTGTGGCTGGAAATGTCAGCGTAAGTTTGCGGAGCAGTTTGAGTGCGCTTTTAATTTCATCTTCCGCGCTGAGGGCTTGCGTATTTTTCTTATCCATTTTCTTCATCAGTAAAGGAAACACACCAAAACCAATGGATTCTATAAAATACAAGGGCTTTCTTTCTAGTCCGGTGACCATTCCAACGTCAAACTTCTTAAGGTGGAAATTTTTCCAAAGACCAACAGCCTTCTCACAGTCTAGGGGAATACCCAAAGAAATAGCAATATTATTTGCTGTGCCCTGGGGCAATATTGCAATCGGCCTTTTAAACCGTAACTTTTTTTCCAATAGGGCCATTACAGTCATTCTTATAGTGCCGTCGCCACCTGCTAAGGCAATGATATCCGTTTGAGGATCAATCTTTTTGACTGCATCCTTTTTTTGTACTACTATGCAATCGTGACCAAGATCTTCGATCAATTGACATAGTTCGTCTTTATCACCATTTGTTTCATCTCCAGCAGCAGGATTGTGTACTAGCCGTATTTTTTTGCTATGTTCTTTCATAACAGCTGAACAAAGCATGCTTGAGATTGGTTTTCATAGAAAAGGTACAATTATGAATATACTGATTACCAATGACGATGGTATCTATTCACCAGGGATCGCAGCACTGGCGAAAACGGCGAAAGAATTTGGGACCGTTAAGATTGTTGCGCCAGATGTTGAGCAGTCGTCCATGGGGCACGCCATTACACATTCTCGCCCGCTTAGTTACCGGCGCGCGCCGATTACATTTGAGGATATTGAAGCTTTTAGAGTCAATGGAACACCGGCAGATTGTGTCGCCTTAGGTCTGCATATGTTTCCCGATACGCAGGTTGTGCTTTCGGGCATTAATATGGGACCAAATCTGGGTAATTCTATGTGGCATTCGGGAACGCTAGCTGCGGCAAAACAGGCTACGCTTCTCGGTATTACTGGTATCGCATTGAGCACACCTGTCGGAAAGACGGAGCCGGACTTTGAAGGGCTCTCTCAATGGACAGCCGACGTTCTGAAAATATTGCTGAAAAATAAAGGTCCCGCTCTCTATAATGTGAACTTTCCGCCCCAACCGCAGGGACTTTTATGGACACGACAATCGGTGCGCCTATATGATGGCCGCGTGGTACCGGGAGAGGACCCTATGGGAAGGAAAAATTATTGGATTACCGTGGTGCCGTTAGAACCGGCTGAAGAGGGGACAGACCGTTGGGCGATAGAACACAGGATGGTATCCATTACTCCTTTACGTCTGGATCTCACCGCGCATGATGAACTTGCGGCCAGAGTGGCGACTCAGCAGAAATGAGATAGGTAAGGATCATGCTATGAAAAAAGAGATTTTTTAATACAGGGAAACCTTATAGGAGCAGGATTATCGCTAACTGGCGGACCTGATTTTTTGTCAAAAACAATAGAAAAACATAAGATGGAAACAGCAAAAGATTCAACACAAAAGAAACGATTTCGGCCGGCCGATAAAGCTGGATTTGGTGGAGTAGCATTAGGTAATGGATTTCAGCAAAATCCAGACATGGAATGTCTACAAGCTGTAGAAGCCGCATGGAATGCTGGGATACGATTATTTGATACCTCGCCATGGTATGGTTTGGGTATCAGCGAACGTCGGATGGGTTTATTTCTAAAAGATCAGCCAAGAGATAGTTTTACGTTATCAACAAAAGTGGGACGGTTAATGCTGGCCCACGAGGATTTTAAGATGGAACAGTCCTTATGGAAAGGTAAGCTAAATTTTGGTTATAAGTACGATTATAGTGCTGCGGGCGTAAGGAGAAGTATAGAAGATAGTTTACAACGCTTAGGATTATCGTCCATTGATGTGGTTTTTATCCATGACCTTTCACCTGACAATGGAGATATGAAGGACAGCTATGCTCGCTATTTTGAGCAAGCTGTTAAGGGGGCGATGCCCGAGTTAACTAGGATGAGAGAAGAAGGGATTATCAAGGGGTGGGGGCTAGGAGTTAATACCATAGCACCAATCTTACAGACATTGGAAGTGGCAGATCCAGATATTTTTCTCTCTGCCTGCCAGTATTCATTGATCAAACATGATGATGATCTGAATCTGGTCTTTCCGAAGATTGCTGAAAGAGGCGCTTCCATTGTTGTGGGTGCACCATTATGTGCTGGATTTTTATCTGGCAAAGATCGTTATTTATATGATGGAAAATTTCCTGCCGGTGTGAAGGAGAAGCTAAATGCTTTGCAACATGTTGCGATGAATCATGCCGTAGACCTCCGTACGGCAGCATTGCAGTTTGCTGCTGCCCCCGATGAAGTGTCGGGAGTTATACCAGGAGCACATACAGCCGAACAGGCAATTCAAAATGCACAATCATTTAAGACGCAGATACCCCCCGAGTTTTGGAAAGAGTTAAAGCACGAAAAACTTATTGAAGAACATACACCAGTACCCAATGCTTCACGTAGTTGATATGAAAAAAGGTGTGATTAATGCACCTTTTTTGATGACACACCTTGATAAAAAAATCCTTGTCGAAGCATTTATCCATATCCTTTACTCAACAAGTGTTGCAGAATTTAAAGGGATCATCAATTTAAAGGTAATTTTGTTACTCATTAAATTTACGATAATTTTTCCCTGATGAATTTTCGCAATTTCACTCGCAATAAATAAACCTATTCCGAGCCCATTGCTCCTGATTCCTTTTACAAATGGTTTAAATAAATCGTTAAGCTCTAAAGATTGAGGATCGGATACGTCATTGGTAACACTAAAAACGAAATTTTCTTTTTGAATGAATGCATTAATTTCTATATTTTGATGAGGATCGCCATGTTTTATTGCGTTTCCAATCAAGTTTGCAAACGCTCTGCCCATTTTATGATAATCACAAGGCACATCAACAGGAAGATTGATATTGGTAATGAACTTTCTACTATGTAATAGTTCAAATTCGGATACGACTTGCCTAATCAATGAATCAATTCGGAGATGCTCACTGTATTTTACAAGCCCATCTCCAAGACGGATATTACTGAAATCCAATAAATCATCTATCATTCCTTTCATCCGAAAAGAGACTTCTTCTATTTTCTTTACTAAATTTTTTTGATTTTCATCTTTTATATTTCCTTCTAGGTACTGCGATATTACTTTGACGATGCTGATTGGATTATTTAAGTCATGGGCTAGGGACGATAAAACAAGATCTCTATTTTTCGAATAATTAAGCTCCTGTTCTAATTTTCTTCTCGTATCTCTGCGTTCAATTACAGCGTTAAAATCTATGGCAATCAAGTCGCTGCATACTGGGAGCAGCGTTTCCAATTTACTTTGGTCAAACTGAACGGGTTCAGGATTCATGAAACTCAAATGTCCTACAATGGAGTCATTTTTGTTTATGATTGGATATGAAATATAACTTTTTAAACCGAATTCCTGAAGAACGGCGGTCCATTGGCCGACTGAGCACTGGCCGCTATCGTCAATGTAAATAGGTGAAAAACCTTCCCGGATTTTCTGATATATTTTAACGTATGTCTCGCTGTTTTTACTAATGATCTCCTGAGAATGATAGTCATAAACACACCAATTTCCCCATTTCCGACCGTCCTTCTTCCGTATGAAGCCATATCTCATATTGGTATGGTCACACAAAGCTTCCAAAATTCTTTGACAGAAATCGAAATCACTTTTCTTGATATACTTGTCGTACTGTTGATTTGGCTGATATGGGGTTGTCATTTTTTAGCACCGGTTTATTTCTTCATAACAATAGTTGATTTACTGTTTAAATTGTTACGCCTCATAGCTTTTTATCGCCTTCATAGCCCGAAATATGAACGCTATAGTTGCAAAAACTAATAGAATATGAATAGAATCTTCCGTTATGAACCCTCCTAAAAAAGTAACGGCCCAAATAATCACTATGCTAACAGCTACCGAATATAATAGATCTTCCATATTAAATATTATTCTTTATTGAAGAACAATATATAAGTGGAATCGTTTAATAATTTTAGAACTTGGTAAGAAAAATCACAATCGCGCCGACTGATGGATCTTTTCTTAGATACACCTTGATATCTCAGAAAAAAGTAATCTGATCATCTAAATAAACAAAGTCCCGGGTTTTAGAATTTGGATTTTGTTGTTTCTATCACCGCGGGATTAAATGTTTTGATCTATTTTAATTTCTTGTAGTCTTCTCGTACCGGACTAAATATATCAAATAGCTTACAGTCTGTAAGTGCTACACCACCGTGTTCTACATTTGGAGGAATGACAGCAACCATACCTTTTGTATAAGTTTCAGTTTTGCCATCTATAGTCAATTGAAATTCCCCCTCTCCAACCTGAGTGATCTGTTCATGTACGTGCTGGTGCATGGGCAGTACAGCCCCTTGTTCTACTTCCCAATACCCCAGTGTATTATTCTCTGTATGAATAAATCTGGCTTTGAAACCTTTGATTACTTCGATTGATAATATTTCGGATACTTTAATCATGGAAAAAAATCTAAAGTTAATAATTGACAGAAATTTTATGTATAAAGCTAAATATAGAAAAACTAGTCGTGCTTATAGCTGTAGTTTGTGTGATAATTTACTGCTTTTAGCCTAACGAACCTATTCACACGTTTTTAGATAAATGATAATTATTGCGCGACAGATGCATTGATAAGTTTATAAGAATGCAGCATAGCGGGTTTAGTATTAATTTAGAAAATAGTAATATTTTACATGCTTTCCAGCTTTTTATACATGTCATTGGTATTTGAAATATTTAGCTTGGCTATGAATTTAAAATTCCAGCCGAATAAGCATTGACAATGATGTTGCCTAACAAATTTTTGATGTTATTTTGGCTAAGATCAAATACCTGAAAACATACTGAAGAATTATTAGTTCAGTGGACGACGAATGTAAATATTTATTTTTCGCCCTCGAAGTTACAACTGTTAGCGTCTGAAATAATAAGACTTCAATTATAACAAAATTATGAGCTTAGACGAAACAACGATGTGGCTTTTGCAATTAGCCGAAGGAAATCAAAAGGTATTTGAGAAGATTTATTATGCGAATCGGACACAATTATTTGGTAAGATCGTAAGGCAGGTTAAATCTACGGAAATAGCGCAGGATATCCTACAGGACGTTTTTGTAAAGGTTTGGCAGAATAGAGCCCAGATTGATGCTTCAAAGAATTTCAAATCTTACCTTTACACAATTGTGCAAAGTGCAGTATACGATTACTTTCGAAAAATAGCTTCGGATCAAGCGAAAAGCGAGCAATTTGTTATACTTTCAAAAGGAGTATATGCAACTGATATTGAAGAGAGCGTGTCTTACAAGGAAATGGAGCAGCATCTGAATGATATTTTGGAAATTATTCCTGATCGATGCAGGGAAGTGTATGTGCTTTGTAAATTGGAAGGACGAAGTTATGATGAGGTGTCCAAGCTTCTGAATATTTCTACCGCAACAGTTAATAACCATATTGTAAAGGCTACCAGCATTATTAAATCCCATTGGAGCTGGACGTATTGCTGCATTCCTATCTTAGTAATTTCAGAGAATTGGCCACTAACTCATTTCTAAAATTTATTTTCCATTCGAATATTATATGTCCTATTTGAATTCCTAACAGAAGGATATTTAAGATAAAAACCTATGAATTTATTTTTTTTTCAATTTTATATAGTTGATATTTTTTTGGCTTACGTATAAACAATAAAAGTAAGACCAATTAAATTGTGGAAAATTCAAAAATAATAAGCCTCTATAAAAAATATCTTGCCAAGCAGTGCACAGATGAAGAGGCCCGTTTGCTGCAGCAATATATGCAGCAAAAAGAGTATGCTCAACTATTCCGAGAGTTGATTCTGGAAGATCTGCATAACGATGAGGAAATTGAGTTAGACGATCCTGCCAAAATGGCTATTCAAGAAACCGACGCATATTTTGAACGTGAATACTTTCAGCAGAACCGTACAACGAATAACAAAAGATTTTTCTTAAAGATTTCGGTCGCTGCGGCAGTATTAATAGTATGTGGCCTTTCGTTCTTTTTGTATAAAAATAGCGGCGACGGCTATTCCGGATTTGCGACTTTAGATTCTAGAAGTACACTCATTACTGATGCCGGCGTAGAAATTAAACTAGATGGTAAGTCTAATGTGGAATTACTACGGCAGAATGGTATTGCTATTCTCCAGGATAGCCTTGGCGACATACACGTGAAAGTTCTGGACAGTCTAACTCACCTTGAACCTACCCCTATTTATCAAACAATCCGAACGGCGAAAGGCAAACAGTTTTACATCTATCTCTCAGATGGTAGTACCGTTTTTTTGAATTCTGCTTCCGAGCTTAAATTTCCATTAGCCTATGCAGATAACCAGCGAGAGGTGGAACTACAGGGTGAGGGATTTTTTGAAATCGAAGCTGATAAAAACAAACCGTTTATCGTCAAAACACACGACCAGCGTATTAAGGTCTACGGAACAAAATTTAATGTCAGTAACTATGAAAACGAACAGATAACTAAGACTGCTTTATTTCATGGAAAGGTGTCTGTACAGAATTTGATCGGATCGTCTCCGCAAAAGGAGTATATCTTACAACCAGGGGAACAAATTGTTCTGGATAAAAAATCGAAGATCTTAATACAAGATAAAACTAAAAATGAGGAGCAGGTCTTGGGCTGGAAAAACGGTGTGTTTGTTTATGACAATGCAACTTTAAGTGAAATTATGAAAGATTTTTCTAGATGGTATAATATAGATGTAGACTTTGAATCATTACCCGCACTTACCTTCAGTGGTACGATACCGAGAAAATATACGCTTGATAAAGCATTGGATGTGATTGCACGAACAGCAAATATAAAAATCAATAGAACGGGAACTAAACTGAAATTTGACCAATAAATAGATTATGAAAATCACTTAGACAAACAAAAACCGACAGTACTGGCATACCGTCGGTAAACATTAGGGTAATACAAAATTTTCTAACTAACCTAACATCACAAAAGTATGAATTTAAAAATTCAATACAAGGATTTGTATTGTTTATTACGTCGCTTGCATAGGCGTGTAATATGTAATCCCAAGCATTTGATTAGAATGAAGTTAACATTTGTAATGTCATTTATATTCTCGATTTCGGCATTCGCAGAAAGTTATGGGCAACGTATTAATCTAGAGCTAAAAAATGTAGCTGTAGAAACTGTGTTGAAAGAGATCAAGAAACAGTCGGGATATGACATGTTTTACAATATCGATCTTATCAAGCCCCTAGACCGGAAGAGTTTTCGATTTAAGAATGCGACTTTAGATGAGGCGCTCGAGGAAGTTACACAGCATCAGGGATTGGTGTATTCCATCGAAGATCGGATGATTATCATTTCCGGCAAAAGAGAGCGGCCAACCAATCAGATTGTTGTCAAAGGTAAGGTCACCGATGATAAAGGGGAAAAGCTCAGTCGAGTGTCTGTTTTTGAAAAAGGCACAAATAATGGAACGACAACTGATGCCGATGGTAGCTTTAGTCTGATTGTGCCTAATGCGAAGGGTATTTTGGTTTTTTCTATTGTCGGTTATGTAAAAAAGGAGGTTGATATTAATGGCCTTCAAACAATTGATGTACAACTTTCTCAAGATAAAAGTGAACTGGATGAAGTCGTTGTTGTCGCCTATGGACAACAAAAGAAGGAGAGTATGGTCAGTTCAATTACTAGCATCAATCCAAAAGAATTAAAAGGGCCCACGAGCAACTTAACAACAATGCTAGCAGGTAGATTGTCCGGAGTGGTCGCCTTTCAACGCAGTGGTGAACCCGGCGCTGACAACGCCCAGTTTTTTATTCGCGGCATCACCACATTCGGCGCCGGAAAAGTGGACCCCCTGATTTTGATTGATGGAATGGAATCTACTAATGACGCATTAGCTCGTTTACAGCCAGACGATATCGCTGGATTTTCTGTGTTGAAGGATGCTGCAGCATCCTCACTTTATGGCGCTAGAGGGGCAAACGGCGTTGTTTTGGTTACGACCAAATCGGGGATTTCTGGAAAAACCAAATTCAATGTACGAGGGGAGAACTCCATTTCTTCTAATACACAGAATTTTAAATTGGCTGACAATATCACCTACATGAAGCTCGCAAATGAGGCGGTATTGACCAGAGACAGGCTTGGCGAACTGCCATATAGTCAAAATAAGATTGACAGGACGATTGCGGGCGACAATCCATTACTTTATCCCAATAATGATTGGATCGGTTTGTTGATCAAGGACTATACGGTCAATCAGCGTTATAATATGAATATGAATGGAGGGGGAAAAAATGCACAGTTTTATATAGCAGGAACCTATAATTTGGATAGAGGGGTGTTGAAATCAGAATTCGGAAATGCATTTGACAATAACATCAACTTGAAAAGCTACCAGATCCGTTCAAATGTCAATGTAAGACTAACCCCTACTACCGAGGGGATTGTTAGAACATCGGGAAGTTTTGACGATTATCAGGGGCCCATTGGTGGAGGTGGAATTATATTCCAGGGTGCAATTGCTGCAAATCCTGTCAACTTTCCGGCAATCTTCCCCGCGTCAGATATGCCTTATGCCAAACATCCATTATTTGGAAATGCCAAAATTAATGAGCGCGGGGAAGCCCTATATTTCAATCCCTATGCCCAAATGGTCTCAGGATTTCAACAATACAATAGTTCAACCTTAAATGTGCAACTGGAAGTTAAACAGGATTTTAAATTTATAGTGCCAGGTCTCAACGCGCGGCTAATGGCCTATACCCAGCGGTATTCCTATTTTGACCTGAGTAGAAAATATAATCCTTTTTACTACCGAGCAAACCCTAATGACGCCGAAGGAGATAGCTATTCTTTAGAATTACTGAATGAGAAAGATGCGACTGAGTATCTGGATTACAACAAGGGAACCAAGGTCTCAAATACAGTAGGTTATATGGAAGCCGCAGTCAATTACAACCATACGTTTTCCGAAAAGCATAGCGTGGGTGGCTTATTGGTAACTCAGTTGCGCAGTTACCTTACTGGCAACGCAGATGATTTGCAGGCATCACTTCCTTTTAGGAATCAAGGACTTTCCGGAAGGTTTACCTATGGCTATGATAACAGATATTTATTTGAAGGCAACTTCGGACTGAATGGTTCTGAGCGTTTTGCGAAAAATCACCGTTACGGTTTTTTTCCTTCGATCGGGGTAGCATGGAATGTCTCCAATGAACATTTTTTTAGAGCGCTCAACCAGCTCATAACTCGACTAAAATTCAGAGCAACATATGGCTTGGTGGGTAATGATCAGATAGGTAATACAAATGATCGATTCTTCTACCTATCAAAGGTTAACTTAAGAGATGGAGGCCATGGATCTGCATTTGGCACTAACTATATCTACAAAAAAGATGGGGTGTCCATTGCTAGATATGCCAACCAGTCCATCACATGGGAACAGGCAACAACAACAAACCTAGGTATGGATCTGACCCTCTTGAACAACATTAATATCATTGTTGATGCGTACAAGACACGTAGAAACAATATTCTAATGGATAGAACTTATGTTCCTACGACTATGGGGTTGGCTGCGGGTATTCAGGCCAATGTCGGTGAAGTTTCGGGAAAAGGAGTTGATCTTTCTGTAGATTACAACAAGCAATTCGGCGAAATGTGGGTGCAGGCAAGAGGCACATTCACCTATGCTACAAGCAAATTACTTGTCAATGAAGAACCTAATTATCCCGCAAGTTTGTCTCATTTATCTAAAATTGGGCATTCCGCTAATCAATGGTACGGGCTAATCGCTGAACGATTATTTGTTGATAATGAAGAAGTAAAAAACTCACCTGTGCAGACCTTTGGTGAGGTCATGGGAGGGGATATCAAATATCGAGATATAAATGGCGACGGCATTATTTCTTCATTGGACTATGTACCATTGGGTTTACCTGTAGTACCAGAGATAATCTATGGATTTGGATTGTCTGTGGGGTATAAGAAGTTTGATATCAGTGGTTTCTTTCAGGGCTCTGGCCGCTCATCTTTTTGGATTGATCCAGATAAAACAAGTCCTTTTGTTATGAATGGTCCTTATCAGCAAGGACTATTACAAGCAATTGCTGATAATCATTGGTCGGAAGAAAATGGAAACATCTATGCATTTTGGCCACGTTTAAGTCCCAATTTAAATAAAAATAATCTCGCACCCTCGAGTTGGTGGATGCGCAACGGATCCTTCTTAAGGTTAAAGACGGTTGAACTGGGCTATAATCTGTCCAGCAAATTACTTGATAAAATGGGCGTTGGACCGATCAGGATCTATTGTAACGCCAGTAATTTGTTCGTTAAGGGAGCCTTCAATTTATGGGATCCTGAAATGGGAGGCAATGGTTTGAGGTATCCCCTTCAAAGAGTTTATAATGTAGGGTTAAATGTCCAGTTCTAACGCAAATAAGAAATTCAAAATGAAAAGATATACGATTTGTTCAATACTTTTTACCGCATTATCCTTAGCCACGATGAACTCCTGTAAAAAAAGTTTTCTGGATGTGGTTCCCGATAATGTCTCTACGATAGATCACGCTTTTTCCAATCGTAATGAGGCCGAAAAATTCTTATTCACCTGCTATGATGGTCTGCCAAGAGAAGGACATCCCGAAATGAATGCTGGTATGAATACAGGGGACGAGCTTTGGATCTATTGGCCTATGCCTACTGGAGAAGATTATTCAAGCTTATCGCCTTACAATATTGCTAGAGGTCTTCAGAATAAAGGTGAACCCGAATTGAACTATTGGGATGGTTATGATGGACGATCCATGTGGAAGGGGATCCGAAACTGCAATATTTTTCTTGAAAATATTGACCAAGTCAGGGATGTTGAACCTTATATGAAAGACCGTTGGATCGCAGAAATCAAATTTTTGAAAGCTTATTTCCATTGGTATCTCTTTCGAATGTATGGGCCCATACCTATAGTAGATAAAAATTTGCCGATTAATGCTTCTCCAGATGAAGTTAAAATAAGTCGTCAGCCTGCTGACTCTGTCGTCAATTACATTGTTGATCTGCTGGACCAAGCTGCTGCAGGAGACGAAAACGTAGGACTGCCAGATAAGATAATAAACCAAAGTACCGAATTGGGAAGGATAACCAAACCGATTGCACTAGCTATCAAAGCGCGTGTGTTGGTCACTGCTGCCAGCCCCTTATTTAATGGGAATCCTGACTTTGCAAATGTTAAGAATCCAGATGGAAAAGCATTATTTAATACAATATATGATCCGAAAAAATGGGAAAGGGCGGCCGAAGCATGCAAAATAGCTATTGTGGCAGCAAAGAACGCGGATATCGACCTATATCGGTTTAATTCACCCGCAAAACCTGTCGATGAATTCACGAAAACAGAAATGAGTATCCGCAATGCCGTTTGCGAAAAATGGAACTCAGAGCTCATCTGGGGAACAAGTACTAAACCAGATGATACTTGGACGTTACAATTATATGCTAGTCCGCAGTTGGAACCGAATGTTCCAAATTCTGGACTGAAGGGGCAATTGGCACCGACCTTAAAAATGGCCGAACTTTTCTATACGGAAAACGGAGTTCCTATCACAGAAGATAAAACCTGGGACTACGCCAACAGATTTCAGCTCAAGACAGCTACAGCGGCAGATGAGGGAATACAGAATGGGTATCAGTCTGTTGGTTTACACTTCAAAAGGGAACCTCGTTTTTATGCAGATATGGCATTTGATGGCTCCAAATGGTATATGGAAAATGGAAACTTTAATATTCAGGCTAAATCGGGACAACATTCCGGTAAAAAGCAAAGCCGGATTTACTCCGTCACAGGCTATTACACAAAAAAGCTGGTGAACTGGAAAATGGTGGCAAGCGCAACAAATATAACCGTTGAACGCTATCCATGGCCTGTTGTACGCTTAGGTGATCTTTATTTGCTGTATGCAGAAGCATTAAATGAGGTTGATAATAAGAAACTTGCACTGGAGTATGTTGATCTGATTAGAAATCGTGCCGGACTTAAATCCGTCGAATCATCTTGGGCAAACTATTCGAAAAATCCCAATAAATACACTGAAAAGATTGGTTTAAGAGAGATTATACAACAAGAACGTCTTATTGAAATGGCTTTTGAAGGCAGTCGTTTTTGGGATTTAAGACGTTGGAAAAAAGCCGCCGAGATTTTAAATCAACCCATCTATGGTTGGGATGTAATCCAGATGAATTATGCAGATTACAACCGTCGAGTATTATTGTTCAATCAGAGCTTTAATAGTCCAAGGGACTATTTCTGGCCGATAAAGGATTATAGTATCATGGTAAATCCCAATCTCGTTCAAAATGGAGGCTGGTAGCGATAGAAAGTTTAGTGTTAAGGACTAATTATTTAGGAAAGATAACGATGAAAAGAATATTATATATTTTATGTGCAGGATTGTTGATCGTCGGAACCATTGGATCTTGTCGGAAAACCGAGGTGGGTACAATGGATAAGGCAGATAAACAGGCCCCCGGACCCATAAGCAATGCGCAGGTTGAAAATTTAAATGGAGCAGCTAAAATAACTTATAGCTTACCTACAGATAATGATTTACTTTATATCAAGGCTGAATATACGACTAAAGACGGTATTATTCGTGGAACCAAAGTAAGCCGATATCTAGACAATGTTATCTTAGAAGGGTTTGCGGATACTGACGTTTATGAAGTAAGGCTATATGCTGTTGATAAAAGTGAAAATGTGTCCACAGCATTAGTGGTGAACGTTCAGCCTAAAACACCACCATTTGAGCTTGTTAAAGAACAGTTGTTAGCTAAAGCTGCTTTTGGTGGCGTGGACGTTGCTTATCAGAATGCAACCGAATCAGATGTCGCGATCATTATTTTGACAAATGACAAGTTAGGTAATTTCGTTCCCGTAAAAACATTAAGTACAAAAGCTAAAATGGGTAGCTTCGGAGCACGCAATCTTCCGGCAGTAAAAACGCGCTTTGGGTTGATGGTGCGCGATAGATGGGGCAATATGTCTGATACAACCTATATAACGTTGACACCCTTTTTTGAAACCAGGCTGGATAGAACAAAAATGAAAGGCTTGAATATTAACGGTACGGACGCAAAAAACTATCCTGGTAACGAAGTTGAATATCTTTTTGATGGTGACGTAAGTAACTCAACGGCTTATCACACCATTGACCCAGTTACTATGCCGCAGTGGTTTACTTTCGATATGGGGCAGACAGCCAAGCTGAGCCGTCTGGTTTGGTTTATGAGACAGGGTTGGTATTATAATCTTCATAATCCAAGGAAAGTGGAGATATGGGGCTCTAATAATCCGAGCCCTGATGGAAGTTTTACAAATTGGATTTTGTTAGCCGAACACGAACAGATTAAGCCCTCTGGATTACCTCCAGGACAAAATTCTAATGCAGATAACGAGGCGGCACTCGAGGGTGAGACTGTTGAGATTCCCGTAGATGCACCGGCGGTAAGGTATATTCGATTTAAAACCTTGCGAAATTGGTCTGATGGGGTCTATGTCAATTTTACCGAATTGACATTGTGGGGCAATCCACAATAAAAATGAACGGTTATTGGTAGCATGTAATAATTTATGAACCAACCCAATCCGAGTGAAACAGGTCGATGGAATAACGGTAGAATTCGGTATTGGGCTAAGCTCCATCGGAACGATGGAATAAAAAAATATAGATGAAAATGATCAAATATTTAACTTGGCTTCTTCTGGTCATTATAGGCGCGAGTATGAGTTCCTGCGTAAAAGAAGATGATTACAAAAATATAACGAAGGGCGGCGAGATTTACTACCCTGGTCGAGTCGATAGTGTGGTTGTGCATGGCGGTAACAATCGTGTCCAATTGGAGATTCTCTTGGGCAATGATCCTTTAGTTACCAAGATCAAGGCATTTTGGAATAATGGAGCTGATTCCGCAACTACCGACGTTGTAAAGACAACAGGTAAAGATGTAGTTAAACTGCTGATTAATAACCTCACGCAGGGAACTTATTCCTTCGATTTATATACCTATACAGCGAATAACGCGAAATCAATTGTTAAAAATGTCACTGGAACAGTATATGGCGACAACTATCTAAAGGTATTATCCAATCGCGTGGTTAAATCATTCAGTTATTCAGCAGATGGAAATAAACTATTCATTGACTGGAATTCAGCTTTTGATGGAGAGAAATCCATCGAGCTGAGTTATACCAATGATGCAGGAGCGCAGCAAACAATGATTATTCCGGGCGGAAGTTTAAAAACGGAACTTTCTGGCTTTAGGAGCGATACGAAAGTTAGGTATAGGTCAATTTATCTTCCGGAGCCAAAGGCAATAGATGAGTTTGCTGTTACGCCAACAGAAGTAACGCTTCCTATTTTTGAGAGACAGCTTGATAAATCAAAATTTAAAGAATATCTGTTACCAACAGATGTCCGTGATAATTGGGGATGGCTAATGCGCTACCTATGGGATAATAACTATGGAACCCCAGGGTTTGCTTCCACAGAAGGAGCATCACAATGGTTTACATTTGATATAGGAGAAGCTGTTTCCATTAGCAAATTTACGACCTGGCAAGCGACAGATCGGATTTTTAAAGCCGAGAGTATTAAGAGGCTCGAAATATGGGGGAGTAACAGTCCGAATCCTGATGGTTCTTGGGCAAGCTGGACAAAACTAGCCGAATGCCAGTCCATAAAACCTTCCGGCTTACCTGTTGGTCAGACAACTGAGGGAGACATGGATTATGCGAAAGCAGGAGAAGAATTTAAGATACCTGCCGGAGCTCCAAAAGTCAGATACATCCGAATAAAAGTGCTTGAAACCTGGGGCAATGGTACATTTATTACCATGGGGGAACTCGCTTTTTGGACGGGCGACCGACTGGGCAAATAAGATGCATTTTTAACAATTTAAAGTAATGATATAAACTGGCACAAACGGAGAACGTTTGTGCTAGAAAACTAAATTCGAATGATAAACCGATAAAGAAACTGATTATGATTAAAGGTACGATGACGACACTTTGTTTAGCGCTCACGATTCAGGGGCTGCTGGGACAGACAAATATTGAGCAGACGGCAAGCACAAAGACAATTAAAATTGACGGTAAAGGCAGTGGAAGAGTTTTTGATGGTATAGGGGCGGTTAGTGCAGGTTCTTCTTCCCGTTTATTGATTGATTATGCAGATAAATCTAGAAGTGATATCTTAGACTATCTATTTAAACCAAATTTCGGGGCCGGTTTTACGTATTTAAAAACTGAAATCGGTGGCGATGGCAACACCACCTGTGGTTCCGAACCAAGCTTTGCGCGGACACGTGAAGAAATGGGAAAGCCAAATTACAACCGTGGATTCGAATATTGGCTGATGCGGGAAGCAGTCAACAGAAATCCAACTATCGAACTGGATGCGCTTGAATGGAGTATGCCGGGCTGGTTTCAAGGTGTTTGGTCGCAAGACAATGCAGACTACTTGGTTAAGTTTATCGAAGGAGCAAAACACTGGGGGCTCAAAATGAAATATATCTCCGGTTGTTGGAATGAACGCGATTATAATCGCGATTGGATTGTAAATGTTTTGAGACCAACATTAGACAAAAGTGATTTTAAGCACATTCGGATAAATGCTCCCGAAGGGGCAGGTAAGGCATGGGAAATCAGCGATCTGCTCGTCAAGGATTCAGTCTTCAGAAATACACTTTCATCAATTAGCTACCACTACCCAGATTCCTACATGTGGGGGTCTCGTGGTGAGGAACCTAATCCCAATTCTGTTTTGACTGAGCTACCACTGTGGTCCGGTGAGGATTTTTCATTACCCGGAGCATCTTGGAGAAATACAACGTATTTGGCAAAGAATATTCTAAGATGTTATATCAAATGGAAAATTGTAAAGGTAAATATGTGGTGTCCAATTGCATCAATGCCTGATGTTTCCTGTTTTTCAAATGTTGGGATTATGAAAGGGACGACACCTTGGTCTGGCAATTACGAAGTTTGGCCAACCATCTGGGGCGTTGCACATTTTAACCAGTTTGCTAAACCGGGATGGAAATATCTGGATAGTGGTTGCGGTGAATTTAGTGGCGATGGCGCCTATTGTACGTATAAAAATATGGATGGGAGTAATGACTATAGCATTGTCATTGTTAGCGGCTCTGAGCCGCAAAAACTAACGTTCGATATTAACGACCTTCCGAAAGATAAACTGCATGTTTGGAAATCGGATAGTCAAGACCAATTCCAAAAGTTATCGGATATTACGGCTGTCAATGGAACAGTTACCTTATCTGTTGATCCAGAGAGTATTTATACAATCACGACCACAACAGGACAACAAAAGGGGACCTATAAAATTCCCGAGGGGAAGGCTTTCCCAACAAAATATCGTGACAATTTTGACCGCTATTCCCTAGAGCGAGCCCCTCTTTCGCCAAAGTATTTTTATGATAATTCTGGGGCTTTTGAACTGGTGCAAGGTGATGGACATAATAAATATCTACGGCAGTTACTTGTCAATGATATTACGCATTGGATTCCGGACGAGTGTGCCTATACTTTTGTGGCTCAAGGAACAGAGTGGGAACAAGGTGAAATTTCATCCGATGTATTGGTTGAAAACGATGCATTTAACGGTCCGGGGTATGCTGGGTTAATTTTGAGAGGTGCTTATGACAAGGCTAACCAGTCGAATATTCCTTTTGGATATCGATTTAATATCTTTAAAGATGGCAGCTGGAAATTACAAACGAAAAAGACTACGCTTGCCAACGGTATGGTGGATTCCAGTAAATGGCACAAAATAAAGTTGGAGGGAAAAGGAAGCAACATTCGGGCATATATTGATGGTAAGCTCGTTGCGAATGTACAAGATGATACCTATTCAATTGGCGCAGCAGGGTATGTCTCTGGGTTTAACTTTGCTGGTTTTGATAACCTTGAACTTAATTACGTACCTGCTTCCGGTAAATTATTGTCGGCCTGGAAACCCGCAACATCATCTATCGATCCACAAGGGATTAGTTTAATCAGTGCATTCGACGGAAACAGTCTTTCTAAATGGACGCCTAGAAGCGATGGTACTGAACAGAGCCTAACTGTAGATTTGGGATCAGTACAAGCGATTAAGCGATGTGAAACCTTCACGGATTTTGTTGATAAAGCTGTAAATTATAAAATTGAATATTCAACTGACAAATCTACATGGTCTGTTTTTTCAGATAAAACCCATAATTCGAAGTTGTCCATTCCATGTTTTGTCGATCAAGGAAATGTCAAAGGACGGTGGCTGAGATTAACTTTGCTCCCTGCAAATGATAAGTCTGTTGCGGGTATCTATGAATTTAAAGTATATGGAGAGTAAAGCTCTCCATCTGTAGGATTGACTAGAGATTTGAAACATTATATAACATGAAGAAACTGATAGCTGTATTTTATTTATGCTGTTTCGCTTTTGCGAATGTATTTGCCCAACAAAAACCTTTAAGATTATGGTACGATAAGCCAGCTGAGATTTGGGAAGCTACTTTGCCGCTAGGAAATGGTCGGCTAGGAATGACACCCGACGGTGGGATTCTAAAAGAAAGGATCGTGTTGAATGACATTACTTTGTGGTCAGGAAGCTCACAAGATGCAAATAATTATGAAGCTTATAAAAGTCTGCCAGCAATTAGAACATTGATTCAGCAAGGAAAAAATGATGAAGCTCAAGCATTGGTAAACAGCAATTTTGTGTGTAAAGGTCAAGGTTCAGCTGGAGAACAATGGGGTAAATTTCAGACAATGGGTGCTTTGGAAATTGATTTTAACTACAAAGGGTATGTAAAAGGGTCGGAAGGCGTTAAAAAATATAGTCGCGAATTGCTGTTGGACGAGGCAATAGCCAATTGCGCGTTTACATTGAATGATGTAAATTATAAAAGAGAGTATTTTACCAGTTTTGATGATGACGTCAGTGTAATTAGGCTGACAGCGGATAAACCCGGTCAATTGAATTGTCGGATATCAATGAATAGACCCGAACGTTATATGATTAAAACAGAAGGTAAGGAATTACAGATGTATGGTCAGTTGAATAACGGTACTGACGGGAAAGGAATGCGTTATTTGGCTAGAGTACAGACGAAACTGAAAGATGGTACTATTCATACTGAAAACAATAATTTGGTTATTGAAAATGCTTCGGAAGTACTAATTTATATTTCGGCAGGAACAGACTTCAAAGGCTTTTCTTTTGAAAAAAAGACGCGTGAATTTTTGCATGCGGCGTTGGAAAAAAAGTACGAATTGCAAAGGCGAAATCATATTGTAGCATTTAGAAAGCTCTATCAACGCGTTTCTCTTGATCTTGGAGAAGGTCCATCGTCGATGAATCCTACCGACATTCGTCTGAAAAATTTTTACAATAATTTTGATAAAGATCCATCGTTAACTACCTTATTTTTTCAATACGGGCGATACTTAAGTATTAGTAGTACGCGGGTGGGGTTATTGCCTCCGAATCTGCAAGGACTGTGGGCGCAAGAGATTAATACACCTTGGAATGGCGATTACCACTTGGATGTCAATGTACAGATGAATCATTGGCCACTTGAGGTGGTGAATCTTTCCGAATTGAATTTACCGCTGGCAGAATTGGTAAAAAGCCTTGTAGAACCAGGGCGAAAAACAGCCAAGGCCTATTATAACGCCGATGGTTGGATCGCGCACGTAATTACAAATGTTTGGGGTTTTACCGAACCGGGAGAGAACGCCTCATGGGGAGCATCTAATGCGGGATCAGGATGGCTGTGTAGCAATTTGTGGGATCATTATGCTTTTACCAAAGATATACGTTATCTCCGCGATATCTATCCTGTTTTAAAAGGTTCTGCCGAATTCTATAAAAGTGTATTGGTTAAAGACCCCAAAACAGGCTGGATGGTTACTTCGCCCTCGGTTTCTCCAGAAAACTCTTTTTATATGGCTAATGGCAAAATTGCAAGTATCTGTATGGGGCCAACGATCGATAACCAGATTGTGAGAGAACTTTTTAATAATGTGATTGCCGCGTCAAAACAGCTGAGTATCGATGGCGAATTTAGAAAAGAACTGGAAAATATGTTGGTACGTGTACCTCCAGCGGGAATAATTAGTAAAGATGGGCGAGTTCAGGAATGGCTAGAAGACTATCGGGAAACCGAACCGACACATCGTCATGTATCCCATTTGTATGGAGTTTATCCCGCATCATTGATTACGCCTTTGTCTACTCCCAAACTTGCAGAAGCAGCGAAAAAGACACTCAATGTACGAGGAGATAATAGCACAAGCTGGTCTATTGCCTATAAAACACTATTTTGGGCACGTTTACATGATGGAAATCGCGCATTTAAATTAATCAGAGAAATGTTAAAACCTGTAGCTGATCCTAATAATATGGGCGGAGGGGGCGGTGTTTATCCAAATTTATTCTCTGCGCATCCTCCTTTTCAGATAGATGGTAATTTTGGTGCTACGGCAGGTATCGCCGAAATGCTTTTACAAAGCCATGATGGTTGCATCGATCTATTGCCTGCATTACCAGAAGCCTGGCGAGATGGCGAAGTCAAAGGGCTGAAGGCTAGGGGAGACTACACCGTCGATATGAAATGGAAAGATGGTAAAATTGTCGATTATAGAGTAAGTTCCAGTAAAAGTGAAAACATCAAAATTAGACATAATGGCGAGTATAGTTTATATAAGACTTTCCTAAAAAAGTAGGATGAAGATTAAGAAAGTGAATAAGTAACATGTCGGATTCGCTTTCTAAAACAAAGACTTCGCAGATAAACTACTAACTAAAAGGGAGGAAACCGCGCATTCTAGGCCATAGGTATCCTCCCTTTTTAGCCTATTTTCTTCAGGATGTTTTTCACCTCGATCTACATAGAAAGCAGGCATAGTTCCTTTTTCAACTGGTGCAGATTTAAACCAATTATATATCGCGTCTAGCATACTTTTGGGATTTATCATCAAAATAAATATAACAAAAGTTTGATTTGGTTATTGGATTGATCTTTACGTAGGTTAATCTAATTTATATATTTTCCTTTTCTACAAACAAAAAAGCATAACAGTATCCTGTTATGCTCTATGGAAGATAAATAATGATCTTCCAAAATGGACTATTCTACTTAATTATGCCCTACGTACATTAGTTGCATTAACGCCTTTTTTTCCGTTTTCTATATCGAATGTCACGTTGTCGTTTTCACGAACATCACTTGCCAAACCTGTTACGTGGACGAAAATATCGTCACCACCATCTGCTGGTGTAATAAAACCGAAACCTTTAGTTTGATTAAAGAATTTTACTGTTCCTTCTTGCATTGTATTATTATTTATTTAAAGTATTATTACGCAATATTAGTGTATTGGTATGATGCACCAGTACAATAGTAATCTATTTGTTCGCAAGAATGATGTTTTGTATATTAAAGTGGATTGACGGGATCAATTTTAACGATACTGCACCTATTGTTTTGATAACAAAATGAGCTTCTGAATATGCTAAAACTGAGAGAAAAGAAAAACTTGACAAGTCAGAAGAGCAGAGGCGGAGCCTGATTATAAGACGAAGGTAAGTATAATAAATTGTAATATAGTATATTAATAATTTTATTTTCTTTCTGTTATTTAGAACATGGGAATAGGGGAGATGTTTATAGTACTTCAGATTAATTAGGAGCTTCAATTATTTTTTATATCCAATACCTCAAAGTACGTATTTTCATTGCAGTTCTCCAAGTTATACAATTTGTCTTTTTTGAAGGTGCCCCACCTCGTCTTTGGCCTATCTTTCCGTTCTGAAAACATATTTCCCTCTGTGGTAGTACTCTTTTTACCTATGGAATAATTAATACTTGTCGCTGATCTTTCGCCTGTGGAACGATGAAACTCTTGATGGTCAAAACCAATTAATTCAAAGCGGTCAAACTGATAACGAAACGTATACAATGCATCATTTACATACCAGGAACCACAGCCGAGCCAGTAATAAAAACCTATTTTTAAAAGACTATTTTCGATACTTATTCCCCCATTTTGTGTCAATTTCATCACCAGATTGATAAAACGTTAACACCGTTTTTATCCCGAAAAAAATAGTTGTACTCGATGTTGTCCACCTGGAGTATGGGTATACATTGCTGATGTACTATACTGATACCATTAGGACCTACCACAGTAATCTGTAGATAGGGCCTTTCTTTTACTAAAACAATTTTATAACCTGTATTTGTATGGTAATGATAACACTCACTCGCATGTAGCACAAGATCTGCAAGCAGTAAAAACAACAGAATTCCAATTATCTTTCTCATTTTCTAAAAGTATTCTTATTAATTGCTTTCCTTCCCTGGCTAATCTTTTTATTTTACCGTTGTTGATATTGCTGATAATACGCTTCGATTAGCTTTTTAAGCGCATTAAAATCAATCGACAGCTGATCGGCCGAAACTGCTATTCCATTTTCGATAACATGATTTTGTACTTGTGGCGAGAGCTGCTGGATATAATTTTCCGGATTTCTTAATTTTAAAGAAATAAAAGTGGTGCCATGGGCCATTCCTGTCGATACAGACTGAATAGCCTCCCATTTTACGGTTCCAGCCTGTATACCCACTGGTGTAGATATATATCGTATACCCTCTGCATTCAATATTAGTCCGGTCCGATCTTTATCCAATAGGCTTTTTATACCGCCAATTAAACAATAACACCCTAAGCCCCCTAACATCAACATCATTGTACCGGGAGCAATTCTTATTTTTTCAGCGACAAAGAAAATATAGTAAGCAAACGCCAGCGCTGCAATAGTAAGTATCACACCAAACACTGCTAATTTTAGACGTTTTTTATTATCAAATTCTATAATAGTCTCATTCATCGTTCATGTTCTTTCATGTGTTTATAATACTAAATTAAGACTACTTTCTTCAAATCTTCAAATGAATTTCAATTCGTCTGGAATCGTTTTAAATTCGAAGCATGTTAAGTTATATTCGTATTTTTAAAATCAGTTATCAAATAATAATATATCGGCTTTTACCAATTTAGCGACTGCATTATGGGCCGAGAAAAATTAAAGCTATGCGAAGTAAATTGACCATACATCAGTTAAGAAATATTACGCTAGAAAGTCAGGGACTACTTCGGAGATCATCTTTTGGAAAGGGGAAAAAAGCCGTACTCAATACATTAGAACATCTTGGTTATTTGCAGATAGATACCCTGTCCATTGTTGAAAGGGCACATCATCATACGCTTTGGACAAGGATTCCAGATTATAGGGCCTGCTACCTGGATGACCTGGTCAAAGAGCATAAAGTATTTGAGTATTGGTTTCATGCAGCATCTTATCTCCCGATGCGAGATTTCCGCTTCGTCTTACCCAAAATGTTGGCGGTCAAACAAAATGACTCCCATTATTATCGTGCGGATCCCAAAGTGCTGCGGTATGTCATCGACATGATTCGGGCTGAAGGACCCAAAAAAGCAAGTGATTTTGAAAATGAAACTAAAAAACCAGGGAGCTGGTGGAACTGGAAGCCGACAAAAATTGCTTTGGAACGGCTTTTTCTACAAGGAGATTTAATGATCTCCGAGCGTAACGGAATGCAAAAAACGTATGATTTAGCAGAAAGAGTTCTACCAAATGACATTGACCTAACAGCGCCAAGTCAGATTGAATTTGCTGAATATTTAGTGACAACTTATTTAAGAGCCTATGGATGGACAAGCGTCAAACAGATTACCCATCTTAAAGCAGGCGAAGCGATAAGAAAGAATGTAAATATAGCCTTGGATAGATTGATTGAAGAAGATGTAATTGAACGCATTGCCATTGAAGGCCGTCAGCCAGTGTATGTGCTTCGCGATTTATTGGAGCGAAGAATACGTATGACTGATGAAATTAGATTGCTATCACCCTTTGACAATGCGATTATACATCGTGATCGCGTTCAGCAATTTTTCGATTTCGATTATCGTATTGAATGTTACACGCCAAAGGAGAAAAGACATTATGGGTATTTTTGTTTGCCCATCTTATTTGGCAATACATTTATAGGTAGAGTGGATTGTAAAGCACACAGAAGAAATAGACAGTTTGAATTGATACATCTTCATATTGAAAAACAGGAGATAGATCCTAATTTATGGGTAAAATCTTTTGTTGAAACAATAAAGGATTTTGCCGCTTTTAATGGCTGTGAATCTATACAATTAACACAAATAAGTCCTTTAAATAATTCTTTATTTCTATTGCTTAGCAACTCATTGAACCAATTTTAGCATGGGCTTTTCATTAAATACATGAAAAGCCCCTACGCCGAATGTGTTTTACGAATATCGCTTCCTATTGGCCGTATCTTCCTCGACTATTGTTTTACCCAATAAAAAGTTTTTGAAAAGATGCCCTTATGTGCCACAATTTTTAGCTTTTTTCCCATCAGATACATCTCGCAGTTACCCTTTTGGCCCGTATCGTGGTTTTCCACAGTCCCCCTCCATTCATTTTTTTCAAAACGCACATTATAGAGCGTGGGACGTCCTTTGGGATCAACACCTGAAAATTTTCCGTTGTTATTAGCGATAGAGATAATGAATCCTTCCTCAGTTTTCCATTTACCTACAAAGTTATCATTGGCTGATTGGGCAATGCTAATCATTGTCATGAACATAACTACAAGGGTTGACAGTACTTTCTTCATATTTTATTATTTAAGATGTTGTACTGCAAAACAATTTAAATTAATCGGAAGTATTTTTAATATATCTTAAAAAAAGAAATTACTTGCCTGCCCGTATCACGCTTAGTGTTTGCTGCGTAATGCCTAGGTAGGATGCAATATGTCCCAAGGGGGCTCTTAGCAATATACCCGGAGACTTGTCGAGCAGATTTTTATAGCGTTGTTCGGCGGTTTGAAATTGCAAAGCAAGAATTTTATCCGATAACATACTCACCACTTGGAGCGATACCTGTAGCCGATAGTCTTTAAAAGCAGGAATATCGTGACAAAGGGCATCGAGTTTGCTGTAAGAAATGATGCGCAAACGGGTTTCTTCCAATACCTGTTTGCCATAGGGATGAGGGCGGTTGAAAAAAATACTCTCAAAAGACACCAGGAAATTATTTTCATCAAAAAAATAATGGGTGATATCTTTTCCATCTAAGTTATAAAAAGCACGTAATAGTCCTCTTTCAATGAAATAAACATTTTGATGGTGGTTATCAGGCTGCGCTAGTATAGTACCTTTTGCAAAAGTTTCCGTCGCAAATGCGTTGTCGATAACTTCGCATTCGGCATTGTTCATTTTTGTGTGACTAAGTAGATAAGGTATGAGTTCCATTCAGCTCAAATATAAAAAAATGCAGCTGGCTGCCTATATTTCTATCACATCTTTTTAGAGGGAGATAAAAAGACAATGAGCATAAACCCTGAAAACTTTGAAGATTAAACCAGAGATTATTTCTCATGCATCAGCCCCGACAGAACAATCTGTCATGAGATCTCGTTTTTTTGAGGCATCATTTCTAAAAACAATATTCTATCGAACGCTGTCTTATTGCTGTAACATTGACAAAGCAAATGAATTTTGATCTCATTAAATGTGAAGACCTGCAGCAGGCTATACATATACCAAACACGACGGACGACCACAAAGAAGAAACGTGGTTTGTGAAATTTGGTGAAGAAATAATAGGAGTCGGACTTTTTTCAAAACAAAACGAGACCTGTATTTTGGCAATCGTTGGCGATAGCTATGATGATAAGAAGTTACTTGGAGATATCGATGCACATGATACACTTATTATTGAAGGATTGAGCATCGCTTTTGAAGGCTACTTAAGATCTATTCGTGGTGACGTTGTAATTGGCGAAAAGCAAGTGGACGATTAACTTCTGACACTAAAGATACGAACAAGAACTAATAAGCTGAACACACATATAAGATAGTATTACGCGAAATAGAATGCAGACAATACTAAAGAATTAAATCGCACGCCAATTTATTTCTGGGAGCGATTTAATTTGATGGAGCGGAAATTATTTCACGACAGTTGCTTCAAGCTCTACTTTTAATGTTTCAAAAAGGTGGTTTACCTCCAGTACAGTTGATGCTTGTTTTATATCGTTGTTTACGATCCATTGCTGAAAAATATCAAAATTTTCAAAGAGTTCAGCAGCCGAAACGGTATAGATGTTGAGCCGAACAATATTAGATAATTGGTAGCCAGATTGTGTTATAACGTTTTCTAAGTTCGCAATACTCTGCTGCAGCTGTTCCCGCATTCCCTCCTGACTTGACAAGCCGTTATCGTCAATTGCTGTTTGTCCGGATACGTATAAAGTTCCTGTTGCATGCGTTACTTCTACCGCTTGTACATAATTTCTTGCATCCTGCCACTGCCAAGGATTGATGATTCTTCTTTCCATTGTTATTCCTTTAAATTACTATTCGCAAAATTGGAATAACTGTCGTAATAATACCTGTGATTCAAATCACTTTTTTGAAGAGTTCTCATTTAGGTAGAGCCTACTTAAAGTCTCTCTGGAAACACCTAAATATGATGACAGAATAGTTTTAGGTATCCGTTGGACCAAATGGGGATAAGATTTAAGAAATTGTTCATAGCGGTGCTTGGGAGCTTGATTAAGTAACGAAAGTATTCTCGTTTGGCTTGCAATATGCCCTCTGATGGACTTGTCCAAAAAAAACTGTGTTAGTGTTGGATATTCTTTGGTTAAATCTGTATAAAAGCTTTTGGCGAGCATATTCACTTCTGAATCCTCGAGACATTGAAGAGTTAAAACAGCAGGATGTGCCAGGTAGAAAGCAGAAAGATCTGTTTCCCACCATCCTTCCGAAGCAAATGACAGGATGTGTTCTTTTGCATCACTATCGGTATAGGATAATTTAAGCAGCCCTTTTAGCACATGATATATACTTTCGACCTTATCACCTTCTTTGATGATATAATCACCTTTTCGGTATTTTTTATAGCCGAATGATTCACGTAATAGCTTTCGTTCTTCCTGCGTCAAATCGCTAAACATTTCAGGTCCTTGCTGTTCAAGGTTTTCCATAGCTTTTATCTTGATCTATCTTGCAAAAGTATGAAAAAGTTATAGGATGATAATTGACAACAGGCTTCAATATCAATAGCAAGTTTATTATGAACGGCGGATGCTTCATTGTCAATTATTAGTTGTATATTTAATATTACGATCTACTACTACTTCATATAACCCCATTCCGTAGATTCAATATGATAAATACATATGTTTTATCTTTAAATTCTCCAAAGTAATACCTTCCGGAAATTTTTAATTTAACAAGTAGCAGCTAGTGTACCTCAGAGAGAGAATACCATTTAGCTTAATAATATTCCTCCCGATCAATGATAAACATTGAAAAGGAAAAAGGGATCATACACACTATAAAATCCATACATCATGAGTAAAGACGCTAAAAAGGAAAAAAGTATAAAAGAGAAAACACAATCTTCCTATCAAAAAGAAAAAGATTCTGTCTCTAAAGATTCAACGGATAATGTTTTCCGTAAAAAAAGAAAATAGGCGATTGAAAGATAACCTATGTATGCACTTGTATAAGGCAGATTAATTTGAAGCGGGTACAGAGGATGGATTATTAGACCAGACTTTTGCTCGCTTCTTTTATTTAACAAAATTGAATTTGTGTATAACGATGCATTTGTTTGATAAACAGTTAGTTGTTAATGTTTATTTTTAGTTGTACGACTATCAATCGACCAATCCCAAGCTTAAATAAATTGGCTACTATCAAGGGATGAGGTTTCTTATTCTGATGTTTTTAAGTACATTTTAATCTATTCTCGAATCCTTTTCCAGTTTTTTTGTCTGCTTAATGGAGAAGGTTTTTCCAAAATTATAACTTAAACTCACTTTTGCATATCTTGATATCAATTTGTTTATTGACTCAATTGCAATTGCATTACCTAAACTGGAAATAGGAACTTTTTGTAAGTTAAAAATATCCTCAATAGTCAAGGATATGTTCAGCTTGTCTTTGAGTACTTTTTGTTGCAGCCCAGTCGTTATGTATCCTGTTGCTCCATATTTCATCTGGAAACTATTTCTTTCCGAAGCATAGAAGCCAAGTATTTGAAAAGTAGTCTTTGGAAAGATATAGATGAAAGTATTGATCGATCCGTTAAAGTTTAGGGTTGTTGGTAACAAAATATCTTCTGGATTGTTTGATTTGAACGTCGGACGCTGGAATGATAAGTATGTGCTGATATTCACCTTGGTTCCAAATTTATTTTGCGACATTAAGTAACCTCCGATCTGTTGCTGATTGTAATCATTATAATAGTTAAATTCCGGACTTGCAGTTTCCTGATTATATCTTGAGACATAGGCAAACATATTGTTTGAGGAGTTTGCATATAAAGATAATAGGACTGAGTGGTTCTCATTCAACTTATGTGAGTATTGAAGATCCAGTCTATTTGTAAAATATGGTTTTAAATCTATGTTCCCATTGGTAACATAGATCGGATTATTTGTTACCGCAAAGGGGTTAAGCATGCTATAACCGGGCCGTTCTATTCTTCTATTACCCGATAAAGAAATACTGTTTTTTTCGTCGAAATCATGTCGTAAATAAACATTGGGAAATAAATTAAGATAATTATTTTTTATCTGTTCGCTCCTTGAAATGGATCGCAGTGTATAGTCGAAGGATTCTAGTCGCAAACCCACATCGAAAGAGAAGCCCTTGTATTTACCACCCAAAGCAGCATAAGCGGCAAGTATATTTTCGTTGTATTGGACTTCATCTTCCTTACTTTCTTCTCCACTCGCTATATTTTCATTTGTAGCTAAATTCTTAAAGAAGCTTTTGGTATTTGCTCTGTTATATTTTGCTCCAAATTTCAGATCAATGTCTTTTACAATGCTATTTTTATAGTCTGCATTGAATGTCCAGATTTCATATGGTCTGGTAGTGATAAAATTTCTGCTATTATTTTCTGAGGAATTTATTCCGGTGCCGGAAAAATCGTATGCTTTTCTCCAAAATGTCGTATTATTTTCATTGGAATATTTAGAATAATTCAGGCCAATCGAGAGCTTGTTTTTCTTTTCAAAATTTTTGTCATAAATCAAGTCGACGATCTGGAAATTATTGTCTAAGAAAATTAAATCACGCTGTTTAATTCTTCTTTGAAATTCATCTTTCCGATTATAGATAGCAGCGTCCCTTTCATTTGGAAATTTACCATATAAATAGGCATACCAATAATTAAAAGAAAGCGTGCTCGTCGAATCAATATTAAAAAGTGTATTGGTTTTAATCGAATGTGTCCGTTGGGACCTTTGGCTAACCTGTTCTTGCTTATAGAGATAACTTGAATCAGGCAAGTAATAGTTCTTTATTAGATCATTTCGTTTATGCTGGTTTTCACTATATGAAAAATTATAACCTACCGAAATTTCAAACTTACTTTTTTTAAGATTTAGATTCAGTGATTCGTCTGTTCCCCAAAGTGTAGAAACACTGGCGCTTGCGGAGCCAAAGAAACCCAGATTGGCATTTTTCTTAAGTCTGATATCTAGAATACCCCCATCACCTGAAGAATCATAGGTTGCGCCCGGACTAGTAAGCACATTAATTGAGAGTACATCGTTGCTTGGAAGGGATTTTAGGTAGTTCAAGAGATCCTGACCTCCCATATTGACTTTGCGGCCGTTGATCAATACTGTAACCCCCTTGCCAAGCAATTGTAATTTACCTTCCAACTCATTCACGGTCAGTCCAGGTACCTGCTTGAGCAGTTCTGCCATATTTGTGCTGTTTCCTATGATATTGTTGTCAGTGTTAAATTTATATCCACCGGTAATAAGTTCTAGCGTCGGTCTTTTCGAAGAAACAGTGACCTCCTCAAGCTTATTATCAATTTTATGCAGTCTTATTGTACCAATATCTATATTGTTCCCCTTCAGCGTTTCAATTTTTTTGGTCTGAGGTTGAAATCCCATATAGCTGATTTTAAGGTAAAAGGGAGTGTCGTTATGCTCCAACTGGAATTCTCCAGTTTTATTTGTCATCATTGTTTTTTGGGGGACATGATCACTTTGATATTCCCATAAGTATATTGAAGCTAAATGAATGGGCTCATTGGTAATAGAATCGACTACTTTGCCCGTAACAATAAAAGTTGAATCGTTAGCATGAATGTTAGCGGTATAAGTTGTATAATATGATCCATGCGATAGAGAGAAAAACAATAGATATGGGACAACTAGGAAAAGTTCTTTTAATACATTCATAAATTAAAATTTCTTACGCTAAAGCTTGATGATAATTGTTTTAAGTAGTAGCTACTAGTTAGTCGGTTTTAGCTAAAGAATGTTGCATATGATGTAATGAAAATTTTAGAAAATGTAAAGTTTGATTATCTATAGCTGTACCGCTTTTTCAAAAACTCGAAAAATCTACTCTTCTAGCAATTCAGGTAAACCTGGGAATATTTACTACACAAAAGTGTATTTTTTTAAGTATGAGTATAATAATAATGAATAAAGCACTAGTTTAGAATCAAAAAAAGAGATACTTGTTTTTTCTGCTTTACAGTTTTTTAAAATTATAAACTATTCATAATGATTATGCTAAAAATAGGACTAGTCTTTATTGGGAGCTTGCTATCCCTTATATTCAATTGTTACGGGCAGAGCAATTTTATGTCTAGCGGCTATGTTTCACTTATCGTAAAAGGAGCGTCACCGCATGATTTGAAAAACTTGGAAGTAGATGGCCCTTTTATGAGTGACCCTTTACAAGGTGACCGACCAGTTACATTTAAAAGTGTTAATGATTCGACTCTTTTGCTATCCGAATTTACATTTGGCCCCGCTTCTGTTTTTTTTAGGATAAATGGTCGCTACCTCTCGACTATTCTGCTTCCGAATGAAACTAATTTTATTAACCTTCATGTAACCGATTCCACCAATTTTGATCTGGATTATCAGGGTTCTTACAAGGAGATTTTTGACAATTCTGGTCTGCAGGAAAAGCTCATAATGAAAATGTTTTCCTACAAGCCCACATTAAAGGAAGAAAGAGCTAAATTTGCTTCGGAAAAGGAATTCACAGAAGTTAAAATGCTTCATTTGAATCAGATGAAAGATTCTCTGCTGAAAAATGCACCTTCTCAATTTCTACGAAATTATTATTCAAAACTGATAGAAACATTTCAGATTACCCCACTCTTAAAAGACTATAAAACAAGCCTTTTGACCTACTATAAAATGATAGGTCTAGATGACAAGGCAGTCAGCTTACCGATGAGAACAAGGTCATATTATGATAATCTCATTACATCGGGCTATTTAGACTCACTTAGTTTACTCCCATCTGGATATTTTGACCTTTTGCTTACCATTCAAAAGGATACGCTTTTGGAATTGCCTGATATTTTGAGAGCTGGCCCTGCTGTTTTTACAGGAAGTCTCAAAAAGACGTTTAAATATTTATCTCAGGACGACCATAATCTTTTTTATGATATGATGGTCGCCAGCGCATATATTAACGCCATAAATCAAGGACGGCAATTAAGCGACCAGAATCTGTACGATATCATTGGATACTTTAAAAATAAACAATTAAGCAGTTATATTTTGCATCGATCTGATATCAGCGTGCTTAGCCAGAAGAGAAATGGAGAAGTGTTCTTTCTACCGTTCGAAAAAGAAAATGATGATGTTTTAAACAATATACTGGAGAAATACAAAGGGAAAGTCCTGTTAATTGACTTTTGGGCAACCTGGTGCGGCCCCTGTCTTGCTGCTTCCCCAACGATGGAAAAGGTCAAAAAACGATTTGAAAATAGGGACGATATTAAATTCATTTATCTAACAGACGAAACTTCAGACCGCAACAGATTTTATGAACTGACTAAAGCCCTCAAGGGCGAGCATTATTACCTTTATAAAAATCAATTTGAAGCGATTAAGAAGAAATACAACCTTGAAGCTATTCCTAGTTACGTCGTTTTCGATAAAAATGGAAATATGAGCCAAGCAAGTACTGCTCCGGATAATTTGGAAGAAGTTGCTAAAACCTGGATAGAGAACGTGCTTTAATTTGTGTTTTGCATCCTCAGAATCTTTCAGCGTGATCATTCCTTTTTCTATTCGTCAAATTACTCTTTTAACAATAATGCGTGGTCGTGCAATAAGAAACCGATAATATCAAAGGTAGGTGATTCACTTACGGGTGAGAGAAGAAACGCAATGAGCTTTTATACAGCAGATTATTACGTATATTAGAGAGACGGATCTGTTAACTTTCGGTTTCAAATGCGATTAGTCAGCAGCAAGAATTATAGGTTTCGCTGTCTTTGTCAGCAAATAAATTAAATTATGAAAAAGATTCTCTCTACTTTGATCATGTTAATATCTATATCGGCTCTTTTTGAGGTTAGCGCTCAAACACGAAAAAACAATAATTATGACTTTTTTGATACTGTCGTAAATAGCCATAATCAGATCTTTCCGTATTCAGGTATTCCGTCTGCTGTAGAAATGATCTTAAAGTATTGTAAAGTAGTGAATTTTAACTTTTACGACCTGCAGAATGAATGGCAGAACAAAGCCGATGGTTCTTTTCGGGACTTTGATAATAGAAAAGTATTCGGAATTACTTTTTTCCAAAAATTTAAGCTGCCGCGGGATGAAAACTTTCCGTTAGACAGTCTCTTTCAAACGATAGAAAATGAATTGAAGTCTGGTAAAAAAGTAATTATTTCACTGCAGGTTGACGCAGGTTGGTCTATTTTTGTAATTTATAAACAAACCCCGGATGGAGAGTTTGTCTCGTACAACAAATTTGGAAGCCACACAATAATACTTCGAAATACAAAAGAAATTGTAAGAAGAACTAATGGTACTGAAATTATGACATACAGTATTCCTCCCTTATTGTAGCCGATATTGAATACAATATGCTTCTATACCAAGAATATGATCGTTTTAATTCAGTTTTGTTAGATTTGGAAAAATCAGTACTATCTATAAATAATTTAAATTATGAAAAGAATTCTCTGTAGTTTAGTTCTGTTGATAGCCATATCTCCTAATTTTCTTTTGAAAGCCCAAACAATAAAAGACGATAGCTGTGATTTTTTTGATACTGTCGTAAATAACCACAATCAAATCTTTCAGATGTCGTGTATCCCCTCAGCTATTGAAATGATACTCAAGTATTATAATGTTGTTGATGTTGATTTTTACGATCTGCAGAATGAATGGAAAGACAAAGCCGATGGTTCTTTCCGTAATTTTGACAAAAAAGAATTATATGGCATTACTTTTTTTCAAAAATTTGTTTTGCCCCGGGATGAAAAATTTCCGATTGACAGTCTTTTTCAAACCATAGAAAATGAATTGAAGTCTGATAAAAAAGTGATTATCTCACTTCCAGCGGACACGGGCTGGCATATGTTTATTATCTGCAAACAAACTCCAGATGGCGAATTTGTCTCGTACAACAAATTTGGAAGCCACACCTTAATACTTCGAAATACAAAAGAAATTGTAAGAAAATCTAATGGTACAGAAATTATGACTTACAGCATTCCATAATATATTTTTTGGTTTAATGTCCAATTTTGAAACTGACTACATTGATTTTTGTGGACATTCCTTTTCCGAACTTTTAGAAAATCTATATTATCGATAGAAAGAATGATTATTTTGGCAGATTAATCAAGGTGGTCAGTTTATTTGCAATATAAAGTCTTGGAATAAAATCAAAGGAAAAAATGAAAGCAAAGATAAAGTGGTTCAGTCAAAAGGTGCTATTGGGAGAACGGGCTTTTCTGTTTTGTTTTGGCAAGAAATGTATGTCTGGAAAAGTTACTAAAATTTCAGCGTCTAATATTAATAGGGAATTTTCAATTTTGGTAGAATTTATCAAGCCAGAATTTTTTCAAGATGAGCTTATAGAAGGTCGTATTTTTACAATAAATGAAGTTTCAACTATACTAGCTGAAGGGGAGGTAATGTAAATAAATCGGCTTGTCGGACCGATTTTAAAAAGCAAAAATAACAGTAGTAAAAGAAGAGATCAGATGTTTTAATATTCGTAGACCACAAATCATGAAATCAGACGACCAAACATACCATAGTTACAGACTGTCCGTTGCAAGCGAATTTGAAACAGTGTTTTCTCATTTCTATTTTGCAGAGAACAATTCAGCACATGCCATAACGAAAACCTTGTTGCCGTCTTTTCAGACGATTATGGTGTTCAATTTTGGGACAAAAGCCCGATTGGTTTCCAATGCACAAAACGAAATCGAAGTAGACAAGTGCATCGTACTTGGTCCCCTAAAATCTGCCTTTGAATATACTCTTCTCCCCGGATCGCAAATTTTAGTTGTCAATTTCAAAGGTGATGCGTTTTATCGTTTTTTTGGAAAGGCATTTCTTTCAGATCATTTGCCGCTCAACCCAGATGAAGTTATGGAAGAAAATTGTTTTACCTATCTGTGGCATCAATTGAACGGTATCAAAAATGTATCTGACAGAGTAAGCTGCATTCTTGATTTTTGCAGACCCTATTTAAAATTGCAGCATACGACTGCAACCTTACTGGCAGATTTTAAAGACAGCACACGCAATCCAGTCAAATCCATTGCCGAAGAAATTGGGCAGACCGAAAGAAATGTGCAATTGATGCAGAAAAAGCATTTTGGATATAGTTCCAAAGAGCTTAGCCGGTACCAGCGTTTTGTAAAAGCGATCGGACTGATACAGAAAGCTCTTTTGTCATCCAAAAAAGTGGAGTGGTTTGAGATTATAGACGAATGCGGATATTACGACCAAAGCCAGCTCATCAAGGACTTTAAGCATTTTATCAATCTTTCCCCCAGAAATTTTGTGAGGTTTCAGCAGGATCTCTGTCAGCCTTCCGAGGAATAGACTTTTCGTTTTCTTACAATTTTTCCGCTTGCTTTCATTCTACTTTTGTTTTGTTCAATTACTTAACAACAAAAAAAATGAAACATCTCATTATTTATGCCCATCCAAATGCGGCAAGTTTAAATCATATCTTCAAGCAAACAATTGAAGAAACACTCCTGCAGCAAAAGCATGAAGTCGTAGTCAGGGATCTGTATCAGCTTAATTTCGACCCGGTGCTGTCCCTTGAAGATATGGCCGGACAACGCAGGGGTATCGTCAGCGAGTCAATCAGAAGTGAACAGGAACATATTGCCTGGGCGGAGGCTATTACATTTATCTATCCGATATGGTGGACAGGTATGCCGGCCATTATGAAAGGTTATATCGACAGGGTATTCAGCTACGGATTTGCCTATAGGTACGATAACGGAGTACAAAAAGGATTGTTAGCTGGGAAGGCTGCTTATATTATCAATTCACATGGAAAATCCAAAGCTGAATATCAGGAAATAGGAATGGATAATGCCCTAACCCTGACCTCCGACAAAGGCATTTATACCTATTGTGGCTTTGATGTTAAGTGCCATTTCTTCTTTGACCGCGCTGACCGTGCAACAGCAGAAACTATAGAATCATGGAAAACGGAGATTGTTGATGCCTATGCGATGTGCAAGCCTGCACTTTTATAAAAATATCAAACACCTGACCCCAATCCGGCCTGCCCTAAGTAAATCTATATACCTTATTCCCTCAAGAAAAAATACCATCAAGGCTGTAGTTGATTTATCTTCATCTGTTGCATTACAGGTGGGGCAGCCGTAAAAGCTATTTATTTTGCGAAAAGTTCACCATAAAATAACCGGCTCAGCTTGTTATATTTACTGTTAAAACGGGATTATATGATTCTGAAAATTATTAATTCGATTTTAATCCTTGTTGCCGTGTTTATGGGATTAAAACAAGGATATGCCATGTTTTCTGGTAAGGCCGAAATGATGGAAATGTTTGGCAAGTGGGGGTTTTCCAGAACGGGATTAACTGTTAATGGAACGGTTACCATGATCGCTGCCTTACTGATTCTGTTCCCCAAAACCTTTGTATGGGGTAATTTCATTATGGCTGCTGGAATTTTAATGATTATTTGCTTTCACTTGTTGGACCGGGATTTAAAGGGAGTGATGATTGAAATTCCATTTCTATTGTTGAATCTGATGATTATCTATTTACAATATCCTTTCAAATCAGTATCCTGATCTATTTATAAAACTTATCAGGTGGAAGCTGCCGGAAATTATTATTTGGTTAAGTCAAGTCTTTTTTCCAAGAAAGTTATTGATTTCTTTATTTAGAGACCAGATCGAAAAATAATAAAACCCTACGTTTAAAATTCCTATTAACACAATCATAGTTGTAAGACCTTCTTCTTTATACATTTTGTAAGTAATGATTGAAAAAACAGGACATAACAGAAATATAATAATTGCAATTACCGTTGTCTTCTTATTGAATTTTTGTTTTTCTACAGTGACTGCAGTGTTTCTGTTTTTGATTTCTTTTTGATAAGACAAAAATGATGAAAATTCGCTGTTGTCATTCATCGCAAATCCCGTTCCTTGTCCTATTAGATCTTCAATTGCTAAAAAGTTTATGCCTGCTGGATTATCTGCCTCTATAGCGTTCAGTTCGTTGTCAATTATGTTATAGAAATCATTTAGCGAATTGTAAAATGCAGACAATTGAGTTATGTCAATTTCAAGTTTGTCATCCGGTTCAAATTGCGCTTTGATATATGTGATGAAATCATCAAATAGTGGAATTGTTTCTGGAAAATGCTTTTGTAAAAATATCCTGTTTTTTGATGAGTTCGTATTTAAAGCTCTTTCGCTTATCGTAATATTGTTGGGATTAGGGTCTAAAAATTGTTCAAACTTCTGTTGATTGCAGGTTTCTTGATTCGTTAAAGACTTTTGCCAATCCTGAAAATATTTTTTTAATATTGTTTTGTCAATAAGTGCAATCCAAAAAAACGGCAATGAGTTATTAGCCTCAAAGATGTATAAAGTTCTGTCGGTTTTTCTTAGATATAAGTAACTTCTATATCCCATTTTCTGAATAAATTATTGCTCAACTCTTGTTCTGTTCTCAATACTAAAAATACACAAAAACTTTTCTATAACATACACTAAATGATTCTTGCAATCTTTCACGGATTGAGGCGGGTATTTTCGGAAGTTTTCAGATTGTAAAAGGTCATAGCTATTCTCCAGAAAAGAAATCTGTTATTATTAAATGGGAATTGGAATCAAACAAATCCTATGAGATCATCATTACAGGTAATGGATTCCGCACTGCAGATGGGATACCAATGAAAGACCATTATCTAAAATTCAGTACAGGTAATCTGCAGTTGCCTTGTCCAATAGTTGACCATGGACATCGTTAATTATTGCAAAGCGATTTTACATCATTGTGAGTGTTAAATAGTTCATTTGCAGATCTAAAATTTTGAAATATCCGTAATTTGTTTCGTTTTATCCGTTAATAGTATAGTTCTATAGCGACTACATATCGTAATTTTGTAAATTAAAAGAGTGATCAATTACAATGTCGAAGAAATATAATATACCCAATTTCCTGAAATACATCAATGTAAAAGGTACTTCAAGTGATAGGATACAGATTATTCACTATGATGAACATACAGACATTTTGTTGAAATCAGAGCCTGTGGAACTGGATTTCTATCTTATCGCCATAAAAAGCAATATTGATGTGCAGCCGCCCATTGAGGAGATGTCCGCATCTTATCTCTTTCTGGATAGGCCCGGTAATTTAATGGAGTGGGACCTTACAGATTCTTTCCTCGGTTATGGTATATTCATCAGCGAAAAGCTATTGAAGAAGTATTCAAAAGACTATACTTTCACCGGTTATAATAGACATGAGGCCCTGTATCTGACTGAACGGGAAAGCAGGGTATTGCTTGACCTTTTTAAAAAAGCTCACGATGAATATAGCCAGGTAGATTTTTCCGAAGATATCATTGCTTCATATACAACATTGATTCTTTCCTATACACAAAATTTCTATGAAAGACAGTTCCAGTCCCGGAGCAAGATCTACAATCAGGTCGTAGCCAATTTTTATCGGGATCTGGACAATTATTATACCCAGGCGGGTGCTGATGAACAGGCATTTCCCACTGTCGTTTACTTCGCGGAAAAAAATAATCTTTCGGTCAATTATTTTGGGGACCTGATTAAACATTTTACAGGTAAATCTCCGCTTGAACATATCCATCAATACATTATTCAGGTTGCCAAAGAAAAGCTGCGCCAGACAAAGTTTACAGTCAATGAAATAGCTTATAGTCTAGGCTTTGAATATCCCACTTACTTTACCCGATTTTTTCGGTCAAAGACAGGCATTTCCCCAAAAGCCTATCGGAATCAGTGAAATGTTTCGTTTTTAAAGTGATTCGTTTTCATTTCGCGGGGTAGGGGCCGATTAACTTTGTTCTATAAAATTGGAATAAACAAAATTATAGAACAATGAAAAAATCAGTAAAATTCAAAGCACTTTATTGGGATATCGCAGCAGATCTGCTTTTTCCGCCGAATTTTGACGAAAATAAAAAATATCCGGTTATCATCAGTACACACCCAATCGGAAGCTGTAAAGAGCAGACTTCTGGAAATGTGTACGGTCAGGCATTTGCCGATGCCGGATTTGTTGTATTGGTCCCAGATGCTTCGTTTCAGGGCGAAAGTGGCGGTGAACCAAGATTTTTGGAAGATCCTTCGTTCCGTGTCGAAGATTACAGCTACGCCTGTGACTACTTGGTAACGCTGCCTTTCGTTGACGAAAACCGGATCGGTGCATTGGGAATGTGCGGTGCGGGTGGATATGTGATCAGCGCAACGATGAAAGAACGTCGTATCAAGGCCGTAGCAACGCTTACAGGGGCAAACTATGGTCGTGTGATGCGTGAGTTTGGTGACCCAATCGCAAACCTTGAGGCGATAGCAGCACAAAGAACTGCTGAAGCAAGGGGGGAAGCCCAAAGAATTGATCAAGGACTTTACCCAACTTATGAAATGGCAAAAGAAGCAGGTGCTGATATCGACCTATTGGAGGCAACTGAATATTACCGTACATCTCGTGGTGAAAAACCAAATGGCGTAAACAAAACCTGGTTTGCTCGCAATGCAGCAGCAATGACCTGGGATGCTTATAATTTAGCAGAGAAATTATTGACACAACCATTATTGGTGATCGTCGGTAGTAAACCCGGAGCCTTTGGAGCATACAGAGACGGTTTTGAAATCGTTAGACGTGCGGCTTCCAAGAAAAAAGAACTGGTAGTGGTAGAAGGCTGGTCCCATTATGACCTGTATGATAAACCGGAGCCTGTAAAGCAAGCGTTAAACAAATTAATCCCTTTCTACCAAGAAAACCTTTAACAAAAAGATGTAATCAAATCAGCGGCCCATTTTAAGTGGGACCGCTGGTATGTGATAAATATTCAAAAATATGTATAGCGAAAAAGAAATAATAAATCTAGGGTATGTCCCCGCTTCAAAAGATTATTTTAATGGTAAGGCGTGGATAAAGAACTATGTACTTCCAGATGGAGATACACCAGCAATGGTTGGAGATGTACTTTTTGAAGCCGGAACAAGAAATCACTGGCATACCCACGGTTGTAATCAAATATTAATGATTAAAGAGGGACTTTGCTATTATCAGGAGGAAGGTGGGCCTATACAGAAAATTCCAGCCGGAGAGGTTATCAATGTGCTTCCGGGAACAAAGCATTGGCATGGGGCCTCTCCTGATGGAATAATGATCCACACCAATATTTTAATCGCTACTGATAAAGGAATGGTAGAGTGGATGGAACCTGTTTCCGATGAGCAATATGAACAATAAGATATAATAATAAAATATGAAAACAAAGGTGTTAATCCTTGGGGCTGGTGGCGCGATAGCACAGCATACCATAGGTTTCCTAAAAGACAATAAAGAGATTGAACTGACGCTATTTGCAAGAAGTGCATCTCAATTGACAAACGATACAGGAACAAATCTCATTTTTGAAGGTGATGTACTTGATAAAGAAGATCTAAATAATGCGGTCAAAGGGCAGGATATTGTATACGCCAATCTTAGCGGAGATGTGGATAAAATGGCAACGTTGATTTCTCAAGCAATGAAGGATAACAGTGTAAACCGCCTGATTTTTGTGACATGCCTTGGGGTTTACGATGAAGTTGAAGGTAAATTCGGCGAATGGAACAATCGTATGATCGGTTCAGACCTGGTGCGTTATGGGAAAGCAACACGCAATGTAGAGAAATCCGGTCTGGATTATACTGTTGTACGTCCGTCATGGTTAACAGACAAAGATGAAACCGATTACGAAACTACTCAAAAAGGAGAGCCTTTCCGCGGTACGGAAGTGTCCAGGAAAGCTGTTGGAGCCTATATAGCTGATGTTATCCTACATCCTGAAAAAGATGTAAAAGCAAGTGTTGGGATAAATAAACCTGGCGTCTACGGTGACAAACCTGCTTTTTACTAGTAATTTTTAGGAACTTTTGGCGAATCCAACAGCAAGAGACAATGATATCAAAAAATAATAAAACAGTTTTATTGATCAATGCGCATCTGAATTACCCAAATAGGTCTGAGGGAAAACTGAATGCATCTTTCCAGAAAGTGGCAAAGGATTTTTTTCTGTCCAAAGGATATCAGGTACTTGAGACAAAAGTGGAAGAGGGGTACGCCCCAATTGAAGAAGTCGTCAAACATTTACAAGCAGAGATTATTATTCTCCAGACACCGATCAATTGGTTTGGCGCGCCCTGGATCTACAAAAAATATACAGATGAACTTTTTGAAGCCGGACACGCCAAACGTGAATTTCTAGAAAGTGACGGGCGTAGCAGGCAAGATGTAACAAAACAATACGGTTCGGGCGGGAAATTACAGGGTAAAAAATTTATGGTATCTGCAACTTGGAATGCTCCGGGGGAAGCGTTCGGAGATCGCAATCAAAACCTGATGAAGGGTAAGACGACCGATGATCTTTTATTGAACATTACCAGCAATTATGCGTTCTGCGGAGCAGATATAATACCTGGGTTTAACAGTTTTGATGTCGTAAAGAACGGTACACCGAAAGAGGATTTAGTAAAATATAAGGCCTATTTGGAAAATATAATTTAAAATAGTACAAACGTAATGAAAACAATATTCATAACAGGCGCATCCACAGGATTGGGAAAGGCGACTGCTGTTTTATTCCAATCAAAAGGATGGAAAGTGATTGCGACTATGCGCGATGTGAGCAAAGGATCGGATCTCACAAAGCTAGATAACGTGATCGTACTTCCATTGGATGTGACCAATCCCGTCCAGATTGAAGAGACTGTGGCAAAAGCATTGGCGCTAGGGGCAGTAGATGTGGTCTTCAATAATGCAGGTTATGGTCTGGGTGGCCCACTTGAAAATCTGACAGATGCGGACGTAGTAAAATTATTCGATACCAATATGCTGGGTACCATACGTGTTACCAAAGCATTTATTCCGCATTTCAAGGAAAGAAAGCAGGGCTTATTTATTTCAACTACTTCGATGGCCGGGTTAATGCCTGTTCCCTTCAATACGATATACAATGCCTCAAAGGTTGCTATCGAAGGTTGGACGGAAGGTATGGTTCCAGAGCTTGGTCTTTTTAATATCGGTATAAAAACTGTTGCACCGGGTATTATAAAATCACAGTTTGGCGAAAATGCGATCTGGGCTGTAGCGGAAGAGTATAAAGAAGGATTTGAACGGTCAATGGCACATTTTGATTTTCGAAGTTATTTCTCTACGCCAGAAATGATTGCTGATATTGTATATGAGGCGGCTACGGATGGTAAAAATCAGCTCAGATATGTCGCTGGGGATGATGTAAATAAGCATTTTGCCCGATATCTGGAGCTGGGAAGACAGGCGTATGCGGACTTACTGGTGAGTAAAATAATCAAATAAATATATACTCCTAACGGCAAATAAGCTATGGAGTGTTTTAATTTAAAATATCGAATTTTGAAAGTAATAATTACAGGCGCTACGGGGATGGTTGGCGAAGGTATCTTGCAGGAGTGCCTTGCTAATCCGGCAGTAACGAATATTCTACTGATCAATCGCAGGACCAGTGGGTATTTAAGCCCAAAGATCAAAGAGATACTGCATACCGATTTTAATGATATTTCACCGATTGCCGCGCAGCTTCGCAGTTATAATGCCTGCTTTTTTTGTGCAGGAATATCGTCTGTTGGCTTAAGTGAAGAAGAGTACGCGAAGTTTACCTATATACTCACGCTGAATTTTGCAGATGATCTAGCTTCCATAAACCCACAGATGACATTTTGTTATGTGTCGGGAGCTGGGACGGATAGTACCGAAAAGGGGCGCACGATGTGGGCGCGGGTAAAAGGCAAAACCGAAAATGACCTAATGGAACTGCCTTTCAAGGCTGTTTACAATTTCAGACCTGCATTTATGAAGCCAAGTAAGGGAGCCAAAAATATTAAGGGAATCTATAACGTGATCAATTTTCTCTATCCTGTACTCAGGCCATTTAGCAAGTCTTTTTTTCTGACGCTAGAAGAAGTTGGAAGAGCCATGATCAATGTTACTGTTGATGGCCATCAAAAGAATATTTTGGAAACCAGAGATATTCTATTACTGGGAAGCAGAAAATAAAAGTATTTGGAAGATAGGAGCAGTAAAATATTCCACCCACAAAATAATCAAAAAATAAGATTGTTAAAATGAAAATTAAGACAAAGAAGATTTTAAAGGTGAAAATCCGACAAGAGGCAGGTGTATAATCTTCTGAAATTTATTTACTTAAGCTAATTAGAAATTTTTGAGTTGGGTGGCGGCAGCAAAATAAAAATATACATTAGTCAAGGGAATTTAGATAAGTTATACCTGGAGCACAGACCGCAAAACAGACCGTACAAAATGCCGAGTCTTTCAAGGCTAAAATTCCTGCCGATTTTTGGGAAGAATTAAAACAAGAGGATACCAGTTAAATTAGGAACATATTTTATTGTCGATTTAAACGATTATCCATGTTAAGCAACGTATTAGGAACCATTATGATGGAAAACCCAATTTGTATCTATGGGGATTGAGGTTGATAAAATATATGATTCTAAATTCCATGTTGTACAAAACTCTATATCTTATCAATAATCATCATCTTTAGCAGTTATATAATTAAAGATAATCTTGATTATTACCGCATTTGTAATTCCAAATAGTTCAATATGATTAGAAAATAATACACGAATCAAAGGCCAATAAGTGCGGATCTTTGAGATGTTAATCTTAATCATTTAATTGGTAAAAGACATGAGAGAATTATCGAAATTAGGAAACTTTGCTATTCTACTGGCAAATTCATAGATCACGTTTTTATTTATGATACAGTATTTAACAGACGATCAAATCAGAACAAGGCTGAAACTGAGAAATTATGATATACACGAAACATAATATTGGCTACTTCTTGACCCTTATGTTGTTTATTGGTATTGTGGCTGTGGGAAAGGCTCAGGTACGTTACACCCTTGGAGGACGATGATTATTTTACAAAAACTGTTTTTTCATTTAATCCCAATTTTATGAAAAGCAATAAAGTAAAGCGTATTCTGCTTCAGGATGAAGAGAAGATTGGGATGAAATGTATTTACGATTTTAACCCCGACGGTATGATCCTAAGTATGACTAGCATACGATATAATAACGAAAAACCTGATACCGCTTTTTATACGATCTCCATACAGCGAAAGTCGGATGCTGCAAAGGCTCATTATTTTGAAGATCGCACTTTAAAGGCAACATATAGTTTTTACTAACTTTATTAAAGTTTAGCGTTCACAAAAAGGAGGGATCGAAGAGGGGGATTCATTACGGTCTGTCCAAATCAATTGTAGCGCGTCAAACCTTTTGCCTTAATGATAGCGTTACATGAGTTAATGTATCAATGGACTCACGATCGCAATTTAATTCTAGACAATTTTTTAAATTTTAGTTCTGCAGACGAAGACCTTGATCCAATATACTTAAGAGGAAATGAATGGCAATTTATAAAAGAGGATCTAATTCAGGCATTTTCTAGTATGTAAACTCATGTTGTAGTTTAGAAATATCTGCCCCATCTAACACCAATTATTATTTAGTTAAGTCAAGTCCTTTTTCCCAAGAAGTTACGTTCAAATGTTATTAACCAGTTGGGGAGAGCCGGAACTAAACGTGATCGGATGTGTTGAGGGACATCGACAGCATCTGATGGAAAAGACAAAGACAAAAAATACAGCGATCTCGTTCGGTTTGGTTTTCAGAAGATGCTATTGCAATGACCCGGGCCGCCGCGATTTACCTGACCGACTCTTGCCATCTAGCCAACCATAGCTCTTTACGAGATTGTTATTCTGACTATCCCGGCGCCAGTTAATTCGTAAAGACCAGTACTCAATTCATTCACAAATTGGTACGATGATTTAACTTTTTGTTCTACGCTTATTTTGGTCATTATGTCCTTTGAAAAGTCCAAAAGCCTTATTTGAGCTTTAAGCAAAGGGCTGCCCTCCAGTCGGAAAGTAACTGAATTTTTGCCAATTCGGAAGTTTGAAATCGGGTAATTTACAAATACCGTTCCGCCCAGATTGGCCATTTTAAAATACTGTCGCGGTATGATACCAAATGCCAGGCCGGCCCCGTATACTTCCTGACCAACCTCTCCGCTTTTCTCCCAGCCGTCATGTATATCTTCAAGTGGAACCCATAGATCTTTTTGTATCTCACCCATTTTGGTTTTCTCGGCAATCATTTCTGTCGGTAGAAGTGGAGGATAATAATAGGCGAGTCTACCTACTGCATACTTGATAAATTCGTGGATTAATATTTTTAGCGATGGAAGAATAGCTATTCCTGCTGCTGCTTCAAGATAATGATGCAAAGCAGCAAATACTTCAAGCTCTTCGTATGCCGCCGTATAGGGTGCGTCTTTCAAGGGGAAAATAGAAAAGAAATATGGGAAATGTTTTCCGTAACCATAATTGCAGTCCCACAATTGGCAGTTTTTGAATATGCCCGCAAGGCAGCAATAGCTGAGCTCCAGGTAGTGCTTATCGTCGGTCACCTTATACATTTCCAGAAAGGCACCCGCGGCAAATGCCGTGTTGTTGGCCTGATAAAATATATCAAAGGCTAGACCGTCCAAACTTTTAAGTGCCCTGCTTGCTTCTAGAAGAAATCGCTTTTCTTTTGTCAGCTGCCAGGCAAGGAGCATAACATGGGCGTATGATCCTGGCACATCTTTTTCACCACCTTTTCCGGGAGCCGTTTCGGCTTTTAATACTTCCAGGGTGGTCATTTTATAAAAGACAGGCCATTTATAGTTAAAATGCTTTGCAACCTTTATTGCATAATCTATTGAATCCAAAAACAGCCTTTTAGCCACCTTATCTCCCCGCAATGCGAGCCGGGCGAGGTTCAGTAAGGGGTGGTGTAGATACCAGGAGTCCATCACCATCTCACTTTTTTGTTCCTCAGAATGATCCAAATCATCTTTTAACGAGGGATGCCACCTGACCAAACTCTTTATAGATTTATCATAAAAAGACGTCAGTCCATCTGAGAGTTCTTGCAGCATGGGGTGGTTCTCCCCCGTCCAGACAAGATACTCATGTAATGGCAGTATGACGGAAAGCTGAACCATAATCTCTGCGGGCGTTTTATAGTCGCCGACATAAGCATTCAGATAAGGACTTCCGTCCGTTTGTGTCCAGCAGCCTTTATTGTTATAAATATTATTCAGGATTTTTTCAGCTGTAGGTAGCCAATCATGCTGGCTGGCTTCGGGCTTAGGAAGCAAGAGGTATATTGAAGCGAGTGAATCGAGGTAACTTTCAACGATATCACAATCGTTTTCGCAGATATTTTCATCAAGCTGAACAAACGCATCCGAAATAATATATTCTTCATTGGCTGGCAGCGGCTTTTCCGCATTGACAGGAAACTGAAATCCGAGTTCTGGCCATTCGCCGCCGACTGTTTCGCGAAGTGAAACTTCTGTTTTCTGACAGTAGGGAGACATGGCTGTCAGATTTTGAAAATAAAACACAGAACCTACTTTTGGTTTTGTCATACTGAAATAGAGCTGTCCTGATCGGGAACCGACCTGTTTGGCATGTATTTTTCCTGCTGTATTTTCGGTGCTTCCATCTTTAGTCAAGGGAACAATATCCCTTGGCCAGAAGGGGATTAGTAGTGGCAATTTTGCCTGCAAGGTAGTCGTGTAACGAAAGATTGCTAGTGGACTTTCTGGGAAGAAAAGTATGATTCGATAATATGCTAGCCTGGTCGAAGCGGTAATTAGGATCTCATCGGGCGCTTCGGAAATCGTCACTTTTTCAAATCGACTATTCATTCCAAAGGCCAGTCTAAAAGCTATGCTTCCTCCTGAAGGCCAATTGGCCACGAGCCAAATAGAATCGCCCGTATCATAAATTTTGAGTTTGTATGCTTTTAGGTCTATTTCAAAAATAGCTGCGGATTCTGAAATATCGGCCTGGACTGTTGCTGTCCATGGAGTGACAGGATTTATCATCATGCTAATTTCTTATCTTAATTGTATAATGTTACTCGTTCCATTACAGAAGACGAGTAACGTATCAATCGTTTTAACAATAGACATTTATGTTACAACTACGTAAAAAATGTATTTCCTGTTTTTCCAATTAGGTTGAGAAAAGGAAGAATGAGTTTTAGAAGAAGTTCATAAATGCCCGGATTTCCGGGCATTTATGAACTTATGACGCTGCCTCGTTTACTGACGAGACGGCTATTTCTGTGAGTAAGATATCGGTTTGCTTTTCTTCGTCAAGTGTTTGCTGAAGCAATTGCTCTGCTTCAGTATGGTTCATCAGTTTCGCAAATGTAACCAGGCACCCATAGCTGGCGATTTCATAATGTTCAACTTTTTGTGCCGCAGAAATAAGTGCCGCATCTAATGCTGGATCATCTTCAAAATTTTCGATGATTTCGTCAGCTTCCTTCAGCAGGCCTTCCATAGCTTTGCACTTTTTACCGCGGGCGGCGATGCCCAAAGCCCCGAACACCTCTTTAAGCCGCTCGATCTGCCCTTCAGTTTGGCTGTGGTGCTCCTGGAATGCTTGCTTTAATTGTTCGTCTTCTGCCGCTTTGCTCATTTTCTTTAAACCGCTTAAGAGCTGTTTTTCCGCGCCTAGAATATCTTTTAATTCGTCTACAAATAACTCATGTAAATGCTCATTTGGCATTTGTTGCTGATTTTGATTAGATTTTTCCATAACTCTTTTTATAAACGGACATGAGTAAGGAGAAGATTGTTTTTAAAATTCTCAATTTTGATTTCAGTCTTGTCACTTTCGTTCTTTAATTATTGAAGAAGGTATTAAAATATTTACCGAGGATCATGTTTTAACCCCTTTATTTCGCCGTGCTGGATCATACCGATATATTTGTTGATGGGGTCATCTGTGAGGAGGCAGCCATCTTCAAGGCTGATATTAAATTTTCCTCTCTAAACTTGTTTAATTTACCTGTATCTCACAGTGGTACCATAAAAATCGTAAAATATGAATACTACTATGTATAAAGAGCTTTGACAACGATTTTATCATTTCTTAATTGGTACGATAATTGGGTAGAAAGTAAAAATTTAAAGATATGGAAAGAGCTATTAAATTATTTTTGATGTTGTGTGCTGCTAGTTTTATTTTTGCGGGCTGTTCAAAAGACTCTAGTACAGATTCATCGCGTTTTCAAGTGACTTATACGCTTAAAGGACCAACTGTGTCGGCACAGGTGCAGTATACCCCGACGATCACAGATCCTAACAATATTCCAGACAACTATGAAGAAAATGTTACTGTTCCTTGGCAAAAGACGGTAACTTTAATAGATGCCGTAAAAGGCGCTGGGTTCTCCGTTTCAATTGATGGTGGAGTGCCTGGAGCCAAATACCAGCTAGCAATCTCAGATAAAGATGGTAATCCATTAAAGGAAGGAGATCTGGTTTTGGATAATGAAGGAGATGGAGTTCTATTAATAAATTATTACAGATAGTTGATTTTCTTCACTTAAAGTTCTTATTCGGCGATGTGCTGAAGAATATTTACAGTCTTGCCATAGGGATCCTTTACGAAGAATCTTCGAACTCCCCATGGTTCGTTTGCTGGACCATATAGTATCTCAAACCCTGCTTTCTCCATTTGCCGATAAACGAGATCCACATCCTCCACTTCTATAGAAATGTCAGGGACGTCTGCGCCGGAACCGCCCGTAGTCATAAAGCTCATCTGGACCCGCATATTGTTATCATTGCCATAGGTACGGATCCATTCCATGTCCATGATGACCTCCAATCCTAGGATATCCTGATAAAAAACCCGAGATGCTTCCATGTCTGAAGCATACATATTTACAACTATTCTTTTTACTGCCATATTCAATTTTGCTTGTTTGTTCTTATAAATGTCTTAGTATTTCAACACGGATAAGTCTTGGATAGAAGTCGGCTTCTTTGAATACCGCTTTCATTTACATGTTGCCCATAAAGTAATCGATGCTCAGCCCCAGAACGAGCACCATAAGTGAAAATGTGATTAAACCTAAAATATAGGCGGCTAATGCTTTAAAATAATTACCTACTTTTTTTGCGTCAAAGAACTGACCGATTGCCCAAGAACAATAGATAATCCCGAGTATGCCACCAATATGAGCTATACGCATATATGTAATAACCTGCAGAATGGAAAATAGGGTATAAATAAGCATTCCCATTCCCATGACGAAACATAACAAGATAAGTATTTCGAAAAAGTTATAATCATATTTTTTAAAAAATAGTTGAGTCCAAGAGGCAATAAATACCCCCATAATAATGTTAGCATAACCATAATGACCCTGTACCCATTCAAATAGCGTCCCTGTAGTGGATGGTTTGGATTCGTTGTAAAACACATATTCGTCTTCTAAATGAAATAAATGGGTAATGATCGAGTATATCAACGAAGTGACAATAATGAAAATAATCGGTTTTACTAGACGACTCCGGTTTTCCGTAATATATTTTCTTACATTTTGACCAGGTGTAACAACAAGTTCTTTGATGGTATACAGAATACCACGTTCAAAATGAAGTACGTGTTCTATTTCGTGAGTAATATAGTGTGCGTCTATTCTTTTGAGAACCGCCGGTTGGCCGCACTCTGGGCAGAATTTTGAAGCAATGGTTGTTTCACAATTTTTACAGTTCATATTTTTAGTGTTTCTAGGAGTGGTAAAGGTGAATAAATTTAACAAGCGAAGGGTCCCAAATTACAAAAGCAGATACGTTGCAGCATACTAGCTTGTAATCTTTTTTAATGTGAATAAATTAAAATTAAGGTCAGCTTTATTAGAATTCATGTTTTTCCGACGTTTTAAGTGGTGTATTGGGTTATTATTTTGCTCAAAATTATTACAGTTTGTGCTAAAATAAGCTACACTTGAGTGTAGTTTTCCCTACCTTAGAGATATAGATTTGACTATGGATTTTAATGCCTTATTTTCGCAAAACAATACCGTGAGAAGTCTTTCTGAAAGAGATTTGTCACAAACCTCCAATTACATTGAACTTGTTAAAGCTTTTGCCAGAATCACGTATCAAAGTATTTATGTGATTGATTATCAATTGAAGAGTTTTGAATATGTGTCTGATAATCCCTTGTTTCTTGCTGGATTGACTGCAGAAACCGTGAAAGAAATGGGGTATAGCTTTTATCAAAAATTTGTCTCTGCAGCGGATTTCAGGATGTTGATTGATATAAATGAAGCGGGCTTTAATTTTTATGAGAAGATCCCGCTTGAGGAAAGAAAACTGTACGTCATATCGTATGATTTTCAGATACAAAATGCGAGTGGCAAGTATATTTTGGTAAATCATAAATTAACTCCTGTTTTTTTAACCGAGGAGGGCAAAATATGGAAGGCAATTTGTATCGTGTCTTTGTCATCTAATCTGTCTTCGGGCAATGTGACCATTGAGAAACTTCATTCCGATTTGTTATGGAAGCTCGATCGTTCTAGGGGTAAATGGGTACCCCAAAAGAAGATTAATCTTACAGAACGAGAGGTCGAGATTTTACGGTTTTATCACCGTGGTCTTACGATTCTTGAAACTTCAGAGAAAATTTTCCTTTCGATAGATACTGTAAAATTTCATAGGAGAAAGCTTTTTGAGAAATTAGGTGTGAACAATATGGGTGAAGCACTCGTATTTGCCCTGAGCAATCGATTACTGTAATTATATAGTCAATAACGGCACGAGCACTACTGTTCCAAATTCTACTTTGGCCTCTTTGATAGCGCAAATTGCAAACCTTAGCCGCATTGGCAACAGCTAATTTAAATGTTTTTATGGCACCGATTTCATTAGGGTCTTAGCTTAGAGAGTGCTAGCTGCGCCAGCAATGATCTTTTAGAACAAAGCAGGCCTGGTAGCGTGGTTCGATAACGTTAAATTTAATAGCATAGCTGTTTCTGTTGTCGTTCTCAACACGATCATCTTTGAATATGATGCCTTGCAATCCCATGCCGACAGTGTATTTATTCAGCAGAGTCCTATAGAATATGATGGCGTAAATTGGGAATTACCTTCATTTCCAACTGCCAAATCATCACCGACCATTTTAGTATTTACTACGATGAAAGAAATTGATAGTGATTTTATCTTGGAGGCTTATTTAGGTTCCCCTACAATTAGCCCTCCTAGAAATAGTCGACTAGTTGTAGGGACCAGGAAAATATCATCTAAGTCAAATCCAATTTTTAAATCGACCTGTTCAATACTGAACGGCTAGTGTTCAATAACGGTCAGTATTAAAAAAGGAATTCGTTTGTAGTGTGTTGGCAAATAGAGTGTTAAATTTATTGGCAAACTATTTGGAATCCCCGTTGAAAGTACAGAATAAATAAAAGATGGTAAAACCTATTTCCAATATGTTCGAAAAAGCTTCTAAATATGCATTGATTATCCTTTTCAGTTTGCAATTCATGTTCGTCTATGGGCAGCGTAATCAAATTATGGATAGGCCAAAAGTTGATGAGCGTATTGAAATGCTATGTATTGTATTTAGGCTTGCCGGCAATCGAGAGTATAGCTCAGCTATTTTTAAACGCTATGTTGATCGGATCAATAAACACTATGGTCCTTTTAAAGAACACGAATTGATCACTTTTGTCAATAAGATTAAAAATGAAAATGGCATAGGCTACGATGCTGTGATGAGTATGGCGATACATCTTGACGACAAGTTCAATCTTAAACAAAAGAATATCGACGAAACCCTGGACAAAAGATGGAGCAGCGCTAATGCTCTTCAATTTGCCGCACTGTTAAAGAAGTTTTACAAAGACAGTAACAGTCAACGATTTTTTCGGGATAACCGAGCACTGTACAATGAGGTAGAGAAGCGCTTTCTTCCAATTTATGAACATATTGAATTGGACTGGTATCCCAAATTCTACGGTAAGAAAACCTCCGAAAAGTTTTTGATTGTGAATGGTTTAGGGAATGGTGGCGGAAACTATGGGGTAGCTATTGAAAATCCACGGGATCATAAGGAAGTTTACGCTATTATGGGGACATGGAGTATGGATAGTCTTGGCATGGCTGAATTTCCCTTACAGAGCTATTTCCCTACATTACTTCACGAGTTTAACCACTCTTTTGTTAATTATTTATTAGAAAAAGACACCACCATTTTTAGAGACAGCGGCGAAAAATTATATAGCGTCGTAAAGGAAAAAATGAACCGGCAGGCATATCGTAGCTGGCAAACAATGCTGAATGAGGCATTGGTTCGAGCTGCGGTAATTAAATATCAAAAAGATCATCATTTTAGCTCTGAAGAGATTTCAAAAGAAACCAATGAACAGCTAGATAGAGGATTTCTATGGATTGAAAAACTCGTTGATGAACTTGAAAACTTTGACCGTCAGCGCGACAAATATCCTACTTTGGAAAGTTATATGCCTGTACTTGCTGCGGCTTATCAATCCTATGCTACAAATATTTCTTCTTTAGATGAGAACTTTGAAGAAAGAAGACCAAAAATCATTTTTTTTGAGGGGATTCAGGATGGACAAACAAATGTCAGCAGCACGTTAGGAGAGCTGAAGATAAATTTCGACAAGCCTCTATTGGGACAGGGGCGGTCATTTAGGGGAATTTCCAAAGAAAGTTTTCCGATGATAAAAGGACATCGCTATTCTCCAGATAAGAAATCCGTACTTATAGATTGGGAATTGGAACCAAACAAAACCTATGAGATCATCATTACAGGGAATGCATTCCGGACTGCAGATGGAGTACCTATGAATGATCATTACCTAAAATTCAGTACAAAGTAATTTATTGCTGTCTTGGCCAATGGCTGACTATATACATTAGTTCGATCTGACGATTAATAGGCTTGATTGTATATATTGCCTATCGGCGCAGATCAATGCGGTAGGAAAATACGAGTGAAATTACAGATCCAATTAAAGACAGCATGACAAAGATTTTAAGATGTCTGGCCATTGATGACGAACCTTTGGTATTGAAACTGGTCGAAACCTTCGCAGCACAAACGCCCTTTGTCGAATTGATTTCCACTTTTGAAAGCGCTATTGATGCCATGCGATTTTTACAGGGTCGTTCTGTGGATCTATTGTTTCTCGATATTAATATGCCACAGTTTAGCGGTATGGAACTTGCGCGTTGGATGCAGCATCAAACGCAGCCACTACCTAAAATTATTTTTACTACAGCCTATAATCAATACGTAATCGAAGTATAAAGTCAATGCGGCCGACTATCTACTCAAACCTTTTGGGTACGACGAATTTCTGCGGGCTGAAACCAGAGTATTGCATATGATCGATACAGAAAAATTGTTACTTCGGCAGTCCGTCCCGATTTCTCCTGAAAAGGATGTGATTTTTGTTAAAGTTGGATATCAATGGATAAGACTCAATTATGATGATATCCTTTATATCGAAGGACAAAAAGATTATGTACAGATACAGCTACAGTCACAGGAAAAGAAAATTTTGACTCTTACTTCACTTAAAGCCCTCGAAGAAAAGCTCCCTTCAGCTTATTTTATCCGGATGAATCGGTATTATATTGTTTCACTAAAAAAAATAACAAGTATCACGAAAAATTAGGTTTTTATTAATCGAAAAGAGATCAGCATTGTGAGCAATATAAAGATACCTTTAAATTCATCGTTGAGAAATAGTTAAAGTGAATTAGGTTATTTTTCATTATACCAATTATGCCTTGATATCGCTCGATTTAATGCCTTCACCAGCACCCACCGTTCTAGTATCTTTTTGGATAAAAGGCGAGTTTTGTCCGCCCTGTTTTTCAGCACTAAGATTCATGTAATACACCAGATTTTAAAGAATATAATTGTAGTTTTTCAGCTACAACAAGGGCCGGATATGGCACTATTTCTGTCTTCAGTTTTACGACGGTTCTACGGGGCGGGGAGCATTGATGCGCTTCGTTTCAGACAGATGGACGGGAGAAATCCACCTTTTATATTTTGAGTTATCAATTTCTTGTATTCTGTAGTCTATTTGTTGTTGCATAAGTCCAATTTGTAGTCAAATTGAAATCTTTAATCTTTGGTTAAGTTTTGATTTTTTGCTTATTTGTTGAGAAAGATTTCAGCCATAAATCAATCGCCAATGGAAAGTACCTAAGGGAAAAATAATACTATATGTTCTCGCTGTGTCGCTATATGTCATTTATAGGTCTACATTGTTCAGAAACTGTTATACAAGTCTTATCTAAATAAAATCACGGAATATTCATAATCAAAAGTCTTAACATGGTAACGCGTTTATTTTTTAGTCCAAAAAGCTCGAGTGATATAATAATGCCGGTATATATTCCAGAATATGCATTGAAGGTAAAGAAAAAACAGGGTTATCCGTCGAATAATACTTATCTGGATAAGGGGTATGTAGCTCCGTTATTAAATGTGACCTATCATTGGAAAAGTAGAGGAATAGATCAATTTACCAAAAATATCCAGGCTATTCAACATCGGCAAGGAACCGAAATTTACGAAGTATTGAATACGATAGAAAGGGAGCTGAAACATAGGCAATATTATAGTATATTTTGGGGAAGTATCAGTATCATTTTATTTCTTACGCTCATTATGCTGGGTTTTTTCTTCAGACTAAAATATAAAACCCAAATTGATGTGTGTATAAAGTTAAAAGAACGTAATAAAGAGCTTGAAAATCGCCTGAAGGGAGAGCTTCATAACCAGAAAGATGATCAGGTGAAGTTAATTTCTCAAATACAGCAATTGCAATCGCAGAATGAACAGATGCAAAAAATAGCCTTATTTGATGCCCTACAGATCGAACGTAAGAATAAACTGCTCGATCATTTGAAAGAGGTACTTGTAGAAATACATGGTAACGAGAATGCTGGTGTATTTGAACGGATGATAAAAGACGAATTACGGTTTGATGAGGTAACGGGGCAGCCCATTCGTGAATTTCAATCCATCAATCCTGATTTCTTCTTAAAAATAAGGGTATTGTCTGAAAATAAGATAACAGCACTGGAGCTAAAACATTGTGCATACATGTATCTCCAACATAGTACATTAGAAATCGCAAATGCATTCCATATAGAACCTAAAAGCGTACGTGTGACAAAATATCGCATAAAGCAAAAATTGAAATTGGAAAAAGAGGTCGATCTGGAGGCTTATCTACAAAGTCTAGTTTAGATCTGAAGGGCATATTGGATAGTTGTCACTGGATTCAAATTTTTGTTGAATAGGATTGAATAGAAAAGGATACACATTTTTTTTCTTAAGGTGAATTTATTTAGTTTTTTTGTTGTTGTTTTTTTTATTTGTTAGTGTTATCATCTTGTTTTATAGGTTGTTATTCATTTTAAATAACGCGTAAGGTATTTAAATTTTGGTTATTTGCTATATTATAAACTGTTGTTTATAAGTTGTTTGTGTTTTTTTGTATATAAATTGTAGTCATCGTTGTAGCCAAAATGTATCCTGTAATTTTAAATTTTTTCTTTCTTAGTTTATAGGTTTGCGTAGTTATCGGTCTTGGTGTTTTGTAGATCATGTTTTGATCATTTCAATTAAGTTTCGATGCGTTTAAACCAAATTTTAAAGAAAATGAAAAAAGAAAAGAAAACCTATGAGACACCTTTTATACAGGTGCTAACAATTGAACTGGAACAGGGGATTGCCGCGGGTTCTGCTGGTACAGGGACGCCAAATCCTGGTGTTGATGATTGGGGCAATGGTTCAGGAGGTTCAGGTAATGGCGATTTTTAAACGAACATTTATTTTAAACTAACAATTTTATGAAAATATCACGTTTAACGCGCTTCGGCTGGATGGTCACGTCTATTGCTTTGGTGCTGGGTAGTACGGTTACCTTTACTGGTTGTTCGAAGAAAGATAGTCAAATTGATCAGACCGAAGAAGGGACGAAATTAGATGGGACAAAGTTGGTCCTCAAGGTATCCGGTATTGACGAGACACAGCAGGTGTCTTCCGCTAAGGCCAGTATACAATCGACGGGTTCAAGCGCCCAAAAGGTGCTGGAGTTTCCGGAATTTGATGCTATGATCGCAGTGGATAACAATGTCCCTTTTAGCGCTGCCAAGTCTACCGCTAAAGCAAACAGCGCTGCCAGTGGAACTCGTGCCGCTGCAATGGATAATGGCATAACCTATCGTTTATTCTTGTTTTCGCAAGATGGGAGCCAACTGATATCCTCTACTCAATTTACGACAGGTTCTCAAGGTACCATTGATGTTACCCAAGGCCAGACTTACAAATGGGTGGCATTATCTTATAATACTGGTGAAGATGTTCCCGACGTAACTACGGCGAATACCCTGATCGCGCTACCAGCGGGAAAAGATGTCCTATATGCTTCTGGTGAAGTTGTTGTGCCAACAGGTGGTTCAAGTGTAAACGTTCCGATCAACATCCTATTCAAGCATAAATTTGCCCGGTTGGGGGTGGAGTTAAATTCAATGGGTATGTTTGCTAATATGACAGCCGCCAAGGTAGAAGTCGCCGGAATCAAAACAGCTACAATTGATGTGGGCAGCGGTGCGCTTTCCAATCTTGTTTCTGCGGATCAGGAAATTGCATTTTCAAGTTTCGCAGATATTGATCCCGCTTATCAGGACGCAAAAATTGCCTTTGTATATACCGCAGATCCTGCGGCAGTATCCGGTGGGATAACGGTAAATGTTTCAAACCTGGCCCTAAAAATTGATGATGGCTCAACACGCCAATTCTCTTCAACACCTGTCAACTTCGCTTTCAACATTACGCCTACTTTAGGGAATAGCCATCGTTTATTGGTTAATCTATTGGAATCACCTTTGACGGTGGAGGGAGTTCGATGGGCCAGACAGAATATTTATTATCAGGCGGGACACAATCCCTATCGTTTTCACCATACTTATGCACATTCAGACGCCAGAAATACATATTTTTCATTTAAAGGGCTCGTTCCGGATCAATTCGGTGTAAATAGTGACCCTTGTAATGAAGTCTATCCCAAAGGTGTATGGCGCCAGGCTAGTGAGCCTGATTTTCGAAAGCTGACCGGAGTGCTAGGCATCGGTGGTAAGAATCCTACTTACGGAACGGCCAGTGGAAGAGGTTACTTTGAATACGATGCAAGTGGTGCAGCAGCTCCGTATCCAAACAACAAGCTGCACTTCAACTTTAACGGGGGGAGTACATCCTTTGCTGTGATAAACGGGCTTGTACAGATCAACCTTGGCAATTTCGGAACCCGGGCCGAAATCTGGACAGGCAGCTCTGGAGTTAAAATCGGCGGCTTGCTGGGTTTAGGCGCTTGGTATTACCATGGAGAAAAGGGGCTTTTCAATAGTAACAATGCGGATTTGACGGCCAATCTGCTGAATATATCTGTCATTGGTATCGATTTAATCGAGACACAGATGAAAAATATCCGTTGTGTAAGAAATTAACATCGCGTTCTTAAGATGATTAATAGCCTATTTAATTTGAATCTTGGACTTCTTTTAAATAGGGATAAAAAGCAGCCTGTTTATAGGTTGCTTTTTATTTTACATTTAAGTTTAAGCACGTTTAGTTAACCCCAAAATTTATCTGTTCTTCCTTTTAAATTTTATGAGCGCCTCCCTATTTGCCACTGTAGCGCGACTAAAAGCTTATCATTTTGATTAACCAATTTAAAAAGCAGATTTATGAGTATAGATCATAAAGTGAAAACACGATTTACCAAAGAAGTTAAAATACAAGTGGTGAATGCAATCGTCAATGGGGAACTGTGGTTGGAAGAGGCTATGGTAAAGTACAATATCCCAGATCGCAGGACTGTCATTACTTGGCTAAGAAAATATCTGCGGAACAATAAACAAGAAACATAATGTGGTTGCGTTTACTCAAGGTCACAAACCACAAAGTTATCGGCTATTATGGGACCGCCGAAGGGTAAACTTAAGGGGCCAAGCGTCTAGATTCGATCGCTGTCCAACTTTTGAATATCTTACAATATGAACTCGAACAATTAAAAAAAGAATCGAGAATGCGATGTCAGCAAAAAGTAATCGCAACGTTCATTTAATGGAAATAAAGAATGAAAATACTGACCTCCCACTTAAAAACAGGACATTTTAAAAATAGAGTTTCGGACGTCTCGTTAAATGTGCTTCGGCCAGTACAACTAGTTTGATTTAAAAATCAAACCCCAATTCGGATAGCATTCGTTTGTGATTATTCATGGACCCAAGTAGCGGTTTCGTGGCTTTTGGGTTACGCTCCAAACTGCTTTAAATGGTGGTTGCAATGTTTGTATATGAACTGACCTAATTGGGCTTTGGACATTCTACCAAAGAACCAATGTACAAATGGATCTTTTTCAAATGTTTCATATTTCTCGATTAATAATTTCCAATTTCGTTTCTCCATTTCTAAATCATGTATGTCTTCATTTACGATAAATACAGAGGATGTGGGTGCGTTTTTGCCAAAACTTGTTGTTTCATCTTTCAATATCTCCTTTATCGCATTTTTACCGAACATTCGCCCTAAAAATGAACGCTTAACCTTTATGGATCCTTGGTAATATTGTTCACATAATATACAATGCCTGACCATTTGCGTTACTGTCATTTTTCCCCAAAGCGCATCGCTGTCCTCGTGTAATAAATTAATTCTTTCGATGACCGCTTCTCTTATGTTTTTCTCAAATATTGATTTCATATTAGGAACATTTATCTATTCTATCTGGATTTTGATCATTTGCAGTCTTACAAATCTAACAGATTTGTTCTTCGATCGACTTAGCATAGGATAAGAAATAGAATTGCTTATCTAACGCATTGATGATAAGATTTGTTTAAAACTCATCATATTTGCAGTTAGAGGAATGGATAAATAAGAAACCTTTCTATTTCAATTTTTTAACAGCCTTATTTTCTACGAGCGACTTCATTTGAGTTACCGCTACTTTGTTCAGTTGTATAAGTCTTTCATTTTGTGGTAGGCCTTGTTGGATCAGCAACGCATTTATACTTTCCATGTTGCTTAGCACGACCAACTGTTCTATAATTGCGTAGTCTCGAATATTGCCCTTTTTGTCAGGATTAGTATCTCTCCATTGTTTGGCTGTCATACCAAATAGTGCGACATTCAGTATATCGGCTTCGCTGGCATAAACGGAATTCGCTTGCTGCTTGGTAATTTCTGCTGGAATGAGGTTTTCCTTTATTGCATCAGTATGGATTTGGTAATTCACCTTGGCTAAAGTTCTATGTAAATCCCAATTTAATTTTAAACGATTGTTTTCATCGTCTTTTAAACGTTGAAACTCCTTTATTATATAAAGTTTAAACTCGATTGAAATCCAGGAAGCGAATTCTAGTGCTATGTCCTTATGAGCAAAAGTTCCCCCGTATCTTCCAGCTTTAGAAACTATACCAATTGCGTTGGTATTTTCTATCCAGCGTTTGGGAGTCATCACAAAACTATTGAGACCAGCTTGTTTTCTAAACCCGTCGAATTCGACGGGTTTAAAATTGGGGTTATATATACTTTCCCAAAAACCTAAGAGTTCAATTGTATTGCGATTTCTCATCCAGTTTTTAATTAAATCGTCAGTATGTGTCGAATCTTTGTGTCTGGCAATATCGGTGAGTGATATGTAATCATTTTGATGTTCTTAATACAGGAGAATATCTACTCCCTGTACATTAATCTTTTTATTCTTTGCCATACATTTAGATTTGATAAATTATTCTTTGTCAGTTTGAGAAAACTAGACGGAATAATTGGCTACTGCCATCAAAACAGCACATGCTTGTTTATTAGCTACATGATATGGAATAATTGATGTTGAATAATGAACATTCGTTATATTTATCAATAATATAGAAGCTAGTTCACAAATGAAAGCATTACTGATTATAGATATGCAGCTGGGAAGTTTTAGACCTTATGAGCTGAGGCATGATACCTTTGCTGTTATTGATCGGATAAACAAACTTTCCGAGGTGTTTAGAAAGAACGGGGAGCTGGTCATTTTTATACAGCATGATGGGACAAAGGAAAACTGTTTCATGCCGGGGACCGAAGATTGGTCGTTATTACCAGAGCTGATCAGAGGACCCGCAGACATATCTGTCTCTAAAACAGCCAATGATTCGTTTTATCAAACAGAACTTCAATCATTATTAACCAGTAACGGAGTGACCGAACTTATTTTAACCGGATGTGCTACTGATTTTTGTGTGGATGCTACCCTAAAATCAGCTTTGACGAAGGACTATTCTATTACTGTAGTTGCTGATGGACACACTACCGCCGATAGACCGATGATTCCAGCTCAGCAGGTGATTCAGTATTTTAATTGGTTATGGTCAGAAATGACGCCAATACAAAGTATGATCAAAGTTGAATCTTGTCATGCTATTTTAGGAACTTAAGTATTGAGTAGATATACAATATGTGGTACACAAAAGAAAGAAAATTATCATTTTTTATTGCTTTTGCCTATGTCAGTATAGGTACTTTATCTGTATGTTCGATTTATCCTGACGATCCGTTTTATAACGAATGGTCTCTCGTAGGGCTTGTATTTACATTTCCGGTAACGATTGTAAGTTTTGGATATCGTTATGCCGAAGGGGATCTACTTTACCCCGTGTTTATCATTCAGACAATTATGTTTGTGCTTACTTTTTTTATCCTGAGTCATCTATTAAAGGTAAAAAACAAATTAAAAATAGCTATTGAAAATGAGAATGAAAAAATTTTGATAGAAAGCTTGGATTTTAGGCAAAAGCAGAAAATTGGTGCCGATGATTATGATCTTCTTGAAAAAGCCCTTATAGGCACTTGGCATAGTAGGCACGAGGACCTCGTCAGTTTAATTTGGTTAAAAGGATTGGTTGACGATAGGTTTGTAGACCCCATTTTAAATATCGCCTTAAACCAAGAAATATACAGATGGTATGATGATGAGCTGGAGCCAACGTTACGAAAATGTGTTCACGCATTAAAAATCATCGATTCTGAGAAGGCTAATATGGCTTTAAAGAAATTGCAGGCTTTGAATAACGACAATGTGAATTTTGTACTTGATATGTACGACTGAACATAACTTAGTATCAGTATAAGCTTGTAGAAAATAGCAGAGTCTTCATCAGTTTATACTGTTCGGTAAATTCGTTCATTTGTCAGATGTTTCGGTCGTCCTAAAATTGGTTATAATGTAGTCATTCCGTTTTCTTTATTGATAGTCTTCATCATTCCATATCAACAGTTCGCAGATTCTTTCAATATTTAAATTGTTGTCCCGATTTATCCTCTCCAGTCTTACTTCGAAATTTTCTAATTCCTGTTTTACAACTTCAATTGCTTGCTTTAGAGATGAGATTTCAAATGAAACCAATACATCTTTTGGTGTGGGCGCAAAGTGTTCGTCAAACTCTTCTACGGTAAAATCAAGCGTAATTATGTTCGTGTCCACATTTACTTTTGGTTGCGGATGTCCTGCATAATAGCCATCTTTTCCATTTGCAAGTTTTTCCCAATAATGGATGTCTGAAAGATCGCCACAACATTGTGGAAAATATTTGTCCTGCTGGTCAATTCGAAGAACATAACCTCCAAAAAACGCACTTGCTTGTTCTCGTTCGTATGTTCCTGCCCTCATTTCGTGTGTATGGTCAATTACTAGTTTCGTTAAATTGCTGTCTGTGATTTCAGAAAGTCTGTAAAATGATGATCCGGCTAAATATGGGTTTAAATCGTCTTTAAAACCTGCTTTTTTGTCGCTTTCAGCATTATATTTATCCCATAACATAGGGTAGTCCCAATAAGGATATTTGTCTGGTGTTGGAATGCCCTGAATGTTATATCCAATTTCTATTACAGGTATTAATTCTAGTGCCATTGTGTGTCTATTGGATGTCGTGCTCTAAACCGACCGAAATTTAGCCAAGGTTGCGAACTCTATTGAGTAAATATAATAAAAAGGAAAAGCAAACAGCTTTTGGCAGATAAAATTAGGAGAGAAGCTCAATGAACACTATCTTTTTAAGATATCCATGTATAGTCGCGTTTTATCACCTTCCACTTTCCATTAATTTTTTCTAGGATAAAATCATAAACCTGACCGCAAAGTCCCCGCATACGTAACCTAACGATACAAATGCTTGTTTTTGGATTTTGTCTGGTACCTGTTTTTGATCATTTGCTTTGACACGCTATGATGAAAAATAAAAATGGTATTAAAAAGCATACTTTCATAAATCAATCAAATGGATTAAAAGATGATGCCGAAATGATTTCTTTTCCATAGTACAATTTACTAAATTCATACATCATGTTTCTATTTATGATACAGTATTTAACAGACGATCAAATCAGAACAAGGCTTAGATTGGGAAAATCTGTAGAGCAGTGGCTGGATGATGTCCAGGAAGATGATTATACCATTCTTAAATGGTTAAGTATTGATAAGGAAAACGATGAAAGTTTTTCTGTAGCCTATTTTGAATGCTTTGATGAGGGTAATGAAGATTTCATGGATATCTATGCGTTTTCATTGATTGATCCTGATGAACCTTTTGGCGTAATTCATACTTTTCCTTCAATCGTTGATGCGTTAGAGTTTGCCACACTCAGCTATAAAGCATCTTCTCATAGATATATTTCCACGGGAATGATTCAGGAAGAATATCGATATTATGTGAATCGCTAATTATATCGTAGCTTGAACAAATTTTGATGTCCTTGTTATAGGTCAATATTTGAATGATACACTTGAAAGATATAAATGATACCCAAAAAAGAAACCATCGCAACGCTCAGTAAAAAGTTATCGTTGCCTTACACGGGGACAGAGCAGGACTGGGATATAGAAATGGCTGACTCCAGTCGCATCAATGAATTTATTGATTTGTATTATCAATATGATTTAGCTTTTGAGGAAAGGGTGGCTTTAATGTCCCTGATTATTGCGTCTTATGATGATTTTCTAAATAAGAACAACGTAGAGATAGATTACAGATGGGAAGCCATTAAGGCGATGTTAGCAAAGGATAGGATACATTTTGTGGAGTTGATAAATTATTGGTCTTTGTATAACGAAACCGATATTTTTAGGATAACACCTCTTATGAGAACTGTCTAATTTTAATAATTGTTATGACGATGAGTTCAAAAGATACAGAAAATACCAATTTCCAGAAATATCTTGATCTTATTCGTGGTCTTTTAAGCAACGAGATCACAGCTCCAGTTTTTGAAACTCGTTTTCTTCAGCTTAGGCGGGAAGATAGCCAATGGATGAAATCTGGTTCTGATCATAAGGCCTACCGAATTTTGGATACGTTGTTCTTGGATGTAGATGAATATGTTCCCGACGAATTATATGACTTAAGGGATCAATTTAATATTAACGAATCAGAACTTAGAAAACGGTTGTCAGCTCATCTTATCTTACTTGAACAAATACTATTGTAAATAATTAGAAATAAACCGGCTCGGCCAATGATTCAGTATTTTAATTCGTTATGGCCTGAAAAGATGCCAACAGTAGGGGCGATTAAAATTGGAACCGCGGTGCATCATGCCCAGTTAAATGTTAATTTTGAGCTACCTTAATTTCGTGCTTAGTTTGTTTCTGTAAAGTATAGGTCCTCGAATATCACAATGGCAAAAATGAGCAAATAAAAAATGTGAAGTCCTTTTGAACTCCACATTTCTATAATTAATACATTTGGCGGTAAAATACTAGAAATTACCTCTTTTGTTTTTTCATTTCTTCTATCTCTCGCTTTAGCTGGTCTCGATCTTCTTTCTTTGAAAATTCTTGCTCCGTTGCAGAATAATCGTACTTGAATAATCTCGCTTTTATTTTGGTATTGTTGACAAAAATACCAAAGTCTATGTTTGCTATCGTGAGAAGACCTGCATTGTTCGCATCTATTTCTATATTTCCAAATTTTGCGAGTTTTGCAAGTTTTGTATAGAAGAACCCGTTACTATCGGAAGATATTTTTTTAAGTGTATTTCCTTCTGAATCTAAAAATCGTATCTCAGCATTGGGTACCTTTCTTTTTGTCTCTGCTTCAGTGACAATGCCTGAAATCGTTACCGAGTCTTGCGAATCGTTCCCATCCATATAGCTTGAAGCTTCATAGCCGCCCAATACTTTATTGTTTTCTGTTTTGGGTCTAATGACAGAACAAGAGGAGAAACAAATCACAAAAAAAAAGACTAAAATTTTAATAGCCCAGATCAAATTACAACACCTATTTATGTTTTCTATATGCTTTTTCAACTTCTTTCCTTAATTTTTTTTGGTCCTTTTTTGAACCTATTTCATTAATATACATGGGCTGCCTTGGTAATTTTATGTCTAAGAAGTAGGTTTTAAAATTTGGCGCAATGTAAACATGCTCGATAGTCATTCCCGTTCCAAAAGTATCTACAATAATTTTTCCATGGAGCAATCCTTCGGATGGGATCGTTAACGAAAATACCCCATTTTTGTCTGTGACGGTTGTACCTATAGTATCACTATCTGAACGAAGAAAAAAAACTCTAGCAGAAGGAACATTTTCATTATTATGGCACATTCTCACTTTACCTTTTATTAAAGGCGATATCTCATCATCTGTGTAACCTTTACCTCGTTGGCTATAGCTGCTGCAGTTGTTTTGGTCTATATCAACCCAGTCGTTATAATTCTTCTTTGTGGAACAGCTAAAGAGTGTAAGCAAAAGAAGAAGTTTGAAACCGCAAATGTTTAACTTTATGCGTAATGCCATTATAAATTTCAACCTTTTTTATATTTCGAATAATAAACAAAAATTCTCTATATGAATAGTTTTCGTTGTAAAAAAGATGAAATTTTTTGCACTATCCAAAGCTATTTCTTTACTTGATTGCACCTACCACTAAAATCCAACTTCAATATTAATAATTTTTGTGCGTTGGGCTTCATTTAAATCTATTTATTATTTTGATCTTTGATTTCTTTAATCTCCTTTTTCGAAAGGGGGACTGTACTTGTCATAACTCCATTTATATGAAACAGTTTCACAGATATGTCTGCTTGCGAATAAAATCGACCTATATCCACTTTAACTATTTCAAGCTCACCTAATGAATTTCCATCGGAGCCATTTATAACAATATTCCCGACAGTAGGTTTAGTTTTTATAGTAAACTTAAATCTTCCTTGACTATCAGCTGTTTTTTTAGCAATTAATTCATTATTTGTATCCCGAACTTCAATTTCTGCATTGGGTACTATTTTATTACTTCCTCCCATGCGTACCTCTCCGTGAAGTGATATTATTCCTTCCAGATCTCTATTTTCTTTTGAATATCTTATCGTATAGCCACCACTGTCTTTTCCCTTAAAATAATTGGTATCTCGTTTCCTATTTGAAATACAGGACAACAATGTAACGGTTAAAAATAAAAACAAGAACTTAACAACCAAGTTTTGTGCCTTTTCTGGATGTACCCTCTTTAAAAATTCCATATTGCTCTGCTTTAATTGTATTAGTAATCCTAGTTTTTGTCTCATCGTCCAATTTGTTAAATGCTTTAGTTCCAGTTAGCCCTTTCCAAGCTAAATCATCGTAATATGTGCCAGGCAATTTATATCCCATCAATTCACCATAACTTTTAAGACTTGTCGATAGATCAATAATAAAGTTTTTAGTTATTATATCATGCTGTAAGCTGTTTTGATCTACGTTCAAAGATAATTCTATATATTTTTCAAATAATTGTGGATACGCTAATTTACTGTTTACTGGGTCATCTTTTGCCCATGCGACATAAGAAAATTTTGGTTCTAAGACTCAGACAAATTCAAAACCTTATAAATCTTACAGCGGAGGACAGCCCTCACAGTATCCTGGAATAGGAGTGGGAGGGAAAGTTTATTATAGGGGCGTAAAATACACTAATACCAGTACCTAGATCTAATGCCATGAAAAAGCTTGGTTTAAAATCAAAAAATCCTCCTTTCTGCCATGTTATTGGGTGGTGGAATTCCGGTTGCGCATGAGCTAGTAAATGCTGCAAGTGTTCAAGAGTCAAGGTCAATGTAAAGAGCACTACTATGAAGGTTTAATATTTTACAAATATTAAAAATATTTACATGTAAATTTCCAGATGATAATTTCCAGATGTTACTTGGTAAAATCCTGCCGCAATAGACCTGTCAAATAACTTAATTTAGTTGAACTGTATTAGACTATTTGAAAATAGTAGAGTTGGGGGTATCGACACTTGTCAGTCCGAAGTATAGAATAGAGTATTATATTTAAAATTGAATGACATTAGTAATTTTCGTATTAAAGCGAAGGAAGTAATTTCATTTAAAACTCAAAGTTGGAAATTCCTACTCTCTAGGACTTCAAAAAAGATGAAATATCTTATTAGAAAATAATAGCCATTCAACTAATCAATTTTAACATGACAATTAAAGCCATTTTAGTTTTATTTTTTTTAAGCATGGTACCTGATCGTGTTTTACCTCAGGTTCGAAGTTTTCTTGAATTGCAAAAGATAGATGGGTATGGACCTCAGGGAACAACCTTTCATAGTTTAAATGAACGTAAAAATTCCGAGTTCAGGGATCTTTATCCGGCACCTGCCCACATTCCGGAAAATTGGAATGAGACTAGAGAATATTATTATGTTTTTAACGAAAAGCAATTGATATTTCAATCATATATTGAAGGTAAAATCAACAAGAATACTTTATCTGAACTATTTAGTAAAAGAAAATATCTATTACAGGATACATTGAAATTATCCAGAACAAGTATAACCTGCGGCATATCTTTTATCGTTGGAAAAGAAAAAGACAGTGGGCTATATCAATATATTTTGGATCGGAATCAGAACAATGATTTTGGAGATGAAGTAAGCAAAAAGTTAAGTTCGCAAGATAATTTATTTGGGGGCGATGTTGTAGGTGAAAATATCAGTTATCAATATTTTGATAAAAATCAAATCATTCAAGATGAAATTAAACTATCCCTATCAATTTCAACAGACAATTATGTATTTGTTTCAATTCCTCAATACTATCTAGCTAATATATCTCTAAATGGGAAATCATATTTTATATGTAAGAATCTAGGCAGTACAGGGGTATATGTAGTTTCTGCTCTTCCATATTTTGGTCCTATTAAGGCTGATAAAAGACTATTAGTAGGACAATATTTTACAATAGATAGTATTCAGTTTAGGATCGTAAATGTGTTGTTAGACGGAAAATTCATTGAAGTTGAGGGACCGGTGACCTTAAAAGATGGAGCAATTACATCAATGGTACCAACCAGCTCAGAAAAAATATCTGCCCAAACTGGATTTAAAGCTCCACAAATTTCGGGTACAAATGTATTAGATGGTGCAAAACTGTCATTGGATAATATAAATGATGGAAGATATATTTATCTCTATTTTTGGAGTACTACTTGCGCACCTTGTATCCAGGATTTGAAAAATCTAACATCAATTGCAAATCAGTATAAGGATAAAATACAGTTCATTGGGATATGCGATGTCCGCTCTGATCTTGATAAAATATTATCGTCTCATAACGTAACATGGCCAACTTTGATTTTACAAAAATCATCAATAAAATCCGCTGATTATGATATATATAAGTATCCAACGTCTTTCTTGTTGAATAAGAATCGTATTGTTGAAAGAATGGACTTGAGGTCAGAAGAACTCAGGAGATTTTTAGAGTCCGATATGACTACCCGTTAATTAAGTGCACACTTTTATCAAATAGGTTCATTCCATTGAGGTATACCGATAAACATATCATTGATGAATTTTTCTGTATACCGCCGCATTCCAGTTTCCTCCTTATTAAAGTAGGCTTTTATTTTTGAGCAGACTTTAGGGGTATAGCATAACTTGACGCGGAAGTTTTCGATCCATTCGGCCCGTATAACAATGGTAATTAATTTTTTCGTATCTCTAGACAAGCCGATTACGGTAATATCTTGTATATTGCTTTAAATCTTTCCCTCACTTACTCCTGATTCTAATCTAAAATAAATATTCATCAAACCTCCCCACCAGCCCTCTCAGGTCAACAATAAGCTTCGCCTTATCAAACGACAGTCCTTTATATTTCTTGGCTTTGAAAAGATGGTTATCGCAATAATAATCCCATACATTTCTAAGTTCTCCAGCTTCGCGTAAATCTAGAAGGTCTGCGAACCTTTCATCTTGGCAACCCAGATCACCGATCAGATTGTAAAAGTTTACAAAATCGGTGAGTGTTTCTACGGAAACTGAATCTGCTTCGAAACCGGCGAGAATCTCCTTGGGAGAATAAGTGACCGATATGGTTGGAGGTAAATCTTCCATGCCCGATAGCCACGCTTTTAAATTAACAGGTGCTTTAAAGATATCGTTATTACTCTTCAACAAAGTAAGCAACCCATCTATGGACGAGGATAGAAGGACATTACCGTCATTAGAAGTGAGCAGCTTATCGTTTTCATCAGTGTCTTCATACCAGATGAAATACTTGCCGGAGGGAAAATCTAATGGCACATAGCTCAAAATCCAGATCCTATGGTCTTGACAATGTTCTAGAAAATTTTCGCTTTCGGTCAATATCTTGCTATACGTAATTCTCATATTGTCTACACCCTCTTGCAGAGCATATTCTGGATCGGTACTTTTATTTGTCAGTTTCGAAAGCGCATTTTGTAGTTCTAGGGGACTGAAAACATTTTTAAATCTCGAGTTGATTAGCATATAGATATCGAGCGCAAATTTTGGCTTGTGAAAGTAATGGCGTGAGATTAATTTTTTCAATATCTCAAGTAATTCCCGTTTTTTTGATGCGGAAACGGTCTTCTTTTTATCCAATCGTTTCATAAGTTCTTTAATAGGCTCAAATTTTACTAACGAAAAATTGAATGGAGTCTTTTCTTTTCGTGTCGTTTGAATAATTGAATATAAGTAATTTTATTGAATTATTCCGCTGGCACAATTCAAGCTCAGTAAGCTTTATGATTTTGAGATCAAACCAGTTTTAGAAGAAAAAAAAGAACTACCTGATATATAGGAGCAGACTGGATATTTTGTGCTGTTAGATTCATCGGTATAAGTGATGTCACAACTGGTACATTTCACTTCGTAGCTGAATTCATCGATGGGTTGTTCCACAATTGGATCTTGACTTTTACTGCATCCGTTCAGCGATAAGAGTGAGACAGATAACAATACATACTTGGCTAGCAGTTTTCTTTTCAATAGATTCTTAAACATAATACAGATTTACGAAAGACAAACTCCCACTTTTCGGTATCTCTGCGATACCGCTTACATACCATTTCTTTTCCTCAGATAGCGGCTTAGGTCCGCCTACTTTTGCTAGACACTTTAAAAGAAAAAGAAAAATGGCAAATCAATTTTTAATTAAGAACAGCATGGCGGATATGCGTGCATTATCTGCAGCTGAAATTACGGCTTTACAAAATGGAACTTACGATGGTGTAGAGTTGTTGGGGTATTACGAAAAGGGGGACACTCCTGCACCGATTGTTTATTTTTTGGCTCCAGCGAGTCCTGATCCTGGCCCAGATGATGGCGGAAGTATTATTGCAATTCAAGCAATTAAACTAAAACATGTATTTATCGATGAGGTCGACTTAAAGTACTATGGTATTTTTGATAATAATACAGATATTTCTACTGAAGCAACAAGGGTGTTGGGATTATTGTCATTGAAATCTCTTACTGCTGTTTTTTCTGGGAAAAATTATCTGGTCGATGCAACAAAAAATTCTTCTCGAGGTATTCTAATACCATCCAATACGAGTATTAGAACGGCTTTTAGTACCACCTTTGTTTGTAGCCCGAATGCATCACCTAGCTACGGAGTTATATCAATAATCGGCTCCGAAAATGTTAGTATAAACCGATTGAAAATTATTGGCGATAGAGATAATCATACAGGGACCGATGGTGAATGGGGGATAGGATTGAATATTTTAAGTAGCAAGAATATCTCGATTAAGGAGGTTGTCGTCAATAATTGCTGGGGAGATGGTATTTATCTAGGGAAAACTGCGGAAAATTTTCATAATTACAATATTACCCTGAATAATGTTTTATTGGAAAATAATCGAAGGAACGGGCTCACTATTATTACTGTGGACGGATATTATTCGGATAGCATTCGTATCAAAAATACAAATGGTACCGATCCGCAGAGAGGATTAGACATGGAGCCTAATCATGCGACAGATGTCTTAAAAAATATCTATATAAATAGCATGTATACTTCAAATAATTTAAGAGGAGGTTTCATTGTCTATACTCTTAAGTTAAATAGTACTTCTCAACCCTGTAATATTGTAATTAACAATTGGACCAGTGTATCCGAGCCGGGACTTTATTTTCAGGAAATACAAACAACGGGTAAATTAAAAGGATTTTTAGAAATTAACAATCCGAAGTTCATAAATACCACTGATAGCGCTATATATTTCCACAATACCTCTAATAATATGGACGTATTTATAAACAATCCAACAATATATGATTGCCACGATACTCCGATCAAATTCATTATAGGTTCTCCGCAAGTTCAGATCGATGGACGACAGTTGAACTGTGTTATCAATAACGCTAAAATATATCAATATATTGAAAACGTATCGCAGGCTGTAGTGATGTATAATTCTGTTGTGGAAGATAAAGGAGTTATTCGGGGAGTTACAATCAACGGCTTAGATTCAAATTTTGCAAATAAAACAATTGCATTTTTATCAGATAGAGATAGTTTCAACGATGTCTATAAATTTACTTTGAATGAAATGCCACAAGGTGATAATGTTTTGACGAAGACATCATTTGCAAAAAAGATTATCAATAAAACCGATTCTGTCTTGCGAACAAATTTGGTGATAGGAAAGCAAGCATGGTGGTTGAATACACCAATTACATTTTATAATACTTCTACCACTACAGGAATAGGACTGAAATTTTCACAAGGGGGATACCTTTTGGGTTTTGATGGGGTTGAAAACACTGCCTATCAAATATCTTCAGATACGAAAAATGGCTATATCACTGTCGAGTGCGTTGATAATGTTTTAAATCTTTGGAGGATAGTAGATTTTATGGGAGTCTGGTATTTAAACCAAGGGTCGGGCAACCCTGCTTACGTTATTGACTCCGGTGCTAAACAGTTCGAAGGTTCAACTAATATCCCAGGTGTGGTAAGAAGATCTTTACCATCCATTGATATCGCTCCTGCGCCGTCAACAACTTATTCTCAGTCAGAGGTCCAAGGAATATTGACCGAACTTAGGGATCTAAAAGTGAGGTTAAGAACAGCAGGGATCTTATCTAATTAATGAAAGATCGTTGTCGAGTTAAATAGAATGATGAAGGCGTACTCAGAGACACCTTCATCATTTTTGTTAAATGATACCCTACTTCGAATCCCCAGGTTTGTGCTTGTGCGGTTTCAGATCTGGATGTTTGGGTTTAGTTTCGGGTGTTACACGTTGTCTTCTGTCGGGTGTGCCATCTTGTTTCTTAGGTTTTGGTCCTGGTTTGATTGCTTTGATTGTTTCCATCTTAAAATGTTTTTATCTAAAATAAGATTTGATGAAATACATCTTTTATGGTATTCCGTAATGTCTAAATAGTATTAGTCGTTGCTATCAGTATTATTTTAAATTTGGCTTGAATTGATAATTTATTGAAATTAAACAAACAATAATTCTCATTTTTGATTGCTAAATTGACGATGATCATCATGCGAGAAATGGAGTTCAAATTATTTTCCAGGCACCGAGTAGCGGATATTTTTAATGACAATATAGATATTCATATTATACTGCGTAATGACGACGTATATGTTGCTACTTTGTTTACGTTAAAAAATATTGACATATTGATGCGACGTGATGAGGCTTCCTATTTCTGGGCTTCCGATATGATTATCGTATCGGATTTATCCCATTTGACGATCCGTAAAGCTATTCAAGCGGCATTGGATGATGGATATTTTGAAAATATCTGCTCAAAAATAGGCACAGTTAAAACCGTGTTTGATTATGAAGGATGGCAATCCTATAACCAGGTTGATAAAACTTCTATATAACTGAATGATATTAAAGAAAGATATAATCATTGTGCTCAGCAAAACGCTGCCTCTTCCTGACAAAGGGACAGAGCAGGACTGATATCGAAATGGCAGACTCCTCGAGGATAAATGAATTGACATATTGTCGATATGGTGTCCGCTATCGCACAAATATTTTATAGAACAATAGTATTTGTACAATGGTAGCGTTTAGATTATTTTAGTTGACACGTTTTCTTTGTTCATCATTGGATTGGATGATTTTCTTATCTTCAAATTTCTTTCCTTTTGTAATCGTGTAGGTAAAGGATAGTCCAAAAGTACGTGTGGGGCGTTTTTGATAGAAATTGATGATAGTGCCTTCATAACTTGAAAACTCACGTTCCCGCGCTGTATTGAATAAATCATTGGCTTGCAGCGTTATTTTACCTTTCCCATTTAAAATACCTCTGGAAAACATTACGCTGGAATAGAATTGATCCGCATATTTCGTATTGCCAATGTAAGATGGTGTTTGATAACTCAAGTATAGATTAACATCGAATAGTTTGCTAACTTTCAGAAAGTTAAATAGGCTTCCTTCAAATACCTGTTGTGAGAGGTTGACATTGCCATATTCAAATTTGGATTTGAAGAACGAAAGGCTACTTTGAACCCGCCAAAAACTGTTTATTGTAAATGGGAGAAATGTGCTTGAACCATAGTCTATACCATTTTTGAAGTTGATTGACTGATATTTGATCTGCCTGTTGTTGACCTGTGTGGTAAATTGCACTATTTTATCCTGTGTATTGGAATAGAATAGATCGACGGAGATGCCGTTTTTTAGCGTGATCCCTGTTTCAATGCGATGAATGTATTCCGGCTGCAGGTTGACATTCCCCTGAATTAGCACAAAGTCGTCGATCTGTAGCGTATAGGGATTTAAATCCTTGAAAGAAGGCCGCCGTACCCTTTTTCCGTAGTTAAGATGAATAGAAGTACCCTTCTTTCCTATATTCTGCAAGAGAAAAATAGAGGGAAATAGATTGAGATAATTTTGTTTTACCTTCTCGGAACTTGTCACCGATAGTCCATCGATAAAAGTCTGTTCGGCCCGTAACCCTGCTTTAATTGAGAAGTTGTTGATTTTTTTATCCAGGGTGAAATAACCCATGATCAGATCTTCGTTGTATATAAACTGATTACTATATAAAGAATCGAGCTGCCAGTTATCCGCAATAAAATTATTCCTTTCGACGGTGTTATTGCGTTTTGTCTGTACATATTTGATGCCTGTCGCAAAACTAAAGTCATTTTGATATTTTTTATTGAGATCGGCCTGTATACTGTAGATATGTGTTGTACTGGGCGAAAGATTTTGATAGATATAAGGATTTGGGTTATCAGGCGAGGTCATACGATAGTGATTTGATTCCCGGTTGTCATTGTACAAATAGTCGGCGATAACTTTAACGTTAGACTCCAAAGTATCTATTTTCAGCGAATAATTGAAGGTAGAGTTAACCATCGTCGGTCTATTTTTCCAGACGTTGTCCGTTGTTTTGTATAAAGTATCACCCTTCATCTGATGGGCATTATTGGTATGGAAGTTTTGGTCAGACTTGGAGTTTGTCCAGATGGTCTGCAATCCAATATTTTGATTTTTAGCAATTTCGAAGTTGGCTGTTAGCCGGGCATTATAGCTATTGAGATCCTTAAAACGTTGCGTATTGCTCAGGTATTTCGAATCGTCAGGATACTGGATATTATAATCAGTCTTATAGCGTTGGTTATCTTTGGTATAGGCGACTGCTCCGGATAGGTAGAATCGTTTGTTTTTGTAATCAAACAAGGTGCCTCCGTTAAAATAAGGATCTTTGACATTTTGAATATAGCGAGCCAATAAGATCAGCTTGAATCCATCGTTTGTTCCCTTTTTCATCACTATTTTTACGATTCCACCAAGGCCTTGCGCTTCATATTCAGCTCCCGGATTGGAGATAATTTCTATTCGCTTAATATTTTCCGAAGGAATGGAGCGGAGGTATTCTGCCAATTGCTCAGTAGACATCCGTTGTATAATATCATCGATCATAACGATCACAGACTGGTTCCCCCTGATCCTGATATTGCCGTTGTGGTCGACCCAAAGATTTGGTGATCGCTGCAAAAGGTCAAGTGTAGATAGGCCGTTTGCAAGCATCGTCCCTTCCACATTGACGATCATACGGTCTGCCTGCCTAACATAGGGCGATCGGTTTTCTGTAATCGTTACTGTCTCCAATATGGTATTATCGTTATCCAGGGTCAGCTTTAGTTTGCCCATTCGGGCAAGGCCATCAAACGATTTTTTGACTGATTTGTAACCTAGGGAAGAGACCTCAAGCAGCAGTAGTCTTTGGTCAGTGGGTAGGGCAATATCAAAGCGTCCCAGCTCATCGGCAACCGTGATTCCTATTATGGAATCACCTTTTAATACCCGGACGGTTGCATAAGGCAAGGGTTGATTTTTTATATCGCTGATGTGCCCTTCGATTCTATCTGCTACTCGAATTTGTCCTACTGTACTGGGAGACAAGTCAGATATTACTAGAATTTTTTTGTCGAGAAATTGATACGTAAGATGGAAATCCTTTAATTTTTTGTTTAATAGATGATCTAGTGTGATCTGCTTGCTGTCCACCGTAAGAGTCATGTCTTCCATCACAATTTCATCACTGTAAAATACGGCATAGCCACATTGACTCTGAATCATATCAAATACATTCTTTAATGGATAAGTGCTTGGTTCCAGCTGGATATAGCGTCGCTGTGCCAGACAAAACTGCATTCCCAATACAGTGATTATTAATGATAAAATCGATCGTGTAAACATTTTTATCTTTTTAACGTAAAAGGATCACACTATCTCTTATCTCATATTCAAAAGGATAGCTGACTTTTAATACGTGTAATAGTTCATTTATTTTAAGATCCTTACTTGCAATTGCTCCAGTGAATTTGGCGTCCATCAATTTCTTGTTTTCAAAGATGACTTTCATGCGATAGGTTTTACCAACAGTTTCCATCAGATCTTTTAGCGGTTGATTTTTGAATATAATAGAATCCTGAGCCCATATCCTACTAAATTCCAATTCATCGGGGCTCACTTTATTGATCGCTAGATCTGGACCACCTCTGCGTACTTTCTGCTTCCATACGGCTCTTTCTCCGGGAGTGATGGTAAAAATATGATCTGGCGAAGCGTTATGGAATAACTGAACCTTTCCATGATACAATACGAGTTCTGATTCATCCTTGGACACGTTTGGCTTAATGGTAAAACTCGTCCCCACAACATTTACTTTCCAATCTCCCACAGTGATATGCATCGGATGCAAGGTGTCTTTTGCTACGTCAAAAAATGCAGTGCCCTCTAGGAGGAGTTCTCTGTTATCCTTTCCATAATTGCTATTGTAGCGTAAGGTAGCATATTTATCCAACGTTACCTTTGTTCCATCTTTCAATGCAAGAGAGACTATTTTCGTTCCTGATTCTTGGATTATGGTTTCGTCAATATCTGTAGGATTGAGGTATCTGATGCCGAGAAGAACGAAAATTAGTAAGGCTGCAGCTATACTTCCAAATAGAAAGACCATTTTATAGTAGTTGTTGGTTTTTGCTGTCGGGCCTTCCGTTGCATCAATTTTTTTCCATATAGAAGTTAATTTGTCCTTATTGGTGGATTCGTTGCGTTTGGGTCTCTTGTAAAACTTTTCCAACAGGAGACTTATCTCCTTCTCCTGCTTATGCTCCACTAGATATAGATCGTAATCCAACTGTTCGCTTGCGGTCAGCCCATCAGCTAACTTTTTGGCGAATAATCTTAAAAAATCATCTTTGTCCATTGTGTTTATTTTTTGATAACTGTTTAACTGCCTACCAGAAAAGGGATAATAAAAAACGTTTGAAATTTGGTTTGTTCATGATTGATTGCTCCTTCTGCCAATAGACTTCGATATAATTTGAGAGATATTTGACCGTTCTGTAGAGTTGATTTTCTACGGTACGCAACGAAATATCCAATAGCTCCGCGACTTCCTTCTGTTTTAAGCCATCTTCTCGGATCAATGTAAAAATAACTTTGCGTTGCATAGGTAGGGAATTCAAAGCTTCCGTCAATAGGGCATGCAGTTCTTTGTCGATCAATACATCGAGGGGGTCAGGAGCCTGGGAAGCAGTATGCTCCTCCAATTCATAATCAATGGCTTGGCTGGTATAGACTTTTTTTCGGATCTCATTTAGACAGCCGTTTTTCAAGGATTTATAGAGATATAACTGTGGTTTTTGGATATCTCGGATTATCGCTCTTTTTGTCCATATTTGTACAAAGAGATCCGATACGATCTCCTCTGCCGTATCGGCATCTGCAAGCATTTGCTTTGCAAAATTCAGTAGTTTTGATGCATAGCATGAATAGAATTCATTAAAAGCTTGCTTATTGCCCTGATGGATCTTTTCAAATAGCATGGACAAGTGTGAAGGATGTAGCTCGCTATTCATGCGTTAATCTTTATGAAGCTGTAATACAGCACGTACACTACCATACTTCCGCAAATTGGTTAACGCTTGATATTCCGTACAGCCGAGTTCATCCATGATGAAAAGTACACCTCTTTTTTCCAGTTTATCGTTTGAGATCTTCATGTCAATCATTTTGTTGCCTTTGACCCTTCCTAACTGAATCATGGCTGATGTGCTAATCATGTTGAGAATTAGTTTCTGTGCTGTCCCAGCTTTCATTCGGGTCGAACCTGTAATAAATTCTGGTCCAGTGACTGCTTCAATCGGAAAATCCACTGTCTGCGCGATTTGACTTTCGGCGTTGCAGACAATGCATCCTGTTGTGATGCCTCTGGCGGCCATTGCCTGCAGTCCCGCCAATACATATGGCGTCGAGCCCGATGCTGAAATGCCGATTACAAAATCTCTATCTGAAACTTTTATTTTCTTTAGGCTTTCCCACGCGGCACTCTTATTATCTTCCGCATTTTCGACTGCATGTCTTATAGCGGTGTCTCCACCGGCAATTAGTCCGACAATGACATCGCTTGAGACACCAAATGTTGGTGGGCATTCCGAGGCATCTAAAATGCCAAGTCTACCGCTTGTTCCGGCCCCTATATATATCAACCGGCCATTGTGTTTAAGTTTTTTGACGACCTCATTTACAAGTATTTCAATCTGTGGAATCACTCTTTTCACGAGCTGTGGCACTGTATTGACCTCATCATTCATATAGTTTAACAGTTCAGCGGTATTCAACTCTTCAAGATTGCTGTATTTTGATTCACTTTCAGTCAATTTTATCATATTTCATGTAGTCATTTACATTTAAGACACCTAAAATAAAAAAACTACTCACTCTCTTGGGGATAATTCTTTTCATAGTGTTATCTCCTTTTAGGATGTCTGCTGTCGAACAGATAATGTTTGATAACGGACATTTACTATCTTTATCCAAGAAATTATTTTGAAGCTAGTTCACAAATGAGAGCCTTACTAATTATAGATATGCAACGGGGAAGTTTTAGACCCTATGAGTTGAGGCATGATACCTTTGCTGTTATTGATCGGATAAACAGACTTTCCGAGGTGTTTAGAAAGAACGGGAGCTGGTCATTTTTTACAGCATGATGGGACAAAGGAAAACTGTTTTCTGCCGGGGACAGAAGATTGGTCGTTATTACCAGAGCTGATCAGAGGGCCCGCAGATATATTTGTCTCTAAAACAGCAAATGATTCTTTTTATCAAGCAGAACTTCAAACGTTATTGACCAGCAGCGGCGTGACAGAACTGATCTTAACCGGATGTGCCACAGATTTTTGTTTGGATGCTACAATAAAATCGGCCTTGACTAAGGACTATTCTATTACTGTAATTGCTGATGGACACACCACCGCCGATAGGCCGATGATCCCAGCTCGACAGGTGATTCAGTATTTTAATTGGCTATGGTCAGAAATGACACCGACACAAGGAATGGTTAAGGTTGAATCCTACCATGCTATTTTAGGAGCTTAACCAATGATAAGATATAGCATAAGGACAGTAGATTTCAGCCCGTATCTGTAATGTCAATAATAATGATTTTATATTGTCCAATATTTTACATGAATTTCTTCGGGACTATTTTCCCTTACATCTTAAATGTATTCATAGTAAAACTGACATAATTAATAATAGCTGAATTTTAGAGGAACTTATATCAGTTAAGGAGCATATGAGCGGTTCTTAAAATTTCATGTTCTTCATAAGATTTTCCCATAAACGCTTAAAAATTGACTTGTTCATTGTAATGATTTCTGCGTCAGCAAGAATTCCTGGTTTTAATTTGATTAACGAGTCTTCTTTCGTTCGTATTAATTCTACCTTCGTAAAAAAAACACTATCTTTAATTGGGATTTCAGATATGTAGTTAATTTTTCCGTGTATATAGCCGTATTCTTGATAAGGATAGCTCCTAACTTTTATTTGCACGGACTGTCCAATTCTAACTTTCGCTGATGCATCTTCCTGCAGTAATGCTTCTCCATAATATTTTTCGTTATTTGGATTAACATAAAACATTTTTTGGTTAATAGATACTTGCTGATTTTCTTGAAGAAAGGAACCGTATATTAGCTTTCCCTTGACTGAACTAGTAAGCACATATTTATTTTTCCAGTTTTCGGCTTCGCTGATAAAACTATTTAATGATTGAACAAACTTTTTTTGCTCTTCCGTAATTTGGTTGTCAAGATCAGTCAGTTCTTTATGTTTTGAAAGTAAATTTCCGTCGAAGGAAATGATATTGCTTTCCATCTGCGGAATAGTCTGCTTCTCCGCTATTAACTTAAGTTCTTTCTGCTGCAATTCCGATGGGCTAATAACTTTTTTTTCAGCTAAAATTTTATATTTTTCAAACTCCATTTCAGAAAATTTCAACTGTTGTTTTTGGTATTCGAGAGATTGAATACTTTTTTCATATTGCTTTTGAATATTTATTAATTGTTTCTCTAAAGCGTCCTTGCGCCTATAATATATACCGCCATCATTTGCTGAACGAAAATTTAGATAGGCAGTATAGAAATTTTGATAGCTCGACTGCAATTCGCCCAAATTAAGTTCTAAGGGTGAAATTAGATTTTCAATATCATATTTGCTTTTATGATCCGCTCTAAACTGATAAAGATTATTTAATAATTTCAGAACTTGCTTATGATCTGCCGTACTCTCAAGAAATGCCAATTCCTCTCCAACTTCTACAAAGGCTTCGTCTTTAACTAAGAGTTCTACAATGTTGCCATCGATTTTACTAACTATTGCTTTAGGGGCATCCAATGTATTAAATTTAAGTTGAGTTTGGATTGTCTCAGGATAACTTATAAAGGTGGATATAAAAACAACCGAAAGAAGCGCAAACAGAATAACTGTTATACCTCTTGTCAGTAACCAAGATGGTGGTTTTTTAATAATTTCTCTGATATCTTCCGAATGAAGATCATCATAATTTATCAATGATTTCTTCATTTTGATCAATCCCCCAATTCTAATTGATTTTTTACTAATTCAAAATATTTACCCCTAATTTTGGTAAGTTCAGAATGACTGCCCTGTTCAACCACTTGGCCTTTTTCAATAACCACAATATTATCAGCGTTTTTTACGGTACTAAGTCGATGGGCAATAACGATTACTGTTCTATTCTTAAAAAATAGTTTTAAGTTCTCAATGATTACTTTTTCATTATTTGCATCCAATGAGTTTGTTGCTTCATCAAAAAAAATAAACTCAGGAGCTTTATATACAGCTCTTGCAATCATAAGCCTTTGACGCTGTCCTTGGCTTACACCTTTACCTGCGGTACCAATTTTAGTAGCCAATCCAAAAGGTTGTTCTGCAATAAATTCATTAAGATTTGCAATTTCTATGGCGTTTTGTAGACGTTTTTCGTCAGGGAATTCATCACTTATCGTTATATTTTTTTCGATTGTATCTGCATAGATATGGTTGTCTTGAAGTACCGCTCCACAGCTTTCTCTCCAGAGATGAAAATCATATAACTCTAATTTCCTACCACCTAATAAAATTTCCCCCTTCTCATAATTGTAAAAACGTAATAATAGTTTGAGAATTGTCGTTTTACCACTACCGCTGCTTCCGACAATTGCCGTGGTTTTTCCTGCAGGGAATAATAAATTAAGGTTGGTGAAAATAGGTTCATTACCTGCGCCATAATATCTAAAAGTCAGGTCACGTATCTCTAGGTCTTTTTTCTCGGGCAATTTTGTCAAATAATCTTTTTGAATATTTTCTTCATCTTCCGTTTCATATATTTCGTTCAAACGTTCCATACTTATTTTTGCGTCTTGATAAGATTGCATAAATGACAAAACAGATTCCACTGGACTACTAACCATGCCGACGATATATTGTATTGCCATCATGCCACCTAATGTTATATCTCCATCAATTACAGATTTGACGCTTAAATACGTAATTAATATACCTTTCGTCTGGTTGATAGCCATTGAGCCAATTGCTTGGTATTGTGATAATGAGAGACTTTTAACTTTATATTTGAATAGTTTCGCTTGTAAAGCTTCCCAGCCCCATCTCATTTGCTTCTGTGCGTTGTGTAGTTTAATGTCTTTTATACTCTGGATCATTTCTACCATATAGGTTTGATTGTCGGAAGATATTTTAAATCTTCTATAATCTAATTCTTTGCGGTAACGCATAAAAACTAATATCCAAAGAGTGTATAAAGTTGTCGAAATAAAAAAGATCAGAAATATAGTTTTATTATATATAATTAGCAAAGAACCAAAGATAAGCATGTTAACTAATGAAAATAACGTACTTAGTGTATTGCCCGTCAGAAATGATTCAATCCTACCTTGATCTTCCATACGTTGCATGAGATCACCATGAGTCTTTAGATCAAAAAAAGACATTGGTAGTTTCATAATTTTGATCAAAAGATCAGTTAAGATTGAAATGTTAACACGAGTACTTATATGCAACATAATCCATGATTGAATAAAATTGACTGAGGTACTACCAACAAACAGCATCAATTGAGCACCTAAGATCAAATTTATAAAACTTATATTTTTTGTATTAATACCTATGTCAATAAGCGATTGTGCCAAAAATGGGGCGATGAGCTGTAACAGTGTGCCTATTAACATCCCAAGTATGACTTGTAAAAATAATTTTCTATATCTATAAAAATAGATTATGACATTTCCCCAATTTATCTCTGATTTGCTTTCATCCTCATCATATTGAAAAAAAATTGGTGTTGGGCCCAGTATTAGACTAAGCCCTTGATACGATTCTTTAGTAGAATACCAATTTTGAATAAAACCATTCTTATCATATTCTATTAGACCTGTTGCAGGATCTGATATAAAGTATTTGTTTTTAACTACTTTGTATAACACAACAAAATGGTTTTGGTTCCAATGTAATATGCAGGGAAGCTCAACTTCCTCAAGCTGTTCGAGAGTTAGTCGAGCAGCATAAGTACGAAAGCCCAATTTTTCAGCAGTTTCACTAATTCCAAGGAGGTTTACCCCATCTTTAGTCGTTTGACATAATTTGCGAATTTTATGGATAGAAACCGACCGCCCATAATATTTAAATATTATTCTTAGACATGTGGCTCCGCAGTCCATCATATTTACCTGTTTGTAATGGGGGAAATTTTTCACCAATCTTGTTATCTCTAAATGTTTCTAATTATAATTAAACAGAATATAAATATTCGGCGGTGATCAACTGAGGCTTTTTATTATCTGATTTGAGAGAAATTCAATAACCTTTTCTGTATTTAATTGTTGAGAACAGAATTGCTGCGCATTCCACGCGATCTCCTTAGCTTCCTCATAATTAGAATCTGCCCATTCTAACTTTTCAATTAGATCCGAAAGATCTTTATTAACCGGTATATAGTGTTGAAATGGTATTAAATCTTTATAGAAATATTCTTGTTTATTTCTTTCCCTTTCCACGATAAACAATGGGCGATTTGAATGTAGCAAAAATTTTAATCTACCACTATATCCCGACGCGCCACAATCGATTAGATATCTATATTTTGTATGGTCTACTAGGGAAACGAAATTTTGGATTTTGTGGCCAGCAACTTCTAGGGCGATTATCTCTAATTTATCGGAGTGATTGCTTCCTAATTCCAATAAATCTTTACGAAGAGATTGAGTTTCAGGGTTTCCAATCCAAAAAAGCTTACGGTATACAGGGGGCAAATCTCCGGCCTGTTTTATAAGATTAATTGTCTCATCGTACGTGTTTATACTGGCTTCTAGCCACCCTTCAAAGGTATAATCTGGACATAAAACTACACCTTCAACGTCTGTAAAACCAAAGGTTATTTTTCCATCTACTGGACACGAAATATCATTGGTGTTAATATAAAATTCTTTGATCTTCAGATTGTCAAATTCTATATTCTCTAAAGCTTTGGCAAATAGCTTAGTGATGCTTTGATGCCTTGTTTCAAACCCACCCAGATCAGCTACATCTATTGAGTCATCATCATTTAAATTAACCTTTAACAATCCGGTCATAATATTATATACTAAAATACTTGGTTAAACTTCGGTTTGCTCCTGATCTCGGCTTCTGCTTCAAGTTGCAATTGCCGACCTTTCTCCGAAGAATGGTCATTCCTTGGATGCAATCTGTAACAGTATAATATATTATGAATAAACTGAGAATTAAGATATCCTGCTATTTGTAATAAAGGAACCATAATTGCCATGTCACTAGTAGCCATTAATATGTTGTTATCATTATCTTTAAAGCTAGATATGTGCGGATCTTGTTTCAAAAATGCCTCAAAAACTTTATACTTGAACGACTTTAAATGAGAAGCTTTCCAAGGAGCTTTTCTAATATCTAAAAATTCTTCCTCGGTGTATTGACTGCAATGTCCCAATAGGCCAAAGCTTGTTATATACTGTCCATAGGTTATCAGAATATCATTGTTATAGTAAAAATTTAAGATCTGGAATACATATTCGCCAAAAAGATAGTCGTCCCCGTCCAATAGAATTATTACATCATCTGACTCGGCATTGATATTTAATAAAGCGTAATAAAGATTTCCTAAAGGACCTTTCCTGGTTGAATTTCTGAATACATGTATTCGAGGATCATTAATATTTGTTAGGAGATGTTCATTTTCGTCAGTTGAGCAATCATCAAATAAGAAAATTTCGTAATTATTGTAAATCTGATTTTGTACAGAATTAATACAGTCAATAATATAGTCTCCTACATTTCTAAATGTGACTATTATTTTAATCGAGTGCTCTTTATCCATAGTTTAGGTATTCATGTTTAACTAATTTTAATGAGGAAGCTATTACTTGATGCATATCATAGTATTTGTATTTTCCAAGCCTCCCTCCAACTAATAATCTATCTCGGTTGTTTTGAACTAAACTTTCATATTTCTTATATATTATATTGTTTTTCTCATCATTAATCGGATAGAAAGGTTCATTTCGATGATTGTAATTAGCAGGATATTCTTTGGTCAGTACAGTATGTGGCTGAGTACAATAATTAAAATGCTTATGCTCTATAATGCGAGTGAATGGAATGTCTATGTCGGAATAATTAATAATGGCGTTACCTTGATAATCTGGGATATCTAAAATAGAATGTTCAAATCTAAGGCTTCTATATTCAAGTTTTCCAAACTGATATTCAAATAGTTGATCAATTGGTCCGGTATACAAAACTTTAGCACATTTTGAATCTAATTCTGATTTATATTTAAAGTAATCTATACCGAGTTTTATAGTAACTCTATCTAACATTTTTTCGATGATTTCAGTGTAACCATTTACAGGAATTCCTTGATACTTATCATTAAAATAATTATTATTAAAAGTATATCTTACTGGTATCCTTTTGATAATCGAAGGAGGAAGGTATTTTGGATGCCTACCCCATTGTTTTTGTGTATAACCTTTGATAAAAAAATTATATAGATCATAACCTATCATATTAATAGCTTGTTCTTCTAAATTTTCAGGGATAGAAATATTAACGTCAGAAATTTGCTTTTCAATGATTTCTTTAGCTTTCTCGGGATTGGTACATCCCCACATCTGATAGAAGGTGTTCATATTAAAGGGTAGGTTATAAAGTTTGTTGCCACATCTGGCTAAAGGAGAATTAATGAAATTATTAAATTCAGCAAAAGAATTAATATAGTCCCATATGTTTTTATCGTTGGTGTGAAAAATATGAGGCCCATATAAATGAATATCAATATTTTCAATTTTTTTTGTAAAAACATTACCTCCAATATGATGCCGCTTATCGATCACGAGACATTTTTTATCTCTCTTCTGCATTTCATATGCGAATACAGCTCCAAAAATTCCAGAGCCGACTATTAAATAATCATATTCAAAACTATCTTTCATTTATAATTGGGGTTTTGTAACCGAAACTTGATAACAGAATTAATATCTACTCAGTTAGCTAAAGTTAAAGTTAAAACTCTTTTAAATATAAAAAAAATAAATCAAATAGAGATTCAACATGGAAAAGGCTAGATTATTTTTACCTATTCTAATAATAAAATGCGGTTTTATAGATCTATAACTGAATATCAGCTTATTAGATGGTTTTTAGGGTGTTATTGAAATGGTTAGAACAATTCTAGGAACAGAAAAAACTGTAGATAAAAGTTTCTTTGTGCAAATAAATTACATTTTTTGTTTGAACAGTAGATTTAAATAACTATTTTTATTATACAATTATAAATAAAAATAAATATTATATATTTTAAAACAGTGTTATTTCTTGTTGTGCGATAAAAAACGGCATCTGTTTTCTTTTAATTATAAACCAAGTTTAAAATTCCAAAAAATGAAAAAAATCAATTTCAAATCATTGGATCCAAAGGAGCTCTTATCAAGAGATGAGCTTATTAAAATTACTGGAGGATCATCAGGATCTGGCGGTTCCGGATCTGGCGGATCATCAACTTGTTCGACAAGCTGCTATTGTGCCCATGGTATCTCGGCAACCGCTACAGTAACCAACTGTACATCTCCCGCAACATGCAGTATTGAGACAAATACCTGGGCTGCTTGTAAAGATGGATCTACTGTCAAGGCTGTAACAACATGTGCCGAAGTGTGTGCAGTTTTTGGAAGCTAAGTTTTAATTACGAAGGCGGACTTGATGTCCGCCTAATTTTCTAAATATGAAATATATCATCCTTCCCTTATTCTTATTTTTCTCTTATATTTCCTATTCTCAAGAGTATACCAATTTCAAGTGGTCTTCTAATCTGGATACAGGAGAAACTGTATTCAGACAAATGCTTTTACTTCGAAGTAACAACGATAGCACATCTAATATATTCAAAACAGTACCTAAAAACATAACTGCTTTTTCCGTTAAGACCTTGGTGCTTGACCCCGTTCAAGCTACATACGAGGAATATATGATCGAACAGCAAGATTCTCTTAAATGGAATGGTTTTCTACAGAAATTTAAAGGAAATGATCTTCAAGTACACAAATCAATTCTTCTCAATAGTAAAGTGGAGGTATTGATAGCAAAAGACAATAAGGGTAACAAAATTATAAAACTTGATTTGAACGGTAATAAAAATTTTGCAGACGATAAAACAATATTTATACCGTCAAAAATTATTAAGGATACTGTTATTAAAGTAGATATACCATTTCAAGAATATAAAAATGGAGCAACTGTCAATAGGTTAGTAAAACTGGCTTTTAATGAGTCTCCAGAAAATTTAGAAAAACTTGACGTTCAATTCTTCAATCGGGAAAATTTAACTTGTGAAGTAACCAAGGATAGGTATAGCTACATTTTCAGCAAAGTTCCAATTGTCTCTGAAAATCGGAACCGCTTAATACCATTTAATATGCTTCGTCTTAATAAAATGGAAATAAGCGATTCCACGATTGTCTCCTCTGATATAATTATGCCGAATTCCACTGTCACATTAGGAAGCGTCGAATATAAGATAAATTGGAACGACACAGCATTGATTTTAACATCTTCAAGTTCATCTGAAAGAAACTATCTCTCCAAATTGATGGATGAAGTTGGCCCCCTTCAAGATTATTATCGGAATAGCACTGCTACAATTAATAAAGAAAAGGAATTTATATTAATTGATTTTTGGGGAACATGGTGCCAACCCTGCATAGCGGCTTTTCCAGATCTCATCGCTATCTACGACAAATTCGGCACCAAAATAAATATGATAAGTATACTCTATGATAAAGAAGAGAATAAAAAAAATGCGTCCGAAATTATATCATCCCAAAAGGCCGATTGGATTCATCTTTTTCTACCAATTTCTAAAAGTAGTAAAGAAAGTCTTGTTCCATCCATTTTTCCAGCTTACATTCTTTTAGATCGGAAAGGGGAAGTGATCTATCAGAATTCAGATGTTAGAGTTTTAGAAAAAATTTTAAAAAAGAATGTTAACTGATGAGGAAACTAAACACCTATGTAATTAATCTGCCTAATAGAAAAGATAGACTCACTCATATTTTAGACCAGTTTGAAGGTTATGATTATTTTAATCTAATAATCACGGCGGCTATAAGAGATAGCCGCGGTTCCATCGGACTTTGGAAGACAGTAAAAGAGATTTTTAAAACAGAAGCGAACAACGATGGAAATGAATATTTTCTAATTTGTGAAGATGACCATCTATTCACAGATGACTTCGATATCAATATCTTTATAAATCAAATAGAAATCGGAATTAACTTACAAGTCGATGTTTTACTGGGAGGAGTAAGTAGCGGGAGGGGCATTATAAAATATAACAGTGAACTAATATGGTTGGATAGCTTTTCAGGTACCCAATTTATGATTATTTACAAAAAGTTTATACCTCGTTTTTTGGAATCTGAACCAATCGATGACCACACAATAGATAGTTATATATCAGATATATCGTTAAGAAAGATGTGTTTTCATCCATTCATTTCTATTCAAGAGGATTTCGGATATTCAGATGCTACTGATAAAAATAATGATAGAAAAGTCTCTGCATTATTTATAAGCTGCTCTGATAAAATCAATATGTTAAAAAAAGTACATAAAAGGTTACACGGGGGACAATTTCTATCTAAATCTATTCAGAGAATAGGTTACTATATATTAAGTGGAAATAATTTAGTAGTAGATCGCGAGCGATATCCGGAAATATCATCCCGTACCATAACTGATAATTTGACAGTCCGATATTTGAATTGTGATTATAAGACTGAAAAATTAGATATAATAGGTTGTATTCAAACTTGTGCCAAAAAGGCTCTTGAGGATAGGTTAGATTGTTTTCTTATGGTCCCAGCGCCCCTTTTAGTGAAAGAATTAGACCTTGAGTATATCATCACTAAAATTAAGGCGGCGAATAAATTTAATGCAAGTATTTTGTTATTTAATTGCGATTTGTTTAATGAAGCAATCGGAATTAATGATGATTTATTCTGGATAGACGATTTTGGTGCTTCTGATCTAGTAGTCATATATTCATCTCTTTATAAATCTATATTACAGCTAGATAAAAAGATAAATAATATAAAGAAATTATCCGATTTAACTAGCAATAAGTTTCTTTCCTATCCATTTTTAAACGCGGATATAAACAACAGATTCTTTAATTATGATCGCGACGTCGCAAATTTTTTTATCAAAGAAAGTGAGGACAAATTATCTTCTATTAAAATTAGAGGAAAATAACATAACGATTTCATATCTAAGAAATAATATTTCGCATTTCCGAAAGCGGGAATACTAATTTTATTTGATTTCAAAGCTAGCAACTTAATTGATTTGGATGGAGATTGTAAATAATTACGCAATAAATTGTAATCATTTAATTATTTATGCTTTTTTATTGAAATCGTTTTTTGAATAAATTTAACAACCAATTGTATTTATAGACTTTATAATGATGAATATCTTTCCGAGTTTTAAGAAAAAGAAAGATGACGATATTTTGGAATGTTGTGCATATATTCTTCAATATTATCATGTAAAATATACCCGATCTAAGCTTATAAGCCTTTTGAAATCTCATTTGGAGCATCCTTCATTGTTATCCGTAAAGGACACTCTTTTATATTATGGTATACAAAGTGCTGCAATAAGAAAACGCGATTATGATTATGAAGATTTCGAAGTTCCCTTTATTTGCCCCATTCAAAAAGAAGGTTGGCCTGACGCGAGCTTTGCCGTAGTTTTATCTGTTGAAAATTCACTTTTATCATATTTTGATCCTTTTTCATCTAGAAATTTTACTGTTTCATTAGGTGAATTTGAAAAGATAGATAAGGAGATCATATTGTTATTGGACGGAGAATCTATAAAACACGAAGAGAACTATCATGAGAACCAACGGCAGGGGAGATTAAAAACAATAACAGCCTGGCTACCACTTGTAATTTTGGTCTGTATTACACTGCTTTCTATTATAATCAACTGGAGAACCGAAAATTCGGCTTTTAAATTCATTGGAATTTTGTTTACCGTAACTTCCTTTTTAGGAATTTTAGCTTCAATTTTATTGATTTCCCATGATATAGATTCGCACAACCCATTTGTAAAAGAGGTTTGTGGGGCATTAGGTAAAAAATCGGATTGTAATGCGGTGCTGAGCTCAGACCAATCAAAGTTTCTAAATATAAGCTGGACAGTGTGGGGAGCAGCATATTTCTTAACATTTTATTTATCCATAGCTTTTTTTGGTGGACAGATTGGCAACCTTGTATTGTGGGCGATTTTGTCATTATTAATATCGCCTTTTATTCTTTTCTCTTTGCATTATCAATATTATATTGTCAAGCACTGGTGTACGCTGTGCCTAGCGGTTCAGGGAATAATTGGGATGAATGCTTTCGTGTCTTTAATATATATCGAAGCTATATATTCAAACGCAAACACTATATTATTCCATGAATTAAGTTTGATAGTGCTTTCAGGCGCTGGTATTCTTTTTATGTTGAGTTACCTCATCCCTACAGTAAAAGCTTCAAAAGATAGAGATGATTTGGAGATGAAATGGAGGAAATTGCGTTATAATTCTGATATTTTCCATAGTTTATTAAATAAGACAGAAAGAATAAGAGAATCTACATTGGAGCTAGGAATTACTTTAGGAAATGAGAATGCTGAAATAGAGATTATTAAAGTGTGTAATCCGTATTGCGGGCCATGCGCTAAGGCGCATCCAGAGTTAGAATATATTATAGAAAATAATAGCAATGTTAGATTACGAATTATTTTTACAGCTTCTGGCTTGCCTGATGATGAACGCACTGCTCCTGTTTTACATTTAATGGCTATACAAGAAGAATATGGGAGGGAAAAAGTTCACGACGCCTTAAACGATTGGTATCTTTCAAAGGATAAAGACTATGTAGCATTTTCTTCGAAGTATCCTTTAAAATCACATTTAAATGAACATAAAGCTAAAGTGATGGCGATGAGAAAGTGGTGTGATAGAACAAGGATAAGAGAGACACCAACAATTTTTATTAATGGGCATCAGTTACCAGAAAGCTATAATATAAAAGATTTAAAAAATTTTTTCTAAAGTGGGATTTACCTAAAGGATGTGCAAAGTCAATTTCTGAAGTTATTAAAGTCGGTCTTACACTCCTTTAAATAAAAAATGTGAAGTCCTTTCCTATAGGTGGTGTAGCAACCAAAGCTGTAGAGCTATATGCCTGTACTTGCCAAGGCTTATCAATCCTATGCTACAGATATTTCTTCTTTAGATACAGCTTTTGAAGAAAGAAGGCCGAAAATCATTTCTTTTGAGGGAATTCCGGATGGACAAACAAATGTCAGTAGCAAGTTAAGGGAGTTGAAGATAAATTTCGATAAGCCCCTATTGTGTCAGTGACCGTCATTCAGGGGGATTCCCAAAGAAAGTTTTCCGATGATAAAAGGACAACGCTATTCTCTAGATAAGAAATCGGTTTTTATAGATTGGGAATTCATTCCGAACTGCAGATGAGATACCAATAAAAGACCATTATCTAAAATTCAGCACAAAGTAATTTACTGCTGTCTTGGCCGATATTCGACCATAGACATAATCAATTTTGGCAAAGGTAACTCACATTATCATTGTGGGTGTTAAATAGGTTCATTCCATTGAGGTATACCGATAAACATATCATTTACAAATTTCTCTGTATACGATTGCATTCCAGTTTCCTCCTTATCAAAGTAGGCTTTTATTTTCGAGCATACTTTAGGGTTGTAGCATAACTTGACGCGGAAGTTTTCGACCCATTCGGCCCGTATAACGATGGTAATTAATTTTTTCGTATCTCTGGACAAGCCGATTACGGTAATATCTTGGCACATCCCAGCATACCAATCGATAATATACACTTTGGTACCGGGGCTAAACTGTTTCGTGCCATAGCGAGTTTGCAGTTTCCCTTGACAATAGCTAATTTCCTGTTTGATGTTAGCTACTAATGTCCATAATGGTATCGATTCTAAGTGATCCATATCGATTCAATTCTATTTAATCAGATAAGACTGCCCTTTTCTTCAAAAATCTAAAAATAATCGGCGAACAGGCTTAGATATTTATGGTCTTGAATTTATACAGGGGCTAAAAAACAATAAAGCGCCCCAATTAAATTAGGACGCTTGGCTAAATGCTATTTATTTAACCGGCTATACTAATATAGCTGTAATAGTTCATCATACCAAATCATTTTGGGCAGATCTTATTTGGAGTATTCCACAAATTTTACAGTTTTTCTTATAGTATCACAAAACACAAACCTCGACTTTTCGGTATCTCCCAGATACCGCTTATATAACACTTCTTTTCCTCAGATAGCGGCTTAGGTCCGCCTACTTTTGCTATATACTTAAAAGGAAAAGAAATATGGCAAAACACAATTTAATTAAAAACAGCTTGACAGATAAATGTAACCTGTTTATAAGCGAAATTCTGGCATTAGAAAGGAATTTATTAAAAGATAGAATGTCATTTGATCCCTAATATATTTTGTTTTGGTGACAAGTTAAAAGCGTTTAATCATTAATTATAAATAACATGAAAAGTAAATTTTTATTACTTCCAATTTTAATTTCAATCTTATCAGGTTGTTCAAAAAGGGAAAATGAACCCTTTATTCAGGAAGAAAGCATTGGCTTAGATAGTTTATATCAACAACCTCAAAATCCATTTATGGGGATTCCCGAGAAAATGTCTGTTGTTCACGTTCGGACCAGTGCAATTAAATATAATCCCTGGCAAAAATTTTATGTATCGCCGGTTGATGCGACAATTATTATGTGGCCGAGTGATGATAAGACACTTGCCATAAAAGATGTAGATAAGGCACTTGAAGGGATAGCACTGGATACGAAAACAAATACCGAAGTGAAAACCGAGAATATCACTAAAAGCTCAGGAATTCAACTGCAAGATTATCGTCCCGGAAAGTATTTAATCGCTGTGATTTTGGATGCAGATGCAGAATCAGGTAAAAGATCTTATAGTAGTCAGGAGATTACATTGAGAGAGTATGGGAAGATTTACATGCATAAAATCTTTTCAAAAGATGTAAAAGATGGAGAATTTGAAGAGTGGTCACCTAAATTAATTGAAAAATGAAAACTAAAATAAATCTTATAGTATTATTCTTATTTGTCCTTTGTTCAAATAAAGCTAATGGGGCAAATTATATCAGGCGAAGCGAATCCTTGTCCAGAAGTTAACTACCAATATTCATTCAGTGGAGCTTCATTTAATAAGTATTTCTTATGGTCCGCGGTGGACGGGACGATTTTAAGCCAAAATACAAATACAGTAGTTGTTAGATGGAATAGAAATATAACCGATGAGGGTAAATGGAGGCTTCGTGTTCAGTACGAAACTTTTGGAACCGGTGGGACGCCAGGTGGATCCACCTATAAAGATTTGGATGTTAAAGTCAAGACAGCATCTCGATACAATATCAGTGGCGATAAGGAAATCCCGGGTAATTTTACCGGAACCAAAACTTACACAGCTAATATTGTAAACGCGAATTTTCCTGCCACTTCATTTTTGTGGACAACAAATACCGGGATTCAAACTATCACAACAGCACCAACAATCAATTTAAGTATAAATGATACGCAGCTGAGGTCGATCATGGTAGCAGGAAAAGCATCGAATTGTTCCGAATGGGGTGAAATGTCTAAAATAGATGTATATTTTACTTCTATTATTACCGGCCCAGCGCAGACATGTGCCGAAGATATTTATACTATTGTCAACCCAGGTACAGTAACGCTTGAAAATGCGACTAACGTTGCGACACTTACGGCATTGGGCAACAATCAGTGGAAAGTAACTCGGATTGGTACAGCAAATGGTACGGTCAAATTGAGATCGACTGTAGATGGAAGAATATATGATAAAAATATAATGGTAGGAGGCAGCACGGTAATAGGATTTGAAAACTTAGATCATTTAGAAGCTTATGATTACGAAACATTTAAAGTGCTGCAAGGGACTGGCAACATGAAGTACGAGGGCAGTATGAACCTTTATAATTATGAATCGGCAGGTCAAACGAGTTATTCTTGGTCTTTAGTTTCTAAATCAGCTGGGAGTCCGATCGTATCTTGGACTGCAAGTGGGAATTATGTGCAAGTCAGTTCTAAAGGATCAGGTGGTTGGCTTGTTCTACACTGTGTGATCACCAATGGCTGTAGTATAGAAACAAGAAATTATAGATTTTACTTTGGAATAGAACCTCTTATACCGTAGTCAAAGGAATGTACACTATTGTGCTCTTTCGAAGATCTATCAATATTGCGGTCTAGAAGTAATGGATTCAGCTACAAAGCAGCTGAATCCATTATTCTTTTACTTCGAATCCCCGGGCTTGTGCTTGTGCGGTTTCAGATCCGGATGCTTCGGCTTGGTGTCTGGTGTTACGCGTTGTCTTCTGTCTGGGGTGCCATCTTGTTTCTTGGGCTTTGGTCCCGGTTTGATTGCTTTAATTGTTTCCATATAAAAAATGCTTTTATCTAAAATACAATTAGAATAGATGTCACATTTACGGTATCCCGTAGAGTATTATAAAATGCTGACGCTATAATTGCATTTTTGATTTCTCGGCAGATAATCATTAAATTTAAGAATGAGCCATAATATTGCATTACCTAAATCAAGTCGTCAGGAAGAGCTAGAAACTATTTCTAGAAATCAGTTGCTGTTAAAATTCGATCCTTCATTATTTGAACTTCGTTCTGAGAGTCAACGAGACAAAGGGATTGACTTTATAGGTGAAATTAAACAGAATGGAGTGTACACCAATTTTCGTTTTGCCATACAGCTGAAATCTACTGAGTCTAGTAAAAAGTTAAAAGATGGCTCAATAACCTATCCAATTGAAGTAAGTAATTTGAACTATTTAGTGAATTTTGGAATCCCTTCCTATTATATTCTATATGATTATCCCACAAATCAGTTTTATATAGAATCAGTAGGAGAGGTATACCGCTGTTTTTCTGATAAGTATAATTCAAAAAAAACTCCCAAAACTTACAAAGTCAAATTTAGGCAAACTCTTGGTCAAGAAAAGATCAATATGATTTTTAAGGAAGCTTTCGATTTCGGAAGTGTACAGAGAAATGTTGGGATGCATCTTCGATTAAATAACAATGAAGGAGGAAAATTAAAAGGTATTGTTATAGATAATATTCAAGAGGTGTATAGTATCGATCAAAACATAGCGTTTATTGAAAATTATGGCTATGAGTTGTTGAATCAACATGAATTCTCCAGGATCGTTGAAATAGAAGACCGTTCCCATCCGAGAGATCATGTTTCAGCAACATTCAATATGGTATGTGGAATAGCATATTATCATCAACATAATTTATTGAAAGCTATTAATTTCCTTAAATTGGCTTATAGTGATTTAAATAGTTTGCATCCAGAAGATCAGGCTATGGTCACATATACGCTAATCCAAGCGAAGTATTTACTCGGTATTATAGGGAAAGACGAATTTGGTAAAGAGATTGAAAGGATTGTTGAGAACGAAAATGTAGGATCATTTTTACAGTTTGAAAACCTCTATAACAAATGTTTTGAAGGAAATGAATTTAGAGCAGAGCAGATAAAGAAGTATTATGATGGTGTCATGAAAATTCTAGACAATTATCCGCACTTTTCAGATATGCGGATTGTAGCCTATGCTCTTGTGCTAAAAGCCGAAGGGAAATTATTATTGTACGAACTCGTTGGGAATTACTTAACTACAATTGGACGAAAAGTCGATGTCTATCGCGACTTACTCATTGCAGAATGGTTGAAGCTCGATGGACAATATAACGATCAATTGAAAGAGCTAGTGAAGTTTGCGAAGGAGAACCGCAATTTTCTGGCAGTATGCAATCTTTTGAGTGCGAAAATAGAGTGGGAGTTTACGAAAACCTATTATTTTCATTCGTTCAGTAATTGGAATAAAGAGACTCTCTCGATTAACCATGATATAAGAATAGAGGATCGTGATTTTTTACTTCTGCTATTGGAGGATCTAGATCCGATTTTAGAGACTTATGATAAATTACAACATCGTAGAAATCAGTATCATTGTTTAGTATTACGGTTTGAAATCTTACACTTTTTAGGAATGAACCATGAAGCTGATGCTTGTATTAATTTAATGAGAAAGCTAATAGAAACTTATGAATTGAATTCCCTGCGTAAAGATCTTGTTCAGTTGGTTAATGGGCATACGCGGTCTGATTTGTTTATGGAGAAACTTGTTAATCAGTTGACAACTTTAGATCGAATAGCGAAAAACGAAGGGATATATGAATATTTGTATGAGGATATATCACCTGAAATGAATGTTCACCTTGGAAGAAAGCCGAAATGGTCGCTTCTAGAACTTTTACCGCTTATTTATCCCGAATAGCAGATTAAACAACTTAGTGATAATTTGAAACATTAGAATTTGTACGTAAATTTGGTCCTCTATTAATTAGGGACTTACCCTCTTTTATAAAACAGATATTTGTTATCTATAATAAATAGCTAGAGCCATATTGACGACCTTTTATCTAATAATAATGAAAGCGAAGATTTTCTCCTTTTTAGGCATAAACCTTAAAGTGAATCACTTCACTCTTATTTGATGGTCATTTGATGAGTTGATATTTTATATTTTTAATAGCTTGATTTTCAGTGTGATTTTATTTGGTGGTTATTTGATAATGAGGCTCGGATCTCTATTTAACTATTTTCAATTTAAGTCGTTCTAATCGGTCATTATAAAATGTTCAATATGAAAAAAAGAGTTGCAATTCCACAAGATCATAGAGAATATACAATACCATATTAATTAGCATATATATGAATGGAGAGACAAATAAATCTGTATATCCCACTTTTGGACTAGATTTTATTTCGCACAGAAGAAATTTTGTTTTAACCTGTAATTTGCCAGACAAAGGTTTTGTCGATTTGATAAGGGTATTTGATTCTGATGCGTTTATTGTAGGTAATGAAGTTAATTGGATTACATTAAGACAGAAGGAACCGGAGCTTACGGAAAGAATTCAGTCCTATATTGAGTCTTTTAATGAAAAAGGAAGCTCAATTAAGAAACTGCTATATGATTTTTTCAATAATTTAGTTGATGGTGAATGTTTTTTTGTTTTGAATCATGAACAACGGAGTACAAGCGAGCTTCTTGATTTATGGTGTAAATTAGGACAATTAAATGCGAAAACGATAAATACATCTTTCGATAATAATTATTACCACTGGGGGACAACTGTTCTAAATTATAATATTGATTTTTATGGGACAGAAAGAAAGTCTTTCGGACAGTTTAAAAAATCTAAGATAAAAATCTGTAGATTTTGTAGGGGAAAAGATGGAGAAGATAATTCAAAGGGAAATTTAGTTACGTTTGGAAAAAAAGCACATTTAATTTCTGAAGCATTAGGTAATAAAAGACTAATTTCCTTAGATGAATGCGATTCTTGTAATGAATACTTTAGTAGAACTATAGAACCTTCTATTGTTAATTATTTTGCACCCTATAGAAGTCTATATGGAATACCTGGCAAAGGAGGGAAAAAGAGGTTAGTAGGAGATGACTTCGAACTAGATGCAGAGGATGGATTTAATATTCAATTTTCTGGATCTATCGATGACTTGTCGAAGGAGAATATTAAAATTCCGCTTAGTTTAAAACAAACCTTCATCTACGGGGATTTATATCGTTGCTTAGTGAAGTTTATTTTGGCTGTGATGCCAAAGGAAGAAATGGTTAATTATTCTGAGACTATCGACTGGATATTTAATACTGAGGGTAGCGATTTGCCGAAGGTGGCTTGCTTGCAGAGCGCTAATTTCTATACAGAGCATCCTTATTTAGTTAAGTATAAAAGACATACTAAGGATTTAAAATTTCCCGATTTAATTGGCGAGTTTAGGTATGCCGATATTCTTGTGATTTTTATCGTGCCCTTCAGCAAGCTGGATAAAAAACAATTTTTACTTGAAGAGGAAATAACCTTCTTTTGGAATACTTTCATTGGGCTAAGAAGGGATTATCTCTGGAATTTTGTGGACTTTTCTTCAATGACTCCTTTAGGAATGGAGATTGACTTTAAAATTAATGGCATAGAATTAGGAAAGAATGCATTTCTTTTTAAAGAATCTGAGCAAAAATGATTTCTTATATAACTCAAGTAGATTTAAATTTATGGCTCCATATTTATAAAAAGATGATAAACAGTGATTTCAGAGCCTTCTCTATTATGAATAGCTCTGGCAATTTTTAAATTTGCTATTTGAAGTATTTCATTTGATATATCTATAATTCCCTTTTGTTGATACATTCCAAAGTCAATTTCTCTGTAATAATCAAGGTATTTCTGCCATGTTTTAGAAAAAGATTTTGTTTCACAATACACAATAGTGAACAGGGGGCTAATTCCTAGAGGTTCGTTTAAAAACATCTTTGTTAGATGTGAATTTATTGACGATTTAATAGTCTGCTTTTTAGGAACTGAATATAGTCGAAAACATTCAACCATTGAAATATTATTGTTTAGGTTATCAGAAATAAGTATATCTCGAAAAGATAGCCCCGCTCGATTAGCAGTGCTTTCAGTTAACGAACTTCCACCTAAGGTCTGGTCCTTGGCCGTCCAGCTTTTGCTGCTCAAACGTTGATTCAATAAATTAGCAATAATGGTGTTATATTTATTTTCATCCTTTAAACTCTTATATATTGCAAGATGATCGATAAAAGACCTTGATACCCCAATCAAATCGTTAAGAAGTTCCTCTTTAATGGGTTGAGAATTAAGCTTTGATTTTTCAAGAACCCAGTCACTCAGAATCAAACTTAAATTCTCATAATCTATCTCATTGTCTGATTTGCCTTTTCTAAGGTGCACTAATGGAATAATCTGATATTTAATATGTTTAATAAAATCCGATTTTTCTCCCTTGTAATAATGCATATGATAATCGATAAAACCTGTGCATTTATACAATGGGTTGAATCGTTCCAAAAAGCTAATAAAGGCATTATCTATTACTGTATTGATATATTGAAATCTTTCGTTTTCAGTTGATTTAAAACGATGAGCAGCATAAACGAGAGAAGGGTATAATATTATTGAGAATTCATCTTCTAATGGATTGGGGCTTTTAAAGTTTTTGGTGGTTTCTTGACCATACAATAGAGAAAACTCTTCCATAAACAACTCCACAGCATCTTTTGGGTCCTCTAAATCATAATATCTGTTTGGTATATGAACTTTGAAAAAGTTATGGTGCTTAATTTCGTGTTTTGGTTTCAATTCAAATATTATTTTTGATGAATAAAAGCAAATTTATCTCTTTTACCGTAATTTCAGTTCCTTTTTTGTTACTGTAGTTTTCTACTTTTTTTCGTGCTAAAAATTCAATCCAAGATTTACTTATGGGCTAGCAAAGCTCTATTCATATAAGACAATCTAGGGTTTTTGTGTTAATTAATAATATTTTTTTATTAATTCATATATCTCCGACTTATATTTTAAAAGATTTTTGTCTCCTTTTCGGATAGAAAGGTAATAGTTTATTTTACCTAGCAAATGAAAAAGATAGTTTGCTTTTGATATCCGTTTGTTAGACATATGTAATGTTAGACCAAGCGTTTTTATATAATGAATATTTTGACGTAGCTCTCGTATATCAATTTTTTTGATGGAGAGTTTCTCATTTACAACTATACCTGTAACCATCTGGCGTTGGTGTTGTTTTTTTATGCTAGTTTTAGCATCGTTGATATTAAAACCATGTTTTTTAACTATACTCTTTAAATTTAATATAGTTTCCTTCTCTGCAAAGTCGCCAGATATCGTGATATCGTCAGCATATCTTGAATACCTTAGCTGTTTAATTTGCGCATATGCTAGGAGGTCGATATCAAGATTCTTTGTTAGAATAGAGGATAAGTATGGACTGCTTGGACTTCCTTGTGGAAGACCATTTGTTAATGTTAACAATTTACTCAATACTTCTGAAATTTCATAGGCATAGCCAAGTTCGAGAAAAAGTTCCTTCACTTGAATTCGGTCTATATTATCAAAGTATTTTTCAATGTCAATATTTAGTACTTTAGATTGCTTGCGATGAAACTTTGCATTTGTTATTATAGATTTACCTTCCGTATAGGCATTGTTGTAGGGATTCTGAGGAACCTTTTTAATAATATTATTTAATATCCAATATTGGATTTCCTTCAATGCTGGAAGAGGTTCGGTAATTGTTCTGCTCTTACCGTTTTTTTTCTTTATTTTAAATGACCTATAGAAATTTTCAGGACGTGAAATCGCACGTTCTATATACTCTCTCTTATAACATGTATGATAGGCTAGATGTTGCAGATCAAATAATACCGGTAGATTCTTTTTATACAGTTTTTGGGCATACAAAAGATGGCTGAGAATTTGTTCTTCATTAAGACCAATTTTCTCAGCCGTAGTTTTGAAACGAATTTTATATTCGTTCCATGTAAATAATAGTTCTTTCATTACAGAAATGGGGACGTTTAATCAATTGATTGAACACACTCATAATTATGTTGAATTTCTTCCTTAGACAGCAAAAAAAGATAGAATGGTTCAAAATAAACGAAGCCAAAGCGTAGTGCATTTTGAACAACCTGCCGGGAGGCCCCTCTATGGCACGCTAGTATTACCCTAGTAGCACCCCAAGGAGCTCCGCGACCTCTTATCAATTGATATGAACCGCTTGAAAGAAAGTTCAACTCAGATAGGCGAGTACACCTATCCGCTACCCGAAGGCGGCTAGAGCTAAAAAAGAACTTTTTTCAAATATAGTATTTTTATGGTATGTATATGTTTGGTATCTCATTTTCTATATATTTTGAATTTGGCTCCGTTATAATCCATTTATTTTTAACTTTTGAGAATTGTAGTTGATATAATTTCAAATATGGTATTATATGCTTAATTATCGCTTCATTCTTCCAAGACTCATCAATTTGAATTAATATATCAATACACAGTAATAATTGTTGAGCAAAATCCCGTGCATTTGATTTTATAGGGAGATCAAAATTTATAGGAGTGTCAAATATGGTTTTATTGACAAACCTTATATAGAAAATACCTTTACTATAAATAACCCATTTTTTAGCCAGCAAAGCTGCTTCAAGTCTTTTTAAAAGTGTATCAATTTGCATGGAAGTATCTAAATACTGGTGTGAAATCTAAATCTAATCTATTAATATCAAGGAGTTTTATAGGGACAGTGGATTTTGGATCTTTGAATTCTGATTTCTTTAAAGTATAATCTGAATTGGGGTAAAACCAAAATGCATGCTTGCAAAGTTTTATATAATCTTGTTTAATCTCCATCCAATCCATCTCCTCGTCAGGTAAGATGAAGACAATAAGAATTAATTTAGTATAATTATCGTCGCGTGCATAAATTAGGTCTTCATAATTTTTAACTCTCAGTTTGTATATGAATCCATCTGGTAACTTTGAGACTTGTTTTACAGTTGTACATTTCAATTGTATATTAAGCATTTTTCCAGAATCTGAGTAGTTGATTCTACTCCCCCTGTTCCTAGCAATAACGGTTGTAATAGTGAGATCTACACCATCATCTCCCATGTCAGATGACAATATTTTATACCTATTTTTGGCCATAAGAAGCCTAATAAAACTTTCAGATATATACTCTTTCACAAGATTTTCTCTCATAATCTTTGACTATATAATAATAAAATGGCCGTCTAATTACTTATATTAGATTTTCCAAGATATTCAAACTTTTTTTATGAATCAAGTTATATTACTGATTTTAATTTAATATTTTGTTTTGAAAGTAATGTGAATCGAATCTGAGCATTAAAAGACGGAAAAATGCATATAAATACGGTAAATTTTCCCCTTCTAAAAAATGAAGGTGATTTAAGTTTATTTTTATCTACTATTTTCTAACTTCAGCGGTAATTAGATTTCGCTGGTTTTATTCGAGTGCGAAAGACTCAAACCTCGCCACCAACTCCCTAAAATCAACAAGAAACTTCGCCCTGTCAAGCGATAGTTCCTTATGTCTCTTCGCTTGGTTATCGCAATAAAAATCCCATACATTTCTAAGTTCTCCAGCTTCGCGTAAATCTAGAAGTTCTGCGAACCTTTCATCTTGGCAACCCAGATCGCCGATCAGATTGTAAAAGTTTACAAAATTCGTGAGTGTTTCTACGGAAACTGAATCTGCTTCGAAACCGGCGATAACTTCCTTGGGAGAATAAGTAACAGATATGGTTGGAGGTAACTCTTCCACGCCCGATAACCACGCTTCTAAATTAACAGGTGCTTTAAAGACACCTTTATTACTCTTCAATAAAGTGAGCAACTCTTCTATGGAAGAGGATAGAAGAACCTTACCGTCAATAGAAGTGAGTAACTTATCGTTTTCGTCGTTATCTTCATACCAAATGAAAAATTGACCTTCGGAAGTATTTATCGGTATATATCGGGAAATCCAGATCCTATGGTCTTGACAATGTTCCAGAAACTTTTCGGTTTCGTTCAAAATCTTACTATATGTAATCCTCATATTGTTTACCCCTTCTTGCAGAGCAAATTCTGGATCGCAGCTATTATTTGTCAATTTCGAGAGAGCAATTTGTAATTCCAACGGGCTGAAAGTGTTTTTAAATCTCGATTTGAGAATAATATAAATATTGAGCGCAAATTTTGGCTTGTGAAAGTAATGGCGTGAGATTAATTTTTTCAAGATCTCGAGCAGCTCTGGGTTGACTTTAGATCTTGATCCTTTAGTAATCTCTATTTTCCAACGATAGTTTCTGGTTGTACCATCTTTATAAGTGACAGTAAATTTATAATAGTCTACTTCCGAATATTTGTCTGTTTCTCGTGTATGAGTGCCGCGGATATCGATGGTTTCTTTTGGGGAAATATCGTTCGGTATAATTTTCCGGATACAGGTTGACGCAATGGCCGGTAGAATATCTAGATACTCGGTCTTAACATGTTCTTTGAAAAAAGGATTGAGAATTTCGGAGAAGTACTTATTCACCTTTCCCATTAAAAACGAAACTTCTCGCTCAGATATCTTTTTCTTTTTGCAGATTTCATAAAAATTAACAAGAATTTCGAAATCAATTCTTGAGACTTTTTGCCTGCTAAGGTGTTCTGTAGTTGATATAATTTGGTTATCTTCTTTCTTTTCCATTGGGCGGCATTTACTCGACCCAAAAGTAAGAAAATTTTGATTAAGCTAAATATTTTCCATTGTTTAGCTTCAATATATTGTTGGAAACCAACTTTTCCAGAAGTTCTGTAATTACCTTTCGTTTTTCTGACATATTTTCTGTTAGATATAAATGTTCAAAAATGTCATTCAATGATTTTTCCTTTTTAAAGTATCCAATATCTTTCATTCCCACAATTACCTCTTCTGCATCTGATGGTTTTTTTAAGCTAAAAACCACTTTGTCAACCAATGTGCCATCGCTATAGGGAGAATTATCTGGAGGAAGAAGGTCATGTATTTCCCAGTCAAGAGCATTAGCGATTGACGGAAAGTCAATGTGTAAATAATGCCCCCTCCGGATGCTTTCAATATTCTGTACAAATTCCTCACTCTTACCTATTATCCTTCCAAAAGCTTTAGCTGATATCCCTAAAATAAGCCTACGTTTTTTACTATTGTTAATTATATATAAAGATAGGCGCGTGATTTTTTCCATATTGCTATTTACAGCAATTGTTATTCTTTTTGAATTTTGGTTGGGTTTGTAAAATTTGTATTTTTGTTAATAAAATTTTATATTTGTCTTATAGATTTCAGGTGTAACTACTTGTTATTCTATATTTAAATAGGCTTGTATGCTGAATCATGTCTTAGAAAACCTAGGAAATTTTCAATTGGCGCAGATTCAGGAGATCAAGGCCTTATCTCTATCTTTGTTTTCAGCAAAGGAGAGATGGGCTTCTCTTGTTTTCGTCAATAGGCTTCCTAGGGCCTTCTAAGGAGAATAAGAAGGTCCATCTCTTTTTTATAGATATCCTTCCTTTATATCAGATTCATAATTCAAGCTTTTTTATAAACTTAAAAAAGAGAGTTATGAACATCAATGAACACCGAGTTTTTTTAGGCATTCCCCCTTAGTTTATGTGTAGAAACAGATCTTTATGATCATATCCGAAAACAGTGTCAGTGTATCCATATCAACTGCTGTGTTAACCAATTTTTAGACGACTATATCGGAAAAATTTTACGAGTTATTTAACTATCTAATCTTAGGCATTTGCTTAGGAAAGGGATGAATTATAACCATTTTTAGAACCTTAAAATGAACAATTTTTATAAGGCTGGGAGAAGACTGTCTATAGTGAAAGGGCATCCCAGCTCAAAACAAACTACAACAAAAAGCTTCATAACCTTATTTGATAAGGTCGTCAATATTCCAGTTCTACAGATTGCATTACTTGTAATCTTGTTTGTATTAGTTTCTATGTTTAGTTTATCAGCTCAGACGCCCCGCAAGAACAGCGGGGCAGATGGGCAATTGATCAAACCGCTGATAGTGGGGGATAGGATCCCAGAGTCCCTTTGGGATTTGCCAATTGATATTGTTAATGCTCCATCTAAAAGTGATTCATTTAAACTTAGGCAGCTTCGAGACAAGAAACTGATCATCATCGATTTTTGGGCAACATGGTGCAGTCCCTGTATCAAGTCTATTCACAAGCTGGATAGCCTAAAGCCAATTTTTAAAGATGAATTGGCGGTATTTGCCACAAGTTATGAAGATCGCGATCGGGTAAATGCTTTCCTGAAAAAACAGGGAATTACACTGTTCTCGGGCACAAAAACAGAGTATCTGAAACAATATTTTCCCCATAAAATGATCCCGCATCAGGTATGGATCAAAAATGGCAAAATCATCGCTATTACTGAAGGATCTAATGCAACTGCCAAAAATATTCAACGCGCATTGAAAGACGATTCTTTTAAGTTGGCGACTAAAAATGATCGGCTTGATTATTCGAGGAGCCGATATCTTACAGATTTTATTGATACGGCTGATATCAACAGTTTTGCTGTTTCTACATTCAGTAGCGGACAGGATGGTCTCGGGAGTATTATTTCGCAAAAGATATCGCAAGACAAAATCTTTGTCAATTATATCAATGCTGATCCGATTTCCATGTTTTTGCATACGCTGCAACAGCCCAACAACGAAACTATCATCATCAATAAAAAGCTTTTGGAAATAGATAAGCTTCATGGCTTGAAAGCTATGTTCTGTTATCAGTTGATCAGCAAAGATACTTCCAGATTATACTGGGTAAGAAGAGTTTTAAACGATCTATCGCTTCAATTTGATGTCAAAATTGAGCGTAAGTTAATCGCTAAGGAATGTATCATCATTAGTAAATTAAAAGGAAGTAACGTTAAAAAGAGCATCACTAACTCTGGCCATCCACAGGACTTTCAAGATTTTGTCAAGCTGCTCAATTTTTCGGTCCGATGGAGAATGGATCAGCCTCTTTTTATAGATGAGTCGGGATTTACGGGTAAAGTGTCGACGCCTTACTATAAAGACCTCCAATTTGATTTTGATAAGCTCAATCAGGCCCTGAGACCTTATGGTCTTAAGGCTGCAAAAAAGAAAAGAAAAATAGAAATGGTCGTCCTTGCGGATAACGATAAAGCTGAAATTAAGCCTAACATAAGATAACCTATAATGAATACTGTACTAAAACTAAATAGTGGGATCAAAGCATACTTTGTTCTCCTCATCATATCACTTTTATTGACCAATTTTGGCTATAGCCAAAATAAGCTTGGTCTATTGGCCGGAATAGTGCGCGACTCCTCCAAAAATGAACCTATAGAAGGTGTTACCGTTACACTTGTCGGTGGATCATCGATAAAAGCATCTACCGATAATAAGGGCAAATTCGAAATCAAAACAAACCTGCCAAAAGGAAACCTGACCTTATCGCGGATAGGGTATCGACCTAAAACAGTAGCATTTGACCTGCAGGTATCCAGCACGATAGAAATTGGATTAGCTAAAGCAGACAATCTGCTGCAGGAGGTGCTGATCAATACAGGATACCAACGTATTTCCAAAGAAAGGGCAGTTGGTATTGTCGATGTGATCGGAACAGAACTGATCAATCGGAATGTCGGTACAAACATAATCCAACGTATCGAGAACCTATCTCCGGGATTATTGGTCAATCATGGGGATGCTGCGACACAGGATGCCTTTCTGATCCGTGGCCGCAGTACCATCAATGCCGAAGCCAGACCTTTGATAGTACTGGACAACTTTCCGTATGAAGGTGATCTGGAAAATATCAATCCCAATGATATTGCCTCCGTATCTGTGCTTAAAGATGCCGCTGCTGCTTCCATTTGGGGCGCTCGTGCTGGTAATGGCGTCATTGTATTAACAAGCAAAAAAGGGAAAATAGGAGCGACTACAGTCTCCTGGAATAGTAACTTGTCCTATAAGGGAAAACCTGACCTTGATCACCGCAAGATAATGTCTTCAGCAGATCGTATCGCTCTGGAAAAGTTTCTCTTTGACAATGGCCGATACGATGCTTATAAGAATCCGACGACCTTGGGCAATAGAATTGTCGTCGTACCGGATGCAGTGGAACTGATGATTGCGAACGCTCCTGATCTTGATGCGCAGTTAGTGCAACTGGCGGGGCAGGATGTGAAAGAGGATCTTCGGAAATATTTTTATCAGGGTACACTGAATAGTCAGAATGCCGTAAATATCAGTGGCGCAAATGAAAGGATGCAGTATTACATTTCCACGGGTTTGGACAATGGGCGTAGTCAGCTGGTTGGTACATCCAATCAACGATTTACACTGCGTTCGAACAATCATTTCAAAGTAACTGATCGGCTCGGATTTGAAACGACAATCAGTTATATCCGTACAAACAACAAGAATGGGAATAATGATGGGATGGGAATCGGCCCTTCTGGCGCCTATTCCTTATCACCCTATACACGTTTGGCTGATGACAATGGGAATGCATTGCCTGTTTATCTGAATTATAGAAAAGGATTTTTAGACACTGTCGGTAATGGCCGCTTGTTGGACTGGACGTATCGTCCTTTAGACGAAATAAATCGCGAAACACATACCATAGACAAGCAGGATTTACTTTTTGCTATCTCGGCCGACTATAAAGTTCTTGAAGGATTGCAGGCTTCGTTCCAATATCAATATCAACATCAGTCTGGCAATGGTCTGGATCTATTTTCTGAAGATTCTTATTATGCACGAAACAATATCAACGATCTTGCTCAGATCAATCGTACTACGGGTCTGGTTACTTATCCATTTCCATTGGGCGGTGTTATCTGGCAAAATTATAGCAGTACCCGCAGCCATCAAGGTAGGGGACAGCTCAATTATTCCAAAAATTGGAAGCAAGAGCATCAACTGGATGCGATGGCCGGATTTGAGATCCGAGCGATACGGACGCAGAATGAAAACTACCAAAATATAGGCTATAATACCGAAAATGGAGCTTTGGCCAATCAGGTGGACCTGTTGACTTATTTCCCACGGCGGATATCAGCCGGAACGAGGCGAATCGCATTTAATGATTATAAGGATGGGGCAGTAGACAACTTTTTGTCTTACTTTGGCAATCTATCATATCGCTACAAAAATCGATATGATGTATACGCAAGTTTACGAAAGGATGAAGCGAATCTCTTCGGCCTTAATACAAATGAAAAGGGTACGCCTTTATGGTCAGTCGGTGTAGCTTGGGATATTGCTAAGGAAGATATCGGATTTGACAAATTGTTTTCTCGTTTTAAACTTAGAGGTACCTATGGTGTCAGCGGAAATATTGCGCGCAATGCCAATGCGATATCGACCATTACATTAAATACAAGCGGTACTACGCATCCTTTCCCAACAGCTTATCTAAATACTATCGCCAATAATAAGCTCTCCTGGGAAAGGGTGAAGCAGTGGAATGCAGGGATTGATTTTGAGTTTTTGAATAAGCGTATTTCGGGAACGATCGATTGGTATACTAAAAAAGCGGTCGATCTACTCGCGAGTACCCCGGTAGACCCTACTTATGGTGTCTCAAGCGTGTATATGAATGTGGCCGATATGAAGGGTCGCGGCGTTGATATTCAGGTTAGCACGCAAAATATCAAAGGCGCACTGAGCTGGGAAACCGTATGGATGTATAGTCATACAAGTTCTAAGATAACAAAGTACCTATTGCCAGTAGCGAGCACAAGCCAGCAATACCTTCCGATCACCTTGGCGAATCCGCTGGTCGGCAAACCGCTATACAGTGTGTTTGCTTTGAAATGGGAAGGACTTGATCCGACCAATGGTGATCCACAGGGACTATTGGCAGGCAATATTTCGAAGGACTACAATGCGCTGTATAACCAGACGCCCTTGGAAGATCTTGTTTTCTTTGGCACTGCCCAGCCGACGCATTTCGGTGCAGTAAGGAATAGATTGACCTATAAACAATTTGACCTTTCTTTAAGTATCAGCTTCAAATTCGGTTATTACTTTAGGACAAATTCGGTCAATTATACCAATATGTTTGCCGGTGACTGGTACGGGCATGCAGACTATGCGGCTAGGTGGCAACAGACTGGGGATGAGATGCACACAGCTATTCCCTCACTTGTTTATCCGGCCAATGTGAATCGGGACAATTTTTATAAATATGCTGAGGTACTCGTGCAGCGTGGCGATCACATCCGTTTTGATGACATCAATATTGGCTATTCCATTTCTAAACTTGGAAAATTGAAAAACGTAAGAGCCTTTCTATATTTCAGCAATCTGGGAATGCTATGGAAAGCAAATCACTGCGCCATTGATCCTTACTACAACAATAATCCAAGAGAAGCGAGACAGGTCGCGTTTGGTCTAAACCTTTCACTTTAATTTTTAACACATGAAATCAATTCTTAAACTATTGATAATAACCCTACTGCTCAGTGGATGCAGCAAGGAAGAGTTTCTCAATGAAAAGCCAAAAGATTCATTGATCATTCCGACCACATTAGTTCATTTTCAGGCCCTGTTGGATAGAGATGCCTATATAAATGGAACAAATGGTCAAGGGGTGACACCACAGTTAGGAGAATCAGCTGCAGATAATTTTTATCTGCTGGACGGAGACTTCAATGCCAACTTGCGCCCTCAGATGCAAAATTATTATACCTGGAATGCACAGCCATATGCGGGAGTGGAGGTACTAGATTGGGTATATCCTTACCGCGCGATATTGGTGGCAAATACAGTGCTTAATCATTTAGACAAGATCGATGCTTCGAAAGCTAATTTAAATTATCTTAAAGCACAGGCTTTATTCCATCGCGCACATTTATTCTATCAATTGGCTCAGGTCTTTGCACCACCTCATCGTAAAGAGGCAGTAAATGATGAAAAATCAATTCCACTTCGGACAACAGAGGATATCAATGAAGTTCTTGTGAAGTCTACGGTGGCTGAAACCTACAGCCGTATTGTTAACGATTTGAAAGAAAGTGTAAAGTACCTCGGTGAAAATAATGATTTTCCGACAAGACCGTCCAAACAGGCGGGTTATGCATTATTGTCTCGTGTGTATTTAACTATGCAGGACTATATGGAAGCGGAAAAATATGCTGACTCCTGCTTGGCTATTACAGATTTCCTGTTGGATTATAATCTGATCAATATGGCACTAACTGAACCATTGACAGGCAAAAATCAATCGGGCATCATCAAACCGGAGGTGATCTATTGGACTGGTATGCTGGCGGATCCATATCAATATTATCCAACGACATTCTTGAGCGCCCTAATCTCTGATGAGCTTTATAATAGCTATACCGAGAGTGATCTGCGCAAGAAATTGTTTTTTGAAAAGAGACCGAATGGATACCGTTTTAGGGGAACATATAATTACTTCTCTACCCGAAGCAATTATTTCTCTGGCTTGGCGGTAGATGAAATGTTTTTAAATCGGGCAGAATGTAGAGTAAGGAACGGCAAAGTTGGAGCAGGACTGAAAGACTTGAATCACCTTTTGGAGAAGCGCTGGGAAAAAGGGAAATATGTGCCTGTTGAAAATCTTCCTCAGGCAGACGCCTTAAAGGTGATTTTAACGGAGCGGAGAAAAGAATTGATCTTCCGCGGAATCCGTTGGTCGGATCTCCGACGGTTAAATCTTGAGGGTGCCAATATTACATTGGAACGTACGGTCAACGGGAACAAATACGTATTGCCACCCAATGATCCGCGCTGGACATGGCCATTTCCGTTGGAAGTAACTGCAAAATAAAGAGAAGCCCCGTGAAAGACAGTGCTTTCTCGGGGCTTCCTTTGCTAACCAAAAGTATTACGGCTCTACATGATAACGATTTTCTGCAGGCGTAGAATCATTGATTACCGATGGGGCTGTACCGGGTTCAAAACCTTTGGCACATAATTCAGTAATCTCTTTTTGACAACCATTTGATGGCTCGTCGGTCGGACCACCAGACAGCAACTGATAAGTACCATCAGGTTGTCTTTCATACCAGTCCATTGGATCGGCATATTTAGTGGTGTTTGCAGATGTCAACGACCAAGTTGATAATCCGGCTGCAATGGCTAATCCTAGAATAGGCATTACATTTGTTTTGATAATTTTAATTAAGTTCATGACCATAATTTTAAATGGTAAATAATGTGTTTTTTAATTCACCTGTAGATTGCTGATTTTTCTGTTCGTTGCCATCAACAAGGGATACAGGGTAATCCATGTCTTTTGGCAGACGCGCCCCTCACTCCGATAGCCTAGCATCAGAGATCCGCTGTTGCTTTTGGTGCTATTCTTTAGTATGCGTATGGCTGCATTTCAGCTTATGCTGGGTTTCCCTTTTTCGATTTCTCACTATTGGGATCGATCGGGTGATTTTATAACGATCTTTGTTATTTCCGTTGTCAATATGAAGTGTAGATTTTGAGATCCACCATTGCAATACAAAGGCCCAGCTGCTGATCAGTAGCAGAAAGACGTTGAATACAAAATGTTTTATCCAGCCGATCTGAATGATCAGACCGCAATTGCAAGGCAGCTTATCACTCCACACATGTAATATAGCTAGCCCTACATATGCTGTAAAAGCGGTCATTAATAGTGCTGATAATCCTAACCCAAATAATCGGGGTCGATGGTAGCCGATCAATAGTGCGGCAATAAGTTCACTAGCAGGAACTGCATATGCCAAGAATACTCCAAAAGGTCTTGGAAATGGTTGGCGAAGCATACCTTCCATATTTTGGTCAAAACCTGTAATCTTGTTATAGGCGACAAAGAGCCAAAGTCCCATCATCAGTGAGCCATAAAAAGTCACTGCGATTTCTTTCCAATGGACTAAGCAAAAGCGAACAAGCGACATGGCCAATCTTAACAATAGTTCCATTGCTTTTTTCGATTGTGCTGAAATCTTACCGAGCTTAAGATCTTCATTACTGATATGTCTATTCATGTTGCTCATGCTGCTTACTAATTTTTATAAGGCTAAATTACAGCGATAAAATGCCGAGCGTTAAGCAGAAAGCAAACTAACTATTGGCATAAAACAGGATTGGCTAGGAGGGCGGTTCAGGGTCATCGTTTTCAGATAAGTGTTCATTGCTGACACTTTCCTGCTGGCGCTTAAAGATTAGCGGAGTAAGTCCCGTCTGGTTTTTGATAAATTTATGAAGCTCAGTGTTACTGCTAAAGCCACATTCTTCGGCCGTGGTAGCCAATTTTTCATTGCCCGCGATAATGGAAGCAATATGATTCAACAGTAACTGATTCCTATAATCACGAAAAGTGGAACCATAAGTTTTTTTATGTTCTTCGTTAATATAATCTCTGGACTTAGACAATACTTTCGCTATATCCGATAAGCGGACCTGAGCCCCTTGGTGCAAAACCATAATTTGCAATAAATTACGTGCCTGGTCAATCAGTTTTTCCTTGCCATCCTCGCTTATCTTAAACCGGCTCAGCTGGATCAAGAAGATAAGATGCTTTAAGATCATATGTTCATTGTCCAGAATATTGGGATTGATCTTGCTAAAAAGCAAGCGTAACTGCCGTTTGGTGACATCGCCAACGCGAAAGGTAATGCTCTTGTCCGACTGCGGTGACTGATTCTTCTTAGCATGTACCAGATGCTGCAAAAAACTAAAATGCCGGTTGGCAGGGGCACGAAAGAGTCCAGCATCCAAAATAAAGCCTACCAATATGTGATGGCCTTTTGGAATGGTCAGGTTGTAGGCACCTTTGGCAAGGTAAAGATAAGCGCCCCGACCCTCGACAAAGTCAACCGCAAAATCTTGTGCGCGATGGTTTTGCCTTAGTGGGGAGCCACTCAACAAAGGGTAGGTAAGATGTAGATCGCCCAATGAGGTATTTATTGGGATAGTTTCTTTGCATTCCATCCAAAATTCATAATAATAGAGATAGCCATAGCGGCCGTCAAATACCTGCTCGATGATGCGGTTGCCAGATGATTTCCATTGCCGTACCTGAGCATTCCGAACGGGAAAGCTGATGCTGTCGGACATAGCGTCAACCGACTGATATTCCTGAGGTAATGTAAAGTCATAACTTCTTTCCATACGTTATTTTTTTTAAGATTAGGTTTTGTAATGGCTTGTTTTACTGTTAGTTGTTGTTTTTGATTTGGATTTTACAAAAAGCCAAGGATAGCGCCAAAAAAAACTGTGCATAGGTCTGGAGTACCGGTGAAAAGCTCAGGAGATCCGGTGAAATTGAAATGGGGCTCAAATTAAGGTTTCACCCCTCCCAAAAAGCTATCCACCCAAAAATGAAGCTCAAGTCTTGTATTACTGCCAAATTCGTCAAGTGATCACCTCGCTTTCTTGGCCCGAAAGCAAAGTGACCAGACTGGGCAAGTTTGGTGCTGGACTGAAACAAAAAAGATGACAACAATAATGGAACAGCTTTTTATAAATATGCAGCTTTTAGCTGATCAGGCTCTCGTTACTTTTTCCAGGGTGGAAACAGTAAAGTTCATGGCTGAGGACCACGAGGAAAAGTGTAATATCTATTACCTCTAATCGTACAGTAATAATAACCTAGTGGGTGATCCGGACACCCGCTTTAAATAACCATTTTATTCGAAATAATCATGAGTAATAATGTTCAAAATCTGGGGGATACCCCAAATTCAAAAACCAACAATATATTGTTTGACAGTACCAGTTGGTACAGGTCGCTCAAATCTGTGTCCCTCTTATACCAGTGGCAATTGATCCAATCAAATGAAGATATCGTTCGCTTGCTAAGATTGCATCAGGATTGGTTCAATCAGCCACATTATCAGGTAAATGACAGCTTGTTAGATCAGCTGATCAAGGACTGGCCGTTGGTTGACCGGCGGGGTCGAATCTGGGCCTGCTTTCATATTGGTTCCTATGGCTTGATCGCCAGGGTATTGATGACCCTGGGACATAAGCTGGCCATACTGCTGCGCGCGGATGTCTTTGAAGCACAAAGTCAGCTTTACCGGCAGCAATATAAGCTCTTTTTTGGTCGGGAGGCGACAGCAACCGATCTAATTTTTATCAAAGCTGATGTCGGCAACCCATTGCTGAAGCTGCGGGAAGCCATCCGCAACAGCTATCAAGTTATATTTTTTATTGACGGTCAGCTTGAGGCGGCGAAGGTTTCAAAGGGCTGGGCATCGGTCAAACTTTTTGGTGCGGATCTGTTTCTTCGGGAAGGAATTGTTGCACTGGGGTATTGGACGGGCGCACCGATCACAACAGCAATCATGAGCCGCCCCGACAAGCAGATCACCATACGGCTCGCTGGAGATCGCTATGTCAAAAGTAAAACGGAATATCAAGCGATAATGCAATACATCCTGAGCAGGGTAGAGGACCTGAAACCCGAAGAATTGCTTCAATGGGAAAGCCTTCCCGCTATTTTTGAAAAGACCAGTGTGATGTCTGCGGATGTGAGCCTGCTCCAACCGATGTGGTTACCGCTTGTTGTGATGCACAAAACAATGTTATTTGACCTGAGCACAGGCAGGTCGGTAGAAATTGGACCGAATGATTTTGATAAGGCCTGCCAGCAGTTTCGCGCGATATAGATGACTGTTTAAACACCTTTTTGTGTCAAAGGGTTGTTTAAATCTTCTTTAATTTATAAATTGTTCCTTTAACTAATTTTTTGGATAAATAAGATTTTGTTTTAACCTAAACCCATTATGATCAGAGACAATATCCTTAAACCACTGCCCAAACGAATCCATATTACTTTTTGGGCGATTTATTTTGCTTGGGTAACCGCAGTCAATATCTATAAATATGGTGGTTCCCATGTCGGGATTATCATCTGCACTGCGCCTCTGATGTTGGGCATCAGCTATATGAATCGGGCCTGGCTGCGCCAGATGCTATTTAGAAAATTTGCGATACAACGGATGGGTATCCTGCTGCTTTGTTTCCTTTTCACCGCCCTGGCAATCTTCCTCGCCCTCTATAGATTTCCGTCAGAGCTGAGCCGGAGGGTATTAAGGGAGCCTAAGGTATTTAAAGCAGTTGACTACGGTATCGACGTGTTTACCTTTTACTGTTCTTTTACGCTAAAGGGTATTCTGATACTGGCCTTAGAGGTAATTTTTAACCTTGGCACAGGTCTTTTCAGACATTTGGGCTGGCTAAGAACGCAATCTCAGGAAAGCATAAAAGCAACGCTTTTTCGCAATTGGGTGATTCATTTTATGGGAAATCTGACGCAGAGTTTTACGCGTTTGGTACGAAATAGGCCCTCTAAATTAACCCTAATAGACCTTTTTCTGGGCCTTGAGGCTTATGCAATGCAAAGCTTGAACTTCAAAGAAAGTATATTGGGAAAACTGGAAGATGAAGTTTTTTATCTACGGCAGTTCCTGCGCCTCTATGATGAAAATCGGATCAGCATGCAGCTGGAAATTCTTGATCGGAACAATTCGATCATTCCGATGGTACTGTTGAGTTTGTGTAAAAATATGATTAAACATGGTGATTTTACGGATTCTTCATTTCAAAGTATCATTTATGTGTTCAGTGATACTGATCGGGTATTAATAAGTAGCGTAAATAAAATAGCGCCGCAGTCGGAATGGATCTATAAAGCGGGCGGAACGGGGCTGGAACAAATGACAAAATTGCTGTATCTATACTATGGCGAGTCATTTACGCTGATAACAGAGACAGAAAACGGTGTATTTCAACTGACTTTGGAGATAAACTTTTAACATGGAAACAATGAAAAAAATATTAAAACAGGAGGGACGGCTCCGAAAAATCAGAGTCGCTATCGTGGACGATGATCCCGACATCGTGGATGATCTTAAAGAATACGTAGACTTAACAAATGGTGTTGAGTGTGTCTATAATACCACCAATCCAAGGGAAGCCCTGGCCGCATTGTGTAGTCTTAAACTGGATGTGCTGTTTTTAGATATTGAAATGCCTATCGTGGGCGGGTTGGATATACTGGGACAGCTGGCGGGACTGAAACGAAATAATCCGGGTATTGTCAACTTGCAGGTGATTGTCTGCAGCACCAACAGGGAGGTCGGAGACAAAATGTTCCATTATGAGGTGACAGACTATTTTCTGAAACCTTTTGAGCGGGAGCGTTATTATATTGCCATCAATAAGGCAATCGATAAGATGAAGGGATTGGGACTCAACGATCTCGATGATGCAAATCGCTGTTTTTTCTATGGTGAACGCGGAGCAGGCACGAAAAGATTGGACTATGACGATATCTGTTATATTGAGGCCAAGGACGAGCAAACCTGGATATGGCTTGATCATAAAAACTATATTGAGGTGAATGAGGCTTTTGGTAATATCGTCTGCTGGCTGCCCAAATCTGATTTTGCGCAGGTGCACCGTAGTTTTGTAGTCTCCCTCAAACAGGTCATCGGCATGACAAACAAGCATGTTTTGCTACCGAATATCGAGATCAATCGCGGTGATAAAGGGAAATACAAATACTTTTATCAGTGGATCGACGAGAATACCATCAAGGGAAAGTTCCAGAAGTATGGCATGGACAGACAGCGGGGGGAGAAGAATGGATAAGACAAAAAAGAAAATAATATAACAGTTAAAACTGATTTTATGAAGATTATTTTGAATAGAACACGAAAAATTACACCTAAAGGAAATGACGGCGCAATTTTGATAGCCTTGCATATGCTCTATCGCAAAGTGCAAAACATGCATAACAAGAATGAGGTTTCTGACGTGGGAGAAGCGGTCTGGTGGGATGCGGCTTATGTACAGGAATTCGTCGGCATTAGCGAAAGGACCTTGTACCGTTACCAGCATAAGGGGATGCTCGGAACGGTACGTAAGGAAAATGGGAAACGCCTTTTTTTGCAGACCCATGTAGAACGGTTTAAACGTGCCTACTGGAATATGTAAACGCAGAATGGATTGAGGTTATTTTTGGGGTCTTTCGTTTTAGAAAGGCCTTTTTTTTCTTTGGCTCAATACCTGACCAACACCTGTCTATCTTCTGCCTTTCACCTGCTTTGGTTCGACCGTTCCTTCGGTATTCTTCGGGCGGGCATCGGGATCTGTTCGGATTTGACCCGAAGCGGACTGCCGGAAAGCTGCTGGAGGGCCCGAGCAACCCTGGGACTTGGTTGGGTGTTGGTCAGGTGAAAGTGCATAAATAGGATTGGGTACCGGTGATATCCTGCCAGCTCCCTGCCTAATTACCGAACTGCTCCTGCCAATGCCCTGTCATTCTTTTTGTTGTTGTATGTTTTTGATTATTAAGTTTTTACGTTTGTGGTGTCAGGCTTAAATACCGGTATGTCTTAGCCACTGACAAGGATTTAATTTTCAAAAACAGAGAAAAATGGGAACAATAGTAAATGGAATAAACGGAGGTATAAGCGGTAAGACCGGCTCCGTGATAGGGTCCAGTTGGAAGAGTATCAACTACCTCAAAGGGCTTTACAAAAAAAGCAGCAAACCGGCTAGCCAGGAACAGCTGATCACGCAGGCAAAGTTCAAATTGCTGATGCGTTTTTTAATGCCGATCAATTCGTACCTGCAGGTTGGGTTCGGACAGAAAAAAGCCGACCGGCAGACGCCGCTCAATGCTGCTTTTCAGTATAATCTGCCTTTGGCTATCCAAGGCGCTTATCCAGCCTTTACACTGGATTATAGCAAAATCCGAATTGCCGATGGTGCTTTTTATCTGGGGCCACCCCAAGGTGCGTCTTTTGTAGATGAAGAGATGACCGTCACATGGGATTCGAACAACAATGACATCTATGGTACAGCAGATGATGACGGTGTGTATATCGTCGGGTATCATCCTGAACAGGACGAGTTTTTGGCGCCCTCCATTGTGCCGACCCGCAAGGTAGGTACCACGACTTTTGTGGTTCCTGCACATCTGCTCGGTGGTGCGGTGCATCTGTGGATTTTTATGGCCGATCGCAAGAAAAAGCGCGTATCCAAAAGTAGTTATTTGGGGCTGATACAGCTCCTCTAAGTATGTATCGTGGAATGCCGTCCGCTATGGGCGGTGTTCCATCTTATAATCAATGTATGATGAAGAAAGTGAAAAAAAATAAGCGGACAGCTGCCCAGCTCGCGCAACAGAAGCGATTTGCACTGGCAATCAGTTTTCTGTCTCCGCTGAAATCGATACTGGTCGATGGATATAAGTTTGTGGCAAGACGAAGGAAAAGACCGATCTACCCCTTTAACCTGGCCATGTCGCGCATATTAAGGCTTGCTATTGTTGATGGATTAGATGGTCCGCATGTGGATCCTGAGAAAGTCTGGCTCAGCGACGGTACACTGCCCGGTGTACTGGTCTCGGATATCGAAGCGGAAGCAGGGCGGATAATCGTCAGGTACAATAGTTTTGCATCCTTTTGTTCCTGGGATGATCATGTCAAGCTCATAGCCTATCAGGTTAAAGAAGGCGTGGCCACACGGAGTCAGCACTTGGCATTGCGCAGCGAGAAGCAGGTTGCCTTGGATATCCCTCCTTCATTGCTGGGAAAAGAGCTCTTGCTCTATATTCTCTGCTGCGAAAGGGATGGTGTGAAATATGCCCGGAGCCAGTACCTGGGTACTTATCAGATTAATTAATTTTTAAAAAAATAAAATGGAATCATTACAAAAACAAATGGTCTCCGATATCGAGGATATCTATTGGCCTTTAACGGGTAGACATGTGTTCGGTATCGTACTGGCTTGTCTCCTTATATTTTTTATTTCAGCGGGCCTGTTGCTACAGGCCATCGACTCCACAGCGGGCGTATTGGATCTTGGTATCCTCTCCGTACTGCTCTTTGCCGTACTCGCTGGCCTGGTGGCTATTTATTGCTGCTTTTGGCTCCAGGAAATCCTGTGGCAGCCTTTTAAGTTTTTCCGTCAGCAATTTAGTTATCACTTTAATCAATTGACCTCATGGCAACAATGCATTATTTATTTTTCGGTATTCTTTCTGTCGCTGTTTTCGTTCTTGGCCGTGTTGGCAATGCTGCTGTAGCGCATTCGAATGGATCAGGCAACTATGCCGGATGTGGGAATATCGATCCAGTAGCAGTGAATATGGATCTCGCCTTAGTGGGTTGTAGTGCCGTGTCGCATATACGCGAACGGATTGTATCGATCGCCGTACAGGAAGTCGGTGTCCGTGAAGCTACAGGCAGCAATGATGGGAAGCGGGTAGAAGAGTATTTAAGCTATGTGGGGCTTGGAAAAGGATACGCCTGGTGTGCGGCTTTTGCATCCTGGTGTTATGGTCGAGCGGGACTTGTGGCACCCCGCAATGCCTGGAGCCCAGCACTCTTTCCGATAGCACGCCGTTACAAGAATGAACAGGTGCAGCGATCCGCTGTCCGGCAGGCAGATCTCTTCGCTATCTATAGCCAAAGTTTGGGGCGTATCAACCACGTGGGGATTGTGCGGAAAAAGGAGAGGAACTGGATCATCACGGTCGAAGGAAACAGCTCCGATTGTGTGCTTACAAAGCGGCGTCCATTGGCTACGATTTATGCGTTTTCAAATTGGCTGGATTGAAAGGAGGAGACGATGAAAACAAGTTATAGCTATTTGATATTTTATGGCCTTATGTTATATCTGCTGATCTCCTGTAAGATTTACGAAAATAAAAAGCACGGCAAAGAAGAAGAGGTAGATAAAGAGCAGCAGTATAGCGAACAGCACCAATTGCTATACACTGCCCGGCAGGATACGCATTCACGGCTGTGGTATTTTGGGACGGATAGTCCTTTTCGTTTCCATCCAGATAGCGGCCTATTTGCCCGGTCGGGAGGTTTATTATTGCAGGAATCGGAGAAAAGAATCAGTAAGCAGCTCCAGGTGCTGGCTGGCAAAAAAGCACAGGAAAAACAAAAGGAAGTCAACCGCAAAAATAGCAGCACCAAGATGCTGTCTCTCCAGCACCTTTGGATCGCTGGCTCTTTCTTGCTCCTGTTTCTCCTTTGGCGATGGGGGAGATCCCGTCTATTGCATTAGCTTGTTCATGGAAGAGGGCATAAGGGGGCACAGCAGAGCCACCTAAGGGAATAAAAGGAGCTACTAATTAATAGTAGTCTCCTTTTTATACATAACTACCATAGTTTAGTTTGTCAAGGGGGCGTCGCTGTTTGAGGAAAATTTCTTTATAACAGTCTGTTTACTGCAAAAGGTGTGTTAAATTATCTGCTCAAGTAATTAAGAGAAGTTTGGGGGTAAAAATTAAGCGCCTAACAGGCCCAAAAGTTTCATTTGAGCACCGAGAGAAACAATTCCTTCGAGATGGAAAGCGATCGAATTTGTGCCTTTTCGAAAGTTTCGCCAATGCTCAGATAATTTGTAATAATGGTTTAACTTGCATACTGACTACTGACGAGCGGAGCGGCTGTGATACGATAAAAGCGATAGACCTAGCTATATCTTCGGCATATAACATTTCCATCGCTTCGATTTTTTTGCGTTGCTCTTCGGGCGAATAGGGCTGCATATCGGTTCCGACTGATCCCGGTTCAATAAGGGAAACTTGTATGCCCTTTGGATTAACCTCTTTGCGTAAAGATTCTGTAAATGCTTGAATGCCGCCTTTTGAACAGACATAAACAGAACTTTGTGCCTCTCGGACATCTGCACTCATGGAGCCTACATTAACAATATGTCCTGATCCATGGGGTTCCATCCTGGACAAGGCCGCTTGTGAACAGCTTAGATAGGCAAGAATATTGATACGCAATAAGTAAGCCTGATCTGCATAGGTTCCTTCTTTAACCGATTGATAAGCAATGGCCGCATTATTTATCAATATATCGAGTCGATCATACATACGATCAAACTCTTGGAAGAGTGAATTGATTCCATCTTCTGTAGCCAGGTCCACAACAATACCGTTTAATGAACCCCCGCATGTCATTTTATTGAAGTCTTCGAGGGTGTCGTCCAATTGCCGTTGGTGATGACCGCATATGAGCACATGATTTCCCATCGATGCGAGCAATAATGCCGTTGCACGTCCAATGCCTGTTGTGCCGCCGGTGATTATTATATTTTTATTCTTTATCCATTCTGGAAGGACAGAATTTTCATAATTTGTTGAATTGTCTATCATCGTTGTTATAATAAGTGACTATTTCTTCTAAACCACAATAGAGGAACATTTTCTCCTTTAAAATGGTTTGACATCGGTTTTTAAGGCGTATTTTTTCGTCTTTTTGCGTATTTACCGATAAAACGATTTCTTCATAGAACGAGTCCTTTCTAATAATAACTCAATAACTATTATATATCTCTAGGGCTTGATGTGACCCATCCAGCCTTCATATTTTTAAAAATATTATGACACGAGACGGAATCAATAGAAGTTTTTGGCAAAGTGCTGAATTCCACAATCTTTCATCAGACCTCATCGATCTAACTTTTGACACCATTATCGTCGGAGCAGGAATTACGGGAGTAACTTTAGCGAAGGAATTACAAAATAGAGGTATAAAGTGTTTGCTTTTAGACAAGGAAAATCCCGGATTCGGAACTACGGGTGGAACTACTGCACATATCAATAACTTTTATGATGCTTCCTATAATGAGATTATCGGTAGCTTCGGAGAAGAAGCAGCTCAACAGTTGCTGCTCAGTACATTTGATACGGTAGATTATATTAAAAATAATATTGTCAGAAATAGGATCAGCTGCGATTTCTCTGAATGTGATTTTTTCCTGTTCAGCGCAGAGGAGGAGCAAAATGAACAGCTTGATCAAATTTATACAGCGCATCAACAACTCGGATTGAAGACAGCTCAGGTAAATTCGATCCCTTTTAGCGTACCTTTTAAAAAAGCGGTTCGGATTGAGGGACAAGCTCAATTCCATCCGATTAAATATATTGATGGGTTATTGTCAGCCTATATCGATGAAGGTGGTGCCATCCTTACCAATCAGATGATCGAGGAGTATGACAATGACGAAAATGGAATTACCATAAAAACAAGTGATAAAAGAATTCTTACTGCAAAAAATATTGTTTGGGCGACACATACACCACCGGGAAAGAATAGATTTAATCTTCTGCTAGCGCCTTACCGAAGTTATGTTGTGGTGTTGAAACTTTCTAAGGGTTCGCTTGAAGTCGCACAGGCTGCAGATCTGTATGATCCTTATCATTACTTTAGATATCATCATGCTGAGGACGTACAATATTTAATCGTTGGCGGCTTCGATCACAAAACTGGAGATGAAAAGGATACGGAGAAACATTTTGATGACCTGAAGCAATGGGCTGATGACCATTTTGATTATGATGAACTCATCGCTCAATGGTCATCACAGTATTATGTCTCAGCAGACGGCCTACCTTATATTGGAAGAATGCCAGATGAATGCAATGTTTATATTGCCACGGGTTACGGCGGTAACGGCATGACTTTCGGTTCAATGGCATCTTTGATAATTCCCGATTTGATTGAAAATAAGGAAACTCCCTTATCTAAATTGTTGTCACCTATGCGGATAAAACCAATTGCAAGTGCTAAAAGTGTGGTGTCTGAAGGGTTGAATGTACTCAAGCACTTTGTTATGGATAAGCTTTCGCCAGAAACAATAAAAGAGCTAGATGATATTCCTAGAGATGGAGGGCAAGTCGTCCGTCTTGAAGGTAAGACATTGGCGGTCTATAGGGATAAGGATGGCACACTATTTTGTTTAAATTCAGTGTGTCCACATATGGGCTGCACGGTATCCTGGAATCCTTCCGAGCATACGTGGGACTGTCCTTGCCACGGATCCAGGTTTGATGTCAGCGGCAACATGTTAAATGGGCCGGCGACCACAGGTCTCTCTAAAATCGACCTAAATATTTAATACCTGCATAGCTAACGTAGATCGTAAACATCATGAATCAATAAAATAAGTAGTTTTTATAAAGGTATTTACACGGCCCGTACTAGTACTGCAAGAGGCTGATTTTTACCCAAAATTTACCGACGGACAACCTTTCCGTTTTTTGTACTGTTCAATCTTCAAATAGTTCAAAACTTAAACTCATAAGATATGAAAAAAATTAGTGTATTAATATTGGCAGTCCTCGGCCTTTGGGGATGTGGCAATAGTAGCAACAAAGGAAACCAAGCAAATGGGAGCTATGACTCTTCTACTCATGTGGATGAGGGGCAGTCAGGCGTGATCGCCAATGACTCTTTAGGCCGTGACAGTACGGATTCGTTACAGAGACAACCATCGCCGGCTAAACCCGACTAAAGAATAAAAATGCGAAAACAAAAAAAGAGAATGGTAAAAAGTATTAATTCAATAATTTGCTCTATGCTGAGGCTAAGTTGGATACTCCAGCTTAGCCTCTTTTGTTCCGTTGTTTCTGGTCAAAAGATCGATTCAATCCCGGCAGCAGTCGATTCGGTGGATGTGCTTGATTCGCTGCCTGAAAATCCATTGGCTACAGCACGAACGTATCTTGAACAATGGCGCAGCCAAGTCGATCATTACTACACAGCATTTGACAGTGTAAAACGTGAAGTGGCCTGGCAGCGTAGACAGGAGGATAGGGGTGGTGCAACAGGCGTCCAAAGTTATATCCGACAGGTTAAGCCTTCTGTACTGTTGCTACGTGGCAAAGTAGATGTGCTACGGAAGCAAACGGTGCCGCAAGACTCAACTGCCTCCTCCTGGAGCGCTGTTCAGGACAGTGTGGCGACCTTGCAACGAGATATTGAGTCGCTGTTATTGGATATGGATGATCTAAACACCAAGGCACAACAACAGCAAAACGTTGTTCAGACGCCACAAACAGCAGCATCCTGGAGTTATTGGAAAAGCATAATACAAAAGAATCTAGAGCAGGACGGTTTGTCTCAACGCTATTATGATAGTGCTTGGGACGGCCGTTTTCTTCTGCTGATATTGAGCCTTGCTTATTTCTATTGGCTTTATCAAATGCGAAAGCGCGAAATCGGGGCACAAGAACAGCTTCCTTTACATCGAAACAAACCTTGGTGGATCCCTATTCTAAAATTCGCCGTATTTTTTCTCATTCTTTTGCCGCTCACATCTTTTCGGGTTCCCGTAATTGTAATCGAGTTGAGCTATTTATTGATTTTTGGCTTTTTGTATCTGCTGACTGCCACACAGCTGTCAGATGCTAAAATAAGGATGATGCAATTCGTGTTCTTTTATTATATCCTCTTGCTGACCCTAAATCTGGTTGTGGATATAGACTGGATTTCGAGGATCGCTGCGTTAATGGTCAGTGTGATCGGCATCCGTCTTGTTTGGGTGCTTGGACGGAAAAACAATGGCAAAGTCCCTTTCGATTCCTTGCGCCCTTTTGCCCGTTGGGGGCTTTTAATAATCAGTACGGCTGCAATACTATTTAATTTGTTCGGCTTCTTAAATTTAGCACGCACCTGCAGTATTGCTGCTGGTGTGGGTTTACTTCAGGCTTTATCATTGCATGCTTTTCGGGATATGATGTCCCATGATCTGCTAAATTCCTATGAGAATGCTAAAGAAGGACATTTTATAAACAGATTTGATAAGGAAAAGATGGTTACCGCATTACATCGTGTAATCGGACTTTTTTCTACGATTTTGGTTGTTATCATTTGGGCCAATACGCTGCACATGACGAGTGAGTTACGTAGACTTTTTGATCGTTTGCTGCACAGTAACCATTCAGTTGGGAGTATCACTTACACCTATGGTGATGTGCTTTTAGCTTTTGCTGTTATCTGGACGGCGAACTGGATCCAGAAGAATTTAAAGGATCTGCTTGATCAGCCAGAGGCAAAGATAAATCAGCGCCGTACAGCCTTACTACCGCTTGTCCGGGTAGTTATCTTTATCGCCGGCTTTTTGATAGGGATCCGTATTCTAGGTTTGGGAGTGGATAAGCTTACTGTTATTGTCGGAGCACTAAGTGTCGGGATAGGATTAGGTCTTCAAAATATTATAAATAATTTTGTTTCTGGCGTTATTTTGGTGTTTGAGCGTCCTTTTAAAGTTGGCGACTATGTGGAACTTGCTGACAAGAAAGGTCAGGTTCTGCAGGTGGGTATTCGTTCCAGCACTTTACTCACTGATCAGGGGGCGCAGGTAATTATTCCCAATGGAGATCTCCTTTCGGGACGTCTGGTCAACTGGACATTTGAGGAATCTGATATTCGTTTAAATCTTCAGCTTACCATTGTAACCAGCCGCAATATTGAGGAATGGAAAAAATGGTTAGCGGAAAGTGTCGGCGAGTTTCAAGAAATTGATCATAATCTGCCTATAAAGATTCTTACGAAAGATATTACAGCGGAAGCCTATGTTGTATCGATTCAAGTAGGTATACAGGATGTGCAACAGATAGAACATTTTCGAAGCAGCTTTCTTGAAAAAGTAAAAGCTGAAGCAACGCTTTATGATTCTAAAGTTACTTCAGCCTAGGCATTTTCTCCTTCGGTACCTACTTCTTCATCAAAGCCTAGATCATCTTGATCAGGTATTTCTGGAGTCTCATCTGGTTCGTTTTCTGGCAACTCTTCTTCAGGATTATCTGGCACATCGTTCGGAAAATCCTCGGGACCTTGTTGCGCGACAATCGCGAATGCAACGATAAGTATACCTTGATACTGATCCTGCTTTATTTGTTTTTTATTCATCTCTTAATTTATATATAAAGTGAACCTCGTTGGAGCTGACTTTGTTAACTGATTAACTACGCAATATGAGTTATTTAATACTTGAAATTCCCATAACGGAATGGTGTCCATACCACGTACGTCTCCAAAGCACATATCAAGTACTTTATGGCAGCATATTATCATGTTACTTTTCTTTCCCCGTGCCATGACTTCTCTGGATAATTACGGAGGTGTGAAACACTGTGATGGATCGTTACAGGAAGCTAAAAATAATTTATAGTTATAGGGTGAATTAATTTGTGCCACATTGTTTATTAGTTTGGATTTTCAGGACCGGGAATGGAATGCCGGATTTGCCGATAGGCGTTCAAGCCCTCCGTTCCCTAAATTATTTAACCAGTAGGTTAACGTTGAATAATTTATTATTTATAATTAGTCTAATTAATTTCAATTAAACATGAAATAGTCCTATATTCGGTTCCATAAATTTTTTATGGAAATGAAATCTATACATATTGCTGTAGCGATGCTCTCGCTTACCGCTGCCGCCAATGCACAGACGGTCAGTATCTTTGGAAAGATTACGACCCAGGATGGGAATCCGGCGGAATCGGTCAACCTAACCATTAAGGGAACGAATAGACGGACACAGACAGATAAAAATGGCCAATACAAATTTGAACGCCTAAAACCGGGGACCTACCAGCTCATCACGAGTTTTACGGGTTTAAATGCTATTGAAAAAACAGTAACCGTTGAGGGTAATAAACCTACTGTACTTGACTTTGTTCTGGATGAAAGCTATGCACAGCTTCAGGAAGTGCTGGTATCCGGCTTCAAATCCAACCGGACAGTGAGCTCTGTTGCTAAAATGCCGCTGAGCAATCTGGAAAACCCGCAGGTGTATACGACGGTCTCCCATGAAATAATGAAGCAGCAGGCCATTACAAATTTTGACGACGCCTTGCTGCGCAATGTCTCGGGCATCAGCCGCACCTGGGAATCGACGGGACGCGCTGGCGATGGGGGAGCTTATTTCTCCCTGCGTGGTTTTGAGGCACAGAGCAATCTGGTCAATGGACTCCCTGGCCTGTCGAGCGGTATCCTGGACCCGGCCGGCGTAGAGGAGATACAGGTGCTTAAAGGTCCCTCAGGTACACTTTTTGGCGCTAGTTTTTACGGTTATGGCGGTGTGATCAATACCATCACCAAAAAACCTTACTTCGATTTCGGCGGTGAAGTGGGGTACAGCTATGGCAGCAATGACCTGCACCGCGCAACGGTAGACCTCAATTCACCTTTAAATAAAAGCAAGACTGTCGCCCTTCGGATCAATTCGGCTTTCCACCGCGAGCATAGTTTTCAGGATGCGGGTTTTAAAAACTCCTTCTACTTTGCACCGTCACTGACCTATAAAGTCAATGACAAGCTGACGGTCAATCTGATGGCCGAGCTCCTCGATATGAAAAGGGCCGTTGCACCGGTTTTCTTCCATTCAGACCGTGTTGCTCCTTTAACCTTTAAAAATATTGCCGAACTGAACCTCAATCCCAAGCTTTCCTTTACCAGCAACGATCTGGCCATCAAAAACCCGCGGTCCAATGTGCAAGGCGAGGTGCTCTATAAGCTCAATGAACAATGGAATTCGCAGACTGTGGTCTCCATGGGCAACGTCAAGTCTGATGGGATCTACAGCTATATCTGGGGAAATCAGCCTGGCGACAGTTATTTTGACCAGTATTTTCACAATGAAAATCAGAAGACCAGAACCTTCGATATACAGCAGAATTTTAATGGCGACTTTAAACTTGGGGGCTTGCGAAATAGGCTTCTGGTGGGCGTGGACTATTTTGCCCGCGATGTCAAGGATCATGGTTCGGGCTGGGGCTTAGGACGACGGGTAAATCCGCAGGGACTGATCAAGGGGCCCCTTGATGGGGACGGCAAAGAGCTGCCGGCGGTTCTGCTGTCCAAACAGGCGATCGACCAACTACTGGCGGGCACCGATGCGGGCGACCCCTCGCATATCAAAAACAGTTCATTCAGTGTCTATGCCTCGGATTTATTGGATCTGACCGACCGGCTTTCGCTGATGGTGAGTTTGCGGGCTGATTACTTTGATTCAAAAGGGGAGGTTTCCAATGCAGACGATAATTATAGCCAGTGGGCCCTTTCGCCAAAACTGGGCCTGGTCTATCAGGTGGTCAAAAACCGCGTTTCGCTCTTTGCGAATTATATGAATGCATTCTACAATGTCGCGCCTAGTATTGTCTACGATGCCAATACTGTCAAGACTGGCGTGCAATCCTTTAAGCCGGAGCGCGCCAACCAGTGGGAGCTTGGCACAAAGGCGAGCCTGATCAAGGATAGATTGTGGACAACGCTGGCATTGTACGACATTCGGGTTGCCAATCGAGTGTACAGTACGCCGACAGGTTCTGTACAGGGCGGAAAGGTAGAAAGCAAGGGTGTTGATTTTGAGATCGAAGCGATACCATACGCTGGCTTTTCGGTTAAAGCCGGATTCAGCTATAACCATATTGCCATCATCGCCGGCAACGGAAATGATTTCTACAACGAAAAGGGGCGTGCTCCAGGTGGGCAAGGACCAAGTACATTGGGCAACGTATGGGGATCTTACCAGATTCAGAACGGTAAACTCAAAAATCTGGGCTTTGGCCTCGGCGGTAACTATGGCGGCAAATACAAGGTCATAGACAACAGCGTGACGGGCGTATTTGAGCTTCCGAGCTATGCGCTTCTGAATGGAGCGGTATACTATTCGTTCAACAGATTCCGCGTCAATTTTAACCTCAATAATATCAACAATAAACAATATTATATCGGTTACTGGTCTGTCAATCCGCAGCAGCGTAGAAACTTTGTAGCGACAGCTTCGTACCGATTGTAATCGAAAAAAGAGGTGCTTTACTGGAACTTCGGCGTAGGTCTCTGCATAACATTCAGAGACCTATTTAATTTTGTGGCTAATGGAATGCGGCTTAACATATTCCTTCATAGCCTGGGGGACTAGCTCCTTGGGATAACTAAAATTTCCTTTTCGCCCTTCAATTAGATGCCGCATAGAATTTTAATATTTTCATGGACTTCGCGTTGTTGGCTGAGCTGAATCTGGATCAAATTTTTGACACCAATGGATAGTTTATCGCCTTCATCAAGTGCTTTGTTGTATACCTTGCAAAAAGCAGCTTCCCCGCGCTCGCAATTTTTCAATAAATCCCGCATATTACCGCCCGATATTTTTGATTTGATTACCATCCACAGTCGAAGGAGCTCTCCATTTAATTTTGTCCGGTCAGAGGCATATTGACCAGCAGCCTCAACCTGGGCCTTGAGTTCTGCAATAAACACGCCAGATTGCTCCATACATTGTCTAAATACCGCTTCACGGGCGCCTTCGCCCTGCTCGTTGGCCAGATCAATCGCCAACTCGTAACTTGCGATGCGGTCATTGTTGATTTCAATAAGATCATTTAAAATATTGGGGTCGTTTTGATTACCTTCCATCTTGTCTTTATAGTGCTTTTTAATAGGAACAACCTGAATTAATCATTAGTTTACTTTTATTTCTTTTATGGTAATTGATTGGGATACCGCTTAGTTGTTAGGCTTATTAGGTCGATTTCTAGGGGATGAATTCAGTTTTCCGACTATGAAGGGAAAACAAAGGACCGCGTAAATTTTCTTAAAAAACAAACGTTCTGTCTTTTTTAAGAGTTTATTTCTTAAAAACAATAAAAACTATGGATATAAAGAAGGAAAATACAAACAAGCTGCAGACTTATTGGACGATACTGAAAAATACAGTATCGGGATTTATAAATGAAGACTCCATGAAATACAGTGCTTCCTTATCTTATTATACCGTTTTTTCCATCGGTCCTATATTGGTATTGATCATTGCGCTGGCCGGAATATTCTACGGTGCCGAAGCCATTGAGGGAAAGGTTTTTGCCGAACTCAAAGGCCTGGTCGGAAGCAATGCGGCCAAACAGATTGAAGAGGTCATTCAAAACCTCCAGTTATCGGGCAAATCAAATATGGCACTGGTGATCAGTGTGGTTACCCTGATTATCGGTGCAACGACGGTGTTTGGCGATATGCAAAACTCGATAAACAAGATATGGCACGTGCGCCCCAAACCTAAAAAGGGTTGGCTAAAGTTAATCCAGGACCGATTGCTCTCCTCGTCGCTCGTTATTGGGTTGGGATTTCTATTGGTGGTAACTCTGATTATCAATGGCATCATTCTGGCCCTGACCGGGCAATTGCAGCGGTATTTTCCGGAGATCACCGTCGTGCTGATGAACGCAATCAATTTTGCTATATCCTTTGTGGTCATTGTGATTCTCTTTAGCGTTATTTTTAAAACATTACCGGATGTCAATATTCAGTGGAAGACCGTTCGTGCAGGGGCCTTATTTACAGCGATTCTATTCGTTGTCGGCCGTTACCTGATCGGAATATATTTAGAGCGGTCGGCAACGCAGGATACTTATGGTGCGGCAGGTTCATTTGTCCTTGTTTTGCTCTGGGTATATTATACCGCAGCAATTCTTTATTTTGGTGCTATTTTCACGCGGGAGTATGCGACGGAAATGGCCATACCGATAGAACCTTCCGAATTTGCTGTGCACGTGGAGACACAGGAGATCGAACGGAAGGTCGATGAAATCCCGCCGGCACCGCTCGATACGGAAGAAACCACCATTGATACAACGGAGTAAAATAGGCTGTAATATTTTTTAACATTTCATAACACTTTTTTTTAAACGATTCCTGCTGCAGGCTGTTCTATCTATAAAAAAACGAAAGGAAAATATTATGAGCGAATTAACATGGAAAGGCCGTTGGAACGAAATTAAAGGTAAGGTAAAACAGCAATATGCAGATCTTACAGATGATGATTTACTATATGCTGAGGGTAAAGAAGATGAGTTGGTAGGTAAACTTCAAAAGAAAACAGGTAAAACACAAGATGAGGTAAATAGCTGGTTGAACGGTTTGTAGAATAGTGTTTTTATAGTAAAGGCGGATAGCAGCAATGTTATCCGCCTTTTTTATTTGTGTTTTCTGTAAAGCAGATAATTGTTTAATATACGGGGCCTCTTGATAACGGCAAATGTATTGGAATGGATGACTGGCGGGAGAGTCCGACGATAAAAGTCAGGAGTATATTCAAGAATAGATAGGTTTAATAGGGGCGAGCGATAGGGAATAGATATCAGGCTTAGATAAGTTGTCTTATGCTAAGCCTGATTTATAAAGAAAGCGTTATTGTTTATAGTTCATCATTGTTGTCGATCGTGCCCGGCTCATGTCCGATATTTTTGTCGTATCTGGCAGCCACCCTTGGGGTACGCTGAGTCTGATCCGGTGGAAGACTTTCTGTCTGTTGGCCTCGGCTGTAGAATGTGTCCTCATTAAAATGATAATGGTTGTAAAATTCAGTGCTGTCGTAGCTGCTGGAGTTCACGACAAAGCCCATGTCACCTGTGCCTTCAAACACACGGCGGATGGATAATTCCGTTTCTGGATCGAGATCATCTTTTTGGTATCCCGGTAATCGGATTAACTGATCTTCATTGACAGATATAACCAACACTTCGCCATCATCGGCAGGATTATACAGATAATCTGTTGCAGGCTCTTCGGTTGGAATCTCGTCAACAGTGAATATAACGCTATGATTAATCGGTTCGACAGGTGGAGCCAGGTTGGCTTCATCATTGCTTGTCTGGATCCGCTTCCCATCGTAGAGTGAAGCAAGGCCGATAGGGGCCAGTATTTTCTTATCTTCTTCGACAACAAAGTCAGCATCATTGAGATCAACGATAATATAACGGACTTGTTGGCTGTGTGGATCAAAGAGCAGATCATCCACCTTGCCGATCAGTTGACCGGCTTCATTTTTTACTTTCCACCCTCTTATATCAGGTTCTCCGTCGACAATCTCGTAATCGCTTCCACCTAATTCAATCAAATGATCATATTTTTTTTCTTCTAATGCCATATCTTTAATTTTTTTTGGTTATCAATTTTTATTTGTTCCGAGAAATAACAATCTCTACGTTTAGAGCGTATCCCTCGGAACAGTTGTTGAGTTAACACTTGTATCGGGGATAGATTCATTTAACCTAGCGTCACTGTTATAGCGGTTGACGAAATAGAGGACTAAGCCCAATGCAATAAGTGAAAGGAGGATCCATAGCCACCAGGGTGCTCCATTTTTAGGTTTTACTTCTAAATGTGCCATATATACTTTTTTCAAAAAGAACAAACCCTGATTGGCTTCGTTTGAAAAAGTTTTATTCGGGCAGGATCACTTGATGTAGTTTGTTATTGGCTAATAACTTAGCTTCGGGATAATCGATATTGAAAAATCTATTTTTCTTGAATATCGAGTATATAGGAAGTATCTAGGATTGAAAGCGCGTTTGGATGACTGGTGTGTGGCTATGGCCGGATTGTCGGACTAGGTTTACTGCTGTTGGTAGGGCACTATAAAAAAGGAAAAATATTTCAAACGATTTTTCGCCGATAATGTTCTTTGATCGGAAATGTATATAGTTAGTTAAATAAACACAGGTTAAGTATTGTTTTTTGTAAAGGCTAGGTTCGTGGTTGACCTAGCCTTTTTTTGTGAACTCATTTTTCATACGGTAGCATTAAAAAATATTATTTTTGGATATACATTGGCAAGGAGAGCCAGTTCTGGGGTTAGACAAAATCAGTTATTTTTTCTCCGGAAACTCCCCGGTGTTTCTCCAGTCCATTTTTTAAAGAACTTCGAAAAGTTTGACGCATCGTAAGTTAATAGTAGAGCAATTTTGGCGATCGGAAGCGAGGAACTGATCAGGAGTTCTTTTGCCTTCGCGATAATTTTGAGGTTGTAGAAATAACCAGGATGCTTTCCTTTTTCCTTTTGGACGGAATAACAGAGGTGTTTCGGTGAAACCGCGATTTCCCCTGCGATCTTGTTGAGCGCCATAAATTCCATCGTACGTCCCTGGATGACGTCATCAATGTGTTTGTCCAAAAATGATAGATATTGCTTTGTGATTTGGGAACCTCTCGTTTCTGCTTTCATAACCTTTAATAGTGTAGCGTTTTCAATGCTGGTCGATGCGCGCGGCTATCGGAAGTTTATGTATTGGAAAAGCCCGGCCATGGATGATCCATGCCGAGCTTTCAAACCCACTGCTCCCAAATAGGAAGTTTATGGTAGATATAATTCAAAAAATAGGAATACGTACTATTAATTATTAGCGTATAATACCTGGACGACTATTTGTCCTGGATACAGCGTATGGGATAGCCGGCAGTTTTAAGATAATTTGACGTGTCCCAGCTCGACTGAAAGCCGCGGCCTTGTCGAGCATTATTATTTCCGCCGACTTCTGTATTTAACCAGTAAATTGCAGAGCTCTGTCTGATTAGCTGCGCCCCATTAGATGGATTTCTATGACCTGCCGCCGGAAAGCTTAGTTTGATATCGCTGCTTTTCTTACTGGTCATAATATGAGCTGCTGTAAAGTCGGACAGCCCAACTGTTGTATTGCCATTAAAAGTTGTCCAGTTTCCGATGGATATATGGCGGGTATTATTGCCCAACAGTGTATACTCGGCCGGGCTGGGTACACGGTCTCCCGTACCACATGGGTCTAATGCAGCTTTCACTGGTGCGGTTGCTGTACCACTGTTCCATGAACCGTCTGCGGCCGATGTTGTATTCCATGTCAATGCGCCATCACTGCTATAAGCATTTGCAACAGGAGCTTGACGACCCCATTGGTAATAACTTCCGTAAAGCGCTTGTATAGATGGAACAGCGTCAGGGTTATTTAGTGTAGGATTCGTATTATTTACCCCTAAGTTATAACGATCCCAACGATAGCCACCGATGACGACATAGCGTGCATCAGCAGCTGTAGCGCTTTTGGTTACATTTGATGCATTCACATAGCGATCGCTGTTAAAACGGAGTTTTAATGTATAAGCATAACCAGGTTTCAGTCCCTGGCCACCATCCGAGAAACTGAAATTCGCCACACTTTGATTGACATCATGGCCAATTTTAATGCTGCCAGCGTTAATATTTAAGCTGAGTGAAAAGTTGGCTATGCCAAGCTGGTTAACTAGAACGGTTTTTGGTGTTGTACCGACATTTTGCAACGGTAAGAAATCAGGGATTTGGTTCAAACCGTTAGCTACTTGACCCGTACTCATATCGATTACAGGAGCATAGATCATCCCATTTGAATAATCGATGCTTCCGTTTACAGCTACCTCAGAATTATAGCCGCCCTTTTTATAGTCAGCCTGACCGAATGTTCCTGTCGCATCACTGTTGTCTACTTGGATGGTCACGCGGGTAAACATATGCTGCAATGGTGTCGTTAAAGGTGTAGGTGTATTGTTACCGAGAATGGTCACATCCTTTTCAACGGCACACATGTAATCCCCGCCATCATCATTATAATTAAATGATGGGCGAAGGCCTTGAGCATCATTGGCTAGGTACATATTAGTTCCTGTATTAACCGGTTCGGGATCCTGCGTTGTGGAGCCCATCGAATAGATAAAGAAATTATACTTGTGTCCGACAATCAATTTATCCCCAAAAAATACCTGATTCGCATTAGAAGCGTCGCCGACTGCCTGGTCAACATAAGTACCATCTGTTTCGAAAGCGACAATCCGATACCTTACAGCTCCTCGCAAAGACAATAGCTTGGTTGCTGCCTTATTAGTAGACGCCTTAAGACTCGAACTGGCAGGGGTTGTTTCTGTTAATTCTGCCGTAATGGTAAATGGGCCGGATTGCACTTCTTTTGTGACATTAAATGGTTTTGCCGCTGTGCTGTTTGTGGAAGCTTTGGTAACCGTTAGTTCGTTGCTGACAAATTCACTTTCCGTTAAGGTTAGTTTTATCCCTGTCTTATGCGTGTATACTGTCTCCCCAGCTTTATCCTTACTACAGGAGATAAAAACGGCTAAAAGAACAATCAAGGCGAACTTTATCTTGGTGATTTGATACATTTTTTTCATAATTGTTGTTAAAAGTTTTTGATTGTGATTAGTTCCACCATTCTCCACCATTGGGATCTTTGGTTTCTGTTCCGCCGTTGTTCCAATCCGTTTCAGTAACTCCGCTACCGCCCCCGGGTTGGCCCGACCCATTTGATCCCGCAGCAATACCTTCCTCCATTTCCACCTTCAACTGCTCGATTACGGGTTGCACGTAATACTTTTTTTCAGTTCTTTTTTTCATGTGTTCTATATTATTTGGTTTAAGATTTGAGCAATGATAGACAGAATGTAACTCCTTTTGATGAACCAAAGAGTAGCGATATTATGCATAGCAATGCTTATTGTTAGTTGAGATTTCAAATGCTTATTTTTTTACGGCGATTTATTTAGTTGTTGTATGATGATTTCCTTTAAATTAAAATAATCAGCTATCTTTTTACTTTTCGATAATTTGGATATATAGCTAAGATATATCAGAGATATCCGAAACTTTTTCAAAGATACTTGATAAGTAGAGAGAAATAAGTAAATGGAAATATCACACTGTTATCACAGTTATATCACATTTAGCTTAAATAGCTTTCTAAAGAGTGTTTTTTGATTTATTTTTTTGTTTTTAATGGAAATATGCCTTGTGATAAGAAAGGAGTATTCTAAATTCTATCCTTATAATGTGTCGTCTGTTTCTTTAAAGCGTATTCCTTGTTAAATTTATAAGTAGTCAGTAATCGTCTCTTTTTATGTGGTATATCTGTGATATTTTGGTGGTATTTCTTTATTTGAAATATTTTTAATATTTGCATCTGGTTAATTAAAATATTCATTACATATCAAAAACTAAAAGAAATGATTTTAAAAACGCAAGCAATGATAGGTTGGAAAGCTTTGGCTTTATCGGCTTTGATTTGTGGGTCGATGTATTCCTGCAAGGAAAGCAAAGACAGTGTAGCCGCCAGTGGCAAAGCAAACGTTAGTATTCAATTACTTGGCGTAGAAAATCCGACCATCGCAACGAAGAAGGCGAGCAATAGTAGTAACACCGGGACATCCCAGACAGTAGTAGTTCCTTTAACAAAATCAAGTTCATTTGAAGCAACTTTGATCAGTAAGTCGTCCGCAACAAGCGGTAGCCTTTTGCGGGCTTCTTCTGGCAATCGAGCTGCAGTTGTTGAAGAGAAAACACCATTGGCAGCAAATGTCAAATATAAAATTGTTGTCTATAATGCCGACGGTGATTATGTAACTGAGAAGACCTATACAAATTCAGTAGACAACGCGACTGAAATTCAATTGGATGCAGAGAAGACGTATACATTCGTCGCTTACTCGGTCAACAGCACCGCTTCAGTTCCTACCGTGACAGCACAGGCTGATTTAGCAAATGCAAGTCTCGATAACATCAGTGCGGACCTCATGTACTTCAAGAAAGATTTAACAGTTCATTCTGGAGATAATAATCTTGACGTTGTCCTAAAACACCAATATAGTGAAGTGACCACCAACTTAAGTATGGCTACTGAAATGACTGGAGCAATTACAAGTTTGGTTTCGCCAACAATTAATCCAACACATCCAAACGCTACCTTAAAATTGGCAGATGGAACAATTACTTACAATGGAACTACTTCATCAACAGCTGTCCAATTTCCACTTTTGGGCTCGGGTTTGCGATCAGTATCCAGTAATCCCACTTTATTGATCCATCCGGGAGAAACAAACGGCGTATTCAGCTTCGGATCTATCACCATTGATGGTGAGACAAGGTCCAATGTTGGTGTTGTAGGTTTACAGATTCTGCCCGGGCAACGTTACAATTTAAACTTGAACTTCAAGACATGTACACAACCTGTGACAGGTGGCGCCGACCTTAACTGGAACTACCCAGCGTCAGGCTCAGGAGCCTTGGTCAATGGCCAGACTGTTGCGGCGGGTACTACAGTTACACAAGAATTGACTGCTCCAGGTGCAGATTATGGTTTCGTATTTGATATTCTTCAATTGGACAACTCCTTCAATATGGAAGTTAATGGACAGAAATTGGCGACTCAAGAAATTCAATTTGAGGCAAACATCAACATTGCACCTAAGAATATTCAATTTGCCGACGGTAGTGTTTATGGCGGAAACAATGTGGAAGGCGGTACTATTCCTCAGATCTACAGCATGACAGGTACCACAACTAACCCAATTATCCGTGTTGTGATCAGCCGTTCGGGTGAAGTTTCGATTTATGGTAGCAAATCAGCTGGTGGCGAATTATATCCATTGGTATTGACGCAGGGATCCTTTAACCTTGTGCCGTGGAGCCCGACTTCGAATACAGTTAAAATCACGCAGATCGTTCAAGGAAAAACAACCATGATCGGGTCAGGAAGCGGTAGAAAGAAAATTGCCTGTACGCTATAAGTAACAGCTGGTTACTTGATGCATCAGAATGGTATTTAAAAATAATAAGACATGAACACAAAAAAAACAAAAAATACATATGTAAGCCCGAAAGTTGAGGCTATTAATGTCGAACTGGAACAAGGCATCGCGGCTGGGTCTGCTGCTACAACTAGCAATGAACCACAAGAGTCTTGGGATAAGACTGATGATGACAACCGTCTCATCAATTGGTAATTTATTCAATACGAATATTGTTTAATACAGCTCAGATTGCTCGACAGGAAATTATTTAAGCCTGTCGGGCTTTTTTATGGACTTTGCAGCCTAAGAAGATCTTTGTTTTTTGTAGTGTTAATGTATTGTTTTTCAGTTTTTTGTAAAGTGTGATACTAATGTGAAAGGCTGTTTTTTTTGTTTCTTTCTTTTAATACAAATATTTGTCAAGCAGAATAAGGCAGGCCATTCCGGATGAGCATCTTCTGGAATAGGGCACAGCAAAATAGTTTGTTAAAGCCTTTTGACTGCTTTTTTGAATTATCCCCGGATCAATTTGCGTGAAGGTCCGCGATAATATATTTGGATTACTCGGCGGGGTCAATTGGCTCTGTCGAGTTTAATTGCTCATATGGCTTTATTTGGTCTGGAAGGTTAAATAATAGGCAGCTTTTGGACCAAGGCCTAAACTCAAGAGAGGAATACGGAAAGTAAAATTTGCAGAAAAACAATGTGAAAATGGAAAGGAATAATTTTAATAATTTAATTGCTTTAGCGAAGAACAACGATGCCGAATTTTTGGCTTTGTTTAATGAAATTTATCCCGATTTTGTCGCCTCATTAAAATCAATCAATCCAAAAATCCGAAGTAGCGAACTGGAATTTTGTGCTATGACTTTTCTGAATTTTTCCACTAAACATATCGCGCAATACACTTTTGTAACGGTACGGGCAGTACAGATACGCAAAAATAGATTACGTAAAAAGCTGAATATAGCTTCCGATATGGATTTTAACAACTGGATGCGCGGTCAGATTCAACGAAATCCACTCGTTGAAATGGGGTAATGTGCTATTCTTTAGATTTTTAGAAATAAATCGATTATTTTTTTTGAGATACCATGACTCGGGTGGATCAAATAAACATTTGTGATATGTGATACTTCTGTGATAGATTTGAAAATGGTTTTGTAGCTGTTTAATGTTTTAAAATCCTTAGATTTGCGATCAAATATTTTAAGGCCGCAGTCTTAAAGGGATTTTATGAATACCTAATTGCAACAATCGACCTACTAAATGAAAAACTACCTTCTATTTGCAGTTTTAATCTTATTTACGTTCAAAGCAATCGCAGGCGACCAACAGAAGCAAGAGGTAGATTCACTCTTAGCGAAGGCGATGGAATTTGGCAGTCATGGGAAACTGATACCTTATATGGAGATCGCTATAAAAGCGCTTAATTTGGCCAATGCGGTGGGCTATGATGAAGGAAAAGCCAAATCTGGCTCTTATATCGCCGAAGGTCTGGTAAATGTAGGGTTGTTTAAGGAAGCACTGAAACAACTGGATCGTATCGAGGGTACGGATTTCTATAGGGATGAAATTTTTATGCAATCCGAAGTTCATCGTTTACGGGGAAGAGCATATGGAGGACTTTTGCTGAATGAACAAGCCATTCGGGAACTTCGTCTGCAGCAAATCCTGATCAAAAAGCTGGCCGGCGAAAAACAGATCAAAGCCCTTCAGTTTAACTATGAAAATTTATTTGTTGTTTTTCAGCGTTTGGAGCAACTGGATTCTATGCAAAAATATACCGAGCTCCAGTTGGACAACCTGAAGGTCTTTGCAGAAAAGGATGCGGCCATGCGGTATCAGATCGTGTATGAAAATCTGGGTAAGTTATACGTGCAGAAAGGTGACTTTGCGAATGCACAGCGGTGTCTTGACAAATCATTGGAGCTTATCAACAAGTACAAAATCCCTGTTGTGATGAATACCTATAGTGTATTAGGGCTTTTGGAGAAAAAGCGGGGAGACTTTAAAAAGGCTGCAGCTTTCTATGAGGAAAGCTTGGTGAGAAAGCGAGCCGCCGGGAGCAGAATTGCCACGAAGAATTCTTACCGGGAGCTGGCAGATTTTTACCGGACGACCAATTATGATCAAGCCAAGGCTGATCACTATGAAATGGCTTTTAGCCGGCTCAATGATTCGCTGGAAAATGAAAATAGGCAGGTCGTTGATCAGGTCCTTAGCCAGATCCTCAAATTGAAAGATCAGGAATCGGATACGAAGGTTTCAAAGGCAGCTACGCTCTCCATAAGCGCATTGGTACTGCTTCTTGGCGCGATCACGTTCTTCATATGGCGATCCAAACGCAGCCGCAAGATTTTGGGCGAGAAAGAAGAGGCTTTACAGGAAACCGAAATCATTAATAAGGAATTGACCGAGCAAATCGGAGAAAATAAATTCAATAATTTGATCGACCTGGCCAAAAGCAACAATCCTGAGTTTTTGGTCTTGTTCACCGAATTGTATCCGCAATTTATTCAGGCGCTGAAAACAATTGACCCAAATCTTCGAAGTACCGAACTGGAATTTTGTGCGATGGCGTTTCTTAATTTCTCCACAAAAAATATTTCGGAGTATACCTTTGTGACCATCAGAGCTGTACAGATTCGAAAAAACAGATTGCGTAAGAAATTTAACATTCCTTCGGATGCCGATTTCAATAACTGGATGCGGGGGCTGGCTGGACCGCCGACTATGCCATTGCAATCCGGGGACTAAAAAATAATGTATTGATCGGATTTTTCGGCACGAATGCTGAGAATATGGTGCTAAAAGTCCTGCCGATAATTATTTTTATCGTAAGGCACACGCTGTTTTTCGATTTCTTTCCAGTTTTTATATTCAAACTTTAGTGAGGATACAATGTAAAGCTGCCAGCGCCAAAAGCAAAGCCAGTTAATCTTATATAATCGATAAATCTGCTGAACTTTTGGATCAGAAAGTGCTGGGTCAGAGGAAGGGGCTAGTCTGTTTCTCGTATAAAGGCCGTCTTTAAAACCAAAGCCCTGAATACTGGTATAGGAGCCATCTCTATTGGAATAACGAAATCTTCCCTTGTCGATTTCGTGCAAAATAGACTTGCCAACGAAGGGGAGATGGCATATGATAACTAAAATCGCAAAGATGATCAAACTGTATTTGATGTATTTCATATCGCTAAAATTTTTGCCACCTATTGTTATTCGTGGGTGGCATAGTTCTATTTTTTTTGATTTCATCCCAGTTCCTATAGGAGAAATGTCTGCTGACAGTTAAATAATAACGCCATCGCCAAAAGCACAGAGGATTTATCTTATAAAGCCGATAGATTTCCATATTTGCGGCTTTTGGTCTCGTAGCTTCTGAAAAATAGTAACTTATAGTTTTATTCGTCCAGGGCGAAAAAATGTCGATATGTTCGATATCCGTAAAAGAACCATCCGCATTCGCATAGCGAAAATAACCTTGATCAATTTCTGCAAGAATTATGGTTCCAACAACGGGAAGGTTGGGCAATGCAAGTATAAATAATATACTCCATTTGATGAGCTTATGTTTCATAACCAAAGTTTGGCAATTTGTGGAAAGTATTTTTTGCCAAAAAGCAAAAAATATAGACTGCTCATAGCGTATTTTTGGGGTAATTTTTTGTTAGCCTACAATTATTGTGATATATTCATTGTATGCAAAAAAAGACCAATAGAGATAACCAGCCGGCCGCAGACCTGATTTTAAAGCTGTTTGAAAGCATCCATCCGCTGTCGGACGATTTAAAACTGCTGATCGAAACGCATAGCTATGTGATCGATGTGGAGGCCAAGGTTCGCCTAATTGATATTGGAAAGGTGCAAAAGCAGATCTACTTTATCCTACAGGGTGGGGTCCGTTCCTATTACATTGATCCAGCGGGCAACGAGATCAGCTCCTGGTTACTTTTTGAAGGAGAGCTCGCGATTGCTGTCTATAGTTTTTTTAGTCAAAAACCTAGTTTTGAAGCGCTTGAAACGCTCGAGCCTTGTAGCTTATTGGTCCTGAGCTATGCCAAACTGAATGAGTTATATCATCAATTTCCTGAATTTAATTTCATCGGTAGGGTATTGACAGAACGCTATTATATCCAAAGTGAAGAGAAAGCCAATGAACTGCGAATGTTGCCCGCCATTGAGCGGTACAGAAATCTAATCGAACGGTATCCAGCGGTATTGAAACGAACGCCATTGGGTATAGTTGCCTCTTACCTGGGAATAACCCAATCCACATTGAGCCGTATAAGGGCGAAAGTGTAACGCCCGACACCGAAAAAAGCCCAGCAATTTTGCTAACAGGTTAATATGGCATCGAAAAAGGGCAATAAAGTGTATGTGTATATAAAATTGGATAATTATTTTTGATGTATACAGGAGGCCCTGCGCCTTTCCATCGTATCGTTTGCATTGAATAGTTAGATTTGAACATACACCGATTTATAAACTGCAATGAAATATCGCCCAATCCTAACCAGCCTTTATCGTATACGCACTGCGCTAGCCATCTGTTTGCTACTTTCTTTAAGTACTGCCAAGGCACAGAGCACCATCAATAGGGTAAACAAAATCTGGTTTGAACAGCCGGCAAATGCATTGGCTGTTGACTCCAAAAATGGCTGGGAAAGTGATCCCGAATGGTTGAAAGCCTTACCCATTGGCAATGGTACCCTGGGTGCCATGGTCTTTGGGGATGTCAATCGGGAACGGATCCAGCTCAATGAAATGACGCTTTGGAGCGGCAGCTTTGACGAAGGCGACAATCCTGCGGCTTCGCAGTCTCTGTCGAAGATCCGTGAACTGCTCTTTCAGGGCAAATACAAGGAAGCGACCGAACTGACCAATAAAACCCAGATTACAAAGGGGAAAGGATCGGGTAGTGGCAACGGGGCCAATGTGCCTTTTGGATGCTTTCAGACCCTGGGTGATCTGCGCCTGGACTTTGGTACGGATGCGCCGTACCAAGATTATCACCGTGAACTGGATCTGATGACCGGTATTACTTCCAGCTCCTTTATCCAAAATGGCATCAAGTTTAAACGGGAGATCTTTGCCAGTCATCCCGATCAGGCAATCGTGATACGGCTTACCGCCGATAAAGCAGCTGCAATCAATGTGCTTTTCAATCTGGACAGGCCCGAAAGGTTTAGCACCGAAATAACGGCATTGCATGGGCTGCGCATGTTTGGTGTGCTCGATAATGGCAGAGGTGGTGATGGTATGCGCTATGAGGCTCAGGTGACCCCCATCCTGGAAGGGGGAAGGATTAGCAGCCAAACGAAAGCCGGGATCCAAATCGAAGGGGCCAATGCGCTCACGCTTATCGTAACAGCAAAAACAAACTATAAACAGCATTATCCGGATTATACCAATGCCAATTTTCAGAAAGAGCATCTCGGCATCATTAAATCGGCTATCGCCAAATCGTACCCGACATTAAAAGACCGTCATGTCCAAGACTTTTCTTCCTTTATGGGACGTGTGAGTTTTCAGCTCGGAAATGGTGCCGGCAGTCTCCCGACCAACGAGCTAATGGCCAATAATTATCGCTCTGGAAATGAACAGGCTCTATATCCCCTTTATTTTCAGTATGGCAGATACCTGTTGCTTTCTTCCTCGAGAGCGGGTGGGCTGCCGGCAAACTTGCAGGGGATCTGGGCCAACAAGATACAGACGCCCTGGAATGGTGACTATCATACCGATATTAATGTACAGATGAACTACTGGCCTGCAGAAGTCGCCAATCTATCCGAATCGCATCGTCCGCTGATGGACCTAATTGCCTCGCTTGTGGCACCGGGAAGCAAAACTGCCCAGGTTCAGTATGGCATGCGTGGATGGGCACTTCATCCAATTACAAATGTCTGGGGCTATACCTCTCCGGGAGAAAGTGCGAGCTGGGGAATGCACATCGGTGCAGGCGCCTGGATAGCCCAGCATATCTGGGAGCATTACGCTTTTACGCAGGATAAAGATTTTCTAAGCTGGGCTTACCCTATATTGAAAGGGGCATCGACCTTTTACCTGGACTGGCTGACGGTAGAACCTACAACAGGTCTGCTGGTTTCAGGACCTTCACCTTCACCAGAGAATTCCTTTAAAGCGCCAGATGGTTCCACTGCACAGATCAGCATGGGGCCTTCCCATGATCAGCAGGTGATCTATAACCTGTTTGACCATACGCTTCGTTCGGCAAAGATCTTGGGACTAAAAGAAGATGAGTTTTTGAACCACTTGCAAGCATCGAAGGCTAAATTGGCCCGTCCAAAAATCGGCCGCGATGGTCGTCTCATGGAATGGGCCGAGGAATTTGAGGAGGTTGAGCCGGCACACCGCCATCTTTCTCACCTGTTTGCCCTTTATCCGGGCAATGAAATTACGTTCAGCCGTACGCCGGAATTGGCAAAGGCTGTGCAGCAATCGCTGGAAAAGCGGGGTGATGATGGTGTAGGCTGGACTTACGCCTGGAAGATAGCACTTTGGGCACGCTTGCATCGGGGCAATCGCGCGTTGAAATTGCTCAATAAGCAATTGCGGCCGACAGTGGATATGGACACCAAATACGATGGCGGCGGTGGTACGTATTACAATTTGTTTGACGCCTGTCCACCGTTTCAGATCGACGGCAACTTTGGGGTGATCGCAGGCATGGCCGAGATGCTGCTGCAAAGCCACGAAGATTTTATCGAACTGCTGCCGGCGCTTCCCGACAATTGGAAAGCGGGTGAAATCAAAGGACTCATGGCACGGGGGGCCATTGAAATTGATCTGAAATGGACGGATGGGAAATTGGTGCGCGCAGGGGCAAAGGCCAAAAAGCGCCAGAAATGCCAGATTAAATATGCGGGCCGGCTGCTTGATGTCGAACTGCCGGCTGGTAAAAGGGTGGAGATCAAAATATAATTTCACAAAAAAAATACCGAAGCATAAATCCCTTCGGTATTTTTTGTGTGAAAAAGAAAACGCTAATCTTTCAATGTTAGACGGTTTTGCTGTCGCGGAGCATTTTGATGATATTGTGTGCCTCAAGCTGTTTGGTGAGCTGGGTGTTGATCAAACTATGGACGTTTTGTGAAAGTTCTTCCGATCCGTCTGCCAATGCTGTTTGGTAGGTGGATTTGAATGCATCTTCTCCTTGCTCACAGGTTTCCAATAGACTTCTTTCATCGTCACCGGTAATATTCACTTTTATTCCCATCCAGGCGCGGAAAAGCTTGCCGCTCAGCATGGTACTATCTGTTGGCTCTTTGCCCTCAAGTTCAACATAAGGTGTCAATTCGGCGATGAATTCTTCCGACTGTCCAATGAACTTTTGAAATGTTGGAATTAGTTTATCCAAGCCATGGTTTGTCGCTAGATCAATTGCTTTTTTATAGCCTTCGATACGGTCGTTGTTGATTTTGATAATGTCGTTGATGATCTCTGGATTGTTGATGTTGTTTTCCATAATATTATTATTTGTTATCGTTTTTGTTTATTGCAGGACAACCTCTAGCGAAAGATCGTTTGCAAAATCCGAGATTCAGGTATTTAAATCATCCCCCGTATTTATCACATTTTTTATTGTCCAAGAATAAATAAGCCCTAAAACTTTCTGTGCTTTAACCTTGTTCTTAGGACCGAATACTGTTATACAAACAGGGTAATTTAAACTATGCAACAACACATCCATGTAGCCATCATCGGGGGCGGACCCAGTGGCCTGTTTATGTACAAAAGATTGATCGAAAAGAATATTGCAGGGCTCAAAGTATCTATTTTTGAGTCCCGCAAACAGTTGGGTGCAGGGATGCCTTATAGTTATGAAGGTGCCACACCCGAGCATCTGACTAATGTTTCTGATCACGAAATACCCGAGCTGGTTACCACGATCGAAGACTATGTCCAATCGTTATCGATGACCACGCTCCATACTTATGGTATCGATGTGGACGATTTCAATCGGTATAAAGTAGTCCCGAGGCTGCTCTTTGGCCGCTACTTGTCGGAGCAGTTTATGCTGCTGAAGCGGTTGGCGGATGCCAAAGGCATAGAAACGAAGGTCTATCTTGCTAGCCAGGTCAGCGACATCATTGACCTGGAAAACCAGGATCAGGTAAAGGTCATCGTCGGAAGCACGGATACGCACCTGGTGGATAAGGTAATTATCTGTACTGGTCATAAGTGGCCAACCCGGCACGAAGGCAATGTCGAACATTATTTTGAATCGCCCTATCCACCCTCCAAGCTCGCCTTAAAGACGGACCATGCCGTAGGTATACGGGGAGCTTCACTCACGGCAATAGATGCCATCCGTACACTGGCGCGCCATAACGGTTCTTTTGAATATCTGGAAACGGGCGAAGTAAGGTATCAGGTCGACCCGGGAAGTGAAAATTTTAAACTGCTGATGCATACGCGCAGCGGGCTCCTGCCTGCCATCCGCTTCCATCAGGAGGAACCATTCCTCGCCAATAACCTGTTGATCAGTGAGGAAGAACTGATGTTGAATAGACTCGAAAACGAGGGTTTTGTCTCCTTGGATTTTTTGTTTGAGCGTAATTTTAAAGCACAGTTTAAGGAAAAAGACCCCGACTTCTATGCGATGGTGGAAAAGCTCAGCCTGGAAGACTTTGTGGAGGCAGTACTTAGTCTGAGGGAACAGAAAGATCCCTTTGAAGGATTTCGCCAGGAGCATGCTCAGGCCCTAAAGTCCATCAGAAAACGTGAATCGATCTATTGGAAAGAAGTGCTTTCTGCCCTGAGCTTTACCTTAAATTATCCGGCCAAATACATGTCTGCCGAAGATATGCTGCGCTTGAAGAAAGTGCTTATGCCTTTGATTTCCATTGTCATTGCTTTTGTGCCGCAGGGTTCTAGTCGCGAGCTGCTCGCGCTGCACGATGCCGGCCGGCTAGAAGTCGTCAATGTTGGACAGGAAAGCCGGGTCGAACCTGCCAGCGACACAGGGGCTTATTATTTTTATACGGATGAACAGGGGTTCGAACAAAAGGTACATTACAAAACGTTTGTGGACTGTGTAGGCCAGCGGCCATTGAACTATGAAGATTTTCCCTTCAAAAGTTTGGTCGACAACGGTAATATCAGTCCTGCATACCTCCGTTTTCGGTCGGTGGAACATGCCAGGGAGGAATTATTGGCGGGCAACGACCATATGTTTGTCGCACCGGACGGTGCCATCTTTTTAAAAGTACCTGGTGTAAAAATAGATGACAGCTTTCAATTGGTGGATCATAGTGGGCGTTCCAGCCAGCGTCTTTTTATGATGGCCGTGCCCTATATTGGTGGCTACAACCCGGATTATTCAGGTCTCGACTTCTGTGCGGCTACCTCCACTATCATTGCCGACAGAATTGTTCAGGGGGGATAAATACGCAACTTTTTGTTAAAATACGGTAACCTCGTTGGGGCCGGGGGATAGCAGAGCTTAATTTAAGCGCCTATTGCTATATTTGGCCGCCATCTAGACCATCAGTTGGCAATGTCTTAACTCATTGTTGAAAGCATGCCTAAAACTATTTTAAGGAACCTGCAGATAGGTTTCGGAATATCGCTGTTGCTGCTGTTAGCTAGTTCAACCGCTTCTTATGTAAGTATTCGCAAGCAGATCCATAATAGTGCGATGGTCGACCATAGCCGGCGGGTCATGAGCCGTGTCAACAAAATTCTGCAGGATTTGCAGAATGCCGAAACCGGCCAGCGTGGCTACTTGCTGACGGGCATGGAAAAGTTTCTCGATCCTTACAAAACTGGTCTCCAATCGCTCCCACAATCGCTGAGTCGTGCACACGATTTAACAGCCGATAATCCCGAGCAGCAGCAGATAATCGATTCGCTGTCCACGCTCGTGCAATCCCGATTGGCAAAACTCGAAAATCTGGTCAACATCAAAAAGCGTGGCGGAATGGTCACGGTCTCTCAATTGGAAGAGGGCAAGACCTATATGGATAGCTGCCGTTTATTGATTAGCCGGATCATAGAAAAAGAAGAATTTTTGCTCAACAAGCGTTCGGATGAACTCGGACGTTCATCAGGTTATACCTCCATATTTGTTTTACTGGCTGCGGTAGTTTCTTTAGTGATTACCGTCTTTTTCTACTTCCGCCTCAGGGCAGATTTCTTTAAGCGGGAGGAGCTGCAGAATGACCTGAAACGTAAAGATGAGGAAATCCAGCGTCGGCTGAGTATCACACAACGCATCGCCAGGGAGATTGCTGCAGGGCATTATGACATGCAGGTACAGGATGCCGAACAGGACGATCTGGGTAGCCTGACAGGATCGCTCAATGAAATGGCGAGGTCGCTGAAAACATCTTTTGATGAACTGAATAACAACAATTGGCATCAGGCGGGACTCACGCAGCTGAGCAACCTGCTGATGGGTAATAAACTGCAGGAGGAGCTTGCGGCTGTTACCCTGGCTCATCTGACAAATTATGGCAGCTGTGTCAATGGTGCCATTTATCTCATGGAACAGGATCAGCTCGTCCTTCGAGGGGCATATGGTCTTGAAGATCCAGAACATAAGCGTTTCGTTTCAGGCGAGGGCATGGTTGGCCAGGTTTTTAAGGACGGAAAAGAGAAATTGTTCGAAAACCTCGAAAATACCAGTTATATCATCAGCTTTGCAAGTGGAAAAGTTCAGGTGAACAATCTGATTATCCTGCCTGTTTTTGATGATAACCAGTGTATCGGCGTAATGGAACTCGGTTCCTTGCAGCCTTTTTCTTCCGCACAGCTGGCATTTTTTAGAGATGCCGTGCAAAAGGTAGGTACTGCGCTTGCTGCGGCACAGGCCCGGCTAGTGGTACAGAATTTATTGGAAGAGACCCAGGCGCAGACCGAAGAGCTGCAGGCGCAGCATACCGAACTGGAATCGCTCAATTCGAGCCTCGAAATGCATACACATAAACTTCAGGCTTCGGAGGAGGAACTCCGCGTACAGCAAGAAGAATTGGTGCAGTCAAACCGCGAATTGGAGGAACGCTCGAGACTGCTGGAAGATAAAAATCTTGAGATCGCCGAACGCAATCATGAAATTCAGAAAAAAGCGGAGGAGCTTGCACAAAGTACACGCTATAAATCTGAGTTTTTGGCCAATATGTCGCATGAATTGCGGACACCACTCAATTCAATTCTCTTGCTTTCACGTCTGATGTCTGAAAATTCAGATGGCAATCTCAATGCGGAACAGATGGAATCAGCAACCGTCATCCAGAGTTCGGGCAAGAGCTTGTTGACATTAATTGACGAGATTCTGGACCTCTCCAAAATAGAATCCGGAAAGATGGATCTGGATATACAGCCTGTGTTTTTTGCCGATCTGATAAACGGTCTTTCGGCTATGTTTGGACCGATAGCCGCCGACAAACAGCTCGCGTTGGAAATGAATGCCGGGGAAGGGTTGCCCGTACAGTTGGAAACAGACAAGCAGCGTTTAGATCAGATTTTACGTAATTTACTGTCTAATGCTATTAAATTTACGGCATCGGGCAAGGTAACCTTACATATTTATCCCGAACAGTCGCAAAGAAATCGTATCGTATTTGAAGTGCGCGATACGGGAATCGGAATACCAAAAGACAAACAGCATTTGATATTTGAAGCTTTTCAACAAGCCGATGGGTCTACGCGCCGCAAATTTGGTGGTACCGGGCTGGGACTTTCGATCAGCCGGGAACTTGCACGCCTGCTTGGAGGCGAAATCTTGCTGGATAGTGAAGAAAATAAAGGCAGTGTATTCCGCCTGATCCTTCCTGAGCAAATTTCGGCTGGTATTCCACTCATTTTTGGATCGGAACAACCCTTGCCAGCCGCCCCAAAAGAAAATCCGGAACCTAGTGCAACGATGCTTGAAACCACCGCAGTGAGCGTAGAAAAAGCATTGGAAATACCTATTCCGGCGGATATTCCAGACGACCGCGACAGCATTGTGGCCGGCGACCGCTTTATTCTGATCGTCGAGGACGATATTGAGTTTGCTAAAATCCTATTGAAATATACACGCCAGCAAAACTACAAAGGGATTGTGGTGGTTCGTGGTGATATTGCGGCCGAGATGGTGGCCCGTTATATGCCCCTGGCGGTATTGCTGGATATTCAGCTTCCGCTCAAAGATGGCTGGCAGGTAATGGCTGAGATTAAGGAAAATCCGAAGACAAGACATATACCGGTACACATCATGTCTTCGCTGCAGGTCAAAAGAGAAAGCCTGCTTCAGGGAGCCATAGATTTTATCAATAAACCAATGGCATTGGAACAGATGGGCGATATGTTTCGCAAAATAGAAGCTGCCCTGACGCGTCATCCCAAAAAAGTACTTATCGTTGAAGAAAATCCCAAACATGCGGCGGCCCTCTCGCTCTTCCTCGGAAGCTTTAACATTGCCTCGGAAATCAAGAGCAACGTCGAGGACAGTATCGTAGCCCTGAATTCGGATGTCGCAGACTGTGTGATACTCGATATGGGGGTTCCGGATCGTGTCGGTTACGAGACATTGGAGGCCGTTAAACGCAATCAGGGGCTTGAAAATTTACCGATTATTGTGTTTACAGGTAAGAACCTTTCGCAGGTGGAGGAAATGAAGTTAAAACGTTATGCGGATTCTATCGTTGTAAAAACGGCTAATTCCTATCAACGCATTTTGGATGAAGTGGGATTATTTCTGCACCTGGTAGAAGAAAATAATGGCTCTGCGGCTAAACCCAACAGTAGATTCGGCTTTTTGCAGGATGTCCTGCAAGGTAAAAAGGTGCTTGTGGCGGATGACGATATCCGAAATATCTTTTCCCTCACCAAAGCACTCGAAAAGTATCAGATGACTGTAGTGCCGGCAACGGATGGGAAGGACGCACTGAAACAGCTGGAGGAAAACCAGGATGTAGCAGTCATCTTAATGGATATGATGATGCCCGAAATGGATGGTTACGAAACGATTGCTTCGATCCGAAAAAATCCACGTTGTGAAAATATGCCCATTATTGCTGTCACAGCCAAGACAATGATGGGTGATCGGGAAAAATGTATCGCAGCAGGAGCATCTGATTACATATCCAAACCGGTGGATATCGATCAGTTATTGTCCCTACTACGGGTATGGATGTATGAATAATAAGGCAATAGATAAATAGCGTATGGATAAGAACAAAACCATATTGATCATTGATGATGATCAGAACAATATATTTGCGTTAAAATTGGCCTTAAAGTCGAGGGGTTTTCAGGCGATAGGCTGTCTGTCTGCAGAAGAGGGGCTTGTTCAGCTTCGGAATCATGCTGGCATAGGTCTTGTACTCATGGATATGATGATGCCCGAGATAGATGGCTATGAAGCCACCCAGCTGATCCGAAAATCATGGAATGCAAGCGAATTGCCCATTATCGCAGTGACAGCACAGGCAATGACCGGCGATCGTGAGAAATGTTTGGCTGCGGGGGCCAACGGTTATATCTCTAAACCGATCGATATAGAGCTTTTGGTGCATACGATAACAGAAATAGCGGGATGACCATAGGGAAAAAAGTTGTAAACCAAGAGCAGGTAATGATCCTGATGGAAGATGTGGAGCGTCTCTATGGTTACGATTTTACCCATTACACGAAATCGTCCTTATCGCGTCGGCTCAACCAGCTTTGTCTGCTGGATAATTTTGCGAGTTTTGCTGAACTGCGATACCGTGTTGTTCATGATCCGGATTACCTGCAGCGATTTGTCGAAAAGATGACGGTCAATGTGACTGAGATGTTTCGCGACCCGACCTTTTTCGCCCATCTTCGTCATGAAATCCTCCCCAAGTTGGGGACCTCGCCCTTTATCCGTATTTGGATAGCTGGCTGTGCAACGGGGGAGGAAGCGTATTCCCTAGCGATCCTATTGCATGAGGCAAAGCTGTTGCACAAATCGCTGATCTATGCCACAGACATCAATCCTACGGTTATCGAGCAGGCAAAAAGGGCTGTCATCCCTATGGCAAATCTAAAATCTTATGTCGAAAATTATCAGCTCTCGGGTGGTAAAGCTGATTTTTCATCTTACTACACCGCCAACTACAATTGGGTAAAACTCAATTCCATGTTGAAAGAGCGTATAGTCTTTGCTTCACACAATCTGGTGAGCGACGCTTCTTTCAATGCCTTCCAGCTGATTCTGTGCCGCAATGTGCTAATCTATTTTGATACACAGCTGCAAGCCAAGGTACTATCCCTGTTTGACGAGAGCTTGGAAACATTAGGTTACCTCGCCCTGGGCAGCCAGGAGACGCTGCGCTTCTCAGTGTTGGCGTCCAGTTACAGTCAGATGGGAAATGAAAAAATATGGCGGAAGATGAAGTAGATAGTGGTTTTTATGTGTAAAATTTTCTTATAAAATTATTTTTTTTTAAAAAATACAGTAACTTAGGAGGATTGGAGGAAAAATGACTAAAATTCTTTTAGTTGATGACCACCGGCTTGTACGAAATGGGATACGCTTGATAATTGATACCCACGACAAGCTTTCGGTGGTAGATGAGGTTGACAGTGCAGAGGATGCACTGGTCTATCTTGAACAAAATACATTGCCGGATCTGGTTTTAACAGACCTGAATATGCAGGGCATGGATGGAATAAGTTTCGTCCGCATGGCCAAAAAAATATATCCGGATCTGCGGTTTGCCGTACTGTCCATGATCGAAGAACCGAGTGAGGTTGCCAATGCTTTTCGGAGTGGGGCAGTTGGGTATCTGTCCAAAGGCGGCGACTACGATGAACTCTTATTTGGCTTATTAAGATTATCCCAGGGACATAGATATTTGATGACCAATTTCGGTTTGCGATTTATGGAAAACTATGATGTTGAAAGCAGTGCTACTGTGGATGTGGCTTCACGCCTGGCGCAGTATGAAATCTCTGAAAGAGAGTTTGCTGTGCTCGAACTTATTGCACAGGGCTTCACTGCTGTAGAAATTGCGGATAAAATCTTTCTGAGCAAACGGACCGTTGAAGGACACCGTCAGAATCTCATGGATAAGACCAAAAGCAAAAATACGGCTGATCTGATCCGTTTTGCTTTTCAGCAAAAGCTGCTGAGTTAGCTCAGGTTTATCTTTCTTAGGGCAAGACCTTAATATAGGTATACGGATACACCCAAACGGATTTGCTTTTTATAAGAAGTGTTTTTTAGAAAAAATAAAAGCGGGGTTTCATTATTCGGAACCCCGCTTTTTTAACGCTTTATCACCTTCTGTATTTCAGCCTATATTGATAGCCTGTGTTATAGAAGGCTGTTGCCTGGATGCTTTTCTACTTCCGCTTTTTCAGTTTTATCATTTTTGTTGACAAGGGAATTTCGTAGCGGTTGTGTTGATCCCTATTGATTCCCTCCACTTCATAATGGCTTTCGGGATTTACATTGAGCAGGATATGCGCCACATTTTGTTGTGAAGCGCTGTTGAAAACCAGTGTAACGCTGCGGTCTTTTTGATCGTAGTGCAATTCGGCAATTTCGCCGGCATCAGTGGTCAGCCAGAGGTTTTCTTTGGCTAGGAAGACACGTCCTTTGGAGGCAGTCGTTAAGGCAACCTTAACCTGCTGTTTCTCCGTTTTCAGGTTGCCGCTGAAGGCCAGCCAGCCAAATTCAGGGTGTTCGACAATATAGGTTCCTGAGTTGACAGCATAACCATAAAAACCAGTTCCGTAGTCTCCGGATATCCCATCATTGGCCAGTGTGGAAGGGTAGGAGTGGAATGCGCCCGGACCAAAACCGTCTGCAGTAACATTAGCCAATGCGCCCATCATACCGGCATGACCAATACGGAGCAGGTAAAAATCGTCGGGATGGTCGCGGTAGGCTGTCAGGACCGGAATGGCATTGAGGGCTGAACCATAGTGATGCAGCTGACGTTCGATCCGGGAAAGCTTGCCGCCATAGACAAAATCCCAATACCGACGTGCACTGCCATTATAACCCCAATGCGGTACCGTAGGCATATAGGCGATAATGGCGTTGAGCGTCACCTGGGCTTTTTCGTCAAAGCCGAAAAAGCGGGACCAAAGGTATACCTCTTCCTGTCCGGTGGAATCCCAGGGCATTTCGCTTCCGAAAGGATAATTGAGCGTTTTCCAATGCTCTGCGCGCTTGCGCATAGCCGCTTCTAGATTATTGGCCATGGTGGTCAATCCTTCCTTGCGCAGGTCATTGAGAACGATCAGGAATATACTGCCTTCCATCTGACCGAACTGCGCATAATAAGGGGCTTTTTCAACCATGGCAATACTGGTCTGGTAAGCTCTTTCGAGGTACGTCTGCCAAGTTTCTTCGTTGACCAGATTGTTGTAATTGCGGGCAAGGCGGTACATGACCCAATGTGCTGCCGCCACGTGTGGGTAATTGTAGGAACGACCAATATCATCGGCTTCCTTTTTCGGCCAGGCAGACCAGGTCTTCCAGTTAATATCCGAACGATAGGTTCCGGCGGGCATAGAATCAGGCTCATAATAGAATAGGCTCTTGACAACGCCGTATTTCTTGTCACCTTCCTTGTGTTGAATGTGGCCATAGAGGGTTTCATTGACAAAGCGCTTGAGTTTGCCTATTTCCTGCGGATCCGGTTGGAGCACTTGTTTCATCATCGCTGCCAGCCAGCTTGCTGCTCCAGCTTCATCGCTCAATCCTGCATACCAGGCCCGCTTCTCCTGGGTAATAGGTTGCTGCTCTTCGTAATCATAGGATATAACAGATGGTGAGCGGCCAAACGGATCTTGATCATTTTCATACCACTGTTTGGTGGTGAGGAAATGACCAAGATCGTGCACGACTTCTTTTTCGGATTTGATTACTTTATAATGAATCGTCTGCGTAATACCGTCTTGGTAGCTTATCGTTAGGCGGGCACGTCCCCAGCGATTGCCCTGTACTTCGTATTCTGTCCATTTATGTGGGGTCTTTCCTTTTTTTGTTAAGGTCAATGCACCTTCGGGATAGACGCTTACACTTTTGATGGCCTGATTGTGTTTGACAAAAAGCTTGGCGGGATTATCCATCGGGACCACATAACCTGGCGCACCTACAGCCACAGGTCTGTTGTTTTTTAATAACTCGGACTCAATGTCACGAATACTCGGCGCAAGGACAAATTTCAGGGCAAAGGTTTTGGATTCGCCTGGTTTCAATACCGTGGAGGTCGGTGTATTCCACTGTTCTACACCTTTCCAGTCAGTATCAGCATGTGCCTTACTGTGGATTAGCCATTCATGAAAGCCTTCAAAGGTGATGCTGCGTGGCGTGGGATCGCTGTTGAGCGGATTGTAGGCTTCAAAACCGGCATTCTTATAGGGTAATACCAGCAGGCTGGGGCCATTGCCATGTAAACGGTTGACCTGCAGGTAGCCGGCATCCCGGCCTATATAAGGATCAAAAAAGACATTTTGGGCATGTGCCTGATCGAGATTTTTCCAGTCCATGTTGTTGTTAAATGGAAGCGGGATACCCAGCGAACCGATTTCGATGGAATAATCGTTGGGGTTTGTCAGCTCAAAACTCAGTACCAGATTGCCTTGGTCATCCTGCCAGTTGCGGACAACCTTTAATGGGATGTTGTTTAGCGTAGGACTAATGTCTGCACTGGCTAGGCTGTTTTTTGCGGGACTGAGTGTCTTTACATGTTTACGTTCTGTAGCTGATGAATAAGCTGTCCATGAAGTATCGCCCTGGCGACGCAGACTGATCGTAATATCGCCGATATGAAAAAACTGATTGCGGTCTCTTTTGCTCAGGAGCTCCACAGGTGTATAATCGAAATCCTTTTCGCCGCTGTTGGGACGAAACGAGGATAACGTCTGCGATGCATTAAGGATAGCCACATTTAGGTTTTTGAGGGTAAAGTTTTTGGCACCCTCTTCCAAACCCAAAGTAGCTTGTTGCGCTTTGACCGCTTTCCATACAGGGTGCTCGTCCTGTTGGCTGTATACGCTGTTTGACAACTGCGTGCATACAAGCGCAAATAGGATCCAGTAGCTTTTTTTAAGATTCATTTTAGATAGTTTTTTACTCATTATTAGGCGGCGAAAATCATTACTCCTACAAATATGGCTGATTATAGACTGTATTTATAGGTAGATTTTAACCTTCAATAGCTCATTTTTAACCGATTTGCCCTCAAAATTTGGAATGCCGCTCCTGATTTATAAATTTAATGTAAAATTGACATTTATCATAGATTTTTAGTTGTTATAAATTGAATGGTGGAGCCGTCGTTTTTGAGCCGATAAACTTTGCACTATGAGGAAGCACTATTTTTATTTTACAATTCTGGCGATACTGTTCTTGTCCTTGGGGGCAACTTTTGCACAGTCGTTGAAACCTTGGCAGCAGCCGAACGTATTGAATCCACTGCTGCCCGGCTATTTCGCTGATCCGACCATCAAGAAAATAGGGGACACGTATTATATATACGCCACGACCGATGGCAATGGTTGGGGGGCCGGACCATCGCAGGTGTGGACCTCCAAAGATTTTAGGAACTGGACGATTCAACCGATGAACTGGCCCAATACACACTGGTATTGGGCGCCTGATATGACACAGGGCTACGACGGCCGATATTACCTCTATTATAGTCAACCTGTAGAGATTTTTGGAGCAGTGTCGGATGGTCCGACTGGTCCCTGGGAACCTTTGGTCCCTGATGGCAAATCGATCATCCCCAATTATAGAATTCCGGGGGTAATTACACTTGACGGGCAAACCTTTCGTGATGACGATGGCCGCATCTATATGTTCTGGGGGACCTGGGGCATCTATCCCGATCACGGATGTGCTGTCGGATTATTGAACAGGGATATGAAAAGCTTTGAAAAGGTACAGCTGATCCCCAATACAGTGGCGAAGGAATTTTTTGAGGCTCCTTATATGTTTAAGCGCAAGGGCATTTATTACCTGATGTACTCTTCGGGACGTTGCGAAGATGAGACGTACCGCGTGCAGTATGTTAAAAGTAAAACCGGGCCTATGGGGCCTTTCGAATATCCATCGCAAAATCCGGTATTGGTCACCAACGTGGATGGCAGTATCCACGGTCCGGGTCACCATAGTATTCTCGAGCAGGATAATCGTTATTTTATTGTTTATCACAGGCACAATAATCCGCATTCGGGTGGTGGCTTTCATCGTCAGGTTGCGCTAGATGAGCTGTTCTTTACGGCAGATGGTGATATCGAAAAGGTAAAACCGACGCATCAAGGTGTTGCGGACCTGCTCCCTTCGGTTGAGGGACCTGAGGATCTAGCCTTTGGTAAAACGGTAAGGGCTTCCTCGTTCTATAACAGCGATTTTAGACCTTCTTTCTTGGTAGATAACAATAATGGGACCCTCTGGCGGGCAAAAAACAATCAAGGACCGGCCTGGGTGGAGGTTGACCTCGGTAAGGTTGAATCGGTACAGACGATTGCTATTCAGTTTGAATACCCAACTTATGCTTATCAATATCGCCTTGAAACTTCTATGGACGGTCGGGAATGGACGACCTTTGTCGATCGATCGGACAACAGCCGTTGGGCAAGCCCGATCGTGGAGCATGGCAACAGTAGCGCGCGATATGTCAGGCTTCAGGTGCTCAATACGCAGTTGAATGGTCTGCCGCGAGCTGTGTGGAACATGAAGGTGTATGCACAGCGGCTTGCGCAGGAAACAGTCTGGTCGGCACCACAACAGATGCCTAAGAGTGAAATAAGACAGCCAGATCTGCTGCATATCGATGCCGCAGATTACAACGAAGGGCAGCAGCTCCGTCATATTCAAAATAAAGGTTCCCTGGTGGGAACATTCAGCACGCAACAGCCTTTGGCTGTAAAAAATTATCAAGGCAGGAGGGCATTTTTCTTTGACGGAACCACAGCGTTGCATTCGACCTTTGGGGTGCCTCAATCCTTGTCTGGAAATAGTTCCTACAGTCTTTCACTGTGGGTCAATAATCCGACTATTGAAAGATTTGAGCAGTTGCTCGCCTGGTCGTCGGGGCCGCAGGAGCTCGGCAAAGCAGTCTTTGGTTATGGTAGTGACCCAAAACAGGGAGCTGTTATCCATGGATCCTGGCCAGATATGGGGTACGCATCGGTCCCCAGTCCAAATACCTGGCACCATCTCGTGCTTTCTTTTGATGGCTATGAGGAGTCTATTTATGTCGATGGAAGGCTGCAACGTAAGGAAAATAGAATGTTATTTGTCAATCCGGCTGTGTCTTTTGTCCTGGGGGCTTCCGATATGCTGGACCAGCACTTTTCGGGGTACGTAGCCAGTTTAAAACTGTACAATACAAGTCTGGATGAGGAATCTGTCGCTAAACTGGCAGATGAGGTACCGAGACAGCAGTTCTTTGCACTGCAAACTGACGATTTAAATCTGGGAAAGATCAATACCTTGAGAAACCAGGGAACAGCAAAGGATACGCTGGTGACAATGCAAGATGCGGAAGTTCTTGTTGAAGAAAATAGACTTGCACTTCGCGGAAAGGCCTTTGCGGGTGGTGCCTTGACAGAACTCTTGCAGCAAAAAAGCTATACCTTGGACTTTGACTGGTATGATGATGCAGCATGGCAGCATGGCATTGTTGTCTCTAATCGCGGAAAAAAAATCTTTTATCACAATGGGAAGATCGAAAAGCCAGCTTTATTTGATAAGTTGCTACAAATAAAAAATAATGAAATAGAACTGAGCCATCCTTTCCATTTCTTTCGCGCCTATCCACATGCCTTGACAACGAATGAGGTAAGTACAATGTTCAGCCTTTGGAAGGCAGGATTGGCTAGCAGTCTACATCATTATACGCCGAAGGTACTTTCGCCCCCGCGCTTTATCAATGGTGATCATCTGTTTGCCCAGGTCGAAAAAATGCCGGGGTTGTGGTATCTGTTTTGCTCTGATGGGAAAAACTCGGGCTGGAAGCAACAGCCCTATCACCTTTTTAGCGCATCCGAAATTGGAAAATCGATCGAAATACTTACAAAGGATGTCTTTGGAAATGTCAGCATGCCGACCGTGATGACTGTGCCGGAGCAAAAACCATCTTTGCTCCATGCATCGAAGCCGGCGAACGATACGGCCAAGGATAAGATGTTTTCTTTTTGGGATGGTTATCAGTCAAGTGTATGGACTGATAGCACACAGACAGCGCTATCCTGGCAGATCGATAGTGGAAGAATCCAATCCAAAAATACAAGATGGGGCGATGCAGCATTCCCGGTGCCATTCGTGTATAAAGAACTGGAGGGTGATTTCACGCTGGAGGTTAAGGTCAGCGATGTGGTCGGACTGGAAAGTAAAACCCGTACGTCCAATGAAGCAGGAATCATGATTCAGTGTGCAGACAGCACAAATGCATATATCAACAATTGCATTTTGACGGGATGGAACCTGGGGAATCTTTCGCGGAGTATTGGCCCGCATATTTTTCAAGAAGGAAACACGGGGACGGGCTTGAATTTTTCGCCATACCTTCAAATCCAAAAAGTGGGTGATTATTTCTTTTTGCGCTGTTCGGTAGATGGTATGAAGTGGAAGGACCTTCCCAATACACCTTTTCTACGGAAGGATCTGAATGGAAAAAGGTTGCGGGTCGGCTTATATCAACTTGCAGGCAATAACCAATTGGGCTATGCGGTATTTGATGCATTCAGAATCTGGAAATAAGATCGTTTTTAATTTTTCAAGCAAATTTTCCAGATCTTTATGAATCATCATAGGCCTGGTTGCTTTGATTATTGTTGAAAGATTACTGGGAATCAGCAGTAGCAGTAGGCAATGTCCGGATTAACGAGTCGGCTTCCGCTTTTGCAATGAGCCTATTGGATGATGCGGTCTGCACTTTATAGCGGATATCTACGACTTTTGCCTGTTCATTATAACGCGTCCTTACCTCCAGGATCTTGGTATATTGCTTCTTTTCGGCATCATACCCGAAAGCGAAAAGATCGAGTTCTTTTTTGATGTTGCAGCCATTGAAATATACATTTTTCCAACGATATCCTACATTGCCGCTTGGATTATACCAGACGATGCAGGAATCGAGATTTCTTCGGCCCCAATTGTCGGGGAGGGGATACAAACCCAGGTTTTTGCGCTGTTCATTGTAATCGACGCCGTAATTTTCAGTAATGCATCTTTTGCTAAAATAAGATTGGATCGAGGGGTAGATAGGCAGGAGGATCACAACAAAGGACAGGACGATAAATAGGTTCCGAAAAGTGGTCTTCTTCATAAATATGCTATATGGTTTGTTGTTAAGCTGGTTTTTCGCAATGGCAGCCTGCTATCGGCAATTAGTTATTGTCTTCAATTTAAAGATATTAAAAAAATATCTTTTGAAAGCTCCTATCGAAGGATTTTTAAAAAAATAAGGGCATGTTTTCTTTTTTACCAAGAAAATCCGCTCTTATGTTAACTGAATTTTATTACTTTCTACAGTGTATCTGCACTGCGGTATTGGCGTAAGCGAGCTTATCTGTGCAAAGCCGATAGTGCCTTGTTCCGGTTAAATGCAGTCTTGTATAGCCATCTGATGTTGCGGTGAAGCGATAATGGCCTTGTTCACTAATTTTATATCAAATTAAGCTAGGAAGTAATTTCTTCTTCTTTTAGACGATTAGATTGTTGTCTTTTGATATTTTTGATTCCTTTCCTGTTTAACCATTCCATAAAATGATCGGGATCGTCTGGTGTAAAATGTATAACCTTTCCATTTTTGAGAAGCAAAGAAAATATACCGCAATTCGCAATGAATTTTATGATTTCATCAGAACGGTGGTTCAATAGCGTAAAGTACTCCATTAAGTTTATCTTTTTTTCTTTAAAAAATAGGTCGGATAGAATATCCAAGATATGCGTTAAATGGTTAATTCAATCGATTGCATAAACGGTTTCAAAGATGTGAAATTTAGTTGATATTTCTCCAAAAGATTATAAATTATTGTTGATATTTTTTTGCATTAAATTATTCTTGTTCGACGACCTGATTGCCGCTTTTTTATATGCCTTCTGCAAACACCTTTTAATAGACTTGTAGTTTTTGATCTCTAAATAGGTTTTAGATGTATACCCAAAATCAGTTACACTTGGCTTCGATAACGGATTTTAAACATTTTTACCCTTCTTTTAAATATTCGTTGCAAAGCTCTTTTGCCGAAAGCTATAGCTTTGCTTTGTAACCAATTGGCAGATAACCGGTCGATTTTAAAGCAGTGATCGGGTAAACTACAATACTGATTTTTTAGGATGCATCTTATTGAAGCAAAGTATTTATGCGTCGTGTCTTCGGGCACATGTTGATGGATAAAAACAACGTAGGGAAATAACCAATATATAAATAAATAACCAAGTAAGTGCCTTTAGGGGCTAAAGGACATTTATCTCAAACAAAGATTATGAACAGAAATTATGTGTCTTCTTTCTTTTGTTTTCCCAAAGAAAGGAATAGGAAAGTAAAGTGGTTGTTGATGGCTTCCATGTTAATGGCCATTGGACATGTATCCGCGCAGGAAAAAGTGGTCCATGGGAAAATTCTAAATGATCATGGAAAACCCATTATTGGGGCATCCATCAAAGTGAAGGACAAAACCCTCAGTACATCAACGAATGAAAAAGGTGAATTTGTACTTAAGTTAAATCCGGGTGAGGTTATCGTTGTATCCAACGTAGGCTATAATCGTGTGGAGTATGTCATCGGTAATTCTTCGGAAATTAGTATCCCGCTTGTCGCAGCTGAGATTGCGGTGGATGAGGTAGTTGTCGTGGGCTATGGTAAGCAGAAAAAGGTTGATCTGACATCGTCCATTGCTGTAGTTGATACCAAAGATCTGGTGAAAGTACCTGGGGGTACAATCGCTACGCTTCAGAGTGCTGTACCCGGGGTGCAGGTGACCAATGGTGCTATCCGTATTCGTGGGGTTGGCTCCATTAACGGAACTGATCCGCTTTATGTGGTTGATGGGATGATCGGTGGAGCGATGCCCGACGAAAATAATATTGCCAGTATACAGGTCTTGAAAGATGCCGCTTCAAGTGCCATTTATGGTGCCCGAGGAGCGAACGGCGTCATTTTGGTAACGACAAAACGGGGTAAAGCTGGAGATGTGAAGCTTGACTACAATGCTTTCGCAGGTATCAAAAATATTTCTCATAATGTGCCCCTACTGAATGGGCAGCAATTGGCCGAACTGATTAATGAGGAGATGTATAATAAGGATCCTTCACGCAAAGATTATCTCGCCGCACTTGCTAAACCGACCACCATAGGGCAGGGGTATAATATGATGGATGAATTGTTGCAAACTGGCAATTACCAGCGGCACAATCTCTCGGTTTCTGGGGGTTCCCAGAATGCTAATTTTCGGCTAAGCGGTATTTATGCAACAGACAAATCCATTATTATTCAGGACAAAAACAAGTATTATGGCGCACAATTTATTTCTGATTTTACCAAAGGAAAACTCAAGATAGGTGAAACACTCTCCTTGGGTTATACCCGCCGCAACTGGAGCGACAAAAATATCATCGATGCGCAAAAGTGGTCCTCGACATTACCGCTGTACGATGCCAACAGCAGTACTGGTTTTGCTGGAGCCGGCAACGGAACTGATGTGCAGAGTGCCTTGGCAAATGCCTACCTCAATAAGAATGTCAATGATAATTTTTCTGTCAATGGGAATGCCTGGGCAACCTACGAGATCATAAAAGGACTGGTCTATAAATTTAATATGGGGATAGACCTTAGCCGTATTAGAAATGAAGGTTACATCGGAAATTATTCCGTAGGGCAATATCAAAATCACAACCCTGATGAACTCAATATTTCAAGCAGTCAAAATAACCGCTGGTTATTTGAAAATACGCTGACTTATGAAAATAATTTTGGTAAGCATGCGATTTCAGCTTTGGCAGGGATCACCTCGGAGGAATCTCGTTATAATGCCGTAAACGCTGGCGCCCGTGGTTTACCTAGTCCAGATGTATTGATTCTCAACGCCGCTTCCCTAGCCAGTTCGCGTCTTGTGGGATCAGGCGTAGGTCAGTCGGCCATGTACTCGATGTTGGGTCGCGTCAACTATAACTATGACAATCGTTATCTATTGACTTTTAATATGAGACGCGACGGATCAGCCAATTTCAGTAATCAGTACCGCTATGGAAATTTTCCTTCGGTATCCGCAGGCTGGCGGATCAGCCAGGAATCATTTATGAAAGCCTTTCCTGCGATCAGTGAACTAAAGCTCCGCGGCAGTTATGGGCTTCTTGGTAATTCGGATATTGCGCAATATCAATATCAACGAACCGTTAGTTTCGACCATGTTTGGTATTATCTAAACAATGTGATGGTCACTGGGGCCCTGCCGCAAACTCCTTCCAATCCGAATGTAAAATGGGAAAGCCAGTATTCAACTGACATTGGCTTAGACCTGGAATTGTTTGCGCATAAGTTGTCTTTGACTGTCGACTATTATAACAAGAAAACCGAAGATATGCTGATCAATGTGCCGATTTCTTTCACCGCAGGTTACGTTAGCAATTTTCCTGTGCTGAATGCGGGCAGTATACGCAACCGGGGGTGGGATATTTTGGCATCATACAAAGATAGATCGGGTAATTTCAGTTATCAGGTAGGGGCTAATATTTCTTTTGTAAAAAACCGTGTGTTGAGCTTAGGAAACAACAATGAAATCTTATGGGGTAGCATTGCGCCTGGAGGTGAAAATGTGACAAGGACAGCGGTCGGTCGCTCTGTAGGCGAATTTTGGGGCTATACAACCAATGGATTATATACGAGCCAGGCGCAATTGGATAGCGACAAAGCTTTTGCCCCAAATGCAGCGCTCGGCGATGTCAGGTTTAATGACCGAAACGGAGACAAGATCTTAAACGATCAGGATAAGGATTTTTTGGGAAGTCCGATCCCCGATTTTAGTTATGGTTTCAATGCCGATTTAAGTTATCACAGCGCCGTAGGCACTTTTGATTTATCAATGATGTGGCAAGGAAGCAAGGGAAATGACATCTACAACAATAGCCGGTATTGGGGGGAGGGTATGTATCATTATTACAATAATTTTGCGTCAACCCTCGATCGGTACCGCGCAGAGGAACTGATCTTCAAAAATCCGGTGTCTGGTGAAACGACCGTCTACCCGAAAAATACGGATACAAACATTCCCAGAGCAGTACTGGGTGATCCCAATCAAAATTTAAGGGCGTCGAACAGGTTTGTGGAAGACGGCTCTTATCTGAGGCTGAAAGTGCTCAATATTGGCTATAGTTTTTCCAGTCCGACGCTTGAACGCTGGAAGATCGATCGCTTAAGGTTTTATATTGGCGCAAAAAATCTGTTGACCTTTACCAAATATTCCGGCTATGATCCAGAAGTTGGTTCGGGTGATACGCGCTCCAATTTAAGCCGTGGAATCGATGGACAAACGCCATGGGGATTGAGCTTCCCGAATTCAAGAGAGTATTTTATGGGTATTCAATTTACATTCTAATTACGATATCATGAATAGACATTATATAAAACTAGCTGTTGTTGTTTTGTTGGTGCAGTTTTCGGGCTGTAAACCGAACCTGGATCTCTCCAACCCACAGGAATTGTCGACAGATACCTATTATAAAACAGCCGATGAACTGGAAAATTCGGTTATTCCCGCTTATCAGGCGCTGATCGGCCGTACGCAGGGTGGGTATGCCCGTAGCCTCTACTACGAGTTACTGGCGCCCGGAGATGATTATAATCATACCTTTAAATGGGAACCGATGTATCAGGATACCTACAATACGCCGGCTAGCGATGGGATGGCGGCCCAGACCTGGAGAGATCTTTGGAATGGGGTGTTTGCAGCCAATCTGGCTATCGACCGGATAACAAATTTTGCCGGTGAAATAGACCAGAATAGAAAGAATAGGCTACTGGGGGAAGCCTACTTCCTGAGAGCCCTGCATTATTTGCATCTCGGTATGCTTTTTGGCGAAACCATCCCGCTGATCAACAAACCTGTTGAAACAAATGAAGATTACTACCCGGGCAATTCACAGGCGGGTGCCGTGTATGCACTGATCGTGGATGATTTTAAGAAGGCATCGGAATTGCTGCCGACACGGGCTGCTCTCTATGCCGACACTAAAATGATCGGTAGGGCAACGAAAGGCGCCGCACAGGCCTATTTGGCAAAAACATATCTCTATAAACCAATCTTGGCGAAAGGACAGGCCGCCGATTTTTCCAATGCTGAATCGCAATTGAAAAGCGTAATCGATAGTAAAGAATATCAATTGATGTCTTCTTATAGAGATAATTTTTTGGAAAAGAAAGAGAACAATCAAGAGTCTGTTTTTGAAGTACAGCTCTACAATGGACCGGGCTGGCTCGGGGATGATATATCGAGCTCATGGCGATGGCAGGAAATCGGTATGTTTGACGGCACAGGTGGTGCCTGGTGGAATCTGGCGCCCAATAAAATGGCCCATGATGAGTTTGAAGATGGTGACCCCAGAAAATACATGACGCTATGGTGCGAAGATGGCGCAAAGTTCACACAATTGGACGGTAAAGTCACCACTTATACAGACTGGATGAAAAACCTGGCAACGAACAAAGACTTCTTTGGGACAAGAAAATATTGTCCGGATGTGCAGATAGCTGATTTTGACAATGGCAACAATGATCGGATTTATCGTTATAGTGACGTCCTGCTTCTTTATGCAGAATGTCTAAACGAACGCGGAGATATTACTGGAGCAAAACAGTATATCAACCTTGTCCGGAAACGCGCAAATAATGTGGTTCCCGAGGAACAGCCACATCTCTGGTATCAAAAATCGAATGGGACGATCCCCGATGTAGACGGATTGATCGCTCAGGGCTTAGTAAAAAATGGTATTCCATTGAATACAGTCAAAAATATTATTGTGCATGAACGATTTGTTGAATTTTTGGGTGAATATCAACGTTATTTTGATCTGTTGCGATGGGGTATGGCCAATCCGACCTGGCTTGAGCCCTTAAAAAAAGGAGGCTGGTCCCCCAAAGCAATGTATTATCCTTTCCCACAGGCCGAATTGGACAATAATAAAAATTTGAAAGGTAATGACATGAACAATTGATTTTGAGATTTAGATGTTTTTTTATTCATAGTTAGTGGTTAGGTGAAGGCGTCCCTTTTGGGACGTCTTTTTTGTTTGGACAACAGAATGAGGATGCTTTCATAGTCGATATTGTGCAAGAATTAATCGATTATGTAGTTTCTTTAATGGCACAATACCGCTACTTTTGGTATGAAAGAAGATAACAAATTATAAACCGAATGACTTTGTCCTGCACTTTTGGGCCGAATCATTCTGATCGAAGATCATCGTATAATGGATAGAAGAACAGCAATCAAGTTTCTCGGTGCAACTATTCCGACCCTTTTCCTTGGTAAATTTAGCATGGCCCACAGCTATCTGGGGAGAGTTCCCTTTCATCCCGACTGGCGTTCACTGGAAAACTATCAGGTACCCGATTGGTTTCGCGATGCCAAATTTGGTATCTGGGCGCATTGGGGACCACAGTGTGAGCCCGAAAGGGGCGATTGGTATGCACGTGGCATGTATCAGGAGGGGTCTGACCAATATCAATATCATATCGAAAAATATGGACATCCTTCCGTTTTTGGTTTTAAGGATGTTATTCATCAATGGAAAGCTGAAAATTGGAATCCGGAGGAGCTAATGGAGCTGTATAAAAATGCTGGCGCCCAATATTTTATGGCTTTGGCCAATCATCACGATAATCTGGATCTTTATCGCAGTAGCCACCATCGCTGGAATAGTGTGAATCTCGGCCCTAAAAAGGATATCGTTGAAGGCTGGGAACGTGCAGCAAAAAAAAGAGGGCTTAAGTTTGGTGTCAGCGTACATGCAGCACATGCCTGGACATGGTACGAAACGGCTCAACGAAGTGATAAAGAAGGACAATTTGCGGGGGTTCCTTATGATGGGAAACTGACGCGAAAGGATGGAACAGGGAAATGGTGGGCCGATTACGATCCACAGGAACTTTACGCTCAGGATCATACACCTAGTTTGGATAGCAAAGACGATAACACGATTCATCGGCAGTGGCATTGGGATGTCGCCTCTGGCGTAAGTGTACCTACCAAAGCGTACTGTGAAAATTTCAAAGCGCGTACCTTGGAGCTGATAAACAATTACCAACCTGATATCGTTTACTTTGATGATACGGTTCTGCCACTTTGGCCAATAAGCCCTGTAGGGCTAGAGATCGCTGCCGATTTTTATAATAAAAGCATGTTGGCAAATAAGGGAAAGGTCAATGTGGTGATCAATGGCAAAATCCTCAATGAACAGCAACGTAAATGCCTGGTATGGGATATCGAAAGGGGGCAGAGCAATGCCATTGAGCCGCAGCCCTGGCAGACCTGTACCTGTATAGGTTCATGGCATTACGACCGGCGGATCTACGATAATAATCAATATAAGTCTGCTAAAACCGTCATTCATATGCTAATTGATGTGGTCAGCAAAAATGGTAATCTATTGCTGAGTGTGCCGCTACGCGGTGACGGATCTATCGATGACAAAGCAAGAGGCGTGGTCGAGGGGATAGGAAACTGGATGGCTGTACACAAGGAAGCAATTATTGGAACGAGACCATGGCGTATTTTTGGTGAAGGCCCCGCACAGGAGGAGGCTCCTTCGCTAAGTGTGCAGGGTTTCAACGAAGGAAAAGGGAAAGCTTTTACCGGTGATGATGTTCGTTTTACAACAAAGGGAAATGTACTTTATGCCTTTATTATGGGTACATCGCCCGAAAAGCAGATTAAAATAAAGTCATTGGGGCGCTCTGTACCCAATACCCGAACGATCAGTCAGATACAGCTGCTCGGTAGTGAGGAAAAGATATCCTTTCAGCAACTCGACAATACCCTTCAATTCACTATACCAGACAGTTTTGTTCAAAGCGATATTGCGATGGTACTAAAAATTACCTAATGACTTACTCTTTTCATGTGCTAAAGCTTGTGTTCGATGCTGTATAAAAACTTTAATACAGCGTCTCTAGGGATGGCCAGGCAAGCAGTATGACTAAAGCGTGCAATATTGAGGCCGATAAAATTACCTTTGCCATCGACGATCGGACTTCCGCATTCGTCGGCGTGAATGCGCGAATCGTGAAGAAACACACTTGGGAAATTGTCCCTGCGAATTGATCTTCCTTTGGGGATGTTGTTTGCCGGATGTGGATTTTCTCGCACTGTCCATCTGGAAAGAATCACCTTCGTCTGAAGGTCTGCGCCTCCCCGTCGGTATTTGACGTGTAGCGTATCGCCAGCAGAAAATTGCTGCATGGCTGCATTTATTTTAATGGCGCTTGCTACATCGTGACCATTTAGTGTCATCATACGGTCGCCGACCCTAAGCCCCGCGCGCGCTGCTGCCCCCATGCTATCTACTTTCGTTAAGGTTGGAAGACCTTCCTGCTCTTGCATCTGTGCGTCGAAAGTTCCCGGAATGGGTATACGTGGGAAGGTTTGGGACGACATGCCTAGGACACCGGCTTTAAGCTTATTGGCTGCAAGTAGTGACCACAAATTTATACCTAACAAAGTATCAGAAATACCTTGCTGGGTGATTTCCGATACAGCGATTGACGGAAATTTATGGTCGCTCACCAGTGCCACCAAATCGCTTTTTTCGTCTCTGAGCAGGACTTTTAAGGCGTAGATCTTCTTAACTATTTTAACCATTGGAGTTTTGCCAACGAGACTACTTTTGGATAAGATCACCTGCTTATTGTTACGCAATTGAAATGTTGTACCTAATATAGAAATGATGTCGTCCCGTAAGGTACTGCTGATTGGAACGGAGTGAAAGTTTGTCTCCGGATGTTTCGCAGGTTTCTTAAGCGCCAATTTCAATAGCTTCTTTTTCTGTGGATCACTTCCGATCGAATCGGCCGAAGTCGGATAGCTACTGATGGCTATTGCATGGGTCAGCGGCTGCCAATATTTTCGATAACTGTCGACAGGAACCTCAAAATTGATACCTTCGGCACTATCGATACGGCTATGCAGGCCAATGACACGGCCCATGGCGTCAAATAACGGCCCTCCGGAATCTCCTGGCTCCATGATGCTACTGCTTTGGATAAAACCATAGTTGTCTATTTCTTTCAGGATGCGCCCTGCCCGGAGAAAAGGAATATGAAAAGGCAATGTTTCGGGATAAGATAATCCGAAGCAAAGTTGGTTTACAGTAAGGGATGACGACCAGCCCATTTCAGCAAATGGCCAGGGGCCTTCTCCTTGCATCTTCATCATGGCAATATCGGGCAAGTTGCTCTGTTGATCCACAACCAGTCTTCCGAGCGCTTTAGCGACACCCTGTTTGCCATCGGGAAAAATAACTCGATAAAAATTGCCTGGCTTTGTGGAATGTGCTACAGTAAGAATATATCCATCTGAACATACAATGACTCCACTAAAGGGGGCACTGTTTTGTTGACCGCTAACACTGTCAATACCAAACATTTTTACGGAAGCTGACATTGCCCGTTCAACAATAGGTTTAGGGATATAACGATCAGCAGATTGCTTAGTCTGTGCTATAGAATAAGTGCAGCACGTAACGAAGAACAAAATAGTCCAAATAAGAATATAATGGACAGGTATACGATCTGAAATCTTTTTGGAACAAAGTGCCATATTGGAATAGGTTGATTTATCGGATTAGGGTTGACTTTAGAAGGCAACGGTTCAAAGTTAGCTGATTTGTAGACAGAAAAGCAAGAACAAGTAAGTATTTCTGAATATATTATTGACTTTACTTCATTTTTAGTGCAATTTTCTAGAAAATTTTTGGTGTAAAGAGGGAATAGCGAAAAATAATAGGAAAAATTTAGCATTAAGTCGGAGATATGAAGTATTAATTCTTTTTAGTTATCTTTATCCACGAAAAGATTGACCTCTAGCTAAACTAATCTATCTATGAAGTATACGAGCGAAAAAGAACTGCTTGAAGATTTCCTAAAGGGAGAGGAGCAGGCCTGCGCGCATGTATACAACCGTTATTTCAATCGTATTTGTTTATATGCCTCCAGCTTTGTGGATGAAACCAAAGAAGCAGAAGATATTGCTGAGGAAGGATTTATTCGGCTGTGGCAGGGCAAACGAAGTTTCGAAAGTTTGTCCCACCTGAAGGCTGCGCTCTACCAGACGACGCGGCACGTGGGACTCAATCATCAAACTGCCCGGCAACGGCGGTCGAATCGAGTCGACGTCTATGTCACCCAACTGGAACAGGATCAAAAATCACACTTGCAGGAGATTGTCTATGCCGAAGCGATGGCTGAACTCTACGAAGCCATTCAGAAACTTCCGCCCAAAGCACGTGAAATCATTCAGCTCACCTATCTCGAAGGCAACAGTAATCAAGAAGTTGCTGATTTATTACAGATCAATATCCAAACCGTAAAAAACCAAAAGTTGCGTGCCCTGAGCCTATTGCGCCAGCATTTGAAACGGGATTCATTCAATTATCTCCTTTCATTACTCGTTTTTTTTGGAAAAATTTAATTTTTTTTTATTGTCTTTGGTACTTTTTTTAATCGGTGTGGTATCTATAGATGAAATAGCTCAAAATGGACCCAATAGAAGAAGAAAAACTTATCCGTATCAGTGCGCTAATCCTCAGAGAAATGCAGGACACGCTAATAGGCGAAGATCGTCTCTTCCTAGAAAGATGGGTGCATGAATCGGATCTTAACAAACAGATCTATCAACGTTGCCTGGATGGGCATAAGCAACATGAAGCTTATGCAAGTCTGCAGCATTTTGAAAAACAACGTAATTTTGAGTCGATAAAAAATAAAATTTCCTTTCGCGCGACAAAGAAAAGGTCTGCGCTGCTCAAGCAGTTAATGCCCTATGTTGCTGCTGCCAGTGTGCTATTGGCGCTTAGTGTTGTGTGGTATTGGAATCGCGATAACAGTCAGCACGCGGAAGTGAAGCTTGGAGCTGTAAACGATCGACTTCCCGCTTCTAATCAAGCAACGATTACGCTCTCCGACGGTCGTCAGTATCAGTTGAATAAAGGGGAAAGCCAGGTCGTTATCGAGGGTGGCGGAATACGTTATGACGACGGCCATGAAGTTGCGCCGATCAATGCTGCGGTTTCGGCCAAAATAGAAACACCTCGTGGCGGAACGTATGAGGTCACTTTACCCGATGGAACGCTGGTCAAGTTGAATGCCGGTACTATACTTTCTTATCCGACAGCATTTGCAAAAGATAAACGCGAGGTAAGTCTCCGGGGAGAGGCCTATTTCGAAGTTGCAAAACGGAAGGATCAGCCTTTTATCGTCCATACCAAAAATCAGGAAGTAGAGGTACTCGGTACGCATTTTAATATCAATGCCTATCCGGCAGCAACGGAGACAAAAACAACACTGCTGGAGGGTAAAGTACAGGTAAAACAACTACTCAAAGGCCAAAAAGTCATTTTGCTGCCCGGCGATCAGTCCGTTAACACCGGAATAGGGCTATCCAAACAGCCGGTCAATGTACAGCAGGAAATGGCTTGGGTATACGGCAAATTTAACTTTGATGGAAAATCACTCCGGCAAGTGATGGATGAACTGTCCCAATGGTATGCAATTGATGTAGTCTATAAGGGCGATGTGCCTGATGTTTCCTTTTTCGGGGGAACATTCAGAACGAGCAAATTATCTACCATACTAAAAATACTGAAAGACCAAGATCTGACGTACCAGTTGACGGACGATGGAAAACTCATCATTGAAAAAATTGATCCTAAAGGACAGAAAGGGGGGCAATAAAAAAACGTAAAATTATACATTACCGCAAAATATGAATTAACAAATTGGACAGTGGATCCTGCAATCTAACCTAACTAAACTAACTAGAATTAATGAAATTAAGTTGTTTTTCACAAGCGACCAGACCTCTTTTATGGCTATTTTTTGCTGTCTTATTCCAGCTTGGCCATAAGGTAAACGCGCAAACTGTAACCTATGCCGGGCACAATGTTCCTCTCGCGGATGTGCTCCAGGCCGTTAAGCTCCAGACGAATTATGAAGTTCTGGGTGCCAAAAAGATGTTGGAATCGGCTCGGCCAATTTCTATCAAGGTTGATAAGATGCCCCTTAAATTATTTCTTGACAAGATTTTAAGTCTCCAGGAAATCGGCTACACAATTGAATCGAAAACAATTTTCCTGGAAAGGAAAGCAAGTTCGCGAAAGAGCGAAGCAAAAACCCGGCCCTCGGTAGAAAAGTCATCCCAGTTACAAATCCGGGGACAGGTCGTGGGGAAAGACCGTAAGCCTCTTTCGGGAGTGAATATTTCACAGATGGGCAATACCATTGCAGTAGCGGATAAAGATGGACGATTTTCTTTCGCCGGTACTATGCAACCGCTTACATTAAGCATGGTTGGTTATAAAAACTTTAATCTTACCCTGGTCGAAAATAAAGAGGAGTACAACGTACAGATGGAAGAGGAAGCAAATGCGCTGGAACAGGTCGTCGTCACCGGTTATCAGGTGCTAAAAAAAGATTCCTATACCGGGACAGCGATTACCAAAAGCGGAGACGAACTGCGACAGGTAAATCCGCAAAACGTCCTACAGGCCATGCAGGTATTTGATCCCTCTTTTAAATTGCTAGACAACAATCTCGCAGGATCCAATCCCAATGCCCTTCCGAATATCAATGTCCGTGGATCCTCTTCGTTACCTACCGGGGGCAATGAAGTACTCCGAAGAGACAATATCACCACTACGATCAATATGCCGGCCTTTATATTAAATGGTTTCGAAGTGAGCGTACAGAAGGTTCTGGATCTAGATATGACACGTATTGAGAGTGTTACGATCTTAAAAGACGCTGCGGCAACAGCGATATATGGCTCAAGAGCAGCTAATGGTGTTATGGTAATCACCACTAAGATGCCAAAAGATGGTAAATTGCAATTGACATACACGCATGAGAGTAATGTGAATATGCCGGATCTGACGGGGTACGATGTATTGAATGCTGCTGATAAATTAGCTTATGAAAAGCTGGCCGGACTGTATGATGCAACGATTCAACGCCAGCCCCAGGATGCATTGGATGAATTGTATTATCAAAAGCTGGCAAATGTTCTCGGCGGTGTAGATACTTATTGGCTGTCGCAACCTGTGCGAACTGCAGTCGGACAAAAACACGGCCTCTATCTAGAAGGTGGCTCGGAGACTTTCCGTTATGGTGTCGACATGCGCTATCAGACCAGACCGGGTGTCATGAAGGGATCGGGAAGAAATCAATATTCGGGCGGACTGAATTTTAGTTATAACCTAAAAGGCAAATTTAGATTCCAGAATGAGCTTGCCGTTACTGTTGTTGATGGAACGGAATCTCCCTATGGAAGTTTTTCGGAGTATGTCCGGATGAACCCTTATTATCGAATGACAGATGATAATGGCAATATTATACAGGAGGTCGATGTATGGACAAGAGTTGCAAACTCGGGCAGCGCACAAAGGGAGTTCGTTCTGAATCCCCTTTATAATGCGACGTTAAATAGTTTTAACAAACTCGGATATACAGAACTGCTGAATAATTTTTCGGGTGATTTCGATCTCAGTAACGGACTGCGCCTGCGGGGACAGGTGAGCTTGTTGAAAAGATTGAATACCGATGATAACTTTCGATCGCCGTTAGCCAATGATTTTTATTTCTATTCAACAGCACAAACAGACGAAAAGGGCAGTTATACCAGCTATACCAACAATGAACTGTATTGGGATGCAAATATCAGGCTAAATTGGATGCGCAATATTGACAAACATAGCTTCAATATGGTGGGGGGAACCAATATTCGGACGGAAAGCTATGATGAGCGTTCTTTTAAGGCAATAGGATTTCCTAATGATCGCTTTACAAGTGTGGGATTTGCCAAAGGATATGCCGAAAATGCGAGTCCTTCGAGTAACCTAGGTGCCTCTAGGTTATTTGGAGCCTTTTTAAGTGCAAATTATTCTTATGATAACCGCTATCTGCTGGATGCTACTTTCCGGATTGACGGGTCTTCCAAATTCGGGTCCAATAAACGTACTGCTCCATTTTGGTCTACGGGTATCGGATGGAATATGCATAAGGAAAAATGGTTTACTAACGATGTTGTCAGCCAGCTGCGGCTGCGTGCAACCATAGGTCTGACGGGTTCTGTGCAGTTTGATCCTTACATGTCAAGGACGACCTATAGCTACGATAAAAGCAATTGGTATTCTTCGGGCTTAGGAAGTACGGTCCGTAATTATGGCAATGAAAACTTGACCTGGCAGAAGACACAAAGTACCGATGTCGGTATTGATCTTGGACTTTGGCATGATCGGCTGACACTTTCGCCACGCTATTACCATAAGATCACCCGTGATATCCTGGCGGATATCAACCTGGCACCTTCTACAGGATTCAGCTCTTATAAGGAGAATCTTGGCGATCTTGAAAATAAAGGATTTGAACTCAATGCCAATTGGGTTCCCATTAAAAATCAAAAGTGGACACTGAGTCTGTTGGCCAATCTGGTACGCAATAGGAATAAAATTGTCCGTATTTCGAATGCACTAAAGAGTTATAACGAACGTGTCGATGAAGCGCAGCAGGGGAGTGATTTAATGGCTGTACCATTGCTCCGCTATAAAGAAGGCCAATCGCTCGATGCTATATATGCGGTTCCTTCTTTGGGAATAGATCCCGAAAATGGCAAGGAAGTATATATTAAAAAAGATGGAACCTTATCGTATGATTGGGATGCGCGTGATATTGATGTCGTCGCGCTTGCTACACCAAAAATGGAGGGATTTTTTGGAGGAACCCTGCGCTACAAACAGTTTATGGTGGTGGCCTATTTCCAAACGCGGATAGGCGGTAAAACCTATAACCAAACCTTAGTAGACCGCGTCGAAAATGCGGATCCGCGTTATAATGTAGACAGCAGGGTTTTAGAAGAAAAATGGAAAAAACCAGGGGACGTCACCTTTTACAAAAGTATTCAGGATCTGGGCCAGACTAGGGTATCCTCGCGTTTTATTATGCCTGATAATTTATTTGCATTGCAGTCTCTTAATCTTTCTTATGATGCGGGAAAAGATTTAACAAAAAAACTTGCGCTGTCAAGCCTGCGTATTGGGCTCGTTGCAAATGATATCTTTCGCTGGTCATCGGTGAAAGTAGAGCGTGGAATTACGTATCCGTTTGCTCGAAGCGTGACTTTTACGCTACAGGCGGGATTATAAAAGATGGTAAGTCCCATCCGATGGATGGAAAAAATATGTACAGATGAAGAAGTTAACTATAGTTTTAATACTGTTCACAGCCCTGAGTACGCTTTCCTGCTCCAAGTGGCTAGATATACAACCTGAAAGCGAAATAGACAAATCCGTCCTCTTCGCCACCGAAGATGGTTTTAAAGAAGCCCTTATTGGGGTCTATACCCGCTGTGCCAAAGACGATCTTTATGGAAAGGAGCTAACAATCGGAACACCCGAAGTATTGGCGCAGAACTATGCGTTGTCGAGCAATGATCCCTTGCGTTATCAGCAGACAAAGTTGTTTAAATACAATGATGGCAATTTTATCGGACGCAAGGACAATATCTGGAAAGGCCTGTACAATGGCATTGTGAATGCCAACCTGATTCTGACTGAGATCGATCAGAAGAAGCAATTGTTTACGGGAAGCAATTATCAATTGATCAAAGGGGAGTCGCTGGCTTTGAGAGCGTATCTGCATTTTGATGCGCTGCGCCTGTTTGGCCCTGCACCAGTTGTGAATGACAAAATCGAAGCTATTCCTTACGTAACCAGCTATTCAAATAAATCTACCAAACTGTCAACAGTGTCGCAGGTACTGGATTCGGTGGTGCGGGATCTAGAGGAAGCCAAAGAACTACTTAAAGTTGATCCAATTCGCTTAAAATCTTACGTGGTAGGCTATCCAACGGTCGGCGATACGTTAAAAAATTCAGAACTCCAGAATAAGAGTCTCTTTTTGCAGAATAGAAGACACCGGCTCAACTATTATGCTGTGTGCGGGCTACTTGCGCGGACCTATTTATATAAAGGCGATAAAGTAAAAGCGCTACTGAACGCACGTGAAGTGATCGATGCCAAAAAGTTTCCATGGACAAATGCCACCGATTTTTTAGCTGTTGATGCTGATAAAAAAGATCGGATTCTTTACAAAGAATTATTATTCGCCTGGTACATTCCTTCCATGAACAGTACTTATAACAATGACTGGTTTCAAGATAGCAACAGCGCTATGTATTTGGGGCAAGATGAAGCAAAGACCATCTATGAGGTTGCAGGAGCAGGTGGAGGCGATATGCGCTACACGCAGTGGTTTGGAACCGTCAGCGTTGGAAATTCCTTTATATCGCCTATTCATAAATATCGCCGGAATACACTGGGCGACAGTTTTGCTGCCAATCTGCACTATTTGGTGGCGCCTGCGATCCGCTTGAGTGAAATCTACTATATCGCAGCCGAGTGCAGCTACCAAACGAGCCCGGCTCAGGCGGCCGCATGGCTGGATGAAGTACGTGAACATCGGGGAATTGGGCAGAAAGTCGATATTTCGACCTATGCGAAACTCCAAAGTGAACTGCTCAAGGAATATCGTAAAGAAATGTTTGCTGAAGGCCAATTGTTCTATGCCTATAAACGGCTCAATGTACCGATTGCCGGGCAGCAAGGAACAACAATTCCTGCCAGTCAACAGATTTATGTATGGCCTTTGCCTGATGATGAAATAATTTATGGACAACGGTAAATAGTGACCAAAAATGAAAAAAGATACTTTATTACTCCTGTTACTCCCGCTGCTGCTACTTTGCTCTTGCAAAAAGGCGGGCTTAACGACTTACGATAGGGCGGCAAATGTTTATTTTGATCTAAACGACGCGGATCGGGATAGCATTGTCTACACTTTTGCCTATGATATGACCAAGGCACAGGATACCATTTTTATTCCCGTCAAAGTGATGGGGTACCGTGATCAGCAAGCGCGGCATTATGAAACTTTCGTGGAAAACGATTCATCAACCGCCCGGGCCGATCTACATTATGATCCGCTGAAATCCGAATATACATTGGAAAGCAATGCCGGCCGAACTCTTATGCCAATCATCGTGCACAATATCAGTGAACTTGAAAATCAATCTGTATCGCTGCTCGTCAAACTGAAAGCAAGTGATGACTTTGGTGTTGAAAATCCGGCGTTGATACGGGCACGTATTATTATTTCGGCCCAATTGGAGCAGCCTGCCTGGTGGACGATGTGGCTTGACAACTATTCTCGAGTAAAACATCAGCTCTTTCTAATTGTCACCGAACAGCGTTCACTTTCCATGGTCGGACTCGACGCACCCAAGAATCTTTATTTTGCCAATCTCTTGCTCATGATGCTCAACGATCCATTTAAATGGGTCAAGGATCATCCCGAAAAAAAATACGTACTGAGCAGCAAAGACAATGGACAAACCTACCAGTTCTACCACATCGACAATCCCAACAGAAGTATCCTGTTAAGAAAAAATAGCGCTTCGGGTAAGTATTATTTTATTGATGAATCAGGAAAGGAGGTCAGATAAGATGAAAAGAGAAACAAACAAATTAAGAGCAATACTATTTTCTACTGTGCTGTCTTTAACCCTATTGACTTTCGGCAGCTGCTATAAGGACAAGGGAAATTATGCCATTGACATGCCTAAAGGGCCACAGGTGACGGGTTTGGACACCTTGTATGAAGCTTCGGTAGGCGACAGTCTTATTATAGCACCAAAAATTACCGGTATTGATGCGGCTATATTAAAATGTAATTGGCGCATTGATGTGCCTGAGGCAATTATCCCCGAGGCCAACCACTACGAAGGCGCTGCGCTGCGAATTGTGTTTGGTCTCCAAGCCAAAAGGTATACGGCACGCCTTACGGTGACCAATACTGCCAACGGAATGAAATATTTCTACAATTTCAAGATCCAGGGAGCTACAGCTTTTTCGCGCGGCTCACTCGTACTATCCCTCCAAAATGGGGTCAGTAAGCTCTCTTTTATAAAACCCGACAATACTGTGCAACCTAATATTTATGAAGCGATCAATGGTGAACCGCTACCTCCCGATCCGATGCATATCCATTACCTGAAAAACCAGTTCACGGGCAACACGCCACTGGGATATTGGATTATTTCCAGACAGGCAGGCGTGCGGCTGGATGTAAACAATCTGGTTAAAGAAGCCGTAAAACCCGGGACTTTGCACGATAACTTTTTTCTGGCACCGGCGACGATGAATGTTGGAAGTCTGGTCGCCCATCCTCAAGGAGTAATGATGGGGGTGATCAATGGCAAATTTTATGGTGGAACTACAAATACCTGGGACCAGTCAAATACTTACGGCATGTTTGGGACTTATGCGGATGGGGACTACGAATTAGCACCAGAAATTGTTATGACAACGGTAGGTGACAATTATAGTTTCATCGGTTTTGAGAAGAATAAAAAACAGTTTGTGCGAATCAACATCTATGGAGGACCAATGTATTTTGGGACGCAATATAGTCCGGTCAATACCGAAATTTTTGATCCAACGAAGGTCGGAATGGATCTGATCAAGATGGTACAGATCAATAATACGGATACCTACGCTTATGTGAAAGATGCTAGCGGTAATATTTATGAGCTGAAGCTCAATGCGAACTTCAATGGGCCTTTTATGATCGCAGCAGTACACAAAAGACTATTTGCACACCAAGAATGGATCAATGAGCGAACTAAAATGGTGGCTACCCGCAATGGCTACATTTATGTAGCCTATAAAAATCAGGTATTTCGCTACAATCCACTCAATCAACAGATAGAACTGTTAAAAGCTACAATCAAATCGGATATAGGTCTGCTCAAATTGGATGATGATGAAAATACGCTAATTGCGGGGGCAGAAGGATCCCTGTATTATATGGATATCCGGGTAGGGAAGAATGGCGATCTTCTCAAAACAATCGAAGGAATTCCGGGGAGTCCTGTGGATATGACCTGGCGTAAGTAAAAAAAAAAGAATAAAAATTAAATCTAATCATATAAACATGAAAAATTTAAAAATAGCGGCTTTGGCGCTAGCATTTTTACCTATGGTATCATTTGCACAGCAAGCAAATTTCCAGATTAAAGGAAGTGCGCCAAAAGCTTTCAATGGAAAAAAAGTGTATTTGGATTACATAAAAGATGGTTTTCCGGCATCGGATTCGTCGGCTATTGTGAATGGCAAATTTAGTTTTAAAGGAACGGTGGAAGAGCCCGCTTATTCAAGAATGGTTTTTGATCAGGACGGCAAAGGGAAATTGATCGCACAAAATATTGGCGACCGTTTATACTTTTATTTGGGTAATGAAAATTACAAGATGACCATCAAAGATTCATTGCGAACGGCGGCAATCAGCGGGTCTCCTTTGCACGATGCATATGTTGCCTATTTAAATGAAATTGGTGGCGGTTTTATGGATATTATTGATGCTGGAAATAAGGCTTTTGCCACAGTAGACAAAGATGCACCTGATGCCAATGAACAATACAAAGCTATCCATGAGAAATTTGAAGCACGGTTTGAAGCACGCAGAGTAAAGGAACTTGCATTTGCAGCGAAGAATCCAGGTTCAATCTTTGCGGTAGATGCGCTTATTGATGCAGCCAATAAACGCAAGCTAAGTGAAATCGAACCGCTATTTTTGAAGCTGTCCAAAGAGGTGCGCCAGATGACGAACGCGAAACAGCTGGAGGCACGCTTTCTGGCCGAGAGGAGTGTGAAAATTGGCAATAAAGCACCTGATTTTTCGCAGCCAGATACTGATGGCAAAATGATCAAAGTATCCGATTTTAAAGGACAGTATGTGCTGATTGACTTTTGGGCGAGCTGGTGCAGTCCATGTCGTGCTGAAAATCCCAACTTATTAAAGGCATACAACAAATATAAAAGTAAGGGGCTGGAAGTTCTTGCGGTATCCCTGGATGATACAAAGGGAAAAAATGCCTGGCTAAAAGCGATTAAAGATGATGGCTTGCCGTGGATCCATGTTGCGGATTTAAAAGGCTGGAGCAATGAGGCAGCGGTATTATATGGCGTACGTGCTGTACCGCAGAATTATCTGGTAGACCCAAAAGGAAACATTGTCGCTATCAATATCAAGGGGGAACTGTTGCATCAGGAATTGGCCAAAATCTTTGGGAATTAAAGACTAAAGGCACTCTGATTGCCTTGTGACCGGAAGGGAGAAAACAGTATACTAAATATCCGCACATTGATTATCTTGTATACAGCGGATTATATGTTAAAGCTAGGGATTGAATCCCTAGCTTTTTTATTGCTGTGTTTTCTTCAGAATTTTAAGCATGGTGGCGGCATAGTTTTTGCCCAGTTGCCGGTATCCTGCAGGACTAAAGTGCAGCCCATCGCCGATACCTTCACAGCCGGCGGAAGAGACAATATGGGCGGTCGGTAGGGTAGTCGGCAATGTCTGGATAATACTGTTCATGCTTGCGCATTTGCCTCCGGCTTCGGCTGAGAGCAATTCTCCTGCAAGCAAAGGAACATTCTCTGCTTGCAGATTCAAATCAGCCAGCAGATGCTGATAGACTTTTTTTACCTTATTGGGCCATTCGCGATCACCGGTATTGGATTCGCCCTGGTGAAGTAAAATACCTTTAATAACGCCTCTTTGCTGAGCAATCTTGGCCAATTCAACGAGTTTTTTATAGGGATTATTGTCATAGGCGGCAAGCATCGACTTCATCCAGTCTGGAGCCTTTGCAACATACTTTGCTGTACTGTCCTGATCGAATAACTGGATATGGCAGCCGCCAACCGAAACATTGATAACAGCAATTTCGATATTTTCTGGAAGGCTGTCGACCAATGTCCGGCCAAAATAGTCTGCTGGAGTAAGACCTGTATGGCAGCGTGTAATTGGGGGGCGGGCAGGATACCATTTGCCAGACTGGCGCCCTAGTTCGAGGCAATCTACGGCTTCCAGCAGATGAAAACGTTTGACAGAAAGGGTGTCCTGTGGCTCAAATTTGCCATGCCCTTCCATATTGGATTGTCCAAAACAAAGGTAGATATGGAAATTTTTATTTTGCGCAAAAGCTGCTGTAAACGTTAAACTGTAAAGCAGCATAAGAAGCTGGAGGATGTGGGAAGATTTTTGTCGCATAGTGATTTTTAAATCTGTGTGTAAAAAAGTATTCGCGGTAAGCCATGCTTACCGCGAAAAAGATGAGGTCTAGTTTATCTGAGGACTAGTTCATCGCTATAAATTTGAATTTGAACAATTGACAGGATGTTCCGTAATAATCCCACAGTTGCAGATTTGAGTTGCCATCCATCGTACAGTTGGGCACATCCCAGCCACGTGTGGCATCGACCTTTGATAAAATCTTGTAATAGCCATTGGCTACAGCCTGCACCTGCCAGGATTGCGCATCATTGCTATAGTTCTGCCAGAGCCGGATGGAAGTTCCCAGTGTATTGCTGTTACTGGCTAGATCAATGCAACGATTGGTAGCGCTTGCTTTGGAAACAAAGCGCCAGTAGCCATTGCCAGCATCAATGGCGACCCAGCGCTGTGCATTGGCACCATTTCGGGTCCAGGGTCTGAGTACGGCGCCATTGGCATCTTCCCCTGATTTCAAATCAAGGACTTTGTTGGCGTCGGTCTGGAATTCGATTTCGTAAATACCGTTATTGACGAGGCTGGTAACATTGCAATTTGAAACTGGATAATTGGAGGCCGCATATTGCTGAAACCATTGTTTACTAGGTGCTGCGCAGGCCTCCCAATCGTTATTAAAGGCGGTGCCCGCATTGGGGTCTCCCTTGTGGAGCAGGTCGTCCGGGGCAAGGAGGTTCCAGCTCACATTGCCAGATTGGTCGACGATATATTTTAAATTTGCACCGAAACCATTGCCACCGGCTGTACCTGTGGAACCTGTACCGAAGGTGCCATAACCTTGTGGAGCCCAGTCGGTCTCCGTAATGGCAATCGGTGCAATGTCAGCAATAGGTTTAACATTGGTATTCCAGGCATTTTGAAAGGCCTGATACGTATTGACACCGCCCCAATAGCCAGGATAAATATGCACAGCATACCCAATGTTGCCACCCGTAATCTGGTTAGTTACATAGCCTTGGTAGTGGGATTGCCAACCCGTGCCGGGTACCCAGCATACATTATTCGCGCCGTTGTTACGGATGATATTAACCAACGGCTGGAAGAAATTTTTGAGCGCAGCAAAATGCTCGTTGCCGGTTGTTCCCCAGGTACCATTTGTCCCCAGGATTTCAACAGGTTCGTTGGCCAGTTCAAACATCACATTATCGGCGTTTTTTAGTGCAGGGTGCTGTGACAGAAAAGTCCATACGGTTTTGAGATAAGTATGGTAGGCATCATTGACCGCAATACGGTGCGGACATACACCCGGAGGACGCAAGATGACATACATACCCCGACTGCGGGCATGGTTGATCAACGGAATAATGACCTGGTCGGTATACGTAACCAAGCGATTGTAATTGAACCTTGAGATGTCATCTTCGGGAATAGGTGCACCAGGATCGTTGGTCCAATAAGGATCGATATGGAGGCGAATGTAGTTGAGATACCAGCCGTCGGCCGCACTGCTGAGTTTGTCCATGACGGCTTTGTTGTAATTGAGCGCTCCTTGGACATTGTAATTGTCCCAAGTGCAGTACCCCGAGTTGGCTCCATACTGACAGCCATTGAACCAGGGGCTTGGTGTAATGGCTACCCCATGCAGGACAATATTATTGTCGCAGGGATCTTTGAGGTACTTTCCGCCTACATGTAGGGTCGGTGTGGGCCGTGGCCAGCTGGTAACAGCTTGCGCGGAAACATTGGACTTAAGACTTCTTTCGGATTCGCCGGTCAACGTTTTTTCTTCCATTCGCGAGCAGCTAGAAAGAACGGCTAATAAAAAGACCAGCAGTAACCACATTTTGTTTGTTCTCATAATTTAAATATTAAAGGGTGATTAATGATCTTATTTTTTGAAGAGCAACGCCTCGGCAACAGCCTGATAGGCTGGTTTGCGAACAAATGCCTCGGTCCATAAGCCGATCGGCTCACCCCGTCGCCAGAATGAATTCTCTTGGTCTGGACTATCTAATGGGCTCCATATGGTAATACCATATTGTTTGTCCTTGGGAATGATCTCGAGATATTTCTCAACCACAAATTTGTACAGGTCAGCTTGTTTCTGATACATTTCAGCAGTAGCATTCGCAGTCTTGATACCATTACCAAGTCCAATATCGAGCTCGGATACTTTGATGAATTTGCCCGTAGCAGCTAATAGTGTAAACATATTGACAATGTTGTCTTTGCTTGTATTGATATCAATGTGCATCTGGGTACCAATTCCGTCGACTTTGGCACCTTTGCTTTCGATGTAACCGACGTAGGCAATTAATCCTTTACATTTGTTGCCACTACCTTCCAGACCGTAATCGTTGATGAACAGAAGGTCATTGGCATTGCTATATTTACGGGCTAATTGGAAGGCTTTTACGGCATAATCTTTCCCAAGATAATCCTGCCAGTAGAATTCGTCGTCAGCAAGGTCTGTTTTGCCGACGCCGGTTTTCAATGCATATTGATCAGGCCAGTCGGACATGGGCTCGTTGACCACGTCCCAGGCTTTGATATAACTCTTGGTTTTTTCAAGCATTCCCGCAATAAACGTCTCCAGCGCTTTAGTGAGTATGGCTTCTTTCTCTGCTGCTGTCTTTTCGACGATGCTGCCTCCAGGGCTTCCATAACCTTCGCCATCAGCCGATTGAGCTCTTGTCGAATTGTTACCCCAGCCAAACCAACCTTCGATATTGCTTTCAAAGTCACCGTTGGCAATCAGGCTGGCTGAACTTCCGGTTTTTGTCAGGACGACCTTGTCGATGAAGATAGTTCCATCGTATTGGCCAAAATTGATGATAAAACGGTTACGCGCAGCAGTCGCTGTCACTTTAAGTTCGTAGGCTTTATAACTTGTGGTCAATGCCAATGAACCGATATTGTCACCCGTATAATTGGAGGTGCTCTGCAGGTCAATACCAATATTACCTGCTTTGCTGCCCCTGGCGACGATCTTCAATACATACTCTTTACCGATTTCCGTCGGGTTAATATCATAGGCCGTCTGTGCTTCCCAGGCATTGACAACGGAAGGATTGCTCATTTTTAGTGCATGCCCTGCCAGGGCCGGTCCTCCCGAACCTGGTATGACCACAGGTGCGATTAATTTATTGAGGTAAGCGGCATTTTGCCCCGAATGCCAGCACAGGGTGTGGCCATAAAGCGCTATATTGTTTTCCTGTGCAGCCGTGATCAGCTGCTCGACGCGTGATAAGTTAAGCGTTCCATCGGCCTGTACGATGGAGCCATGTTTCATTTCATAGCCCATCACCATTTCTTCAAAATTGCGGTTGGCAAGTCGGTACAGGACACCCTGGTTAAAATAATCGTTCATATTGAGCGCAACACCGAGCTTAAATGCTGGATTAGCCTGTTTATCCAGGTAGCTTTTTAAGGGATTATAGGCATTTATATCTTCTTGTGCCAGCACTTGCCCGGGCTTATCTACAGTATATTCAAGCGGTGTATATTTGGAACAGGAACTCCAGACTGTAGTAAGCGAAAATAGGATGACGATAGTTTTATTGATTTTTTTCATCGTTGTTCGTTATTGAAGTGATACTACTTTTTTATAGGTGTAAAAGTTTCCATTTTTACAGATCTGTCCCGCATCACGAGGGTATCCTTGCTGGTAACGCTCATCTGGGGCATCTCGATAGCATAGGAGAGGTAGAGAGCATCCCGGTCGGCATTGCCCCAGCTATTTTTCTCACCGCGTTTTACAAATTTTCCAGTTCCTGTAGCTGAAATGCCGGTACTAGCCGAGCTGATGCTGCAATTGTTGTCGTCATCGAAGTTTAAATTCAGATTGACATTGATATTTACACCATCTGTACCCTTAAAAGAGAGCGGCAGGACCGATTTTTTAAGAGCCGCTGTAGTGACGTTTTTAACTTCGTCTTTCTCTACATAGGCTTGATGTCTGACAATGCTTTGTGTCAAGCTGCTGTTTCCTCCTTTGCCGACAACCTGATCTGTGCCCCGACGAAGGTAATTACCATGCCAAGGATTGATATATTTGAGTGCGTAAAAAATAAAATCTTTCGGGGCAGCATCCCAATCGGATACAATTGCCCTATTGGCGATCTGTAAGGAAGTTTTACCGGAAAGGATGGTGTCGGCGTTGATTACCTTAGTCATCCTTAACGGCAGTACATAATAGGTTTCCAAAGACTTTGGGTCAGCAAAAAAAGCATCTGTCAGCTGCACCTCTACACCACCGGTCAGGCTGCCGCTTGGAATGTTAATCTGGTTGCCGGCGAGCTGATAGTAATTGCTCGGCAATGCCGTGATCGCTTGGCCATTTGGATAGCTCAGCCCATTCGTGAGGCTGTTGTCAACAACGAAATCAATACGAATATCTTTGTTATTGTTATACACTCCGCCCGTAGTTGCCATGACTTTGACCTTATGTTGATTGTCGAGGCTGTTGTCAATGATATCTTCGCCTAGTGTCACCGTTCTGATGGGTGTCTGATAGGCGAAGTATACCGATTGAAATTCGAAGTCTGGGAACTCCCAGTCGTTATTTTTGCAAGACGCCAAGCTTACTAAAGCCATAGCGTAAAGGAGATTGATCTTTTTCATCGTGAGCGTTTTTTGTTAATTCCATCCCATATTTTGCACAAGATTGCTGTATTTGAGCACTTCGCTGTACGGGATCGGACCATAATACATATAGGTTTCGTAAAGTCTGTTTTCTACGGGAATCTCAGTATAACTGTTGTTGCTTATGCTAATTCCTTTTGCGGCAATATTGGTATCCATTTTCCAGCGACGCAGGTCCCAAAACCGAAATCCTTCGAAACAAAGCTCTAACCTGCGCTCATTTCGGATGAGCTGACGCATTTGGTCTTTGTTGTTTTTTACCTGTTCGAGGTAAGGATCGCCATTGTTAGTCCCGACGCCTGCACGTTTGCGAATAGCCTTGATGATGTCATAGGCCGAGAACGTAAAGGTTCCCATTCCTGTAGGACCCCAAGCTTCATTAGCCGCCTCGGCATAGGCTAGATAGATCTCTGTCATCCGTATACGAGCGTTAAAATGCATTTGTTGGGTAGAAGAGGAAGGATTTAGATTGACATCCTGACGTAAGAGCTTTTTGAGGTAATAGCCCGTCCGTGTGGATGTTTCGACTTTGTTCAAACCGTCATTTGTTGGACTATTGGCTGTTGTATTGATCGTTGTATTGCTTACACCTGCTGCTGTGCCATTGACAATAATATAGGTCTTCAATCTAGGATCTCTTTTGTCGTAAGGATTGGTTTTATTGTAAGCGGAATTTGCATCATCAATGGGATAACCGTTTTCCATGGGAAAGGCGTCCACTAGATTCTGCGTTGGATTGAGGCGTCCTCTGCCGAATAATGTGGGGGGAAAATGGTCCTGCTCCATGCTGTTGCTATTTCCTTTATCCGTGCGCCATAGTATTTCTCCTGGATTGGATCCTGAAGTCAGACCATCGACTACATCTTTGTTGTACCAGGTAAATCCTTTTGGATCGATACCACTGGCTCCGCCTTTGGCCTGGATGACCTGTCCTGCATAGGTGGCGGCTTGCTCCCAGGTTGTTTTGCTGCCCTCACTGTATGCTGGACTTGCTGCTAGCAATGCTGCTCTGGCCCGAATAGCCTGTGCGATGCGTTTGGTCATCCGTAGTTTGAAATAGGATCCGAATACGCGATTGTAATCATCCTTAGTGATTGTTCCCGTATATTTTGCCGGGACCTGACTATCGGCGCTAATGTCTTCGTAATCCATCGGCAACAGGTCTTCTGCTTTTTTGATGTCATCGTACAACTGTTGCATACAGGCTTCAAATGAAGCCCGGGTATGGTTAAAGTCCGAATTGATGGTTTCGGGCGTCAGAAGGATGGGGACACCCATGATTTCTCCGGTGCTTGATTTTCCGGCATGTGCCTGCAGCAGGTGGAACATAAATAATGCACGGAGGCCATAGGCCTCGCCTTTCATCCGGTCGTTGAATAGGGTGCTGACCTTTGGATCCAAAGCCCATTCTACTTGATCAGTTAACGACAGAAAATTGTTCAGATACTGTATGGCCGCATAACTGTTGCGCCATTGATCAAAAGGGTTGTTTATGCTTGTCCATTGTCCAGTTGCTGATTTTAGAAAAGTATTGTTCTTATCGTTGCTTACCGCATTGTCGGTAGCGACATCATCAAAACTGTAACTATTGCTGGGAATCCGGTTGTATCCGTTTAAAAGCAGCCCTTGAGCATATAGCGGGCGACTATTGGCCGTTTCAATTTCAAGATTATTTTCAATAGCCGGCTCAAACATATCTTCACAGGAAGAAAGTAGTAGGCTGCTCATAATGGCTATGGTTAGTATTCTTTTCATCATTCTCGTTTTAAATATTCATGATTAAAATAGTGCCTTGAGGCCGATGTTGAAAAAACGCATCTGCGGTGCCTGGCCAATATTGAGTTGCATCGTTTCTTTTTCCTTCGCGATCGTCAATAGGTTTGATCCAGTAGCATAAATACCCAGTTCGTGGATAAATTTGGGATTGAACAGACGCTTTGGGAAATCGTAGGACAGCTGCACTTTGGACAGGTTGATGCGATCGGTTTTATACAGCCAAAAGTCAGAGCTCCGGAAGTTGTTATCGCTGTTGAGGGTGGTAAGGCGCGGATAAGTTGCGGTTTCCTTGGTTGATTCCGTCCAGCGGTCACGTACCACCACCGAATATTTATCTTCGGCGTCTACCCAAAAGTAAGCGCTATTTTTGATGGCTTTGGCACCAAATTGTCCAGTAGCAGCAGCAAATAAGGTGAAGTTGTTCCATTTGACTGTCAGGTTGAGTCCTAGTGTAAGTGGAGCTCCAGCCCATCCACCTTTGCCCAGATAAACTTCATCGCGGGTGTCAATAGTCCCATCACCATTTTGGTCTTTGTACTTGATGTCGCCGGGTTTTACTTCACCGAATGAGCTAAATGCTGCATTGTCAATGTCGGCCTGGCTATTATAAAATCCATCGTTCTGTAATCCCCAGATTGCATCCAGAGGCTTTCCGGCTCTGTTTTGATAGGTAAATTGATACAGCTCGTCACGTTGTACGGCTTTTGTCGAATAATACATTCCATTGAAACCCAGTGATACGAAGGTTTTGTCGATCTGTTTGTTGAGATTGATGGCAAAATCCACACCCCGGCGTTCGTCGTCGTTGAAATTGATATACGGAAGGTCTGAATAAACTGGCCAATAGGTCATAAAATACATCGGATATTGCGTCGACGCCTGCACCAGGCCACCGCTCATCCGATTGTAAAAGTAAGAGGTATTAAATGTGATCAGGTTGTTGTAGAGTCCACCCTCAAGGTTGATATTAAATTCCTTGCGTTTTGGAAATTTCATGTTGGGGTTGTCACCTCTACGTCTGTCGAAGGTATGTACTAGATCGCCATCCCGCCAGCTATACCATGCGGCGTCGTTATAAGTGTAATATCCTTGATAAAGGTAATAATCCGTAATGTCAAGGTCGGTGTTCAATATGCCTGCAGACGCGGATAATCTTAGCTCGTTAACAACTTTGCTGTCTGCCAGAAAATTTTCTTTTGACAGCCGCCAGGCCAACGCTAAGGTTGGTGATAGGGCCTGCCGGTTTCCCTGCGGTAATTTCGCTGAATGGCTATAAGCGCTACTAAAGTCAACATAATATTTATCCGAATAGTTGTAGCCCAACTGTAGCCCTAGGTTGGCATTGCTGATCTTGTGGTAGCTGCCGGAGGCAGCGATCTGAAAAGCATTGGCCAAAAGGATCGCCGAAACATGATGTTTATTATCGTAAGTACGGTTAAAGTTTAGTGATCCATTGAGACCGATAGTCTGCCTATAGGTGCTGCCACTGATATTTTGTATGCCCGATATACGATCATCGCCATATTTTGTAAGGCTACTAATGAGGTCCTTTCCATCGTAGTTGTTCCACGAAGCCTGATAAACCGCATAATTGTTGTTATAGGACTGATTGTAATTTGATTGATAATCCACAGCGAGGTTGGTTTTAAAAACCAAGCCCTCTAGAATATTTTTCAGGTCAAAATTCAAGCCTGTATTAAATTGAAACTGTCGGTTAAGATAACGGTTGGTGCCACCGGCGTATACATTGGCAAAAGCATTGGTCTGGTCCAGCTGGCTTCCGCCCAGCAGGTATTTGCCATCGATGAGAAAGTTACTGTTGTTGACATAAACCATCGAATTGACATCGCCTTCTTCGATCCTATCAATAGGGATAAGCGGGGAGAAGCGATGTGGCCTTATGGTGGCCGCTGCACCCCAATAGTCCGCATTCACTCCCTTGGAAACGTAAAAACTGGCCGCTGCATCCACGTTAAGTGAGATTAAGTCATTGACTTTAACATCGATATTGCCACGCATATTAAATCTATTGGCGCCCCCATTTTTTTTCGCTTGTCCAAAATTGAGCAGGGAGCCTTCCGACCAAAACCCAAAGTTGGTATAGTATTGCGCGCGCTGATTACCACCGGAAATTTCTGCGGTTGCATCGTAACGGTTGTAATGATCTTTGATGTAGTCCGAGTCGTAGTAATCAACGTTGGGATAACGATAGGGATTTGTTCCAGCTGCATGTTGGTAGATGGTTTCAGTACTGTAAAGCGCGGATAGACCGTCATTTTGCCGGGCCTCGTTATAGAGCGTCATATATTCTGCAGATCCTAAATATTTTGGATAACTGATAGCCGCATTGATACCACTATTGGCGCGGATTTTTATTTGCTGATCTCCTGCTTTTCCGCGTTTGGTGGTAATACTGATTACACCTTTGGCCGCTCGGCTACCATAAAGTGCAACGGCATTGGCGCCTTTCAGTACACTGATCTGATCGATCTCTGTCGGCATGACGTTATAAGCGTCACGCGGAAATCCATCCACTAATACCAGATATCCGCTCATACCCCAAATATTACCATTATAACCAGAAATAAAAGCGTCTAGATTCTCCAGACTGTAGGTGTTATAGCTCTTGTCGAGCAATTGAGGGATATTGATGGATTGGACATTGCCCATGAGATCTTTTTTCTGAACCTTCCGGAAAGCAACTTGCACAAGTGCCGTACTGTCGGTGCCAATACTATCTTGTAGACTAGCTGCAGAAGATGTTGGGAATGTTTTTTTATGTTGTCCAATGGTTGGATCAAAGGCGTGGTTGGCCATCCCTTCGGTAATGGCGATCCAGCTTAATCCAAGACATAGCGCTATTCTTAATTTTTTGTACTTCATTTTTTTGAATGATTAAATGAAAAACTTGTTACCAGCCTGGGTTCTGATAGAACTCGGGATACATATTGACATCTCTTACCTTTAAGGGCAACCAGTAATGCTTGCTTGTAAATTTGCGTTCCAAAAGCACATTTTCTTTGATGTTGACAACGCGATTCTGGGATGGATCTGCGTTATTAAATGTTCCTGTCCGATCAAATAGAACTGATTTTTTTAAGGTGTAAGGCGATTCGGTTAGTAACAACCAGCGTCGAAGATCATTAAAGCGATGACCTTCAAAGGCGAGTTCCACCGCACGTTCTCTACGCAACTCAGGCAGCAAGGCCGCTGCTGAACTGATAAATTTGGCATCCACATGACCCACGCCCGCGCGGTCCCGAACGATATTGATCGCATCAACTGCTGTTTTACTGTAATTGTCCGCTTTGCCTGTGGCCGAGTTGGAAGCCATCATGGCTGATTCGGCGTACATCAGATAGACATCAGATAAGCGCATGTAGGGTACATAAATATGAAGATTGGAACCATAATTATAGGCTTGATCATATTTGTTGGCTGTTATAGGGACAAATTTGCGGAGAACGTAGCCTGTCTGGCTGCCAGACTGGATATCCCGATAGCTTCCATTGGTGTACAGATTGGCGTAACGGTTTTTTTCGTCCTGCGTGTTTCCCTGAACCACTTTTGTTCCATCAAAAATGATATCCTTATAAAAACGAGGGTCCCGGTCTTTCCAGGGGTATTCGGCATTGTAGCCTGATTCTGCATCGGATTGAGTGATGTCTTTGATCGGTAAACCGTTTTTCATACCATAGTAGTCTACATAATTTGCTGTTGGGATAAACTTGAGTGCATCGCCATCGGAGACGACCAGCGGAATATATTGTTTACTGGTACCATAATTAGATGCCCATGCATCAATATAAGGCCCTCTAAATATGGCTTCTGTACTGCCTGGCATAGCCCAGTTTTGCCCCGTTGTGTAAAAATTTAAATGGATATTGGCCATGGGAACAAGAGCGTAGTTGGTCTGTCCACTCTCGACCAGAGACAGGAGTTCGCCAAAGGCTTGAGCCGCTTTTTTGCAATACTCAGCATGATAGGCTTTATTTCCCGTAGACTGAAAATTCATCAAGGGGCTTCCTGCCCAGAGGTAGTTTTTACCGAGATAGGCGAGGGCCATTATTTTGTTGATACGCAATTGGTTTTTTCCTAAAGTCCGCTTTCCTGCGGTTGTATTGTCCCAATCTACCGGTAAGAGGTTGGCCGCTTCTCTAAAATCGGCTGCGGCAAGATCCGCACAGGCATGGTAACTCAGTCTTGGCAACCTGAGCTTTTCGTCACTTGGAAGTACGTAATTGATGTAGGGCATACCGCCGAAATATTCCATTAGGCGATGGTGAAACCAACCTCGGAAAAATAACAATTGACCCTTGATCAGGTTCTTTTCCTCTTGTGTTGCTTCGGTCAGTTTGTCGATATTTTCTAAACCTAGACTTACTTTTCGCAAACCAAACCATGCTGCGCTCCATAAATCGCGGAAGGCACGGTTGGCGAATACATCACCGTTGGTCGTGGTAAAATCACCTTGATCCATCCAGCCCGACCCCCAGCCATCGGATTCTCTTTGCCAACCCCAGAAATTGCCGTTGTCTATTTTGTGAACGAAGTGATAATTGCCAGCTGTTGAAGTCATTTCATCTTCACCCCAGTTCCAGGAGTTGGTCCAGTAGTTATTACTGAAGTTGACAACACAGCTATATAGCTCTTCTGTATAACCTTGGAAGTTAATAAAGTTTTTAAATGCTTCTTTGGATGATACGTTGGACTGCTCTTCTTTGTCTAGGTATTTTTTACAGGAGAGTAAGGACGCAGAAGACCAGATCACACCTGCTATAAAGATTACCTTGAAATACTTTTTCATATGGATAGGATTAAAATGTAATGTTTGCACCTAGATTAAACCGCTTTACGGTAGGGTAGGCTCCCTGGGATGCCCAGCCGGTACCGGCATAATTGGATTCACGGTCATCCGGCATTTTGGACCAGAAGACTAGGTTGTTGCCATTTAGGAATACGCGAAGGTTTTGAAGGCCCAGGCGTTTGATGACGCTGGATTCGCGATTAAAATTGTAGGCAATCTCGGCTGTCTTCAAGCGGATGTATGAACCATCAAACATATATCGACTACCGGGCGTATATGTACTTGATTGCGATAGCCAGCGAGGCAAAGGTACATCTGCATTCACATTTTCTTTTGACCAATAGGAACCTTCATCGTAAGCCAGATTAAGCTGGCCTGAGAAGCTGTTGAAGACAACTTGACGCGTAACATTATTGACAGCATACCATTGTGTCATCACGCTTAAATTCTTCCAGTCGAAGCCAATCGTGTAATTATAGGTGTTCTGCGGAACCGAAGGAAAGGCATAAGGGATATTGTCCTTGGCATCAATAATACCATCACCATTATAATCAAGTATATGATAATTGCCGGGCAGTTTCGCCAGATCATTACTTTCATGCGCGGTGCTCGAATAAAGTTCGTCCCATGTATTGTAGTAGCCAGCACTGACATACGAATAGGTTTGACTCACCTGTTTATTGTCTGGTTTCTGATATTCAGGAAGTAGTTCAGGTGCATCGGCATTGATCACTTTATCCTTAGCATGGGTAAAGTTGATATCGGCCCATATTCTCCAGTCAGTATTGAGCTGTTTGTTGAATTTCAGTTCTACCTCAAACCCTTTATTTTGGACTTTACCCAGGTTGGCTGTCGGTGCCTCCATCCCGAAATAAGAAGGAATTGCGCGGTTAGCGCCGCTAATCAATACGTCTGTACGACGGTCTCTAAAGAAATCGACCTTACCGGTTATCTGGCTATTGAACAAGCCGAAGTCGAGCCCTACATTGAATTTGTTGACTTTTTCCCAACGGATATTTGGATTGCCGAGTGCACTTTCCTTATACCAGACATAGGGACTGGTATTTCCATCGGAGTAGGAGTAACGCCCTTCAGTTCCCATGCCGGCGGTACCTCCATAAGCCCATTGCGTTAGATAAAGAAATTGCCGTCCGCCACTATCATCCCCGATATCGCCATAAGATGCACGTAATTTTAACATATTCAGAAACGAAAGCGGCTTCATAAACTCTTCTTCCGTTATCAGCCAGCCGATCCCTCCTGAATTAAAAAAGGCAAATCTATTGTCAGGACCAAATTTTTCTGACCCTGTATAGGCCCCGTTATACTCGAGCATATACTTATTTTTGTAATTGTAGGTTGTCCGGAATACCCAATCTTCGCGGTAGGAGGGGATCATACTGCCTGTTCCGGTTTGGTTGCGGTTAAAAAGGCCCATAGCGGTGATATTGTGGTCTTTGCCAAGGGTAGTCGCATAGTTTAGCTGCAATTGATAAAATAATCTTCTGTAGGTAGACCCATCCCTCACAAGTCCAGCTCCGGTTGTCCAGTTTATGCCCTCGACAAAATCGAATCTGTTGGTACCATCGAATGCAATCTGGTAGGTCGGTAGTCCGGTGTTGGGATCTATCCATTTACTTTGTGTGCTATTGTTGGCATCATTGATCCCCCGGTTACCTTCGACAAAAGTATTATCCAATGAGATTGTTCCGCGAATATTAAGGCCTTTCGCTAAAAACTTAAGATCTTGTTCAAGTGTAAAATCTGTCGTAATACGGCTTGTGGTGATGTACTCGGTCCCGCTGATAGCGAGCACACGTGCAGAATTTATTCCAGCTTGCGTGTTTAATGCATAGTACCCCCAGGTTCCATCTGCGTAACGTGGATAAATAACATCAGGAGCTACGGTATAGGCGGCGATCCAATAGGAATAATCATTTCCACCGCCCCATGGACTTTTTCGGACACCACGCGAGCCTGCGAGATTTGTTGAAAATTTTGTCGTAGGTGTAAGCTGGAAATCTAAATTCGAGCGCACATTAAGGCGGTTAAATCCGTAGCCGGCTTTATAGCCCCTGGCGTTTTCAAATTGACGGAACAGATCACCTTCATAGAGAAAGTCGGCATTGGCAAAGTACTTGACAAATGGCGTACCGCCAGCAATGTTAACACTGCTGTTTTGCGAAAATGCTTGGCTTCTAAATAGTTCTTTCGCCCAATCGGTGTTCACATAGCGTTCACGCTCCGCCTGGTCAGCAGGAAAGCGGTATTTGTTAATGATATCCTGTGGAAGATAATTGGCCCAACTAGCGGGAGAGATGCCCAGCTCATATTCGATAACCTTGTTGCGCAGCATCAAGGCATCGTATGAATCCATTTTACCGGGAAGTTGGGAAACAGTCTTTACGATGTTGTTGACGGTACCGCGTATCAACATTTGACCTTCTTTACCACGCTTTGTGGTAATCAAGATAACGCCATTAGCTCCTCTTACGCCATAAACAGCTGTCGCTGATGCATCTTTGAGTACAGAAACAGTTTCGATGGAACTGATGTCAACGGCAGATAGTGGGCGCTCTACACCATCGACCATGACTAAAGGGTCGGTATTATTCCAGGTACTGCGGCCTCTGATTACAATACGGGGATCTTCTTCACCAGGCATACCTGTACTTGCTGTTGTAATCACCCCTGGTACATTGCCGGTCAACGCGGCTCCAACACTGGAAACACCACCTGCACGCTCTAAAATTTTGCCCGAAGTCTGGGCGATGGCCCCCACAACAGTTTCTTTTTTCTGCCGGCCATAACCTACAACAATTGTTTCTTCGATTTCAATCGATTTGTCGGTCAATTGTACTTCTACGGTATTCTTATCGTTGATCTCTACTTCAACTTGCCCATAACCCAGTTTAGAAATGGTCAATACATTTTTATCTGCCGGTACTAGAAGAGTGAAAGTTCCATTGTCATCGGTAGCGGTTGCCAAGGAAGTACCCTTTACTTTTATGGATGCACCACCGATCTTTTTATGGTTGCTATCAACTACAATACCCCTTACCTGTCTTTTGGACTGAGCATGTAGTGCAGACTGTCCCATATAGATCAGGAACAGCAGTAAAGTAAATGGTTTAGCTATACCCCATAGCTTTTTCCAATGCCTTACTAGTGTGATTGTAAATGTAATCATCATAGCATTTGTGGATTGATAAATAGGTTTAAAAAATCTTGGTTAAATTTTCTTGAATTGGTTAGGTACGACTATACCTGTATCCCTGATGGTCATTTTGATAAAAATGAACCGCCGTTTATGGACCGTTCAGTGCTGTCATATGTTGTTTAATAATTGGTTAATTTTTCTGATCTTAGCTATATCGCAACCGGTTGCATGATTGAGATATAGTTTCCCTCTTGTTGAGGATGCCTTTCAAAGCAGTTTATAATTGTAGACCAAAGCTAGCCAAAGCAAATTTTTAGGGATAGCAAGAATGTTTAAATGAAGGATAAGAATGTCAAAAATAGCTACCAATAACCTATAAATCATTCTGGAGACTAGTTTGGTAGCGATTAATTTGATAATTTAGTTGACCGTTCACTTCAATTTTTTGTGGTGAGAATTAGATACCTAAATATATGATACGGACTTTACTGGTATTAACCTGGACAATGCTGACATTTTTTTGTTATGGGCAAAACCAACCTGTCACATTTCAGCGCTATTCGTCAAAAGATGGTCTTTCCTCCAATACGATCTATAGTATCTATCGGGATAGCTATGGTTTTTTGTGGTTAGGAACAGAGGATGGGCTAAACCGCTTTGATGGACGTCGCTATAATGTCTATCGATATGATGCCAACAAAGAGAACAGTTTAATGGCCAATCATATTTCGGCCCTTTGTGAGGACAAGAAGGGAAGAATATGGATTGGTACAAATGGTGGGGGATTAAGTTACTATGATCGGGAGGCAGACCGTATTCGATCGTACAATCTTACACCAGATGGTAAATGGCTCAGTACGGCAATTAATGCAATCGATAAGGATGCAAATGGAAACATTTGGGTCGCTTCTTACGGTGCACTGTATATATTAGATGTCAATGATCTAGAAAAGAAAATGGATCCAACTTATCGGCGTATTGTGGAGACCTTTGCTGGTAAAGTGACAGGCTGTGTCTTTCGCGATCGACAAAATAACATGTGGGTATCATCGGAAAACGGAATATTCCGTATTTCGGCAGACCTAAAGACCATAAAACGTTTTGAAGTCCTATCGGTACAGGAAGGCTATGGAAACGGGACCGAAATAACGTCCATTGTTGAAGATGATAAGGGCCGGATCTGGATCGGGTCAATGCTTGGACTTAAATATCTCAATCCGGGTGATTCTCATTTCAATAAATTTATAGCACTGCAAGGAAATAGGGCTTTGAGCAGTCCCCGAATTTATACCTTGTGCTACAATCAAAAGCAAGACTTATGGATTGGAACCGACAATGGCCTCGATGTACTCAATACCAACGATTTGACAATTCGGACTTTTAAACCCGATCCAAGTAATGTTCATAGTCTTTCTCACAAATCGATACGGTCTATTTTTGTGGATAATAGCGGAATTTACTGGATAGGCACTTTTCAGGGGGGACTAAATAAATTCGATACCAATTTAAGTCAATTTAGATTAAAAAGTCTGGATTTCTTGGAGGGAATGACAGGTGACCCGGCCATAGTAACCTCGTTTGCAGCCTATCAAAATAAGATTTTTTTGGGTGTTGACGGTGGAGGCGTATGGAAATACGACCGGGGGACCGACCGATTGTCATCCGTCAAACTTGCTCCTAATCTACCTAAAGATCTTACGGTGTTGACTTTGGAAAGAAAATTCGATCAGCTTTGGATCGGTACCTATCAACAAGGTGTTATTTGTTATGACCTTCGCACTGAACATCTAAAAAGATATACTGTTGGAAGCAAAGACGATAATTTAAATAATAACGATATTTTTTGTTTAAAAATTGATTTTAAAGGGAATACATGGGTTGGGACGAATGGTGGTGGTGTTAACATCATTCAAAATGGGAGTGGAATTGTCAAAAAATACAAACGGGATGAGCATTCAGACAATGGGATCCAGCTACCAGGAAATTTTATACGTGCGCTAGTGGAAGATCAAGAACACCGCATGTGGATTGGTACTTACGGCTCGGGCCTGGCGATGTACGACCCTTTAAAACAACGGACCAAAATTTTTGATAAAGCAAACCATAAACTGCCCAGCAATTATATATTAGCCGTACATACGGATAAAATCGGAAATTTATGGGTTGGAACAAATGGCAATGGAGTAGGCCTGCTGCGAAAAGGGAAGACGCAATTTGAGACACTTTCTGAAAAAGATGGACTCGTGAATGGTGCTATCCAGAGTATCATCGAAGATGATAAAGGACGAATCTGGTTTTCAACCAACAAAGGGCTGAGTTGCTATTCCCCGATACAAAACAAGTTTAAAAACTATTCGAATGCCGTAGGCCTGCAGGAGGGCGCCTTTATGCTCGGTGCTTCATTAAAAACGGACGATGGAGAAATCTACTTTGGCGGACAGCGGGGGTTTAACCATTTTTATCCGGCTCATTTAAAAACAAACAGTAATCCTGCTAAGGTTGCTCTGACGGATTTAAAAATTGACAACGTTATCATTCAACCGACAGCGAAAGGGCCAATACAGCAGTCCTTGTTGACCGCCGATCGTATCGATCTGAAATATAAACAGAATTTTTCAATTTCTTTTGCGGCACTAAATCTTACCGTCCCGGAGGATAACCAATATGAGTACCGTCTTGTCGGTTTTGACAAAAACTGGATACGGAACGGAAAAGAAAATAATGCCTATTACACCAATTTGGATCCTGGAGATTATGTCTTTGAGGTACGTGCAAGTAACAATGATGGTATTTGGAATAAGGAAATCAAATCGATTGCGATACATGTTGCTCCCCCGTTTTGGCGAACGATTTATGCTTATTTATTCTATGTGATTGCAGCGGCAGGTGCACTGCTATGGATCAGGCATCGTGGGATTCAAAAATTAAAACAAAAATTTGCGATTGAGCAGGAGCGTATCTTGGCTAGACAGCTCATTGAGCAACAAAAAAGAGATGCCGAAACCAAACATCAATTGGATGCGATGAAGATTAGATTTTTAACCAATTTAAGTCATGAATTCCGCACGCCAATTTCCTTAATAACAGGTCCTATTGACGCTTTGGTTGCCAAAAATAAAGATAATAAGTTAGGTGATCAGCTTAGTCTGATTGGTCGCAATGCGCGTCGGCTTTTAAATCTGGTCAACCAATTACTTGATTTTCGAAAGATGGAATATCATGAGCTCAAGTTGCAAGATGAAGATGGCGAATTGGTATCTTTTGTACAGGAAGTATATCGATCATTTCAGGACATGGCCTTGCAAAAGGGCATAGATTATTCTTTTTTTCCATGCCAAGAAAAATTATATTGTCGTTTTGACCGTAATAAGATTGAGCGTGTTTTATTTAATTTAATCTATAACGCTTTTAAATTTACAAAAAAGGAGGGGGATATCGCTGTAAATATAGCATCGGTAAGCATGATGGACAAAAAACTGCATGTTTATTTTGAAGTGCGCGATACGGGTATCGGGATTCCTGAGCAGTTGCAACAATCTATATTTGAGAGCTTTTTTCAATATGATAATGATGGTAAGGTAGCGAGCCAAGGTTCTGGTATCGGGCTATCGATCGCACAATCCTTTGTTCAGATGTATAATGGAGAGATCTCGGTGAGCAGTCAACCCGAAAAAGGCAGTATTTTTAAATTTGATTTATGGTTGGATCAAGCTGAGCCACTATCGGAAATCTTGCCCGAACAGGAAGTAATAACTTTGGCGCAACCTACGGAGCTTAGACAAAGTCCATTGGTATTAATCATCGAAGATGACGAAGACTTTAGGTATTATCTCAAAGAGTCTTTGAAGGAGTACTACCAGATTATCGAGGCGACCAATGGGAAGGATGGATGGCAAAAGGCCCTTTTTCATCATCCGGACATTGTTGTGAGCGATGTACAGATGCCCTATCTAAATGGGATGGAATTCTCACAGAAACTTGCGCAGGATAAACGGACGAAACATATTCCTGTGGTGTTGCTGACGGCTTCGCAAGTAGATAATGGCCTTGTTTGTGGATTAGAATCTGGTGCTGTGGGTTACCTGACCAAACCATTTGACATGGATGTCCTGATCGCGAAGATAAACAGTTTACTCCAGCTCAATCAGGCGTTTAAGGAAGTCTACAGTAAACAGGTCTCTATTTTACCTCCGGAATTGACGATCAAATCCGAAAAAGACAAATTTCTACAGAAAGTGCTGAACTATGTTCACGATAATATTGATAATCCTCAATTGTCGGTAGAGGCTTTGAGTGCGCATACGTCGATGAGCAGGGCATCTTTGTACAATAAACTGCTGGAGCTGACTGGTATGTCGCCAGTGGATTTTATTCGGTCCGTAAAATTAGAAAAGGCGGCGAGTTTATTGGAGAAAAGTGACAAGTCTATTTCTGAAGTTGCTTATGAGACGGGCTTCGCTAATCCAAACTATTTTACAAAAGTCTTCAAAGCTAAATATCAAATGACACCCAGTGAATATATTCAGCTGCAAAAAAGCACTTCGGTGTAATGGGGCTTTCTAATTGTTGTTTAAGAAGATCGTTTTAGGTCTATTTTATTGAAGGGTAATCTGTTTTAAACATTTTTACCCTTCTTTTTTTTATTTGTTGCAATTGTATCTTGCTGAAAGCTATAGTTTTGTCTTATAACCAATCGCTGGATATCTGGCGAGTACTAAACTAATCAACTCAAAAAAATGAAATTTTTTATCGATACCGCAAGTCTCCCTGAGATTCGTATGGCTCAAAATTTAGGTGTTTTGGATGGGGTAACGACCAATCCTTCGCTGATGGCTAAAGAGGGAATCACAGGAACAGCTCAAGTACATGCGCATTACAAAGCAATCTGTGCCATTGTTGACGGAGATGTGAGTGCAGAAGTCATTTCGACCGACTACCAAACGATGATTGAGGAAGGCCTTCTGTTGGCGGCCTTAGATAGCAAGATTGTTGTGAAGGTTCCGATGACTGAAGATGGCATCAAAGCGATCAAATATTTTAGCACGAAACAGATTAAGACAAACTGTACTTTGGTATTTTCCGCTGGTCAGGCGCTCTTGGCGGCCAAGGCCGGGGCAACTTATGTATCGCCTTTTGTCGGCCGCCTTGATGATATATCTGTTGATGGTCTGGCATTGATTCGTGAAATACGTACGATTTATGATAATTATGCTTTTCCGACCCAGATTCTTGCGGCTTCGGTACGTCACAGTGCGCATCTCCTGGGCTGTGCTAAAATCGGTGCTGATGTGATGACTGGACCGCTGCAGGCTATCTACTCTTTATTAAAACACCCATTGACTGATAGTGGACTGGCTCAATTTTTAGCCGACCACAAACGTGTCGCTGCACAAAATAACAATTGAGATGGTCATGACTAAACACAGCATACATAATTTAGAAGCTACTGTTAAGCAGGTTCGAAGGGATATAGTTCGTATGGTGCATGGCTGTCAATCCGGACATCCGGGCGGATCATTAGGTTGTACCGAATTGTTGGTCTGCCTCTATTTCGAATTGATGCAGCGAAAAGAGGAGTTCGACTTGAATGGGTGCGGGGAAGATCTATTTTTTCTGTCCAATGGGCATATATCGCCAGTATTTTATAGTGTGCTGGCGCGAGCGGGTTATTTCTCAATCGATGAACTTGCAACATTCAGAAAACTCAATTCACGGCTTCAGGGACATCCAACAACTCACGAGGGGCTGCCAGGTATCCGTGTAGCATCGGGATCCCTAGGACAAGGGCTTTCTGTCGCTATTGGTGCTGCCCAAGCAAAAAAACTTAATAAAGATAATCATTTAGTTTATGTGCTTATGGGGGATGGAGAATTGCAGGAAGGACAAGTTTGGGAAGCGGCCATGTATGCCGCACACAACGAAATGGACAATCTAATTGCTATCGTAGATTATAATGGTGCTCAGATTGATGGGGCTACTAATGATGTTCTTTCACTGGGCGATTTACCGCGTAAATGGATGGCGTTTGGCTGGAAGGTTATTGAAATCATGCGTGGAAATGATATTGGATCCGTTATTTCAGGCTTCCGAAAAGCACAGGCGCTGACAGCAGATCGGGTGCCGGTGATGGTGCTGCTGCATACCGAAATGGGTAATGGCGTTGATTTTATGATGGGTTCACATAAATGGCACGGCATAGCACCCAGCGATGAACAGCTGGCCTCGGCTCTAAAGCAAAATGCAGAAACATTAGGCGATTACATCGTCTCATAAATAAAAAGATTTCGAACGGGATAACATGAAAAAATACACATATACTGAGTCAAAAGACACACGTTCTGGATTTGGTGCGGGTTTGTTGGAAGCAGGAAAGGAAGATGAAAATGTAGTTGCACTCTGTGCCGACCTGATCGGTTCACTTAAAATGAACGATTTTATCAAAGCCTTTCCAGATCGTTTTTTTCAGATAGGCATTGCCGAAGCAAATATGATGGGGATTGCCGCTGGACTTACTATCGGAGGGAAAATACCATTTACGGGCACATTTGCCAATTTTTCTACGGGACGAGTATACGATCAGATTAGACAATCTATAGCCTATTCAGATAAAAATGTGAAGATCGCAGCTTCGCACGCTGGTCTAACATTGGGTGAAGATGGGGCGACCCATCAGATATTGGAAGATATTGGATTAATGAAAATGCTTCCGGGGATGACGGTTATCAATCCTTGTGATTATAATCAGACAAAAGCGGCTACCATGGCTGCAGCGAAGCACAAAGGACCAGTTTACCTGCGGTTTGGGCGTCCTGTAGTTCCAGTATTCACACCCGAAGACCAGGAATTTGTGATCGGAAAGGCCGTGCTGCTCAATCCGGGTACTGCAGTGACTATTCTGGCGACGGGCCATCTCGTCTGGGAAGCGATACGTGCAGGGGAAGAATTGGAAACATTGGGTATCGATGCCGAAATCATTAATATCCATACCATTAAGCCTTTAGACGAGGCGGCTATACGTACTTCGGTTGCTAAAACCGGCTGTGTCGTTACAGCAGAAGAACATAACCGTATCGGTGGACTTGGGGATAGTGTAGCACAACTGTTGGCAAAACAAATGCCTACCCCACAGGAGTATGTGGCGGTAGACGATAGCTTCGGTGAATCGGGGCCGCCAAGTGCACTGATGGATAAATATGGCTTAAATGCCGACGCTATTGTGGCAGCAGTACTGCGGGTATTAAAAAGGAAAGTGGTGACTTAACTGAAATTTGGCCGTTGTTTCTGTATGGATGCTTACCCTGAAATTTATGTACCGTTAAACCAATCATAATATGAAAAATATGATCTGCACAGTGTTGTGCATTTTTTCCATCAACCTAATCGTGCAGGCACAACAGGCTGCACCCAAAGGATTCGATGTTGAGCGTAAACTGGCCTCAACTGGAACAATAGATTCCATTGTCTATCCTTCCAAAACTGTAGGTGTATCCAGAAAAGCGCTGATATATAAACCACCAGGATATAACAATGCAAAAAAATATCCTGTGCTTTATCTCTTACATGGCATTGGAGGTGATGAACGGGAATGGTTAAGGCATGGAAATCCCCAGGTTATTTTTGATAACCTGTATGCGCAAGGAAAAATGGAACCTATGCTGGTGGTGATGCCAAATGGCCGGGCGATGAAAGATGATCGTGCCGGGGGAAACGTGATGGCTCCGGATCGGGTAGCCGCATTTTCGACCTTCGAAAAAGATTTAATAAGTGATTTGATTCCCTACATTGAATCCGAATTTTCTGTCGAAAAGGATCGTGAGCACAGGGCAATTTTTGGATTATCCATGGGCGGTGGACAGGCACTGAATTTTGGACTTGCCCATATCGACACCTTCGCCTGGGTCGGTGGTTTTTCTTCTGCACCCAATACGAAGTTACCGCCGGAATTACTGCCTGTTCCAAAAGAAGCTAAAGATAGGCTTAAACTGCTGTGGATCTCCTGTGGTGACCAGGACGGCTTGCTCCATATCAGTAAGCGGACTCACGATTATTTGCTGGATCATCAAGTGCCTCATGTATATTATTTAGAACCGGGAGGACATGATTTCAATGTATGGAGAAATGACCTCTATAATATCTCCCAGTTGTTATTTAAGGGAACAAAATAGTAGGGAGGTGAAATAGCGTTCGGCTATTATATAAATCAAAAAAGATTACTGTTCGGCGCGCTGAATCGGTAGATCTCAATAGGGGATTGGAATGCTTAAAAAAATAATTCGAAACAGTAGATGATGCAAGCAAGAGAAATGATCGGAAACTTTATTTTTAAATGTGCTGGTGTACTGCTCGTAATTTTATCACTGAACAGTACGTTTGCCCAAAAACGATCGGCATTAACGATGTGGTATGATCGTCCTGCAGATGCCCAGGTATGGGAGCAAGCGCTACCGCTCGGAAATGGGAGGTTAGGAGCTATGGTTTATGGAATTCCGTCGGTTGAGAAGGTACAGCTTAATGAGGAAACAATTTGGGCCGGAGGACCCTATCGAAATGATAACAAGAAGGGCGGGCTTGCTTTAAAAACGATCCAGAATTATATATTCGATGGAAAACCTACGGAGGCGGAGAAGCTTGCAAATGAAACTTTTTTCACAAAGACACATGGTATGCCTTATCAGACAGCAGGTAATATACTCCTACAATTTCAAGGTCATGAGCGGTATCAGGACTATTATCGTGAGCTGGATATTGAGCGTGCGGTTTCCTCAACACGTTATACCGTTGATGGAGTAACATTTACAAGAGAGGTTTTTACTTCATTTGCTGATGATGTGATTATCATGCAAATAACATCAAGCAAAAAGGGAGCATTAAACGGTACGTTTACCTATGAAAATAAATCGCAACCTCTAATTTTCAAAAGGGGGCAAAATTTAATTTTAGAGGGAAGAGGGACGGATCATGAGGGAATTAAAGGACAGGTTATTTATCAAGTACATACAGGAATACAACATACAGATGGTGATATTGTCGTCAAGGACTCTGCGATCGATATACAGCACGCGAGCAGCATTCGTCTATATATTTCAATTGCGAGCAATTTCCAGAATTACATACAATTAGGAGCTGATCCTTATACGCTGGCAGCAGAACGTTTGCAAAAGGCAATGGACAAGAACTATCAGCTTGCCTTGCAGCAGCATATAGCAGCTTATAATAAACAATTTAATGGTTTTCAGCTCCATTTGGGTAGTAAAAGGAGCGAACGGCAAGCGTCCATATCGACACGTATTGCAAACTTTGCCCATACACAGGATCCAGCACTAGTGACACTGTTGGCGCAATTCGGGCGCTATTTGCTCATCTGCTCTTCACAGCCGGGTGGTCAGCCTGCCAATCTTCAAGGTATCTGGAACAGGTCCATGCAACCTGCATGGGATAGTAAATATACGATCAATATCAATACTGAAATGAACTACTGGCCAGCTGAGGTAACCAACCTTTCCAGCACGCTTCAGCCGCTATTTTCCATGATCAAAGAGCTTAGTGAAGCTGGAGCAGAAACAGCAAAGACCATGTACAATGCGCGTGGCTGGGTGGCTCATCACAATACAGATATCTGGCGTGTGACTAGCCCGATTGATTTTGCGGCAGCGGGCATGTGGCCAAGTGGCGGATTGTGGCTGTCTCAACATCTTTGGGAGCATTATCTTTTTACGGGAGATAAGATATTTTTAAGGGAAGCTTATCCGGTTATGAAGGGAGCTTGTGACTTTCTCCTATCCACGCTTGTCGCGCATCGCAATTATCCAGATAAGAACTGGCTGGTGCTGGCTCCTTCAATTTCGCCCGAACAAGGACCACTTGCGGCGGGAGTGACTATGGATAATCAGCTATGTTATGATATGTTGACCCGTACTGCTTTCGCTGCAGAAGCTTTGGGTATTGATTCGTTGTATAAGGATACACTGCTGACTACGGCGCGATGTATTCCGCCGATGCATATTGGTCAATATAACCAGCTACAAGAATGGCTGGAAGATGTCGATGAACCTCAAAATCAACATCGGCATGTATCACATCTATATGGCTTATTTCCGGGCAATCAGATCTCACCCTTCCGCACGCCGGAATTGTTTGAAGCAGCGCGTAATTCATTGGTCTATCGGGGTGATTTTGCAACTGGATGGTCCATCGGATGGAAAATAAATTTATGGGCCCGTCTATTGGACGGTAACCACGCTTACGAGATTATAAAAAAAATGCTGACGGTATCTGATGAAAACCATCCAGATGGGCGTACCTACCCCAATCTATTTACTGCACATCCGCCATTTCAGATCGACGGTAATTTTGGCCTAACTGCGGGTATCGCCGAAATGCTGATCCAAAGCCACGATGGGGCGGTACATCTTCTGCCTGCTATCCCGGAGCTATGGAAAGAAGGGTGGGTAAAAGGTCTAAAAGCACGTGGTGGATTCGAAATAGCGCTGCAATGGAAAAAAGGAAAGGTAAAGGAGCTTAGGGTATTTTCGGCATTAGGAGGCAATTTGCGCTTGCGGACAAGGTTCCCATTAAAAGGCCATGGGCTCCAGGTCGCAAAAGGCAATCAGACAAACCCTCTTTTAAATCCAATACAAATACCAGGGCCTATTCAGTCGGCGGATTCACATTTGAAAGGGATTGAATTGCCAAGTTTTTATGAATACGATGTGCTGACCTTTCCTGGGAAGAACTATACGTTTAGGGAGTTACTGAATTAACTCCATCAATTAATACTGTCAATATGTTAAGAATGAAAATAAGCGCTTTTGTCTTCGGCTTTATGATCCTATTTTTTAGGGTATTAGCGCAGCAAGCTCATAATCCAATCATCTTTGCCGATGTACCTGATATGTCCATGATACGCGTCGGCGATACGTACTATATGAGCAGTACCACCATGCATATGAGTCCTGGTGTTCCGATTATGAAATCTAAAGATCTGGTCAATTGGACTTTGGTTAACTATGCGTACGATCGCCTTGGAGATCAGGATGAACTTAATTTGTCAAACCAAAAAAACGTATATGGACATGGTTCCTGGGCGAGTAGTTTACGCTTTCATGAGGGACAGTACTACGTAAGCACATTTTCTGCAAATACTGGTAAAACGCATATCTATAGCACAGGGGATATTGAGCATGGACCTTGGGTTTCAAGGGAATTTAAGCCTATGATGCACGATCATAGTTTGTTCTTTGACCAAGGGAAAGTGTATATGGTCTGGGGCGGGGGGCGCATCAATATTGCGGAGTTATTGCCAGATTTTTCGGGCTTAAAAGCCGAAACACAACGTGTTTTGATAGACGATGCCTCCTTACCCGCCAGGCCTAAAGAGGGCAAAGTTGGTTTACCGGCAGAGGGATCCCAGCTATTTAAGATCAATGGCATGTATTATCTTTTTAATATTTCATGGCCAGCAGGAGGAATGCGCACCGTGATTGTACATCGGGCGAGTCAACTAGAAGGTCCCTATGAAGGTAAAGTGGTGCTACAGGATCAGGGTGTGGCGCAAGGTGGTCTGATCGATATGCCGGGTGGACAGTGGTATGCGTACCTTTTTCAGGATTACGGTGCAGTAGGCCGAATTCCATTTTTGGTTCCCGTAAAATGGGAAGATGGATGGCCTATGCTTGGTCTTGGCGGAAAAGTCCCTGCCACATTGGGTCTTCCTGCAAATAAAAGTTTAAGTCCCGGAATCGTTAACTCGGATGATTTTGACAGGAAAGCTGGGCAAGCAGCTCTCCCTTTGGTATGGCAATGGAACCATAACCCAGACTCCAGTCTATGGTCGGTGACCGAACGCAGCGGTTTTCTGAGACTACGTACCGGCGAGCGTACCGATGATTTTTTGGCCGCCAGAAATACATTGACGCAACGCACCACGGGACCAAAATGCAGTGCTTCTATCGCTCTTGAGGTTTCTAAAATGAAAGATGGTGATTTTGCGGGCCTATCGCTGCTACAGAAAAATTATGGATTAGTGGGAATTCGTATGAAAGGAAATACCAGATCATTGGTTATGATCAATGCAGCGACAGGTGTACCGCGAGAACTGGCTAGGATCGGTATCAAACAGACGCGTGTATTTCTCAAAGCGAGCTGCGATTTTACCGACAGAAGAGACAGGGCTCAATTTTTTTATAGTATGGATGGACAGCATTGGAATACAATTGGTGATGAGCTGGCAATGAGCTATACGATACCCCATTTTATGGGGTATCGGTTCGGAATTTTTAATTATGCGAGCAAAGCAGCTGGCGGCTATGTAGATGTGGATTACTTCCATTTGGCCACAAATTAAGATGATATGAGAAAACAATTTTTTAAACGATTACAGTTCGGGCTTCTGATGATGTTCGTGGTCACGATAAATGTATTAAGGGCGCAGAATCCGATTGTACAGACGTCCTATACTGCAGATCCGGCACCATTGGTGTATAACAACCGTCTTTATCTTTATACCACGCAGGATGAAGAGGAATCTACCTGGTTTAATATGAACAATTGGCGTGTATATTCAACCAATGATATGGTGAACTGGACCGATCATGGCGCAATTCTCTCTTACACTGATTTTGAATGGGCAAAAGGCGATGCCTGGGCAGCGCAATGTGTGGAGAAAAATGGTAAATTTTATCTCTATGTGCCTGTTATTTCTAAGCTGAACAATCGTGGTGCAATTGGCGTTGCGGTGGGCGATAGTCCACTGGGGCCATTTCATGATCCTTTGGGAAAACCGTTGCTGCAGAGCGAATGGGGCGATATCGACCCTACAGTGTTTGTTGATGACGATGGTCAGGCCCATATGTATTGGGGTAATCCCAAGCTGAAATATGTCAAGCTGAATGAAGATATGATCTCCTATACAGGTGATATCGTTGAGGTTCCGATGACGGCGGCATCGTTCGGAAAAAGAGAAGGCGATCCTAAACGGCCTTCTAACTATGAGGAAGGCCCCTGGCTGTACAAAAGAAACAGTTTGTATTATCTGTTTTGGCCGGGAGGTCCTCTCCCGGAATTTATTGGCTATTCGACGAGTAAAAAGGCTGCAGGTCCCTGGACGTATGGCGGCGTACTGATGCCGGCTGAAGGAAAGGCTTTCACAAATCATCCTGGTGTAGTCGATTTTAAAGGGAAAAGTTATTTCTTTTACCATAATGGTGCATTGCCTGGAGGAGGAGGGTTTACACGTTCTGTCGCGGTACAGGAATTGAATTTTAATCCGGACGGCAGTATCTCGCCAATGAAAATGACGGCTGGAATTACGAAGGCATTAGCAACAGTGAGCCCCTACGAGCTTAATCAGGCCGAAACAATAGCCTGGTCTGCGCATGTTAAATCCTATCAGAATGCAAAAGTTGGTGTTTTTATAAAAGCACAGAAAACTGGGGCTTATACTGTTGTGAAAAACGTTGATTTTGGCGTGAAAGGAGCTACTAATTTTTTTGCGCGAGTGGGAACCACCCACAACGGATCGGTCAGTATGGAGGTGCATTCGGGTGCTGTTGACGGACCGTTGTTAGCTACGATAGAAGTCGCTATGACAGGCGGCGATGATAGATGGACGACTGTTGAGACTGCGCTGTCCACTAAAGTGACGGGAATACATGATCTATACTTTGTCTTTAAAGGCAAAGCTCCATCAAATATTCTGTTTTTCGATTGTTGGAAATTTGGACGGTAAGGTGGCAGCATATGGCTTTTAGATTTAGAAATTTCTTTTGTCTTTCCTCTTTTTTTTGTCATCTGACACTGGTTTTTATTTTGCTGTTTTGCGGGCTAACGAGTGTTGCCGGTGTACGGCTACCTGCAATTGTGGGGGACCAAATGGTGCTGCAACGGGATGTCGATCTCAACATCTGGGGATGGGCAACGAAAGGTGAGAAGGTTACGCTGCGGTTTAGGGGGGCATATTACTACACAGAAGCGGGAGAGGATGGCAAGTGGCATGTGCGGATCCCGCCACAACGTTATGGTGGCCCCTATATGATGGAGATCAATGATATGGTCATTCGCGATGTTTTAATTGGCGACGTTTGGCTCTGTTCGGGTCAGTCTAATATGGAGACACCAATTCAGCGTCTCGTCGAACGCTTTCCCGAAATAAATGGATCTAACCATCATATGATACGTTATTTTAAGGTTCCGACGCAAAATAGTACGACGGAGATAAAGGAAGATATACCTTCCGGCTCGCGGTGGCATTCAGGCATTGCCTCTGATGTCATGAATTGGACGGCACTTGCTTATTTTTATGCATTGGAGTCTTATCAGCATAACGGTATTCCTGTCGGAATGGTTGTATCGAGCCTGGGCGGATCGGAAATAGCGAGCTGGATCGATCAAAAATATTTAAAAAAATTTCCGGAGCTGTTGATTGATCAGCATGCTGTCGATAGCCTTAGATTGGCTGAAAGAGATCAGGGAGCGGGTTCTTGGACGGAAGAAGATTATAACGATTCTAGCTGGCCAACAGTGCTGATACCTGAATACTCGAGCAGACCGCAGCGATCCAATAGGGGTGTTAGCTATTATCGGCGGAGTTTCGATCTTCCTGTTGCTAAAGAAGGGCGACATGCCAAGCTGTATTTGGGAACTCTGATTGATAGCGATTCAATTTATGTCAATGGTCATTTTATCGGTTCTACAGCCTACCGATACCCACCGCGGATTTACGATATACCTGCTGGTATACTTCATGCGGGGAAAAATAACTTAACGGTCCGACTGCGAACGAATGGGCGAGATGGAGGGTTTACGCCAGATAAACCCTATAAGATCAAGCTGGACGATGTTGCTATTGATCTTACAGGCGAATGGCATTGGCAAACTGCTCTCGATCAGGATGAAATCGATACGTATAAAGGTCGCCTTCAAAATCTTGATCATGTGGGTTCGGGCTTGTATAATGGAATGATCTATCCATTGGGTGGCTATGCATTCAAAGGAGTACTCTGGTATCAAGGGGAAGCAAATACCGCCGACCCAATACATTATCAAAATTACCTTAGTTTGTTGATCAGCAATTGGCGTGCGCATTTTGGTCAGCCCCTGCTTCCGTTTTTGATGGTACAGTTGCCAAACTTTATGGCTAAGGATACGGTACCGGCAGAATCAAATTGGGCAAGACTCCGGGAAGCCCAATTTCAGGCGAGCAAAGAGATACCTTTAACGGCATTGGCGGTAACGTATGATCTTGGCGAGTGGAACGATATACACCCGCTAAACAAAAAGGATATGGCGAAGCGGCTATTTCTATGTGCACGTAGGTTGGTTTATGGCGACGATATAATTGCATCGGGCCCGCGATACAAGGGAATGCGTATCAGTGGAGATCAGATTGTTATTTCCTTTGACCAAATTGGAAAGGGACTGGCTATTGGTCAGGGTAAAAAACTGCGGCATTTTGCGATTGCAGGTTCGGATCGAAAATTCTTTTGGGCGCATGCGGTGATACGGGGAAACGAAGTGGTGTTGAGTCATCCGAAACTGAGCAATCCCAAAGCGGTCCGCTATGCCTGGAGCAATAATCCCGAAGATGCAAATCTGATCAATAAGGAAGGCATGTTAGCGGTACCGTTTCGTACCGATAATTGGTAGCATAGGGTAGCTTGATTAGAGAGAAATCAATTAAACAGCATAAAAGGTAATTCAGCAATTTAAGTAATTAATTAATTTAATCAATTTATGAAGGGACTAAATATTGTCTTAAAAAAGCGGACAATGGTATTCTTATTATCCGTTACGGGAATTTTATCAGCAACAGGAGTACTGGGACAGCAGCAAAATATCCTGAAGGATTCCAGTAAAGGTTTTGTGCACCAATCTATTGGTAATCCTTATCTGCCTCTTTGGGAACATCTTCCCGATGGTGAACCCCGTGTTTTTGAAGATCCCGACCAGCCGGGAAAATATCGTGCTTATATCATTGGTTCCCATGATTTACGTTTTAGCAGTTATTGTGGCCCTGATATCAGGATGTGGTCTGCACCGATTGAAAATTTAACGAGTTGGCGCGATGAGGGTGCTATTTTCACCTATCCGATCGATGGAAAGTGGGATGTCATGTATGCACCTGATCTGGTAGAGGTCAAACGCAAGGATGGGAAAAAAGAATATTATTTGTTTCCGCACAGCAGGGGGGATCATCGTGAAGCAATGGTCGTCAAAGGCGATCGGCCAAATGGTCCCTTTAAGCCAATAAATCTCACAGAAGATGGCAAGCGTGCCTTACCTGGGAGTATTCTTGGATTTGACCCCGCAGTTTATATTGAATATGTTACGGATCCGAAAGACCCAGATTTTGAAATTGGATTCCGTGCATACGGTTTTTGGGGTTTCCAACGTTCCATGGCGGCACAATTAGATCAGAAAACGATGTATTCGCTAAGACCTGGTACCGAGATTATCAACTATTTATTGCCGGCGAGCGCACGATATGGCGAATTACGTGATCCAAAAGGTACTTCATATCCAAATATTTTTGAAGGAGAAGATTTAGGAACATTTAATTTTTTTGAAGCTTCATCAATCCGTAAAGTAGGAAACAAGTACGTCTCGGTATATAGTGGTTATTCCGGACCTGAATATGGGGTAGGAAGCTCGAATTCAACCTTGCGTTATGCTGTGGCAGATTCGCCGCTAGGACCATGGAAGAGTGGTGGTGTTTTGGTCGACTCGCGTGCTCCAGTATTGAATAAGGATGGATCCGCAATTGAAACGAGCAATGCCGGTCACAATACCCATGGTAGTATTGAGCTGATCAATGGACAGTGGTATGTATTTTATCATAGACCACCACGTGGATTTGGTTTTGCACGTCAGGCAGTCGTCGAACCTATTAAAGTTTCATGGGATGAAAAAAGCGTAAAAGAAGGCGGCATGGTCTCCCTCCGAGCTTTTGACCCTTTTCAGGAAAACTTGACGATCAAAGATAAACAGGGAAAGGAATATAAAGGTGCAGAAGTTACATCGGAAGGATTTCATTTTTATGGATTAGATCCTTATCAGTATTATTCCGCTGGATATGCATGTTATCTTTCAGATATCAGTTTACAGCAGGATTCATGGGATGTATGGGACAACCATATGCCTGTGACAAATATGAAAAATGGAAATATTGCAGGTTTTAAATATTTCGGATTTGGTGGTCTGCAACAGGATAAATTTGGTTTAAAGGCGTTTAAGGGGACGAAAAAAGGAAATCAGACGACTTTTGATCTATTTATTACACCAAAAACACAGACCTCGTTTAAAGTTAATGTATGGCTGGATGGCCCATGGGATAACGATACCTGGAAAGGGAAGCAGATTGCTCAAATTACTGTACCAGCAAATACCGCAGCAACGGTAAATCAATTTACAGTCGATGTTTCTAAATATGTCGATCAATTGGATGGTAAACATGCTTTATTTCTCGTAGCTGAGGGTGAAGAAGGCAAGCCTCTTTTTGATTTTATAGGGTTGGGGTTTAGTTCGAAAGACAAAAAGATTGAACGTCCAGTGCCACCTTCGGTTACGATTACAGTAAATGGTAAAAAGCTGGTATTGCCTTCGATTCCTGTGAGATCTACAGATGAGAATGGTATTATTGGTTATCATCATTATGAAGTTGCTTTTCCAATGGAAACAAAAGGTAAAAATATTCCTGTGGTAAAAGCTACAGCTAATAGTCCTGAGGTTGAAATTAAGGTTAAACAGGGCGGTTCATTGACTGATTATGCTCAGGTTGATTGTATTTACAAGGGGCAAATGAAAAGTTATGTGATAAAATATGTAACGAATTCAACCGAATAAGAGGCCCGAACCGCCTTTTTAAACATTTTTATTGGAATATAAAACATTTGTATCGGGTGCCGACAAAAGGGTACTTGTAGTTTTACCGCTGTAATTCAACTAATCGAATAACCAATTGTATGGACCAAAGTATGACAGAGGTAAAGCCTTTAAAGGGCTTTTACAAACTTTCAATGAAACAGCGGGTGGGATTTGGTGCTGGAGATCTAGCGCAGAATCTTATCTATCAGACCGTTTCGATGTACCTATTGATTTTTTATACTAATGTTTATGGAATTTCCGCTGCTTCTGCAGGAGTTATGTTTCTCATTGTTCGCGTTGTCGATGTCTTGTGGGATCCCATCGTAGGCGCATTTGTCGATAAGGGAAACCCGCGGCTGGGAAAATATAGGTCATATCTGATTGTGGGCGGGATTCCGTTGACGGGTTTTGCGATTTTGTGTTTCTGGAACGGCTTTTCGGGTTCGTTGACTTACGCTTATATCACCTATGTTGGGCTATCTATGCTGTATACATTGATCAATGTTCCTTATGGTGCGTTAAACGCCTCGTTGACCAGGGATACGGATGAGGTGACAAAGTTAACTTCGACACGCATGTTTATGGCGAATGTAGGCGGACTGGCGGTCGGATATGGTGTGCCGCTTGTCGTAAAATATTTTTCTCCAGATGGTAAGATAAATTCGAAAGATTCGGCAGAGGCCTGGTTTACGACGATGCTTATCTATGCCCTAGCTGGATTAATCCTTTTATTTTTTTGTTTTTCACAGACAAAAGAACGCGTGATTATGGACGAGAAGGATACGGATAATGTCCGGGTGTCTGATCTCTGGCAAGAGTTTAAGCACAATCGACCCTTGCGTATCTTGGCCTTTTTCTTTATTACAGCATTTGCCATGATGGCTATTGGTAATTCTGCAGGATCTTATTATATGATCTATAATGTACATGCACCAGATATGCTCCCCTATTTTATGGCCCTGGGGTCCTTGCCTGCGTTTATTTTTATGCCACTAGTTCCGGCCATCAAACGTGCGATAGGAAAAAAGCAAATGTTCTATGTTTTCTTGGGTATTGCCATCGTCGGAATGCTCTTTTTATATGTTATTTCATCCAACGAGAACCTGAAAGGAAATATTGGATTGGTGTTGGGTGCTCAGTTTATCAAATCAACAGGAGTGATCGTTGCTACGGGGTACATGTGGGCCTTGGTACCTGAAGTAATCTCCTACGGTGAGTATAAAACCGGTAAACGTATTTCGGGTATTGTCAATGCACTGACTGGTATTTTTTACAAAGCTGGGATGGCATTGGGTGGGGTTGTTCCGGGATTGGTCTTGGCATATGTTGAATTTGACAAAGATAATGCAACAACACAGTCAGCCATGGCCGAAAAAGGAATTCTATGGTTGGTGGCTGTTATTCCTGCGATACTTTTGGTTGTGGCCATGTGGGTCATTTCCAAATACGAACTGGATGATGTAGCAATCGATAAAATTAATCAAGATATTGAATCCAGGCATACTCATCATTAATCAAAAATAAACCATGACGATGTTAAAAACTATTATTATGGCTGTAACGGCCTTACTGGTGACCAATTTTGCTTCAGCCAATGCTCAAAACGAGAAGCAGGCACCTGATTCACTGACCTTGAAAGATGCTTTTGAAGATAAATTTCTTATAGGAACGGCTCTAAATCTTGATCAGATTTGGGAGCGGGATTTGGAGGCTGTCGCTGTGGTAAAAAAGCAGTTCAACTCCATTGTCGCCGAAAATTGTATGAAAAGTATGTTTCTGCAACCGCAAGAGGGTGCATTTAATTTTAAGGATGCAGATCGTTTTGTAGCGTTTGGGGAAAAAAATAAAATGCAGATTATCGGTCATACGCTGATTTGGCATTCGCAGACACCGGCCTGGTTTTTTGTTGATAAAAATGGTAAGGATGTGTCTCGCGAGGTCCTTATAGCGCGGATGCGGAAGCATATACAGACCGTAGTATCACGCTATAAAGGAAGGGTGTTGGGTTGGGATGTCGTTAACGAGGCCATACTGGACAATGGTGAATGGCGTAAAAGCAAATTCTATCAGATTATTGGACCTCAATTTATTGAATTGGCTTTCAAATTTGCCCATGAAGCTGATCCCAAAGCCGAATTATATTATAATGATTATTCAACTGCAATTCCCGCAAAAAGAAAAGGGATTATAGACATGGTTCGACAAGTAAAGGCGGCGGGTGGTCATGTTAGTGGTGTTGGCATGCAAGAACACAATGGGTTAGACAATCCATCGATCAGCGAGGTTGAAAAGAGCATACTTGGATTTGCAGATCTTGGTGTGAAGGTGATGGTTACCGAAATGGATATCTCTGTTCTGCCGCATGTACGTCCTGATATGGGGGCTGAAATTGGGGAACGCCATGCCTACAGCAAAGACATGAATCCTTATGAAAAAAGCCTGCCTACCGGGAAAATGGAAGAGCTTGGGAAGAGGTACGTGGACTTTTTTAAATTATATCTCAAGCATCATGATAAAATATCCCGAGTGACTTTGTGGGGTGTTGGCGATGGGAATTCGTGGAAGAATGGCTGGCCCATCCCTGGACGTACAGACTATCCTCTGTTATTCGACCGGAATTATCAGCCCAAACCATTTGTAAAAGATATTATTGCATTGACTCAAAAAAAAAAGAAATAAGAAATATGAACAAGAGCAGGTACTTATTTGCAGGGGATTATATGGCTGATCCATCAGCGCATGTTTTTGAAAACAAGATTTATATCTATCCTTCCCATGACCGGGAGAGCGGAATACCCGAAAACGATAATGGTGATCATTTTGATATGCAGGATTACCATGTGTTTTCACTTGAAGATAGCAATGCTGAGGTGGTTGATCATGGGAAAGTATTGGACCTAAAAGACATTCCCTGGGCTGGTCGTCAGCTTTGGGATTCAGATGTGACTGAGAAAGAGGGGAAGTATTATATGTATTTCTCCATGAAAGACAAAAATGACATTTTTAGACTTGGCGTCGCTATCGCAGATCATCCCTATGGTCCGTTTGTGCCCCAAGATAATCCAATTAAGGGAAGTTATAGCATAGACCCCTGTGCTTTTAAAGATGAAGATGGTACATACTACTTATATTTTGGTGGTATCTGGGGCGGTCAGCTGCAATTCTATCGAAATAATAAAATTGTTTCGCCCAACGAATTGCCTCCTAATGATGAACCTGCATTGTCTCCAAAGGTGGTCAAGATGTCTGCTGACATGCTGGAATTTTCAGAGCAGCCACGCGATCTCGTTATTTTAGATAAAGAAGGAAAACCATTGAAGCATGGTGATACGGAGAAGCGATTTTTTGAAGCATCCTGGATGCATAAATATCAGGATAAATACTATTTTTCATATTCCACTGGAGACAGCCATCTGATCTGTTACGCAACGGGAGACAATCCTTATGGACCGTTTACGTATCAAGGTGTTATTTTGTCTCCAGTTGTCGGTTGGACAACCCATCACAGTATTCTACAATTTAAGGGCAAGTGGTATCTGTTTTATCATGACTCGGTACCTTCGGGAGGAAAAACATGGTTAAGAAGTATGAAAGTGATTGAATTGGAGTATGACGAAAATGGTCATATTAAGCCAATAGATGGATTGTCGTCTTAAATAATGATTTTGTTTCGTTTATTCATGCGGTATACCTCACATTTCTATTTCTTGTTGGCATTTCTTTTTTGCGTTCCCTTTATCGCGCGATCCGAGGATGGGAGCCAACTGTGGCTGCGATTTTCAAAACCGGGGAAGCCGCTTTGTCATGTCCATATTGCAGGTGGAGAATCTGCAGATGCAACGCTTATTTTAGCAGAACAAGAGCTCCTGAATTATTGGAAGGGTGCTGATATTATCCTAAAACTTGATCATAGACGAAAGGAATTGAAGGACGGCTATCAGATAAACCAATATAGAAATCAGGTTCATGTGGTTGCCGGCCAATCTGTGGGTGTATTATATGCCGTTTATCATTTACTGCGCCTTCAGGAAACAGAAGATAGCATACCGCATAGGGGACTGATGGAGATACCTTCTTATGATATTCGAGTTTTGAATCATTGGGATAATTTGGACGGAACCATAGAACGGGGCTATGCAGGGCATTCTCTATGGAATTGGGCGGAATTGCCAAATAAACTTTCACCGCGATACGAAGAATATGCACGTGCGAATGCATCGGTTGGTATTAATGCCACTGTCTTAAATAACGTAAATGCTTCTCCGGATATGGTGAAGACGGACTATCTGTTGAAAGTTAAAGCATTGGCTGATGTCTTTCGTAAATATGGTATTAAAGTCTATCTGTCGATCAATTTTTCATCACCAAAAAATCTAGGTGGTTTAGCTGATTCGGATCCGTTAAATGAAGATGTCCGACGCTGGTGGAAATCCAAGGCAAAGGAGATTTATGGGCTGATTCCTGACTTCGGCGGATTTTTGGTCAAAGCAAATTCGGAAGGCCAACCGGGGCCACAGGATTACGGTCGAACCCATGCGGATGGAGCCAACATGCTTGCTGATGTGCTAGCTCCTTATGGTGGTACAGTGTTCTGGCGGGCTTTTGTCTATCATCCGACTAAAGATGACCGCGCTAAGCAGGCCTATCAAGAGTTTGCTCCCCTTGATGGGCAGTTTCGGGAGAATGTTATTCTTCAGGTAAAAAATGGGCCGATAGATTTTCAGCCCCGGGAACCTTTTAACCCTTTATTGGGCGCGATGCCAAATACAGCAAAGATGCTTGAATTGCAAGTGACCCAAGAGTATCTGGGATTTTCTAATCATTTGGTCTATCTAGCGCCCTTGTTTAAGGAGGTATTGGACAGTGAAACGTATGTCAATGGAAATGGCAAAACGGTAGCAAAACTGACTGGCAGCAGGGGGTATCCGGGACGGAAAACAGCCATTGCTGCTGTCGCCAATATCGGTGAGGATACCAATTGGACCGGACATCATTTTGCCCAGGCCAACTGGTATGCGTTTGGCCGACTAGCCTGGAATAATACATTATCATCCGCCCAGATCGCGGATGAGTGGATACGAATGACTTTTACGGGCGAGCCGGCGTTCGTGGAGCCAGTCAAGACGCTGATGCTGGAATCGCGAGAAGCAGCAGTGGACTATATGATGCCTTTGGGTTTACATCATTTATTTGCTTTTGACCACCATTATGGTCCCGAACCTTGGGGAAACATCCCCGGAGGACGTCCTGACTGGATGCCATGGTATTATCATAATGCCGATAGCCTGGGACTGGGGTTTGATCGCACTGTAAACGGAAGTAATGCGGTATCACAATATCATCCGCCTTTGGACAGAATTTATGGGACTATATCAACTTGTCCAGAAAATCTTTTATTGTGGTTCCACCATGTTCCTTGGAATTATCGGATGAAGAACGGTCGTACCCTTTGGGACGAATTATGCTTCCGTTATGATCACGGTGTCCAAAAAGCGAGAGGATTTCAAAAAATTTGGGATCGCATGGAAAGCTATATTGATCGGTCTCGTTTTTCAGCAGTGCAGTCTAAACTTAGAATTCAAACTAGAGATGCTGTTTGGTGGAAAGATGCTTGCCTGCAGTATTTTCAACTTTTTTCACAGCAGCCGATTCCTTACGAATTGGAAAGACCAATATATGATTTGGAAGAATTAAAGAAAATCAAACTGCCTATGGGACATCATAATTAGACGCTATCAATGGATTACTTATGAATGTCAATTAATAAATCGATCTTTTTATCTTGCTATTCGGCGTCTGTAACTCAATGGCGTTTCACCTGTTATTTTTTTAAATAATCTATTAAAATAAGATATATTTTCAAAGCCAAGCTTGAAGCTGAGTTGTTGGATATTGTCCTCATCAACTAAAATCATCAATTGTGCCTTTTCGATTTTCTTCTGGTTGATATAGTGTACGGGAGTGGTATTCATCTGTTTTTTGAATAGCCGAATAAGATGATCTTTAGAGATAAAGATTAGATTGGCAAGTTGTTCGATGGAAATTGGCTGATGCAAATTTTCGTCGATGTAATCGAGCACGCGCAGGAGACGTTTTTCGACATGTGTTATTTTGTTGATTGCCTCCGCTAAAAATCGGCTCATCAGCAAATGGATAATAGCTTGATTTTCGGATTCCCTTGCAATAGGTGAGGTATCCTGCAGTGCCATGTTTTTTATTAATTCTGTTGAATTATCGTAGCCTTTTGGATCGTAAATTGTTAGTTCACGGCCAGGATTTATGGCATAGAGACGTTGGATAAGGATCTGTAACAACTGATCTGATTCTATTTCCTTTGGAAAAGTATAATGTTCAAAGATACTGGATCTTATTTTGGGGTTTTCATAGATATGGATATAATAGAGTGAAAATGTACTGGAACAGGCATAGCTATGGTGGACATAGGCCGGTGTGAGATAGAGATGGCCGGGTCTAAGTTTAATGAGATCGTCATTTAAAATAATTGATGCTTCCCCTTCACAGACATAATGTATTCTTGCAAAAGGACTTTGAATATTTTTAAAATTCCAATCTGCACGATGTTCAGCATAGCCAACATTCAATAGTGTAAAATCCAGTTTATTCTTTTCGCTGCTTATCATAATCCGAGGAGGAGAATAGTTTATTACAATATTAATCGTTTTGATTAAAAAAACTCTATTTTTTTAATGATAATATCGATAATGTGTCTGTTTGGTTTAAGCTATGAACATCCAAAAGGAGATTACACATTTTTTACGGGATCATTGTCTAGGACCTCGCTTTTTGCGGAGGAATTGGCGTTATCAATTGAATCTTTCGTATCTGAACCTTTCAGAAATGCTTGGCTGCGTATAGAATGACACGGCTGCTCACCAATAATCTATCCATACTAGTGCTTTTTGGAAGGAGACTTTGCAATGCATAGTGGGGGATAGGTCGATATTGTATTATTTTTGATCGCTAATGTAGTTTCTATCTCGATACAATACAGTTATTTTTGAGCAATCAGCACGAGCGGTGCTTTAGAAATGCAAGCTATAAAGTGAATAAGTTTGGGCATAGTGCCCGGCTTCTATAAATTACTTTGAGAAAACGATAAAGAATCGAAGAATAGCAATTAAATTTAAACAGTGAAACCATTTATAAATGAAAGCGATAAAAATTGTGAAAAAAGGAAGCGTGGAAATAGTTCATATTCCTAAGCCGACCGTCGGAGATGGACATGCCCTCTTAAAAATTGATTATGTTGGATTCTGCGGTTCGGATCTGAATACCTTTCGCGGGTTAAACCCCTTGGTCAAGTTGCCTGTGATACCGGGGCATGAAATCGGGGCTACGTTAGTGGAACTGGGAAATAATGTCGCTACTGATCTGAAGATTGGTGCAAGAGTTACCGTAAATCCTTATTCCAATTGTGGTGTGTGTACAGCCTGTAAGAATAACAGATCCAATGCATGCCGTTATAACGAGACAATGGGTGTGCAGCGCGACGGCGCGATGGCCGAATATATCGTAGTGCCTATTGAAAAGATTATCGATGGTGGACAACTTTCATCCAAAGAATTGGCTTTGGTAGAGCCGATGAGTGTGGGCTTTCATGCGGTTGACAGGGCGTCGGTAACGGATAGTGATACGGTACTGATCTTTGGGTGCGGTATGATCGGGGTGGGGGCAATCGTTCGGGCGGCTTTGCGGGGTGCCACAGTGATCGCTGTTGATGTGAGTGCTGAAAAGCTTGAACTTGCAAAAAAACTCGGCGCAAAGTTTACGATCAACAGTGCTGAAGAAGATCTGGAGGCGAGGCTGAATGTAATAACCCATTCGATGGGAGCAGATGTGGTTATTGAAGCGGTTGGACGTAAGGAAACGTACTTAGCCGCTATTGCTGCTGCCGCCTATACGGGCAGAGTTGTGTATATAGGTTATGCAAAAGATGCTATTCCTTTTGACACACAGTTTTTTGTAAAAAAGGAACTGGATATCAGGGGATCGCGCAATGCGACGCCAAAGGACTTCGCTGCGGTGATGAAGTACCTCAACATGAAAACCTGTCCGATAGAGGAACTGATTACAGCGATCTATCCTGTGGAGGAGGCACAATTGGCCCTCGAGTCGTGGCTGAAGGATCCGGGGCATGTCTTTAGGCTATTGATCGAGTTCTAAACGATGACTGTGGTTTGCTGATTAAATTTTTGTGATAATGAGTCGTTTCTAAAATAAGACGTGATAAATAGTTAAAATTAAGCTTATAGTACCGCAAACGGAGCTATGGTTGGATTTACGAAAATTGCCAAATACTAATTGGTTACTACAGTAGGTTGTAATGAATATCCGATATACATATTATATTTTTCGGCCTACTTATGTATCAAAAGGTAATATAGTCAAAACTATTTTAGGTCGTTATTGTTCAATAAATCAAAGGCATATAAGGTATACGTATATTAGAAAGTAGTTTTTTGTTCAGGCTAGGTCGACATGCACTTAGCCTTTTTTTATGAGTAGGTTTCAAGGGTTTCAAGTGGTTTTCAAAAATGAATCGAAGTAGTGTAATTTGTTGTAAGGAAAATTTTTTTAATTAGCATTTGATTGTTTAGTTTTGAAAAACCATTAGTCATTGTTGTTAATTTATTACCTAAAATTGTGCAAAGCCAAACTATTATTACTTTACTTATTGTTGGAATAGTCATCAGTAAGACACTTATTGGAGTACTGATCTACTTTTTAATCCGAAAGAATCGCCAGCTAAAAGTAGAACAACTCAAATTGACCACTGCAAACAGTATCCTCAGTGACCAGGCCATGCGTATTCACCATTATAATGAAGAATTAAAAATTGCCGAAAGCTTCAAAACTAAAGTCTTGTCGATCGCTTCGCATGATCTCAGAGCACCCTTTGCTTCGGTTGAAATTTTATTGGCCATCGATGATATTTCTTTGGTAAACAAGGAGGAACTAAAACTCATATTTCTAAATTTAAAAGGACAGGTAGCCCGATCGCGCATGATGTTGGAAGAGGTGCTACTGTGGACAGAATCCCAACTTAGAGACAAACTCGAAAATACGGAGAACTGTAATATTCACGATCAAATTGAAGCAGTATTGGGAATATATACGCTAGAAATTCAACGTTTCAATATACAGATATTAAATTCGGTGAACAAGGATTTTTGGGCCGATACCCACAAAGGAATTTTTGCTTTTGTGCTTAGAAATGTGATCAGCAATGCCATTAAATACGGGCGTGTAGGCGGTACTATTGCCTTGCAATTGATTGATGATGAGGTCGACCGCTGGGAACTCATCGTCTGCAATGAGGGAGATGAACTTTCGTCTGATGTCCTTCATAACCTCAATTTTGTCAATAGCTGGGAACGCAAGAAAGCTGAAAACAACAAAGGAGCAGGATTAGGAATCTCACTCTGTAAGGATTTGATAAAACGGATTGACGGAACAATGCTGTTCGAAAATAAGAGTGGTACGGGTGTTTCTGTAAGAATTTCGTTTCCGCGGAAAGCTTATCAGGCGGTTTCATGAGGAGTCAATCGATATAGAAAAGATTGGCTTTCCTACTGGATTGAATACATGTTTCATTTCGCGGTAACATTTTTCAAGATTAAGAATGGTCCATGTTATCAGTCTGTTGAAGACTAGGTCGAAAGTATTGGTCCCAATGCTAGAGTCTGTCAGTGCAAGCAGAATGGTGGTTTGTCAGTCGGCCAAGGAAAACAAATGTTAGCTGTTTTTTGACTGTTTTAGTTGATCAATTGTCCGATTGTATCGATCATAAATGACTTTTTCAGATTCAAAATCTGCATTTGGTTTCCAATATTCTTCGACTCGAATTTTATTGTTCTTGATGGTGGTATTTGAGCTTATCAATGTTCCTTTTCCATGCACTTCGTCCATGTTAACGGGGTTTATGGGAGAAAAGTATTTTTCCAGCATTTTTGGGATTTCGCGAAAACCGGTGCAATCCTCGTCGATAATGACTGTTTTACTTTTTGTGATCAAAGGCAAAAGTACTTTGGCTATCCAGCGGGGTTGCTCCGATTTGAGTTGATCTGCTGGCTGCGTCAGATAGAAGCTGAACTGTGCCTTATCGTCGCTGTAGTGGCTGCGGTAGATAACGGTTTCGATGGTATTCCAAGGAATAAACTGCGTTGTGTTTAACAATGGGATTTGATGAGATAGGCCTTTGGGATCAGCTGTTACACTTTCCTGTAGCGCTGTTTGCCGCTCGATCGTTTTCTCAGAAACTTGAAATCCAACTGTCATACCGTACAGGATAATACCGGGAAATAGAATGAAAAGCCCCGAAACGAAATAGGCTCCCACAACTTTGGTATCTTGAATAATCATAAATATGGTCAAACCTATTCCAATTGAGATAAATAGTCCAAGAAATAATTTAATGAATAAAAGAGAGTTAAACTTCATTTGCTGAAAGCCAGTGGTTTCTAGCTAAATGTACTAAAAGTTCTTGATTTTTATGAAGGGCTTATCGCTTTGAAAAGAGGGGGTGACACAAGTATGCGAGAGAGGATGGTAAGGTCTTGGCGCGAATGGCAATAATTATTATATTTGCGAGACTGTCAATACATGAAAGCGAAACAATTGATATGGATACTGCTGCCGTTGATGCTCTTGCAAAGCTTCTCGTCGGTATGGCTGTGGACTGTTTTTGAGCTTAATAGGGATTATATTGCTAAGAATGAGTGTATCAATCGATTCAATGAAAAGGCTCTTTCCTGTCGAGGACAGTGTGTGCTGATGAAGAAAATGCGTGAACATGAGGAGAAGGAACAGAAGAACCTCGAATCACGTATAATCGACGTTGTATTTATCGATAATCAACAGAAATTTAACTTTGATATCGCTTTTTTTGAACAAGCAGCTGCGGAGACCTTACTTCCAGGTTATCAGTCGAATTATGGCTATAAGCCAATCTTTTCTATTTTTCACCCACCGTTGGTTTAGATCATTTTGTTTTTTTAGTGCGAGCTGTTGGTACCTGAACTGATAGCCTGTACGGCCTGTTTTCAAAAGATTTAAATCAATACATATGAACATATATTCCCATTTAGGGATTATCGAGGGTGTATTATTCTCGCTACTTGCTCTTTCAATTTCTTCGTGTACGGCTGATTATTCAAAAAATAACAGGGACGGAGCAGATCTTATCTTGCCTAAGGAGTCCGATCTGGTCCGAATAACGGATAAGATCTGGCGTAACAACAGCTATACAGTATGCGCAGATGCCAAACTCAACAATAAATATCATACTGTTTGCCTCCGTATAAGAGATAAGTCGGGAAATCCGATCAATGACAAACCCCTGGATTTCTATCCCGAGATGAGTATGGGACGTATGAAGCATGGTGGGCCTTACGAAAATCCTCTTGCCCTCCGAGGAATTATCCATCAAATTTTTAGACTGCCAATCGTTTGGTTATTCTACAAATATTTTTTTACAGAATAATCATACAAAAATGGTCATAAGAAAAAAGAAATTAGATTTTCTAAAATTAGAGGATATTGATTCCACTTCGCAGGGAATCGTTATTATGCCTATAGCAGATTTTTTACATGCTAAAGCGAATCAGAATACACTGCATATACGTTCGTTTTATAGCCTTTTGTTCGTCAAGAGTGGCGAACTGTCTATGGTGGCCGATCAAAGTATACATATTTTAGGTGCTCATGATGTGATCAGCATCAATTCAGATTGTGTGTGCAGTTTTCAGTCGCATTCTGCCGTAGAAGGTTACATTGTTCTATTTACAGAATCGTTTTTCATGCAGCGGCATACTGCTGAAGTGATGCGCTATTTTTATTTTTTAAAGAGTACATGTATGCACGCTTTTGTTCTTCCAAAAGAAGAAGGGATGAGTTGTCTACAAGTAGTAAATCTCATGCAGATAGCATATAACTCATTTAAATTGAGCTCTAAGGAGGTGTTGAGACGCTATTTAATCATGCTGCTCCAGATTTTGGGGCCGCCTATCGTAATCGAGGGAGCCACTGCACGCATGGATGGAGGTGATGATAAGATCCGAAGCTTCGAATCTCTGGTGGATAGTCATTATGCACAACAGCGTTATCCTTCATTTTATGCTGGGCAATTGAATATATCGATCAATTATCTCAATCGGATTTGTCGGGAAAAAAGATCGGTAAGTTGTGGTACCATTATCCGTGGACGTATTTTACTGGAGGCAGAGCGTTTGCTTTACCATACTTTTAAAACAGTAAAAGAAATTGCTTTTGAACTCGGATTTGAGAATGTACCTTATTTTAGCACATTTTTTAAGGCAAATAAAGGAATGAGCCCCGAAGAGTATCGGAAGAATATTTGAAATACGTTGTGCTAAAAGCCTTTTCCGTGGATGTGGAAAAGGCTTTACTTTTCAATTGTGGGATAGTTCTGTAGCTTGATCTTTTTGCGTACTTATTTCAAGTGCTGGATTACTCCTGGTGTTTGAAGTAATCCAGCCCTATTTTTTCTTTTTCGATTTTCTCTTGCCTTCAGCAGGTGAATCCAATATAGCCATCAATAACAAATAATAGCCTTTTTCCAATCCCATTTTTTGTGCTTTTTGGTTTATAGTGTCCATATCTTTGTCTAATTATTGTTTAATACTATTTTACGATTTGAGTAAACAGAATCAAATGCTGTACCCAAAAGCTCTCCTTGGTCACATAACCGTATTTTTAGAATGGAAATAACGTAGAGATTTTTTCTATACCAAAAAAATACGGATTGCTTGGGTATTTAATGCAATGAAGTGTTGAATAGGGCCGAAGGAAGATGTGAAAAATACATGAACCTCTTTGCAGCAAAACATTTTTGACATCAGCATTGTCATACTTTCAATTAATAATTAAAATAGATTTTTATGAAAAAGATAATTCCATTTGCACTCATGTCGAGTTTATTGGTGCTCGTGTCGAGCTGTGCAGCAATCGAAGGTATATTTAAGGCCGGTGTATGGTCAGGTATTCTATTGGTAGTTGTCGTGGTCGCTATCGTTATTTGGTTGGTAAGTAAGTTGTTTGGTGGATCAAAATGATCATATGGACTGGAATTTTCAATATTTAGACGTTTATATTTTTTCGACCAGATATTTCCAATAACGTTTGGGAACGTGCCTTAAGTGAAGCTTTAAGTTCTTACGTGATTCAATATTGGTACTTTTAAAATAAGTCTTCCACAGATGCTGATATTCCTTTTCTTGAGGGTCGAGATCCACTTCTAGCTGATATGGATCTCGAACTTCGCTATCGTTATTATTGTACACCTCTATGATAGTTTTGCGATCGTAGTGAAAACCATAGTTTCGCCGTATGTCATAGATCAACCAGCATTGGTCAGCGAATCGATTTTTAAAGAAATCAAGCACGAGGGGAATCACATTGAAATCGGGATCAACTATGGCTGTATAAAGGTGATCGTTGGATTTAACAAAGCGGATAAATGCCTTCATGCGGTGTCTTTCGCGATTGATCTTTTTGACTGTCTGATGCATACGGAGTATTGCCGGGTGACCATAATTATGAATATCCAATTTTCCGGTGCGAAAGAGTTCCACGATCAATTGAAAGCCATTGATCCATTCAGGCAACTTGTCGGATAGAAAGTTGTGGTAAAAGATTTTTGTTTCTTTCTTTCCCAATATTTTTTCCATTCCAGCAAGGATGCGATTAGCTTTTTTAGCATCCGTATTAATTTGGCGTTTTTCCGAAAAGATATTAATTTCCATAGTTTGCATTGTTGTAGGAATAATATCAAATTCTTTTCGTTCAAAAGCCTCAAAGACACAGCAGAGGTAACCGGAATAACTCCCATCAAAAATATAATCCATCAAAATAAGGTTAGCTGGCTATTGGAGGTCGTGATTTGCGGTCGAGGGTTACGTTCGAGAATAGACTTTCTGATGTCTTCGGGATAGTGAAAGCCAGCAGCTACCAGTGTATCCTGGCAAACCATAAAATATTTGGCCCGGTTATAGGCTATTCCCATTTTTCGAAGCTGGAATTCCTTTAGTTTTCCATATTTGCGGGCTTGCACAATTTTATTTGCGGACTGTCGACCAATGCCCGGAATTCGAATGATCCAGCTGTATTCAGCAGTATTGATGTCAATAGGAAAGAATTGAGGATTGCGTAGTGCCCAAGCGAGTTTGGGATCTATTTCTAGATCCAATTGCTGATGCTTGGTATTCAGTATTTCATTGAGCGAAAAACCGTAAAATCGAAGTAACCAATCTGTCTGATAAAGTCTGTTCTCACGTACCAAAGGTGGTGATGTCCCAATCTGGGGTAGGTTGGAATCGGTCGCGTTGATGGGGATATAACCCGAATAATAAACCCGTTTGAGATTGTAATCTTTATAGAATGCATTGGCGGCCTGCATAATTTGTAGGTCATTCTCTGGCGTGGCCCCAATAACCAGCTGTGTACTTTGACCTGCCGGTACAAATAAGGGCTTTTTCTTGTCGTTTTTTCGTTCCTGCTGCAGGTTGAGGATTTCATTTTTAATAATTGCCAATGGCTCGCGTACGGATTGATGGTCCTTTTCAGGAGCAACTAGCTTGAGTCCCTCCTCGGTGGGAATTTCGAGGTTCACACTCATTCGATCAACATATAAACCTGCTTCTTTTAATAACGATTCACTTGCGCCTGGAATGGCCTTAAGATGGATATAACCATTAAAACGTTCTTCCGTCCGAAGTTTCTTAACGACTAACATTAAACGTTCCATGGTATAGTCTGCAGATTTGAAAATACCCGAACTCAAAAAAAGACCTTCAATATAATTGCGACGATAGAAATTCATGGTCAGTTCGACAACTTCCTTAACCGAAAATGCAGCGCGCTGCACATCATTGCTACGCCGGCTAACACAAAAGGAACAATCGTAGATGCAATAATTGGTCATTAGGATTTTTAACAGAGAGACACAGCGACCATCTTCGGTGTAGGTATGGCAAATGCCACTAGCTGACGAATCGCCAATACCACCATTATTCTTTCGTTTACTTCCACTCGAACTACAGCTTACGTCATATTTTGCGGCATCAGCCAGTATCTGCAATTTATCATCAAATCCAAACATGATTTATCTTTCAGTATTTGGCTGTAAAAATACTAATATTATTAGTATTATAAGGGCGTAAAATTACTTGATTTGCTTTTTTTGTGACTGTATTTTTCACATTCTTCACGGCAGATTATTTGAAATTATTAAAAAAATAAACGATTTGTGATGGGGTACTGTTCATTTATAAACTACATATTATGGCAGAGAATAATTTGAATAATAAAGAAGCGTTAGAAAAGCTAAAAGTAATCGTTGATCAAATTGATGTTGGGACGATCTGTTCATTTCCAGTAGATTCTGAATATCCGCACGGTGTTCCTATGAGTAGACAAGAAGTGGATGAGGAGGGGACGATTTGGTATATATGTTCGGCAGAAAGTGAAACCTTTAAAAACATTTCACAGGATCCCAAAGTGTCTTTATTTTATGCGGACCCTAAAAATTATACCTTTTTGAGCATCAATGGTACAGCGAATCTTTCGCGCGATCAGGAAAGGATAGATCGTTATTGGAACAAGATGATGGAAGGATGGTTTGAAAAAGGGAAGGAGGATCCCAATATCAGGTTGCTCCAGGTGACGCCTAAAGATGCACATTATTGGGATTCAAACTCCAATATGATCGTTAATCTATTTAAGATGCTAAAAGCAACTATTACTGGAGACACAGAGGATATCGGTAAAGAAGGGGATTTGAATATTTAGTGTTTATAGGAAAATGAAGAAAAAGCAAAAACTCCTCAGTGTCGAAACTGAGGAGTTTTTATATAGATCAAACTTTTACTGCCAAATGCTGTCACGCATTTCCTTTAATTACGCGTAAAAGTACTGCAATGATAGCAATCACCAAAAGAATATGAATTAGTCCGCCGCCAACAAAGCCACCAAAAAAACTGATTGCCCATATCAGGACCAAAATAACAGCGATAGTATACAATAGATTTCCCATAGCAATGAATTTATATGTTTATTGAATAACAATATTTAACTGGAGATGGTTTACTATTTTTTTGTTTTTTTAGATAATTAGTCAACCATGAAATGCTATTTCGATTTTTAGCCAAATGTAAAAGACTAGCCTGATTGATTGAAATAGTCGAAGGTTTACGACTAGCTTATTATAATTGGTATTTGTTGTTTAGAGAATAATTATGCAAAATTGATCCGCTCAAATAGTTTTGTACCCCAGGTATTCGTGGAGAATCTGAGCAACTGTGTTGGGCAAGGTCCTTTATATTAGCCTAATGACCTATTTTTTGAATATATTACTGGAATTTAAAAGGTAGGTGGTCTTAAATTGTAAAAAATATGGTTTTATCTGTTTTTTTTAATAAAATTTATTGTTTTATAGTGATGATGTTGTGTTTTGTTCTGTTTATAGCGAATATTGTTATGCACATTTACGCAAGATCTTTCAAAGGAAAATACTGTACGAAATGTACTGCCGATGAATTAACAAACTTAAAAATTGATACAAAGATGAAAAAGATTTTATTTTTAGTGACCATGGTTATGTTCGCCATTACTGGCGTCTTTGCCCAGATTCACAAACCTGTTAAATGGACTGTAGCCAGCAAAAAATTGAACAATAAGGAAGCTATGGTTTACGTGAAGGCTACGATTCAAAATGGTTGGCACATTTACTCTCAAAATGTAAAAGATGGTGGTCCAATTCCAACATCTTTCAATTTCGCTAAAGCAGCTGATTATGCTTTAGTTGGTAAGACAGCTGAACCAAAACCAAAGATCAAACACGAAGAGGTTTTCAAAATGGATGTGGGGTACTTTACCAATGAAGTGATCTTTCAGCAAAAAGTTTCACTCACGAAAGGAACTGCAACAGTAAAAGGGTCCGTGGAATGGCAAGCTTGTGACGCTTCACAATGTCTGCCCCCAGACGAATATGCTTTTGCTGTGACGATAAAATAGTTTAAGGAATAGCAATTAACCATCTAAAGCGATTTGGCGCTGAGGATAATTGATAGAAAAAGGAAAAAATTAAGGACAAAGGCTAGGTAGGATTACCTAGCTTTTTTTGTTGAAAGAGGCCATTTGGTATAAAAAATAGCCTCTTTTGTATAATTTGTTAAATCTATTTTTTATAGAGCTTTAGCTTTGTTTAAATGGATTATACAAACTTACTTCTGCAGGCAGATCGTTTTTTAGCGCGTAGTTATAGCGAAAATTACAACCCACACCTTTGTTTTCACACCATTGGGCGGGTTCGTGACATTGTCAATGCAGCAAACTGCAAATAATCGGAAAACAGCCGCTTGGCTGAGATAATAGGTGTTGTATGGTAAAAATGATAAAGATGGATCGATTAAAGCTGATGCACTGTGCAAAGTTAGCTTGCTTTTTGATAATGGGATTGTTCAGTTTCAAGTCTGTATGTTACGGGCAAATGGGGGTTGGACTTCGTGTTGGTGGTAACATTTCGCGCGCAAATGGCAATGCATTCGGCGGCAATAGAATGGGTTATCAATTAGGGGGAGATCTGATTTTTTCCCTCAATAGTAAAATGGATATCCAACTTGAACCTACTTATAATTTAACCAGAATACGCGTTAATGATCATACAGCTTCTCTTTCCGGAGGTTTATACAAAGGGACGCGTTCGCTGAAATACCTCAATACACCGGCATACCTTAAAGTTAATTTTACGAGAAAATTTTCGATTCTGGGTGGTCTAGATTTTAATATGCTGCTCAACGACGATGCGTATAAACTCAATGATGGAACACCTGCATTCAATAGTCGTACACGTATCGGCTATGCACTGGGGGTAGACCTTGGAGCGCTATATTTCAGATATCGACAGTTCAAAAAGAATAATAAAATTGTAGACAACTGGGATGCACATATTGACCAGTATCAGCTGGGATTTAAAGTGCGTTTGTTTTAAGCGAATAGACTCACTGGTAGGTAACCTTTACAGACTTTCCTGTGCTGTAAGTTGAGCCGCTCTGATTTTGCTACATCAGGCGGCTCTAACTTTTTGTTGATTCACCATTTGTCGTTTGTGTGTTTATTGCTGGATATAGAGGATATTTCGATATCTTGCATAGACAAACCAATATTTCCTTCCGCTGAATCCCGGATGGCAATAAATTATAAACGAATGGATAGAAGGAATTTTTGTTGCAAGAATGCTTATTGAAAGAAGAAGCGGATGATTGGCGTTTTTCTTGGTGGGAAGATGAATTTCTTAAAATATTTAAAACTATTTGTGTTCCTTAACGGTCCAATCAATAGTTAATGTAGGTTAGATATTGTATTTTTCAAAGGCTAGGGATTAATTTCCTAGCCTTTCTTATTCAATAGGCTGCTTGGCCGATTTCTAGCCGATCTATTTTTCCAGTTGCATTGACATGAAATTTAAAATAGGTCTTAAAGTCTCCCCAAGTATCACTATGGAATCGACCGTAAATATCCAATCCATTGTTTTCTACTTTGTCGATGCTGATGAAGCGCTCTTGTCCAATTGCCTCTGTAGAGAATTTATGAAAATCACGCGTTTTGCCGTCGTCGAGTAAAATGGCGTTCGGTATAAAAAAAGAAAGCCATGTTGTACTGTCTGCTTTTTGCCAGGCCTGAATAGCTCTTTGTATATGCGAGCTTTCTATTTTTTGATATTCCCTACGCCGTATTGGTTGATGTTGATGGTTTCCGATCTGACCGCAGGCCTCGAAGCTACAGCATGTTAGTATCGGGACAAAAAATCTAATAATATTCATTTAATCACTATTGATTAGCTCCACCATTGACCAGCAGATGTTGTCCATTAACAAAGGAGGAGAGGTCGCTTGCAAAAAATTCAGCTACATTGGCAACATCTTCGACTTCTGCCAGTCTTCCCATTGGACAGCTATCTAAGAGTGACTTTCGAAGTTCGGGGTAACTTCCTTCCTCAGCAAATATTCCAGAATGATCTACGGCAAAGGGAATAATGGAGTTGACCGTGACACCGCGATGTCCAATTTCTTTTGAAAGTACATCGACCAGGTAGCGAGGAGACATCTTGCTGCCACCGTATACGGCCATTCCCTGTACTGGAAATGCAGTGGTACTAGAAGCGACATAAATAATGCGGCCGTTGTTTTCTACATGTAGCGCTGCTTGCTGCATAGTAAAATAAGAACCCTTAGTATTGACTGAAAATAGACGGTCAAATTGTTCTTCAGTAAACTGCGTCACTGGAGTTTCGACCATTTCTATACCTGCATTTGCAACCACAATATCTATTTTTCCAAAAGTTGCTTTTGCTTTTGCAAATAAGGTTTTGAGATCATCAACCTTGCTAACGTCAGCCTGAATGGAAGTAACTTTAGCTCCCATTGCTCTGATGTTGCTTTCGACCTCATCGGCAGAGGTTTTATCCCTTGAATAATTAAGTACAATGCTGGCACCTAAGGCAGCATAACGTTCGGCTATGGCTTTACCCAAACCTCTTGCCGAGCCTGTTATTAAGGCGACTTTATGGTCTAATGTGTTCATTTTTGTGGAAGTTTAAGCCATACCGCCATTAGCACCTATACTTTGTCCGGAGATCCATTTGGCCTCCTCTGACGCCAAGAATACAACGACTTTGGCAATATCCTCGGGCTTGCCCAATCGTTTGAAAGCGTTGGTGGCTGCAAGCTGTGCGATTTGCTCTTCGGATTTGCCCGCTAAGAATAGATCTGTTCCTGTTGGTCCCGGCAGTACGCAATTAACATTAATTCCCCTTGCACCGATTTCTTTGGCAAAGACACGGCTCATTTGCTCTACGGCTGCTTTTGTAGCAGAATAAACACCATAGGTCGGAAATACGGTTCGAGTAACGGTAGAAGAAAGATTGATAATGCTTCCGTTATCTTCGAGTTTACTGGCAGCTTCCTGTAAAGAATAGAAAACCCCTTTGAAGTTAATGTCTAATTGTCGGTTAAACTGTTCTTCATTCAATTCTTTGATTAAAGCATTTTGCATGATACCAGCATTATTTACCCAGATATCTATCCGACCAAAATGAGCTATACTTTCGTCAAATAGGCGTGTGATATCATTTTTTTTGCTAACATCGGCCTTAATGGCAATAGCTTCACCGCCGTTGCGTTTGATACCTGATACAATTGCATTGGCTGCTTCTTCGTTACCGCTATAGTTGACAATTACTTTTGCGCCGGCTTCTGCAAACTGCTGTGCAATAGCAGCTCCAATCCCTTTTGATGATCCGGTTATAACGGCTACTTTATCCACTAAATTTTTCATGTTGTTTGATTTAATTTTGTTAGTTCAAAGGTATTGCAGATAGGATGTATAGGCATTGCGCAGATTAAAGTAGTTGTTGTAAATTTTAAAGATCCTCGGGTAGTAGCTGTCAAGACTTGTTATTCAGCGTAACAGATTGCGGTTTACCGTATCGGAAATGTAGGGTAAGGAATGAAAATAAATGAAGTTGGCAAAGTATTAATTTGACCGCTAGATGGACTGACGGTACTGGAGTGGAGATAAACCCGCATGTTTTTTGAAAAAATTACTAAAATGGGCGGTTTCTGTGAAACCAAGTTTATAGGTAATCTCTTTAATGGAGAGTGTACTGTTTTTGAGTAAAGATCGAGCTTCAATAAGGGATTTTTCTGAAATCCAGCGGGTAATATTTTTTCCAGTTTTGCTCTTGATGACACTGCTGAGGTAATTAGGATGTAGGTTTTGGGCAAGCGCATAGTCTTGTACCCGAAAAGCGATTTCCGTTCTACCCGCGCTGAGGTCGCGATAATGTTGTTCTAATAATCGTTTGAAGGAAATAACAATTTGCGAACTCCGATTACCTTCATAAATGGGATTGTAGTCCTGCCAGATGTGCTCTTTAATCTTAAATAGAATGACTGCGAGCAGATGGCCAATGATTTTATATTTGGAAGGACTGTCACGTTGGTACGTGTACAATAGTTGCTGGTTGATTGATTTAATATCTTGGAAAAAATCCTTAGATACTACTTTTGGCCGGACCAGTTCAGTCAGTAAAAAAGGAAAATCTGTGTAGACATCTTCACTAATATATTTTTTTAGAAATGATTCGTCAAAAGTGATCAGGATGATATCATTGATATCCTCCCAGCTAAATGTCCGATAATTGCTTGGATTTGTGAAATATATCGAATGCGGGGCGACTTCAAAAGTTTGATCGTCTATGGTGTATCTGCCTTTTCCATCACTGACAAAAAGGAATGAAAAGAAATTGGGCCTGTAGGAACCGGATTGAAAGGGTAGTTTAAATCCAATTTCACTGAGATTGAATATCGTAAAGCCTGCCGTTAGATCAAATAAATCTACAGGTAATTGCAAAGCTGTATAGAGCTCAAACAGTGAATTGGACTCGATTTTCCCTGCTTCAATCATTTTATCTGTTGTTCTAAACCAGGTTTTATCAGGTTTAACTGATTCTGGGATTACACGAATATAACAAGATTTTATTGATTCGCTTTCGTAAACAGCGATGTATCGTGGATTTAGCTTCACCGTTCATATGGGAACTGTGTCTCAATTTTATATTGTTATGCTGCCTGACGTTTTTGGATTAAGCTTCTTGTAAATAATTTAAACCTTTTTCGCTTTATCATTGTGTTAAGATAGAAAGATAGTTAAGATTAAAAATAGGCGTATGGGTTTATCAAAATATCGCGAAAAGCGTACCGCTGAAAAAACACCAGAACCCTTTGGTGGAAGGCCAAGCGGAAAGGAATTGCGATTTGTCGTACAGAAACACGATGCTTCGCATTTGCATTATGATTTTCGGCTTGAAATGGGAGGCCTACTCAAAAGTTGGGCGGTTCCTAAGGGACCTTCTATGGATCCCTCCGTCAAACGCTTGGCCATGATGGTTGAAGATCACCCTTATGATTACCGAAATTTTGAGGGAATTATACCCAAAGGACAATATGGTGGCGGAACAGTTATCGTATGGGATGAGGGTAGCTATGAAGCCGTAGAGATGGAGACTGACGATATTGAAAAGATGGATAAAAATCTTCGGCATCAGCTTTATAGCGGAAAGCTCAAATTTAGATTGCATGGACAGAAACTGAAAGGTGAATTTGCGCTGGTAAAAGCATACGGAAGGGGCGAAAATAGTTGGTTATTGATGAAATTGGAAGATCGCTACGCAACAACGAAGGATATTACACGAGATGATAAATCCGTATTGTCGGGCAAGACGATTGCGCAAATGGAGGAATCACCCGATAAAGTTTATGGACAGCCCATTATCAAAAAGAATAGCACACCAAAGAATAATGGCAAAAGAAATCAAAAGGCTGCTGCGATAATCAGTGATGAGCTGGAAGCAGAGTCTACGGAGGAAAATGACAATACTCGAAAAAAAGAAGGCAGTATCTCAGAGCTGTTAAAAGAGTCACCGAAGCAGACATTTTATACCACTGTACAACCCATGTTGGCGACACTGGTGGACAAACCCTTTGATGACGAAAGTTGGGTATATGAGGTGAAATGGGATGGCTATCGGGCTGTTGCCTTTATGAAAAATGGCCAAGTGGAGCTAAAATCCAGAAACGATAAGAGCTTCAACGAAAAGTTCTATCCATTATACGAAAGCCTGAAAACAATGAAACTCAATGCTGTTCTCGATGGAGAGGTCGTGGTACTGGAAAAAAACGGAACCGCCAATTTTGGTTCCTTACAAAACTGGCGGAGCGAAGCAGACGGTGATTTGGTGTATTATGTATTTGATATTTTGTGGTATGATGGAAAGAATCTAACAGATCTATCTTTGCTGGAACGAAAAGCGATTTTAAAAGAAATATTGCCGCAGAATGATTTAGTGTTATTGAGCGAACATTTCGATACATCTGGAATTGAATTTTTGAAACAAGCAAAAAAACTCGGTTTAGAAGGCATTATGGCAAAACGCAAGGAAAGTACTTACCATGTAAAAGACCGTTCACGCGATTGGTTGAAAATCAAAGCAAACAGGCGTCAGGAAGTAGTTATTGGTGGTTTTACCAAGAATGATGGCTCCAGTAAGCTGTTTAGTAGCTTGTTAGTGGGGCTGTATGATGGTAAAAAGCTGGTCTATACGGGCAAAGTTGGCACCGGATTCAATACAAAATTACAGCAGGAGATGATGGCACAGTTCAAACCCCTGATTACAAAAAATAGCCCTTTCGATGACGAACCTGATATCAACAAACCATCACGATTTAGACCCAATCCACCTCATGCTTCAGTAAATTGGTTGCGCCCTGAATTGGTTTGCGAAGTGAGTTTTACGGAAATGACTAGTGATGGTGTCATGCGGCATCCTTCATTTGATGGCATGCGTGAGGATAAAAATGCCCAGAAAGTAATGCTCGAAGTGGAACAATCTGTAAAGGAGATTGTTGACGAGCAATCGAACCAATCGAGATCTTCCGAAGAGAACAGTAAATCTATTCAGTCTAACGCATCTAAGGGTTCGCTGCCATTACTCAAATCACCTCATGCGAAAAACAATAAAACCATGCTAAATCCAAAAGACAAAACGCAGGTTCGGAAGGTAAACGGACACGAATTAAAGTTTACTAACCTTGATAAAATATTTTGGCCTGAAGAAAAGATCACCAAGCGTGATCTGATTAATTATTATTATCAGGCCGCGCCATTTATTTTACCATACCTAAAAGGTCGCCCTCAAAGTATGAATCGATATCCAAATGGTATCAAAGGCGAGGGATTCTATTTTAAAGATGTCACTGACACAGCACCGGATTGGGCGGAAACCTATCTATACCAAAGTGAGGCCGATAATCGCGACCGGCATTATCTAGTCGGAAAGGACGAGGCGACCTTATTGTATATGGCTAATCTCGGCTGTATCGAGATGAATCCGTGGAGTAGCACTGTTAAGAAACCGGATAACCCGACCTTTTGTATCATTGATCTAGATCCGGATAAAAATACATTTGATCAGGTGATCGAAACAGCTCAACTCACCAAGCAACTCTTGGATGATATGGGTGTACCTTCTTATTGTAAAACAAGTGGTTCCACCGGACTTCACATTTATATTCCATTAGGAAATAAATACAGTTACGATCAATCCAAGGAGTTTGCGCGTATTATCGTTACCCTGATTCATGCCGAGCTGCCCAACTATACAAGCTTAGAACGAACGGTCCGTGATCGGAAAGGTAAAATGTATCTTGACTTTCTTCAAAATAGGCCGCACGCAACTATTGCAGCGGCGTATTCGGTGCGTCCCAAACCTGGCGCAACAGTATCGATGCCACTGCATTGGGATGAAGTTAAAAAAGGTTTGAAAATCAGTGATTTCACGCTGTTCAATGCAATCGAGAGAATGCATGCCGTAGGCGATATCTTTAAACCTGTACTCGGTAAAGGAATTGATCTGAAGAAAGTCATTGACAAGATCTCAAAAAAATAACTAAGATAACAAAGAATAATACATCATGAATGTAAAGCGAATTTTTGGAACAGTATTGACGATACTAGGTATTGTTGGACTTATTTATACCGGAAATGGGTTGATTCACAAAGATACAGCCAATATGACACTCATCGTAGTCGGAGTGATTTCCTTGCTGTTTTTCTTTTCAGGTATCGGATTGATCAAGAATACAAAAGATGAGGGATAAAGTATTTCAATAAATGAGCACTCAGTAGTCTATTTCCTTTTCTTAGCAAAGGGGTTAAATGAAAGCCCTGCATTCATATAAAAAGAGGGGCCGGGGCTCGCTTCCCAGACATAATCGCGTTGGGGTTTATTTTTTTCAAATATCCGAGCACGAGGAATTGTTTTTACGCCCGACTTCAGGGTGCCAATAAAAGATCGCCCCAAGTTATGCTCATAAGTCAGACCTGAATTAATTTCCATCTGGCTAAAGGTGTATACTTTGTCGGAGCCTTGGAAATCATGGAGATAAAAGATTGTACTGTTTAGATCTGAACCTATAGAAACTCGGCCATTCCTTAAGATCTCTTTCCGAAGATATGCTCCTTTTGGCAAGATCACATCAAGTATCAGGCCATTGGCATATTGTTGTTTGTAGGCGAAGGTCGGGAAAACCGGAATAATTGCAGCGGGATCTATAAAACCGATAAGACCAACAGCCATTTGAATATCCCGTGTGGCTTTTAGCACCACCGTAGCAGATAGTATCCCATTAATACGTTCGATGGCTTTTTCACTTCCATTAGCGGCCACCGTTGCGGTATAAAATGCTATTTTACCCCATAGGCGTGAATAACGGGTGAGGTTGAGCGATTCGTAGTGATAATGATATTGATGGGTCGAATGCGTTATGGATTGCGTTGTGGGATCTAGACGATTGGAGTTGACAGAAGTAAGCTGATACCCGATATTGGTCCCCAGGTTCCAGGTTCTGCTCTTTAAAAAGTTAATGTTAATATTGCCCCCGGCTCGGTACATGGATTCCACTTTTGTTTTGGGTAAATCCTGGCCTTGGTATTTTGATGAGTAGCTGTATCCTGTATTAGACTCATAGGTCAAGTTAAGGACCCGTGTAATCGGAAACTTGTCGGCAACAACAGCCTTCACTTTTTGTTGTACGCTATCTTTAGTCTGTGCGATGGAAGTGGATAGTCCAGGCAGCAGCATAAACATGAAAAGTATCTTTTGCATAAATGTATGATTTAAATAGCTGTAAGAATAAATGAAATTTATAGCCTGGAATCTTTTTTTAGACCAACAGGTCTGGTTATTATACAAAAGGCCTATTTATCGGGACAGTGAAAAGGAATACCCAACTTTTGCGCACTGCTTTTTGGTATAAAAAAATAAGGCCTTTGTATAAGAGATCGGATACTTGCCAAGAAAAGCCTTATTTTTGTCAATCAGGTTAAAATTATTCTAATGCATGCAAGACTTCAATAATAGCATTGTTTTACGATACTTGACGGAAAATAAATTCAGGCCATGGCGACATGTGTTTTTTCTGATCGGTTTACTGTTACTTTTCGCAAATGCTAATTCGAGCTCTCATTTTCAAGGCAGTTATCGGTTTTATTTCTCCATTATCCTCTGGTTTGTATTTGTATGCATGTTTTATGTTAACATGTACGTGCTGATACCGAAATTTTTCTTTAAGGGGAAATATGAGTTGTATGTTTTGGCATTGATACTGTTGGTGACAGCAAGTCTACTTGTGGTTATGTACATCGCCAATTACATCTATTCTATCCATATTCCAGCTATTAAAAAGCCTGAATCGGACTCGATGGGTTTGATAGCCGCTTTATTCATCTGTATTCCCATTATTCTGACCACGACGACATTTAAACTTTTTAAGCGTTGGTTGGAGGACAATAAACGGATTTCTGATCTGAAAAACCTGGCTTTGACGACCGAACTTATTTCCTTGAAGAATCAGATTCAGCCACATTTTTTGTTCAATATGCTCAACAATGTGAAGGCATTGATTCGAAAAGACCCCAATATGGCTACGGAAGTCATCATGAAGTTATCGGACTTTTTGAGGTATCAATTGTACGAAAATAACGATGACAAGACGCTTTTAAAGTCCGAGATCAATTTTATATCCAATTTCCTGAAATTGGAAGAGATACGTCGCGACAAGCTGACAACGCATATAGTATGTGCCGCCGAACTAGAAAAGAAGGGTGTATTTTTACCACCACATCTTTTTACGGCCTTTGTTGAAAATGCCATTAAACACAGTCTCAGTGTGGGGGACGGGCATACTTTTATTAACATCCATTTCTCTGAGCTGGATCAGCAGCTTTGTTTTGAATGTGAAAACTCGAAAGATCCCGACAGTCCATTTGCGCGAAGTAAATATAGTGGGCTGGGATTGGCAAACGCCAAAAGACGGTTGGACCTCCTGTATAAAAAAGATTATCAGCTGTCCGTCTCACAAAGTGAGACACTGTATAAAGTCAACCTAACTATTCCCCTATGAATTGCATTATTGTAGACGATGAACCCCTAGCGAGGGAGGAAATGAAAAACTTAATTGAAGAAATTTCATCCATTCAGATTATTGGAGCATTTTCCAATGCGATATCCGCATTGGAATGTATAAAAACAAATTCAGTGGACTTGCTCTTTCTGGATATTGAGATGCCGACGGTCAATGGACTTGATTTTGCACAGTCTCTTCCCGATGATAAACTGGTGATCTTAACGACTGCCTATTCGCAGTATGCATTGAAAAGCTATGAATTGGACGCAATAGATTATTTGCTGAAACCAATCAAGAAGGACCGGTTGGCCAAAGCAATTGATAAAGCAATAGCCTATAAGAAATTACTGACCTTAAAAGAAAACCAAAGTACGGTTGAAAATGCCAGTGAGGATGCGCTTTTTATTAAGTCCGATCGGAAATACTATAAAATAGCATTTACTGATATTCGCTTTATCGAAGCACTCAAAGATTATGTGGTCATCTATACGCGGAACAATAAACTGATTACTGCGATGAATTTGAAAACAATTCATCAGAAGCTTCCGGTCAATCTATTTGCGCGTACCAGTAAATCTTATTTGATTAATTTGTCGTTTATTGATTCTTTTGACAACCATACTGTTTACATTGACAAATTTGAAATTCCGATCGGAGAAATCTATCGGGAATTGTTCTTTAAACAGTATACTGGTGGACTTCTGTGATCTAATGGCTGCATTAGGTAACCACAAAACGATCTAGGAAATCAACTTGGATACCATGACCATGTAGGAAATTAGTCAAATAGTCAATGGAGCACTCTTCGGTTTCAATCCTGAAAATAGCATCCTCATCATCTAGATCGACAGTCGCACCTTGTATCTGTGGAAGATGGGTCTTGACCAATTGCATTAAAAAATTTTTCTTGTCTTTGGTCTTTACAGAACTTTTAAAAATCAACACTTGCCTAACTTTCATCACTACAAATTTATTTTTGTTCAAAATATTTTGATGCATCTATAAGGTGAGACATCCTTACAAATCTATGTTCTTGATTATTCCATACAAGTTATATTATACGAAAGCATTTAATTTTTATACAAAACAGGGCGGAGTGGGCAACATGTAAATGTAGTAGATCAGTTCTAAATTTCTACAGAAAGTCAGCGCATTTTTGTAGGGTGCTACAGCTAAGTAGCTTTTTTAGATGTTGAAATATGATTACAAATTTAATTGTCTTGTTTTTAAGTACAATAGTAGCTTTTTGGATCAGCGCTATCTGTGGCGGAGGGGCAAGTCTTATCCTTATTCCCCTATTGAATTTTATGTTGCCTTCATCAGTCATTCCATTCTCGTTGACTATTGGTACGTTTACCAGTTCAGTGTCGAGAATAGTCGTTTTTAAACGGAATATCAATTGGAAAATCTTTCTGTGGTTTGTACCATTTTCTATTCCAGCTGTACTGTTGGGTGGATATCTGATCAAATATATCGAACCATCTTATTTGCAGTTGATTGTCGCCTTTTTCTTGATCGGAAATATCCCGCAATTATTTAAATCAAAAAAAGCGGATTTGCCAGCGCAAAATGAGTATTCGAAATCTTTTCTGGCAATTATTGGTTTTCTCTCAGGTTTTGTTTCAGGAATTACAGGTGCGATTGGGCTATTATTCAATCGGTTTTATCTGCAAATGGGGCTATCCAAAGAGGAAATCATAGCCACACGTGCTGCCAATGAAGTGTTTTTACACCTCGTAAAGCTTATTATTTATATTGCCTTGGGTTTGTATTCTAAAGCTGCCTTGGGCCTCGGCCTGGCAATTGCTATCGCAACAATAGTCTCTTCGATGACGGTTAAGTTTATATTACCGTATGTCAGTGATCAGCTCTTTAAAAAAATAGGTTATGGCGCTATGGTGGTTTCGGGAGTCGTGTTGTTGGCAGGCAGTTCGCGTAAGATCGTTGATCAGAATAGTTTGCAGATTACCTTAGAACACATGAAGAATAAAACGGAACTTGCATTGAGCTGGAGAGACACAAATTTTGTCTTGGAATATAGTAAAACACATGGATTTGAAGTTGAACGATCTATCCACTGGACAGCTCTGCCACTTCAGTTCCAGCAAAAGTATTTTGCCCTAAGCAAAAACCATAGTAATATCTATATCGAAAAGGTGCTGCGTTTTACAAAGGAAGCCAGCTATGAATTTTACTGTCATGAAGAAGGTATTTTAACACGCTTGGATTGATTTTTCAATTATTTTTATGGTTGAAATATTTTTTTTAGCGCGATATGATATAAAGTCTATCTATTTAATAGATTATTGAAAAATATTCCTATATTTGAACCGTAGAAATATTTAGTAGGAAGGATATGGCATTGGAATTTTTAACGCAGCAGGCACAGGCACGGCATTTGGATCAGACTTTTTCGTACAAAGAACAAGTAATGATGCGGGCGCTATGTATGCTCAAAATGTCTGATCGTGTGTTATATATCGGTGCCCATCCTGATGACGAAAACAATAAATTATTGACCTTTTTGGCGCAGCATCAATTGGTCGATACGGCCTACCTTTCTGTGACACGAGGTGAGGGAGGACAGAATTTTATAGGTAGGGAAAAGGGACTGGATTTAGGGGTACTTCGCGTGCAGGAATCACTTGCAGCGCGTAAAATTGAGGGAACAAGACAGTTCTTTACCCGGGCGAAGGATTTTGGGTTTGCAAAATCAATCGATGAGACTCTAGCACGATGGGATGAATACGGTGTATTAGCCGATATGGTATGGACCATACGCAATTTTCGCCCCACCGCCATTGTAACGCGATTTTCCCCGGATGTTCCTGACTTGCACGGACATCATCAGGCCTCAGCTATCCTTGCTGCAAAAGCTTTTGATCTAGCTGCTGATCCAACAGCCTATATAGAGCAGTTATCTGAATTGGCTCCTTGGCAGGCTAAGCAATTACTGTGGAACGTATATCAGGATAGTGGTGTTAAGGATATCGGCGGAGAGGTAATGCCTTTGCCAGCGTACCTTTCTTTGGACATTCCTGCTGTGCACAGCGCCGCGGGTTTACATTATGGTGAAATTGCTGCAGAAAGTCGTAATAGCCATCGTTCTCAGGCGATGGCAAGCCTGGTACAGCATCACCCGAGTACTGAATATTTCGAATTGTTAAAAGGTGATCCGATCAGTTCAGAAGCGCATCATGCGATTTTTACGAAATCTGCAGTGCAAGATTCTTATTCACTTAAATTCAATCGATTGGTGGATGATCTGATCGAGAAATTGGAGTTTACATTGGAGTCTAATAAGTCAACGCTTATATTGGAGCTTGGCACCATTTTATTTTGGATGAAGATTGTTCCGGAGGATAGTATTATTCATGAAAAGCGAGTTGAAGTAGAAAGTCTTCTGCTTGATTTAGCCAATGTATCCTTGGAAGTGCAAGCATCTGCGGAATTTTGGGTGCCTGGAACCGAAGTTAATATGGTCTTACATGCTCATATTCCAGCGGAATCCAATCTGCAGCTGAATGCTGTGAATGTTCCTTTTATTCATGGGTCAGAACAAATAGATTATCCTTTGTCAGCATCCAAAACTATCCATTTAAGTGGTCAGCTTCTTGATACAATCTCACCTTCTTTTCCAACTTGGCTGAACGCTGATGACGATGCACACAATTATACCCCAGCATCGCCCGCTGAAGTTGTATTGACACAATATGGGACTGAATTGATGGTCAACCTCGAACTGCAATTTGCGGGTTTGCCTCTAGTGATTAAGCGGCCTGTGTTATATGCTGGTAATCCTGTTGTGGTGGCTCCTCCAGTGACAGCAACTTTTGATTCGGATATAGTGGTGCTATCTAACGGAGCTACACGTACAGTTTCGTTGGAACTGCAATCTAATATGCCCGAATCCTTATCAATAAGCGTGAAGTTAACGCTTCCGTACGGGCTGAATGGATATCCGAAAGAAATTGATCTCAATATAGGTGGTCATGCGACAGAAAGACTCTATTTTGAGCTGAGTGGATCTGTACAGCAAGAACAGATGCAGGAGATTGGATTTGAGATTGAGACCGCTACAGGTAAATATCCTTTCACATCAAAAAGCATCGTTTATCCGCATGTGGATAAAATAACTTACTTTCCCAAGGGAATCTTACGGGTTCTAAACTTGCCCGTGGATATTACAGCACAAAAAGTTGCCTATATCACAGGAACGAACGATGAACTCACAGGAAGCTTGCGTCAGCTCGTGAGTCAGTTGGAGATTATTCCATTTGAGTCTATTGAAAAAAGAGATCTCTCAGCTTTTGATGCAGTGGTTCTGGGCATACGAATATACAACACACATCCTTTAATTGCAGGATTTCATCAGCTCTTTTGTGAATATGTTGAGCAGGGTGGCGTATTGATTGCACAGTATAACACGCCATATGATTTGCATTTGACGGGGGTTGGGCCCTATCCTTTGACTATTTCTCAGGAAAGAATTACAGATACAGAGAGCCAGATTTCATTTTTGGACCCGTCCCATCGTATCTTGAATTATCCAAATGTAATCGGGCAGCATGATTTTCACAATTGGGTGCAGGACCGGGCACTTTTTTTACCACAAAAATGGACTGCTGATTTTGAGCCGATCCTGCGTGGACAGAATGGAGACAATGGTGATGAAGATGGTTTATTGCTGCTTCGCAAAAAAGGAAAGGGGTATTACATCTATAATAGTCTGTCCCTCTTTAGACAACTGCCAGCGGGGGTAGCGGGTGCGTATCGCCTTTTTGCGAATATGTTGTCACTTTCACCTAGGTTAAATGCTGATAAATCAGCGTAGGACTTCAATAAAAATACCCCAAATAGTTGCTACTTTTTGGGGTATTCAATTATACAATATGTTTCCTCTCCAATGTTTTAATACGATAATACGTTATTGTACTGAAATAATACCTAAATCTTTGACACTTCCCTTGACGACTTGTACACCTTCAATGCTTTTATTCATGTAGCCGGCTACGGAAGGTTCAATAACAATCTTGTAAGTGCCTTCAGACATTCCCGGGAAGTAAAATTTTCCAGCTGAATTTGCCAAAGTACCAACAGTATCTACTCCATTGATAGCGATTATATTTGCCAGTGATGCAGCTGGGCTGACCGTTCCGGTGATAGCACCAGATGTAGCCACTGGGATAGCGCGAATAACTGGTTTAAGGAGGTACTGATCGTTACCAGTTTTTACGATAGATTTTGAAGCGTCAAAATCCAAAAGTAAGGTGTATGCGACATCTGGAATCAATTCATCTTGTACTTTGAGTTTAACACCGGAGGATTGTCCACTGGGCGTTTTTAGAGGGTGAGTAACACCATTGACCCAAATTTCATTTCCTGAGTCATTAAGTTTGAGCCGAATTTCTTGGATCATTCCAGAAGGAACGTCCTGGCCCGCAATTACCGTGTCTTTTCCCATCGTATAGTTCAAAATATTAAATGGATCTGCCGCGACATCTATAGTTGTGGTGCCCGAGGTAGTTCGGATCTCTATCGCATCAATGTTGAGATTGATGGCGTCATAATAACCTGGAGCATCCGTAATTTTTACAGTAACGGGGGTTTTTTGCGAGGAAGTACCATCATTTTTGCTACAGCTGCTTAACAACACAACGGTCGCTAAGGCAAACAGAATAAAGTTTTTTTTCATAGTTAGTAACATTACGGTTACATTCGTGCAAAACTTATGCCAATAGAAAGGGAAAAGATCACGTATTGCAGTATACTAAAAAGTGATTACAGAGATTATTTAATGATCTGTATTCTTTCGGATTTTACTTTCTCTGGGTTGTGATCAGGGTAAAAGATATGAATAGCCTTCAAAATTGATTGTGAACAAGTTACTCATTAGGTTGATGAGTGGATTATTGCAGAACCACAGTGGACAAAAACATCCCCAGTGAACATTGGCTGCACTGGGGATGGGATTACTTCTATTTTATAGTGATTTTTTAGTCCTTTTTATGAAAAAAGGATTCCTTCGGAATTTCAATTACTTTTGAATCATTGACACTGTATTGAAGTTTTAGGGTAAAACCTCCTCCGGCCTCGATAAAATCTATAGCAATTGGATGGTAGCCGGGTTCTAACGCAATTTGTCCACTTTTCATAATCGGAGCGTGTTGTCCGTCATTATCAACGACGAGCTGATCATGTATCCGCAAGACACCTCCATCATCACAGGTGAAGTAGAAATTGTAGATTCCTTTTTCCTTGACGTAGATATATCCCCTTATTTTTGCCCCAAAAGAAGGCATTTTGATGGTGTCGCTGAAAGCTACATTGCCGATCACTTCCTGACGTACTTCAGGTCCAGTAATGGCAGATGTATTGGCAAAAGTTCCATTGAAAAGTGTTGCTGTAAGACCTGGAGCAAGGCTGTTCTGATCGGTTTTTACGCTCTTTTTCCAATTATCATTTTTAAAATTAACCTGATAAAGTTCGCTTTTTGCTCCCGAAGAGGAGATTGTTGCAAAGCGGATAGGACCTTCCTTTTTAACAGCAAGCGAACCGTTCAGTACTGGGCTCTGCTGTGTTGGAAGACTACCATCAGTCGTATAATGTATTTGATTTTGGGGAAGTTCATTCACCACTTTTAGGATAGATTGCCCGTCGACAATCACCTGTGTTTCGGCAAAGCCTGTGAGGTCTGGCATGCGATACCCTAAGCCCATTTTGTTCCAAAGCCCAAAGTGAGCAATTACACGATTTCTATAGCTCTCATACAGGGATTTGTTGGTCCATACGCGCTCCGACAAAGCACTTAACCGTGGAAGAATCATAAACTCCAACCTTGCAGTGGAAGGGATCATTTCTGTCCAAATATTAGCTTGAGCGCCTTGGATAAAATGTGCTTTTTGGCTGGAAATATCCGATGGTACCACACTCATATTGTAAACAGCATCTAGACTGCTGCTATTCGGGAGGTAATCAAAATAAAGTGGATTGGTAGGGGTCATAATAACCCGGTGACCACGGTTTACAGCTTCCATAGGAGCATTCTTTACCCAGCCACGCCAGTACATGACCATCATGCTCGTGTCGGAACTTCCGTCCAAGATTTCATCCCAGCCGATGCTCTGTTTATTCTTTGAACGAATAAAATGATTCACTCGCTTGACGAAATAACCTTGCAAGTCATGTAAGTTGGCAATTTGCTTTTCTTTCATGAATGTTTGGGCAGCTGCGGATTTCGACCAGGAATCTTTTTCTACCTCGTCGGCGCCAATGTGTATATAGTATGAAGGGAATAGTTCAATGATTTCACTGAGTACATTCTCCACAAAAGTATAACTGCTTTCTTTCCAGGGACTGATCGGTACAGAGAATTGTTTTCCCCAGCCCGCGGATTGACTGTCCAATAGGAGTTCGGGGTAGGCCTTAGTGGCCACCATCATATGTCCGGGCATGTCTATTTCAGGAATGATTTCTATCTGGCGGCTGGCCGCATAGCCAACAATGTCTTTGATATCTTGTTGCGTATAGAAGCCTCCATATTCTTCTTTTCCGTTTGTTGTGCGGATTAATTCCTTTGGCAGATTAAAGTCTGGATTTTCTTTGGCTTTCACAAAGCATGCCGAATCTTGATTGTTATACGTTCGCCAAGCACCCTGTTCGGTTAGTTTAGGGTATTTCTTGATTTCGATGCGCCAGCCTTGATCGTCAGTCAGGTGTAAGTGAAATTTGTTGAACTTATAGGTTGCGAGCAGATCGATAAATTTATAGATATAATCTTTTGGAAAGAAGTGACGGGCCACATCAAGCTCGACACCACGCCATTTGAAAGCAGGCTGATCCTTTACTGTTACATAGGGAAGAGCAAGCTTAGCTGTTGTCCCCGAAAGTAGATGCAATTGCTGAATTGTCTGTAATCCATAAAATGCACCCTTTTCTGATGAGGCGGTGATCTGTATTCCTTTTTGATCTATTTTCAATTCATATGCTTCATCTGGAAGCTCTTGGCTTTTGATCAATTGAAGCGTGGCCTTCGCTTGCTTCACACTTTTTTTGTTCAGTTTGCCGAATAGGGAATGGTCGATCCATTCCGATAATGACTTAGAAGATAGTGCTGGATCAATAAAATAGCTCAGTTCTTGACTATTTAGCTGAAAGAGACCCGGCTTGGCTTCCAGTTGCTGCGGAAACGGAATGAGTTGGGGCAGCACATCTTTTTGTTGTGCAAAATTTGCTGTCGGCAGATACAGGGCACAGGATACGAGTAAGGTTGAGAAGATTTTATTCATAAATGTGTTTTTTGTGATTCACAAGTATTATTAGATTGTGTTGCAATATACCAATATTTCAGTTATTAGCTGGTCATTTTGGTTGCGTGGCATTTCATAGATTGTGGCATGTATATCTCGCTTTATTATTATAAATGTTTATTTGACATTTATGTATTTATTCTTATCTTTAACTTGAAAATAACCTTTATTTGAATGGGCCTATGTTGTGTTTATATCCTACATATTTCATTGTGTAATTGTTGCTGTACGATGCAATTTTATAAAAAGTTGTCAATGGATTTGGGCGAATGATATTCCGCAAAAAATACCTTTCAATGGAGTCGGTTAGTGTTGTTAACTTATTTGGTGGTGGCGGAACTATGAAAAATTTTCTTATTATCCTTGGTTTTTTTTGGCAGTTGGCCCAAGTTTATGGACAGCCCAATCGTGCCCATTTTTTTTCCCTTCAAGACGGCTTAAGCAATCAGCAGGTATTGGATGTCGTGCATGACAATGAAGGATTCATGTGGATAGCTACAGAGCTCGGATTGAACCGCTATGCGGGAAAGTCTTTTAAATCCTATTATGCAGCAGATAAGCAGGATGGTCTTTCGGTAAATAGCAATGAAATCAATACCTTATTGTATGCTGACAAAAAAGTATATATCGGAACGCGATCTAACGGACTAAATGTACTGGACTTAACGACGAATAGATTCAGCTATTATACACATGATGCTGCTAATCCAAAGTCCATTGCGACGAATGATATTACGGATATGGTCGAAGGTAAGGATGGAAAATTGTGGTTGGCGACCTACCATCAAGGGGTACAGCATTTCGATCCCCTAACCGGAGAATTTAGTCATTTTAATAAAAAGAACTTTCCAGGACTTCCCGAAAATAGCATCTGGTCTTTAGCTGAAGATACAAACGGAATGCTCTACATCGGGCATGTCAATGAAGGCTTAACGATACTGGACCCCATTCGTCGTTCTTTAAAACGGCTCACTAATGAGAATACAGTAGGGCAATTGCCTGATAATGAAATTAAAGTGTTGTTTTTCGATAAAGCTGGCAATATGTGGATAGGGACAAGGAAGGGCCTCGCTGTGTACCATCCAGCCTCAGGTAAGCTGCAGCGGATTCCTTTAGCAGGATTAACAAAAAATGGAAATGAACCCTTTGTTTATTCCATTCAGGAAATTGGCAAAACCTTGTGGATAGGGGGCGAATCGTCGCAACTATTTTTATTGCAGCCAAACTTTGGTTATGATAAGCATATTGAAAGCGTACAACAGGTAAAGTATTTTGATCTAGGTAAAGGCAATAATACGATGGTCCAACATATTACTCCTGATCAGTTTGGAAATGTTTGGCTGGCTTTATATGGTGGAGGCATAGGGGTCGTCAGTCATATGGATCCTTTCTTTTATGTTTTTCCGACAGACAATGTGCCGTCTGACCGACTAGCTACAGTAAGCAATGTACTGGCAGGTGAGCATCGGACGATGCGATTGGCTACCGAGGGATCAGGTCTGGTAGATATGAATTCCGAAGGGCATTTGTTAAAACAGATTACCCAAAAAAATGGGGGACCTGACGATTTTATACTAACAGCTTTTAAGGACCAGCATCAGCATGTGTGGCTCGGGTTACGCAAAGGTGGAATTGCTGTTCAATATGCTGGATCGTCCGATTGGCATACGATTGATTTAGGCGAGTCTGTGACGGAAGTACGAGCGATTTATGAGGACCATTTAGGGCAGATTTGGATTGCCGCACATCAAGGGATATTTATCTATGATGGCGCGCAACATCATGTGCAGAAGCTTTTGATCAACAATCCGATGCTAGGAGATTATGCCCCGCGAACACTGGTGGAAGATGGCCAGCACAATATGTGGGTGGGAACATACGGACAAGGACTCTATGTATATGATAGTCACCGTAAACTACTTCGAAAGATGGACAAGGGTAGCGGTTTGCAAAATAATACGATCAACCATTTGTTGCGGGATAGAAATAACAACATCTGGATAGCTACAAATCAAGGACTGGCCCTGCAGGAAGCAAATAAGAAGGTTGGTGATATAAGGTTATTAACGCCCCCAGGAGGAAATGCTTGGCTTTTTATCAATGGGCTTGCGGAGGATCAGATTGGAAACATTTGGTGTTCGACCAAATCAGGGATGTTACGCTATGTACCGAAAGAAAGACGTTTTCTTCAGTATGACCAGTCTTTTGGTTTGCCTTTGGGCGGTTTTATCAATGCAAGCGTGGGAAAAGATCTCGACGGGAAGCTCTATTTTGGAATGCAGGAAGGAATGTGTTATTTCAACCCTGCAGCAATTCCAACGAATTTACCTACCTCACCCCTAAGTATTAGCCGATTTATTGTTTTTCGATCGGGAGAATCCAATACCCAGGTCGATAAATATCCCTCCCCAAAAAATACAATTGAACTCGATCATGATGAAAATAGTTTCCGCATCGAACTTGCTGTGATGGATTTTACCTTGGACGGTTTGGTCGAATTTGGCTATAAATTGCAGGGGCTTAACAATGACTGGATTTTTCTGGGCAACGAGACCAACCTCGATTTCCGCAATATTCCGTATGGTGAGCACGAATTGCTCATCCGTACACGGATGAAAAATGGTCAATGGTCACAGGATTACCAACATTTATTGATCAAGATTGCAGCACCTTTTTATTTGAGTTTACCTGCCAAGATATTGTATTTGCTGCTTGTTATTCTGATCGGATATATTATTATTTCTTTCTATTTCAAAAGAATGAAAGCCGAATCGGAATTGAAACTTAAAGAACGGCAACACCTACAGGACGAACAGCTGCATACCGAGCGCATGAATTTCTATACACATATCACCCATGAGCTCCGCACACCCTTGACGTTGATCCTAGGTCCCCTTGACGACTTGTCGCAAGAGAAACAGCTTACTCAAAAACATCGGGAATTGGTCCAAACCGTGCAGAAGAGCGCCAATAGGCTCTTTACATTGGTCAACCAGCTATTGGAGTTTCGGAAAGTTGAATCGCAATTTAAGCCCTTTGTGCCCGAAGCTGGCTCTCTGGGGGAGATGCTTGCAGACCTTGCGCATAAATATAGAACCTTAAATCATAAACCAGGACTTCGGGTTCTATCTGATTTGCCTGAAATGGATATACGCACCCTGTTTGATGCTGAGATCGTACAACTGATCGTTGATAATTTATTGTCTAATGCTTATAAATACACAGCGTCGGGCTATATCAAACTAAGTTTGCATTATGAGGAATCGGATGTAGACCACTGGGCGGTCTTGTCCGTAGAAGATACTGGAGTAGGTATTGATAAAGAAGATATCGTTAGAATTTTTGAAAAGTATTATCAGATTCCGGGTACAGGCACACAAGGTACGGGTATCGGTCTGGCATTGGTGAAAGAACTTGCCGCGATACATCATGGTAAGGTTGACGTACATAGCACATTTGGTCTTGGGGCCACCTTTACAGTAAAGTTGAAAGCTGATCGGTTTGTTGTTGAGGAAAGCGAGCTGCCCACTTCTTCGCAACGCCCCCTTATTCTACTGGTGGAGGATGATGTGGAACTTCGTGAATACCTGGGAAGTACTTTGCAAAAACATTACGATGTTGTGCTCGCCGAAAATGGAGCTGTGGGCTACCAAATGGCAAGGACAAGGGTGCCGGATTTGGTGATCAGTGATATTATGATGCCCGATATGGATGGTTTTGAACTTGTACAGCAGCTCAAGCGGGAACGTAGCACAAGTCATATCCCATTATTGCTGCTGACGGCAAAGAATATGGATACGGACCGACAACGTGGCTATGATCTGGGCATAGATTCCTATCTGATCAAGCCTGTTACAGCGGCCTTGCTTTTCAAACGTATAGACAACCTGCTGTGCCGGCAGAAACAGATCAATGAGCTAATTTTAGAAAGTTTAAATACGAAACCATCCTATTCAGATGCAGATACCGAACAGAAGCCTCGGGAAGAACTGTGGCGTGAAAATGAATTCGTTCAGGATTTTATGCAGATTGTCGAACAGCATATGCAGGACGAGGTATTGGATGCGGCTACCTTAGCAGATCGGATGAACATGAGCCAGTCTACACTGTATCGCAAGTTAAAAGGGATTACAGGAAAAAATATCAATCAGCTTGTTCGTAAGATTCGTATTCATAAGGCTGCAGATTTACTCCGTACCGGGAAATATAATGTAACCGAGGTGTCGTTTATGGTCGGAATCAACAGTGCGATTTATTTTCGGCAATGCTTTAAAGAGGAGTTTGGCCAGCTACCCTCCGAGTACCAGCGATCCGACAACAAAGTCCGGGTAGTGTATTAAATAAATAGACAAAGATAATAAGTATGCCCCTGCTATTGCAATATAGACAGGGGCATATTTTTTTTATATAAAGTCGCCCTTCTAGATCGATCAACAAAAAACAGGATCAGCTGGAAAAAACAGAAAATATGCTTTAAATATATTGAAAAAGCCATTTTTGACTAAACAATATATGGTTTTTGACGGATTTGTATACGATGGAGTGCTGCAAAATCGGCTAAGTTTGAGGTATTAATCCAATTATAAATCTAGGTAGAGGGTGGCAACGATGCAAAGAAATAACCAAAGTAGACCTTAGTTTACCGTCATATTGTCTTGTCTGGCTAGATTGTATTATTTACTGTTTAATTCGTACTGAAATTTATGAAAAACCTAAAGATTGCTTCTTTTTACACCATGTTGAGCGTGATGCCAACATTGCTGTATGCGCAGGAGAAGGTGACGGGACAAGTTTTCAACACAGCAAACGAGCCTATTGTTGGAGCGAGTGTACTCATCCTGGAAGGGGGGAAGGGAACCTCAACAGACAAATCAGGGAAATTTGAATTGAATGCCAATAAAGGGACGCTGGTGGTGTCATTTGTCGGTTATAAAACTTACAGGGTCCCGTTGAATGGGACAACAAATTTAAGAATCCAGCTGGAGGCTGACGACAATGTTTTGGAGGATGTTGTCGTCGTGGGATATGGTAAACAGTCGAAACGTAATATTACGGGGGCGGTCAGCAATATCAAATCAGAGGATATTGTACGGTCTTCTTCGACAACAACAGCAGGGGCTTTGGCCGGAAAGGTACAAGGCGTATCGGTACGTGCAAAAGACGCACGTCCTGGTCGCGGTGCTTCCATTGAAATCCGCAATATGGGCTCGCCTCTATATGTGATTGATGGGGTTGCTTATGGTGGTCAGGAAGGAACTGACTGGGTTGGTACACAAAATGGTTCAGGAGCTGATATTTTTAATGCATTGAATTTGGAAGATATCGAAAGTATCTCCATCTTGAAAGATGCCGCAGCAGCGGTATATGGATTCCGTGCCTCGAGAGGTGTTGTCCTCATTACCACCAAAAAAGGAGCAAAAGGAGAAAGTGCAAAAGTGAATATTAATGGTTACCAAGGCTGGCAAAACCTGACCCGCTTTCCAACGATGGCAAATGCGAAACAATACACGCTGGGCCTTGTCGAAGCTGCGCAGAATGAAAACCGCGATCCAAAGTCAGTTTACACACCCGAGGAATTGGCCAAATGGCAGGCAGGCACAGAGCCCGGCTACCAAGGCTATGATTACTATGATATGGTAATCCGCAAGAATATTCCGCAGCAATATATTAATGCCAATATCACCGGTGGAAACCAAAAATCCAATTATTTCCTCTCATTAGGCCACCTAAAGCAGGAAGCAATGATCAAGGATTTTAATTACAAGCGAACTAATTTTCAGGCTAACATGGAGGCTGAGGTACTCAAAGGTTTTACGGTCGGTACCCAGATTTCAGGAAGACATGAGGGCACACAGGATGTTGGCTTACCAGGTGGGGATGGATACTTCTCGTCTATTTTGGCTATTATGAAAAATAGACCGACTGTAGGCCCCTATGCAAATGACAATCCGGAGTATATCAATCATACCAATGATTTTCCCTATAACCCGGCTCTCTTTAGTCGCGATATTGCCGGCTATAAAGACAATAAATACCTTGCTGGAAATGTGAATCTCTTTGCAGCCTATAAGACAACTTTTGGTTTGTCGGCAAAAGGAACTGTTTCTTACAATTATACCAACAATAAATTTGAAGGCTTCCAATATACTTATGATGTCTATCGGTACGAAAATAATGCCTATAAGCGTACTGGTGGAAGTGATGCTGGCTGGCGTTACGATACCACAAGGGAGATTGTTTCGCGGTTTGCACAGTTCCAGATCGATTACAACAAGCAGATCGGCGATCATACTTTTGCGGGAATGTTAGGCTATGAACGTTCAGATTGGGACCGCACCTTGAAGGCATTGGGGGCAAATCCTTCAAACAATTATATTCCGCTGTTAAGGCTGTCGGAGCTCAATAGTTTGGGCGATGAATGGGCTTATGAGGCCCGTGCTGGATACATTGGTCGTATCAACTACAACTATAAAGGCAAGTATCTGTTGGAGGTATTGGGACGCTATGATGGATCCTATAAGTATTATGAAGATAAACGCTGGGGAATTTTCCCAGGAGCTTCAGTGGGCTGGCGTATTTCGGATGAAGGATTCTTCAAGTCCATAAAATCGGTTGTGAGCGATTTAAAAATACGTGCTTCGATCGGACAGACCGGACTTGAAGACGGGGTGGGCATGCACGACTATCTGGCTGGATATAATTGGGCTGCAGGAAGCGCGGTACTGGATGGTACTTATGTGCCCGGGGTACAGCCAAGAGGTCTGCCGGTTCGTAACCTTTCCTGGGTTAAAAATACCAATTATAATATGGGTATCGATGCTACCTTGTTGAAGAATAAGCTGACATTGACGGCAGATATCTTCAAAATTATCCGTACAGGATATCCTGGCAAACGATACGATGTGCTATTACCAGCTGAAATCGGTTACGACTTGCCAAATGAAAACCTTGGCAAGAATGGCTATTACGGTGCCGAAGGTATTATTACCTACACCGATAAGGTCGGCGAACTCAACTATGTTGTCAGCGGTAACATGACTTTTTCACGGTATCGCGACCTGGAAACCTATAAGCCTCGTTTCAGTAATTCGTGGAATGAATACCGTAACTCGATCGAAGACCGCTGGGGTGGCGTATGGTGGGGATATCAGGTGGTCGGAAGATTTCAGTCCGAAGAGGAGATCCGTAACCATCCGATCAATAATGATGGTCAGAACAACAGGACACAGCTCCCTGGTGATTTGATTTACAAAGATGTAAACGGTGATGGGGTTATCAATGATATGGATCAGCGTCCGATCGGTTATCCGACAGGGTGGGCTCCTATGATGAGTTTCGGTGGCCGGATAGGACTTGATTGGAAAGGAATCAACTTAAATATTGATCTTGCCGGTGGTGCGGTGCAATCCTGGTTTCAGGATTATGAATTACGTAATGCCTTCCACGGTGGAGGTAATTCTCCAGCCTACTTGCTTGAAGATAGATGGCACCGTAAAGATCCTTATGATCCCAACAGTGAATGGGTTCCGGGACGCTACCCCGCGATTCGTAATGGTAACTCAGGTCCAAATAGTCAAAATAGTGATTTTTGGCTGACGAACGTACGTTACCTGCGTGTCCGGAATCTCGAGATAGGCTATAATTTGCCAAAAGCGTGGATTCAAAAGATAAAGGCTGAAAAAGTACGCTTCTATATCAACGCTTCAAATCTGATTTCGTTTGACAATGTCAAAGACTACCAGATTGATCCTGAGATCGAAGCGAGAGCTGCAGTAGTCTATCCGCAGCAAAAGGTATTTATGGTTGGATTTAATATGACTTTTTAACATGAAACTACGATTGAAACTTACATATATAGGAATAGCTTTATTGACAATATCGTCGATGAGCAGCTGTAACCACGATGACTGGTTTGACAGAGATTCAAAGACTTTGATCACCGATGCACAACTCTGGAACGATCCTAAGCTGCTGACTTCACTCGTCGCCAATTATTACGATAGGATGCCGACTCTACACGGCGTTTTCAATACAGGTGGAATGACCGAATTGGACGATGCCATGTGGTCTGGACATCGCGATCAAAACTGGCGTAACGACTATCAATTTGGCGACGACTACGGTCGTTATTGGGATTACGGATTGATACGGGACCTGAATCTTTCGCTAGAAAATATCGATCAGTTCAGTACACAATTGAGCGATGCACAACGCAAGCAGTATAAAGCCGAAATACGCTTCATCCGCGCTTTCGTTTATTTTGAGCTCGTCAAACGCATGGGCGGTGTACCGATCGTTACAACCCAGCTCATCTATGACTTTAGCGGCGATCCAACACCTTTGCAGGTGGCACGTGCCAAGGAGTATGAAGTCTACGATTTTATCTATCAAGAACTGGAAGAAATTAAGGAAGATTTGACTGTGAATAACGCGAGTAAGACCCGGGCCAACAAGTATACGGCATTGGCTCTTGAAAGCCGTGCCATGCTTTATGCCGGATCTATTGCGAAATATAATAACCTAATGGCATCACCGATAACAACAGCAGGGGGAGAAGTGGGAATTCCTGCCAATATGGCTACGGGTTATTACAGCAAGTCGCTGGCTGCTTCCAAGGAGATTATAGGCGGTCCATTTGCATTGTATAATGATAACGCGGACAAAGGCGCCAATTTTTACGATATGCTAAATAAAAAGACCGGTGCTGAGGTCATCTTTGCTAAGGATTTCGCAACGAGTCTGAAGGTTCACCGTTTTGCCTATGACAATATCGTGAGAAGCTTAACAGAAGATAATGAGTCTTCTTCAACCATTTCACCATCTTTGAGTCTTGTGGAAAGTTTTGACTATATCGATGGAAGCAAAGGGACCTTGCATGATAAAACCACCACAGGAAATTACATTGCCTACCAAAATATCAATGATATTTTTGCGAATAAAGATGCCCGTTTGTTTGGGACGGTGATTTATCCGGGAACGTCATTCCGGGGACGTGCTGTGAGTATTCAAGCTGGAGTGGCAACCTGGGGAGCAAATGGAGCTTACCAGTTTACGGCAGCGCCACAACTTGGACAGAATTATGCTAGCGGTGGTTTGTGGACTGGTTTTGATGGACCGCTGTATGATGCGCAGGATGTAAGCAATACCGGTTTCTATATCCGCAAATTTGTAAGTGATGCGCCTGCAGCCAGTACACGTGGTACATCGGCTTCCAACTGGTGGCCTTGGTTTCGTCTTGGCGAAGTTTACCTCAATGCGACTGAAGCTGCCTTTGAGCTGGGACAGACTGTTGACGCAAGAACCTATGTCAATAAGTTACGGGAAAGAGCAGGATTTCCGGCCAATAGCATTAGTAATCTAACGATGGATATTATCCGGAATGAACGCCGTGTCGAACTTGCCTTCGAAGACCATCGTTTTTATGATCTTAAAAGATGGCGTATTGCACATTTGGTGTGGGATGGATCTGAAAATGATCCCAACGCCGTTGTATATGGACTATATGCTTATCGAGTAGTGCGTCCAGGGCATGCAGATGACGGTAAATATATCTATGAACGGGTAAGACCTGCGCGTTTCAGAAAGGCACGCTTTTTCCGTATGGCCAATTATTATGCGTCTATCAGTCAGGATGTCATTAATAAAAATCCTAAAATCGTTAGAAATCCATTCCATTAATCTAGTTGTACCATGAAAATAAAATTTTTAAGCTTATTGGTAGCTTTTGCAAGCTTACTCGTTGTAGGTTGCAAATATGATAATTTTGAAGCTCCAAAATCAACACTTTCGGGACGCGTTGTTTATGAAGGTAAAGTAGTCGGTGTGCGCAACAATGGACCTCAGCTGGAGTTATGGCAAGATGGATATCCACTTCGATCGGCGATACCAGTCTATTTCGATCAGGACGGTTCTTTCTCTGTTAGTCTTTTTGATGGTGAATACAAATTGGTACGTAAAGGAGATTCTCCTTGGTTACAACAGGCAACCGATACCGTTTTGGTGCAAGTGAGGGGTAATACGTCAATTGATGTGCCTGTAACACCATATTTCACGGTAACAAATGAATCTTTTCAGAAAAATAATAACAGTATTACTGCTAACTTTACGGTTAACAGAATAGTAGGTACTGCAAATTTGGAGTTTGTGCGCCTTTACCTTGGCAAATCGATCTTAACAGATCAGGTACAGCGTGAACTGCGAGTAGATGCCAACTTAGCTAACGTTGCTTTTGGTCAACCGACGAATATCGTCGGAGAGTTGCCGGACAATCTGAAAAACCTCGATTATGTGTTTGCCAGAATAGGGGTGAAATCTACGGTATCCGGAGAGTACTACTATACGGCAGTTCAAAAAATAGCTTTGAAATAGGTGGTGCTGGCAAGTGATTGTCGGATTACGAAGCCACGGGATCATATCCCGTGGCTTTTAGAGATGCAAGAAAATGTTTTAATGCTTATTTATTCAACTAAACCTTCATGAAAAAAAACAAAATTTCAATCTTAGTTACCTTATTTTTAATACATGCTACATGTGGTGTTTTTGCTCAAGCTTATCGCAACGGACCCACAGAAAAAGATTTTGCAGGTTATTTATTTGCTTATTTCAAAGGGAATGCCGTTGTAGACGAAGCTGTTTGTTTTGCGATCAGTACAGATGGCTATACCTACAGGGCCTTGAATGAAAATCATCCTATCCTGGATTCGAAGATGATCAGCAAAACTGGTGGTGTTCGAGACCCACATATTCTTCGGGGCGAAGATGGAAAAACATTCTATATGGTGCTGACTGACATGACCTCCTCTAAAGGTTGGGATTCCAACCGAGGTATGGTTCTGCTGAAATCAGAAGATCTTGTGCATTGGTCTCATCAGGCAATCGATATCCAGCAGAGCTTCAAAGGCCAGGAAACCTTGAAAAGAGTATGGGCACCACAGACTATATTTGACCCTTCGGTGGACAAATATATGGTGTATTGGTCCATGCAGCACGGAAATGGTCCGGACATCATTTATTATGCTTATGCCAATAAGGAGTTTACGGATTTTGAGACCGAACCTAAAGTGCTGTTTCTTCCCAAAAATGGCAAATCTTGTATTGACGGCGATATTATTGCCAAGAATGGCTTATTCTACCTCTTTTACAAAACCGAAGGACACGGGAACGGCATTAAGTTGGCCATAACGGATTCACTGACTTCGGGGAAATGGATTGAACAGCCGGGGTATAAACAACAGACTAAGGATGCTGTGGAGGGATCCAGTGTTTTCAAACTCAATCAATCGAATAAATACGTTCTTATGTATGATGTCTATGGTAAAGGAAAGTATCAATTTTGCACCTCCGAAGACCTCGATCAGTTTAAAGTAATCGACCATCAGATTGACATGGATTTCCATCCACGTCATGGGACAATCATTCCTATTTCGAGGCAAGAACTTCTGGACTTGACCTCCACATGGGGGAAACCGAAAGATATAGAATTTTCATTCAGAAAGAATCCTGTTTTGGATGGCTTTTATGCCGATCCGGATGTCCTTTATTCCAATAAAACAAAAAAATACTATATCTATCCGACGAGTGATGGCTTTGACGGCTGGGCTGGCTATTATTTCAAAGCATTCTCTTCGACAGATCTAAGTCATTGGAAGGATGAAGGTGTGATTTTGGATCTGAAAAAAGATGTTGCTTGGGGACCTCGAAATGCATGGGCACCTACAATTATGGAAAAGAAAATCAAGAACGATTATAAGTACTATTATTATTTTACAGCATCCCAAAAGATCGGTGTTGCGGTGGCTGATTCGCCAACGGGCCCCTTCAGGGATTCGGGTAAGCCACTGATAGATTTCAAACCTGAAGGTGTAAAAGGAGGACAAGAGATAGATCCAGCAGTTTTTAATGACCCGAAATCTGGAAAAAGCTATTTGTATTGGGGGAATGGTTATCTGGCTGTTGCAGAGTTTAATAAAGACGTGATTTCGATTAAAAAAAATACAATCAAAGTGTTAACACCCGATAAGACTTTCCGGGAAGGTGCCTATGTTGTCTATCGAAAAGGCCTTTATTATTTCTTTTGGTCGGAGGACGACACCCGAAGTGAAAATTATCGGGTACGTTATGGAACCGCTACTTCTCCAGATGGACCGATCACCGTTCCAGAAAATAATCTGATTTTACAAAAAGATGCTTCGAAAGGAATTTATGGCACAGGACACAATTCGATCTTGCAAATTCCAGGTAAAGATGAATGGTATATTGTATACCATCGTTTTAATTATCCCAAAGGTATCGATATGGGCGATGCCGCGGGATTCAATCGGGAGGTGTGTATGGACCGATTATATTTTAATGATCAGGGCCATGTATTGCCTGTCGTTCCTACACTTTAATCACTAAACCTAATGCAAAAAGTAAAATGAAGAATATCCTAAAAAATCTGTCGGTCTTAGCTCTCTCCATCGGTATCGGCATTAGTAGTGTATACGCACAGCCCGGATTTGGCACCGCCGAGCGTGTAAACTCGGATTGGCGTTTCCATTTGGGCGATATTGAAGGACAGGCAGGAGCGGAAAAGAATCGTGCTGGCTGGCAGCAGGTCAGCTTGCCCCATGATTGGGGCGTAAAATATCCCCTGAGCCCAACGCTAGCCAGCGCGACAGGTTATTTACCGGGCGGTATTGGCTGGTATCGAAAACAATTGACGATACCGGCAGAAGATCAGGGTAAAAAGATATTTCTATATTTTGAGGGCGTTTATAACCGGAGTGAAGTATTTGTCAACGGTAAATCTGTTGGTAAGCGTCCCAATGGCTATGTGTCCTTTTCCTATGATATCACTCCGTATATAGATTTTGGGAAGGAAAATACCATCGCTGTCAGGGTAGATCACAGCAAGAGTGCTGATTCGCGCTGGTACACTGGATCAGGAATATATCGCGATGTATGGCTTGTAAAGGCTAATGCCGTACATCTAGATCAGTGGGGAGTCTATGCTTATCCGGAGCAAAAAGGTGGAAAAGGAATTTTAAATACCGAAGTTACCGTTGTCAATACTGCACAAATGGCTGCGCCGATTAGGGTGGAGCAGGAGCTGCTCGATCCAATGGGAAAGGTTGTTGCTAAAAAGTCTCAGAAAGTTCAGGTCGGTGCTGCCGATAAGGCAAAGATACAGCAACAATTGACGGTATCGAATCCAAGATTGTGGAGTTTGGAGCAGCCTGTACAGTATACCTTGCGGACAATAGTTACCCAAAATGGCAAGCAGGTTGACCAGTCAGAGATAAAGACTGGTTTCCGAACATTTACCTTTGATGCCAACAAGGGGTTTGCTTTAAATGGAGAGTGGATGAAAGTAAAAGGTGTTTGCCTGCATCACGACGCTGGTGTATTGGGTGCTGAAGTTTATCCAGAAGTATGGAAACGTCGGTTAATGACCTTAAAATCTTTAGGCGTCAATGCAATTCGTACCAGTCACAATCCACAGGCATCATCACTTTATGTTTTATGTGATGAGCTTGGTTTGCTGATGATGGATGAAGCTTTTGATGAATGGGAGTTCCCAAAAAGAAAATGGCTGCAAGGATGGAATGTTGGAACCCCTGGTTTCGAGGGATCAGATGACTTTTTTGAATCTTGGGGAGAGCAGGATCTGGCAGATATGGTCAAACGGGATCGCAATCACCTGTCGATTTTCGCCTGGAGCATAGGTAACGAAGTGGATTATCCAAATGACCCTTATTCACATTCTATCCTTAATGGCGAGAAGAAGGAGGGTGGTTTCACACAGGCTTCGTATGGCGGTTACAAAAAAGAAGCACCAGATGCGATGCGATTGGGTGATATCGCCAAACGCCTGGCTGCGGTTGTGAAAAAATACGATAAAAGCAGAGCTGTAACAGCTGGTCTTGCTGGGGTGGCGATGTCCAATGAAACAGCCTATCCCGGCGCACTTGACATCGCGGGATATAATTATACCGAAAGCCGTTATCAGCAGGATCATCAGCGTTATCCAGAGCGGGTTATTTTTGGAAGTGAAAACCGGCACGATCTTCCGGCATGGCTTGCAGTACGTGACAACCCACATATATTTGGCCAATTTTTGTGGACAGGAATTGATTATCTCGGTGAATCCGGCCGTTGGCCTTCACGGGGATTTTATTCGGGACTGCTGGATTTTGCAGGTTTTATCAAACCGAGAGGCTATTACCGCCAATCGCTGTGGTCCGATAAACCAATGGCTTATTTGGGCACCTATCCATTGAAGGGCGGCGCTGCCGCAACCGATGTATGGTCCGCATTGGAATCTGAGCAGGGACAACGAAAGAATGAAGCACCCTCCATGGATGCCTGGCCTATTTGGAACTATCAGACCGGTCAGCAAATCCGGGTGGTATGTTATACAAACAGTGCTGCTGCCCGATTGGAACTAAATGCGCAGGTCGTAGGGGAGCAGAAAAAGTACGATCAAAAGACGGGTATTATCTTTTGGGATATTCCGTATGTAGCGGGTAAATTGGAGGTTGTTGGTCTAGACCCAAATGGAAAAGAAATTGTTAGACAGGCCATTCAATCTAGCCAACGACCTAGCACTATTGAAGCCGTTATTTTGGGAAATCAGCAAGTAAAAGCGGGTGAAGTGCTGCAGATTGCTTTGCAGATTCTGGATGAGAAAGGGCTTCCCGTTATCCTTTCGGAGGATGAGATCACTTGTGACATCGTAGGAAATGCTCGTCTGCTCGGTATGGAAGCCGGAAATAATGCCGATATGGGTGACTATACAGACAATAAACAGCGCGTTTATCATGGAAAAATGATTGTCTATGTCCAAGCGCTTGGTCGGTCTGGAGAAAATATAGTGATTCGTTTCAGTTCGCCATGGCTAAAAACAGCTACAGTAGAAAGTCTGGTGAAATAATTGGACGGATTTGAAATTGCTTTAAGCATGGGTAAACATCCACAAAAAGCTAGACTTATCCGTCTAACTTTTTTTATGGAATCGTTTTTTAATTACGTACTATGCATTCGTTAATAGTGCGAATAAAGCCTTTGCTGTTTCTTCAGAAGACCCCGGGTTTTGTCCAGTAATTAAATTACCGTCGTTGACAACGTAGCTGTGCCAATCTTCTCCTTTGCTGTACTGACCACCCAGTTTGATAAGCTCATCTTCCACTAAAAAAGGGACAACATCCGTTAGCTGAACCGCTTCCTCCTCACTATTGGAAAATCCAGTAACTTTTTTGCCTTTGACGAGTGGATTGCCCTCACTGTCCTTGACAAAGCGGAATACACCCGGGGCGTGGCATACCGCGGCTACAGGTTTGTTGTGCGACCAAAATGATTCGATCAATGCAATGGATGTCTTATCATTGGTTAGATCCCACAAAGGGCCATGGCCACCAGGATAGAACACCGCATCATAATCCTGCTCGCTTACCTGATCCAAAGCAATGCTGTTTGCCAATTTACTTTGAAGCTCTTTATCTGCATCAAAACGTTTGGTTGCCTCGGTTTGAAAATCCGGGAGTGCACTTTTCGGGTCGATTGGCGGCTGTCCTCCCTTTGGTGACGCGATCGTAATGTCTACTCCTGAATCTTGCAAAACATAGTAAGGCGCTGCAAATTCCTCTACCCAAAAACCGGTTTTTTCTCCGGTGTTTCCCAATTCATCATGTGATGTCAATACAACCAATACGTTTAATTTGTCCTTTTTCATATCTTAATTTGTTTTTAGCGGTGATGAGGCTATGATAATTTTATTGAGCGCATGTTGGTATTCAAAGTCCTTCATGCCGGTTATACTTTTTTTTGTATATGGTAAATCTGAATTAATCAAATAGCCGCATCATTAAAAATTAAATGTTTAAAACGATAGTACAAAGTAGGGCATAAATCATCATTACCCTATGTGATATACATCACATTTTGGAAAATGGTTTTGCTTTTGTGATTTAGGTCACATTATTTGGCTTGGTAGAGCCTGCTCAGAGTTTCGCGGGAAACGCCAAGATATGCCGCAATCAAGTGTTTAGGAACAAGATTGTAAAGTTCAGGATATTGCTGCATGAGTTCTTCGTAACGGCTTCTTGCATCGTTGTTCAGTAGTGACATGATTCTTTTTTGCAACCCAATGTATCCTTTATTTGAGCGCCATCTAAAAAAGGTTTCCACTTCGTGAATTTCCTTACATACTTTTTCACGGTCTTCGTTTGATAAGCAAAGAGTGTCTGCATCGCTGACACAATCTAAATTGACCGTAGCGGCACTGTGGTTATGCAATGCATTATAATCGGAAGCCCACCAGGTTTGTGTGGCGAACTGCAAGATATGCATCTTTTGCTCGTCATTGGTGAAATAGGTCTTTAGACAACCATTCAGCACAAAATATTCCTGTTCAACAAGGTCTCCTAGGCTGATAATCATGTGTTTCTTTTTAAAGGAAATCGGTTTAAAAAAAGAAAAAAAGTAGTCGAATTGTTCGTTGTTCAACTGGACTGTTTTGTCAATATGTTGTCTCAGAATTTCACGTTCGGTCATAGCAAACAGTTATTTGATGGATTAAAATTAAGCAAAATCTCTTATCAATGCGTGTTGGGTTTTATTTTAAGGCCGTTTACGCGAATTGATTCATTCTCTTTTTGTTTATACTACAGGTTTTCCAGCCTAAGACCAAGTTAATACTATCTTCTAAGTTAAAACCGAAGTGACACTACTTTTAAAGCGTATTAACAAGGGGTTAGCAGGGAATTATCCCTGTTAGCTCCCGCTAATCTCCCCACTAATGTAAAAGCTAAAGTGAGTCAAGTATTAACTAGGATCGCCTATGTAACGAAGATGATTACTGAAAAACGAGGTGTTTTGAGGTACTTGTCTCCGCATGGCTGAATTCATATTTGGCCAAAATCGATGTTTAACCGGTTTAGTGGTTTAAAAAAAATGATTTTTTTTAATTTTATTTTGTTTATACAAAGTTATTTTCTATTTTAGTGTTGCCCATTCAAGGGCACTTTTCATAAAATAGGTTAATAATATGGCTAAAACACCCGGAGTACCCCATGCTTTCGGGTGTTTTTTTTTAAAACTATTTTTATCTACTCCTTGTTCCTACAATACCTCCAAGTAATTTTAACAATAAAGGTCGGGATATTTTTTGCCCGACCTTTTGTCGTTCTGAAAGCCTGTATTCCTGTCTATTAATTCCACAATTGGACTTATCATAAATCGGTCTTCAAAACATCATCGAGACTGATCGTAGTGGGAGGTTTCTCTTGATTGTAGATACAATCCCTTCCATTCTTTGGGACGCATTCATCCTCTTTCATCTACTTTTTTGAATAGCATTGTTGGACTTTTTTTTCTATCACATAAAATATTGAAAAAAAATATACACAACCGATTATAATTGGTTTAAGTTTATCAACAAGTAAAGCGATGCCTACGGAATAATAAATGTGAGTTATAAGAGAGCCCGGTATCATTTAGTGATACTAGTTTTTTTTGAAAGTGTCTGCTGTTATTGGCCAGAAATAACCTTCTTTCACTTCATGGCTGTTGGTGTCTCCGAAGTCATGAAGGTGATGTCTAGCGGTAAACGAATAATTAACTGCTATTAAAACAATTCAGCGAGCGAATCGTAAATCATTTTTGACGAATTGTAAACTGTCTGTAAATCGCTGATTTAACGTTCTATATTTGGTGTCAAGAAACGCAGCAATATAGGTTGAAGCTCTTTTGAAGTAACTAATGGAATGTATTTAATTTCGTTGATTCATTGTTCTTTTAGGTGTGTGTGCGTTATTTTCAATTGTCATAGTAGATAGTACCTTATATTTAAGGTGAATGTTTTTCATAGGTAGTGAGCCGTAAAGAACTCCCCGTTCTTGCGGCTTTTTTTGTACCTATTGATCGTTTTAAGAACGGCTGGCTAGCATTTTTTGATGATTGCCGCAATTGCCTGATTATAATTGATCAAGATAAACTAAAGGGAAACATCCTAACACCAACCTATACCTAATAACAATTTTCAATCAATATTTAGACAGTTATCAGTCATTGGTTATTCAGTTTCTACTGAGTGATCACTGAGCAAGAACTGAGCAAGAACTGAACAAGCACTGTTGAAAGTATGAATTTGATTGCCATTTGATCCTAATTTGCTGCACCTAAAAATAAAAAGAGAAAAAAGGGGAGGGGGCTAGGCTTATTTAACAAAAAGATTGCTGTTGCATGGCAAAAGATCATTTTTGGATTAGAGCCGTTATAGCTGTTTTTTTGGTTAGTAAAAAAAAATCAATTTTTTTTTAGGACGTTTTTTATTTCCTGTCGTCATCATTGTATAAATGGAGATGTTAGGTCGTTAATAATCCATTTGCAATGCAACTACTATGAAATTTTAGCCTATTAATCATTTTTAGCATGGCACTGACTGATAAAATATTCCAGCAAAGTGAGATTGAAAGTTTTGAATTCAATCACAAAATTTTAAAAAATTGCTCGTTTATCGATTGTACGGTAAAAGGGAAAAACTTTACGAACTCCATGTTTCGTGATTGCAAGTTTATTCGCTGTACATTTGCAGATTGTAACTTTCAATCTGTTGTTTTTCAAGACTCTGGGGTTTGGACAGCATGTACATTTGAAGCGAATGATTTCTCGAAAGCCGTCATTGGAAATCTAAAAATTGAAAAGTCATCATTCCTTTACAATACATTTGACAAAACCACCTTCGACGGTACCAATTTGGTCCACGTAGTTTTTAAAGGGAAGATCAATTCTTCCTGGTTTTATGGTATTCCTTTCACCGAAGACCTGTACTCAACCAATCTGTTCATTCTAAAAAAAGCAAAACCATTAAAGACACCTTTAGTCAATTTTGGTCACGCGGAATTGAAGGATGTAGTATTTTCAAGAGGGCTAGATCTCTCGAGTACAGTTTTCCCAAATCAGGAACACCTTAAAGTCATCAATAATCCAAAACGCTTTTTTGATCATTTCCTTAGAAGATCAAAAGAAGTCTTTACAGACAACGAGTCGTTGGTCTTCTGTCGCGAATTGGTAGATAACGTTTTGTATAAGTCCGAAAATAGGGGAATGCCAATTATAGTGGTTGATTTAAATCAGTTTTATCCGTCATTGAATGAAAATAGGGATCGTCTTATTGTTGATCTATTAAAAGCAGGGTAATCATATCATTCTATATATAATTGTTAGTGCAAAGCCGTTTAGAGTTCCCAGCTCTAACGGCTTTTTTGCTTTGGATCAGCTTGCGTTTTTGTATCGTATTGTTATTCTTATTTTTATGTATGTTGGATTAGGAATTTTGTATATCTTTGAGAAGAATCTAAAGGCCATTTTCCGACGGGTAGATGAGATTGAAGTGCTTCACCAGAGGTGATGATTAATTTTTTAAATTATGAAATATCTTTTTCTGTTGTTGCTAAGCATTTGTTTTTTGTCCAGCTGCGACAAGGAAGATGCTGATTTTGGTTCTACTGAGATCGATGCTGGAGCAATAGCCAAAAGGTATCAATTCGTAGGACGCTCCGTCGGGTTTTCGGTTAGTCAGATCTACGTGGATGGCACTGCAGATAAGAACTTCTATCTTGGGACAGTTTGGGGACTAAAAGATACTACACCGCAACTAAAACTAACGTCCCTTCGTAATTACTATAAACCTTTCAAAAGTGCAATATCATCTACCCAGCCAGCTTTATCCAGTATTCGAATCGTACCAGGCTTTGATGCAGTGCGTGCTTTTGCTAAAAAAAGTAAGGGCGAACCGGCTGTTTTGGAGCAATCGTCTGTAGGTGCATTTTTCGATTATAGAGCAATACGTTACCATCTTAATAATAGCCCTGACGTAGATAGTGTGCTGAAATTGGTTCGTCATCACGATTCCACCACGATAAAAAGAGCAAATAGCCTGCTGTTGCGTCGGGAACATATTACATTTAATCTTCATATAGACACGGAGGATTATGCAAAAGCTTTTAATAAGGATGAACTTGGGAAGTTAAAAAAGACAGGATTTAATCCTTATTATGTTTCTTCCGTCAACTATGGTACCCATTCGATTATGATGGGGGAAAGTGATTTTCCTCGGAGTGATCTTAAAAATGTCTTGGAAAAATTGCTGTACAATCAGCTCCTGACGAAAACGGACGAAACGGTTTTAAAGGGTTCTGATGTACTGGTCTATCTGCGTGGTGGACGTCAATCAAGTTTTATTAAACGTGCTAGCGGTCCGGAAGCAATTAAGAAACTTGTTGTCGATTATAAGAAGGAGCTTGAATTGCAGCAGAATAGCTTTGATTACCCCATTAGCTATAGCCTAGGAGGTCTCAATTCCAATGGGCGGCTTAACTTCTGGTATTCTTATGATTTTCTCGTACGAGAAGAAAAGGAGTAAATTTGACCCAACCTCAAGTAGGTGGGGCCATTTAATTGCATCCTGCATCAATATTGCTTAATCCTACTTATTGCGACCTTTATTTTTTTCTTGCACGCTACTTTTGATCCAATTCAATACAATAGCGCTTGGTTCATTGGATGCCGAAAGGCTTGTATTGTGATCTAATGACGGAAACAGGCAATAATCGAAAGGTTTTCCTTGTGCTTTCAATGCATTGAGATGTTCGATGGATAAACCTACAGGTATTTGGATATCTTTGGATCCAAACAGCCATAGCCCGGGAGTTGTTATCGTTTTGAGTGATGTCAGTGGGTCAGTATTTGCAAATTGATAGCGGTCGGGATCATTCGCTACATGTTGACGGGCTTCGGCTTCGGTATATTTATCCCAAAAGTCTTTTTTCCCATCCGTAAAGAACTGGAAACGGAGTTGTTCACGCGCAGGGATAACTGCACCACTGTACAGGACAAAAAAGTCGATCAATGGGTTTTTGTTTGTTGCTAAAGGAATGATCCAGCCCGCTTGGCTGAATCCCAAAAGTCCAACGGGAATAGTTGTATTTCCTAGTTGCTGACGGAATGTTTTCACAGCTGCTTGTGCATCTTTGGCGAGTAGATTGAGATTGGCAGAGTCGATATTATTTGTCCCGACCTCAGGTCCAGCATAGGTTCCTTCAGATTTTCCCACTCCGCGCTTATCATAGGTAAATACTGAAATGCTGTTTTGAGCTAAAAATGAGGCAAACTCCATCATCCTTTTCTCTTGTCCGGAGCCATGTATGAGGATAATGGCTGCATGGGGCTTGCGGGGCTGAAGCATAGTGCCTGCCAACTTAATGCCCTCACTCTTAAATACAATATCTTTTGTCGACCAGTCTAAAGATTGGGCTTTTGCATGTTGCGCAAAGAGCACACAATAAATAGCGATGAGAAAAGGTAGCGTACTAAATAAAATCCGCTGTAAGGGCGAAGAGTTCGTTGAGGAACCGTCTAATAGATAGGCTTTAGGCATAATTAATTCGGTGTTAAATTTATTTTTGTCTAAAGTACCGAGTTGAATTTTAAATAGTTTATGTTTTTCGGTGGACTGTAGGTTTGAAGCGGTAAATAGGCCTATTTTTGTTGTGAATAACGCAATGTGAAGCGCGGAAATCCTACAATCTTTCTTCGACGCTGTTATCGGGGTGACGATCGTTAGGTTGTCCCTTGTTCGGGACGGCTTCGCCCTTTGTTCGCCCCCTGTTCGGATCAGCTCCCTAGTTCCTATTGTCTTTCTCTACTGATTGTCTATCCATGAGTTGACAATCAGTCGAGAACCCGTACAGAATTGGTAGAGAATTTCCGAACAGGGTATGAAGCCGTTCCGAACAAATTGAGAAAAACGGCCGAAGAAACCTACATTGCAACTGAACTCTACTTTCAGTCTGTATATCCAAGCTGATGACTATTTTTTATGGGATGAATAGTCTTCGTTAACAGTATTTTAAATTTTTCTTTCTTGTTGTATAAGGTAATATCTCCTTCATCAAAAGTTAACATGTGAGAATTACTTTTGATCTGAATGAAGCGATTGTTCTTACGGTAGTTTTCCTCAAGGATAGCTCAGGAAGGGCAACCATAAATCTTATGAAAGAATAATATGCAAATTTTCTGCAACATGATTCCCCTCCTAGGGGAAACCGATCTTAGTAACGGGCTTCTTATTGTATTTGCTCTTTGTTTATTTGCAGTCGTGGCCTTTGAATTTGTCAATGGCTTTCATGATACAGCGAATGCTGTTGCAACGGTCATTTATACCAAAGCACTTAAACCAATTGTAGCCATTCCTTGGTCTGGCCTTTGGAATTTTCTGGGTGTTTTTGCGGGAGGGATTGCGGTGGCCATGGGAATACTTAAATTGGTGCCACTAGACACATTGATGTCACTTCCAGTTTCTGTGGGCGCTTGTCTGGTCCTTTCTGTATTATTGGCTGCCATTATTTGGAATTTGGGAACTTGGTATTTTGGTATTCCCTGTTCGAGTTCACACACCTTGATTGGTGCCCTCATCGGGGCTGGTATTGGTTTCACCTGGTATTATGGCGGAAGTGGTGTTAACTGGCGTAAGGCCGAAGAAATTGGTCTTTCACTGATTTTATCACCGCTGATAGGCTTCGGGCTTGCCGTGTTATTAATGCTCTTTTTAAAACACGTTGTCCGTTACAAAGCCCTTTTTCATATTCCACAAGGTGAAGATGATAGACCTCCATTTTTAGTGCGTGGTATTTTAATCCTGACCTGTACATTGGTTAGCTTTTTTCATGGTAGTAATGATGGACAGAAAGGAGTGGGCTTGTTTATGTTGATCCTTATTGCATTTTTACCTGCTCGCTTTGCAATAAATCACGCTGTTCCCGATACTACCGTTATTAAAACCCTCGATCAGACAGAAATCGTATTGCAAACCATTGCAACAAGTAATACTACCCAAAGTGAACTGTTTATACGACTTAACCAGGAGATTGAGCAAGTGAAGGTACATCTTATGGATAAAAGTGTGACGGATAAAGCCGGAACATTTAAATTCAGAAACGAAGTGGAAGGTTTAATCAAATCCATTACAGCGTTGGAGGGCAATAAACAGATCAGTATCAACGCAGAAAATCAAATGGATCTCAATCATAGATTAGGTGAACTGAAACAACTTACAGATTTTGCACCAATTTGGGTGATATTAACCATTTCGGTAGCGCTAGGTTTAGGAACGATGATCGGATGGAAACGTATTGTGGTAACTATCGGAGAGAAGATTGGGAATGAGCATTTGAGTTATGCCCAAGGTGCATCTAGTGAGATTGTTGCTGCATCCACGATTGGTATTAGTACCGTATTGGGTCTGCCGGTAAGTACAACACATGTGCTCTCAAGTGGTATTGCGGGCTCTATGGTGGCATCTGGAGGAAAGAGTAATTTGAATAAAGGGACGCTCAAAAATATTGGACTGGCTTGGGTGCTCACCTTGCCTGTGTCGATTGGCCTTGCATTATTATTATTCGTATTCTTCCATCTTTTTATTTAGTTGACTGTTATCGCATTGATTTTTGTCGTCCATCGTTTTTGTGCAGATGGCTATTTGACAGATTATATTAAAAAACAAAAAAATGAAACAGATTCTTGTTGCCTCCGATTTTTCGACCAACGCTAGCCATGCCTTGCGTTATGCTTTGTCTTTGGCCGTTCGCTTGAACATGGAAGTCGCCGTTGTACATGCCATACACCCTACAGAAGGGATCAACAACAGTACTTATAACGCGATCTTTATAGAAGATTATTACGCCAGAAAACGTGCTGCTTTGCAAGAATGGACTGATCAGGTGGTTCAGGAAAATAAATATAATGACCTCAAAGTGAGAACCGTTGTCGAAGTAGGTTATCTGCGTAATGTAGTGACAAAGTATGTCGAATATACCGATGTTTCTTTTTTGGTAATGGGAATCACCGGGGCGACAGGCATTAAGGAAATTGTCGGTAGTAATGCGAGTATGGCTGTGACAAAATTGCGTATTCCGACCTTGATTGTACCTCCTGAAAGTAATTTGTCTGCTATTCCAGTCATTACATTGGCAACAGATTATAAAACAACAAAATTGTCTGTGCGTGACGTCAAAGCGCTTAATCGTATCTTGAAACTTTCAGATCCCAGAAAATTGGAAATCGTGCATATTTCGGAAAAAGAACTGGATGATAAGCTTGTTCGAAATGGTGAGAAAAAAATGCGCCAGTTGCTTCCTAATGTCGAAATCAATTTTAACTATGTGGTTGAGGACGATACACGTCCCTCGCATGCTATCGTTGATTTTGTTGAAAATAACCAAACCGATATTCTATGTCTGGTTAAGCGCAACCATAATATGATTTACCGTTTATTTGCTAGCAGTACGGTTAATGAAGTGCTGAACAGATCAGTTAAAGCGATTTTGGTTTTGCACGAATAATCTGGGTAGAAACTTTTTTTTACGCTATATATCAAGCCGTCTTGGATTTTCCAGACGGCTTTTTTTTTGAAAGTGCTTATTATATGCTCCTTAATATGTGCAAGGGCTTTGCATATTTTTTTATTTATATCGAATTCGATGTTATTTTAGAAAATGAATTATTGACGTATTTGTATGAGTCATTAAATTGAACAAACGGTTGCGTTTTCATCGGAGTTGTCAATGCTGATAATTCTCATTATTATCGTAAGGTTATAGTCTGTTCGTGAGTAAATTGACTAGAACTTGTTCATCTAATAAAATAAGAAAATTGTGAAAAAATATATATTTCTTGCAGGCATTCAGGTATTGTCAGTACTAGGACTATCGGCTCAAGAGACAAAATCAACGGCTCCATTACAGCTATTGGGGACTCGGAGCTGGATCCGTATGGACTTGAATCATCATCAATCGAATATGTCAGGGACAAAAGTCTTCTGGGCAAAAACGAATAAGAAACCACAGACAGCCAATGCAGTATTGCCAGATGGGGCCACACGTTATTATATTCAACAGGTAGATCCCGAAACGATCTATTATATCTGGGTAGAATCTGCTACGGGAAAATCGTTGGCAAACGGAAAGGTGTATACAAGCAAGATATGGCAATTGGATAATGCTGAGCTGGATGAAGTGCAAAAAAATCCAAGTTCTAGAGCAGTTCCGGCCGGTATGGAAGTCTATTGGCAGGATGAGTTTAATGACCAGTTACTTAATCGCAATAAATGGACGACCAACTATTTTTCATCTTTGAATTATTTGAATGCAAAATCCAAGGAGGAAATGCAGCATGATCATTTACCACAACCAGCTTACACCTTAAATGGATCAGCCATCAATCTGTATATCAATGATACCATTCCAAAACGGATCTTTACAGAAGGTGGCAACCAAAAGATCTCATCTATCCAAACCTACGATTGGAAGTCCAATGAAAATCTGTTGGACAACAGCAAAGGGGGCTACTTTGAAGTGAAGGTCAGACGTAACCGCCAGGGGAATCCAAAGGGGACAAATACCGCTTTTTGGTTTGATTCACCTGGGCCAGATATTCGCTACTATCTTCAGGAGGGTTCCGAAGTCGACGGCATTAAAGGTATCCGTCCAAAGGGACAGCTTTTTGAAATAGACGTTTTCGAATATATTACAGCTCAGTTTGTGATTCATGGACATGTTGACCCAAAAGGCGTATTTCAGCACAATCTGGCTACCCATATCGCGGAAGGTTATGAACATGTGGGACAATGGGTGACCCATGGCGTGCTATGGACGCCGACAAGCATTAAGCATTACATCAATGGAGACCTGATCAAAGCATATACAAATAAAAATCAGATTTACGCACCAAATCACTTTTTGAATGTCTTCCTTGGAGCATATGGTTCCGAAGGAGGAGTCAATATGGAGGTCGATTATATTCGGGCGTATAACTGGCCTTTAAAAGATGGCAACGAATTGCCTAATCCTGATTTTGAAGGTAAAGCTGGACTTACACCGTGGGAAGGAGAGGTGACTATTGAAGCAGGGAGCGGAGAAAAAGGGAGTAAAGCAGTCGTACTGGAACCGGGACAGAAAATTGAACAATATGTTTATTTAGACCCCCAACAAGATTTTAAACTTGTGTATTGGAGCAAGGGGGACAAAGTTCGGGCAGATGTGGATGACGTCGCTGTTGTGACTGGGGAATTGTCTAATTTAAAGACACTAATACCTGATCAAGCTAAAAAGGGCGGAAAACATGAAATAGATTTTCTTACCGGTAAGGAGATTAATCCGAATAAAAAAATTGTCCGGATTGGATTTACCAATATAGGGAAGGAAAAAGCCTTTTTGGATAATATCACTTTGAAGAAAAAATAGACGCTAAGAAGTTTTTCCTAGAATCGAGATGGCTCCACGTGTATCACGTAGGAGCCTTTTTTGTACATTTTAGGCTATAAGTGATTGCATTTGATATGCTGATGGAGACATATTTGTCCGTTTTTTGAAGAAATGAGAGAATGTAGAGAAGTCTGCAAAACCTAATTCAATGATGGTAGACTTGATAGGGTTGGAGCTCGAACGCAGTAGATGCTGGGCCTCCTTTAGCAAGCGGTCATGAATAAGTTTGAGTGGCTTAACCTGCATGTGTCGACGCGTTAGTTTGGAAAGATAATTCGAGGTGACATTTAGGGTAGATGCATAATAGCAAACTCGGTGTTCTTGTTTGTAATGTAGTTCAATCAACTCGAGAAATCTATTCAGCATGGGTGGATAAGCGTATGGTGCTAAATTGTCAATTTGGCTGGTTATAGAACGGTTAATCTCTTGTAAGCTAGTTGCCAAACGTGATAAAATGAGTGATAATAGCGGCTGGCAACGATAGAGTTCTGTACGGATCATATTGAATTCATAGCGGAGTATTTCAAATTCATATGGCGAGACATGGAATATTGGATAATCTTTAAGGAGTTTTATGTTGATTGAAAGAATATGACATAATTTTTCAAAATTTTGCCTGGGAATTCTAATATGATAAGCAGAGGTTTCTTTGAAAAAATAGAAAGAACATGACTGTCCGGGGAAAATGAGATGAATTTGATAACCCATCATATTATGTTTCCGCTGATCAATCTGACGGCTGCCTCCTTTCGAATGTATTAAGATAAGAGTCACCACCTCTGTGCTTTTGATCAGATGCCATGTGTGTTCCCTTATATTACTCATTCGATATAAAAAACCGAGATGTTCTACCTCTTCGCCGAATGGTGTTATGTTTTCCGCGTTAAATATAGTGTACCTGAGCACGATGTGTTTGATTTAGTTTTCTAGGATTATTATTTATCGATTATATGGATACTCCTGGATCCAATTGAACTTGCGTTTGATCAATTCAAATTCTTGTGGATCCTGTTTCACAAGTTTTATTTCTTCAATATGGTCGTCAAAGGTTTTTGTCAGGAGAATATTTCCATTGGCGTTAATCTGATAATCAAATTGATAATTGTTTAGGGTTATTTTCTTACCGGCTGCATCAATGACTACGCTTTCCTTCTGTGGACTATAATCCGTGTCGCGTACTAAGACTTTGTAATTGTCAATTTCGAAAACAATAAGTCTCCAATTTTCGGGGATTGACTTGCGTTGTGTTCCCGTTTGTTCAATACGATAGATTCCATATAATGGCGATTTTTTTAAGTATTCAGCCATCATTTTCTTTCCGTTGAATATCCCGATGATCTGTTGCACCATAAAAGCGAGCAAAAGGACTAATTTGGCGATGAACAAGCTTTTTCTTTTCCAGCCCCTATTGAATGAGGGTTGTTGAACAGGAAGTAACTGTACCGGTTTTCCAACAATAAAGATGGTGAACAATGATTTTAAGTAGGGGAGTAGTAAAAATAGTGAAAATAACAGGAGTGCTGTAGAAATCATTTTAACGGGGACATCATAAAAATAATTGACGGCCATAATATTGATACTAGTCGCAACTGTAATTAGTGCACCCACTATCATCGTCTTTCTAAAAAGTAATAAGCCCGACAATATTTCCACGAGACCTATGAGCAGGTTGTAGCCTTTGGAATAACCTATATAAGTCCATGCCAGGCCCATGGGCGAATACTCACCCAAGGGTTGCAGGAGCTGTGTCAACCTGGGTGGCAGCATTTGCATATGGAAAACTTTGATCATCCCATAGTTAATAAGCATAAAAGCAACGTAATAACGTATTGCTGTAGTTAACCAGTACAAAAGGATCGTATAATTAGCTCTCCTTCGATCCAATATAGACCAGATAACTGCGCTAATAAACGCGATTAAGAATAGGATTAGTAAGGATATCCAGGCATAGGAGGTGTCTCCACTTCCGTTGACGAAGATGCTATGGTCGTAGGAATAGCCCAAGATGTTTTCTGAAAACCAAGGAGTCAATCGCTGAATAAAACGATTAAGTGGCGGGCTGATATATCCATATAGCGGATAGGTGCCATTATTGAAAACAAGAATAAAAGCAAAAATAAAAATAAATGAAAATCGAAAGGCTAATTTTCTAAATGCTGACCATCTTTCTGGACTGTTTTCGCTAAGAATATGCATAATTAAAGTTTATGGTATTTAAGTTAATATTTTTTTAATAAAATAAGTGGTATGGTTGTTAAGATAAATAATCGATTAAATAATAAATAGTCATTACGGTGTATTTGAGCAGAAGTTTTTATCTTGTTCTTAGAAAAATATGAAGTATGGACAAGATCAAACAATATTTTGATTCGCTCGTTGTCATGAATGATACGGATTGGGAAGTGTTTTCTTCTAAGCTTGTTAAGAGAGAGTTTCCAAAAAAATCATTGATTTTGGAAATCGGAAAAACAGAGCAATACCTGTCTTTTATCGAAAAGGGAATTGTACGGTTTAACATCCCGAAACTCGATTATGATTTTACTTTTGGTTTTGCCTTCGAAAATTCCTTTGTGAGTGGGTATGATTCATTTTTAACGCAACAGCCTTCATCTTATCATCTCGAAGCCATAACAGATTGTATTTTGTGGCGGATATCTTATGAGGATCTTCACGAAGTATATGAAACGACCCAAGTAGGGAATTTTATTGGACGGAAAGCAATTGAGGATATTTTCCTAAAAAAAATGAAACGTGAGTTCACGCTATTGGAAGATTCTGCAAAAACAAGATATTTGAATTTGATGCAGGAGCAACCAGAACTGATTCAGAATATTCCTTTAAAATATCTGGCTTCTTATATTGGTATTAGACCGCAGTCACTAAGCCGAATCCGGAAGGAAATTTATTAACAATTGTTCATTGTTAACACAAGAAAAGGAGCTTAATTTTGAAATAAAAATATGAAACCACTCTTTGTCTTAATCATCGTCTTTATTGTTTCCAGTTTAATTATCAGGCTGTTAAAAGGGGAAATGGATGATGCCCTAGCAGGCAAAATTGCACTCGCTTTGATGCTTGTATTCACTTCTCTTGGTCACCTATTGTATACAGATGGGATGACGTTGATGCTGCCGGAGTTTATCCCATTTAAAAAGGAAATGATCTATGCGACCGGATTGGTGGAAGTCATGGCAGCTATCGGATTATTCGTTCCGCAGGTAAGTCGTATAACTGGTCTACTTTTGATTGTCTTTTTTCTGTTGATATTGCCCACAAATATCCGTGCAAACTTGAAGCATATAAATTATGAGACAGCTACTTTCAACGGACCTGGTCCCAGCTATTTGTGGTTTCGTATTCCCTTTCAACTCTTACTGATCGCTTGGACCTATTATTTTGTGATTCGTTAAATCAATTTTCTTAACCAAAAGATAGCATTAAATTAATATTGCATTGTTTAGTTTTATTTAACAATTTTTTATTTTTGCTAAACTTTTAGGTTTGATTAAATGAGAGAAGCAATCAAGATGGTCGTATTTGACATGGCAGGTACGACAGTGAACGAAAATAATATTGTCTATAAGACGCTTAGAAATGCGATAAATACGGTAGGAGGTTATGAACTTACATTGCCTGAAGTATTGGCGTACGGTGCAGGTAAGGAGAAGTTACAGGCGATTAAAACAGTGCTTAAAAATAGCTTGAATCTTGTTGATGAGGAATTGGCTCAGCGCATGTTTACTTTGTTCTTAGCGGAGCTAGAACATGCTTATGAAGTGGAAGAAATTTACCCTAATACAAATGCGGAGGAGCTTTTTGCTGTCTTGAAAGACCGTGGCATCTTACGTGTGCTTAATACGGGATATGACCGAAAAACAGCCGAGTCGCTTTTAGAAAAGCTTAACTGGAAAGTGGGAAAGGATATCGATGCATTAATTACGGCGTCAGATGTACCTCGGAATAGACCCTATCCAGATATGATTGAACGGGCGATGCAGCAATTTGAAATTGCTGATCCGAGTGTTGTTGTAAAGGTTGGCGATTCTATTATCGATATACAAGAGGGGCAGCAAGCGGGCTGTGGTTTGAGTATCGGTATCACAACTGGCGCACATAATGTGGCTCAGCTCACATCGGCAAATCCTGATTATGTGATTGATGATCTACTGGAGATCGTTCCGATCATTGAAAGATACAATGTAACGAGTCAGGTTAGCTGATGCTGTTATCTATTCAATAAAAAGCGGGTGTTTCCGAAAAGAAACACCCGCTTTTCGTTGATAGATTTACAACTATTATTGCATTTGTATACCTTCCATAGAATTTTGGTTTTTGTTTTTCTTAAACATATTCATATCCATTTTTCCAAAACGATAAGAAAGATTCAATTTGATCAATTGTGGATTAGAAATGCGATAATAGGTTTGAGAAAATCCTTCACCGGAAGAAACGATGGTATTGCCACGTGTTCTGAATATATCGTTGATAGCCAAAGTTGCCGAGGCTGCCTGATTTTTCAGGAAGCTTTTTTTGATGGCAAAGTCGATCCCATAGAAAGGTTTGATATAGCCCTGTGATGAACTTTGCGCCTGATTCATTGGCGGGCCAAATGTTTGATTTTGTGTAACCGGCATGTTTGTTTTGCCTTGATATTCAAATGCAAGCTGCAAGTTCCAGTTTTTTTGCAAGTTGAAGGTATTGTTCAATTTTCCAAATACCGTCCACATACCCTCCGATGGCGTTTTATCATCAATTTCAATTTTTGAATTATAGAAGTTGAGGTCTGCCGTCAGATCCCACCATTTTTTGAGATTATTCGTGTAGGTGAATTCCGCACCATAGTTCTTGCTTGAATTGGCATTGATATAGGTGTTGATGAAATCCATTTTGTTTGTCACTGGATTGAGTTCCTGTGTCAGATAACGTGTGATCAGGTTGTTTGTGCGTTTGTAGTACACCGTTGCCAAAAAGGTGCCTTTTCCATGAGTCCGGCTATAAGAAAGCTCCCCTGAGGTAGTGAATTCCGGAACGAGATCTGGATTACCACGCGTAATATTCAAGCTGTCTGTGTAATCCACAAAAGGAATCAGCTGAAAGAAATTAGGACGGTTGACACGGCGCGTCACACTCATCTGTATCTGATCTTTCTCGGTTAGCTTTTTACTTAAGAACAAAGAAGGAAATAAGCTAAGGGGGTACTTATTGTGAAACTTTTCGTTTGTATTCAAAAGTTCGCCGTCGTAAGTTGAGCTTTCTGCGCGCAGCCCAACTTTATAGGATACCCAGTCTTTGAGATTTCCTCCAAGTGAGGCATAGGCTGCATATACACTGTTTTTATTGTTGTAGTTGGCCGAGGCTGCGGTAATATTTTCAAAGTCATCTTTGTCCACCGCTTTTAAGGAATTCGTGTTGAGATTTTTGAGCTTATTGATCTGAGCGCGTACTCCAGTTTCCAGTTTCATTCCATTTTTGAATGGTTTGACATAATCAGCCTGAACAGTCATGAACTTATTGTCACCAGAGCCGATGTTTTTTTGGATCTGTGTTCCGGTGATCGCACTACTTGCATCAAGATAATTGGTTGTGTAAAGACCATTGGATTTATTGGAGCCGCCAAAATAATTAAAGTCGACAGAGAGTTCTTCGCCCTCGGTTTTGAATTTTTGGACCAGCCCTGCCTGCAACCCGCGTGGTTTAAAGCTTCTTTCAGATTCAGAAATCCGGTCGCTAACTGATTTGTTGCTGCCGGTAGTGGTTGAGATCGACGAGTTTTCATTGGGCTTAAATTTACCCTGAACCAATACTCCAGCGACAGATAACGTTGTTTTGGGACTTAAGTCATAATCTACGCCGAGCCGGCCGAAGGTAATCATACCTTTTGTTTTGCCTTCGATATCTTGGTCGACTGTCGATTTTATGCCATTAATTGTACTTTCACGGTGACTATCGCCCTCGGTATTGGTCCGCATGCGCATATTCATTCCCGTCAGTGAGATATTGAATTTATTTTGACGCAGATTTAAACTACCCATAAAGTTAGTTCCTCCAAAACGGTCCCCGCCTAGCGTAACCATACCATTGTATCCTGTTTTCTTGTTTTTCTTGAGAACAATATTTAAGATACCGGCCATACTTCCTGAGGCGTCGTACTTGGCCGAGGGATTTGTAATAATCTCGATTTTGTCAATGACATCAGCAGGAATTTGATCTGGTGTAAGGGTCGTCGGTTTTCCATCGACAAAAATCGTTGGCGCTGCATTTCTAAGTTTTACATTACCGTCGATGTCGACTTGTACGGATGGCATATTGCGGAGTACATCGATTGCAGTACCACCGGAAGCGACAATGTTTTTTTCTACATTAAAGACTTTTTTGTCGATGTCCATTTCAAGCAATGCCTTTCGACCGGTTACGGTAACTTCATCGAGTTTACGATTGTCATTTTCCAGCTTAATTGCTCCGAGATCTTTACTTGCTGTTTTGTTATCACCATAATCCACGGCAATATCTACTGGGGCATAACCTACGGAACTAATTTTTAATTTCCATTTGTCTTTGAGGGAAATGGCGGAAAAGTTGAATTTTCCACTTTCCGATGAGCTTGTGCTTTTTACGAGTATTTCTCTGTCTTTGCCTGTAGTCTGGTCTTTGATGACTCTTAATAGGCTAAGGGAAGCTTGTGCGATAGGTTTGCCCTGATTGTCTACAATTTGGCCAGAGAGTTGACCTTCGGACATTGCGAAAGCGGGTCGACCACCTGCGGGGGCCTGAGCGTGTACGGAAGCAACTGCAGTTGCCATCAGAGCTATTGCTATTAATCTTTTCATTTTTTGTTTGCTATACTATCGTTTATGCGGATTAGGCTGCTCGATAGGATACAAATTTGAAAAGGATTTTTTAGCTATGCAATCATCTGTAGACCGAAGGGGGGAATGTGTAGACGAATGGAAATTGGATAAACACGATTTGGTTAAGGAACCTTATACAAACTGTTCGATGTTTTTAAGATACTTTTTGCCAATGGGGAGGGTCGTTTCGGGTAAGGTGAGTTTGGTCTGCGAAACTTGCTCAATGCGCGCTTTGTTCACAATAAATGAATTATGGATACGGAGGAATTCTGTGATGGGCAGTATCTTCTCCATTCCACGCAGGTTACTGCGTGTAAGTAGGGGCGATTCCCGATCAACCAGATATATTTTAACGTAGTCTTTTAAGCCTTCTATATAACTGATTTCATGAAGAAAGATCTTCGTTTTTTTGTACTCCACATTAACGATAATATGGTCTTGTTCGGATACCTGTTTAGTACGGAGCAGCATACTGTCTTCCACTTTTTTCACAGCCGCAGCGAGACGTTCTTTCGAAATAGGTTTTAGCAGATAATCTATCGCATTCAATTCAAATCCTTCGACGGCATATTGATGGTAAGCGGTCGTGAAGATGACCAAGGGACGCGGGCTAAGCTCGCGAATAAATTGTGTCCCCAATTGATCTGGCATTTGAATATCCAGGAAAATAAGGTCGACAGCTTGTTCTCTTAAATACGCAGCGGCTTCTGTTGTCGCATTGAACTTGTGAAGGACTTCAATCTGTGCAAAATGCAATAAATCATCTTCGAGAATATTGAGCGCAAATGGCTCATCATCAATTAATATGCATTTAATCTTCATCGGTCATCAGTTTGAGGGTTACTTCAAAATCTCCTTCATCATTTTTTTTGATTTTGAGATCATGTCGATTGGGATACAGTAAGTGTAATCGTCTGCGTACATTGGTCAGCCCTATTCCTTCGTTGGGCTTAGGCTCAGTCTTTTGCAGGATTTTATTGCGGGATATGAACACAATACCACCTTGGGTTTCTTTAAATTGGAATTGTATCTGCGGTGCTGTTTTGCTGTCAACACCATATTTAAATGCATTTTCTACAAAATGTATAAATAGTAAAGGTGGGATCATTCTGTTTTTTACCGTGTTTTCGATGTCTAGTGCTACATTTCCTTTAATGGGGAGTCTTAGGGTCTGTAAGGCAATAAAATTGCGCATGTGGTCGATTTCTTTGAACAGTTCGACTTGAGGGCCGTCTACTTCGTACAATATGTAGCGAAGCATTTCGGATAGTTTTACAATTGTACCTTCAGAATCCGGCGATTGTTTGCGAATTAACCAACGGATATTATTGAGGGTATTGAACAAGAAATGGGGACTGATCTGTAGTTTCAATATCGTTAGTTCTGCAGTTGTTTTTTCCAGTGCGATCTGCTTGTTGAGTTCTTTCTGCCGGGCTTGTTCATCATAAAGGAAGATCATGGAAGAGGTGATCATACAAAGTGAATAGATAATACCGGGGCCGATGATCAAACGGACAAAAAGAATATTTTCTTTCGTCAGGTGTGCGAGTTCACCATCTGGATTGAAATAAACAATGATATAGTTAAGTGCGACATAAGTAGCAAATCCAAGCGCCATTAACAAGACAAAAATCTTTCTACGGCCAAAGAAATAAGTAGGAGCGACAACGTAGCAATGTAGGTAAAAATGCGTTGCTAAGAATAGTATATTTACCAAGTGAGACAGCGCGGAATAAAGCTTGAAATCCGCGATCTTATCAGGCTGGTAGAGATAAGTGATAAAAGGCAATAGCAGCAATATGGTCCAAATGACAATATGTAAGTAAAATTTTTTAAAAAATCTGCCGACCATGTTATATAGAATTAGTTGCCGTTATTTTTGGATATCGTCAAACTTAGATAAATTGCTTTTTATATGCAATATAAATGCGTTTCCGAGTGAAAACAATTATCTATTGGCACTATTTTTTACAAAATTAATCAGTTGCTTATCAGCGATAGGATACTTATCAGCAGATTTGCTGAACCGAAACGGCTCTGCCGATGATAGCATTAAGACGTAAATAAAGCAGACTCTTGGAAATAGTTTTGTATTTTGCAGGTATAAACTTTATAACGTGACATTCAATCCAAACCGATATCAAAATATGCCCTACAGGCGTTGTGGGAAGAGTGGTATTTTCTTGCCTACAATATCACTGGGGCTTTGGCAAAACTTTGGTGGATCCGATATTCGATCGGTATTCCGTGAAACTCTCCTAACAGCTTTTGATCAGGGTATCACGCATTTTGACCTGGCCAACAATTATGGACCACCTCCAGGAAGTGCAGAGCAAAATTTTGGAGATTTACTGCATTCCGATTTTGTAGGGTATCGCGATGAACTCTTGATCTCAACAAAAGCGGGCTATACCATGTGGCCTGGACCTTATGGCGATTGGGGCAGCCGAAAATATCTAATGGCTAGCTTGCATCAAAGTTTAAGACGAATGAAGCTTGAATATATTGATATCTTTTACCATCATCGACCTGATCCAAATACACCATTAGAAGAGACAATGGCTGCCTTGCGGGATATTATTCAACAAGGAAAGGCACTCTATGTTGGTTTGTCAAATTATCCGCCGGATCTTGCAAAGAAAGCTGCTGCGCTATTGCAATCAATGGGTACAGCCTGTCTCATCCATCAACCTAAATATTCGATGTTGGTACGTACACCGGAGGAAGGTCTTTTGGATGTGCTTCAAGAAGAGGGAATTGGGGCAATAGCATTCTCTCCATTGGCCCAGGGGCTTTTGACAAATAAATATCTTAAGGGAATTCCGATAGATTCCCGTGCGTCAAAAGAACATTTTTTGAAAAGCGAAATGATCACCGCCGCATTGATAGAAAGGATCAACCGCTTGAATAATCTTGCGTTGCAAAGAGGTCAGACACTGGCGCAAATGGCTATAGCCTGGCTGTTGAAGGATGAACGGGTAAGTTCGGTTTTAGTCGGGGCGAGAAATAGGGATCAATTGATAGATTCGATCAAGGCTTTGGATAATCTGCACTTTGATGCGGAAGAGCTGGAACAGATCGAACGGATTTTCAACAGGGATTAGTATTCTAATTCATAAAATAGATCAATGTTAGTTTTTAAAGCCCAATTAGAAATCATAGGTATTAATCCCTTCGTTTTTGTTCCTGCCGATATTCTGGAAATATTATTTAGTGATGCGGGAATAAGTAAAGGATATATTCCTGTGAAAGGAAAGGTGAATGAAAGGGAATATATTCAGACCTTATTGCGATTTAAAGGGGAGTGGAGATTATATATCAATACTGTGATGCTGCCGAATTCACCCAAACGAGTAGGGGAGTTGTTGGATATAACGATTGCTTTTGACCCTAAAGATAGAACGCTCTCGCCACATCCTGAACTTGAAGCCGCCTTTGCTACCAACGCGGAAGCAAAACAGGTCTTCGATGGACTGGCTCCATCGAAGCAAAAGGAGATTATCCGTTATATTTCCTCTTTAAAAACAGCGGAAAGCAGAAGGAGCAATATTCAGAAGGCAATTGGTTTTCTACTGGGTAAAAATCGATTTGTTGGACGTGAAAGGCCTTGATAAATAGAATTATGTTGCTGAGAAGCCAGAGTTAATTGGATCTTACAAAGATCTTATTAGCGATATAAACTGTAATTTTTAAATATATTATGGAGAGTCATAAAATTGTGTGGGGAATTATCGGTTGTGGTGATGTTACCGAAAAAAAGAGTGGGCCGGCATTTAATATCGTAAAAGATAGTCAGTTATTGGCTGTGATGCGAAGAGATGCAGAGAAGGCCGCCGACTATGCCAACCGCCATCAAGTGCCTTTTTGGTATTCGAAATCTGATGATTTGCTGAATAATCCCGAGCTGAATGCGATTTATGTTGCTACACCACCGTCTTCCCATCTGATGTATGCTATGTCGGCTTTAAAGAGCGGAAAGTTTGTTTATGTGGAAAAGCCAGTCACCCTGAATTCGTTAGAAGCCGAGTCACTATTGGCGGCGGTAAACGATACGGGAGGAAAGCTGGTTGTCGCTCATTATAGACGTCAATTACCTCTATTTCTCAAGGTAAAAGAGCTTATTGAAAAAGGTGAAATTGGTGAAGTGAGGACTGTGCAATTACGTTTATGGCAAAGTAGATCTCCCGAACTTGTGACCAAGGCGGCCGGAGACTGGCGTACCAACCCGGCCGTTTCGGGCGGAGGGTATTTTTTTGATCTAGCTCCCCATCAGCTTGATTTAATGCTCTATTTCTTTGGAATGCCAGTTTCTTATCAGGGTTTTAGCTTAATTCAGGCTTCAGAAAGTACGGTTGCGGACCAGACAACTGGAACAATTTTATTTGAAAATCAAATTGTTTTTAATGGGAGTTGGTGTTTTAATGTAAGCAAAGAAAATCAGGCAGATCGTTGTGAAATCGTAGGAAGCTTAGGCAGCATTACTTTTTCTGTTTTTGGAAACTCAATTGTTGTCAAGACAGTGAGCGGAGAACAAGAATTATTTTTTGATCATCCTGAACATATACAATTGCCGATGATTTCAAGTACAGTGGATTATTTTTTGGATAGGGGGCCTAACCCATCTTCTATTGAAGAAGCTATAGTCCTGATGAAGATCATCGACGAATTTTCGAAAGTAAGGTAAATTTGGGGTAAGTGCTGCTGCTTAAAGCGGGCTTTTAGAGGATTTATCAAGATAGCATATTCAACAAAATAACAGCGATGGAGATTATGGAACAATTTAAGCCTGATGTTATCATTATTGGTGCTGGTTTGGCAGGCCTTACGGCGGCGATGGAAGTCACAAATGCTGGAAAGAAGGTTCTTATTGTGGACCAGGAGACGGAGGAAAATCTAGGTGGCCAAGCTTACTGGTCCTTTGGAGGACTTTTTCTTGTCAACTCACCACAGCAGCGTCGTATGGGCATAAGAGACTCATTTGAACTCGCACGGCAGGACTGGATGGGAACGGCGGCTTTTGATCGTGAGGAGGATTACTGGCCAAAGCAATGGGCGGAAGCTTACCTGAAATTTGCCGCCGAAGAGAAGTATGCTTATATCACTAAGCTTGGCATTAAACCGATGTTTATGGTCGGTTGGGCCGAGCGGGGCGACGGTTCGGCGACGGGTCATGGGAATTCGGTTCCTAGATTTCATGTCAGCTGGGGGACTGGGACTGGAGTTATAAAACCTTTCGTTGAGAAAGCTTATGCGGCAAGGGAAAAAGGGCTGCTAAAGTTTTGCTTCAGGCATCGTGTTACAAAATTAATCGTTAAAAATGGTGAAATAAAGGGGCTCGATGGCGATGTGTTGGCAGAGGACAACAAACCAAGGGGGGAGGCGACAAATAGAGATATTCTTACTCATTTTGAATATGAAGCAGGTCAGGTAGTCATCGCTTCGGGAGGGATTGGTGCAAACCATGAATTGGTACGAGAAAACTGGCCGGAAAGATTGGGTGTTCCGCCCGAACAGATGATCTCCGGTGTTCCGGCTTATGTAGATGGAACAATGATCGGAATCGCAGAAGAGGTAGGCGCACATATGATTAATCGGGATCGCATGTGGCATTATACGGAAGGCATTCAGAATTGGAATCCAATTTGGCCTAATCATGGTATCCGGATTTTGCCAGGGCCATCTTCCTTATGGTTTGATGCACTTGGAAATAGGCTGCCCGCTCCTTACTTGCCCGGATTTGATACCCTAGGGACGCTCAGACATTTGCAGGAAACTGGTTTTTCTTATTCGTGGTTTATTCTGACGCAGAAGATTATCAAAAAGGAGTTTGCGCTGTCAGGTTCAGAGCAGAATCCGGATATTACCAACAAGGATTATAAATTGTTTCTGAAACGTATTTTTGGAAAGCATGCACCTCAGCCTGTTGAAGCCTTTAAGGAAAAGGGGCACGACTTTGTTGTATCGGACAATCTACACGATTTAGTGGAACGTATGAATAGCTTGACCGGGGAGCATCGGCTGAACTATGAATCTATCAAAACACAGATGAGGCGAGGGATCGAGAACTGGAGAATAAATTTTCAAAGGATACGCAGGTAAACTACATTCGGAATACGCGAAACTATCTCGGTGATAAACTAGGCCGGGTAGCCCCGCTGCATAAAATACTGGATCCCAAAAACGGACCTCTCATTGCTGTGCGTCTTCATGTGCTGACACGTAAAACTTTGGGCGGACTTAAAACGAATCTTCATGCGCAGGTGCTGACGAAAGAAGGAGAAGTGATTCGCGGCTTGTATGCTGTCGGTGAGGTCGCAGGTTTTGGAGGGGGTGGCATGCATGGTTACCGTGCTTTGGAAGGGACTTTTCTGGGCGGATGTATTTTTTCAGGAATGAAAGCCGGAAAGTATATTGCCAGCCTGCCCTAGTCTACATTTTGTAACAATAGTCATTCGAATGCCTTTCTATTGATTTTATAGGTTATCTCCACAGGCAAGCGATTTTGTTACTTGCCTGTGGAGACCGTTATGCTTTTTTTCGAATGGAGAGCATCGTTTGGAGGAGTACGGATATGAGTACAAAAGCGAGCCCAAAATAGAACGAAGCGTTCACTTGTTTACCTTCGTTGAAGAATAAAAAAGCGATGATAATGGAATAGATCGGCTCAAGATTGAAACTCAGATTGACGGTGAATGCAGAAAGCTTTTTCAGCGATTCGGCAAAGAGCACATACAGACCAACAGTACAGAATAAAGCTAATAGGATTAAATAGAGGCCATCAGCAACATTCGGTATAAAACGTTCTTCGGGGAAGAAATAATAGAAAATCGGTAAAGCCAATCCTAACACTATTGTACCACTCAGCATTTGATAATAATTGAGCAATTTACTGTCATATTGTTTGACCAATCGCTCATTGTAAATGGTATATAAGGCCGCAAAAATAGCTGAAACTACGCCGAGGATAATGCCGATTTGATATGATGTGTCAAAATGAAAGATTAAACTGATGCCGATCAAAGTCAGGGTACTTAACATCAACTGTACCGCACTAAACCTTTTTTTGTTGATGAGCGGTTCCAGTACGGCGGTAAAAAAACTAGTGAGGCAATAGCATACAACGCCAATGGAAATATTGGAGAACTTGATACTGCCATAGAAAAATATCCAATGGATGGTGATCAATAACCCTACTCTTGCAATTTTTAATATGTCTTTCGTCGATTTTAACCGCTCAATCTTGAATAATTTGAGGACAACAAATAGAATGAGTGTTGAAAGTAATACCCGAAACCACACAAGCGGTATCTGATTGAGGGTAATAAGTTTACCAAAAACACCTGTGAAGCCTGCAAGCAGTACAGCGGTGTGCAATACTAAATATGATTTTTTCATGGAAAAATTGTCTTTCCTACAAAGGGAAAATTAAAAGCTAAATAAATATTTACTCCTTACGTCGTCCGAATTTGGCTCGATTGAATGCCGTTATCCGTTTGACATTGATTGTATATTATTTTGCAGGAGGGGAAAGACAAGTTCTTCGATTCATGGTTATGGGATTGTTTTAGCAAATATAGAAATTATCTACAGCATTCAAAGTGCTTTATTTCAGGTATTTTGTTTGGATTAATATTCTTCATCCTTAAGACTAAATGTTATATTAGTGGTCTCACTAGGGCTATACCAATGACAATCGTCTTTCTAGTGTTAAATACGAAATATCAATATAAACCAAACTAAATAATGAAGAGAAAAGAGTTTATCAAAAGTACGGGGCTTTTGGCTGCATCTACACTTTTTGCACAGACAAAAGTTTTCGGTTTTCAGTCTGATACAGTCCGCGTTGGGTTAATCGGTACAAATGGCATGGGCTGGTCTAACCTCAATGCTATTCTGAAGGTACCGGGTGTGGTATGTACGGCACTGTGTGATGTCGATGAAAATGTCTTGAAGAATCGGGTTGCGGAATTGCAGAAACGCAATATAAATGTGAAGACTTATATCGATTATAAAGACCTCCTGAAAGCAAATGATGTTGATGTTGTGATTGTTGCAACGCCAGATCATTGGCATTGTATGCAGATGGTTGACGCGGTGGCGGCAGGTAAAGACGTGTATGTAGAAAAACCTATTGGCAACTCCATTCGGGAATGCGAAATCATGGTTGCTGCTGCGAAAAAACACAAGCGCGTTGTGCAGGTGGGACAATGGCAACGTAGTCAGCAGCATTTTAGAGATGCAATGGATTTTGTGCATAGCGGGAAATTGGGCAAAATACGTCTTGTCAAGGCTTGGGCTTACCAAGGTTGGATGAAGAGCATTCCAGTACAAGCAGACGCTCCAGTCCCTACTGGGGTACACTATGATAAATGGTTGGGGCCTGCTCCAAAGCGGGCATTTAATCCCAATCGTTTTCACTTTAATTTTCGATGGTATTGGGATTACGCAGGCGGCCTGATGACCGACTGGGGCGTACACATGTTGGATTATGCCTTAATCGGTATGAAAGTGTCCGATCCAGTCTCGGTAATGGCGGCAGGGGGTAAGTTCGCGTATCCCGATGATGCGGCTGAAACGCCAGATAGCTTAACAACGGTATATGAATTTGATGGATTTAATGTGCAATGGGAGCAGGCCACTGGCATAGATTTGGGACCTTATCAAAAGACTCACGGAGTTTCCTTTATTGGTAATAACGGTACATTGGTCGTCAACCGTGAGGGCTGGGAAGTTATTCCCGAAAAAGGGCGAATGGATGCCGTCTCTTTTCAACGATCACAAGACAATGGGTTGGACAAACATATGGTAAATTTTGTTGCGGCAGTCAGGCAGAAATCAGTTGATGGCCTGCATGCTCCAATAGAGGCCGGAGCGCATATCGCCATCTTCTCACAGATGGGAAATATTGCTTATCGGACCAAAAAGAAACTGTTCTGGGATAAACAAAAGCGCAGTTTCAATGACAAAGATGCGGACCAGTACTTAGCGAAAGTTTATCACAACGGTTATAATCTACCCAAAGTATAAGGAAAGATGGGTATCAAAGGTATTGTATTTGGCCTCGCTCTGTCGGCATTGACTGCGAAGCAAGTGTCGGCGCAACAGATGGAAAAAATGTGGGATGGTGAAGGAGGAAAAAATCCGATCGCCCAAAATAGAGGTAAGTTGTTTCGTGAAGGCAAATATGCGATGTTTATTCATTGGGGGATCTATTCGCAGCTGGCAAATACCTGGAAGGGGAAAACGTTTTATGGAATCGGGGAATGGCTTATGAACAAGAGTATGGCCAATATTCCTGTTGCTGAATATATGGCCGCGGCTTCCTCTTTCCATCCCGATCATTTTGACGCAAAAGCTATTGTACAGCTTGCAAAAGATGCGGGGATGCGTTATATCGTTATCACGAGTAAACATCACGATGGATTTTCGATGTTTCATTCTAAAGTGAACGCATTCAATATTGTAGAGGCCACAGATTTCAAACGTGATCCAATGATTGAACTTGCAAAAGCATGTAAAGAGGGAGGGATTGGCTTTGGTTTCTACTATTCTCAAAATCAAGATTGGACCTATCCAGGGGGAAATGGAGGTCCTAAGACGGATGCATCCGGTCGGGAGAAAACATTCGATGATTATTTTTGGGAAAAATGTTATCCTGAAGTGGAACAGATTACAACCCAGTATGGGCCGATAGAATTGGTCTGGTTTGACACACCTGGAGGGATGGATAAGAAATATGCACAAAAGCTTGTTGAGTTGGTTCATAAAAATCAACCAGGGGCCTATGTGTCGGGGCGAGTAGGGCATGGACTTGGTGATTATTCCACTTTGGGTGATATGGAAGTGCCACGGCAGAATGTACCCGGTCTCTGGGAGGCAGTAGATGTAACGAATGATTCTTGGGGCTATGCTTGGTACGACAATAATTGGAAGAGCGCCCGAGAGGTCTTATCGCGTATATTGTCGACTATTGGTCGAGGTGGAACTTACATGTTAAATGTTGGACCTAAGCCAGATGGAACAATTCCAGAACCTGCGAGCCTAGCTTTGCGCCGTGCTGGTGCATGGATCAGGAAATATCCACAGGCCGTTTATAAGGCTCAGGCCTCACCTTGGGGACATGCTCTGCCCTGGGGAGACGCCACGTTACAGGGGAATAAAATTTCATTACTGATTTATCATTGGCCGGCCGATGGAGAACTGTTTGTTCCGGGGTTAACAGGAAGAATAAAATCCATCAATCTTCTAAAATCGACGGGTAAACAGCCCTTAAAGTATTCCGTTGAGGGGAAATGGTTAAAGATCAATACACCACTGGTGGCTTCGGATCCTCTTGTTTCTGTTATTGAGGTTGATCTGGAAGAAAAACCAGTAATGGAAAAGATGTTCGGTGTTGATCCAACCATGGAGACAATTATTCCTGTTGACTTTGCTAAAGCGGAGGAATGCAATAAAATCGGGAAATCTTGGATGGAGAAATTTGGAGAATGGAAGCATGTCGATCAAGTAGGGCAGTGGAATGACAAAAGTCACCTATTTTACGAGATTGACGTTGCTAAGCCAGGATATTATCAGGTGGACCTAAATTACGCGGGTGAGGGCAGGGTAGTGTGGAAGATCGAAAACTCGTCTGGCGAGTTGCTGCAGAATCAGCAAACCGCAGCCTCTGTCTATAATTGGTATCCATGGGGATGGATGAAATTTAAGGCAGCTGGACGCTATAAAATTACCGTTTCATTTATTGAGGGAGACGGCGATAAGGTCAGTTTGAGTGCTCTGCGATTTAAACCTGTAGAATAGACTGTCACAGTCTATTCTACAGATGTTTCAAGAATTTCTTATGCTCTGCATCAAATTGATCATTTCTTGAATCAATGCTGTCGTGTATGGGATAGCCTAAATTTTATTGCATCAATGTTTGTATTTTTTCGATAGAATCTTCATTCTCCAAAAACTCAATATAAGGTAACAAAGGCTCAATATCCTTTTTATCCATTGTTTCTATATCTTCAAATAGCGCATTTACAAAATCAGAACAAAAAGATTTGCCAAAGCTGTATGTGCTGATTCTGTCAAGGTCTTCACAAGTGATCTCCGTTGCGTTCAGATTAAATACGACTTCAGGTATTTCGTAGTCGCCTTCTGTCGGATAACCAATATATCTGAACATTCTTTCTTTCCATACCCGAAATAAAATTTGATGGGAAACATGTTTTCCAAAGTATTCGTATACGTTGGAAAGCAGATCTGCAGCAACTTCTTTCTCGAAAATACCAGTTACACTTTTATCAATCAATTCGGCATAAGGAATAAAAACTGAGCTGTTGAAATGAGCATCGAAATTAGCCGTAAGCATGGTCAATATCTGTTCTTTGGGCTGGGTTCTTAAGAGCTGTCTTGCGGTCAATGAGGTTAAGTTGTGCTTTTGTTCTCTACCGTGACTGTCGGGGATGAGTACGGTATGTTCTTTGTCGAGGAGAGAGGTAACGAATTTCCAATCCTCGGGCCTTTTGAGAATCCTGCAGTTTTGAGCGAGGTAACCATTCCTTTTGGGGTCGGGTTTCTTATCGCCAACAATAACTTCTCCAGGCTGTATAATATGTTCTGGAGGGACTTTAAACCTACGTATATGCACAAAAAGTTCTTCTCCGGAAGGTAGCGCAAGCGTACCAAATCCTTTGTTATTGTCGAACCATTTGACAGCGCCGATAAACATGGCTGGGGTTGAGTTTTGTTTCAATAGTATAAAGGTAGTGAATAAATGCCTTTTTTATGTATTGAAAATGAAATATTTGCAATTATTGTTATACAATGCTGTCTTTTTCCTAGCATTTATTTACTTTACAGGATGGGGAAAAGATTTCCGGAAGGCTAACGGAGACATATTTGTTTTGGCTTTGAATAGTTTGTTAAACGATTGCGGATGTCCAAATCCTAATCCATAAGCAACTTCACTTACCGATAAATTGGTGATAGATAGTCGTTCTTTTGCTTTTTCGATAATCTTTTGTTGTATAAAATGTTGCGTGTTTTCACCAGTTTGGAGACGCAGCATATCCGTCAAATAACTGGCCGAGATATGCAATTGCTGAGCGAGATATTGTACAGTTGGAATGCCCTGGTCGATTGATTTATTACTTAAGAAATAATCTTCAAGTAGGTCTTCCAGTTTGGCAATGAGTTCAGTATTAGCAGCTTTTCTTGTAATAAACTGTCGCTTATAAAAGCGATTGGCATAATTTAACAATAATTCTATATAGGAAATTATAACATCCTGACTAAAGTCGTCGATCCGGTTTGCTAATTCCTCTTCAATACGCTGAAAGATAGCAATGATACTGTCTTTTTCCTTCTCGGATAAATGCAGCGCTTCATTTGTTGAATAAGAAAAGAAACCATAATACTTTATTTTCTTTGCCAGGGGATAATTCCACAGAAAATCAGGATGTATCAAAAGAGTGTATTGGGAGCATACCTCATCGTCATTGGTACCGTGGTTTCCAATAATCTGATTTGGAGCAGCAAAAAGAAGACCGCCTTGGTCAAAATCGTAATAACCTTGTCCATATAGAAGTTTTCCAGTAACACGCGGCTTATAGGATATCTTGTAAAAATTGAGTACATGTGGCTGCGACATGCGATTTAACAGAACCTGATTCGTAGTTCCATTGACGATACTGACCAAAGGGTGCGCAGGCATGGGAAGACCAAAAGCACGGTGGATATCGGATAAAGACTCCATTTTTGGAAAGGCTTTTTGTTCTTTTTTCATTCTTGAATTTACATAATTCTCGTTTACAATGAAATCTATCGTAAACGAGAATGAATAATTGACTTACAGATTATATTGGGAGTCCTTGTGCTTGTGCCGAAATAGCATCCCATTCTTCCCAGGTGCTTATCCTTTGGGCATAGACATCACGTATCCAGGACAAGTTCCCATTTCCAAGATTGAGCCGCAATGGAGGATTTGCTGTGTCAACTATACTGAAAATAGCTGCCGGAGTTGCATTTGGATCACCTTTTTGCATCTGACCTAATTCGTTGAAAAATTGACTTTTGAAATCGTTGTAGATGTCTAGTCCCGCAGCGAATTGTAATGACTCCTGACTTCCAAATTCCGTAGCATAGGCCCCCGGTTCTATAATGGTGACCTTGATTCCAAAATCTTTGACTTCCAGTGCCAGGCTTTCGTGTACGGCTTCAAAGGCCCATTTCGAGGAACAATAGTAACCGATAACGGGTAATGTGACATGTCCAAGATTACTTGATGTCCCTAGAATGTGACCATGCCCTTGTTTGCGTAAGATGGGTAAAACAGCTTGGATAACTGCTACGGGGCCAAGGATATTGGTCTCGTATTGTTTTCTGATGTCATCCATGCTCGCTTCTTCGATCGTCCCAACTAAAGAATAGCCTGCATTGTTAAGGACAATGTCTAAGCGTCCAAAATGCTCATATCCTTGTTGTACTGCGGTTTTTACTTTTTCAGTATCCGTTACATCGAGTTCCAGCGTCAATACATTGTCGCCGTATTTTTCATTGAGATGTGCTATAGCCGAAAGCTTTCGAGCCGTTGCAATAACCTTGTCACCTCTATGAAGTGCTGCTTCTGTCCAGATTTTTCCAAATCCACGCGAGCTTCCGGTTATAAACCAGATTTTATTTTCAGATTGTTGTGCCATATTTTTTCTTTTGGTCACACAAATTTCTAGAAATCAAGACCAAAAAAATTAGCCCAATTGAGGTGATGTGTAGCCGAAACGAGTTTTGATAGATCTATAACAGGCCGAGAAAAGAAGCGGTATAACGAATATTTATAGTACGTACTTTTTTCTTATGTGGAGATAATAATAAATTGTCAATGTTTTATTGGCTTATTAGTTATTGTGTTTTGTATTGTTTTTTGTTTCAAATATGTTACATTTTATTTCGTTGTTTTCGTAATTTGACTATAGGGAATGTTTTTGGTATAAAGTATTGTAGTATAGTCTTTTGTGTGTTTTTAATCAATTTAAGAGTTGATTATTTTGTAAAAATATTAAAAAAGATATTCGTGTTCGTGTTAAAATTATATTATCTTAATATTGATTTAACCAATTGTTTTTTAATTGTTTAGTAATGCTTTGTTAATAATTTACAAATATTAAATAACCTTTCTTTGTAATCGAAGAAAAACAAAACCAAATTCATGAAAACGAAACACGTATTACTTCCTGTAATGATCGGGATGTCTCTGAGCGCTTGGGCGCGGAGCAAACCTGTCTTTCTGACATCTATTCCCGATGTTAAAATTTCTACCAAATTTCAGGAGCCTATCAAAGGCCTTGTAAAAACAGCCTCTGGTGAGCCAGTCTCTGGAGCTTCCATTTTTAATTCTTCTACCGGCAAAACTACACAAACAGATGCTGGCGGCGCTTTCACTATCGATGGGAAAATAGGCCAGACACTGCGTGTGTCGACGATAGGTTTTGAGACCCAGCAAGTAAAAATTGAATCACAGTCGTTGGTTATTAATCTGGTATCCACAGATCAATCGCTTGATGAAGTCATTGTTGTCGGATATGGTAAACAAAAAAAAGTAAACCTTACGGGAGCGGTTACCCAAATTGATTCGAAAGTACTGGAAAATCGTCCAGTAGCAAATGCTACTCAGGCATTACAGGGAGCAATACCAAATTTGAATATTACGTTTACGAATGGAAGACCGGGGGGAGGGGGGAATGTCAATATCCGCGGTTTCGCTTCGATAAATTCTGCTAATGCGCAACCTCTCATTCTCATTGATGGGGTTCCAGGAAATATCAATACGATCAATCCTCGAGATATAGAGTCAATCTCCGTTTTAAAAGATGCATCTGCGGCGGCCATTTACGGGGCTCGCGGGGCTTTTGGTGTTATGCTCGTAACAACCAAAAGAGGAAAAGCAGGGAAGATGAATATCAATTATAGCAATAATTTTGGTTGGTCGGGATTAACTGTGCGCACAGATTTCATGACAAGTGGATATGATGCTGCCAAATTGAATGATGAAGCGTTTATCCGGGCTACCGGTAATAGTTATACTGGCTATACAGAAGATGACTATGCGGAATTATTGAAACGGAAAACAGATCCGAGTTTGCCATCTGTGGTTGTTCAGAACAGAAATGGAAAAGACCAATATGTGTACTATGGCAACACAGATTGGTGGAACGAGATGTATCGAAAAACACAATCATCGATGGAGCATTCATTGAACTTCTCGGGTGGGAGTGAAAAGATTGATTACTACGTTTCAGGCCGCCTCTATGAAAAAGGAGGATTAATGAAAATCAACCAAGATAAATTTGATGCCTATAATGTTCGTTCGAGAATAAATGCTCAGGTGACACCTTGGCTAAAGGTCAGTGCAAATACTCAACTCAATTATCAAAATTACACCTATCCAGGATGGGCAACAAATCCAGATAATAACAACAATTTTATTTCGACAACCGTTCATGCCTTACCGTCTTACGTGCCAATGAACCCCGATGGTTCAGCTACTTATCGAACTGAACTTAATAATTACAATATTGGAGACGGTATATATGCCGACTTGTTGCATGGAAAATCCAAAGGTGGCGAAGATAAGTACGAGTTTATTAATATGTTTGAGACTGTATTTCAGTTGGCGCCAAACTTGACTGTTACTGGAAATTACACATTTACGTATAATCCGATCCATAATTGGAATAGGAGGACAGCTGCGCCATGGTCTGTTTTTCCGGGCGTGATCAATTACTTGGGAAATGATACATATACTGAAACGATCATTAACAAACCTAAGCATTCACTTAATCTTTTTGCAAATTATAACAAGCAGTTTGGAGATCATCAGTTGGCGGCCACGGTAGGATTTAACCAAGAGACCACCGGTTATAAACGGATTGGGGGTACACATAACAATCTTTTGTCGGAGGATCTAAATGATTTTGCTTTAGGTACTGGCCAGATGCAATTACTCGGCAATGCAAATACATGGGCTTTACGAGGGTATTTTGCAAGATTAAATTATAATTACAAAGGGAAGTACCTTTTAGAGGTGAATGGTCGCTACGATGGAACTTCTAAATTTCCTTCAAATCAACGGTATGGATTTTTTCCTTCTTTTTCGGGAGGATGGCGGATTTCAGAAGAGTCTTTTATGGAGAATCTGAAACCGATTTTGAATGAAGCTAAATTTCGGGTTTCTTATGGTGCCCTAGGTAACGCTCAAGAGGCAACGGAATACGGTTACATCCAATTGTTGAATGCTGGCTTATCAAATTATATAACCAATGGTACAAAAACACAATATCTAAGCTCTCCGACTCCGATTTCTTCCGATTTAACATGGGAAAGAACGAATACTTTAAATTTCGGAACAGACCTTGAGTTTTTCAGAAGCCGGTTGAGTGTGTCCGCTGATTATTTTATACGGAACACCTTGGATATGTTAATACCGGGCAAGACATTACCAGCGGTTTTCGGTTCGGCTTCACCGAAAACTAATGCCGGCGATTTAAGGAACAAAGGGTGGGAGCTCTCGGTAGCTTGGCGTGATCAGTTTGAATTGGATGGAAAACCTTTTGGTTACAATGTAGGTTTGGGATTGTCCGATTCCAAAGCGAAGATTACACGTTTTGATAACAAGGAAATGCTGTTGAGCAACTATTATGTCGGTCAGACCCTAGGAGAAATTTGGGGTTATAAAACTGATGGGTTCTTTCAGTCACAAGCTGAAATAGACAATTGGAAAGTCAATCAGGATTATGTGGATAAACAACGGTTGGCTGCGCCGGGAGATTGGTCCAAGCTTCACCCAGGTGATTTGAAGTTTGTTGACCTAGGGGGAAAAGATGGCATTCCCGATGGAAAGGTAGATGCTGGAGATAACACACTTATGAATCCTGGAGATCAGGTTATAATTGGTAATAGCAGACCTCGCTATACATTTGGCTTTAACCTCGGTGCAAACTGGCAAGGATTTGATATTTCTGCTTTTTTTCAAGGGATAGGCCAGCAGCATTGGTGGCCTGGCGCAAATGCGGATAAGTTTTGGGGGCCTTATTCTAGACCTTATTATTCTTTTGTACCGAAAGATTTTGAGCAGGATATTTGGACTCCTGAGAATGCGAATGCCTATTATCCGCTATTAAGGGGGTATATCGCTTTGAATGACCGCGGATCTTTGAATGTTAAATCTGACCGCTATTTACAGGATTTAGCTTACATACGACTGAAGAATCTGACCGTTGGTTATACAGTACCCCTAGCTTGGTTGAAGCGGGTGAAGTTAGCCAATGCGAGAATTTATGTATCGGGAGAGAATATTTGGACAGCAACTAAGCTTCGTTCAAAATATATCGATCCTGAGCAGTCCGCCCAAGAGGTCAATGGAAGATCCTATCCGATCTCTAAAACATTTTCATTTGGTCTAGATTTAACATTTTAATATCATGAAAAAAATAATATATATATATGCATTGTTGAGCTGCGGTATGATGGCTTGCAGCAAAGATTATCTGGAGCGTCTTCCTGAGTCAGCAGTCACTCCTGACGCTTCTTTTAAGACAGAAAAGGATTTGGCATTATTTACCAAGTCATTCTATGATGCAGCCCTTCCATCGGCGGAAGGTGTGTACAATGAGTCTGTTGATAATATTGTTAAAACAACACTGGATGACGAATTGACTGGAAAAAGACAGGTTCCGATAAGTGGCGGCGGATGGACCTGGGGGAATCTCCGCAATATCAATTACTTTTTAGCAAACTGCTTTAATACCGTTTCTGAGGCGACTGCTGCTCCTTATGCTGCGGAAGCACGTTTTTTTCGGGCTTACTTTTATTTCGATAAACTGAAACGTTTTGGAGACGTACCTTGGTATGACAAAGTAATTGATCAAAATGACGAAGAACAGCTTAAGAGATCTCGTGATCCTAGAACTTTAGTCGTATCGAACATCCTCGCTGATTTGGATTATGCTATCGCCAATCTCTCGGCTACAAAAAGTGATGAAAAGGTAACTAAATGGACTGCATTGGCCTTGAAATCTCGGGTGGCTCTTTTTGAAGGTACATTTCGTAAATATCATACTGAATTTAATTTGCCTGATGCGAACAGCTTATTGGAGAAATCTGCTGATGCTGCGAACAAGCTCATGGAAGGAGCACAATATAGCTTGTATAATGCTGCCGGAACAGATTCTTATGGCGCGTTGTTTTATAGCGTCAATAGTTTGCCGCAGGAGGTGATTTTAGCACGTAAATTTTCGGATGCATTGCAGATTTGGCACAATGTAAACTATTATACGATTACAGCATCCTACGGAAAACCTGGATTAGATAAAAACTTGGTAGATTCTTATCTGATGAAAGATGGGACAAGGTTTACGGATAAATCCAATTATCAAACAATGACTTTTAAAGAGGAGGTACAAAATCGTGATCCTCGCTTGAGCCAGACAATACGTACGCCAGGATATAAGCGTATTGGTGGGGCAGCTCCAATTGCTCCAAATTTTGGTAATTCGGTAACAGGTTATCAATTGATTAAATTTGTTGGAGACGTTAAGTATGATAATTATAATCGTTCAGAGAATGATATGCCAATATTCAGGTATGCCGAAGTGTTGTTAAATTATGCTGAAGCAAAGGCTGAACTCGGTACACTTAATCAGGCTGATTTGGACAAGTCAATCAAGTTGTTGCGCGATCGGGTAGGAATGCCCAACATAAACCTACAACAGGCCACGTCAAGTCCGGATGCATTCTTAGCAAAAGACTATCCAAATGTAAATGGTGATATGAAAGGCGTACTGCTGGAAATAAGAAGAGAACGCCGTATTGAATTGGTCATGGAGTCTTTCCGTTGGGACGATATTTTAAGATGGAAAAGTGGACAACTGGTTACCAGACAATTTAAGGGTATGTATTTCCCAGGCACAGGGAAGTTTGATTTAGATAATGATGGAAAGGATGATATTTGGATTTATGAAGGTGATAAGCCTGCAGCTTCTGGTATTCAGCTGTTGAAATTAGGTTCGGAGATCTTGTTGGAAAACGGAAATAAAGGAAATGTGATTATTAATGCACATATCAAAAAGGTCTTTGATGAGAAGAAAGACTATTTATATCCCATACCTGTACAAGAAAGACAGTTGAATCCTAACCTTACCCAAAATCCTAACTGGGGCGAGTAGTCATATTCAAGTAACGAGGTCGGTTATCGAGAATTTCTCGATAACCGACCTCGTTTTTTGTTTTTTTGAAGGTCATTTTTAGGAGTTGTATTTCAGTTGATTATGGTGTAAAAAACTCGTTTAATTTATTTTTCGTACCTTTGTGCTGTCAAAAGACAGTATGGCGTGAGTTTATTCCGCTATGGCCAGTGCGCTAAAGGGCACGGTCTAGGTTGTTCGTAATACTTATTGAAGTATATTTTGGAGATGCTTTAAAGCATCTCGTCTTTAAAAGATTAATTTCTTTTTCATCATTGCTCTTATCGAACCGAGAGTAAAGTATGTTAGTTAATAAGTTGATTGAACTGCATAGGTAGGATTTTGATCAAACGAACTCAACTGTAGGGATATTTTATTTCAGAGAAAACCAACGTAGGTATTTAGCCTTAGTGGATCACTTATGCCCAGATGGTTTATTTATGTTTAAAAAAATTAAGAAATGGATAAAACTAGAAATATAAAAGTAAAAGTTGAAGACTTGGTGCTTGTTTTTGGGAAACAGAAAAAGCAAGCTTTGAAAATGCTGAACGAAGGTTTCTCCAAAAAGGAAATCTTAGCAAAAACAGATTGTACCATAGGGATCAATAAAGCTAATTTTGAAATTTTTGAAGGTGAATTTTTCGTTATCATGGGGCTTTCAGGGAGTGGAAAATCCACCTTGCTTCGATGTCTCAATCGTTTGAATGAACCTACATCAGGAAAGGTATTTATTAATGAGGAGGATATTACGGGAAAAAATAACAAGGATCTTCTTGAGGTTCGTCGAACAGAAATGAGTATGGTCTTTCAAAAATTTGGTCTCTTACCACATCACACCGTTTTAAGCAATGCTGCCTTTGGTTTAGAGCTCAGGGGTGAAGATCGGGAGAGTCGCGAATCCAAAGCCCAAAAGGCACTTGATGTGGTGGGGTTGAATGGATTTGAACAACAGTTTCCATCTCAGCTTTCTGGTGGCATGCAGCAGCGGGTCGGTCTAGCCCGTGCACTTGCAAATGATCCAGAAGTATTATTGATGGATGAAGCATTTTCAGCACTGGATCCGCTGATTAAAACAGAAATGCAAGATCAGTTGCTTGAGCTCCAAGATAATCTGCAAAAAACAATTGTATTTATTACCCATGATCTGGATGAAGCAATCAAATTAGGTGATCGTATTGCCATTATGAAGGATGGCGTCATCGAGCAGCTTGGTACAGCAGAAGATATCCTTACAAATCCGGCGAGCGAGTATGTCAAAGCCTTTGTTGAGAAAGTGGATCGTAAATCCATTATTTCAGCGGGATCACTGATGTTTGAAAAGCCTACTGTGGTACGCTTCAAAAAAGACGGTCCCGAGGGGGCTTTACGGAAAATGAGAACTACTGGAATTGAAATTCTACCGGTAGTCGATGCACATGATACTTTTCTTGGTTTTGTTCACATAAACGAAGTTATTCAGTCGGCAAAGCGTAAGGAACCTACGGTAGAATCCATTATACATACCAACGTCCCAACGGTGTCAAAAGAAGTGACAGTTGAAGAAATGTTGCCATTAATATCGGAGGTTAGATCGCCTATTGCTGTTGTGAATGAACATAATCGCTTGTTGGGAATCGTTACACAGACCTCCTTGATTATCGAGGCAACAAAGTATAATGAAGAGGAAATTATAGAATTAAAAGAGAAAGCAAATAATCAATAGAAATGAATAAAGTAATCGATATAGGACAATACATAGCTGTCGCCGTCAATTGGCTGACAGATCATTTAGAACCATTTTTTAATCTAATAAAAAATACGGGAAATGCCTCAATTCTAGGATTGGAATGGGTGTTAACGACCATTCCGTTTTTTATCCTGATCGCATTGTTTACGGCATTAGCATGGTGGAAATCTGGAAAGGGTGTCGCATTAACAACAGTGTTAGGTTTAACATTGATTTATTTAATGGGATTTTGGATTGCAACGATGGAAACCTTAGCGTTGGTATTAGTCGCTACGGCAACAGCATTAGTCATTTCAGTCCCGTTGGGGGTATGGGCCGCAAAAAATAAGCTAGCTGCAAAAATCATTCGTCCATTGCTTGACTTGATGCAGACAATGCCGGCTTTTGTTTACTTGATTCCAGCGGTGCTATTTTTTAGTATTGGTAAAGTCCCGGGTGCTTTTGCTACGATTATATTTGCAATGCCGCCTGCAGTCCGTTTGACAACTTTAGGTATTGATGCTGTGCCAAAAGATATTGTAGAGGCCGCCCGTTCTTTTGGGGCGACCAATAGTCAGATTTTATTTAAAGTAGAGTTGCCTTTGGCTACAAAAACGATTCTTGCAGGTATCAACCAAACCATATTATTATCCTTATCTATGGTTGTGATTGCTGGGATGATCGCTGCAGGAGGCTTAGGTGAAAAAGTGCTGGAGGGTATCAATAATTTAGATATTGGATTGGGGTTTGAAAGCGGATTGTCGGTAGTAATTCTTGCCATTATTCTCGATCGAATTACCCAGGGTTTTGTAAAAAAGAAAGCATAATATGAGAAGAATTAAATTTATAGGATTTTGTCTAATTGTACTGTTGATTACGGCATGTACGACGGGGCGAAATAAAAAGATTATCCATATCGGTATGGTCGATGGCTGGGCCGAGGGGGTTGCTATGACCCATATAGCGAAAGTAATTATGGAAGAGAAAGGTTATCACGTTGTCATACAGCGTGCTACTCCTGATATGATATTGGCCTCGATGAACAATGGAGATACCGATGTGTATATGGATGTTTGGTTGCCACTGACCCATGGGAGTAAAGTTGTTAAATTTCCCAACCTTCTGGAGCTTGGAACAAGTTATAGTCATGCGCGAAATGGTCTAGTTGTACCTGATTACGTGTCAATTGGCAGCATTGAAGAATTGAAAACACATCGCAAGGAGTTCAACGGACAAATTATTGGCATTGAAAAAGGAGCTGGAATCACAAGGGCTGTAGATCAGGTTATCGTAGATTATGGTTTGGATTATAGACATGTTAATTCTTCTACTGTAGCGATGATTACAGAATTGCAAAATGCAATCAAAGCGAAGCGTTGGATTGTTGTTGCTGGCTGGCAGCCACATTGGATGTTTGCCAAAATGAAATTGAAGTTTCTGGAAGATCCTAAAAAGACGCTGGGTGATGCCGAGCAAATTAAAATTTTTACGCGAAGAGACTTTATGATAGAACAACCTGAATTAGCGAAGTTTTTTTCCAAAATCTATTTTGATGAAACAGCGATGGCAGATTTGTTGTCTGATATGGAAGGTAGTAAGGATAAAGAAGGTGCTGCAAAGCAATGGGTTGAACAGCATCGGGATCTTGTCGAAGGGTGGATTAGGCAATAGTTTGCAAAAGTAATAGCATGGGTTACGTTTGTCTGATGGGAAAAGTAAAACTATAGCCGATCAGATATAAGATTGGTAAAAGCGCTGTTTCGCACCATGTGAAACAGCGCTTTTGTTTTACTAAACATCGATAAAATCTAATCTAAATCAATTTTTTTCGAAGAAACATTGCTGTTTTGTTGTCCTGTAGATATATAATAGATTTAAGTAGGTATTCTATGAGAAAAGCTGGATTCAAAATTGATCGTGAGCGAAACAAGTATTTTCTGTGGTTGGAATTCCGTAAAATGTAATTTGTGTCTCTTGAGTCAAAACGTTATTTTTATGGTTTGGATCGTAGCATACTAAGAGGGCTACACATCATGATGAATATGGAGAAGCAAAAAATTATTTTGGTAGAAGACGAACAGGATGTTGCTGATCTGATCGTGCAGGGCCTAAGCGAAGAGGGGTATAGAGTTGTTCATTTAGGTCGTTCGGAAGGACTGGAGCAGCTGTTGGCAAAGCAAGATGTTTCGCTTGTGCTGCTGGACATTCTTTTGCCGGGTACCAATGGACTGGATATCTGTAAGCAGATCCGGCAATGGGGCTATGCTGATTTACCAGTTATGATGTTGACTGCACTCGGTACTCCTGAAAATGTGGTGCTCGGGCTCGATAATGGTGCTGATGATTATCTTTCCAAACCCTTTAAGCTTATTGAACTGAAAGCTCGGATACGTTCATTGATCCGCAGACAGCAATCCATTGTACAGGCGACCCAACGCGAGTTACAACCATCGAAAGACACCTTTAGTTATGGTTTTTTGAGTATCGATGATTATAAAAAAGTGGCCTATTGTGATGGCCAGGAACTCAATTTGACAAGTACAGAGTATCGTTTGCTTTTGTTATTTATCCAAAGTCCCAAAAAAGTATTTGAAAGAACTGAACTATTGGATAAGATCTGGGGAATAAATTTTGATATTGGATCAAATGTCGTTGATGTGTATGTCAATTATTTGAGAAAGAAGATCGAAAAGGTGACAAATAAAAAAGCGATTCATACGGTAATTGGTATGGGATACGTTTTGAAAATCGAAGACTGAATAGTAAAAAATGCATAATTATAACCGAAAGCTCATTTATCTCATTACGATCCTAGTCGTGTATGTGAGTTGTTTTGTAGGATTTATCTTTTATTCCATTACGAATTTTGCCTTTACAGATTTCTATAAGCGCTTGGATCTACGGCGAAATATTGCCGCTGAAAAATTTTTAAATAGCAAATCTGCCACCCAAACTGATCAGTGGAGCCTTGATTTTATTGAGAATCTCAATAATCAGCATGAGTTTTTGGTGGAGTTTGATAGCAAAGGAACTATTTTAAGAAGTCAGGGATTCCATAATGAGCTGTGGGATAAAATAAATAAAAAAGGGAGTTCAAATTTCAAGGCGGGCAATCAGTTCTATTCAACAAAATACTTCTCCCAAAATGGTAAGAATTATATTGTAGGAGCTTCTGCCGAAAATTACTTTTATACACACCATTTGGCTTATCTTCGGAATCTACTTATTATCAGTCTGATTTTGGGGATTCTCTTCATTTTCGTGGTTTCGGTTTTTATGAAACGTTCATTCTTAAAACCAATATTAACCATGATGAAGGAAGTACAGGAGATTGGTTCGGAAAATCTTTATAAGCGATTGGATGAAGAGAAATATAAAGGGGAGCTGCATGCATTGGCACTGACATTTAACCGCATGCTTACACGTTTAGAAACCTCATTCGAAACGCAAAAGAATTTTATCAGCAATGCTTCACATGAGTTAAACACACCCTTGACCTCCATTATAGGACAAGCTGACCTGGCACTGTCCAAAGAACGCAGCACCGAAGAGTATCAGCGAACATTATTTAAGATTATTGAATCAGCCGAGCACTTGGAGAAAAAAACAAAAGCTCTTTTACTTCTTGCACGCACTGGTTTTGTTAACAACGCAACGTCATTTAACCCCGTTCGCATTGATCAGATCGTCATGGATGCCGAGTTGACTGTCAAAGCTATTAATGATAAATTTAAGATTATCACGGACTTTAGTCTTCTGCCGGATGATAGTATGCGGCTCAAAGTGAATGGGAATGCGATTTTACTGCAGCTTGCGCTGTCGAATATTATTAGCAATGCCTGTAAATATTCTTCTGATAGAACCGCTTATATCGCCTTGGGAGCATTAGACAATAAGGTATTTATCTTGATAAAAGACAAAGGTATAGGAATTCCTTCTCGGGAGTTGGACCATATTTACGATCCTTATTTTAGAGCTTCAAATACAAGTGGAATTGATGGATATGGTATTGGACTGCCTTTAGCCAGAAATATCATCAAGTTACATGGAGGTACCTTAAAAGTCAACTCTGTTGTGGAAGAGGGGACAACTGTAGAAATCGAACTGCCTACCTATCTTCGATTTTAATGTAATTTTAATCTCAATTCAATTTCTAATCTCATTTTAATACCATTCTTGAAATTCTAATAGAAAGTTAATTCCAGATTCATTCGGTTGCCATGTGGGCCTATTAATTTTGTATAAAAATAATTGGGTATGGCAAAGGCAACACGTGTATTGATTCCAAGTGATTTTACAATTGATTCACTCTTTTTTGTGATCCATAGTATTGAGCAATCTACAGCAGAACAGCTGGACGTGATTTTAGCCTATGGCAATAAGAGTAGCACTTCGATAAGTGAGCTATTAGGAATTACATTGGAGGATCAACTCAATGATCTTCAGTCGGAGGACTTTTTGAAAGCCTGCCAAATGATCTGTCATCGTTACGCAAATCGTAAGCTAAATATCTATGCAGATATTATTGGTACAGACAATCCTAATTATTTACAGCATTATTTGCGCGGTGCCCGGATTGACGAGGTCAAGGTTCCCGCAGATTATGAATTTGAAAAGAGAACTCGGCATTTCTTTGATGTTGGACAGGCTTTGCTTCACTTAAATAAGAGTAAGAAGAATGTCTCGATTGTAGAAAAACCTGGGATAAATAAAACAGGTAGAAATGTCTTGGCGGATTTATTTTTTAACAAAAAATGGGATGTTAATTATTAAGAGAAAAATATTGGCACGGTTCAACTTTGTTTTGTTGTCCTTCTTGCTATTAGGAGCGAGCTCCATGGTGATGTTTTATGAAAACCCAGAGCGGCTTTTAGAAGGAGAGTGGGAAGAACAAGGTTGGTACTTTGAGAAAGTGGAGAAATCTCCAACATTTAAAAAACAGGCTATAATCCATGAAGGGATAAAAGATGCCGCTATTGCACACCTTCCGCCGCTACAGGATGGATTGTGGCATTTTGAAAAAATGGGTGATAAAAATTTTATTGCTCATCATGAAGATAAACAATACAACTGGTTTTTAAAGGGGCGCGGCCATATTCTTGAGCTTCGAAAAAACAACGAGCTTGTAGAGAGTTTTGTTATCCAAAAATTGAATAAAAATCAGTTGATTCTGCATCTTAATTTGGACATGCAGACGAAAGGGATCGCACGTATTGTGCTGAAAAAAGGAGGAAAAGAAAAATATGCTAAGAAAATATAGTAATCATAGGACAATTCAAGATAATATTAAACTGGGAGGAATTACTGCATTTTCTGCAGGAATGGTCAATGTCGCATCCGTCATTGTCTTTTTCTCGTTTACGTCTAATGTAACCGGCTATTATGCTGTTTTTGCACAGGAAATAGCCAAGGGGAACTGGTATCAAGGGGCAGTCGTGTTATTCTGGATTTTACTTTTTTTAGTGGGTAGCATGCTTTCAAATCTTATTATCATCCATGGCAAGGGGCGTTTTAGCTCCTATCTGACACATTCTATTCCGTTGGTATTGGAAATACTGAGTATATTATTTGTTGGGATATATCTTGATGTATTTTATGAGGATTCTTTGAAAGAAACAGAAATACTTGTTGGTGCATTATTGTTTGCTATGGGACTGCAGAATGGTTTGACGGCAAGTATATCCAATTCAGTGGTGAAAACGACGCACTTGACAGGTCTAACGACAGATTTAGCCCTATTAATCTCGATGTTTACCAAGGAGACTAATCGGAGTAATAAAGCTTTGGTAGACAAGTTCCATCTGTTGCTGAGTATTGTGGGTGCCTATGTTCTGGGAGGGCTTGTAAGTGGAATCTCCTTTACCTATCTATCAAATAAGACTTTTTACGTGGTTTGTTTTGTTCTTTTAATCATTGGTTTATATGATCATTACAAATTGTATCTATTGAAGAAGCAATTTGTGAATCGCCATCGTCGGCCAGTGGTGGCTTAGTTGACAGAGCTAAGTCTCCGTTAACTGAGCTCTAAGACAATTTGTTTAATCGCATTTTTTGAAATGCGATTTTTTTTTGTTCAAAAATGCTTATCTTCAACCTCAGTTATCACGCTCTACCACAGCGGATGAAAAACTAAATAATCAATTTAAAACCACATCATGTTCAAATTCTTTCACTTTCGGCCCGTTTTGGCGCTATCTCTAATTTCTATTTCAACAGTACCTCTTTGTGTAAAAGAGGTCTATGCGCAGGAAGTTCAAAGCCAAAGATCGGTCAATAACCAGCATAAAAATCAGCAGAACCTTTTACGGGCGATCGAGCTCATTGATCGGTCAATGAATGCTTATTTTTCGGACGACGATCTGAAAATGCACCGTTTTTATAACCCGTTTAGCAAAATCAGGTCAGAAGAAAAGGCGAGTGTATGGATGTATTCTGCGTCCATTGAGGCTGTTAACGCTGTGCTGAGCGGGTTGAAAAAACAAAAGGAAGAGGGCAATGGTCAACTTTATAAAACGTATTATTCCCACTATGTAGATTTGTTGGCGAGGCTCCACGTAAACGCAGCTTACTATTTAGGCACTTTCACGTTGACATCCTTTACCCAGCATAAAGAATGGACGGTGTATGCTGTGGATCGCGCCCGGGAAAAAGGTAAAGCAAATGTCACTGGCGTATTGAATGTTTATGATGATCAGATGTGGTTGGTCAGAGAACTGCTGGAAGCCTATCATTTGACCGGACAAGAGCGTTATTTGGAAGAGGCCGAATACCTGACAGCGTATGTGCTCGATGGCTGGGATTGCACCTTGGATGAGAAAGGGAAGGAGCATGGAGGGATCCCGTGGGGACCGGGATACGTCACTAAACATGCCTGTAGCAATGCGCCGATTATTAGTCCGCTCGTTACATTGTATGAAATTTATAAAAAGAAGGATGATCAAATACTGGCACATTCGATAGACCCCAAAGATAAATTAACACGTATTGCTAAAAAAGAGAAAAAGAGTGTTTTTTACCTTGGTTATGCTAAAAGGATTTATGACTGGCAAAAAGCGCATTTGCTCAATGAGAATGGCGTATATGCTGATATGATGGGAGATTGTTTCCCAGATTGTTCCATCGCCTACGAAACTGTCAATGGCATAAAATATCGAAAAAATACCCAATTGAGAAAAGCAGTCGGAACGGCATTTTCTTACAATAGTGGAACCATGCTTTCGGGAGCAGCGGATTTATATCGTGTCACAAAAATGAAAAACTATTTGGACGACGGGAAAAAACTTGCTGATGCAAGCTTTAACTACTTTGGAAAACAGGGACAGCAGGTTCCTGAGCATTATACCTATGCTACAGATGGATTTAATAACTGGTTTAATGGAATCTTATTAAGAGGCTTCTCTGCGATGTATCCCGTGTATGGGAAGACAGGTGTTTATATGGATGCCTTTCAGAAAAATTTAGATTATGGATATACGCACTTTCTACAGGATGGTTTCCTTCCGGCTGACCTGCTTGGCGGTTGGACAAATGATAAAAGTAGGAATGATCTGGAGGGAATGTTTATGTTCACCTATGCAGCACAATATGCGACACTTGCGCAGATCCAACCAACCCAATAGGTACTTATTTACAGTACCTATTGGGTTGAGATATTATTATTTGCGGAATTATGATTTAGACAGGGCAGCTTGTGAGTCCTGAAATTCGGTCGGGCTTTGTCCAAACTGTTTTTGAAAATTACGTGAGAAATGTGTTGCTGAACTGTAACCCAGTAAATTAGAAATTTCGTAAACTTTATATTGTTTTTGAATGAGTAGTTCTGCCGCTTTTCGAAGCCGTGTTAGATTTATCAATTCATTTGGGGACAGGCTTGATACAACATTGATTTTGCGGTAGAGTGTGGGCCTGCTCATACAGAGTATATCAGCCATCCGATCCACATTGAATTGCGGATCATCGAGGTGCTGCATGATGATTTCCTCAATCTTAAGTAAGAATTCTTGTTCACTTTGATTCTGGCCGATCTGTTGTATTTGCGACATCGGATTTTTGATGAAAAATTCCTTCACCTTAACCCGATTCTTTAACAAGCTAGCTATTTGCGCCCTCAAAAAAGCAGGCGAAAAAGGTTTTTCAATGTAAGCATCTGCACCAAATTCCAATCCCTGAATTTTTGATTCAATACTATTTTTTGCAGTCAAAAGTATAACTGGAATGTGTGCATAAGCGATATTTTCCTTAATTCTTTGACAGAGCTCAAAACCATCCATTTCCGGCATCATCACATCGCTTACGATCAGATCGAAGTACTCAGTGGACAATAAGTCCAGGGCCTCTCTTCCATTGGAACTTGTTGTTATCTGATAATCCTCATTGAGATCATCCGCAATAAATTCGAGCAGTTCGGTATGATCATCTACTAATAATAAATTGGATTTCGCATTCATAATCATGGGTTTGTATTGTGATTCAAAGGTAATGTCAAGCTAAATACGTTCAATTGGAGGTCGTTTGTGCTATATAACAACGTACCTTGGTGTTTTAACGTCAGAGATCTTGTTAATGCCAAGCCTAGACCGCTTCCAGGAACATTCTTATTTTGTTTTAAGCGATTGAATGGTTCAAAAATTCTTTCCCTTTCTTCTGAAGGAATTAAAGCTCCGTCGTTTTTCACGGTCAATATAAAGATATTTTTCTGTTTATCCATATCTAAATTTACTTCAATGTAGTTTGAAGAGTATTTTAGTGCGTTATTCAATAGGTTATTGCATATTTTATCAAATGCATCAATATCGACCTGCCCCATGATATCAGGCCCAATGTAAGACACGATCTGTTTGCCTTGTGCTTGGAGCGTTATGCTAAAATTATTGATGATTTCCTGTACAGTCTGGCTTATATTTTCTAATTCGAAGTGCAATTTAAATCCTTCCGTTTCAACCTGTCTAAAATCCAGCAATTGATTGCTGAGTGCAATCAACTTTTCGGTGTTGTTTTGCATGGTCAGCAGTAGTTTATCTGTTACAGGGTTGTGATCGACCTTATCCATCAGCTTTTCCAAAGGGGCTTTAATCAATGTTAATGGCGTACGTATCTCATGAGCAACATCCGTGTAAAAATTGATTTTTGAACGGTAGAGTTCTTGCTCACGGAGATTCTGGACGGTTAAAAGGTGCTGCCGATTACGCTGTTTAATCTTTTCATTGAAATGATGAATAATAAAGATAATAAGTCCGGCAAGAATTAGTGCATAGCAGATAAAGGCCGGTATACTTGCCCAGATAGGGGGAAGAATTGTGATTTTAAGACTAGCAAAAGTAGGAATCGTATTCCCATTGGGGTCTTCCGCTTTTACTGTAAAAACATAGTTGCCGGGAGCGAGTTTGGTGAAATAAGCCCGTTGATTGCTTGTAATATCTATCCAGTTATCGTCAAGCCCGTCCATTTTATAGCTATAGTGAATGGAGTGTGGGGCTTGGTAATGTAATGCCGCAAAATCAAGGCTGAAGGATGATTCGTCGTGTTTCAGTTTGATTTTATCTGTGAACAGTATTGATTTGGATAGAATATTTGCATCGGTATACTGATTGATCGCTCTATTGTTGATGTAAAAATTAGTGATGTAAATTGGAATTTGATTCTTGTAGTTGATTTGGTTTAGCTTTTCTGGATTGAAACGTATAAGCCCATTGATGGTGCCGAAGTAGAAGTTTCCATTACCGTCGTCAAAGGATGAATTGTAATTGAATTGAATAGTTGGTAAACCTGACTCCAAATTGAAGGTCCGTTTTCTGCCGTTGGGAAGATGGTAGCGTACCAGACCTTTTGAAGTACTCACCCAGAGGTTATTTTGTTTGTCTTCTAAAAAGGCGAGTGTCACATTACTGGGCATTCCTTCTTCTATACCAATGTTTTCAAAGCTTTCCTGATTTGATTTTTTCTTTGCCATTCCGCCTTCTGTGGCTATCCAGATCTGGTTACGCGAGTCCTCAAATAAGCTATTGACCCTATTATTGGGTAAGGAATTGGGATCGTTCTGGCGATGGGTAAAATGCTTGAAATAATTTGTTGTAGGATTATAACAAAATAGCCCATCACGCCATGTACCTACCCAGATATTTCCCTTTTTATCTTCCAAAATAGTCGTATAAAACATGTACTCAGGCACATTACCAATCAGATGGAATGATTTTTTTTCGAGATCAAAGCGGTATAATCCACGCGTTGAAGCAGCCAGGATGTCTCCTTTTTGAGTTTTATAGAGATAAAAAAGAAAATTACTTTGTAGCTCAGATGATGTCGCATTGCTGTTGCGATCGATGTGATAAATAACTTTTTGAAGTTTTGGCGAAAAAATATCGAGACCATTGACAAAGGTACCTATCAGCAGTTTGTCACCGATGGGGAGAATACCATGGATATTGTTGTTAGCCAGGTTTCCCTGTGTGTTGGAGAAATTTTGAATTTTACCCGATATGGGGTCGAGTTTCGATAACCCGCCATTTTCGGTGCCTATCCAGATATTGTGGTCGATATCCTTTCTGATAATGCGTACGACAGATCCTTTTAGGCTTCCTGGACGATCCTGTGGCAGGAATTTTTCGATTATACTGTTGTTTTTATGATAATAGTTAATCCCGCCAAAATAGGTTCCCAGCCAAATGCCTTCATCTTTATCCTGTAGAATGTTATAAATGGCATTGTCCGATATCCCCCAAGGATTTTCCTGTTCTTTTTGAATATTGATATAATTTCGGTTGGCAATTTGATAAATAAACAGACCAGATTCCGTTGCAAACCAATATTCATGATCATTTGGCTGTATAATGTCTCTCACATAAAGAAATGTATGCAATTGATCCGGACCAAGAATGGATTTGAGGGATTTGTCTTTAAAATTGTAGCTGTAGACGCCAGTTTTTGAGGTGCCAATCAACAAGTCTCCCTGACGGTTTTCTGTTATTTTCTCAATACTAAACCAATCTTTAGCGCCATATTTTGCTTGAAAGTCAAGCATGAGAACGGGTTTTCCAGAAGGGCTTATCTGGAATATCTTGCCTTCAGGAGTTCCAAAAAAAACGGTTCCATTTTTTGTGCAGCTGATGGAAGTGATGTAGAGGTCTGATTTGGTAAGTTGACGAATTTCGTGACTCATTAAATCATGGTAATAGAGCATTCCATTGGATATAAACCAGATTCTTTTATTTTGATCGGTAATAATAACCGGGACATCGGCATTTTCAAATTGTTTGCTCAAGAGTCTAAATTGTTCATCGACTGGATCATAGCAATAGATTCCCTGATCTGTACCAATCCAAATTCTTTTTCGAAAGTCTTCTTTCAATGAGATGATGTTATTGCCGCCAAGGCTATTTTTCCCAGATTTCGAGGCATCAAAATGTTTGAAATTATTGCCGTCAAAGCGATTTAGGCCATCTTTTGTGCCAAACCATAGAAAACCCTGACTATCTTGCATACTGCAAATGACCGCATTGTTAGATAACCCTTCATTAATTTGATAATGATTGAAATAATAGGGTTGTGCATGGAGCAACGTGGGGAGCAACAGAAAAAAAAGAAAATGTAAAGGCTTCAGGTTGATCATGATCATTTGGTTATTGATACAAAATAGTGCTAAAATGAAACAATTTAATCTTAAAATTTCTAAAAAAATTAAGACTTTAGCCTGTATATTGTAATCGCTAAAATTATAAAAAATCTAGAAAAGGACGCAAGTTCTATCTAAACAAAGATTATAAACCATTTAAAATATTACGAATGAAAGGAAAAATGACCCTACTTGGTCTTTCTGCAATACTTGCTTTTAGTGTGTCCTGCCAGCAACCGACCGGTTCTAAAACTTCAAAAGCAGATTCTTTATCGGCCTTCATGGATACCGCACAGTTTAGGGCGACGATCGATCAGAAACAGGCTTATCTCTATGAATTGAGTAATAAAAATGGCGTACAGGCTTATTTTACCAATTTTGGCGCACGGTTGGTGGGCTTGTGGATTCCGGATAATAAAGGGGAACTACGCGATGTTGTCTTGGGCTTTTCTAAAGCATCTGACTATAATAATCCAAAAGAGCCATTTTTTGGGACCATTGTTGGTCCTTTTGGTAACCGGATCGCTAAAGGAAAATTTAAATTGGATAATAAAACCTACACATTGGCGGTAAATAATGGCCCCAATACGTTACACGGAGGTTTCAAAGGAGTGCATTTTGCCAATTGGACATTAAAATCCTCAGATCAATCATCGCTTACTTTTGTGTATACGTTGCCTGACGGGCATGAAGGCTTTCCTGGAAATATCCAGATGGAGGTGACTTATACGCTTAACGATAATAATGAATTGATGATTGCTTATCGAGCGACATCTGATAAAAAAACCGTGATCAACTTAACAAATCATGCTTACTTTAATTTAAATGGTGAAGGCAGCGGAACAATTCTGGATCATCAGCTTCAATTGTTTGCAAATGAATACACTCCAGTGGATAGTACCCTAATACCAACAGGGCAATTGGCAGCGGTAAAGGGGACAGCTTTTGATTTTACGAGCTTGAAGCCAATCGGAAAAGATATTAATGCCGATGATCAGCAACTTGCTTTCGGAAAAGGCTATGATCACAACTTTGTTTTAAGCAAAGAGAAAGATGGCGAGTGGTATAAGGCAGCCCATGTAATTGGAGATAAATCGGGTATTGTTATGGATATTTTGACGGCTGAACCTGGAATACAGTTTTATAGCGGCAACTTTATGAATGAGCAAGTGCAATTGAAGAACGGTAAAAAAGACTCCTTCCGTACAGCTTTTTGCCTTGAACCGCAACATTTTCCAGACGCTCCAAATCAGCCCGCTTTTCCAACAACTGTCCTAAACCCCGGACAAGTTTATCAAACGAAATCCCTGTATCGTTTTTCGATAAAATAATACATATTTAATAATGATTGGTTTGAAAGTACACCACTGAAAAGAGGTGTACTTTCTCTATTTTAAAGACCTTTAAAACGTTTTAGGTTTGTTTTATTTATTTGATACAAATAGGCAGTTTTTTGAGAAAAAACGAAAGTCTGCAAGCTTGAATATACCTTAATTTTGGACAAATCAATTATACAAAATAATCAATCTAGGTATGTTTAAGGGTCTTAAATGTCTGCCAATATCTGCTACATTGCTCTGCTGTGCGAGCAGTTTTATTCCCTTAGCAAAGGGAGCTAATTTAATTCCAGTTTCTTCAGAGGAGATCGAACTGCAAAAAGCAATTAAAGGGGTTGTTAAGGATAGAGAGGGTAATCCGATCGTGGGAGCGACCGTCGCATTGAAATCCAAACCCAGCATCGCAGTCTCAACAGATGCGAAAGGTAATTTTAGTCTGGTAGGTGTCAATGTCGGAGAACTTTTGACCGTAAGATCTGTAGGCTACCTTTCCAAGGAAGTGATGGCAATTGCTGATTTGGCAATCACGCTGGAAGATGAGAATGCACGCATCGATGAAGTTGTCGTGGTGGGGTATGGCACGCAAAAGAAAGAATCCGTGACCGGTGCAATCACCGCAATTTCTTCGCAGGATATTTCAAGATCGGTGGCAACAACAACTTCTGGAGCCTTGGTAGGGAAGATCGCCGGGGTCAATAGTCGGATGTCCGATGGACGTCCGGGAGCTTCTACGGGAATCAGTATCCGCAATATGGGAACACCCTTATATGTGATCGACGGGGTTCAAAAAGACGAGGGACAATTTAATAATTTAGACTTCAATGATATTGAATCGGTTTCAGTATTGAAGGATGCATCGGCTGCTATTTATGGTGTGCGCGCTGCCAATGGTGTTGTTGTGGTGACGACAAAGAAGGGAAAGCGGGGCGATAATAATACTTTTAATATCAATTCATATTATGGCTGGCAGAGCATGTTTCGCTTTCCCAAGCCAGCTGATGCCAGTACTTATGTAAAGAGCTATATTCAGTCTGATGCTATTCTCGGAACCGAGCATCCACAATATACATTGAGCGATCTTGAAAAATGGCAACAAGGTACTGAGAAGGGATATCGTCCTTTTGATTGGTATGATTATATCCTCAAAACCAGTCCACAAACCTATATTTCGGGTAATGTCAGTGGTGGATCAGAAAAAATTAATTACTACCTGAGTGTGGGGCATCTGGACCAGAAATCCATCATTCGTAATTACGGCGGTTTTAATCGTACCAATGTGCAGATGAATATTGACGCAAATGTATCAAAACGATTAAAGATTGGCGCCAATTTGAATGGGCGAATCGAACAACGTAAACAACCTGGGGTACCCGGTGCAGACGATACCTGGCAGGCTTTATTTGCGATATATCGCAATCTGCCTACTGCACGGCCTTTTGCCAATGATAATCCTTTATATCCAACGCAGACATCGCCCAATGCGGAAACCAATTTTGCGATGTTGAATTATGATCTTTCTGGTACATATCAGGAAAAATGGCGGGTGATGCAGTTAAATTTTAATGCGGAATATAAGATCACAAATGATCTGATCGCTAAGGGAACAGTGGGGTATTATCTGGCCAATAAATGGATGGATAATCAGGAGTTTACCTATAAACTCTATGGCTACGATGAAAAGACAGATACTTATCCGGTAACTTTTAGCATGGACAATCCCTGGCGGGAAAGATCGATTTCGCAGGTCGAGGAAATTTCCACCCAATTTACCTTAAATTATAACAAACGATTTGGCAAACATGGAATCAATGCTGTGCTTGCTGCCGAGTCCATAAAAAGGGATAATCCAGATGTTTATGTGCACGATCGTCCAGCCTCCAATGCCTTGAGTTTAATCTATTTTCAGACGATGGACACCTACAATGATACAGGCGTGAATACCCAGGCGAGAGCCGGTTTTGCAGGCAGGGTCAATTATGATTACGATCAGAAATATCTCTTGGAGCTTTCTTCGCGCTATGACGGTTCCTGGAAATTCGCTCCGGGAAGTCGATGGGGCTTTTTTCCTTCGGTATCTGCAGGCTGGCGTGTCTCATCTGAAAAGTTTTGGTCTGAAGGTATGAAAAAGATATTGGACAACGTGAAGTTGAGAGGATCTTATGGTGTATTGGGCGATGATAATTTGGATGCCTGGGATTATTTTGCTTTTGGTTATCTAAGTGGATATAATTATTTCCGAAAGCCAGTCCGTGATGGCTATCAAAATATCGTCGGTTCAACAATTGATGGAAAGTATGTTATAGGTTCTCAGGCTCGCGGTCTTCCCGTTAAGACGCTTTCTTGGATTCAGGCCCATATGCTAAATGTTGGTTTGGACTTTAGTACACTAAAAGGTAAATTAACCGGTTCGATAGATTTCTTCCGTCGAAAAAGAACAGGGCTGCCCGCGAAGCGAGAAGATGTATTGATACCGAATGAAGTAGGCTTTAGTTTACCTTATGAAAATCTGAATTCAGATATCCACCAAGGTATCGATGGATCATTAATGTGGCGGAGTAGCATCAATGGATTTAACTATTTCGTAGGTGGTAATTTCACCTTCGCACGGCAAACTGACGGCGAGCAATATAAACCACGTTTTGGAAACTCTTTGGATCAATATCGAAATTCGATCTACGACCGTTATGCTTTTCTCAATTGGGGATTACATTCCATTGGACAATTCCAGTCTTGGGAAGAAATTGCAAATTATGATGTAGACAATGACCGTAAAGGTAATTCATCATTGCGGCCTGGTGATATTAAGTACGAAGATATTAATGGCGATAAAGTGATCAATGAGTTGGATGAACGGCCAATCGGATATCGACAAGGCGGTCTTCCTTATTTCAACTATGGGATTAATCTGGGCGGCCAATTTAAGGGATTTGATTTGGCAATGGATTTTACAGGGGCAGCTTTTGCTTCCTTTAATCCGAGCTATGAGGCCGTATATCCTTTTCATGATGGCGGGAATAACCCACAATACTATATGGAAAACCAGTGGATGTTGAGCGATATCACAAATCCAAACAGTGCCTTGATTCCAGGAAAATACCCTACGTTAATTAAAGGAAATAGGGATCATAGCAATTATTGGCATAGCGACTTTTGGCTTACCAATGTCAACTATCTGAAATTAAGAAATCTGCAGATCGGCTACACTTTGCCGGATAAATGGATGAAACCTCGAGGAATTCAGAAATTGAGGATATATACCATGATGCAGAATCTGTTTAGCATAGATAATTTGGGTGATATGAAGATCGATCCAGAAATCACAAGTGATTCAGGTGTTCAGTACCCAACAAACAGAGTTATAAACGTTGGTGTTACCTTAACTTTTTAATGAAGATGATAAATAAGAAAGTTATTTTATTGGGTGTATGTTTAGTATGTACATTTTCAAGCTGCAATAAATTTTTGGAACGGGAATCACAGGCTATTTTTACGGACGATCAGATATTTTCGGATCAGAATATGATAAAATCTGTACTAGCTAACTATTATGGGCGAATTAGCTGGGGACAGCAATTTGGGGATAATGGATCTTTTGCGATGTTAGACGAGGCAGGATTTTCTAGCGGTGGCCCGAATACAATGCAGGAATTTCCGAATGACTTTTGGCGGATGTACGACTATGAACTGATTCGCAATCTGAATCAATTTATCTTAGGTGTTCGTCAATCATCATTGGACGAGAATAATAAGAAGAGCATTGAAGGCGAGGCGAGATTTATCCGTGCCTGGACCTACTTCAATATGATTAAGCGTTTGGGAGGAGTTCCTTTGGTGGGTGATAAGATCTATGATTATACGGGGGGCATGGATCCAGCAGAGTTGCAGATACCTCGATCAACAGAAGCAGAGAGTTATAATTATGTGATTAACGAATGTACCGAAGCGGCTAAGATGCTCGGTACAGAGAAAACCATCAATTCAGCTAGAGCTAATAAATGGACGGCTTTGGCACTCAAGGCGCGGGCAAGTCTGTACGCTGCTTCTATAGCGAAGTATAATTATAAAACACCAGATGTCAAAACAGCAGGTAATGAGGTGGGGATTCCTTCAACGGAAGCAAATAAATATTACCAGATAGCTTATGAATCTGCAGTGGATATTATCAGCAATAGCTCTTATGCCCTCTATAATGGAAATGCCGATAAAGGAAAGAACTTCTATCTTGCTGTAAGTTCAAAATCAAGCAGCAATGAAGTTATTTGGGCCAAGGATTATGCGTATCCGGGTGAAACGCATTCTTTTACCAACAATAACATTGCTTCTTCGGTACGGGGCGATATCGACGCCAATTTTGTTACGCCTGTTTTAAATTTGGTGGAAGCATTTGAATATACAGACGATCGGAATGGTACGTTGAAAACGAAGACTGCTACGGGAGATTACATTTACTACAACAATCCTGAAGAGTTATTCGCTCATAAAGACGCGCGCCTGTATGGTACTGTAATCTACTCTGGTGCTGATTTTGCCGGCACCAAAATTACTTACCAAGCAGGTGTTAGATACAAAGAAGGAGGAGTTTGGAAGACGATGACTGCGATACCTGGTACTTCTGATTCCAAATTTGGAGGAATTATTACAAGCAAAGATGGCCCAACGACTTCCAACGATATGTATGTCAACAAGACGGGATTTAATATCCGGAAGTTTATTGATGAGAACAAAGATGCTTCTACCCGCGGGCGGGGTTCGGATATTTGGTTCGTTCGTTTTCGTTATGCGGAATTTCTGCTGATTGCCGCAGAGGCAGGACTTGAATTGGGTAAACCCCAAGCTGAGTTAACGGGATATGTCAATAAGATCAGAGACCGAGCGGGGATACAGCCACTGAAGACTATTTCTTTGAATGATATCATTCAGGAGCGCCGGGTTGAATTTGCCTTCGAAGATCATCGTTATTGGGATCTAAAGCGTTTGCGGATTGCCCATGAAATTTGGAACGGAAGCGCCGATAATTACAATGCGGTACACTATGCCTTATTTCCTTATAAAATATATGCTCCTGGAGATCCGAACAATGGTAAATGGGTTTTTGAGAAACAGAAATCCAGTCACACACTCTATCCAAGAAATTTTAAATATCAGAACTATTATAATTTCATCGATCAAAGCTGGATTAATAATAATCCTAAGTTAGTTCGAAATCCTTATCAATAGCATTATCCTTATGAAAACTTTTTTTTGTAAATTAATAGTCAGTTTGTGTTTGATTGTAGGTGTATTTGCTTGTGGCAAAGATAACTATGATGCACCCAAAAGTACATTGAGTGGTCGTGTAGCCTATAATTCAGAATCATTAGGAGTGCGCGGATCCAATCAATCGGTCTCTCTGCAATTGTGGCAAGACGGTTATCAATTTCGCTCGCCGATCAATGTTTATCTGACGCAGGACGGTTCATTTTCTGCACAGCTCTTTGATGGGAAGTACAAATTGGTGACAACCAGCGGGAACGGCCCTTGGTTGAATAGTGCCGATACAGTGTTGGTTGATGTGCGTGGGAATACAAGCATCGAGTACCAAGTTAAACCTTATTATACCATGAGTAATATTACCTATAATGTCCAAGGGAATATGCTGAAAGCTTCTTTTGACGTCAAGACAATAGATGCCTCTAGAGCGATTGATTTTGCGGCCTTATTGGTCAATGATACAAAATTCGTGGATTTGGGCCAATATACTTATAAGATGGAAAAAACTGGAATTACTATGGGTCGTGTCGAATTGGACCTGGATATCAAAGATATTTTGACCAAAAGTGCTGCAGTGTATGCGCGTGTGGGCTTGAAGATAAGCGGTATCACCGAGGCGCTATACGATAGTTCACCTAAGAAATTGAAATAAAAATGATCATAAGAATCAGCTTTTTAAGCGTATTAGTGGGCATCGGTCTCGCTACGTCTGCGCAAACGGGAATAGCAACAGCTGTTGATCAATTACCTTTAACAGGTAAAAATGCACAATATGTCAATAACAGGGCTCCTTTAAAACAGAATGCCTTAATAAAATTACCAGTGGGCAGTATCGTCCCGGAAGGTTGGGTCGGGAAGTATCTGGAGCTGCAGAAAGATGGTCTTACAGGCCATCTGGGAGAAATTAGCGCTTGGCTATCCAAGAAAAATAATGCTTGGTTAAGTACAGATGGAAAAGGGGATTACGGCTGGGAAGAAGTTCCTTATTGGTTAAAAGGATATGCCAATTTGGGATATATATTGAAAGACCCTAAAATTATAACAGAGTCAAAAATCTGGTTGGAAGCCGCGCTAAAAAGCCAGCGTCCAGACGGATACTTTGGACCATTGATCCTGCGCAATAACAAACCGGATCTATGGGGAAATATGATTATGTTATGGTGTCTGCAATCGTATTATGAATATAGCGGTGACCAACGCGTTTTAACATTGATGACAAACTATTTTAAATGGCAGGCCAATTTGCCGGATAGTTTTTTTCTTAAAGACTACTGGGAGAATAGTCGGGGTGGTGACAATCTGCTCTCAGTTTATTGGCTCTATAATAGAATCCAAGGGAACGCGTGGCTGATGGATTTAGCTGATAAAATCCATCGAAATACCGCAAACTGGAGACAAAAAAACGATTTGCCGAATTGGCATAATGTCAATGTTGCACAATGTTTCAGAGAGCCAGCAACCTATTATTTGAAAAGCCAGTCGAGTGAAGACCTGGAGGCGACCTACGCTAACTTTCGTTATGTCAGACAGGTATTTGGTCAGGTCCCGGGCGGTATGTTCGGCGCAGACGAAAATGCCCGTCCAGGATATACAGATCCGCGCCAAGGAGTGGAAACCTGTGGCATGGTGGAACAGATGGCCTCCAATGAGATCCTTCTTGGAATAACAGGAGATCCTTTTTGGGCAGACCATGCAGAAGAGGTTGCATTTAATACTTATCCGGCAGCAGTGACAGCCGATTTTAAAGCTCTTCGGTATATCACTAGTCCCAATATGACTATCAGCGACAGCCATAATCATGCACCGGGAATAGATAATAATGGACCATTTTTGATGATGAATCCTTTCAGTTCACGCTGCTGTCAGCACAACCACAGTCAGGGTTGGCCATATTATGCGGAACATCTGTACATGGCAACCAATGACAACGGTATTGCGGCGGTTTTATATGCTGCATCGAAGGCTGAAATAAAAGTTGGAAACAACCAAGCTGTTCAGATCAGACAACAGTCCAATTACCCTTTTGAAGAGTCTTTGCGATTTGAAATAGGTACACAGGGTAAAACTGTTGATTTCCCATTTTATCTTCGCATACCAGCCTGGGCCAAGCAAGCGAAAGTCACTGTAAACGGTAAAAGCCAGCCCGTTGAAGCTGGGGCAAATTACATTCGGATCAACAGGACCTGGAAAGATGGTGACAAAGTTGAACTTTCGTTACCGATGTCTATTGATTTAAAAACATGGACTGCCAATAAGAATTCAGTTAGTATCCAACGGGGACCATTGACCTATGCCCTCAAAATAAAAGAAAACTATGTGAAAAAGGATAGTAAAGCCTCCGCAATTGGGGATTCAAAATGGCAGGAAACTGCAGATCCATCAAAATGGCCATCTTATGAAATCCTTCCCGCAAGTGAGTGGAACTATGGACTTGTTCAAAATCAGCTGCATACCTTAGATCAATTGAAAGTTGTCAAGCGGGCCTGGCCTAAAGATGCCTTTCCCTTTGATGCGAATGCGGTGCCTATCTCTATTTTTGTCAAAGCAAAACGTATTGACGGGTGGAAAATTGATGAAAATGGTCTGACAGGTGTATTGCCGCTTAGTCCAGCGGAAAGTAAGGGCGAGATACAGGAAGTTGAACTCATTCCAATGGGGGCCGCACGTCTGCGTATTGCAGCTTTTCCAACCGTGAAATAATATAAACACGATATAAATAAATGACTTAACGATTTTTTATGATGAAGAAAACTTTATTTTTTGCCAGTTTGATGATGGCGGCGCAATTGAACTTTGCTCAGGATTGGAAACCCGCAGGGTCACATATATTAACCCCTTGGGGCGAGAAAGTAACGGCACAAAAACCACATCCCGAATATCCTAGACCACAATTGATTAGAACCAATAACTGGCAGAATTTAAATGGACTATGGAAATATGCTGTCACTCCAGTAGGGACTAAAGAGATTCCTCGTCAATGGGATGGAAATATTCTTGTGCCTTTTGCTATTGAATCAGCATTGTCCGGTGTCGGTAAAGAAGTTGGAAAGGATAAAGCGCTATGGTATAACAATACCATAACATTGGACAAGTCTGTCAATAAAAATAAGGTTCTTTTACATTTTGGTGCGGTGGATTGGCAATGTGATGTCTATGTGAATAACCAGTTGGTGGGTAGACATGAGGGTGGCTTTGACCCTTTTTCAGTGGACGTGACCAGCTTTCTAAAGAAGGGTGCAAAACAAGAAATAGCCATACGGGTATGGGATCCCACGGATGATGGACCTCAACCACGCGGTAAACAAGTGAATAAGCCGAATGGTATCTGGTATACGCCAGTCACTGGAATCTGGCAGACCGTGTGGCTGGAAAGCGTTCCGCAATCTTATATTGTTAAAACCAAACAAACACCACGGTTGGATGAAGGGATCTTAGCATTTCAGGCTACTGTCGAAGGAAGCCAAGCCGGTGATGAAATAAAGGTCCGAGCATTGGATGGAGGGAAAGTTGTGAAAGAACAGGTAGGGCAGCCCAATGAATCGTTTGATCTTTCGGTACCTAATTTGCAGCCATGGTCACCGAGTAACCCTAAACTGTATGACTTAGAAATCCAGTTAATTCGTAAGGGCAAGATTGTTGATCAGGCAAAAAGCTATTTTGCGATGCGTAAAATAGCGATGCAAAAAGACGAAAACGGTATTCAACGGTTGATGCTGAATAATCATTTTACCTTCCAATATGGTCCATTGGATCAAGGTTGGTGGCCAGATGGACTACATACAGCGCCAACGGATGAGGCTTTGAAATTTGATGTTATCAAAACAAAGGAAATGGGATTCAATATGATCCGCAAGCATATCAAAGTAGAGCCGGCGCGCTGGTACCGTTACTGTGACAGTATAGGTATGCTCGTGTGGCAAGATATGCCTAGTGGTGATCTCGGCGGAAACCATTGGGATATGCAGCCCGGAAAAATTTCAGGTGGCAATCGGGATAAACAACGTTCGCAGGAATCTGAGGGTTACTATAGAAAAGAATGGAAAACCATTATGGAGGTATTGCATAACTATCCGAGCATCGTCATTTGGGTGCCGTTTAATGAGGCCTGGGGGCAATTCAAAACGAAGGAAATTACCGAGTGGACTATGGCTAATGACCCTTCAAGACTGGTCAATAGTGCCAGTGGAGGTAACTTCATGGAAACAGGGCATATTTTGGATATCCACAATTACCCAGACGCAGCCATGCCTGATCCAAATTTGTTTGGTGCCAAACAAGTGCTTGCATTGGGTGAATTTGGAGGTTTAGGATTACCGATAGATGGACACTCATGGCAACAAAAAGACAACTGGGGATACCAAAGTTTTAAAAATAAAACGGAATTATTGGAGCGCTATAAACGCCTGATCCATGACTTGACACGTCTAATTCCTATGGGATTGTCTGCCGCTGTTTATACACAGACAACAGATGTGGAAGTAGAAACAAATGGTTTGATGACCTATGATCGTAAAGTTGTCAAAATGCCTGAAGCGGAATTGAAAGCTGCACATCAGGCGCTTTATAATGCACCTACCAAATAATTGATATCTAGATGGCCGCAACTCGGGTTGCGGCCTAAATTTATCGCTGAAAGTATACCTGTCAACCTAAACCTATTTTATACGAAATCAATGAAATTAAAATTACTAATTGCAACGGCTATTGTGTGTCAATCGGTATCGTCGTTTGCACAAAGACAAGTCCTTAAGAATGAGCTTCGCGCTCCTGCTTATCCTTTAGTAACAATTGACCCCAATACAAGTGCCTGGTCCTATAGCAACGAATTAAATGCGGATGTTGTACGACATTGGACCGGAAAATCCTTCCCCTTATTGGGTGTCCTTAAAGTGGATGGGAAATCCTATCGCTTCTTAGGTAAAGAAGAAGCGGAACTCTTGCCTTTGGCACGGATGGGCGAACATGCGGCATGGACGGGAAGTTACGTTGTCAGCGAACCCGCTTCAGATTGGATGAAACCTTCATACGATGCACAGCAATGGAAAACTGGAGCCGCTCCTTTCGGTACCAAAGATAAGGAACCTCAGGTGAATACGGATTGGCAGGAATCTAAGATCTGGATCAGGAGAGAAATTGAACTAGAGGAAGATCTCACCGGGAAAACTGTTTTTATTGAGTTCACGCACGACGATGATGCCATCTTATATGTCAACGGATTTGAAGTGGTTAATACAGGCAATTCAACAGGTAAAAATAATCGGGTCAGGCTGCCAGAACATGTTGTAAAAACATTGAAGAAAGGAAAAAATATACTTGCTGGATATTGTTATAATAGGGTAGCTAATGGGTATTTCGATTTTGGACTGTTCGCCGAAAAAGAAGGCAGTATTCAATTTGACAATGAAGCAAAACAGATTTCCGCCAATGTTCAGGCGACGCAGACATATTATACTTTTGATTGTGGCCCTGTCAATCTAAATATTACTTTTATGGCACCGATGTTCATGGACAAATTGGACTTGATGGCACGACCTGTAAATTATCTTTCCTATGAAATCCAGGTGAAGGATGGCAAAAAACATCAGGCGCAGCTTTATTTGGAAGCTGCTCCAAATTGGGCCTTGAATTCTCCGCTACAAGATGCCGTGAGCAGCTCATTTCGCAGCGGAAACCTACAGTTTGTGAAGACAGGAAGTAAAAGTCAACAGATTCTAGGTAAAAAGGGCGATGATTTACGAATTGATTGGGGATATTTTTATATGGCCGGTACCGCTGCGAAGACAAAGTCCGCGATTGGAAATAGCCATCAATTACGGTCTAATTTTCTGAAGAGTGAAAATAGTTCTTCTTCAAATGGAGGACAACAATTGGCGCTGATGCAAACTTTTGATGTTTCATCAAGCTATCAGGATAAGATCTTGTTGGGGTATGATGATTTGTACTCCATTCAATATTTTGGACAAAATTTACAACCCTATTGGAATACTAGTGGAAACAGTTCCATTGAGAAGCAATTTGAACTGGCCGACAAAGAGTATGCTGCTCTCAAAAAGGCTGCTGATAAATTTGATGCCGAATTATGGGGTACAGCTCTGCGCAACGGAGGTGATGACTATGCCGCATTATGTGCCTTGGCCTATCGGCAGGCAATCGCAGCGCACAAACTTGTAAAGGCACCCAATGGCGATTTACTTTTATTATCCAAAGAAAATGATAGCAACGGCTCAATTGGAACGGTTGATGTCACCTATCCATCGGCACCGCTTTTCTTGTATTACAATCCGGAGTTGGCAAAAGCCCTAATGAACGCTATTTTTTATTACAGTGAAAGCAATAAATGGACAACGCCCTTTGCTGCACACGATGTTGGGACTTATCCGCTGGCAAATGGTCAAACCTATGGTGGGGACATGCCCGTGGAAGAATCCGGAAATATGTTGATATTAACCTATGCTTTAGCTAAAGTGGAGGGAAATGCAGCTTATGCGAAGAAACATTGGAAAGTTTTGTCAACATGGGCAGATTATTTAGTTGATAAAGGTCTTGATCCCGAAAATCAATTATGTACAGATGATTTCGCAGGTCATTTTGCGCATAATGCTAATTTATCGATTAAAGCTATTTTGGGTATTGCTTCTTATGGTTATCTGGCCCAAATGCTCGGTGAAGCGGCCACAGCAAAAAAGTATCTGGCGGAAGCGAAAGCGATGGCTAAGAAATGGAAAGAGATGGCCAAGGATGGGGATCATTATAAGTTGACTTTTGATAAAACAGGAACCTGGAGTCAAAAGTATAATATGGTCTGGGATAAATTGCTTAAGATGGATATTTTCGATCCTTCTATCCGTGAAACTGAAATTAAATACTATCTCGGCAAACAAAATAAATACGGACTTCCTCTGGACAAACGTCAGCCATATACCAAAACCGATTGGATTATTTGGACGGCAACGATGGCCAATGATAAACCTACGTTTGAAAGATTTGTAAAACCAGTATATTGTTTTATGAATGAAACAACAGACCGTGTTCCGATGTCCGACTGGACGTATACCGATCGGCCTAAAAGAGCTGGATTTAAAGCAAGATCCGTTGTTGGAGGCTATTTTATCAAAATGTTGGAAGAGAAATTGGGAAAGGGGAAATAGATGTTGAATTCAAAGTTTTTAAAATATTGGGTCGGGGTAATAGGCCTGCTGAATCTGCTGAGCTCCTGTGGAAGCTCTTCGGGTTCAGTTAAACAACCTGGCCAAACGACAAATGCAATGGCCCATAAGGTCCAGCAAAAGACCTATATCAATCCGGTTTTTGAGCCCATACTTGCTGACCCTACAGTCGTTCGAGACCCCCAGAACAAAATGTTTTATGCGTATGGGACAGCAGACAATTGGGGGGACGGAAAAGGGCAACGTCTGGTATCTATTCTACAATCTGCTGATCTTGCTCATTGGACTTGGATTGGCACGGCCTTCAGCTCCAAACCGAGCTGGAAAGCCGAAGGTGGAATCTGGGCACCCGATGTGGTGCAGCTCAATGGGAAATACATTATGTATTACGCCTACTCGACATGGGGAGATCCTAATCCGGGGATAGGAGTTGCTCTTGCAGATAGACCGGAAGGACCCTTTTCGGATCGGGGTAAACTTTTTGATAGCAAGCAGATCAATGTGCCAAATTCAATTGATCCTTACTTTTTTACGGAGAATGGACAAAACTATCTGTTCTGGGGTAGTTTTAGCGATGCAGATACGCAGGGCACTTATGGTGTGGAATTGGATAAAAATGGAACCGCGGTACTTGATTTAAATCAAAAATTTAAAGTTGCTGCGGGTGATTTTGAGGCTGTTGTTATTCATAAACGGAAAGGATATTACTACTTTATCGGATCCAAAGGATCTTGTTGTGAAGGGGAGAAAAGCAGTTATCATGTCCTTGTAGGACGATCTAGAAATTTGAAAGGACCTTATATCGATCGGCAGGGACGCGATCTCGCGCAGCGGGGAAGTGGAACTTTATTGTTAAAAGGAAACGGTAAATTTGTAGGGACAGGTCATACATCGCGCATTATAACAGATGACAAGGGAAATGACTGGATACTCTATCATGCCATGGATCCAAAACATCCTCGCGTTTCCAGTGGCGGCAACCGTCGTATGTTACTTTTGGATCAGGTTGTCTGGGACAAAGGCTGGCCTATTATCGATGGGGCAAGCAGCAGTACTGAAGAAAAGCCAGCACCCAAATTTTATTAAAGAAAATTGTCAAATTCTATCAGCGGATGATCCACCTTTATCGGGTAGGACTTCCGCTGTCTATAGAACATATAATACATTTAAAAAAACGTCTTGGGTGCTATACACGGGCTGGCCAGCTGTTATCGATTTTCCTGTTTTAGTTCATCTTAAATAGCTAGATGAACCTATTCGAAAATATTTAGGACTGAAACTAAGCTAAATGGCTGTGAATCCAACTGCTGATAAACTGGAATACTTCTATTTTGCAGTCTTCATTCAGGATTTCATGTCGCATCCCCGGGTATAATTTAACTGTAAGATCTGTTTGCCCTTGGCTGCGTAGCTGTTCCGCACTTTTCTCAACTCCAGTGCCAAAATCTCCAATTGGATCATCCTGTCCGCTGATAAATGCTATCGGAAGCGTTTTTGGGATACGCCTTGTAGCCGTAGAATCTGTCGCCTGTAGCGAAAGATCCAGTACCGTATGAAACCCATTATTGGTAAACAAACCTCCACAAAGTGGATCTTCCAAAAAAGAAATACGATTTGTCTTATTAACGCTTAGCCAATTGCTGTTACTTTGATTCGGTTCGTTCTTAAAACGGGCGTTGTTGCGCTTGTCAAAAATGCGATTGATCAATTTACTCCTTTTATGCGGTGCAACAGTATTCAGAAAAGCGAGTAAAATATGAAAAGCGGAGGAACCCTTTTGACGCTGTCCAGTGCCCACAATTATTGCGCCCTTAAATTGGCCCCCAATTTTTTGTAAAACGCAACGTGTAACAAAGGAACCCATGGAATGCCCTAAAATAAATTGCTGCGCTTGTGGATAAGCTTCACGTAGAAAATTACTCATCGCAATTGCGTCATCGACGAGTTGTTCTTTCGCCTTTTCCTTTTGGAAGTAACCCAAAAGACCAGGATGTGAAGCGGTCTTTCCATGCCCCAATTGATCATAAGTTAAAACTGCGAATTGCTGTGTCGTCAAATAATTCGCCAATTCCTGATACCGACCGCTATGCTCTTGCATGCCATGGACAATGAGGATCGTTGCCAATACAGGATTTTCTGTAGGCTCATAGAGACTATAAAAAATCTTATGCTTACTTTTTGCAGTATTGATGGCGTAGAAATCTGACGATACCTTATTCATGATGCGTTTTTATTTTAATAGTAAACTAAGACAAATTTATGGTATTTACAAGTTCAATAATCTTCATAGCGCGAAAGAACAAAGCAGAATAGTACCGTTATTGCTTAAGGGAGGAACAAAAAATAGCGCTATTAATTTTTGTGGTTTGGGAATATTTTTTAGATTTGCATTAATTTAGAATTAATTTAAATAAAGTAGTTGATCTATTTTGAACATAGGCTTACCTGAATGAAGAATTTGCAGTATAAAATCGAGTTCAGAAAGCTTCAATGTCCTAAAAATATACGCATATATACTTGTATTCTGATGAAATCAATCCTAAATATTCAAATCCGGTTTATTTCAATGGCAGTAGCCATGTGAGCTGAATAATCAGGAAGGGAATGACTAGGTATGATTACTTCATTACCTTAAAAGACAAATAAAAGGATGAAAAAGACACTTTTAGCAGCTTTATTATTAGCAGCATCTTACGCACAGGCGCAGACAAACTCGTTAATGAATGGCGAGTTTTGGAAAGGCAAACCTACATTGACAATTGTTAAAGAAGAAATCAGCAAAGGAAATAGCCCTTCTCAGCCTAATGCGGCATCCTTTGACCCGGTTACTATGGCTATATTAAATGGAGCTCCCACTGATGTGGTCAAGTTTATGATCGAACAAGACGGAAATAGTGTCACGAAGAAGACACACCACAGCCGCAGTTATTTACATTGGGCCGCATCCAGTGGAAATGCGGAGCTAGTCGATTATTTGATTGCAAAAGGATCGGATGTAAACTACCAGGATAGCCATGGCTATCCAATTATAGCGTATGCCGCTTCGACTGGAAATACAAATACTGCTGTATATGATGCATTATTTAAGGCAGGTGTAAATCCCAAGCAGAAATATGAAGGTGGAGCCACGCTAATGATGCTTGCCGCATCTGCAGATAAGGACTTGGCATTGACGGATTATTTTATTAAAAAAGGATTATCTATTCAGGATAAAGATGAATCAGGTCGTACAGTAACAGATTACGCGGCTAAACTTGGAAATACCGAACTTATGGAGAAATTCATAGCTCGTGGCGTAAAACCAACCGATAATGCGTTGTTTTTTGCAACACAGGGCTCAAGACAAGCGTCTAATGGTTTGCCTGTTTATACCTATTTGGTTGAAAAATTCAAATTAGATCCCAAAGCAGTAAATAAGGAAGGTGCTACGGTACTACACGCCTTAGTTCGCAGACCAGACATGTCCGTAATCACCTATTTTTTAGATAAAGGAGTAGATGTGGCAAAAGCGGATAACGAGGGGAATACAGCTCTTATGGTGGCAGCCAATGGTAAAGATGTTAAGTTGGTCGAACTGCTGCTTGCCAAAGCGAAAAATGTAAATGCGATAAATGAAAAAGGCGAATCTGCATTGACTAAAGCAATCGCAAATGGGACACCTGAAGTAGCTGCGGCATTGATTAAAAATGGAGCCGATATCAAAATATTGGATAAAGACGGAAATAACTTAGCTTTCTATTGGTTTAATTCTTACAAAGAATTGCCACAGGGGGGGAGACCGGGCGCACAGGCAACTGTTGCTCCAGGAGATGAATTTAAAGAAAAATTGACGATTCTTAAGGCGAGCGGATTAGATGTTGTTACTCCACAGAAAAACGGTAGTACATTGTATCATTTGGCTGTAGCCAAAGAGAATGTGAAGTTGATCCAAACAGCAAATGAACTTGGCGTAGATATTAATGCACAGGATAAAGAAGGAACTACAGCATTACATAAAGCAGCCCTAATAGCAAAAGATGATTCTTTATTAAAGACATTGGTCGCTCTTGGTGCAAAAAAAGAATTGAAAACTGAATTCGATGAGACAGCTTATGACTTGGCTAAAGAGAACGATTTCTTGTCTAAATCCAATGTACAGCTTGATTTCTTGAAATAGAGAGATAATCTGTTCCATCCATCGGATGACGGAATATTTTAATAAATATTAAAACATTAGGTAACGCTGAAGATAGCGCGAATACCATAAATTAGATACAATTGAAGATGAACAATATATTTAAGACAACGATAGCAACGCTTTTATTTTCGATGGCAGCCCTAAGCTCTTTTGCGCAAACGGGTAAGTATAAGTGTATGATCCAAATGAACGCTTACGAAGGTGAGGGAGCTTATGTCGTGATCTCCTTAATTAATCCTAAAGGTGCTTATGAAAAAACACTTGCTGTATTGGGACCTGACAAGCAATGGTACAATACCCTGAAGGAGTGGTATAAATTTCAAAGTAAAACGAAAGAGAAGCTAAATGCCGTAACCGGAGCCTCAGTTGGTGGCGGTGACCGGGCCATGCGTACCTTGGATATTGATGAGACAAAGTTTAATAAAGGGTATAAACTTCGTTTTGAATCTGCCGTAGAGGAGCAAAAATATCATACTGCTGACGTTGAAATCCCCTTGACAAAAGAGGCTATTACTGAAAAAGCAAACGGCAAGGGATATATCAAACTTGTCAAATTGAATAAAGTACAATAAGAAGAGGGGTAGAAATGCTGGTATCTATTTGGAGGTATGCACATTTAGCCTTAGCTATTGTTTCTTCTGTTTTTTTACTTTTATTATCGATAACTGGAGTCATATTGGCCGTTGATGCGGTCAATGAAAAAATTCCACCTTATCGAATGCAGCATATTGAAGACTTAAACCTTGCGCAGACGGTAAGTTCGTTGCGTAAGGTTTATCCTGAAATCATGGAGATTTCAGTAGATCACAATCAATTTGTGAGCATTGATGCCATAGACGCGGATGGCAATACGGTGAAAGGTTATATTGATCCGAATACGGGGCATTTGCTTGGCCCTCAACTCAATAAATCCCAATTTGTTCAATGGGTCACAGCTTTGCACCGTTCGCTCTTTCTGAAAGTGACCGGCCGGGTAATTATTGGTGTTGTTTCATTTCTGTTATTTCTTATTACCATTTCAGGAATTGTTCTGATTGTCAAGCGTCAACAGGGCGTGCGGCATTTCTTTGCCAAAATCAATCGGGACTTTTTCGCGCAGTATTTCCATGTCGTTTCCGGACGTATCTTTTTGATACCAATTTTGATATTGGCCCTAACCGGTACCTATCTATTTCTGGTACGTATTGAAATCTTAAAGAAGCCGAATCAAACAATTGAATATCCCAATAAGGTGAAGGAAGATATCGAATTGGAAGTGGAAAAATTTTCGATATTTCAACATACGAAACTGGTCGATTTGACGAAGTTGGAGTTTCCATTTATGGAAGGCGATCCTGACGAGTTTTTTATACTGAAGCTCCGTGACCGTGAATTGACCATAAATCAGTTGAACGGGAGCTTGCATAAAGAAGTAAAGTATCCCTTTACGGCATTAGCCGAACAGTTTTCTTTGGACCTCCATACGGGTAAGACCAATATCGTATGGGCGATTATATTAGGACTGGCATCTTTGAACATTGTGTTCTTTATTTATACAGGATTCGTCATTACATTCAAGCGCACAGGTACTAAAATCAAGAATAAATATCGAGCTGAAGAAGCAGAAATTATTATTCTTTTCGGAACGGAAAATGGAAGTACCCTGTTTTTTGCTAATCAGATTCATAAACAGCTCCTGGCAGATGGACAAAAATCGCTGTTGCTCGGAATGAATCAATATCAACGCTTTCCAAATGCTAAACACCTGCTTGTGTTTACCTCAACATATGGGTTAGGAACAGCTCCTTCCAATGCGCTTCAATTTGAACAAAAGGTAAATGGCTGTCCACAAGAGCAAGATGTACATTTTTCGGTTCTTGGCTTTGGTTCGAAAGCCTATCCTGATTTTTGCGCCTACGCCAAAGAGATTGACGATTTGCTGGAAAAACAGGCCTGGGCTTCCCGCTTAACAGCGTTGCAGACAGTCAATGACAAGAATATTGATGAACTTATTTCATGGATACATCACTGGTCTGAAAAGACTGATATCGCGTTAGCTTCTGCCCCTGCTATTTATAGTTCCAAAGTCGTTGGATTGACAAAGTTCAAAGTGGTCGCGAAGTCTACTGTTTCAGCGACTAATACCACTTTTACTTTATTATTGAAGCCTTTGAGTAAGGTTAAAATACAGTCCGGAGATTTGTTGGCAATCTATCCCGCACAAGATCAACGTGAACGTTTTTACTCCATCGGTTACAAAGATGGCATGGTTCAACTGGTGGTGAAATTATTCCCCGATGGATTTGGTTCAGGCTTCCTTTATCAATTGGAAGCCAATCAGACCTTGCAGGCGCGTGTTATGGTCAATCCAAGTTTTCATTTTCCAAAAGAAGCAGCGACGGTTGCTTTAATTGCCAATGGAACCGGAGTAGCACCGTTTCTTGGTATGATTTCGGAAAATAAAAGTATGATACCTGTACGTCTGTATGCTGGTTTTCGACATCAAAATGAAATGACTGCACGCTATGTGGAGTTTGCTGATGAACAGATAAAGCAGGGCTATCTGAAACAGTTTGAATTGGCTTTCTCCCGTGAGCAGCATGCACAATACGTCATGGATCTGATCCACAGGGATGCATTATACTTTGTTGAATTGCTTGAAAAAGAAGGGTGTATTTTGCTCTGTGGTTCATTGCGTATGCAGCATGATGTTGAACAGACGTTAAATGCACTTCTTTTAGAACATGTCGGCAAAACTATTGCCGTCTACAAAGAAAATGGACAGATTTTAACAGATTGTTATTAGTAAATATCTTTTTCGCTCCTTATGAACTACGCTAAACATTACTGTCTGCTCTGGATACTCTGCAGCTTTGCCATTACCTCCGGGTTTTCGCAGGTATTAGTTAAGCGGCAAGTTACCCTTATGGGCTCTGTTTTCGAAATTAGCTTAGTAGATCAGGATAGCTCAATTGCAAATCAGCATATCGATGAAGTTATCTCCGAAATAGATCGAATAGAAAACCTGATTTCGGAATGGCGTCCGCAAACGCAAATAGCAGAGGTGAACCGCAATGCAGGAATTGCGCCAGTTAAGGTAGATCGGGAAGTATTTGAATTAACAAAACGTGCAATCCAATATGCGCAAAATTCAGTTGGAGCTTTTGACATCAGTATTGTTGCCTTGGATAAGGTTTGGCTATTTGATGGAAGTATGACCACCATGCCCCCAGAAGAAGTCATTAAGAATTCAGTAGCGAAAGTCGGCTATAAACACATTCGCCTTGATAGTGCTGCCTCGACAATTTTTCTTGAGCTATCAGGCATGAAGATCGGTTTTGGTTCCATTGGAAAGGGATATGCGGCTGATCGGGGGCGACAAATAATGAAAGAGAAAGGGATTGTAGCAGGTATCGTGAATGCCTCAGGTGATCTGTCGGCTTGGGGAAACCCGCCCAATAGCGATGCATGGAAAATAGGAGTGAATAATCCCTTTAAGCCCCACCGAATGGTCAAAGTGCTTCGCTTTAATGAAATGTCCGTAGCGACCTCTGGCAGCTATGAAAAATATGCGGAGATTAATGGCAAGCGGTACTCACATATTATAAACCCAGTGACGGGTTATCCAGCCACGGGAATAACTTCGGTTACCATTTATGGTCCCTCAGCAGAGATCGCAAATGCACTCAGCACCTCGATCATGGTGCTGGGGGAGAAAGAAGGAAAAAAATTAATTCAACATTTTCCTGCGTATCGTTACATCTTTATTACTGATCAAGGCAAGGTCATTCAGCAAAGACGAAAGTCATAATTCATGGGTCATCATTTTTATTTTCTTACCGTATAAAGTGTACGAAAGGCATATGCTATTTTGCGATTATCTAGTATATTTATGCTAACAAAGCGTACACGAAACAAGACGAGAAGAAACTATATATGTCATGTTGTTCATCAGGTGGAGTGAACAAGAAGATAGATCAATGAAAATAATTTAAGGTAAAAGTTTGGCTGATTCGTCTAGGCTGCTATGGACATTGCATACCAAAATCATATGGCAGAAAAAAATTCCAGATCATTTACGGATATCGTTAAGACTTATGGAAGTCAGCTGCTGCGTTTTGTTAAGGGAAAAGTGAAGAAAACGGAGGATGCAGAAGATATCTTACAGGAAGTCTGGTACCAATTCAGCCGTTTGACTAATATGGACGAATTGGAAAATGCGGGAGCATGGCTTTATGCTGTCACACGCAATAAGATTACAGACAGTTATCGAAAAAAGAAAAGTGAATCGCTTGATGATCTGATCGAGGGCGACGAAGATAGTGAAAGTTCATTTCCCATTCGTCAGTTTCTTTTGGCTGATGACTCCAACAATCCCGAACTAAAATTATTTAAGGATATTTTTTGGGATGAACTGATGAAAGCATTGGACGAATTACCCGAAAAGCAACGTCGGGTCTTTATGCTCAATGAGCTGGAAGACAAAACACTTCAAGAAATTGCAGTCATGGAAAATGAAAACCTAAAGACGATCATCAGTCGAAAAGGCTATGCCGTGAAGCATCTGAGGGTACGGTTGCGGAGTTTGTATGAAGAATTAAAATTTTAAAGGATTAAGCTATGAATGGAAGAATGAAAAGACAACGGAAGGGTAAATTCGCTTTTATGTTTGTCGCTATTATTGTTGGTGTTTTTTTATTGGTAGCGTTGTTACAATATTTATGGAATACGTTAATGGTTGATATTTTCAATTTGAAAGCAATTACCTATTGGCAGGCATTAGGACTCTTTGTTTTGTCCAGAATCCTGTTCGGTAGAGGTTTTGGCAAACCAGGAGGTGGGAGATTTCGGAAGGATTTTCCACGTCACATGGAAAAAGGAGAAGATCTTTCCGATGAGGAAAGGGAGCGTTTGCGTGAGGAATGGAAGCGTCGTTTTGGAGGACGATGCGGATTCTGAAAAAAGAATAAAAATTTTAAAGTAAAAACTGTTGTTGGGCGTCTTCTTCTATAAAGGCGCCTTTTTTATGTCGATATCCCGAAAGAAGTAACAGAACGCGAGGATCTGTCAGAATGGATGTTGGCTGAAGCAATAGTTAATTATAATGTCAAGGTCGAGGAAAGCGCAATTTCAAACAGATGAAAATGTGTGCCAACGGAAACCTTAAAAAAAAGATGTATTCAAATGAAAAATAAACTTCGATTTATATTGCCGCGCCTCATAGTGCTTACGGCAATAGCAGGAATAGCGACCTTAATTATTGGGACGATCTTTAAGCTCTTATTGTTTGGAACGGTTCTGTTTGGAATAGGAAGCTTTGCCGCAGCAAGAATGCGCAGGAGAGATAGGCATTCATTCAAAATGGATAAGGCTCCAGTATATCCGAATGTTCAGCGTCACTATAACACAGTGGTAGCGATCGTGCCATTGAATGGACAACAACGTTCGAAGAAAGCAACGATAGTTCCCGTTTATTAATATTTACAAAATCGCAACAGTGGATGCAATCCGGCGATCGTTAATTCACACTTAGTATTCAATATTAAAAATTAAAGACATGTTTAAAAGAGATAATTACAGCAGAGGATATTCAAATCATAACAAATTTTGTGGACAGCATTTCAAGGACCGCTTTGAAAAGTTTCAGCAGCATTTTTTTGAAGGTGAACACAGTGCAGAAGGGCAGCAATTTGTCCCTGCCAATATAGCCGAGAATTCAGAATTTTACGAAGTTCAGCTTTTTGCTGCCGGACGCAAGAAAGAACAATTCCAAGTCAGCATAAATGATGGGATTTTAAAGATTTCTTGTACAGAAAATACACAGGACAATGGTATCGACTATATTTATAAAGAGCATGAAGGTCTGCCATTTGAACGTGAGTTCCAATTGAATGAACAAGTACTTACTGACAATGTGCATGCGAGTTTTGAGGATGGTGTCTTGACAGTTATTCTTCCGAAAGATCTCGAAAAGATAAAACGACCACAGGAAGTTGTTATTGATTAACAAGGCGTAGATAAAAATTAGAAGAATATCTGATTTTGAAAAAGGACAGCATCGAAATTTGCTGTCCTTTTTTTATATTTTATTGCCAGTCGTCGCCCAGAAGCAGCATATATCCACAGTCTCTATGACCAGATCCTTTTCTGGGCAAGATTTTATCTTTCAAGTCCATTAGGCTGTTTTTTATTTTGTTCCGGATACCCGTCGCCAGATGTAGTCACCATCGGTAAAAAAGAATTTCGAATAGCTGTTTGGCAATATAACCCTTATTTCCGAACAGCTATCTGAGCATCCTTGGAAACAGTTCCATTAACGCCATTTTTTCATAATTGCCTGATTAGGTCTTAGGTAATCAAGATAATCCTCAAACTGAGACATACCGATACCAACTTATCCCTAATAACAATTTTTAATCAATTTTTAGACAGTGATCAGTCATTGTTTATTCAGTCTACACTGAGTGATCACTGAGCAAGCACTGAGTGATCACTGAACAAGCACTGTTAAAAGGCCGAATTTGGTTACCATCTGATCTTCGTTTGATTGACAGGTAGAAAGGTTCCGGATTTAAATTTTAAGTAGATCTCCATTAGCTTATGGCTATAATATGGAGACGACATTCCTGGCTGGTTTATGCATTTGCTAAATAAATTGGCTTCCGCCTGTGCGAGTGGGGCTTGCTGTTATTGTAGATTGTATCGAGCAGCGTCAAGTTTATTGAGATGTTATGTTGTGGCAGCTATTCCGTTCTTTTAAGTTTTCTATTGAGCTGTTCTTTGCCAAATCGCCAAAAGAAATAGAACAAACCTATTACAACGATGATTGCCATAAATGGGACGAATATGGCCAATATTGTCAAAATGGTCGATCCTATAGTTTCCATGGTGGAGATCATAAAATTACCAAAACCGGCCGTTCCAACAGAGGAGACAGCACGCGTGCCAGCTAGGGCTGTGCTAATGGTTGCCGCGGTTCCACCTCCAGCTATAATTGCCATGGCCCAACGGAAAAACGGTGAAATATCTGTAAACTGTATAGCAAAAAGTAACGTGCCTGCTATGGCCGCTAGAGGAATTGAAAGGCTATCCAATATGTTATCTATAAATGGAATGTAATATCCTGCTACTTCTAGGATCATGGCTACGCTTGTTGCTGCCAGAACGATAGTTGAACCCGCCCAAGACAATTCGTCGCCAACCTGGAACAATTCTAGCCGACAGCCGAGACTCAATAAAAATAAGGGCATGAAAACCCTAAAGCCGGTGGCTGCAGCCAGACTCACTCCTATAAATGCACTGACCAGATATGTGGATAGCTCACTCATGGTATATCGCTTTTAATCCAACCTAAAGATAGAATAGTAAAAGAATGGCTTTTGTTTTTAAAATAGATAAAAATCGTTTTTTCTGTGAGAATACAAGTAGGTGGTTTTTTAGTTTTGTATATAAGTTTTGGTTTGTTTTATAGATTTTGATTATAGTGTATCGAATCATTCGATGTAAAGGCAGGGGGATATTTGTGTACTTTTATGAAAGTGAAGGTCAAACAATTTGATCATTTAAGGTATTATATAATAAACTTTCTTTTCATATGGACAACAACGAAAAAGACATTAGCAAATGCCCATTTCATAATGGTACGATGCGCAACGCCGTTGCGGGAGGGGGAACTCAGAATCAGGATTGGTGGCCAAATAGACTCCGTGTAGATCTTTTGAGACAACATGCGAGCAAATCGAATCCGATGGATGAGGGATTTGATTATGCAGAAGCATTTAAACAATTGGATTTAGCGGCTGTAAAAAGGGATCTGCATGAATTGATGACGGATTCGCAGGATTGGTGGCCCGCAGATTTTGGTCATTACGGCCCTTTATTTATCCGGATGGCTTGGCATAGTGCAGGAACATACCGTGTAAGTGATGGTCGAGGTGGAGCGGGATCTGGGCAGCAGCGTTTTGCGCCATTGAATAGCTGGCCCGATAATGTTAGTTTGGATAAAGCACGTCGCTTGTTGTGGCCTATCAAACAAAAATATGGCAAGAACATTTCTTGGGCAGATTTATTGATCTTAACCGGCAATGTTGCTTTGGAGTCCATGGGATTCAAAACTTTTGGTTATTCGGGTGGACGTGTAGATGCCTTTGAACCTGAATTGGACGTATATTGGGGTTCTGAAAAAACATGGCTGGGTGGTGATATCCGTTATGCCCATGGTTCAGAAGGGGTTGTCGAGCCACATGGTGTTCTATCTGCTGACGACAACGCAGACGGCAAAGTGCATTCACGTGATCTTGAAAAGCCTCTAGCAGCGGTACAGATGGGCTTAATTTATGTGAATCCAGAGGGACCAGATGGAAATCCTGATCCTATCGCCGCAGCGAAGGATATAAGAGATACTTTTGGACGTATGGCGATGGATGATGAAGAAACTGTAGCTCTGATTGCGGGTGGCCATACGTTTGGAAAAACACACGGAGCTGGTCCTGCTGACCATGTTGGAAAAGAACCAGAAGCTGCAGGTATAGAGCAACAGGGTTTAGGTTGGAAAAGTACTTACGGCAGTGGAGTAGGTGCTGATGCCATTACCAGCGGATTGGAGGTTATCTGGACGCAAAAACCAACAGAGTGGACAAATCTCTTCTTTAAAAATCTTTTTGAAAATGAGTGGGAATTAACAAAGAGTCCTGCTGGAGCGCATCAATGGGTAGCAAAAAACGCTGACTCGAGTGTTCCAGATCCTTTTGATCCAAATAAAAAGCGCAGGCCAACGATGCTGACGACCGACTTATCGCTGCGTTTTGATCCAATTTATGAAAAGATCTCACGTAAATTCTATGAGAATCAGGATGCGTTTGCAGCTGCATTTTCTCGCGCTTGGTTTAAATTGACACACCGCGATTTGGGACCCCGCGAACGCTATTTGGGTACCGAGGTTCCTGCTGAGGAATTATTGTGGCAAGATCCTATCCCGGCAGTTGACCATGCTTTGGTTGATTCGGATGATATTAGTGCATTAAAAACGGCTATATTAAGTGCTGGACTCAGTACCTCGGAGCTTGTTACAACAGCTTGGGCTTCGGCGTCTACTTTCCGGGGCTCAGATAAGAGAGGTGGTGCAAATGGCGCTAGGATCCGCTTAGCTCCGCAAAGGTATTGGCAGGTGAATAATCCAGCCCGATTGCAGAAAGTGCTTGCTGTGTTGGAGCAGGTTCAACAGGATTTTAATGGAAAGCAACAAGGGGGTAAAAAAATCTCAATAGCAGATTTAATCGTTCTAGGTGGTGCCGCTGCTATAGAGCAGGCTGCTCGAGCTGCTGGACATGAGGTCTCAGTACCTTTCAATCCTGGTCGTATGGATGCGACACAGGAGCAAACTGATGTAGAATCCATGGGCTATCTTGAACCAATTGCTGATGGATTCAGAAACTATCGTAAAGGAGCGTATACGGTTTCGACAGAATCACTATTGATCGACAAAGCACAACTCTTAACGCTATCTGTTCCTGAACTAACGGTATTAATAGGTGGACTTCGTGTTCTGCAGGCAAATTTTGATGGATCCCAATTAGGGGTGATGACGGACCGTCCAGGACAGCTGACCAACGACTTTTTTGTCAATCTATTGGATATGGGAACAGCTTGGAAAGCTATTTCCCAGGATCGGGAGGTTTTCGAAGGATCGGATCGTAAATCTGGAGCAAAAAAATGGGAGGCAGGACGGGCGGACCTTGTTTTTGGTTCGAATGCTGAACTAAGAGCTGTTGCCGAAATATATGGCAGTGCCGACGCGAAAGATAAATTTGTACAAGATTTTGTGAAAGCATGGAATAAAGTGATGGAGCTGGATCGTTTCGATTTGCACCGTTAGTTGGATTTGGGCTTGTATCTTTTTTAGGTACGAGCCCTTATTATACGCGATGTATCCCTCCTGACTAGAAGGCCACCGGCCTCAATTAGGTATTCGCTTCTTCATTATCGCTCTCACTATTGCCCGGGAAGAGTAGATATGGTTTCCACGCTAGTACTTGTACACCCGGAGAGTAGTGTACACTTTCTATATTTTCATGGTTTAAATGTAGCTCACCAATATTATAGGATAACTGGCATTCTTCCAATCTTACAGCAAACAACGTCCATTCAGGATGATGGATTTCAAAACAATAAATTCCATCGGATTTGTCCAGATAAAGACAATACCTCTCAGTAAGCCAGATGTCAATGTTGGATTTCGAAGTAATAATTTCCGAAATTCGAAATGTACTTTCTAGGGTAAGCCCCTTTTCTTTATTTATATTTTTATAGCCCTTATCGTCGCGTACAATAGCGGATTTTTCGTAAGGTAGACCGGAGAGTTTTTTTGCAACTAAGGCTGATAAATATTTACTTGCTTCAATATTAATGAAATACACCCCCTTTTTGTCATTTTGATTGATATAGGTTCGTAAATTGATCTCGTAAAAGTCCGATATCGGGGAGAAGGCCGGTGTATTTCTCGGGCGAATGTTTTTCATTTCAAAAGCCACTAACGAAACATAACATTTGCCATTGTATTGATCAATGGATAATTCCTTAGGGACTAATGGTCGGAGTATATCGTAATCAACTTGAAAATGTAAAAAGAGTAAATCAAGCCATTCTTGATAGAATTGCCAAGACCCGGAAGGCATAATCCAAGGACGATGATGTTTATCCTCTAAAATTGTTTTAATTTTTTTTGACAAAATCTTGAATTTAGACCTCTAATACCATTCTAATCTCCCTTTAACCAAATTTTAATTTAATATATAAAGAATTATGGAATTTTCTTTGGGTGTTTCCTATTTTGTGAAATAAAATTCAAGATTTGTGCTACTTTTTCTTCTTTGATCGGTAGTAACTTTGTATTGGTTTCAAAGGAATCTTTGGTACTTTGTTAGGTTAAAGCTATGTGGAAGCATTTTATTTTTCTATTTACAGCGCTGTTGCTATCATTTAATAATTTAAATGCAAACAGCCTTGTACTGAAAAGTGATAGTTTTGAATCGCAGTTTTTAGCCTCGAAAAATACGAAACCAAACCTCTTTAGTTCCCCGATAAAATTTCAAAAACAAGATAATTGTAATTTTACTCCAGTATTTCCTTCGGTTGATTTATTTGCCGAAATGGATGTGGAGATCAGTCAGGAATGGTTAGTGAATAGCTGGTTGGTCACCGTTGATTTGCTTTGGCATGAGTTATTATCTGCGTTGATACAAAATAGTTATCGTTACCAATATACCTTGGATTTGGAGCCTATTCCCATAGCGCGATTTTTGCTGTTTGAGCAAATTAAAATCCCCTTTTAAAGCATAAGCTTTCTTGCCTATCAGAAACTTATAGAAATCTGTGATTTCTTTTCTAATTAATTTATCTCTTAAAATATACCCATGCACGAGCTAAGTATAGTAAAGGATATTTTTGACACTTTGACCTCGCATTATGAGGCTAGAGTAGATGATATTCAAAAAATTCAGGTGACAGCCGGGCTGCTATCCAATGTACAGCCTGTATTGATCCAAAACGCATTTGATGCCTTTATTACCGAAAATATCCAGTACCAGGATATGGAAATGGAAGTAGTGGTCAATGACATCATTGCATACTGTGAGCACTGTCAGAAAAATTTTCCCGTTCATTTTCATCGATTTGTCTGTGATTGCGGGCAAGCCTCCAGTACAATCGTTCAAGGAAATGAACTCTATATTTCAAAAGTAATTTTTAAACAAGACTAAAAATCGTTTATCATGTCAGACAATACTTCAAACCCTAAAAGCTTAGGTAACCGTGTAGGTTCGGTTCAATGTGAAAATACAACTTTACATTTATTAAAAGCAAATGATTTCGTTGCAAAAGCCATCCGTGATAGATTGAAAGATGTATGTGTGATCAACGTGTGTTCTTCTCCGGGTTCGGGTAAAACAACCTTGATGCAAGAGACTGGCAAACGTTTGTCAAAAGACCTAAATATTGCTGTTTTAGTTGGCGATCCAGAGACAGAAAGGGATGCTGTACGCATGCGCGAGGTAGGCATTAATGCGTTGCAAATCGTGACTGGTGGAATGTGTCATATTGAAGCCCAAATGATTTTGCAGGCCCTTGATCATATTGATATCGAAGGTATAGATCTATTGTTTATCGAAAATGTCGGAAACTTACTGTGTCCATCGGCATTTGATCTAGGTGAAGATTACCGGGTGACTTTATTGGCAACAACAGAAGGTGATGACAAACCGAAAAAGTACCCACGTATGTTTTTAACAAGCGAATTGATGCTGGTTTCCAAAGCGGATTTACTACCCTATGTGCCTTTTTCGGTAGATGCGGTGACCAAAGATGCACGTGAGGTGAATCCTAATCTGGAAGTCATTACAATCAGTACCTTGAAAGGTGACGGACTGGATACATGGTGTGAATGGCTGAAAGAAAAAGTCCAACTAAAAAAAGAACAGTATAAAGCGCTTGAATCTAAATAATATAGGTATAAAATCGGATGGTCAGTATAGTAATGATCCGCATTCATTGTTCTACTGTCCTTCGGTTAAGTAATATCTACGCTCGGATGTTAGAATGCCGTTAACAACAAGGGCGTGTGCTTTAAAATAAGTTTACAAAAATGAATGAGCTGTCCATATCAATAGATAAAATTGTAGCAAATCATGCGTTTGACCTGACTGAGGTCGATCACGTGCAACTTGAATGGTATGAAGTTCATAAGAGACGCTTAACACGGCTTACGACCGGTGGAAAAACGATTCTTATGCAATTGGAACCCGGATCAGAGTGGCATCATGGTGACGCTTTATTTCATCAGGAAACTTTGCAGGCAATTTTGGTTGTCAAACCTTCGTTAACAATCCGATTCAACCCGTTGGATTTGGTTCAACTTGCTGATTTTGGGTATTTTATCGGTAACAGGCACTTGCCGATATTCACCATTGAAGCGGAGGGATCTCTTCGTTTGCCTTATGATGGCAGGCTTTATGAACAGGTATTAGCGAAATATGGAACGTCGATCCAGTTGGAAGAGGCGCTGTTACTGTCCGAAGATTTGATTCGCCAGCAGGCAAAAAGTAAGAAGAACGTAGATGTGAAGGCGATGGATGAACATACCGGCTTGAGTGAGCAAGTCCAAAAAAATAATTAAATGAAAGTGAATCGTGTTATGCCCTTATTGCTTTTGCTGTTGTGCTTCTTATTTAGCGCCTGTCAAAATCAGCAATCAGGAGCGCTTAATGATCGTGTGAGGGCGATTGATAGTCGAGGCAAGGAGGTTCATTTGCAGCATACGGCAAAGCGTGTCGTTGTACTTTTTCCTTCTCTTGTAGATGAAGTTTATATGTTGGGTGCTGGAAATAGCCTTGTAGGGATTCCCGAGCAGGTTTATCAGATGGAAGACACCTATGCCTTTTTATCTAAATTAGATCCTCGAATAGCAAAAAAAACAATCGCAACGCCAACTTTTGGCGGACAGGCCAATAATGTGGAGAGCATTGTGAGCTTGAATCCGGACCTCGTGTTGACATTCAATACAGATCAGGATAATATTTCGCAATTGGAAAGCCTAGGGATTCCCGTGTTCACGTTTTCATCCCAGGATGAAAAAAGTATTTTTAATGAGCTCATCGGAATGGGAACATTGCTTGGCAGGAAAGACCGCGCCGAGGATATTGTTGAATTCGTTTCAACGGAGATCAAAAAAATGACTGTTCCTAAGGATCAAAAACAGAAAAAGGTCTATTATGCCTGGTCTAAAGGACGGGTGCTTTCAACATCCGGTCGCGGTAGTTTGATTGATATGGCAATCCGTCTCTCGGGGGCAACGAATGCTTGCCCACTCGAAATGGAGGCTCCAAATGTCGGCGCAGAAACAATCTATAAATGGAACCCAGATCTTATTATTCTTTGGAATTCAAAATTGACAGATGTATACAATCTAAAGGAACTTGCAGCTTTGCCGGCTGTGAAAAATAAGCAAGTGTTTGTGATGTCGCCATCGTTTCCATTCGATCCGCATACGGTAAAATTTATGCTGTTTGCAAAACAGGTAAGGCACTGGTGTTTTTCAGACTATACAAAACAGCAACTCGATCAGGATATGGCGGTCGCTTTTGAAAAACTTTACGGTAAAGCAGGACTACTTTAATGATACATCACTTAAAAAAGCTGTTGTTGTTGGTTGTTTTGCCACTGTTCATTTTGTTGTTCTCCTTATTGGTGGGATCAAGTCAGAATATCGGTTTGGTTGAACTCTGTCAACGTATAGGCATGGAATTAGGGATTTACAAAGGGGCGAATGCCGCTGTCCTTATGAGTAATATGGACACCATATTATGGCAAGTACGTTTACCAAGGATTTTATTGACTTTTATGGTTGGGGCGGCACTAGCTTCCTCGGGTGGAGTCTTACAGGCGATTTTTAGAAACCCTATCGTCGACCCTTTTACATTGGGTATTTCTTCGGGATCTGCTTTTGGCGCTGCTTTGGCCATGTTGTTTCCGATATTACCCATTAATCTATCCGCATTTTTGTTTGGCGTATGTGCTGTAGGCTTAACCTATTTTGTATCCAATGCTGGTTTAAAAACCTCGATTATCGGAATGGTTCTGGCAGGAATGGTTATTTCTGGTGTATTTACGGCTATGTTGACACTGTTGCAATATATCAGTGATCCTTATAAACTACAAGCTATTGTACAATGGACAATGGGAAACCTTCATACAGCTTCGTGGCCAAAAGTGCAACATGCTTCTCTGCCAATCGCTATAGGATTGGCCGTACTCATCCTGTTGCGTTGGAAACTGAATCTTCTTTCTTTGGGAGATCAAGAGGCAATTGCTGTCGGTGTTAATCCAAAACTATTGAAATTGGTGTTAATCGCTGTAACGACTATGGTTACAGCCTCTGCGGTAGCAGCTGTAGGAGTAATTAGTTTGTTCGGATTAATTGTACCGCATATCAGCCGTATGATCTTTGGTCCCAATAACAATATCGTTGTATGGGCCAATATCAGTATCGGTGGTACGTTTCTCTTGCTCATCGATGACTTTTCTAGAGCTGTCATGCCATTTGAAATTCCGATAGGTGTATTTACAATGATTATAGGCGCTCCTTTATTTATTTACCTGATGCGCCGTAATGAAATTAACTGGAATTCATGAGTAACTCGATTCATATCAAACATCTTTCCTTCTCCTATGGTAAAGACAGCATCCTAACAGATATAAATATGTCGTTTCCGGAGGGGAAGTTGTCTATTATTCTCGGACGAAATGGAAGTGGAAAATCGACCTTGTTCAACATTATAGCAGGATTGGAGAAAAAATACGAAGGAGCTGTATATATCGGCAAAACAGAACGACGGGAATGGAAAATTGGTCGGAGTAATTCAATGAAATTGGGTTTTCTGAACCAGTTCCATCAGACCACGTTTCCCTTTAAAGTTGTTGATGTTGTGTTGACTGGGCGTGCTTCATTCTCCCGTTTTTCTCCGGTAAAGGAAGATTTTGATGCAGTAGAATCAATCTTGGATAAATTTAACCTCGCACACTTGAAGGATAAACCTTATACTTCTTTGTCGGGAGGTGAGCGACAACTGGTATTACTTTGTCGTGTATTGGTGCAAAAGCCGGATTTATTGTTGCTCGATGAACCTACAAACCATTTGGATCTGAAATATCAGATCGCTGTTTTGCAGACGGCTAAAGAATTGGTTAAAGAAGGAACGACTGTATTATGTGTGATGCACGATCCCAATATGGCTTACCTTTTTGGTGACCAATTTTATCTGATGAAAGATCATACGCTCGTGGATTTGGATGGCATGGAACGGGAGCAGGTACGAAAATTATTGGAACAGACTTATCAACTTCCTTTGATCAGTTTGGAAAATCAGAACAAATGGATGTTCGTTCCGATGCTAAACACAGATTCAACTTTTGATTCAGTTTCTGGAACTGTAAATGGTGCAGCGAGCGAAATGGAAATGAATGCCTTGTAATGCAGTCGTTGAATCCTTTCGCAATTCGTATTATGGAAAACGTCATGATTTGCAAAAGGGGTATTCAGCATCTGAGCTAATATTTTAAAATAAATATAACAATATGAATATCATCAAAGACAGTGACAGGATGTTGGTTAATGGACAAGGGTTGAGCAGACGATGTCTTTCAGTTCACCCCGCCTTGAATACTATTAGCATATCTCGTGTTGGAGAGAACGATATTGATGCCGTATTACCATATGTCATAGAATTTCGAAAACAGCTGTTTCCGATGTTAGATGCAAATAAAATTCCCAAAGATCTACTTGCTTTCTCAACGGTGTATCTGGATTCGGAGGCTGGTGCATTTTTGCAGGCTAAAGATCGTCAGGGGAAATTGATTGGCGTAATTGGTATGCTTGCCTACGATTATCGCTTTCCCTATCTGAATATAGATAAACGGAAAACAGTAGAGGTTGCCCGGCTTTTTGTAGAGCCAGCTTATCGCAGATCGGGATTGGGAACAGCGTTGTTTCTGCATTTGACGCAGGTAGCAAAAGAAAAGGGGATTGAGCGGCTTTATCTCCATACCCACCCGTTTTTAACTTGCGCCTATGAGTTCTGGAGCAAGCAAGGATTTCAGTTGAAGGATTTTCGTGACGAATCGAATTTTCCGACAATACATATGGAATTATTGGTCGATCAAATTGCTTAACCATTGAAAGGGATAAGCGATAAAAAATATAAATTATTCGAATGAACAACATGATGAAGGCGCTCGCTTTCGCTTTATTGACGAGCGCTTCTGTATCGGAGGCGGTATATGCACAACAAGGTGTAACCATCTTTGGGAAAATAACGGATGAAAACGGTGATCCGATTTCTGGAGTAACGCTAACCTTGGCAGATGGAAAACAACAGACAAGTTCAAATAATCAAGGTGAATTTAGTTTTGCTGGGATCAGTAGCTTTCCCGTACAATTACGGGCAGATGCAATTGGTTATAAGTCTGTACTTCTAGGATTGAACGAAGCATCTTGGAATGCTAAAAAGGGACTTCGATTAATCCTGGAAACTGGTGACAATACTTTAGATGAGGTCTTGGTTACGGGCAGACGTAACAATTCATATTTGACAAACAATATGGAGCTAGGGGGTAAATTTGCTGGTAAGTTGAAAGATCTACCACAGTCTGTAGCTGTTTTGAGCAAGGAATTTATCGAGGATAAGCAGGCTTTTACGACTGGGGCATTGGTACAGGATTTGGCTGGTGTCACAGAAGCATCTTCCTATGACGATGTGGTCATCCGCGGTTTTAAAAGCGGTTACGAAACAGGCGTCCGTCTTGTCAATGGTTTACGCTCTGGCTATGGTTATGGCAATAGTTATTATAACTCACCCTTAACAATCAACCTTGAAAACATCGAGGTGCTTAAAGGCCCAGGCGCCTCCTTATTTGGTGATATTGTACCGGGGGGGACGATTAACATGACGACGAAAAAACCTTTGGAAGATTTTAAGGGGTATGTGAGTTTTGCGGGCGGTAGTTTTGAAACAATGAGAACCACCGTTGATCTCGGTGGGCCCTTGGATAGTGCTAAACGGATATTATATCGTTTTAATGCAGGATATGAAGATACAAGGACTTTCCGCGATGTAAATCGGCAGAAGCGAATGATGGTTGCCCCTTCGTTTACTTTCAGGCCCGCTGAAGGTACAGTAGTCGATATTGATATGGTATATAACGAGTTCAATGGTTATCTTGATAGAGGGATGGGGATCAAAGAGAATAATTTTTATGCCTTACCAAGATCATTTACGTTGAGCCAACCTTCTGATTTCTATAATTCCAAAACTTTTTCACTAAGTGGCCGCTTGTCTCAGCGTCTGGCAGAACATGTCAGCTTGAATTTGAGCTATATGAAATCTATCTATCAAGAGGATGTCAATGAGCACCGGACCATGAATACATTTGCTGACGCACCACATAATACAATTATGAATATGCGTTTTTTTGATCGCCATGGACGTGACTATACGGATAATGTTGTTGGTTATGTGAAGTGGGATCTTTTGGGAGATAAGGTTGATCATCACATTGTGGCAGGGATTGATTTCGCGCGATATCGTGGTGACAAAGAAAATCAATTGCGGGAGGCTAGGCAGCAAACGGTAGATGGCAAAGTCGTTCCTTTAACTTTTGATCTCAACAACTCTACCTACACGACACATGATCTGACAAATTATGTTTGGCGTACGGGAGTGGCTTATCCTTTCTTAAGCCCCTACAAAACGACCGGTAAATATATACAAGATCAGATCAGTATCGCTGATCGTCTGAAACTTATCATTGGCCTGCGACATGAACATTATTCTTCTGAAACTATTGATGGACAAAATCGCTTTCATGCAACACAAAACGCATTGTTGCCTCGATTTGGAGTAACTTATGGGATTAATAAAGAGATCAACTATTTTGCAAGTTATTCGCAGGGTTTTGTGCCTGTGGGCGCCAATTTTATCCAAAATTATAAAGATTATGGAGCCGATAAGCCATTTGATGCGGAGCGAAGCTTTCAGGTTGAAACCGGGGTAAAAACGGGCTTCTTTAAGGAGCAATTACAGGTTGATCTTTCCTTATTCCGGATTGAGCGACGGAATATGCTTATTGCAACTGGAACGATCAATGATTCAGGTTTGCCGGAATATAGACAATCTGGGAAAGCATTATCGCAAGGCGTGGAGCTTGATGTTAGAGGTCAGTTGACACGGGAGTTTCAAGTCATGGCAAACTATACCTATAATGATACAAAAGTAAAATCGTCGTCTATTGCTTCTGAAATAGGACAGTCCTTGCCTGGAGCACCCAAAAATATGGCTAGTGCCTGGTTAAAATATGTTTTTTCAAATAACAGATTAAAAGGCTTAGGTTTCGGTGCGGGTATTTACTACGTCGATCGCAAAAGGATGGATAATAGCATTGGAAAAGATGCTGATGGTAATGCCCTTTGGGGACAATGGCCTTCTTATACCACTGTAAATGCAGCTGCCTATTACCACGTAGGTGCAATGAAAATAGCATTGAATCTGAACAATGTGTTTGATAAATATTACTTTTTAGGTGGTTTTGATTACACGAGAGCATTTGCTGGTGCTCCCCGAAACGTCATGGTATCAGTTGGTTACTCTTTTTAATCCTAAAAATATTATTTAAAGAATACAAAGCGGGCTTTTTCAACAAATTTGGACTATTTAATTCAAGATTTGTGCTAGTCAAGTAGCCCGCTTTGGTTGTAAATTTGGACAACGAAGAATAGAATTGTGAACACAAAAATGAGGTTTGGTTTAGTCTTTTTAATTTTCCTTTTGAGCACGCTGCTCATGAAAGGAACGGCTATTCCTACGCATTTGAGTATACAAAATCCGATTGTTAGTTTAGGGCTGTCTAATTTCCATTCTCATTTGGAAAGAGATTCAAAGCAGCCTGAAAGAGAAAATTTAATTGCTGCGGTCAAAGATCATGATCTCTATGATATCACCGAGCAGGTTGATCTAAAAGATGAATGGAGTAAGCTTCTCTATTGGGGACTGCTTTCTATTTGCCTTTTCATATTCTGTTATCCTGTATGCCTCAAAATTCAGAATAATAGAAAACCCTATATGGATCGATTGATCCTACCTCCAAAATATATTCTTTTCCAAAGTTTAAAGATTCCGTTTCAGGGATAAAAAATTCCATTTCTTATAACGCTGAGAATTGACACGCTATGCGCTGCGCATATGTTATGTGTCATTATGATCACGATTTTGAACGATTTTTTAAAGTTGTATGGTATTGTCGTGACCTGTTTTTGATTGAGATAACAATAATTTAAATAATATTTTATATGCATTTATTACCTAGAGAGACAGAGAAGCTATTGCTTCATCTTGCCGGTGAGCTAGCGAAAAAACGTAAAGCTAGAGGACTTAAGTTAAACTATCCAGAGTCTATCGCATTGATCAGCAGTGAACTTTTGGAAGCTGCTCGTGACGGACGTACTGTTGCCGATTTAATGCAGTATGGTGCAACCTTGCTGACACGTGAAGATGTCATGGAAGGCGTGCCCGAAATGATTCACGATGTACAGATTGAAGCTACATTTCCAGATGGTACTAAACTGGTTACTGTTCATAACCCGATTCGATAATTGTTAAAGATATAATCTATGATCCCAGGAGAATTTTTTATTGCAGATGGCTATGTTATTTGCAATGAAGGTAGAGAAGTTACAAATATCACTGTAACGAATACAGGTGATAGACCAATTCAGGTAGGTTCACATTTTCACTTCTTTGAGGTGAACAAAATGATGGAGTTTGATCGTGAGAAAGCTTTTGGCAAGCGGTTGAATATTATTGCCAGTACAGCTGTGCGTTTTGAACCGGGCGAATCAAAAGAAGTAGAATTGGTTCCTTATGCAGGTGCGAGAAAGATCTATGGCCACAATGATTTGGCCAATGGAGATACCGAAACTGAGGTTGCGAAAGCAAATGCAATGAAAAAAGTAAAAGAACAAGGCTTTAAAAACAAAGTATCATGAGTTTAAAAGTTAGCAAAGTAAATTATAGCGCCATTTTTGGCCCTACAAGTGGTGATAAAATTCGTTTAGGAGATACAGATATCATTATCGAAGTTGAAAAAGATTATGCTTATTATGGCGACGAAGCTAAATTCGGTGGTGGTAAGACTGTACGTGATGGTATGTGTCAATCTTCGGTCCATACACGTGACGAAGGTACATTGGATATGGTGATCACAGACGCTATTGTGATAGACCACTGGGGAATAGTGAAAGGTGATATTGGTATTAAGGACGGTAAGATTGTCGGTGTAGGTCGTGCGGGTAATCCGGACACTATGGACAATATTACACCAAATATGATCATCGGTGCTTCTACTGAGGTTCATGGTGGATCTGGATACATCTTAACTCCAGGTGGTATTGATACCCATATCCATTATATCAGCCCAACACAAGTTGAAACGGCCTTGTATAGTGGTGTTACAACAATGATTGGTGGTGGTACTGGTCCGGCTGATGGAACAAATGCAACGACAGTAACTCCAGGAAAATGGAATTTGCGCCGCATGTTACAAGCAGTTGAAGATCTTCCGATGAACTTCGGTTTCTTCGGTAAAGGAAATGTGGGTACTGAACAACCTATCGTTGAGCAGATCGAAGCAGGTGCATTAGGTGTTAAAATTCACGAAGATTGGGGTGCTACTCCGGCAACAATCGATAGAGCTCTGACAGTAGCGGATCAATATGATGTGCAAGTTGCAATTCATACAGATACCTTGAATGAAGCTGGTTTCTTAGAAGATACGATTCAAGCGATCAATGGGCGTGTGATCCATACATTCCACACGGAAGGTGCGGGTGGTGGTCATGCTCCGGATATTATCAAATCTGCGATGTATCCGAATGTGCTGCCTGCTTCGACAAATCCTACTCGCCCATTTACAAAGAATACCATTGACGAGCACTTGGATATGCTTATGGTTTGTCACCACTTGAGCAAAGAAATTCCTGAGGATGTAGCATTCGCTGACTCACGTATCCGTCCAGAAACGATTGCTGCAGAGGATGTATTGCAAGATCGCGGCGTATTCAGTATCATGAGTTCTGATTCCCAAGCGATGGGCCGTGTAGGTGAGGTAATCACACGCACTTGGCAAACTGCAGACAAGATGAAGAAACAAGTCGGTCCTTTGCCTGAAGACGAAGGGAAAAACAACGATAACTTCCGTGCACGTCGTTATGTAGCTAAATACACCATCAATCCAGCGATTGCTCATGGTATTTCCAAATACGTAGGTTCCATCGAACCAGGTAAAATTGCTGATATGGTGATCTGGCGTCCGGCTTTATTTGGCGCAAAACCTGAAATGATTATTAAGGGCGGGATGATTATCGCTTCAAAAATGGGCGATGCGAATGCATCTATTCCTACACCACAACCAATCATTTTGAGAACAATGTTTGGCGGTTTAGGTAAAGCTGTTCACCAAACTTGTTTTGACTTTGTATCTAAAATTTCATTGGAAAAAGGAATTAAAGAAGAATATAAATTGGAAAGAACGCTGCTTGCAGTAGAAAATTGTCGAAATATCTCCAAAAAGGATATGATCCACAACGACGCTACACCTGAAATTATCGTGAATCCAGAAAATTACGAGGTAAGTCTTGATGGTGAGATCTTGCGGTCAAAACCTGTTGATACAGTTTCGTTGGGACAACGATACTTCTTGTTTTAACCCTATAACTACTTTTTATGGCGTGATCCTATGTCACGCCATAAACTATGAAAAACAATATGTTGATGAAATCATCATGAGCTGATCAAAAGCGCATAAGAGGGGGAATAATCACTGCTCATGATGCTTCATTACTGCTGAAATACGATTTACGCGAATGAAAAATTTGAAGATATTTTTGGGCTGTTGCGTGGCAATAGCGTGCTTTACGATACAATCTGCTTATGCGCAAAAGGGGGGTGTCATGGTTTATGGGGCACTTAATTACCACGAAACTAGCGCTGGGCATCAATTCAGTGCTGCTCCCGTGGGTGCCGCATATTTTTTTACCGATAACATGAATGTGGGTTTAAACTATGGATTCAATTCTTCCAAAAATAAAGCCTTGGATTTTACGGATCACTCTCATGAAGTAGGACCTTTCTATAGCAATACCTGGCCTTTGAGTGAGCATTTCATGCTAATCGGCCAGGTAGATGTACATTACCTTTGGGGAGACCAACATGTAGCGACAGGTGGAGCCATGGTTGATGGTAAATATAATGGTTATTTGTTCAGGGTATATCCGCTTGTCGGTATTGCCCTAGGAAAAGGCTGGGCCTTAAAAGCCAAAGTTGCTGAACTGTCTTATAAAAAGATGCATAGCAAAGACTCCGCTATTCCCAACGATCATGAACTCATTACTGGGATCAATGGATCAACAGTAGGTTTAGGCCTATCAAAAAATCTATTTATTAAGAATTAAACAATGATAATCACGGAAATCACAAGAAGTATTCATAATGAGCAGATCAATAAGCGTCTTGATTCGCTCACTATTGAATGGTATGAGTCGACCAAACGTATTCAACGTCTACGTACAGCGGAGGGAATGGATATTGCCATCAAATTGTTGGGCAATACGTCCCGTTTACAGGATGGCGATATCTTGTACGAAGATGAGGAGAAAATCGTCGTGGTCACGATCAAACCTTGTGAAGTTATCCGTGTCATGGCAATTGATTTCCTTCAACTTGCTTTTGTCAGCAGTGAGATTGGAAATAAACATTTGCCTCTATTTGTAGAGGCAAATGAATTGCTTATGCCTTATGAGCGATCAATGTACGAGTGGTTGATCAAACAAGGAGTTGATCCGCAGCGTTGTGAACGTCAACTTTTACGCCAGCTCAACGCGAATGTCGATCCAAAACATCATCAGAAGATGAAGTTTTCAACTAAAAATATTCCGCTCTTAATCCGATAGAAAGAAGTAACAGTGGTCTTTCCTTTCAGAAAAACTTTATGCAGAGCTCATATCAGGCTGAAGTGTACTAAAGGTTCTTATTGGACTCTGAAGATAATACTTATAATAAAAAATAATGTCAATGAAAAATACATTTCTGGGCAAGTTACTCCATCTAGCAGATCCTACATTGCCAATAGGTGGGTTTACCCATTCTAATGGATTGGAAACCTATGTGCAGCAGGGCTTGGTCTGTGATAAGGCTACGACGGATAAATATGTACGTCACAACCTATGGTATAACTTGAAATATAATGATGCTGCTTTGATGAAATTAGCCTATGAGGCTACTTCACTGCAGGATATGCATGCATTAATTGCCTTAGATCAAGAATGTACGGCATTAAAAAGTCCAAGGGAAATTCGTGATGCCAGCAAGAAATTGGGTGTTCGTATTTACAAAATATTCAGTCGTTATCAACAGCAGGATTTTGTATTGTCCTGGGGTGAATTAATCCAAAAAAAGGAAGTCGATAGCCATTACTGCTTGATGTACGGCATGTTGGCTTGCCTACTGGAGATCCCGTTGGAAGAGGCCTTACATGGCTTTTATTACAATGCTGCCATTACCATGGTGACTAATGCCGTTAAACTTGTCCCATTAGGGCAATTAGACGGCCAAGATGTGCTTTTTGGGTTACATGATGATATACTTGATCTCTGTAGAGAGACCTTAACCGTTGAACGGAATTTAGTGGGCTTATGCAACATAGGATTTGACATCCGTTGCATGCAACACGAACGATTATATTCTAGAGTTTATATTTCTTAAAAACAATTACAATGGAAAATAGAAAATATGTTAAAATAGGGGTTGGTGGTCCGGTAGGATCTGGTAAAACGGCATTGTTGGAAAGATTGAGCAGACGTTTGATGAATGAAATTGATCTTGCCGTAATTACCAATGATATTTATACCAAAGAAGATGCGGAATATATGGCCAAAAATAGTTTGTTGGCCCGTGAACGAATTATAGGTGTTGAAACAGGAGGCTGTCCACATACAGCGATACGGGAAGATGCAAGTATGAATTTGGAAGCTGTAGATGAACTCGCAAGCCGTTTTCCTGATCTAGAACTGATTTTGATCGAAAGTGGTGGTGACAACTTGACGTCGACCTATAGTCCGGATCTTGCCGATATCACCATTTTCGTAATTGACGTTGCTGAAGGTGAAAAAATGCCACGGAAGGGCGGACCGGCAATTACCAGATCCGATCTTTTATTGATTAATAAAAAAGACTTGGCACCGTATGTAGGTGCAAGCTTGGAGGTGATGGAACATGATGCACGAAAAATGCGTAAAGGAGCTCCGTTTTTATTCTCGAACTTGAAAACTGGTGATGGTTTGGAAGAGATTGTGGGCTGGATTAAGAAATATGCCTTGCTGCAGGATATTGAGGAACCTAATTTGTTACGTTAATTATGATTTGTTCTTTAGATATCAAAATAGCACATCGCGAAGGGAAATCTTATTTGAAAGATGCTTATGCGACACAACCGTTTCGAATCGTTCCCGTTGGACAATATCAAAAAGACAATGCAGCGTATTTGATGATCATGAGCTCATCCCCCGGCTTATTGGACGGTGATGACCATCGCATTCAAGTGGATATTGCTCCCGGATCCAAGTTGCAATTACAGACACAGGCTTATCAGCGCTTATTCCATATGAAAGGACACTCGTCACAAACAATGGAAGTTAATATAGGTGAAAATGGGGTCTTTTCTTACGTTCCCCATCCTGTAGTGCCACAACACTCCTCTCATTTCTTGAGCCATAATATTGTGCACCTTGCTTCAAATTGTCACTTGTTGCTTAGCGAAATCGTAACCTGTGGACGGAAGATGTCTGGCGAAGAATTTATGTACAATCACTTTCAAAATCTAACTGAATGTTATGTCAACGGCAGGCTCGTTGTGAAAGATAATGTATTGTTACAGCCAGACCGCATGCCTATTCAAGGTTTAGGTATTCTGGAGGGCTATACTCACCAAGGAACATTGATCTATCTCAATAGTGCCGGCTTGAATCCGAGCGAGTGGATAGAAGCTTTCTATGAAAGATATGGCGAGACCAAAGACGTGGCATTTGGTATTAGTGAATTGCAGCATGACGGCTTTATGATTCGCGTTTTAGGTCACGGTGCCGAAAAGCTTTATCTTCTTTTTAAAGAAATGCAAAGCACATTATGGGACAACATATTTTTGAAAAACAACTAATTATATTCCAATGAAAAATAACATCCTAGCTTTTATCAAAGCTTTCTTTAAAGGATTTGGGCAGATTATGTTACAAGGTAACATTTGGACGGGTATTTTATTTATAGGTGCTATTATTTATGATTCAGCACTCATGGGCTTTGCAGGGATTCTCGCAAATCTAGTCGGTGTTTTGACCGCTAAGCTAATGAAATTTGATGAAGATCATATTAATGATGGGCTATTCGGATTTAACGCTACATTATATGGTATTGCGCTGGTTTTCTATTTCCAAACCAATGTCTGGGTATGGGGAGCTTTGATCGTAGGATCTGCATTAACAACGATCTTGATGGGTTTTGCATTGAAGAAAAAGCTGCCCGTGTTTACATTTCCCTTTATTTTAATCACTTGGATCGCATTGTATGTGCTAAGTATTCCAGAATTAGCCTTAAGAACCGTACCGGCGCATTTTGTCGATATTCAGGAAATGGACGACTTCTTAATTGAGGGGCATGCTTTTGGTCAGGTTATTTTTCAGGGTAGTTTAGTTGCAGGCTTGATCTTTTTCATAGGCGTTTTTGTCAGCAATCCGATGGGAGCGCTTTATGGCTTCGCAGCCGTTATTATTAGTGTTTATATTTCTCATCATGGACATGAATCTGTCGATATGACCAATAATGGCATCTTTAGCTTCAATGCTGTCCTTGTTGGTATAGCATTAAGTGGTCCGCGCGTTAGAGATGGTGTATATGTACTTATCGGAACAATTATCGCAACATATTTTGATCATTTTTTGATTCACAATGGATGGACGACATTGACTTTTCCGTTTGTTGTTGCGATGTGGGCTATGCATCCTGTTAAACTTATCGATAAATGGCTGGTGAATAAATTGTCATCAGCTGAGGGGACTTCCTAGTCCTTTTTGTAAACTAAAATTTTATTTATGTTTAAATTTCGTTTAATAAAACTATTCCCAATAATGCTCTTATTGGGAATTCATGTAAATATAGCCTATGGACAAGTTAGTCCGCCGGGACTAGGAAAAGCAAAGACGGCGTCTTGGTCGGTTTTGGGCTTACGGAGAAAATTAGACAGTGCCGGAACGAAGGAGGCATTGACTTATATTGGTCTGGGTACCAAAAGTACACCCGACGATTCAAATCCTTTCCATAAACAGGCTATTTGGGTGTTAAACCATGAAGTCTACCATAAATTTGCGAAAAATCAACAATATAGTTATGCACTAAGCTACCGTCGTCAAAACGTCTATGACGAAGCGGCACCTTATCATAATGAAGGGGTCGAGCAAGAGTTTAGGGTGTATGGGCGATATGCATATACATTTACGCTCAATGATCGGCTAAAATGGAAAAATACACTAAGGCAGGAGTTTCGAAAGTTCTTTACGGCTGATTTTCAGAAAACAGAAGAAAATTTTCAATTTAGGACGCGTTTGAAATCACAGCTAAATTATAGAATTTCAGCAAAAAATAAACAGGAATTGGCTTTGAGCGCAGAAGGGCTTTTTGCAATCAGCAAGTTCTATGAACCTGTTAGTGCTTGGTCTAGTTTCGGTTATAAGGAGACTCGTCTAGGCTTCTATTACATGACAGATATCCCAAAGACACCTTTGCGGTTGGATCTGGGTTATATGAATGATCTCATTAAAGGATATGATAAAGTAGATTTTGGTGTCCATTATTTAGCTTTAGATTTAATTTGGAATCTACCGTACAATAAGCAAAAACACTAGTCTGCCATAAACTTATGTTTTCTATAGTCACTGGGTGAATACCCAGTGATTTTTTTGAATAGCCGAGTGAAATAGGAAGGAGACTGAAATTTCAGTTCAAAGGCTATACCCGCAATATCCCTCGTAGCGTCCTGCAGCAGGATCTGACTGTGTAAAATGCTGATCTCACTGATCCATTGCTTGGGTGGTTTATTTGTCGCTTCTTTGACACATTTATTGAGGTAGTTTTCTGAAATATGTAATAAGTTGGCGTAAAATAGTACGTTTTTATGATCGATATGGAATTTTTGGACATATTCGCGAAAACGGAAAGCAATATCTAATTGCCTGCTCATTGGAGCTTTTGTCTCGATATCCGATTTTATCACCTTCAATAGGATACACTGCATCATGGAGATGCAAACTTCCATCACACGGCCTTCGGTAAAAAGTTCTTCTTCCAATAAGATCAGCATTTGTTGGATCCAATGCGCTACATGGGACTTTAGTGTGGTAAAAGGGTGGGAATTAAAAAATTTAATATCGTTTATGCCAAGTTCGATATCAGTCACAATTTCATTTTCGTAGACCACAAAAAAACCTTCGACATCGTCAGAGATTGCTAGGGTAGCTGTGATATTGCCTTGTTTGATATTAATGACTTGATTTTCGGTAAGCGTATAAGACGCACTCTCTAGATGCTGAGTCAATGTACCTTTTGTCACAAAAATGAGAAAATTAAAGGTTGTACGATAGGGGATAACCGGCATCAATATACTGCGTAGGTAATTTTCGATTCGATAGACTTGAATTTTATTTTCATTGAATAAATTATGGTCAGAAACATCAGGAAGAAATAACTTTTTATACTCGTAATTGTTGATGATCTTAATCGAATTTTTCATAGTCTTTAAAACAACGTACTGAACAATGAAATCTTATAAAAGAAATACTTGTATGTATGACAAATATACTTAAAAGTTTGTGAAAAATATAGTAGAATTAGCTGACAAATACGATGAATTAAGGTGCCAAATGTGCTATAATAGCCTTTTAACGCATATTCCCATCGCTAGTTTTTAAAGACTCGTCAGTGAAATGCGTTTTCTGTTTTTCCTGATCGAATTTTTCTCTATTATAGGATGCAGAAGTGCCTTTGGGTATTGACAAAGAGGTCCATTTTTCATCTACGCATATTTTTCCGATATAAACAATCTGTCCGATATGGTAGGGGTAATGCGCTATCTGCCGCAAAATAGCCTCCATGACGGTATGTCCCTGATTACGTATATAAATGATTTTTTCTAGATCTCCTTCTTCGAGGGATTCAATAGCTTGAAGCAGGCAGTTCCATCCCGCATTCCAATGATCAATAAGCTCATTGCGGTCTGTCCACGTGTTTTCGAATTCGAGATCTCGATTCCTATTTTCTTTTTCTCCATCCGTGTTAAGAAAATCGGTCCATCGTGAAAGCATATTTCCACTTAAATGTTTCACAACTAGCGCAATGCTATTGCTCGAATCATTTGGTTGCCAAAATAACTGTTCGGTACTTAATTGAGCAAATGTTTTATCACCCAATGATTTATAATATTGAAATTGCTTGATGCAGCTTGCTAAAAAATTATTCATCCCGTTTGAAGTTTATGATTTAAATATCCATAAGATACGAAAATGCCCTGAATACAGTATGATTAATAATATTGACTTGTTGTAGAAAAGTTTTTTTTGATCTTGCGGTGTAGCTAAAGTTGTTTAATGGAAACAAAAGAGAATTGGATAAACAAAGCAAAGGTGATACTGGGGATTGTATCACCTTTAAGCTAACTAAACATTAAACATAAATAAACAGTCTTTTTAAAGACCACACTAAAAATTACATCACTACTCTGCCACTTGTTGATTTGTCAACTTGGACATTTTTTGGTTGATTTTTTAACGCAATTCTTGCAGATGTAGAAACATTCCCTTGTAAGTTCTCTTTCACACTAAGGGTTACATTTGCAGATGAATTAGCTTGTATTTGCGCATTTGTCGTCGTAAATAGGCTCATGTCAACTGATGCTGATGAGTTGGTGTTCAGATTTAAATTTGAAGCGCTACCCGCAATCTCCTGCTTGGATGAACTACTTGCCGCTACCTGCAAATTTTTACTGCTCACTTCTGTCGTTAACTTACTTGAAGAGCTTGTTGAAAGGTTTATATCGTCAGCAATTAATTTTTTAAGTGATATTTTTGCGGAAGAGGATACGTCTACAGAAATTTTGTTGGCCTTAATCGTTTCATCGGTATAGATCGAACTGCTAGAGGATGCTGAAAAACGTGTCGGTATCTTGCTTGAATAAACAGTTACCCGATTGTTTCTCGCATTTCTGATTTGACTGTTTCTTTTATATTGGACATAGAGTGTGCCGTTTTTTACAGTCGTTTCGATAAGGGATAAGTGCTCGGGATTGTCTGCCTCAACAACAACCTCATTTCGATTTGAATGAATGTAATCTACACGTAATGAAGTTGCCGATGAAATACCATCTGGAGCCGTGATTTTTCGTGTTTCGCGTTCTTGTGCCTGAGCGACATATAAAAATGAAATAAAGGCAATGGTTAAGATTCTTTTCATTGTTTTTCTGTTATTAGTTTAAAATATTTGTATTGAAAGTTGCATTTTAATTTCCCTTTTATCATTTCTTATGCAGTCATACTTATCTTTAACTACCGCCTGTAGTATAATAGTGATGCCAAAACTTAAAATTGGCGTAAATGATTGTTTATCATTGTTTTGTTGTTTTACATCTACTTTTGTAAATGCTCATTACCGAACAATAGCTGTTCAGTATCGGACAGTTTTAGCCATTCAGATTCGTTTACCATATTTTTAGTTCATAGGCTGCTAACCAGAAATGATACTCCAATTGCGAAGCTGTTATAAACACTTGTCGCATCTTCTCCCGATTTGTTGCAGTAGTTTCTGCAGCAATTTTGTCAACATAGTTTTTGGCCCTGATAACTCCTTGTGCGAAGTCGTCACCACTGTAGGTTTCTATCCATTTGGAATATGGATTTCGATGTGTATTTGCTGTCGTTGTAATATGGTCGCCTACTTCTTTATAAATCCAAAAACAAGGGAGTGTTGCCGCCATGGCGACTTCAATGCTTTCGAAAGCCGCTACGCTTTTGAGAAAATGGACATAATGATGGCAAATGGGTTCGATCTTGTTGCTGCTGTTGTCTGGAGTTAATCCAAATTCCCGAAAATAATTTTCGTGTAATGCTCTTTCAACAAGAAGCGCATTGCGTCCAAAGTCGAAATAATCCAGTGCTTGTTGGTTGTCGGCGCTTTTTGCACCTATAAAAGCAAGCACACGGCCAAATTCCTCTAGATAAAATGCATCTTGTTGCATATAAAATTGAAATTTATCGAGGGGAAGACTACCATCACTAAGCTGAACGATAAAGGGCATAGTAAGTATATCCGAATAAATAGCTGTTATAGAATCCCAGGCACTATCAGTCCAGTTCATATTGAATAAGTTTAAGCGGGTTATGAAAATGATTTAATGGCCCATTTCCTTTGCCAATGAGAAGATCTTTGCTGCCGGCTATCGCTGCGTGTATATAGGTCAATGCGAAGTCTACTGCGTTATCGAGACCAATTCCCTGTGCTAATTGGCTGGCAATTGCTGAAGAAAGCGAACAACCCGAGCCATGTGTATTTTTGCTGTTAATTTTTTGAGATTTGAATTCTATTGGTGGTTTCTCGCGCTGGAATAATAGCGATGTTAACTCTTGACTTTGGAGGTGGCCGCCTTTGATCAGTACTGATTGACAACCTTTAGCCAGTAATGTATTTCCGGCTTTTTCCATTTTCTTGACATTATCGACAATTTCGTCCACTAAGACACTTACTTCATCTAAGTTAGGCGTAATTAGGGTTGATAAAGGAAAAAGAAGTTCTATACAGGCCTGAATTGTATCATCATGAATGAGCTTGTGCCCACTGGTTGATACCATGACAGGGTCAAATACGATAGGCCCTTTGTATTCTTTTAAATAGGTGCTGATAAGCTCCACAAGTTCAATGTTGTGTACCATTCCGATTTTGATTGCATCGGGACATATATCGTCAAAAATAGCATCCAGCTGGTCTTGGACAGCTGCCGTAGGGATTTCATAAATACGTCTTACACCTTGTGTATTCTGAACAGGCAGCGCAGTTAAAACATTCATCGCATAACAGCCTAAAGCAGATATTGTCTTGGTGTCTGCTTGTATTCCTGCTCCGCCACTGCCATCGAAACCTGCTATGCTGAGTACTGTTGGCACTCGGTATTTTTTACCTTCTATCATTTTAATAATTCTTTTAGTTGTGCACTGGCCTGTCTGGGATCTTCACTTTGGCATATGGCCGAGACGACTGCAATGGAATCGGCACCTGCATTCCAGGCATGCGCTGCTGTCTGTAAGTTCATTCTCCCGATGGCTATCAATGGTTTTTCGGTTTTATGCCGCAATTGCTTCAAGCCCTCAATTCCCCATTCGGTGATTGTATTTCTTTTGGTTCTTGTTGAATAAACTGGACTTACACCAAGGTAGTCGGCGGCTAAAATCTGCTGACTTTCAAGCTGCAGCGTATCCTCTATGGACCATCCTATAGACATTTTATTTCCATATTTTTCTCGAATAGCAAGGGGTTGACAATCACTTTGACCCACATGTACGCCCCATGCTCCAATTTGATCGGCAATTTCTACCGCATCATTGATTACGAGGGGGATGCCATGATGATCGGTAATTTTTTTCAAGCGAATGGCTTTATCCAAAAATGTGGTTGGATCGTCGTCTTTCTCCCGCAATTGAATCAGATCGACACCACCCATAATTGCTTCTTCGGCTACTTGGAGCCAATTTTGTGGATAACAATCTTGCGCAGAAATGACTAAATATAAAGGGTAGGGGAAAAGTGGATTAATGCCCATATTGTTTGATCTTGAGATTTGATTTTAAACGCTCTGCATTGAGCTGATAGAGCTCATCGTAGAGGTTCAATTGCAGCGTACCCGGGCCGGGAGCTGTTCGGGCTGCGAGCTCTCCTGCCAAGCTCAAAATAGACACACCCGCAACTGCTGCTTCAAAATATTGATCTGTAATACCCAAAAATGCCCCGATTAGTGCCGTGGCGCTACAGCCAAGGCCTGTTACTTGCGTCATTAAAGAATTGCCATTATAGACTTCAACCTGATATTGTTCGGAAAGTATATAGTCGACTGCTCCCGAAATACAGATGATGCAACCGGTTTGTTCCTGCAATAACTTTCCAAATAGGAGTGCATCTTTACTATCCGTTGTGCTGTCTACTCCTTTTGTGTTCAGTTGATTGAAATTGTATAGGGTCATGATCTCTGAAGCATTCCCACGGATGACTGTTGGTTTGAGATCCAGGAGGTTGGACAACAGATCATTACGGAATGCCGATATTCCAGCACCAACAGGATCAAGTACCCATGGTCGCCCGATCGTGTTGGCATGCTCAGTAGCGACGAGCATTGCCTCGGCAGTATCTTCACTCAATGTGCCGATATTGATGACCAGCGCCTGGGCAAGATCGACAACTTCGCGTACTTCTAATGGGCTGTGCACCATGACAGGTGATGCCCCCAGTGCCAAAAGTGCGTTGGCAGTATTGTTCATCACGACTAGGTTGGTGATGTTGTGTACAAGAGGTTTTTCAAACCTCACCCGCTCCAATAGCTTGATAATTGAATCTTCCATTCTTTTTTGCATGTTGTAAGATGTTCTTGGTGGCCTTGCTGGGAAGAAGAGAGAGATAGCCTGTGCAGTATACGGTGTACGCGCTATACAGTGTATGTTTGCTTTTCCCTACGTCGGTATAAACCGAATCAGGTTCAAAGGGACTATCTCAATTCTATACAGAATACCCCCAAAGCCATATCAAACTTAAACAAAAAAGCAGACTTTTTATATAAAAATTGATGTACCGAAGAAGAATGAACTGGCGAATAGGATGAATTGACCACTGGAGTTTACACTCACTTTAACCATCGCCCGGGCGCTTCGTTGATGAGATAGATGAATAGGCTTCCGAATGAAGATGCTACTTTTGATCGGGGCTTATTTCAATATATTCAAGAGGAGTATACGTGACCCGTGCAAAATTTTTGGTCAAAAGCTCTGTTTCAATAATCTGTCCGCCCTGAAATTTTAAAAACTTCTCACGCCATATCTCATTTTTTCGAAAAAATTGATTGTCGATTTTAAGAAATTGATGTTCCTTTTCAAAAACATGGTATGCAAAATCCAATTGTTGGTCGATTCTCAGTTCACCCTCCAAACATTTCTCTGTAAACCAGAGGTTTATTTGAAAGGTATAGGGAGTGTTGTTGGTGAATTGATAATCACGATAGTTATAAAATACGGTAGCTCCACTGCCGAATGGCAATACACGACCATCATCGGGAAAAGGATCAAAGGAGTGATGATAACGTTCATTGACGGTGAGCGGACTATGGATAACAAGCCAATGGATAAGGTTGGATATTTGACAGATTCCACCACCAATACCCGCTCTTGCTTCACCGAAGGATAATTCCATGCCGGGCAAATAGCCTTTTTTTGAGGTTGGTAGCCCAACGAGTTTACAAAAAGAAAAGGTTTCCGTCGGTCTGATCAGAATACTGTTAATTTGTGCGGCAGCAATTTTCAGGTTTGTAATCTTATTGATCTGTAATTGCATATTATTTTCACCCAGTTTCTTTAGGAGTACAGACTGGTGTTTTTTTATACGAAAGGGCAGTTTTTCAGCTGATTTAGCTACTGTGTATTTTTTGTCGTCAAATAGCAATAAAGCTTTTCTTTGCATTCTTCTAGTCCATACCGCAAAAAAATAAAGTAGCGGATGGCGTTGACTTATCAATTTTCGTTTTCTCAATCCCGTGTTTTTTTACCTGTCAAAATTAGTCTGAAATATACTTTTTTTTTCATTTTATACAGTATTTCGTCGAATAATTTTAATTGCGAAAACCGCTGTGTTTATTTCATTGGCTAAAATCGGCTTTTGCGGTTGTTTACATGCTTTTTCTAGCTTGAAGATACTTTGAGGTTAATTTTCCCTGTTTATTATAGATACGGTTTTCATAGGCACAGTTTCCCAGATCTTTTACAATTGATTTTTGTTGTAAGACACCCTCATAATAAAACTCATCAATCGTTTCGTTGGCCCGATATGATCGCTTGATTTCGGCGGTAAGTCTGCCGCTTGGATCGAAGGTTTGGCGCAACGTGTAGTCACTTATTTCCGGGTCGCCATACTGATAACGGACGCGATTTTCCATTTGATTATTTCTGCCAGACATTTCTTCGACAATTCGATTCTGTTCATCATACGTGTAAGTGGTCCAGTCTACCCGTTGATAGAGGAAATGAATGGATTCATTTTTTATAACCTGATGTTTATTGTTTAAGTGATATATAGTCGCTGATTGTAAGGCAGGATCGTGCGAGATAATGGCATCGGAAAGATAACGGTAGATCGTGCTGCTGCTCCATTTGCTATTATGAAGGTCTTGTATGGAGTCGATAAGTGCTAATTTATTATAAAATCTTTTACTATAATAGTTGTTTCCGCCTGAAAAATTGTTCGATGTGACCTCTTTTCCTTTTTCATATACGGTGGTTATAATTGCGCCGGATTGTTCCTCATTTTCTCCTGAAAACTGCTGGGTAACATAGGTGCCATCGCATTTTTGTTTATGCTGACTATCGTAAATAGGCAGAGAAACATTTGCGATAATCGCGGCTGCATATTGATGGGACGGTATAAATTGAAATTGGGCGATCGAGTCAAAGAAATGTTTGGCATTATATTGCGTTGAAGGTGTCGTGGAAACAACTTTGTTGTTTTTCAATATCGGTTTTGCCACTTCTAGATAGGTATTACTGTCGTAGATTATTTTTGGTTTAGCTAAACCATCAAATAAGATCATAGCATGACGTTGCTTCAATGTCCATACATCGATGGCCCATTGTTGGTTTTTAACAATGAATGTGAGCTTTTTGGCATCTGTTTTTGTGACCAGTAACTTTGTTGTACTATAAGGTAGCTGTTTGAAAATCTCACTGGCATTTTTGTCGTGCAGGCGCATGATAAAATCAGTTGATTTATCAGATTCGTTTGTCACAAAAAGAATTGCTTGTGTAGGGCCGGTTATCGTTAACGATTTTACTGTCTGAGATTTTACGATAGGGCTATACAGCAGCAATAGCAGCAACTGGATGATAATGGGGTAAGTTTGTTGCCTCGAATTATAACTCATTTGCGTAGATATTGCTGTTGTCGTAGTTGCCGTCTAATTTAATACTTCTTTCAGGAATAGCAAAGTGTGCTCCCAGGCGCGTTTAGCCATTACTGGATTATATTCTTGCGACTCGGGGTTGGTAAATGTATGTCCAGAATTTGCGTAGGTGATTATTTGCCAGTCTGCTTTTCCCTCATTTAATTCTTTGACTAATCCATCGTAATCTTCCTTTGATACACTTTTATCTGCAGCGGGATGTTCGATTAATACCTTTGCTTTGATAGCGTTATTGGGTCTATCAGCAGCTTTGGAAAGCCCGCCATGGATACTCACTACGGCATTGACGGGTAAGTCGGCTCGTGCAGCTTCAAGTGCACCAGTACCTCCGAAACAATAGCCTATAATCGCAATTCTTTTGGGATCGGCACCAACTTTTTTTAACTGTTCCAAAGCTAGTGCAATGCGGTGTTGATAAGCCTGGTAGTCTGTCTTGTAGTGCCCCGCAATTTTTGAAGCGGCGGTATTGTCCGAAGGGATATTTCCTTCACCGTAGATGTCTGCAATGAAAGCAATATAACCTTCTTTTTCAAGTTGCAATGCAGCTTGTTGCGCTTCATTGTCAATGCCTTTCCACGCTGGAAGAATTAAAACAGCAGGTCCTTTTTTTGCCGTATTGGCAGTTACCATTCCATTGAGTTTTTGTTCACCATCCTGGTAAGAGACCTGTTTTAATTGCTGTGCTTGTGTGGTCATCGTGACCATTGTTAGCATAAATAGTGTCATAACTGTTTTCATACGTAATAATTATTCATTCTTGTATGTTTTATTGGTATTCATGAGCTCGCTGTGCTCGGTTATTCATGTGTGTATGTTATTTTCAACGTTGTCCAACCGTAAAACTATGACTTTATGGATTTAATAATGCCAATAACATCAAGCTGTCCGAGACCTTGGTCATGTGCTTTCCCGTAGGTCTCAAGTAAGGTATTTAGGAGTGGATAGTCAGCACCGGCTTGTTGAGCTAGTCGGATATCTTTCAGCATCAGATCCAGGGCGAAAGCAGCGCTGTAGTTTTCTTCCACAAGTAAGGGTGTTTTTACTTTTGTCGCCCCACTGCCACTGGCACTGTCGTTGATGATTTCGAGCATTTCGTTTCGTTTAATTCCCAGTTTATCTGAAAATAGTATTGTTTCTGCGAGACCTTGATAGATGGTGGAAAGGAAGTAGTTGATCGCAAGTTTGGCGGCAATTCCCTGACCATTTCTTCCAAGATATTTGATCGATTTACCCATCTGCTCAAGGTATGGTCTGGCGCGTTGGAGGTCTTGTGGTTCACCACCGACCATAATGATAAGTGTACCATCTGCCGCGGGTTTGGTACTGCCGGCAACGGGAGCATCTATAAATGCGGCACCTTTTTCCTTTAGTTTGGCTGCTATAGAAATACAGCGTTCACGGGATATTGTACTCATATCGACAAATAATTTTCCTTCGATCTGTTGTTGAAGGATTTTTTCATACACTTCACAGACAGCTTCATCATTTGTTAACATGGAGAATATGATATCACTATGATTGACCAATTCGGCTATATCTTCTCTAATATGTGATTGTTCTTCAAAGCCTGCTGTCTTACTGCTATTTCTGTTGTAAACAGAAAGGGTGAATCCTGCTTTTTCCAGATTTTTAGCCATGGGATATCCCATATTTCCTAGTCCTATAAATCCTAATTTTTCTATCTTCATCTAAAAATTACTTTAATATCCATCGAAATTTACTTATAGTAAAGATACGAATGTTTTTGTATCCAGCTGAAATTAGGAGTGGGAGAAAGCCGGGGTGTTTTTTTTTGAAGACGGCGTTGTTTGACTTGTTTGTGCGATAAATGAGTTTTTAAACTAATACTCGAATTTCGCTGCGAAGCAGTACGATTTTATCTTCCTGTTCCAGTTTTTTTAAAATTCGAGACACGACCACACGGGATGTATTTAAATCGGAGGCAATATCTTGATGGGTAAGTGTGAGTATTCGGTCGTCATTAAGTTTTACCTTAGCCTGCAAATAGTTGATGATTCGTTCTTCCGTATTGGAAAAAGCTAAACTATCAACGGCTTGTAACATTTCCTCCATACGGCTTGAATAACTCGATATGATGAAATTGCGCCAGGAAGGATATTTTCCCATCCACAGGTTGACAAGCTCGTTTGGAATCATAGCGACAGTTGTGTTTTTCTCTGCGAGCGCTCGGATTTCACTTTTTTTATTCCCTAGACAGCATGCAATGGACATGGTACAGGTCTGACCTTTCTCCAGATAGTAAAGTAGCAACTCACCTTTATCTTCATCCTCGCGGACAATTTTTATTGCACCATCCAAAAGGAGTGGCATAGACTTAATATATTGATTGGTATCAATGATGACATCCCCTTCATGAAAGGTTTTAATGAGTGCATTTTTCTCTATTTCCTCAATTAATGCCGGTTCAAGAATCCCTGTATACGCTTGTTTGATTGACAACATATTTTTTTAATTAGTTAAAGTTAATTATTTATATGCTTATTTCAGATATTGGAAGGATAAAAGGAAACTAGCGGCACAATGCCAATGTAGACTTTTTAGTATTTGAGGGAAAAGAAAGATGAAAATTGAGAAAGCACATGAATTTGGAGTTATTCAAAACGGACAAAATATTATTTTGACCATTTTTGAAGTGTTTTTATGAATAGAATGGTTCTGTTGTGTTAATTTTATTTTTTAGACTTTTTTATTATGTATTTATGCTAAATACAGCTGGTTTTCTGTGGAAGATTAAAATTAGATTTTTTTATATAGCTGTAACGCATCATATTGCTATTGTTAAAATTAGTTAAAAAGACAATCAATTCCTAATTTTGCGGCATAAAAACAAAACAATCACATCTAACATGAAAAAGTCTTTACTTTTTTTTGCCCTTGTTCTTGCTAGTTATAGTGCCGTTCATGGTCAAACAGCAAATACTGGTTCGGTTTCAGGAGTTGTCAAAGAAGCTACTGGACAAACGGTTAAAGGAGCAACTATTAAAATTACCCACATCCCAAGTGGACAAGTTGTAAGTGGCTCAGCCGATGCCCAGGGAAAATTCCAAATTTCAAATCTTCAAGAAGGAGGCCCCTACAAAGTAGAGGTGACTTATATTGGCGAGACGCCAGTGATTTTTGAAAACATCATGCTGAAACCGGGGGAATCGTTGAGTTTAAATCCAACTTTTACGGCTGGATCTTCAACAAATTTAGATGAGGTTGTTGTTGTCGGTCATGGTGTAATTGATATTGCTGAAGGTAGAAAAACGCCTATTGCTGTTTCGACGATTCGTAAACAGGATTTGGAAGAAAGAGTCGGAGCGCAGGATATTACTTCCGCATTGGCTAATACCCCTTCGGTTTATATCACTGGTCAGGCAAAAGGTTTCGGAGAGTCTTCCATGACAACACGTGGTTTTGATCAGTCCAATACCGCATTTCTTTTGAACGGTCAGCCTATCAATGGTATGGACAACGGTAGCGTCTATTGGTCAAACTGGTCGGGCCTGACAGATATTGCCTCTTTGGTACAGATTCAACGCGGTTTGGGTTCCTCTAAATTAGCGATTTCATCTGTAGGTGGTACAGTAAACTACGTAACACAATCCACTGCAATGAAGGAAGGTGGTTTTGTGCGTACTACCGTTGGTAACGATATGTTCATGAAGGCAACCGTAGGTTACAATACAGGGCTGATGAAAAATGGTTTTGCTGTTTCAGCGATGTTTACTCAATGGTCTGGTAATGGTTATATGGATCATACAGAAGGTTCTGGTCAAAGCTACTTTTTGTCTGTGGGGTATAAAGCCAATGAAAAGCATAACTTAAACTTTATGGTAACTGGTGCGCCACAATGGCACAATCAGGGCTATACGTCAAAATTATCAAACTACCTGACAAATGGACGTCGTTACAATGATAATTATAAAGATGCCAACGGTGTGATGATGAACGCGCAAAAGAATTTTTATCATAAGCCAGTAGCCAATTTAAACTGGGACTGGAAGATCGATGATAAATCCTCTTTGTCTACCGTAGTATATGCATCTTTAGCTGCAGGCGGAGGTCAATCCTTACGGAGTGATAAATATAATACAGGTAAATATTTAGCTGCCGATGTGAACAATCATCAATGGTTTGGATTGGTGTCTAATTATAACCGTAAACTTTCTGAATCTCTCAATTTTAATGTGGGTTTTGATGTAAGAGATTATAAAGGTACACATTATCGTAAATTAACAGATCCACTTGGAAATACAAATGGTGTTGTATTAGGCGGTAATGTTAATTTCCCTAACAAGCCATTGGTTACCAATACCTATTCGACAAATCCATGGAAGGCTTTCTCCAGTAAACCTGATTCACGTGAGGAACGGTTAGCTTGGGATTATAATCAGTACATCCGTTACGGAGGTTTGTTTGGACAACTGGAATACGCGAAAAATGGCTTTACAGCATTTTTCCAAGGATCGGTATCTGAACAGCAAAACAAACGTTCTGATTATTTTCAATACACTCCTGGCAATGAGAAGTCTAAAGCAGTAAATAACTTTGGCTACAATACGAAGGGTGGTGTAAGTTATACATTGGGACATCATAGCATTTTTGGTAATGCCGGATATTATTCCCGTCAGCCTTATCAAAACAATATTTTCATGAATTTTGCGAATGATATCAATGAAAATGCTGAAAATGAAAAAATCCTTGGTTTAGAGGCTGGTTATAAATTTGCTTCTCGATTCTTGGATGTGAGTGTCAATGCTTACCGCACAACTTGGGAAAACCGTGTTACGGGTAGTTCCAGCTTAGCGACAGCAGATGATGTGAAAAAATATAATCCGACAAATGATCCTGGTATTTTGGTTGAGGGTGCATATCTGTATACAACAAATTATGGCGTAAAACAGGTGCATAGAGGATTAGAAGTTGATTTTGAAGCGCGCCCGATTGAAAAATTAAGCTTAACAGGTTTTTTATCTATAGGTGACTGGAAATACGACGGTGCAGTAAACTCGGTCGTACGTAACGATAACCGAGTAGAATTAGGACGTTCCCAGGTTAACCTAACAGGTGAACATGTTGGTAACGCTGCACAAACTTCTTATGGATTTGGTGCTAAATATAAGGTGTTCAAAGGCCTGTCTGTTGACGCGAATTACAGATATTATGAGCGATTGTATTCGTCGAATTATCGCAGAGAAGTAATAGATGGCCAAACATACGGACGTTATATGAAATTACCTTCTTTTAATTTACTCGATGCTGGTCTTTCCTATCAGGTGAAAGTAAGTGATAAGAATACAATGAGTTTCCGGGTAAACATGAATAATGTGCTCAATAAATTCTATATTTCTGAAGCTACTTCCAGTAACTTAGTTACTGATATAAATAATAGCTGGAATGGTATCGACACGTCTAATTTTGTATTAATTGGACAGGGACGAACTTGGAATGCGTCGGTGAAATTTACATTCTAACAAAGAATGCTAAACTGAATAAGAAAAAGGTTCACAATTATTTTGTGAGCCTTTTTTTGTTTTTTAATAAAAACTTAATAATTTTAGGTGATCTAACTGTCAACCTGATGTTGCATAAATTAATTTGTCTGGAAAATTTACAGATTGGTACTGTTTATTTTTCTGCGTTTGTTGTTAATTTGGATGGTGGAAATACGGGCTTTGCTTTATTTATTAACCAAGAAAATGATCCAATCTTTATTTTTCAAAAAGAAAAGAAAAATGAGGTGTCTTTCCATGTGAATGAAGATCAATTCTTTTGGATTGTAAAAAACAGCCAGTTTACACCGAAGGAACGTCAAAGCTTCTTTGCTGAATTTGTTGAATTTCTACGTTTAATGGAAGAGAAGGTTTCTAATTATGTCTTCAAACGGGAAAAATTAATCCGGTTTACGAATTCGAGAGATATTGTCCGCTATAAATACTTGTATCTGACAGGTGAAATTAGTTGATAAGAATAGCTAATTTATCGTACTTGATCTATCGCTAGATTTCTTTTGTAATAAAATTTAGCTTAGTTTTGAATATGAAGCATATGATTTCAAATCTAGCTGTTATTCTACAAAACAATGCTTTTGTAGCGTCAGATTTTACACTGCCAGTACCCACACTTCTTGCTAAGTTTTCTTTTTTACCTATTTCCTCATTTTTTCCTGAAGAAAAAACTTTCTCCTTTTCCGCCGATTGGCTTGATACAGTCGAACAGAATGCTCTTAAACAAGCTTTGGAAGGATTTAATATTGGGATCATTGGCGGCGGCGATCCTGTTGCTTTGCTTGAGCAGTCGATTGCTTTGACCAATAATGTGCTTGCCTATAGCTATTTGGGGCTTTATTATTTTAAAATAGAGGCTTATGACAAAGCTATTGCAATGTTTACAGATGCAATTGAACATTATAAAGAAGAACCATTTTTTTATGCGAGCCGTTGTTTGATCTATAGACTTATCGATGAAGATGAGGGTGCTTTCTATGATTATCAGATTGCCAAGCGACTGGATTTCAATTATCATAGCGTATTGGAATGGCATGAAAATCAAGCTGAACTAACTTATTTTGAAGCTGAAAATCTGGTTATTCAAGAACTGGAATCAAAACCTAAAGAATTGAGTAAGGATGAAATAAATTCATTGGGACTTGAATATGTTCATTGCTATAGTTATCTAAAAGCAATTGACCTCTATTCTTCAGCTATAGCGGCATCTGGAGATAAGGATAGCAATCTTTTTGTTTTTAGGGGGAGTCTGTATCTGAAATTGACATGTTTTGAATTGGCACTGTCGGATTTTAATCAGGCCATCGCGCTTGACACGAATAGACCCGCAGCTTACATATTCCGGGCAAAAGTTTTTGAATCCTATCGAGATTCCCAAAGGGCGTTGAGAGATTATGCTAAAGCGGAGGAGATAGATCGTGATTCGTCGATTGTCTATGAAGAAAGGGCTTCTTTGTTTGAACGTTTGGGGCTTTTAAATGAGGCACTGCTGGACTTTAACCGTCTTGTTTCTCTCAATCCAGAGGATTTCTATGTCTATTCGCTACGCGCAGATTTAAATGAAAAGCTGGAGGATTTATCGGGTGCGCTGGCGGATTATTCCAAAGCGATCGAGTTGAATCCATATTATTCGGATTTGTATTCTTACCGCGCTGCGATTCGAGAAAAATTAGGAGATCCTGTAGGAGCAAAAGCCGACTTGGATAAATTCAATGAATTGGAAGATGAATAAAAAGAAGATACCTAAAAAGTGGACTCAAACTGTTTGAAATAGAATGTCTGAATGACGGTAGACATATAAAGATATGCATATAAAATTGTATCAAAAAGGGGTAGTCCAAATGCAGTGCCCCCAAAAAGTTAGACACTTTCTGGGGGCATTTTTTATGAATAAGAAAAAGAAGCACAGTTTTGAATTTAAGCTGAGCTGTGTTAAACAGA